>Ga0070712_100000004_pt1 | contig 215464 bp, 212 predicted proteins | sample LARL81metaG_FD_71396 | JGI IMG/M metagenome (GOLD analysis project Ga0070712, IMG submission 71396) | Corn, switchgrass and miscanthus rhizosphere microbial communities from Kellogg Biological Station, Michigan, USA - LAR L8-1 metaG | ecosystem: Host-associated > Plants > Roots > Rhizosphere...
AGCCACGCCGGGATCCACCAGCCGCGCCGCCCGAGCAGGTGCATCGCCGCTGGCAGCATGAACAGGCGCAGCAGCAGCGCGTCGAGCAGGACCGCGATCGCGAGCCCGACGCCGAGCTGCCTCGTGATCGGGAACGTGCTGGCGCCGAATGACAGGAAGACGGTCGCCATGATCGCTGCCGCGCCGGTCACGACGCGCGCGGTGTGCTTGATCCCGTGGTCGATCGCGGCGTTCGCCTCGCCGGTGCGGTGGAAGCCTTCCCGCATGCGCGTCAACAGGAAGACCTGGTAGTCGAGCGACAGCGCGAACAGGATCGTGAAGATGCCGGCGGCGCTCGTGACGTCGATCGAGCCGGGGCCACCGAGCAGCGGGTGGGCGCCCTGGAACAGGACGCGCATCAGCCCGAAGGCGGCGGCGGTGATCGCGAGGTTGAGCGCGATCGCGACGGCCGGGATCAGCAGCGCGCGCAGGATCGCGACGAGCAGCAAGAACGTCATCAGCGACAGCACGGCGATCAGCTCGGGGATGAACGCCGACACGACGCGCTGGAACTCGGGGAAGCGTGCGCCCGGGCCGCCGACGGCGGCGTCGAGGCCAGTGGCGTGCGCGAACGCGGCCGTCTCGCGGTCGAGCCGGTCGTGCAGGTGCGCCGAGGCGTCGGTCGTCGGGAACACGCGCGGGAACACGAACAGGCGCGCGCCCTGACCGGCGCCGCCGGCGTCGAGCACGTATTCGAGCTGGCTGCGCTGCGCGGCGCTCGCCGACTGCACGCCGGCCAGCACCATGTGCCCGGCGGCGCGCTGTCCGCTCAGCTTTGGGAACCCGTTGAGCGCGTCGGTCGAGTGGCGCAGCCCGGGCGCGAGCGGCGCCGCCCGGAGATACCCTTGGTACAGGTGCGTCGCGAGCTGCTCGCTGCCGTCGGCGAGCTGGCCGAGCGCGCTGAGCCGCCCGATCCCGTTCGTCAGCCGGGACGTGCCAGCGGCGAGCTGGCCTGCGCCGGCGATGAGCCGGCCGAGCTGCGTCTGGGCGGCGCCGACGCGCCGCGCGGCGTCGCCGAGCCCGGAGCTAAGCTGCGCCTGGCCGTGCTCCAGCTGGGCGAGGCCGCCGGCGAGCGTCGCGGCGCCGGCGCGGACTTGTCTGACGTTGCCGGCGAGCGTGGCGGCGCCGTCGCTGAGGTCGCGCGCGTCGGACAGCATCGCTTCGATGCCGGTGGATGCCTGCGCGATCGCGCCCGGCATGCCGCTGGCGACGTGCGCGCCCGTTGCGGGGTTGGTACCGCTCGTGACCGCGGCCGCGTTGGCGACGGCGGCCAGCGCGGCTGCGTAGCTCGCGTCGCCGCGTCCGACGGTCATGCGCGTGAGCGCGTCATAAGCCGCACGGAGCTGCTGCCGGGTGATCGCCATCGGCGCCGTCAGCGAGCCCGGCATCTGGTACGAGCCGGCGGCCAGCGCGGCGGCAAGCTTGCGCGAGCCTGCGTCGAGGTCGGCTGCGCCGGCGTCGATCGCGGCGATCCCCTGCAGCAGTCGCTGGCTACCGGTGTGCACCGCGCTCGCGCCGTTGCGCAGTCTGACCGTCCCCGCGGCGGCCACCGACTCGCCCTGCGCGAGCTCGTGCGTGCCGCTGGCGGCCGCCTGCACGCCGCTGCGCAGCGCGGCGGCGCCGGTGTCGAGCTGCTGCGCGCCGTTGCGCAGGCGCGCGACGCCGGTCTGTGCCTGCTGGGCGCCGTCGCGCAGCCGACCGGCGCCCTGGCTGGCCGTCAACAGCCCATTGCGCAGCTGCCGCACGCCGTTGGAGGCGCGCACCGCCTGGCGGCGCAGCTTCGGGATCTGCTTGGGCAGCTCGATCACCGAGCCCGTCCGGCTCGCGAGCGCGCCTGGGCCGACGACCCCAGCGATCGCCGGGTCGTCGAGGAGGCGGCGCTGGAAGCGCTCGATCGCGTCGAGCATCCGCGGCTCGGTGATCGGTGCTTGGCGTGCGTGCAGCACGATCTCGAACGGCGTCACATAGCCGTAGCCGACAAGCCCGGCGATCTCCTCGACGTCGCGCCGAGCCGGGTTGTCCGGCGGCAGCACGCGGACGTTGAGCGCGGATGTGTGCAGATCGCGCGCGAGCAGCCCGGGCACGAGCACGACCAGCAGCGAGGCGGCGAGCACGAACGGCGCGAAGCGCGTCGCGAAGCCGGCGAGCGCCGGCAGGACCGTTGACCGGCGCACCGGAGAGCCGATCCGCATGACGTCGATGCGGCCGCCGAGCAGCAGCAACAACGCGGGCACGACGACCGCGCCGCTCACCATGCTCAGTACGACCGCGGTCGTCACGCCGACCGTCACCGAGACGAGCAGATCGCCCGGCGACAGCAGCACCGCGACGAGCATCGCGATCAACAGCACCATGCCGGCGAACAGCACGGTGCGCCCGGCGGTCCTCGAGGCGATGCCCGCCGCGCGCACCGGTCCGCCGCCGTCGCCGGTCTCCTCGCGGAACCGCGAGACGATCAGCAGCGAGTAGTCGACCCCGAGTGCGAGTCCCATCATCGCGGCGGTGCTGACGGCGAGCGCCGTGAGGTCGAGCTTCTGCGCGAGCAGCGAGATCACGCCTGCCGAGGCGCTGACGGTCGCGAGACCGACGATCGCCGGCACGGCGGCCGCGAGCGGGGCGCGGAAGACGAGCAGCAAAACGACGACGAGGATGGGAATGGAGATCTGCTCGGCGAGCGCGGCCGATCTGAGCGTCTCGTTGCGCAGGGCCGCGCCGACGACCGTGAAGCCGCTCATCCGCGCGACGACGGGAGGGCGCACGGAGCGGTGCAGGACGGCGCGGACGCGTGCGAGACGCCCGTAGAGGCCGTTCTCGCTTCCAGCGGTGAGGTCGACCAGCACGAGCGCCCGCCTCGGACGCGGGCGCAGGCGCGCGACGGCGCGTCCGGGATCCCACGGAGACACCGCGCTCCAGTGGCGGCGCAAGGCGCTGACCACGTTCGGGCCCTCGCGGTCGAGGTCGTGCTGCGGGCCCTCGAGCAGCACGAGCAGCGACTCGTTGGACCCGAAGCTCGCCTCGTCGAGCGCGCTCGCGCGCGCGGACTCGGTGCCCGGCGCCTCGATCGAGCCAGTGCCGAGCCGGCTCTGGGCACCGAGCCCGATCGCGGAGAGGACGAGGATCACGACGCCCCACACCGCGAGCACCGTGCGCGGCCGGCGCAGCAGGGCGAGCACCGTCAGCGATCTCACGCCTGCGCCGCCTCCCGCCTGCTTGCGCTGGGTCGCGACGTCATCTGACCGGTCGGCCCCCGCACGGACCGACTCTACATACTCAGTGGTATGTTGTCAATCGCCAACCTCGGTGCCTGCTGGCTGCAACGCCGCTGACGCTGAACGCAGGACGAGGCCGTCATAGATCAATTGGAGAATTTCGCCCAGCAGCGTGTCGGGCACGGACTCGGGCTCGATGATCCGGTCCATCGCGAGCCCGTTGGCGAGCGCGAGGACGGCAGTCGCGAGCCCATAGGGGTCTGGCGGAGGGGCGACGGAGGTCGCCTCGTGATGAGCGACCAGTCCCTTGGCGATCAGCTCGCGCAGCGTGCGCTGCCGCTGCGCGTAGCGCGCGCGCAGCTCGGGGTCGCGCGCCGCCAGCGACCAGTACTCGTTGGTCAGCAGGTGGATCTGGCGCTCTTCGTCGACGACCGACGAGACCTCGCGGCTGACGAGCGGCGTGACCGTGCCGGCACCGGCGGCGGCGATCGCCTGCGCTTGTTCGGCGAGCGCTCGCAGGCGCTGGTCGACGCGCTCCTCCAGCAGCGAGAAGAAGAGCTCGGCCTTGCTCTCGAAGCTCCAGTACAGCGCGCCTTTCGTGACGCCGGCGGCGGCTGCGATCGCCTCGACCGACGCGCCACGGTAGCCGCGTTCGGCGAACACGCGCGCGGCGGCGTCGAGGAGCTGCTCGCGCGAGGTCGAGTCGAGCTCCTGGCATGCGGGCTCGGCGTGACGGTCGTCTCGTCGGTCGTCGCTGGACACAGGCGGCCTCAATTGAGTCCAATCGAAAGGTAGCTGGCACAAAGATACCAGAGGGTATGTAGACGAGTACAGCGGCGCGCCCGCGCTCAGTGCACTTCGCCGCGCGCGGCGCCGACCGCGTGGCAGCCGCCATCGACGTGCAGGATCTCGCCGCTGATGCCGTCCGCCAGGTCCGACAGCAAGAAGCAGACCGGGCCTGCGGCGACGTCGATCCGGCGCGAGTCCCAGTCGAGCGGCGCGCGGGTGCGCCACTTGTCGGCCAGCTCGTCGAAGCCGGCCAGGCCGCTCGCCGCCAGCGTCCGCAACGGACCGCAGGAGACGAGGTTGACGCGGATCCCGAGCGAGCCGAGGTCGCGTGCGAGGTAACGGCTGACCGACTCGAGCGCCGCCTTCGAGACGCCCATCCAGTCGTAGTCGGGCCACGCGCGTCCGGCGTCGAAGTCGAGCCCCACGATGCTGCCGCCGCGCGGCATCAGCGGAGCCAGCGCGGCCGCCAGCTCCTTGAACGAGAAGGCGCTGATGCGGAACGCCAGCTCGGCGCTCTCGGCGGGGGTCGAGAGGAAGCGCCCGCCGATCGCGTCCGGGGGCGCGAACGCGACCGCGTGCAGCACGCCGTCGAGCGCTCCCCAGCGTGCACGCACCTCCGCCTGCAGCCGCGCGAAGTCGCCGGCCTCGTTGACGTCGAGCTCGAGCACCTCGACCGGACGGTCGAGCGCGGCGGCGGCACGCTCGGTCAGCCGCCGCACGCGCCCGAAGCTCGTCAAGACCACCTCTGCGCCCTCGCGCTGGGCCGTCTGCGCGACCGCGTAGGCAATCGACTTGCGCGTCGCGACCCCCGTCAGCAGCAGGCGCTTGCCGGCCAGCAGGCCGCCCGCCGGGGAACCGGCCTGCGGATCCCCGGCGAGCGTGGGGTGGGGGCTGCTGGGCTCGATCGCGGTCATGCGCCTCTCCTCCTTGGTCAGCCGGTGTGCGTGGTTGCCCCGAGCGGCGGCTCGCTTGCCGGGACCGGCAGGCGCCCGAACGTGATCCCCTGCAGGTGGGAGGCGCGGAACAGCGGGTAGTGCAGCTCGCCGAACGGGCCGCCGCTCAGGCCGGTGCCGCCGTGCGTAGCCAGGTAGGGCGCGACTCCGACGTGCGAGTCGTTGAATCTGAGCAGGCCGCCGTTGCGCAGGTCGGTCGCGAACGCGTCGATCACGTTCGGGTCGCGCGCCCATATCGAGTTGCGCAGCCCGTACGGATTCGCGTTGCACCAGTCGACGATCAGCTCGGCCAGCTCATCGTCGCCGGCGACCGAGTCGTCGGCGACGATGAGCGGGAGCAGCGGGAAGAACGTCTCCTCCGCCACGCAGTGCAGCTCGCGTGCGCCGGCGAGCCCCACCACGCGCAGCACGGTCGGCTCGAGGAACAGGCCGTCGAGTGAGGGCGCCCCGTCGACGCCGACGCGCTCGCCGCCGCACAGCAGCTCGGCGCCGCACTGGCGCGCCTGGCTGAGGTAGTCGAAGAAGCGGTCCATCTTGAGCACCGGGCTCAGCACGGCGTCGGGCTCGTCGAGGTACGACGGGCGGATGCGCTCGACCTCGGACAGGAAGCGCTCGGTGAACTCGTCGGCGATCGCCGGATGCAGCACCGCCTGCTTGGGCACCATGCAGATCTGGCTCGAGCCGTAGAACGACTCGGTCAGCGTTGCGGCGGCGCGATCGAGGTCGGCGTCGCGCCAGACGACGAACGCGTCGTTGCCCGACAGCTCGAGGATCGGCTTCTTGCCGCGCGCGATGCAGTCGTGGGAGAGCTTGATCCCGGCGCGGCTGTCGCCGAAGAACACGATGTCGTCGACGAGCGGGCTCTCGACCCACGTTCTGAGGATCTGCTTCGAGTAGCCGCAGACGAGGTTCATCGCGCCCGGCGGCGCGTCGAAGCGTTCGAGCACCGGCAGCGCGATCTCGCGGAGCAGGTACATGACGCCGAGCGGCGCGGTCTTCGGCGCCTTGACGACGATCGTGTTGCCGGCCAGCATCGTCATCAGCGCGAGCGCCGCGTTCGCCGTCGGCGCGTTCTGCGGCGGGTTGATGCAGACGACGCCGTCGGGCTTGCGCGTCAGCAGCATCGCCCGCTCCGCTTCCTCGAAGCGCTGGTCGATCTGCCCGAGCGCCCAGTCGAGGTTCTCGCGTCGGCAGGCGTGCTGCATGCCCTCTGTCTCGCGCTCGGCGACGCGCCGCGGATGGCCCTCTGCGACGAGGATCTCGACCAGCTCCCCGGCGCGTTCCGCGAGCAGCTCGCCGAACTGGAGGCCCATCTCCCTGCGTGTCGCGACGTCGATGCGGGCGAACCCGCGGCTCGCGGCTGCGGCGGCCTCGAGCGCGCGCTGGTTGTCCTCGTCGGTGCCGACCGCGCAGCGCCCGACGACGATCGCCTCCTGTGCCGGGTCGATCGGCTGCCCGAGCTCCAGCGCGCGTTTGACGCGGAACGCGCCGCGCGCGTCGCGGATCAGCTCGTCGACCTTGACCACGTACGTCCAGCCGCTGCCCTCGCAGTCGACGCCGCCGATGTGCAGCGGGTAGGACCTCATCGGCCGGCCGCCGCCTCGGCCTGCGCCAGCACGAACGGCTCGTCCGCGCTGGATTCGATCTGGCCGGCGTTGAAGCGGCCGTATGCCTCCAGGTCGAGCAGCCCGTTGCCGCTGTAGCAGAAGACGATCGTGGCTCTGCGCCCGCTCACCTTGCACGCGTTGGCGACGTCGATCACCGCGCGGATCGCGTGCGCCGTCTCGGGCGCCGGCAGCAGCCCGTGCAGGCGCGCGAACAGCGTCGCCGCCTCGAACACCTCGGGCTGGTCGTAGGCGACCGCGTCGAGCAGGCCCTCGTTGCGCAGCAGACCGATCAGCGGCGCGGCACCGTGGTAGCGCAGCCCGCCGGCGTGGATCGGCGCCGGCACGAAGTCGTGCCCGAGCGTGTACGTGCGCGCCAGCAGCCCCGCGCCCTCGGCGTCGCCGAAGTCGTAACGGTATTCACCCTTGGTCAGCGTCGGGCAGGCGGCCGGCTCGGCGGCGAGGATCGTGAGGTCGTCGCCGGCGAGCTTGTCGGGGATGAACGGCAGGCAGAAGCCGCCCATGTTCGAGCCGCAGCCGACCGGCGCGATCAGGTAGTCGGGCCGGCGGTCGGCGAGCCGCAGCTGCTCCTGCAGCTCGAGCCCGACGATCGTCTGGTGCAGCAGCACGTGGTTGGCGAACGCGCCGACCGCGATGCGCGCGTCCGCGTCGGCTTGCACGACCTCGATCGCCTCCGAGACCGCAGTCGCCTCGCTGCCGGGATGGTCGGGATGCTGGTCGAGCAGGCGGCGGCCGTACGCCGTGCCTTCGCCGGGGCTCGGCAGCACGGTTGCGCCGTAGGTCTCCATCAGGTGGCGGCGGTACGGCTTGTGGAAGTAGCTGGCGCGCACCATGTAGACGAGCACCTCGATCCCGGCGAGCGCGCCGGCGATCGCCAGCGCCGAGCCCCATTGGCCGGCGCCGGTGTCGGTCACGAGCCGCTTGACGCCGTCGTTCTTGGCGAAGTACGCCTGCGCGAGCGCCGAGTTGAGCTTGTGGCTGCCCGACGGGCTCGAGCCCTCGTACTTGAACCAGATCTCGGCCGGCGTGCCGAGCTCGCGCTCGAGCGCCCGCGCCCGCATCAGCGGCGTCGGGCGCCACAGCCGGAACGCGTCGAGCACCGGCTGCGGAATCCCGATCCAACGCTCGAACGAGAACTCCTGCGCGACGATCGAGCGCGGCGCGAAACGCTCTTGCTGATCGGACGTCGGCGGCTGGCCGGTGTCCTTGTCCAGATACGGATCCGGGATCCGCGGCAGGTCCGGCACGACGTTGTACCAGCGGTCCGGCAGCTCGGACGCCGGCAGGTCGATCCGCTCGATGAAGCTCGTCATGGTCATGGCGGCCAGTGTGCCGGCGCGCCGTGGCGCCATCGCCCGCCCGCGCGACCGGTACCACCATGTGGGTGACGACACTCGCGGAAAAGCGGGTCGTCGGCTGCTACCGCGGGCAGCGCGGGTGCGCCCCGACGCGCACGCGGGCCCGGTGCAGCGCGCCGTTCTGGCCGCGCAGGGAGGCGACGATTGCGAGTCGCCGCGGACGGCCTGCGGCGCACAGGTCCCGGCTCAGCTTCAGCAGGCCGCCCTGGCCGCCGCGCAGCGTGAGCGCGAACGAGGTCAACGGGATGTCCGGCAGGTCGACGAAGCTCGCAACGACCGGCTTGCCGGGCTGCGCGGAGGTCATGCTGCGGACGCGCAGCCGCACGCCGCCGCCCGAGAGCATCGCCCACAGCTCCGGCCGGGTGCCGCTGGCGGGCAGGACGACGTCGACCGGGCCGCTGAGCGCGTGCGGCAGCAGCGGCGTGCGGGCCTGCGCGCTGCCGACCGCCGAGGCGCGCGGGCACGCGTCGCGGCGGGCGCGGTCGCGCGGACAGAAGGTCGGGAGCGCGGCCGGGTCGAGCGCGAGCAGCGACGGCAGCGCGACACGCGCCGTGCGCACCGCGGCCCGGCTCGTCCCCGCGCGCAGGCCGATCGACAGCGTCGGGTGCCCGCCGCGGACCAGCTCGCGCGCCGGGCTCAGCGCGAGCGAGACGGACGGCGCGAAGCGCAGCGCGCGGCAGCCGCCGAGCGCATAGCGCGCGCTCCGGTCCGCCGTGGCCAGGTCGAGCGACGTGAGCGTCGCCGCGATCCGCATCGTGGCGCATGACGTCGGGTTGCGCATGAAGCCGGCGCGGTCGATGTCGAGCGCGAGCGTGCGCAGTCGCAGCGGCACGCCGGCGAGGATCCGCGGCAGCGGGTCGGTCGCGATCGTGACGTGCGCGTCGTCGGGGTCGAGCCGCAGCGCGCCCAGCACGGCGATGGTGCCGAGGTCGATCGGGCCGACCTGCGCGTGCAGCACGAGCGCGACGCCGAACGGCGCTCCGGCGTGCGGACTCGTGAGGTAGGCGGGACCCGTCAGCGGCAGTGGCTGCGAGCCGGCGCCCGCCTCGACGCCGACCGTCCCGATCCGGCTCGCGCCCGGGCACGCGGCGCGCACCGCCTGCGACGTGGGGCAGCGCGGAACGCCCGCGAGGTGGGCGCTGAGGCCGGCCGGCAGCGTGACGCTCAGGCGGTCGAGCGTCTGCTGGCCGTCGGCGCGGCGCACCGTCAGCGAGAAGGCGCTGGCGTTGCCCCCGCGCGGCGGCGTGCTGCCGGCTTCGAACGACGGCGCGAACGGCGCTGTCGCGGGGCAGGGCGCGCTGAGGGGACCGGAGGCCACCTCGTAGTGCGCGATCAGCCCGACCGGAGGGCCGCCGCGGGAGGGGATCACGTCGACGCTCGCCACGGCGGGACCGCAGGCCGGCGGCGTCGCGAGCGGGGCGCGCGGACCGCCCTTGAAGTGCAGGTGCAGCTCGCTGAAGGGGATCTGCGGCAGCCCGTCGAGCGCGACGAACAGCTGGCCTGTCTCCGGATCCGGCTGCAGCGCGCCGCGCAGCTTGAGCACGATGCCCGGCCCGTTGGCCGTGAGGAAGATGCGGAAGCGCTCGTTCGGCAGCGGATGCCCGAAGTAGATGTCGCCGCTGAACGGCGCGGCCTGGAGCGGCGTCGTCAGCTCGACGGTGCCGATCTTCGACGCCGGCGGGCAGCTCGGCGCAGCCGTCGTGCCGGCGGCGAGCTGGTCGTCGTCGCAGGCGACGAGCCCGTCGCCGACCGCCGGCGAGAGCGTCAGCCCGGGCGCCAGCGTCGCCGAGAAGCCCGCGACGTGGCTGGTGGCGAGGCCGTCGGGTGCGTCGTTCTGGGGCAGCGTCAGGTCGACCGCGACGCCGCTCGGCGAGTCCGCCGCCGGCGTGTCGAGCGCGACGCCGACCGCCGGCGCGAACGGCAACTGGTCGCAGCCGGTGAGCTGCCCGACGGCCGGCGCGCTGGCGCCGAGCGGCTGCTGCGGGTCCTGCCACGAGGTGATGTGAAGCGAAACCGCGAGCGGCTGGCCGTCGCAGCGCGTCGGGTTCGACAGGAACGGCTTGCGCGGGATCGTCGTGCCCGTCTGGTGGTCGGCGGGGACGCCCCACAGCTCGACGGTGCCGGCGCTCAGCGGGAGGTTCTCGGGAAGGTCGTGGAGTGCGATCTGCGTGGCGTAGCTGCCGTCGGCCCGCAGCCCGATCGTGAAGCGCACCGGGAACAGGAGCGCGAAGAAGCCCAGCTCCGCCAGCTCGTCGTCGCGCGCGACGACAACGTAGATCGGGAGGTGCAGTGACCCGGCACCGGCGAACGTCGCGACCATCACGCCGACCTGCGCTTCGGGTGGGCAGGTGTTGCGCTCGAACGCCGTGCGCGGGCACGGCGGGACGGCGTTGGGGTCGCCGACCATCCCGGCCGGCAGTTCGATCACGACGTCCTTGACGTTGCCGTCGGCGCCGCCGTTGGGGAGCGTGTTGAGCGCAAACGTCGTGACCAGCTTGTCCGGATGCGCGCCGGCGCGCGTCTCCGTCTGGCCGGCGGCGTCGAGGTCCTGGACCTGGAGGCTGCCGGGCACGAGCCCGAAGCCGGCGTGCGCGACCCCCGGGGCGGCCAGCAGCGCGACCACGAGCGCGGCGAGCACGGCGAGCCGGCGGCTCATCGCCCGCTTCCCAGGGTCGTCGTCAGCGACGCTGCCGCACGCAGCGGACGGTCGCGCAGCACGAGCGTCAGGCGCAGCCGCCCGTGCGCGCGCAGGCTGCGCCGCGCCGCGGCCGTCAGACGCACCCGCAGGCGCAGGCTGCCCGACCCGAGGGCATGCGCAGACGCGTGCGCGACGACGCGCGTCCGCCCGCGCAGCCGTGCGGAGGCGAAGAGCGACACGGTGCCTGCCGCGGGCACGTCGACGACGAGCACGGCGCCGCCGGCACTCGCGAGCGCGGATCGCGCGCGGCGGTCGAGCGCGCGGATGCGCAACGCGTGCGCGGGCGGCTCGACGTACGTCAGCGTGCCGGGCTGCGGGCGCGCGAGCAGGCTGCCGTGTGGGCCCTGACAGGCGTCGCCTTCGCACGCCGGGACGGGCGGCGGCGGCGCGGGGAAGCCGCCGCCCAGGCGGGCGACGTAGAGGTCGTCGTCGCCACCGTTGGTGTCGGCCGGCACGAGCGTCTGGTCCGTTTTGAAGAAGACGCTGCGGCCGTCCGCGCTGGCGCCCCCGTAGGCGAGCGTCGCGTCGCCGGTGCCGGAGCTGACGAGGCCGACATCGCCGTCGAACCACTCGTAGACGTCGGGCGTGCCGTCGACGTCTTCCGGCACGAGCGCCTCGGAGGTCACGAAGAAGATGCGCGCACCGTCGGCGCTCATCCAGCGCGGGTCGTCCGGCCGGAGCGGGTTCGTGAGGCCGCTGCCGCCGACGCTCACGTCGAACGCGCCGTCGCCGGCGCCGCCGGCGCCGTGCGAGACGAGCTGCAGCGTGCCGCCGTCCGCGTCGTAGCGATAGATGTCGACGGCGCTGTCGGTGTCGCCCGCCACGAGCGCCGCCGAGGTGGCGAATGCGAGCACGCGCCCGTCGGGCGTGAGCGCGGCGCTGGAGAGGTCGAGCCCGAGGGGGGCGACGAAGCGCAGCTGCCCGTGGTCCCACAGGTAGACGCTCGGGCTGCCCGGCTGGCCCTGTCCGGGCACGAGCTGGCCGTCGGCGACGAAGTACACGCGCTCGCCGTCGTCGGAGGAGCGCACGATCGGCGAGCTGACGTCCGCGGTCACGCCGGGCGGCCCCGCGGACAGGCGCGTGAGCGTGCCGTCGGCGACGTCGTAGCGGTAGAGGTCGATTCCGGCGTCGGTGTCGTCGTTCGTCAGCTGCTGCGCGGTCAGGAGGAATGCGCGCGACCCGTCCGGCGTCGCGCCGGCGAAGGCGACGTCCTGCGGCGGGCTGCAGTCCACGCGCGTGCACGCCGAGGCCGAGACGGCGATCGTGTGCGTGCCGTCCTCGCGCAGGTAGATGCCGCGCGGCTGCCCGCAGCCCGAATCGGCCGGCGCGCCGAAGAAGATCCGCGTGCCGTCGCGCGAGACCGCGTGCACCAGCCTGCTCGTCGACGGCACGCCGGTGCCGACCTGCGAGCCGCAGGGGGAGATCGCGTGGCCGGCGTCGTCGGCGCCGACCAGCCGCAGGTCGCCACCGGCCAGCTCGTAGGCGTCGGTGGCGGCGATCCGGCCGGCGTCGGCTGCCAGCAGGTGCGCCGTCGTCTGGAAGACCGCGTGGCGCATGGCGTCGTCGGCGGCGGCGAACGCGAAGCTCCGGGCGTCGCCTGCGGCCCCCAGCAGCCTCAGGCCGCCGTCGGGACCGCGCAGGTAGACACCCGCCTGCCCCGGGGGCGGGGCGCCGGGAAGCAGCGGCTGATCGGAGGACCACAGCCACGTCGACATCGCGTCGTCGACCGCCAGCGGCCCGCTCGTCAGCAGGTCCGGCAGGGGGACGCTGAACGGCTCGCCGATCAGCTGCTGCACCCAGCCGCTCGCGGTGCGGCTCGCCGCCTCGCCGGAGACGAGGTCGCCCGACGGCGCGCCCGGCATGGGGCCGAAGCTGCTGTAGGCGACGCGGTCGCCGTCGGCACTCACGGCGCGCACGTCGATCAGGTTGGCGCCGTTGGTGGGAGCGTTCGTGACAAGCTCCCATGCTCGCCCATGCGCCGGCACCGCGGCGTTCGCGGACGGTGTCGCGGCGAGCGCGCCGGCGAGCGTCATCACCACCCCGAGCGCACGCGCCCGGCTGCGGAGTCTGGTGCGCATCGCGGCCAAGAATAGTGAGCGGGCCCTGAGCATTGAGCCGGTTCGGCCCGGATCAGGTCCAACAATGCTCCGCATGCAGGCGTGCTGCTCGCTACCGTTCTCGCCGAGGAGGCCCGTGCCGCGCGACGCCGACCACTCCCGCACCCGCTGCTGTACCGGCCGCGCGCTCGTGCTCGCGGTCGCGCTGATGCTCGGCGGTGCCGGCCCGTCGCACGCCGACAGCGCGACCGTCACCGTCACGGCGCCGAGCGGCGCCCCCGACGCCGTCGCGGGGCTCGCGCGCGTCGTGACGGTCAGCGGCAGCGCGTCGGTGCAGGAGCAGATCTTCGTTCGCTACCGCGCTGCCGGCGGCGCGCCGTGCGCGGCGAGCGCCGACGCCGACACCGGGACGCCGCTCGACGGCTTCTCCGGCGAGCAGGTCGACGGCGCGTTCAGCCTGCAGGACACGATCGTGTGGCCGCTTCCGGGCGCGGTCCTGTTCTGCACCTGGCTGTCGGCCGGCGACGCCGGCGCGCCGGTGCCGCCGATCGCGCAGGCCGTCGCGTTCCGCGCCGCGGCCGGCTCGATCTCCGCCGAGCTGCGCCCGGCGCGCCCGCAGCTCGGCCACACGGCGACCGTTACCCTGACGGGCTCGAGCGAGGCCCCGGCGCAGGTGCTCGCGACGGTGCGCGCGAGCGGACCCGCGTGCGCCGGCACGTTCGCCGCGGACCCGGGCGCTCCGCTCGCCGACGGGATCGCGGCAGACGGGACGTTCTCGTTGCGGCTGAAGCTGAGCGAGCCGGCGGCGGGCCGCTACGCGATCTGCCTGTGGCTCGCGCGCTCGGCGACCGACGCGGCGCCGATCGCGGGACCGCGGACGGTGACGTTCGACGTCGCCCCGCCGCCGTGCGTCGTGCCGGGCGTCGGCGCCGACCGCCGTCCCGCGACCGTGCGGCGGCGCATCCGCGCCGCGCACTGCACGCTGGGGCGCACGCGCCACGCCGCCAGCAAGACGGTCCGCAAGGGCGCCGTGATCCGGCTCGGGCGCCGGCCGCGCACGCGCCTGGCGGCCGGGGCGCGCGTCGATCTGATCGTCTCGAGCGGTCCTACGCGCCGGCGTCGTCGCTCCCGCTGAGCGCAGGCGCGATGCTCACGCGGCGCCGGCGGGTCCTCGTGCTCATCCCTCCAGCCGAGCGGTCCCCTTCGCCAGCTCCCCGAGGAAGCGCGTGCAGGCGTCGGTGCCGTGCGCGAGCGCGTCGAGCGCGAAGCGCTCGTTCGGGCCATGCATGCCGTCGTCGGGCGAGGCGAAGCCCATCAGCACGACGGGGGCGTGCAGCGCGCGCCGGAGCGCGCCGACCACGGGGATCGAGCCGCCCGAGCGCAGCACGACCGGCGCCCGCCCGAAGCTCGCGCGCAGCGCCCGCGCGGCCGCGCGCTGCGCCCAGTCGCCGGCCGCGCCGACGTACGGCGGCGCGTGCTTGCCGACGCGCAGCTCGACGCGCACGTCGGCCGGCGCGCGCGCGAGCAGGTGGCGGCGCAGCAGCCGCGCGACCTCGGCCGGCCGCTGGTCGGGGACGAGCCGGAACGACAGCTTCGCGCTCGCGCGCGCCGGCACGATCGACTTGCCGCCGGGCCCGGTGTGGCCGGCGAGCAGGCCGTTGACGTCGAGCGCGGGGCGCAGCGCCGCGCGCTCGTAGGCGGAGAAGCCGCGCTCGCCGTAGCCGCGCGCGACGCCCGCCTGCGCGAGCAGCGCGCGGTCGCCCGGCGGGCCTCCGCGTGCGCCCGGCCGGCTCGCGCCGGTGCGCCCCGCGCTCGGCGGGCTGGCGCCTGCGCCCGGCCGCGCGCGCGCGCCCCGCACGCGCGCGTAGAAGCCCGGGATCGCGACCCGCCCGTCGCGGTCGTGCAGCGAGGCGAGCAGCTCGCACAGGACGTGCGCCGGGTTGCGCACGGCGCCGCCGAATGCGCCCGAGTGCAGGTCGCGTGGCGGGCCCGACACGACCAGCTCGGCGGCGAGGCTGCCGCGCAGGCCGTCGATCAGGGTCGGGCGGCCCGCTCCGAGCATGCGCGTGTCGCACACGAGCACCGCGTCGGCGCGCAGCGCGGGGGGCGGGTCGCGCAGCAGCGCCAGCAGCGCGCGGCTGCCGCTCTCCTCCTCGCCCTCGAACAGGCAGCGCACGCCGACCGGCGGGCGCCCGCGCGCCGCGACCCACGCGCGCAGCGCCTCGAGCTGGCAGACGATCGGGCCCTTGTCGTCCGACGCGCCGCGCCCGCACAGGAACCCGTCGCGCACGACGGGCTGAAACGGCGGCGTGCGCCACGCGTCCAGCGGCTCGGGCGCGACGACGTCGTAGTGGCCGTAGATCAGCAGCGTCGGCGCGCCTCGCGGCGCCGGCCAGCAGCCCGTCACGAGCGGCGCGTCCGGGGGCCCGAACGTGCGCACCCCGCGCGCTCCGAGCGCCCGCAGCCGCGCCGCCAGCCACCCGGCCGCCTGCCGCCGCCCGGCGGCATGCGCCGCCGCGCCGCTGATGCTCGGGATGCGGACGAGGTCCGCCAGCGCGGCGAGCGGCGCGCGGCGCCGAGCCCGCGCGGCGGGCGCGGCGGGCGCGGGCATCGCGCTACCGCACCGGCGCGACCGGCCGGCGCCGCGGCGCCCCGCCGTTGCGGCGGGCGGCGGCGGGCCGGGCAGCCGGCCCGGCGGCGCCCGGCAGCGTCCGCCGGCCCGGGTCCCACGGCAGCACGCGGTCCGAGCCCGTGCGGACGGTGATCCCCAGCGCCTGCGCGCTCGTCAGCCACTCCTCGGCCGACTCGGCGATGTCGCGCAGCAGCGTTTCGAACTGCGCGCGCTGGGACTGCAGGATGAACGGCTGCGCCAGCCAGCGCAGCATGTCGCGCCCGGTCACCGCCATCCGCTGGCGCGGCGAGGTCACGAGCCGCTCGTTGAAGTAGCGCACCAGCACCTCCTCGACCACGTCCCAGGCGCTCGCGGCGCCGAACAGGTCCTTCACGTCGTCGGAGTCGAGGATCCGGAAGGCCTCCTCGAGCACCTGCATCACCTCGACGCGCAGCACGTTGATGTTGCCGAACGACATGAACTTGAGGTTGTTGCGCAGGTCGAGCCCGGCGCGGCGCACGACTGCGATCGAGCCGAACGCGGGGTCGTTCGCGCGCTCGCGGATCACGTCGGAGATCCGCTTGTCGCGCCAGAACAGCGTGACCTGGTTGACGAACTGCGAGAACAGCGTGTTGAACTCGCCGTTCGGGCGCGAGCCGGGCGGCACCGGCGCGCGCCCGTAGCCGAACGCGCGCCGGTAGCCGGCGTGGCGGTCCTTGCGCGTGTAGCGCAGCACCTCGCGGCGGTCGAACTGGTAGAGCCCGAACGCGCCCTCGCCCGAGGACAGCCGCACCGCGCCCGCGCGGAACAGCTCCTGCAGCTTCTGCACGACGCGGAAGACCCCGATCCGCTCGTGCTGGTAGATGTAGTACAGGTCGCCGACGGCGACGATCCGCTCGGCCGAGACCTGGTCGTCGTAGGGCTTGACGCCCTGCGGCATGCGCGCGTCGCCGAGGTCGCGCGCCGCGTCGGGTCCGACGCCCGCGAGCTGCGCGATGCCGAGGTCGGCCGGCGGCGGGACCGCCGTGTCGGCCGCCTCCCAGGCGGCCAGCTGCTGCTCGACCTCGCCGACGAGCTCGTCGGCCTGCGTCGGGTCGCCGATGACGCCGCTGCCGAGCCGATCGGCGACCGTCCGCATCAGCGCGGCGAACTGGCCGAGTCGCTGCTGGTACTCCCGCTCGCTAGCCATGGTGTTGTCCTCCGCTCCGATCGCTCCGCTCGCTCATGCTCACCCCACCGGCGCGCCCAGCGCCGCTCCCTCCGCCTCTTGCGCGATCTGCCCGGCGCGGTCGCGCACGCGCACGACCGCGTCGCCGAGCAGCCCGATCGGCACGCGGATGCGCGACATCGCCAGCCGCGCCGCCGAGACGCCGCCGCCGCGGCGCGTGTCGATCATGCGGTCGAGGATCGCGAGCGTGTCGCGCAGCGCGTCAGCGCGCTCGGCGAGCATCGCCGCGCCGCGCACGCCGCCGTCCTGCAGCAGCGTGCGGCCCTCGTCGGAGAGGTCCTCGGACCACTGCAGGACGCCCGCGAGCGTCATCGAGTTGGGGTCCTCGGGCTGCAGCGCGCAGATCTCCTGCTGCTCGAGCCCGAAGTCGACCGAGTCCAGCGCCCAGCGCACGTCGCGCACGAGCTCCGGCAGCACGTCGAGGTCGCGCTGCAGCCAGGTGAAGACCATCCCGTAGTCGGGCGTGGCGGCGTCGGTCGCGATCGTCTCGGCGAACGCGCGCGCGACAGCCGCGACGCGGTCGCGCACGATCAGGAAGCCCGTCAGCCGCTCCTCGTCGTCGCGCGTCAGCACGAACTCGCGCGAGATCGGGATGCGGCGGATCGCGTCGATCTCCGAGCCGCCGTCGACCGCGACGACGACCTCCAGCGCGCCCTGCTCGAACATGCCGAGCTGGACCCCGAAGCGCACGAGCTGCTCGCGCGCCTGGCGCAGCAGCACGGCCGAGCGCGCGGCCGGCAGGCCGCCCTCGTCGCCGAGCGAGGCGACGAACGACTGCCAGCTCGCCCAGAAGCCGGCGCGCGCGATGTCGACCTCGTCGGGGTTGTCGTCGAGCATGCGCAGCGGCTGCGCTTCGGCGACGGGCGTCGCGATCTCCTCGCTGACGCGCTGCGCGAAGGACGCGAGGCTCGCCTGCGCACCGGTGACGCCGGCGCCGACGTCGTTCTGGCCGACGACCGAGCCGGGGACGTAGGCCCAGCTGTCGACGCCGTCGGCTTCCTGGGCGACGAAGCGGCGGTCGAGCGCGGCGAGCATCCCGGCGACGTCGCCGTCGCGCGGGACGCGCCCGAGCACGTTGCGCCACTCGCGCTGCACGATCGCGCGCGCGTCGCCGCCGCCGCCCGCGGACCCGCCCGCGCCGCCGCCGCCCCCGCTCGCGTAGTCGGGGCCGGGGGAGGTGAGGATCGGGTAGGCGGCGTACAGGCTGATCGCGTCGGCCGCCTGGCGCGCCTCGGCGATCACGCCGCTCTGCGGCGGCGGGGCGCTGTCGCCGATCACCAGCCCGCTGCCGGCGTACGTCGTGCCGCCCGCGACCGCGAGGCGCAGCGTCGCCTGGCTGCCGGGCGCGAGCCGGAACGGGAAGCGCTCCGGCGCGACGAGCGAGAAGCGGCTCGGGAAGTCGGGCTCGGGCTGGCGCGACTGCTTGACGCGCCATGCGGTCAGGTCGACGGTGCGCGTCTCGCCGTCGGCGTCGACGAACGTCAGCGTCGACTCGGCCGACAGCAGCGCTCTGCGCGGCACGTCGTCCTGGATCCCGACGTCGACGTAGGCCGGCACCACGTCGTTGCCGGCATGGACGATGACTCGCAGGTCGCTCATTCGCTCCTCCTCGGGATGTCGTGCACGCCGGCCGGGCGCGGTGCCTGCTCGCGCCAGCTACGGATCAGGGCGGTCGCGACGTCGCGCGTCGCCGCCCGGCAGCGGCGGACCTCGTCGCGCATGACGCCGATCCAGGGGTGCCAGCCGCCGCCGCGCGGCAGCAACACCTCGTCGAGCCCGCGCATCCGCTCGCGCGAGTCGATCCCGCCCAGGCAGGCGTCGGCGTCGAGGAAGCGGTCGCTCGCGGCCGCCACGTCGGGCAGCGCGCCGCGCAGCTCGCGCGCCGCGTCGTGCAGGTTGGCGGCGTCCTCGCACAGCGTCTCGACGTGGATCGGGCGGTCGCCGGGCGCGTCCTCGCAGACGATCGCGCGCAGCGCGGCCGTCTCGTGCAGCAGCTCGTCGGCCGCGGCGGCGAGCGTCCGGTGCGTCAGCGTCGCGCTCATCGCCGCACCAGCTCCGCGTAGAAGTTGCGCGCGAGCCGCCCGGGCCGCGCGAAGCGGCGGTCGAGCGCGACGCGCGCGGCGCCGATCAGGAAGCGCGCCGGCACGACGCCCGGGTCGGTGCCGGCCGCGAGGCGCGCCGCCGCCTCCTCGATCATCTGCTGGTCCTTGGGCTCGAAGCGGTAGACCTGCGCGAGCGAGCGCCCGCCGAGCGTCTGGTACGGCGTGAAGCAGATCGTGTCGACGACGAGCGGGTTCGCCTGCGCGAACGTCTGGAGCATCGCGCGCGGGATCGTGCCGCCACCCGGATCGGGGTACAGCCGCCTCCAAGCGCGCTCGAAGCGTCGCGCCTGCTCGGCGAAGCCCATCCGCCGCAGCAGCTCGACCGAGATCAGCGTGCGCAGGTACGGCGTCGGGTGCGGCGCGCCCGGGCTGAAGTGGACGGTCGCGCGCGGCGAGCGCCCGACGACGTCCATCAGCGACGCGACGATCGCCGGGCCGCCGAGCAGCAGGCCGGACAGGTCGGCGAACGTCTCGCGGTTCCAGCGCGCCCATGTGCGCGCGACCTCCGCCGGCAGGCCGGCGGCGCGCAGGCGGCGCTCGATCGCGCGCGGCAGCAGCTTGTCGAGCCCGAGGTCGTTCTGCAGGTTGTGGCTGATCTCGTGCAGGATCGCGCCGAGCGTCCACGGGTTGACCATGCGGTGGAACGGCAGCTCGACGAGCGGGAACGGGTTCGGCAGCCGGCCGATGCGCGCGAGCGGGATCCCGCGGCGGAAGGTCGCGGGGGAGAAGCCGGTGCGCATGTAGCAGAACGGCGGCGGCGCCGGGATCGTCTTGTGCGCGCCGACGCCGCGGAACGCGGCCGCGTAGCAGTCGAGCCCGATGCGGTCGGCCGCCAGCAGCAGCTCGCCGTAGCGGCTCTGGCGCTGGCCGAACAGCTCGAGGTAGAAGTCCCAGATCTGCTCGATCCCGCGCACCCACTGGTGCGCGCGCTCCTTGAGCACCAGCAGCCGCTCCAGCTGCTCGCGCGTCGGCTGCCGGCGCGCCTGCGCCGCGGCGCCGCGCACGCCGCCGTTGACGCGCAGCAGCTCGGCGCGCAGCCCGCCGATCAGGCGGTTGGCGGCCTGCAGGTGGCCCTCGCTCGGCGCGGCGGCGTCGCTGCCGAACTCGGCGCGCGTGAACGGGCGCAGCGCGGCCGCGTGGCGCGTCGAGTTGCCGGCCTGCGACCACAGCCACGGGTCCAGCACCGGAAACGGCTTGGGAACCGGCGCGCGTCCGGCCGTGCGCGTGCGCGCGGCCGGGCGCGCGGCCGCCGGCCGCGTGCGGCGGCGCCGGCGGCGTCGCGTGGCGTTGGTCTGCGCGAGCGCGCTCATCCCCGATCCCCCGATCAGAGCCCGTGGTAGCCGTTGCAGATGTGGTGATAGCGCCGATCGAGCGCGCGCGAGCGCCGATATGCGCGCACGGCGCGATCGGGACTGCCGAGCACGCGCTGCGTCTCGCGCGCGAGGTAGCGCGTCGCGAGCTCCGGCGTGACCGGCCGGCCGCGCTCGACCTGGCGCGCGATGTCGGCGACGGTGCGCTGCGCGATCGTCGGCATCGCCCGCACGAGCGGGCGCGTCGCCGGGTTGCGGCGCAGCTCGCGCCCGACCTGCAGCGTACTGCGCGTCAGCCGCGGCATGACCTTCTTCATCACGAACGGCAGAGCCTTCTTGGCCGCGAAGCCGGCGAGCTTCGGCAGCACGAACTTCGCCGCCAGCGGCAGCAGCGGGAGCAGGAACGCCTCCGCCTCGGCCTCGGACTCGGCGAGCGTCGCGGCGTGGCCGTAGTGCTCCATCAGCATCGCGGACGACAGCCCCGCCCGCCCGAGGCCAAGCTGCGCCTCCAGCTCGGCCTCGCCGTCGACGTACGGCGGCGGGTTGAGCGTGATCGCCAGCTGGCCGAGCGGCACGCCGGCCGTTCCGGCGCGCGTCAGCGCCGCCTGCGCGGCCGCGCGCCCGACGCCGGCGAGGCCGCCGCCGCGCCCGCCGCCGCCTGCGCCGGCGGCGTACTCGGCGAGGTTCTCGAAGAAGGCCTCGGTCTCGGCCTCCAGCTCGCTCTCGCCGTGCGGGTAGGCGGCCCGCCAGACCGGGGAGGCGCCCTCGTCCTCGCCCTCGCCGAGCCCCAGCAGCGCCTCGTGGCTCGCTTCCAGCCCGTACGTCGCCATCGCTTCCTCCGTCCGGATCGTCGTGGTCGACCGTCGATCGCTAGTAGCGCCGGTGCGCGCGCGCTGCCGCCGGACGCGCCGTGTACGCGTGCCGCGCCGCACGCGGCAGCGGGCGCCCGTGAGCGGGGCGCGCGACGGCCCGCCGCGCGACCGCGGGCCGCACGGCGGCCAGCCGCGGGTGCGCGGGGCGCGCGGTCGGCGCGATCGCGCGGCGCGAGACCGGCACGCGGCGCGCCACGCGCGCGTTGCGCGCGATCGCGCGGGTGCAGATGCGCGGGCTCGACAGGACGCGCTGCGTGTGGCGCGCCATCACGCGGGCGGCCTGCTGGCGCGTGACCGGCTGGCCGGACGCCGCCTGGCGGCTGAGCGTCTTGGCGGTCTGGTGGACGATCAGCGGCACGGCGCGGACGGCCGGACGCGTGATGCGCCGGCGCCGCAGCAGGCGCGTGAGGATCGCGGTGCCGCGCACGAGGTGCGCGAGCACGCGCCGCAGCTCGCGCCGCTCGCGCGCCGACAGCGCGCTGACGGTCGCGGCGCCGATCATCGCCTCGGCCTCGGCCTCGGTCGACGCGCCGGACGCGATCGCAGCCATCAGCTCGGCGTGCGCCTCCGCCTCGGTGGCGGGGTGCGAGAGCGTCGTCATGTACTCGTGCGCCTCGTACTCGCCCTCGTCCTCGCCCTCCAGGAAGTCCTCGCCCTCGAAGAAGCCCTCTTCCTCGCCCTCGCCGAGCAGGCCGACGGCGCTGGAGGCCAGCTTGCCGCCGAGCGGACCGCCGATCGCGGTGCCGACGATCGGGGCGGCGACCCGCGCGACGCGCTTGAGTATCGGCGCGGCGCGGCTGATGAGCTTCTTGAGCCCGCCGAAGAACGCCTCGCCCTCGTCCTCCCACTCGCCCTCCAGGAAGTCCTCGGACTCGAAGAAGCCCTCCAGCTCGTCCTCGCCCTCGTCCTCCTCCTCGCCCTCGAGGAAGTCCTCGGACTCGAAGAAGCCCTCGAGCTCGTCCTCGGACTCGTGCTCGTGCTCCTCCTCGCCCTCGCCGAGCAGGCCGCCGAGTGCGCTCGCGAGCCCTCCTATGAAGCCCTCGCCCTCTTCCTCGCCCTCGAGGAAGTCCTCCTCCTCGGCCTCGAAGAAGGCCTCGTCCTCCATCTCGTGCACGAGCCCGTTGCCTGTCACGGCCATACCTCCAGCGAGTCGTCGCGTTCCGGGACTGCAGGCAAGCTACGGGCGGCGCGGGTGCGCTCGCAATCGCACGTTCGCGGTGACGCGTTCACGGTGACGCGAATGCGGGACCTAGCTTTCGGTGCGCTGATCTGATTGGCTGGGCGGGCTCGCCGGCGGAACGGAACCTGCGACGCGAGGGGGACAGCGCTTTGGGAGGCGCGATCGGACACCAATCCCAAGCCGACGCGATCGCCCACGAGCCGGGGCTCGTGGACCGCCCGCTGCGGGAGCTCGTGCGCGAGGTCGACCCCGTGCCGGGCGCCGCCGGGGACGTCGCGGAGGTCGTCTTCGAGGGCGAGATCGACGGCGTCAGCTATACCGTGACGCGCCAGGTGCGCGCCCGCTCGACGAATGTTGACCTGCCGGCGCTCTCCTCGCGCGAGCGCGAGATCGGGCGCATGATCGCCAAGGGCTACACGAACAAGACGATCGCGGCCGTGCTCGACATCTCGAGCTGGACCGTCGACACCCACGTCCGCCGCATCTTCGCCAAGCTCGGCGTCCGCTCGCGCGGCGCGATGGTCGCCCGTCTCGCCGCGGCCGGGCTCGTCGGCGGCGGCGACGACGCGACGCCGGAGTGGCAGAGCGCGTGGACGCGTTCCGGCGGCTGATCGCCGTCGGCGCGCTCCGCTCGGGCCGGCGCTGTCGTCCGGCGTGCGCCGTTCGCTGGGGAGGGGGCGGCAGGGGCCGGTCGCGCCTGCGCCGCGGCGTCTGGTGGGCAGCGCTGCGCAAGCGCCCGCACCCTCTGCCCACGCGCTACGGCGAAATGGCCGCTTCCGTGACGCTCTGGAATCGAGTCTGCGGATCTGTACACCTGTGAGGGGCCGAAATCCGCAGACTAGAAACCAGTGTGGGCCGGAGCGCCGAGAACTGCGCAAGCGGACGCGCAGAGCGTGACGAAAGGGCGTGCGAACGCCGGAGAAACACCACTCTCCCGCTCCCCAGCAGGCAGCGCACGTTCGACGGCCGCGCGATCCGGGCGGGACGAGCTACAGCGGCACGAGCCGCGTCGCCGCCGCCTTCCACGTCGCCGCGACGCGCGCGCCGGGGCGCAGGCCGAGCTGCTCGACGGACACCTGCGTGACCTCGGCGACGAGCGGCTGGCCGGCCTGCAGGCCGATTCGCACGCGGCCGCCGACGGGGGTGACGGACACGACGCTGGCCTCGACGCGGTTGCGGGCCGAGCCGGCGTGCGCGACGCCGGGCGGCTCCAGCTCGATCTCCCAGGGGAACACGCTCGCGGCGACGGGGCCGTCGGCGCGGTCGGTGCTCGACAGCTCGCCGCCGCCGTCGAGCGCGACGAGCGTCAGCCCGCCGGAGCCCGCGCCGGCCCGCGCGGTCCCGGTCAGCACGACCGCGCCCGTCAGGTCCGCGACGAACGCCGACGCCGGCGCTGCCGCCAGCTCGCCGGGCGCGCCCTGCTGCACGATCCGCCCGGCGTCGATCACCGCGACCTGCTGCGCGAGCGCCGCCGCCTCGCCGAAGTCGTGCGTCACGAGCACGCTCGGCAGCGCCGCGTCGCGCAGCACGCCGTCGAGCTCGCGCGCGGCGCGCGCCCGCGTGCGCGCGTCGAGCGCGGACAGCGGCTCGTCGAGCAGCAGGACCGACGGCTCGGACGCGAGCGCCCGCGCGAGCGCGACGCGCTGGCGCTCGCCGCCCGACAGCTCGCGCGGGCGCGCGCGGGCACGGGCGAGCAGCCCGAAGCGGTCCAGCAGCGCCTCCGCCCGGCGCAGCCGCTCGCGCCGGCCGCCGGCGCCGCGCACGCCATAGGCGACGTTGCCGCGCGCGTCGAGGTGCTCGAACAGCGCGTGATCTTGGAACACGACGCCGCAGCGCCGGCGCTCGGGCGCCAGGTCGATCCCGCGCGCGACGTCGAGCCACACCGCCTCGCCGCACGTCACGCGCCCCGCGGCCGGGCGCCGCAGCCCGGCCGCGATCGTCAGTACCGTCGACTTGCCCGCGCCCGACGGTCCGACCAGCGCGACACAGCGCCCGCCCGGCGCCTCCAGCGCGACGTCGAGCGCGAGGTCGCCGAGCGTCGTGCGCGCCTCAACGCGCAGCAACGCCGAGCGCCTCCAGCGCAACGTCGCCGAGCCCGGCGCGTGCCTCAGCTTGCAGCAACGCGAGCGCCTCCAGCGCAACGTGGCCGAGCCCGGCGCGTGCCTCAGCGCGCAGCAACGCCGAGCGCCCCGAGGCCGGTCGCGAGCTTGACCGCCAGCAGCAGCGCGAACGAGACGACCACGAGCACCGCGGACAGCGCCAGCGCGCCCGGCAGGTCGGTCGCGAAGCGGTCGTAGATCGCGAGCGGGACCGTCTGCGTCACGCCGCGCAGCGAGCCGGCGAACATCAGCGTCGCGCCGAACTCGCCGAGCGCGCGCGCCCACGCGAGCGCCGCGCCCGCCAGCAGGCCCGCGCGCGCGGAGGGGATCGCGACGCGCGCGAACGCGCCCGCCTCGTCGCTGCCGAGCGTGCGCGCCGCGCCCAGCACGTTGGGGGGCACGGCGCCGAACGCGGCCTCCGCGGCGCGCAGGTAGAACGGCGACGCGACGAACACGAGCGCGACGACGACCCCCGCCGTCTGCAGCACGAGCTCGACGTGCGCGTCGCGCAGCACGCCGCCGAGCAGCCCGTGCGGCCCGAGCGCGGCCAGCAGCCCGATCCCGGCCGCCGCCGGCGGCAGCACGAGCGGCAGCTCGATCAGCGTCTGCACGACCGCGCGCCCGCGGAACGCGCGCGTCGCGAGGAGATACGCGGCCGGCGTGCCGGCGACGACGACGATCGCGAGCGCCAGCGCCGTCGTCCGCAGGCTCAGCCACAGCGCGTCGCGCGCGCTTGCGTCGCCGAGCGCGCGCACGAGCTGCGCGGGGCTCGTGTGCGTGAAGATCGCGACGACCGGCGCCAGCAGGAACGCGAGCACGCAGGCGAGCGCAAGCACGAGCAGCGCCCGGAACGCCCGCGACCCGCTCACGGCGACGACGCCGGTACGGGCGGCGGTTCGAATCCGGCGGCGCGCAACGCTCGCGCGCCGTCGCCGCGCAGCAGCCCGGCGACGAACCGGCGCGCCGCCGCCGGGCGCCTCGCGCCCGTCACGACCGCGACGCCGTAGGCTGCGTCCGGCTTCAGCGCCGCCGGCAGCGCGATCGCGCGCAGCGCGCCGCCGGCCGCGTCGACGTCGGTCGCGTAGACGAAGCCGGCGTCGACCGCGCCCTGCGTGAGCTTGCCGACGATCCCCTTCACGTCCGGCTCCTGCGAGCGCACGTTGGCGAGGATCGCGCGCGCCGCGGGCGCCGGCAGGCGCGCGAGCACGCCGCGCGTGTAGGAGCCGATCGGCACCGTCGCCGAGCCGATCGCGATCGTCAGGTTGCGTCGCTCGACGTCGGCGAGCGACGCGATCCTGCTGTCGTGCGGGACCGCCAGCACGAGCCGGTTGCCGGCGAACACGACCGGCGCGCCGACGAGCCCAGCGGCGTGCAGCGCGGCGGGCAGCTGCGTGTTCGCCGAGGCGAACACGTCGGGCTTGACGCCCTCGCGGATCTGCGCGGCCAGCTCGTCGGAGCCGGCGAACGAGAAGCGCGCGCCGCCGCGGAAGCTCCGCGCGTAGTCGCCGAACGCCCGTTGCAGCGACGCGGCGGCCGACACGACGAGCGGCCCGCTCGCGTCGCCCGAGCTCGCGCCGCTCGTCCCGCCGCAGCCGCTCGCGGCGAGCGCGAGGCACGCGGCCGCAGCGGCGAGCGTCCGGGTCCGCCGGCTCATGCGCGCCACCATATCTGCGGCCTCCGACGGGGTGCGCACGGGCGCCGCGCCGGGGTAGCCTGCAGCCCCGTGGGCCACGACCTCGAGACGCCGGTCGAGCCGGGCCTGATCCCGGAGCCGCCGCCGGCGACGTGATCTCCCGGCGCAGCGTGCTGCTGGCGGTGCTCGCCGCGCTCGCGGCGCTCGGAATCCTGTACGTCGTCGTCCCCGCGCTCGCGGGCCTCAACCGCACCTGGGACCTGCTCGGGCGCGGCGACGCCTGGTGGCTCGGCGTCGGCGTCGCGCTGGAGGCGGCCTCGTTCGCCGGCTACGTCGTGCTGTTCCGCGCGGTCCTCGACGGCGGCGGTGACGCGGGCGTCGGCTGGGCGACGAGCGCGCGCATCACCCTCGCGGGCGTCGCCGCCAGCCGCGTGCTGGCGGCCGGCGGCGTCGGCGGGATCGCGCTGACCGTGTGGGCGCTCGGCTGGGAGGGATTGAGCGCGCGCCGGATCGCGACGCGCCTGACCGCGTTCCTCGTGCTGCTGTACTCGATCTACATGACGGCGCTGCTGCTGGTCGGCGCCGGCCTCGCGGCCGGGGCGCTGAGCGGCCCCGCGCCGTTCGCGCTGACGGTCGTGCCGGCGATCTTCGCCACGCTCGTGATCGCGACGGCGCTGGCGGCCGGGCTCGTGCCCGGTGACCTGGCGCGACGGCTCGGGCGCCTGTCCGCGGCGCAGGGCGTGCTGGGCCGCGCGGCGCGCGCGCTCGCGCGCGCGGCCGAGATCGTCGGCGAGGGCGTGCGCGGCGCGCTCGCGCTGCTGCGCACGCGCGACCCGGGGCTGCTGGGCGCGGTCGCGTGGTGGGCGTTCGACGTGGCGGTGCTGTGGGCGTGCCTGCGCGCGTTCGGTCCGGCGCCGCCGGTCGGCGTCGTCGTGATGGCCTACTTCGTCGGGATGCTCGGCAACCTGCTCCCGATCCCGGGCGGGATCGGCGGCGTCGAGGGCGGCATGATCGGCGCGCTGGCCGCCTTCGGCGTGCCGGGCGGCCACGCGGTCGTCGGCGTGCTCGCCTACCGCGGCATCTCGCTGTGGCTGCCGACGCTCCCGGGCGTCGTCGCCTACCTGCAGCTCGTGCGCCGGCACGGTACGCGGCCCGCGGCGCGCGCTCCGTAGTTCCTACGCGCCGAGCGCGGGGCGGTCCCGATGGCCCTGCCGATCGTGCGTCCTACGCTGAGCCCATGAGCGACCGCCTTCGACGAACCGACGGGCTCCCGCCCCGCGTGATCGTGGCGGGCGGCGGGATCGCCGCGATGGAGGCCGTGCTGGCGCTGCGCGCGGTCGCCGGGATGCGCGTCGAGATCGAGCTGATCTCGCCGAACGCCGAGCTGCGCTACCCGCCGCTGGAGGTCGTCGAGCCGTTCGGGCTCGAGCCGCCGCGCGTCGAGCTGGACGCTGCGCTCGCGGAGCTGGGGGTGCGCCACCGCCTCGACGCCGTCACCGCCGTCGAGCCGCGCGAGCACGAGCTGCGCACCCGCGGCGGCGCGACGCTGCACTACGAGGCGCTCGTGCTCGCGCTCGGGGCGCGACCGGTGCCCGGACCCTCGGGGATGATCACCTTCGGCGATCCGGCCGGGCGCAGGGCGTTCGCGGAGCTGCTCGCCGCCGCCGAGCGCCACGCGGTCGAGCGCGTGCTGTTCGCGGTCCCACCCGGCGTGCGCTGGTCGCTGCCGCTCTACGAGCTGGCGGTGATGACGGCGAACCGGCTGCTGGCCAGCGGCGCCGCGCTGCGCAACGGCGACGGCGACGGGACCCGGATCCTCTTCGTGACGCCCGAACGCGCCCCGCTCGACGTCTTCGGCGGGCGCGCGAGCGGGCGGCTGCTCGAATACCTCGAGTCGCTCGGGATCGCGTTCGTTGCGGGCACGCAGGTCGAGCGCGTCGTGGGCGGCGAGGCGGTGACCGCAGACGGGCGCCGCTTCGCGGCCGACCGGGTCGTCACGATCCCGGCGCTGCGCGGTCCCGAGCTGCCGGGCCTGCCGCACGACGCCGAGGGCTTCGTGCCGGTCGACTGGCACGGCGCGGTGCACGGCGCCGAGGACGTCTACGCCGCCGGCGACATGACCGCCTTCCCGATCAAGCAGGGCGGGTTGGCGACCCAGCAGGCCGACGCGGTCGCCGACGCGATCGCCGCGCGCGCCGGCGCCCCCATCACGCCGTCGCCGCCGCGGCCGGTGCTGCGCGGAATGCTGCTGACGAGCCGCCGGCCGCAGTTCCTCGAGGCCGACCTCGCGAGTCACACGCCGCCGTCGGTGCGCGACGTGCCGCTGTGGTGGCCGCCGCTGAAGGTCGCCGGCCGTCACCTCGCGCCGTACCTGGCCGACCGGCTCGGCGTCCATTCGCTCGTGCCCCCGCTCGAGGGGCCGTGGACCGAGGAGGCGATCCCATGCGAGATCACGCTGTCCACCGAGTCCTGATCGCCGGCGGCGGCGTCGCCGCGCTCGAGACGCTGCTGGCGCTGCGCGCGAGCGCCGACGGCCTCGTCGAGATCACGCTGCTGGCGCCCGAGCCGAACTTCACCTACCGCCCGCTGGCAGTCGTCGAGCCGTTCGCGCGCGAGGGCGTGCCGTCGCTGCCGCTGGCCGAGCTGGCGGCCGAGCACGGCGCGCGGCTCGTCGCCGGCGCGCTCGCCGCGGTCGACCCCGACGCGCGCATCGCGGTCGCGCGCGACGGCGCCGAGCTCTCTTACGACGACCTCGTGATCGCCGCCGGCGCGCGGCCCGAGCCGGTCGTCGCCGGCGCGACGACGTTCGCCGGCCCGCAGGACGCCGCCGCCGTCGCCGCGATCGTCGACGGCGTGCGCGCCGGGCGCGTGCGCCGCGTCGCGCTCGTCGCCCCGGCCGGGGTGCCGTGGACGCTGCCGCTCTACGAGCTGGCGCTCGAGCTGTCGCACGAGCGCGATCCTGCCGGCGAGCCGCCGCAGCTGGTGCTGGCGACCGCCGAGCAGGAGCCGCTCGCCGCGCTCGGCCCCGAGAGCTCCGCGTCGGCGCGCGAGCTGCTCGGCGCGCGCGGGATCGAGCTGCGCACCGCGAGCGCCGTCGAGGCGGTCGAGGACGGCGTGTTGTGGATCGAGCTCGAGGGCGGCGTCGAGGTCGACGCCACGATCGCGCTGCCGCGCCTGCGCGGCCCCGCGATCGCCGGCCTGCCGCAGGACGCCCGCGGCTTCCTGCCGGTCGACGCGTTCGGGCGCGTGCGCGGCGAGGAGCACGTCTACGCCGCCGGCGACGCCTGCGCGCACCGGCTCAAGCAGGGCGGCCTGGCGGCCCAGCAGGCCGACACGGTCGCCGCGTGCATCGCGCACGCGATCGGCGCCGGCCCGCGGCCGGGGTCGCCGGCGCCGGTGCTGCGGACGGTCCTGCTGACCGGCGGGCGCTCGCGCTACCTGCGCGCGCCGGTCGCGCGCGGCGGCGAGGAGCACGACCGCGACGAGGTCGCCGAGGACGCGCTGTGGTGGCCGCCGTCGAAGGTCGCCGCCCGCCACCTCGGTCCCTACCTCGCCGAGCGGCTGCTCAGGGCGTGAGCGCCACCTTCACGACGCCGTCGCGCTGGTTGCCGAACAGCTCGTAGGCCTCCTCGATCTGGTCGAGCGAGAAGCGGTGCGTGATGAGCAGGCCGAGGTCGAGCCGCCCGTGGCGCACCAGCTCCATCAGCTTGCGCATCCGCTCCTTGCCGCCCGGGCACAGCGTCGTGAGGATCTGCTTGTCGCCGATCCCGTAGACGAACGACTCGAGCGGCACGTCGAGCTTCCCGCCGTAGACGCCGAGGCTGGAGACGATCCCGCCGGGGCGCGTCGCGTCGAGGCACCACTCGAACGTCTCCTGCTTGCCGAGCGCCTCGATCGCGACATCGACGCCGCGCCCGCCCGTCAGCCGCTTGATCGCCGCGATCGGGTCCTCCTGCGTGAAGTCGATCACCTCGTCGGCGCCCATCCGGCGCGCGAGGCTCAGCCGCCCCTCGATCGCGTCGACGCCGATGATCAGCGACGCGCCCTTCAGCCGCGCGCCGGCGGTCGCGCACAGGCCGATCGGCCCCTGCGCGAAGACCGCGACCGTCTGGCCGATCCCGACGTTCGCCGTCTCGGCGGCCGAGATCCCGGTCGAGGCGATGTCGGCCAGCAGCACGCACTGCTCGTCGGTCAGGTCGTCCGGGATCTTCGCGAGGTTGGCCTGTGCGTAGGGGACGCGGAAGTACTGCGCCTGGACGCCGTCGATCGCGTTGCCGAGCCGCCACGCGCCGATCATCTTCCAGTCGTCCTCGTGGCCGGAGCACTGCGCCTCGACGTGGTTCTGGCAGTAGAAGCAGGTGCCGCACGGCGTGATCGCGCCGACCAGCACGCGCTCGCCGAGCTCGTAGCCGGAGACCGCGTCACCGAGCTGGTGGATCACGCCGACCGGCTCGTGGCCGACGATCCGGCCCTGCTCGACCGGGTACTCCTCGCGCCAGATGTGGACGTCGGTGCCGCAGATCGTCGTCAGCGTCACCTTCACGATCGCGTCGTTGGGCCCGCACGCGGGGATCGGGCGCTCCTCGAGCACGATCCGCTCGTGGCCCTCGAACACCGCGGCCTGCATCGTCTCGGTCATCGGAACCACCTCTCGTCGCGACTCGCCCGGCCCGACGTCTGACGCTACGGCGCCGAGCGCGCGCCGTCATCGTGGCTTCCCCGCGCCGCGAGGTCCGTAGTCCTCCGCGGGGCGGCCCGCGGGCGGGGCCGGTCCGGCTTCCGTACGCGCGGTCGTCAAGATGCGCGGCGGCCATGCCCCGTCGCCCGCGGCTCCCGCCGCCACCCCTCGTCACGCGCCACCCGCACCGCCGGCTCGCACGGCTGCGCGGCCATCCGGTCGTCCCGCTGGCATTGCTGGCGGTGGTCGGGCCGGGGCTGCTCGCCGGGCTGTCCGACGACGACCCGGCCGGGATCACGACCTACTCGATCCTCGGCGCCGACTACGGCTACGCGCTGCTCTGGGTGCTGGCGCTCTCGACGCTCGCGCTGATCGTCTTCCACGAGCTGGCGGTGCGCACCGGCGTCGTGACCGGCAAGGGGCTGATGCGGCTCGTGCGCGAGCGCTACGGGGGGCGCGCGGCGAGCTTCGCGCTCGGCGCGCTCGTGCTCGCGAACGTCGGGACGATCTGCGCCGAGCTGGCCGGCGTCGCGGCCGGGATGGAGGTGCTGACGGGGGCGAGCCGCTACGTGACGGTCCCGTTCGCGGCCGCGCTCGTGAGCGTGCTGGTGCTGCGCGGCTCGTTCAAGCGCGTCGAGCACGTCCTGCTGGCGCTCAGCGCGATCTTCGTCGCCTACGTCTTCTCCGGCGTCCTCGCCCACCCCGACTGGGGCGCGACCGCGAAGGGGCTGGTGGTGCCGACCCTGCCGGGGACGCGCCACGGGATCCTCGTCGTCGTCGCGACGCTCGGGACGACGCTGGCGCCGTGGGGGCTGGCGTTCATCCAGTCCTACGCGGTGGACAAGCACCTGCACGCGAAGGACCTCGGCTACGAGCGCGTAGACGTCGTCACCGGCGCGGTGCTGACGGGCGTGATCGGCGTCTTCATCGTGATCGCATGCGCCGCGACGCTGCACGCGACCGGCCACCACATCGAGGACGCACGCGACGCGGCCATCGCGCTGCAGCCGCTTGCCGGCAGCTCGGCGCGCACGCTGTTCGGGCTGGGCCTGGTGGGCGCCGCGCTGCTTGCCGCCGCCGTGGTGCCCTTGTCGACCGCTTACTCGGTCGCTGAGACGTTCGAGCAGCGGGCGGACCTCAACGACCGCTTCTCCGAGGCACCGCTGTTCTACGGCGCCTACGGCGTCAGCATGGGGATCGCGATGGCAATCGTGCTCGTGCCGGGCGCGCCGCTCGTGCCGATCCTGTTCCTGTCCCAGGCGCTGAACGCCGTGCTGCTGCTCGCGATCCTGCCGTTTCTGCGCGCGCTCGCGCGCGACCGCGAGCTGATGGGGACCCACGCGCTCGGCCGCTGGGACTCGCTCGCGACCGCCGCGACGATCGCGCTCGTGGCGGTGTCGGTGGGGCTGCTGCTCGTGCTGAGCGTGACGTAGGCAGTTCCCACGGCGCCGCGAAGGTGGTTCGCCCCGTTGGCGCCGCGGTGCGGCGCGGGCAGACTCAGAGGCGATGGAGCGCGGCGCGCCAACGATCCGGACCCGGCTGGGGATGGTCGCGACGCCGCTGACGGCGCTCGCGGCGCTCGCCGGCACGCTCGCGGGCGGCGCCTGCCATCTGCTCGGCGTCCCGCAGGCCGGCGACGCGCTGTGGACGATCACGATCGCCGGCACGCTGATCCCGCTGACGTGGTCGGTCGCGCGGGCGCTCGCTCGCGGCGACGTCGGCGTCGACGTGATCGCGCTGCTCGCGATGGCCGGCGCGCTGATCGGCGGCGAGCTGCTCGCGGGCGCGGTGATCGCGGTCATGCTCGCGGGCGGCAACGAGCTGGAGTCCTACGCGGCCGGGCGCGCGCGGCGCGAGCTGACGGCGCTGCTCGCGCGCGCGCCGCGGATCGCGCACCGCCGCAGCGGCGACACCTGGGAGGAGGTCGACATCGCGCAGGTCGTCCCCGGCGACGTGGTGCTCGTGCGCGCCGGGGAGGTCGTGCCGGTCGACGGGACGCTGACGAGCCAGCGAGCGACTGTCGACGCCTCCGCCGTCACCGGCGAGTCGCTGCCGGTCGCGCTGCGCGCCGGCGGGCCGCTGCGCAGCGGCGTCGCGAACGCCGGCGCGCCGTTCGAGCTGTGCGCCACGCGCGCGGCCGCCGACAGCTCGTACGCGGCGCTCGTCGCGCTCGTCGAGCAGGCGCAGCGCGAGCGCCCGCCGTTCACGCGCCTCGCCGACCGCTACGCCGTCGTCTTCCTGCCGGTCACGCTCGCCGTCGCCGGACTGGCGTGGGCGCTGAGCGGCGACGGGATCCGCGCGCTCGCGGTGCTCGTCGTCGCGACGCCGTGCCCGCTGATCCTCGCCGCCCCGATCGCGCTCGTGTCCGGGCTCTCGCGCGCCGCGCGGGAGGGGATCGTGCTCAAGGGCGGGACCGCCTTGGAGGCGCTCGGCGCCGCCCGCACGGTGCTGCTCGACAAGACCGGCACGCTGACGCTCGGCCGGCCCGCCGTCGAGCGGGTCGTCGCGCTCGACGGCCGCAGCGGCGAGGAGCTGCTGCGCCTCGCGGCCTCGGTCGACCAGCTGTCCGGCCACGCCTTGGCGGAGGGGATCGTCCACGACGCGCTCGCGCGCGGGATGACGCTCGCCGAGCCGCGCGACGCGCGCGAGTCGCCGGGGGAGGGGATCGAGGCGCGCGTCGCCGGCGTGCGCGTCGGCGTCGGCGGCGAGCGCTGGCTGCGCGAGCGCGGGTTCGGCGACACGGACGCCGTGCGCGAGACGGCGCCTGGCGAGCCTTGCGCGGCCGCGAGCGAACGCGCCGCGGATCACGCGCCGACGGCGGCGTCCGCTGGCGCGGGCGCGCGGGCTGCCGACCTTCGCGCCGCGCCCGGTCGCGCGCTCGTGCACGTCGGCGTCGGCGACCGCATCGCCGGCGTGCTCGTGATGGCCGACCGGCTGCGGCCCGACGCCGCCCAGCTCGCGCCCGCGCTGCGCGCCGCGGGCGTGCGCCAGGTCGCGATGGTCACGGGCGACACCGAGGCAGTCGCGCAAGCGGTCGCCGAGCAGGCCGGGCTCGATCGCGTCTACGCCGAGCAGCAGCCGGCCGGCAAGCTCGCGGTCGTGCGCGCGCTGCGCGAGCGGCCGGAGCTGCGCCCGGTCGTGATGGTCGGCGACGGCGTCAACGACGCGCCCGCGCTCGCGCTCGCCGACGTCGGGATCGCGATGGCGGCCGGCAACGAGACGATCTCCAGCGAGGCGGCCGACGCGGCCATCACCGTCGACCGGATCGACCGCGTCGGCGAGGCGGTGCGGATCGGCCGGCGCACGATGCGGATCGCGCGCGAGAGCGTGCTCGTCGGGATCGGCCTGAGCGTCTGCGCGATGGGCGTCGCCGCGCTCGGGTACCTGCCGCCGGTCGCCGGCGCGCTGGCGCAGGAGGCGATCGACGTCGGCGTGATCCTCAACGCGCTGCGCGCGCTCGCGCCATGACGCGCGAGCGCGCGCCGGCGCGGACCGTGTGCCCGCCGGCGGCCGCGCCCGCCCGCGGGGCGCGCGCGAGCGGGCTCACCGAGGCCGAGGCGGCGCGCCGCCTCGCCGCGCGCGGCCCGTCGCGGCCGCCGGCGACGAGCCGCTCGTACGCGAGCATCGTCCGCGCCAACGTCTTGACGGTCTTCAACGCGATCCTCGCCGGCTTCGGCGCGGTCACGCTCGTCTTCGGCGACTGGCGCGACGCGCTGTTCCTCGGGATCCTCGTCGCCAACGCGTCGATCGGGATCTCGCAGGAGGTGCGCGCCAAGGGCACGCTCGACCGTCTCGCGCTGCTCGTCGCCCCGCGCGCGACCGTGATCCGCGACGGCGCGCGGCGCGCCGTCGGCCCCGAGCAGCTCGTCGTCGGGGACCTCGTTGCGGTCGGCGCCGGCGACCAGGTCCTCGCCGACGGCCGCGTCGTCGCCGCGCACGACCTGCACCTCGACGAGGCGATCCTGACCGGCGAGTCCGAGCCGGCGGCGCGCGCGCCCGGCGACGACGTGCGCTCGGGCGCGTGGGTCGTCGAGGGCGCCGGCAGCTACGAGGTCGCCGCCGTCGGCCATGACAGCTACGCCGCGAAGCTGCTCGGCGACGCGCGCTCGTTCCGCCATCCGCGCTCGCCGCTGGAGCTGGCGGTCAACCGCATGCTGCTGTTCCTCGTCGGGCTCGTCGTCGCGCTCGGCGGCCTGCTCGGCTACGCGCTGTGGCATCGCCACGCGGGCGCCTCCGACGCGGTCGCGACGGCGACCGCGGGCGTCGTGAGCCTCGTGCCGGAGGGGCTCGTCGTGCTCGTCAGCCTCACGTTCGCGGTCTCCGCGCTGCGGATGGCGCGCCGCGGCGTGCTCGCCCAGCAGCTCAACGCGATCGAGTCGCTCGCCTCGGCCGACGTCGTCTGCCTCGACAAGACCGGCACGCTGACCGACGCCGCCCTGCACGTCGTCGAGGCGATCCCGGCGGAGGGCGCCGAGGCGAGCGAGCTGGAGCAGTTGCTCGGCCGCGCGGCCGCGAGCGCCAGCCTGCGCAACGCGACGGTCGAGGCACTCGCCGAGCGCTTCGCGCCCCCGGAGGGGAGCGCGCCGGAGGAGCCGCTCGCCGAGGTCCCGTTCGCCTCGCGGCGGCGCTGGAGCGCGGTGCAGCTGGACGGCGCGACCGTGATCCTCGGCGCGCCCGAGCGCTTCGAGCTGGGCTCGCTCGCCGCCGCGGCCGAGCGCGAGCGCGGCCACGGCCGGCGCGTGCTCGCGGTCGCGCGCAGCGCCGCGCCATTGAGCGAAGGCGGCCGAGCTGCCGGCGCCGTACCCGCAACCGGCCGCGGGCCCGGTGACGCCCTGGCGAACGGCGCGCCAGGGATCGGCCGTGAGCCCGAGCCCGGCGACGAACCGCCACCCGACGCCCGTCTCGCCGGCCTCGTCGTGCTCGCCGAGCGCCTGCGGCCCGACGCGCGCGCGACCGTCCGCTTCTTCGCCGAGCAGGACGTCGAGCTGAAGGTCCTCTCCGGCGACAACGTCCAGACGGCGGCGGCGATCGCGAAGGACGCCGGGATCGAGATCCGCGACGTCGCGACCGGCGACGCCCTGCCGCAGGACCCGGACGAGCTCAAAGAGGTCGCCCTGCGCACGACCGTCTTCGGCCGCGTCGCGCCCGAGGACAAGCGTCGCGTCGTCGAGGCGCTGCGCGACGCCGGCCGCTACGCCGCGATGGTCGGCGACGGCGTCAACGACGTGCCCGCGCTGAAGGCCGCGCGGCTCGCGATCGCGCAGGGCAGCGGCGCGCAGATCGCGAAGGGCGTCGCCGACCTCGTGCTCGTGCAGGGCGACTTCGCCGCCGTCCCCGGCCTCGTGGCCGAGGGTCGGCGCACGCTGCGCAACCTCCAGCGCGTCGCGCGCCTGTACGCGACGAAGTCGGCGTTCGCGGCCTTCCTGATCCTCACGATCGGCCTCACGTCGACCGCCTACCCGCTGCTGCCGCGCCACTTCAGCCTCGCGGCCGCGCTCACGATCGGGATCCCGACGTTCTTCCTCGCGCTCGCGCCGAGCCAGGGCGACTGGCGCCCGGACGGGTTCGGCCGGCGCGTCGCGCGCTTCGCCGTGCCGGCCGGGACGCTCGTCGGCTCCGGCGTCGTCGCCAGCTACCTGTTCGCGCTGCACGACCTCGACGAGTCGGTGATCGAGGCGCGCACGGTCGCGACGACGGTGCTGGTCGCCGCCGGCCTGTACCTCGTCGTCGCGCTCGAGTCGCAGACGCGCATGCGCCGCAACGTCGTGACGGGGATGTGCGCGGCGCTCGCCGGCGCGTACGTCGCCGTGCTGGCGATCCCGTCGCTGCGCCACTTCTTTCAGCTCGTCCTGCCGTCGCCCGGGATGCTCGTCACGGCCGCGGCGGGCGCCGCGATCTCGATCGGCGCGCTCGTGCTGGCGGGGTTCACGGTCGAACCGGACCGCTGACGCCGCGCGATCGTTAGGCTGGCGGGCCAGCCATGCGCGCCGTCGTCATCACCAAGCACGGGGACCCGAGCGTCCTGCAGGTGCAGGAGCGTCCCGACCCGCCGCTCGCGCCCGGCCAGGTGCGGATCGACGTCGCCGCCGCCGGCGTCAACTTCGCCGACACGATGGCGCGCACCGGCCTCTACGCCGACGCGCCGAAGCCGCCGATGGTCGTCGGCTACGAGGTCGCCGGCACGGTCGCCGAGCTGGGGGAGGGGGTCGAGGGGATCCCGGCCGGCGCGCGCGTGATGGCGCCGACGCGCTTCGGCGGCTACGCGACGCAGGTCGTCGTGCCGGCCGCCGACGTCGTGCCGCTGCCGGACGGGCTGAGCTTCGAGCAGGGCGCCGCGATCCCCGTCAACTACGCGACCGCGTGGGCCGGGTTGCTCGGCTACGGCAGCCTGCGCGCCGGCGAGCGCGTGCTGGTGCACGCCGCGGCCGGCGGCGTCGGGATCGCCGCCACGCAGATCGCCAAGCACGCGGGCGCCGAGGTGCACGGCACCGCCTCGCCGGCCAAGCACGACGCGATTCGCGGCTTCGGCGTCGACGTCGCCCACGACTACCGCACGCCCGGCTGGGAGCGCGGCCTCGACGGCAGCTTCGACCTCGTGATGGACGCGATCGGCGGCGCCTCGTTCCGTCGCTCCTACCGCATGCTGCGCACCGGCGGGCGGCTCGTCGCCTATGGCGCGTCGAGCGTCCAGCAGGGGGAGACGCGCAACCTGCTCACGGCCGGCCGCCAGGCGCTGCCGATGCTGCGCGGCTTCGACCTCATCAAGCAGATGTCGGACTCGAAGGCCGTGATCGGCCTCAACATGCTGCGGCTGTGGGACGCGCGCGGGACGCTGCAGCCGTGGCTGGAGCCGCTGACGCAGCTGCTGGAGAACGGCACGGTCACTCCCGTCGTGTCCGACGTCGTGCCGTTCGACTGCGCCGCCGACGCGCACCGCGTGATCGCGCAGCGCCGCAACGTCGGCAAGGTCGTGCTCGTTCCGTAGTCCGCCGCGCCGCGGGGTCCGCGGCCTTCTGCGGACGCGCGTCGCGCCAACGTCGCCCGTCGCCCTGCAGCGCCCCCGCCGCGCTGCCGATGCAGCCTGCATGGTCCCTGCTGCGCATCCCGCGGACGTCGCGGATCCGCGTGCGGTCCGCGGCATGCGGGTCCTGCTCGCGCTCGGCGCCGGCGTGCTGGCGCTGTTCGTCGTCCACGTCTTCACGGGCTTCGCCGCGAGCGTGTTCGACCTGTGGACCTCGGACGCGATCGGCCTCGTCGCCGTGGCCGTGTGCCTCCTGCGCGCCGCGACGGTGCGGAGGGATCGCGTGGTGTGGGGGTCGATCGCGATCGGGCTGGCGCTGTGGGTCGCCGGGTCGGCCTACTGGGACCACGTCCTCGCCGACGACCTGACGCCGCCGCTGCCGTCGATCGCCGACGCGCTCTTCCTCGGCTTCTACCCGTTCGCGTACGTCGCCGTCGTCGCGGCGATCCGCCGCCACGGGCACCATGTCAGCGCCGGGGTCTGGTTCGACGGCCTGATCGCCGTGTCGGCGTGCGTCGCCGTCGGGGCGGAGCTGGTGGTCGAGCCGATCGTGCGCGGCTCGGCCGGCGCCTCGACGCTGGGGACGATGACGAACCTCGCGTATCCGATCGGCGACGTGGTGCTGCTCGCGACCCTGCTGCTGCCGCTGACGCTGCGGCGGGTGGCGATCCCGCGCAGCATGGCGCTGCTGGCGATCGGGCTGGCGGCGTTCACGCTGACCGACGCGATCTACGTCGTGCAGACGGCGCACGGGACGTACGCGATCGGCGGGCTGCTCGACGCCGGCTGGTACGCCGGGATGCTGCTGATCGCGGCCGGCGCCGCATCGCGCGACCGCGTCGTGACGCGCGCGACCCGGCTCACGGAAGGCGGCGCGCTGCTGCCGGCGGTCGGCGGGGTCGTCGCGCTGCTCGTGATCACGCTCCAGGTCTTCCACGATCGCAACGCGATCAGCCTCGTCGCCTCCGTGCTGACGCTCGTGCTCGTGATCGCGCGGATGCTGCTGTCGCTGCGCGAGACGCACGAGCTGCTCGACGCGCGCGCCCACGACGCCGTCACCGACGGGCTCACCGGCCTGCCGAACCGCCGCGCGCTGGTGGCGGACCTCGACGCGGCGGTCGCGCGCTCCGGCGAGCGCCCGCTGCTGGTCGTGCTGTTCGACCTCGACGGATTCAAGGCCTACAACGACACGTTCGGCCACCTCGCCGGCGATGCGCTGCTGACCCGCATCGGCGGCGCGCTTCACGGCGCGCTGCACGCCGGCGCTCGCGCCTACCGGATGGGCGGCGACGAGTTCTGCGCGCTCGTGCCCGTGCTCGGCGGCGAGTCGGCCGAGCGCATCGGCGCCGAGCTGGCGGCGGCGATGGGCCAGCGCGGCGAGGGCGTCGAGGTCGCCGCCAGCTACGGCTGTGCGGTTGCGCCGCTGCACGGGACCGAGTCGAGCGCGCTGCTGCGCCACGCCGACGACGAGATGTACGCGCGCAAGGGCACGCGCCGCGCGGACGGCGACCGCCGGGTCCGCTCGCGCCCTCGCATGCGCGAAGTCCCCTCGCGGCCCGCTCCGCAGCACGCCTACGAGGACGCCTGACGCTGCGGAGCGCCGCGCCGGGTACCGTCAGCGGCGGATGGCGAGCACGGCGAGCGATGCGCGCGTCGCGGTCTTCGGTCCGCACCCGCTGCTGACCGTCACGGTCGAGCGCGACGGGGAGGGCGAGGCCGCGCGCGAGCGGATCCACTTTCACGCCGGCGGCCAGGGCGTGTGGGTCGCGCGGATGGCGGGGGAGCTGGGCGCCGTGCCGCTGCTGTGCGGCTTCCTCGGCGGCGAGGCGGGCGAGCTGCTGGGCCCGCTGCTGCAGCGGCTGCCGTGCGAGCTGCGGCTCGTGCGCACCGCGACCGACAGCGGGTGCTACGTGACCGACCGCCGCAGCGGCGAGCGCGAGGTTGTCGCGATGAGCGTCTCCGACGCGCCCTCGCGTCACGAGCTCGACGAGCTGTTCTCGCTGACCGTCGCGGAGGCGATCGCGTGCGGCTGCCTGGTCGTCTGCAATCCGCTGCCGGCCGAGGCGCTGCCGCTCGAGCTGTACGGCCAGCTGGTCGCCGACGCCCGCGCCGGCGGCGCGCGCACGCTCGTCGACCTCTCCTCACCGCGGCTCGACAGCGCGCTCGCCGGCGAGCCGGACGTCGTCAAGCTCAACGACTGGGAGCTGGCCGCCTACGTGCGCGGGCCGGTCTCCGAGCCGGGCCAGCTGCTCGGCGCGGCGCGCCGCCTGCGCGCGGCGGGCGCGCGGCGCGTGATCGTCACGCGCGGCAAGCAGCCCGGGCTCGTGCTCGACGGCGACGACGCGTGGACGCTGCGCCCGCCGCGACTGGAGCGCGGCTTCCGCGAGGGCTGCGGCGACGCGATGATGGGCGCGCTCGCGGCGAGCCTCGCGCAGGGCGCGGCGTTCGCCGACGCGGTCGTGCTCGGCGCGGCGGCCGGCGCCGCCTCGTTCCTGCGCCGCGGGCTGGGCAGCGCGTCGCGCGAGGTCGTGGAGGAGCTGGTGGGCGCGGTCGCGCTGGAGCCCTTCGGGGCGTAGGCGCCCGGCGCGGACCGGCCGCCTGCGGCGCGCAGCGCGGGCTCGCCCGGCGTGGCGCCCGCCAGCCGCCTGCGGCGCGCAGCGCGGACCCGCCCGGCGTGGCGCCCGCCAGCCGCCTGCGGCGCGCAGCGCGGACCCGCCCGGCGTGGCCAGCGCCGGCCGCCTGCGGCGCGCAGCACACAGGCCCGCCCGGCGCGGGCTCGCCGGCTTTCTGGCAGCCGCGCCTCACCACGGCGCCGGCGGCGGCGCGTCGCCGCGGACGATCGCCGCCGGCGCGGCCTCGGCGATCCAGCGCACCGCGTCGGCGTCGAGCGCGTCGCGCAGCGCCGCGAACGCGCCCGCCAGCGCGACCGGCCGCCCCGCGCGCGAGGAGTGCGCGTCGCTGCCGAGCAGGTGCACGAGCCCGCGCCGCGCGAGCCCGAGCAGGTAGTCGCGCGCGTCGGGCGCGACTGCGAACGCGGCCGTCCACTGGATCAGGCAGCCGGCGGCCGCGAGCGCGGCGAGGTGCGCCTCGAAGTCCGGTCCGGCATGGCGCTCGGGGTGCGCGATCACGCAGCGTTGCCCGCGCGCCGCGAGCCGCCGCACGCTCGCGAGCAGCTGCGCGTCGATCGGCCCCGGCGCCGGCTCGAGCAGCACCCAGCCGCCGGCCCCGCCGAGCGTGATCGCGCGCAGCTCCGCGTCGCCCAGCTCGTCCGCCGCCGTCTGCGCCAGCTCGCCGCCCGGCAGGATCCGCACCGTGATCCCGCGCGCGTCCAGGTCCTCCTGCAGCGCTGCGACGCGGCCGGGCAGCGACGGGATCTCGACTGCGTGGTCGTGGCGCAGATGCGGCGTCGCGCAGACCGCGGCGATTCCGTCGGCCTGTGCCTGGCGCGCCATCCCGAGCGCGTCGTCGAGGTCGCGCGCGCCGTCGTCGAGCGCGGGGAGGATGTGGCAGTGAAGGTCGATCACGGCGCCTGCCCGGCGTCCGTGCGGTGCGCGCGCCGCCCCCGCAGCGTCATCGCGCCGACGCCGAGCGCGAGCAGCGCGAGCGGCGCGAACACGAGCGCGAGCGGCGTCCCGCCGCCGCCCGGCGACTTGCCCGACCCGAGCCCGCCGACGTCCAGCGCATGGCCGTCGGCTGCCGCCAGCCGCTGCACGGCGACGATCGCGCCGCGCGCGAGCGCGTCCGAGCCCGCGCCGGGCGCCGGCAGCGCGGCGACGACCGCCGGCCCGCGCGGGCCGGTCGCCTGCGTGCCGTAGCCGTTCGCCATCACGGTCAGCAGCGGCACGGGACGGTTGTAGACGATCTCGGGCTCGAGGAAGCGCGCGTAGCGCTGCGCGCGCCCGATCATCTCCGGCACGACGCCGAGGTCGCCGGGCGCCGCGATCAGCGCGACCTTGATCGGGAAGCCGGCCTTCGCCGCGCGCTTGGTGAGGTCGTCGAGCCGCGCCCGCAGCGCCGCCGAGACCGGCGGCTTGTACGGGTAGTAGACGTTCTGCAGGATCAGCACGTCGCTCGCCGGGTCGCCGTCTGCGCGTGCGGGCGCCGGCGCGAGCGCCAGCACGACCGCCACGACGAGCGCGATGATCCCGCGATGCCCGCCGCCCGCGCCGCCGTCTCCGTGCTGGCCGCCGCCTGCGCGCTGGTCGCGGCCGTCGCCGGCTGCGGCGCCGCGCCGGACCGGCCCGCGCCGAGCGAAGGCGTCGCGTCCGCCGGCCGGGCCGCGCCGGAGCGGCTCCCGCCCCGCCCCGTCCCCACCGGCCACGGCGCCGCCTTCCGCCTCCCGCCCCGCGGCGCGCGGGCGGCGCGCGCGCTGCCGATCGGCGGCGCCGTCTGCCGGGCGGATGTGGGACCTCGCGTGCAGGCGCATCTCGAGCTGTTCGCGCGGGGGAGGGTCGTGCCGGTCCCGCCGGGGATCGGGATCGCGCCGCCCCTGCGGCGCGACGGGGCGTACGTGCGCGCCGGCCGCTGCTCGTACCCGCTGCGGACGACCGAGCCTACCGGGTTGATCGAGCTGCGCCCCCGGCGCGGTGCGACGCTCGGGGAGCTGTTCGCGATCTGGGGCCAGCCGCTGTCGCGCACGCGCCTGGGCCCGTTCCGCGCTCCCGCCGGGCAGTCCGTGCGCGCCTACCTCGACGGCGCGCGCTGGCGCGCGGACCCGCGCGCGATCCCGCTGCGCCGCCATGCGCAGGTCGTGCTCGCGCTCGGCCCGCCCGTCCCGCTTCACGCGCGCTACATGTTCCCGCGGTAACACCGCCCGCCGGCCCATCGAGTAGCGTGCCGCGCCGATGTCCGCCGGCGTCCAGATCGAGCCGGAGGTCGAAGCGCAGCCGCTCGGGGCGGCGGTCGCGCTCGCACCGAGCGCGCTGCGGCCGGCCCCGCCGCTCGCGCGTCCGCTTCCCACCCGCGAGCTGACCGGGCGCCTCGCGCTCGGCGCCATCGTGCTGTGCGGGATCGCGATCGCGGTCGGCGCGGGCGCCACGCGCTTCATGATGCTGTCGGGGATCGGCCCGCCGCTGCCGGACTGGATCGCCGGCCCGTTCGCCGACGTCGGCTGGCGGATCGACGGCCCGCTGCTGTGCGTCCTGCTCGGCACGATGATCGCCGCCTACCTCGTGCTGCTGCGCGCCGGCGAGGCGATCTCGCCGCGCGCGGGACTCGGCGCGATCGCGGGCCTGCACGCGACCTACCTGCTCGCGCCGCCGCTGCTGTCCTCCGACGTCTTCAACTACATCGACGCCGGGCGCCTCGACGCGGTCTACGGACTCAACCCGTACCTCGCGACGCCGGTGGCGCGCGTCGCCGACGTCGCGTTTCCGTTCACCGGCGCGCCGTGGGCGCACTCGGCGAGCGTCTACGGACCGGGCTTCGAAGCGCTCGCGTCGGCGCTCACGCCGCTCGGCGCGGCCGGCGAGCTGTGGACGCTGAAGGCGATCGCGGCGCTCGCGAGCCTCGGCTGCGTGGCGCTGATCTGGGCCTGCGCGCAGCGGCTCGGCCGCCCGCCGTTGCAGGCGGCGATCTTCTACGGCCTGAATCCGATCGTGCTCGTGCTCGGCGTCGGCGGGGCGCACAACGACCTGCTGACGGGCCTGTTCGTGCTGCTGGCGCTCTCGCTCGTCTTGGCCGGCCGCGCGCGGCTCGCGGCCGGTGCGCTCGCCGGCGCGGTCGCGATCAAGCTCACGGCGCTGCTGCTGGCGCCGTTCCTGCTCGTCGGGGCGGGCGCGCGCTCGCGCCAGGCGGCCGCGACCGGCGCCGCCGCGCTGGCGCTGGTCGCGGCCGGCGCGTTCGCGCTGTTCGGGACCGCACCGCTGCACACGGTCGCGACGCTCGGCGCCGGCGGCGCCAAGCACGTCGGCGAGCTGCGCAGCGTCCCCGGTTTCCTCGCCGGCTATCTCGGGATCGGGCCGGTCGGCTCGCTCGCGCGTGCGCTGCTGGGGATCGCGTGCCTGGCGGTCGTCGCCGCGCTCGCGCTGCTCGCGTGGCGCGGGCGGCTGTCGTGGCTGACGGCCGCCTGCTGGGCGGTGCTCGCGCTGCTCGTGTGCTCGACGCGGCTGGAGCCGTGGTACACGGTCTGGCTCGTCCCGCTCGCGGCGCTGAGCGACGACCGACGCGTGCGGCGCGCCTGCCAGGCGCTCGTCGTGGCGGTCGCGCTGATCGGGTTCGTGCGCTACGCGCTGCGGCTCGGGATCAACTACCCGCACGGCGGGTAGTCGCCGGCGGCGCGTCCGCGCAGCGGCGCGCTGCCGCTCACGCGCGTCCCCGCGCCGGGCGCCGAGACGATCCGCAGCTCGCCGCCGACGGCCGCCAGGCGTGCGCGCAGGTTCGCGAGCCCTGCGCCGCGCGCCGCCTCCGCGGCGGCGAAGCCGGCGCCGTCGTCGCGCACCTCGAAGCGCAGCCTCGCGCCGTCGCGGGCGAGCGCGACGTCGACGCGCGTCGCGCCGCGCGCGTGCTTGCCAGCGTTCTGCAGCGCCTCGCTGCAGGCGAAGTAGACGGCGCGCTCGATCCGCGCGTCGCAGCGGCCGATCCCGTCGGCGCGCAGCGTCGCCGGCAGCGGCGAGCAGGCGACGGCCGCGGCGAGCGCGTCGCGCAGCCCGTGCTGCGCCAGCGCGGGCGGGTGGAGCCCGTGCGCGAGCGCGCGCAGCTCGGCCGTCGCCTGCTCGACCTCGCCTTCCAGGCGCCGTACGGTCGCAGCGCTCGCGGGCGCCTCGGGCTCGAGCTGCTCGCGCAGCAGCGCCAATTTGATCCCCAGCGCGACGAGCCGCTGCTGCGCGCCGTCGTGCAGGTCGCGTTCGAGCTCGCGCCGCTCGCGCTCGACCGCCGCCGCGAGCCGCTCGTTCTCGCGCGCGAGCGCGGCGCACAGCGCGAGCACCGGCAGAAAACCGGAGCGCTGGGTGCTCGCGTGATGCTCGACGGTCGCGGACACGGCGCCTCGCTCAGAGCGACTGCCAGATGAACGTACCCATCTGCCCCTTCTTCGCACCATCTAACCTCTTGGTTCATGGGCATCCGCGTGGCGATCGCGGAGGACAGCCTGCTCGTGCGCGAGGGGATCGAGCAGCTGCTCGGCGGTGAGCCCGAGATCGACGTCGTCGCCTCCTGCGGCGACCTGCCGTCGCTGCTGGAGTCGGTCGAGCGCCAGGCACCCGACGTCGTCGTGACCGACATCCGCATGCCGCCGACCGGCACCGACGAGGGGATCCGCGCCGCCGCGCTGCTGCGCGAGCGCCACCCGGACGTCGGCGTCGTCGTGCTCAGCCAGTACCACGACCCGAGCTACGTGCTCACGCTCGTGCGCGAGGGCTCGGACGCGCGCGCCTACCTGCTCAAGGAGCGGATCCACGACCGCGCCGAGCTGGTCGGCGCGATCGAGTCGGTCGCGCGCGGCGGCTCGCGGATCGACGCGAAGGTCGTCGAGGTGCTCGTCGCGGCGCGCGCGCACGCCGAGCGCTCGGCGCTGGGGGAGCTGACGGGGCGCGAGCGCGAGGTGCTCGCCGAGATCGCGCGCGGCGCGAGCAACGCGGCGATCGCGCAGCGGCTCGTGCTGAGCAAGCGCGCGGTCGAGAAGCACATCAACGCGATCTTCCTCAAGCTCGGCCTGAGCGGCGCGCAGGACGTCAGCAAGCGCGTGAAGGCCGCGCTGCTGTTCCTCGCCGAGGCCGATCGGGCAGGCACCGAGACAGACGACTGACCGGAGGGCATGCGATGGTGGCGGACGACATGGGCGCGGCGGCGGAGGACTCCGAAGAACCGCAGGCGGCCGCAGCCCGGCCGCGGCGGCGCGGGCTCGTCACGACGCTCGTCGTGATCGGCACGCTCGCCGCGTTCCTGGCGGTGATCGCGCTGTGGGCCAACCGCCAGGCGCTCAACACCGACAACTGGGCGAACACGAGCACGCAACTGCTCGAGAGCCCGGCGATCCGCACCGCCGTCTCCGGCTACCTCGTCGACCAGGCGTACGCCAACTTCGACGTCACAGGCGAGCTGCGCGGGGTGCTGCCGACCCAGGCCAAGCCGCTCGCCGGCCCCGCCGCCAGCGGCCTGCGCGACCTCGCGCAGAAGGGGATCGACGAGCTGCTCCAGCGGCCCGCGATTCAGACGCTCTGGAAGCAGGCCAACCGCGAGGCGCACGCGCGCCTGATGGACGTCCTCAACGGCGGCGGCAACGGCATCTCAACGCAGAACGGGACCGTCACGCTCGACCTCGGGACGATGCTGCAGCAGACCGCGAACGGGATCGGCGTCGGTCAGCAGGCGGCCCAGAAGGTCGGGCCCGGCACCGCCGAGATCACGATCCTGCACTCCGACCAGCTCAAGACCGCGCAGGACGTCGTCAAGGCGCTGCGCGCGCTGCCGCTCGTGATGCTCGCCCTGATGCTGCTGTGCTTCGGGATCGCGATCGGCGTCGCCGGGCGCCGGCGCGAGGCGCTGCGCTCGATCGGGATCGGCCTCGTCGTGTCGGGGATCGCCGCGCTGATCGTGCGCACGGTCGCCGGCCATGCGGTCGTCGACGCGCTCGCGACAACGGCGGCGGCCAAGCCGGCCGCGCAGGACGCCTGGTCGATCGGCACGAGCCAGCTCGTCGTCGCGGCCGAGTCGACGATCGCCTACGGCGTCGTCGTGATCGTCGCCGCGTGGCTGGCGGGGCCGACGCACGTCGCCGTCTCGGCGCGCCGCGGGGCGGCGCCGTACCTGCGCGATGCGCGCATCGCCTACGGCGTGCTCGCAGCCCTGATGCTGATCGTGATCGTGTGGCGCCCGACGCCCGCGACGCACAACGCGGTCGCCGTGTTGGCGATGATCGTGCTGCTGGCGGGCGGCCTGGAGCTGCTGCGCCGCCAGACCGCGCGCGAGCACCCGGACGCGACGCTCGCGACCGCGGCCGCCGCCCAGCGCGACTGGATGGAGCGGATGCGCGGCTCGGCCTCGGCCGCCGTCGGGCGCGCGCAGGAGCGCCTCGCGCAGGCGCGCGAGTCGGCGTCCGCAGCGGCCTCCGGCGCCGCCCCGCGCGCCGGCGCCGCCGCGCCGGGCGCCACGCGACCGGCGCCGCCGTCGGCCGCGGGCGGGCGGGCCGAGTCGCCCGCGCCGAGCGCGGCCGACCAGGCGTCCGCGCGCATCGAGGCGCTCGAGCGCCTCGCGCGCCTGCGCGACGCGGGCGTGCTCGACGAGCAGGAGTTCGCCGCGGAGAAGCGGCGGCTGCTGGAGCAGCCGCCGCCTTCCTAGCTCCGGCGTCCCGCAGGCGCGACTCAGTACGCGGCGCCCGCCGGGCCCTGGCGGCCGCCATAGGCGACCAGCCCGTAGATGATGAGGATGTCGATCGCGAAGATCGCGAGTGACAGGAACGGATAGGCGGGGATGAAGATCAGCTGCATGATCGCGTTGATCCCGGCCGACGCCACGCCGACCCAGCGACCCCACTCGGTGCCGCCCCAGATCGAGAAGGCGGCGAAGAACTGGATGATCCCGACGATCATCAGGATCCAGCCCCAGGTCTTGAGGTCGCCGATCACGTATTCGACGCCGTGGACGTAGAAGCGCGAGTTCGAGATCGCGGCGATCCCGTAGATGAAGTTCAGGATGCCGACGATCGCGAGCATCGTGCCCGCGAAGATGACCCATCCCATCCCGTGCTCGGGATCTGCGTGTCGCACGGCGCCGCCGCTTGGCGCGCCGGCAGTGCTGTACTCGTCCGCCATAGATCGACTCCCATGTCGTGGTGTCAGGGGATCGCTCAAGAGCATCCGGCGGCCCGCCGCGCCCGGCAAGGGTGCCTGCATCACTGTCGGGGGAGGCGCGCACCACCGGCGCACGCGTCTGGGCGCCCCGGCGCTACCGCGCGGTCACGAACGCGCCGACGCGCCGCCGCGCCCGCGTGCGCGCGTCGTGTCGGCGACGGCCTTTTCGGCCGCGCGGTGGCCGACGTAGGGCACGAGCGCGCAGTAGAGCAAGTCCGGAAGCAGGTCGAGCAGGTCCTCGCCGCCGTTGCGCAGCAGGCGCGTGTAGATCACCTCGTAGAGGCCGCCGACGACCATCTCGCCGGCCAGCTCGGGGACGCTGACGCCCTTCGGCGCCGCGGCCCGCCCCGGCTCGAGGAAGTCGACGAACACGCGCATCGCGGCGTCGCGGCGCCCGCGTGCCTCCGGCCCGGCGGCGACGACCTCGACGATGCACATGCGCGCGAACGCGGGCTCGGCCTTCAGCGCGCCGAGGAAGGCGCGCAGGCCGTCGTGGACCCTCTGCGTCCAGCCGTCGGCCTGTTCGTAGGCGTGTCCGACGCCGTCGAGCAGCTGCTCGACGACCGTGTCGTAGGCGGCCAGGAAGCATTCCTCCTTGTCGGAGAAGTGCTCGTAGAAGGTGCGCCGCGACAGCCGCGCCCGCGCGATGATGTCGGCGACGGTCGTGGCCGGGTAGCCCTGCTCGGCGACGGCCTCGGCGACCGCGAGCAGCATCCGCTCGCGCTGGTTGTGGACGATGAAGCGCCGGGGAAGGCCGTGACGGCCGCGAGGCAGGCGCTCCGGGGCGCGACCCGGCGCGAGCGGCATGCCGCGACCATAGACGCTGTCAGGAAACATCTGCGTCCTGGCGGATCGCGCCGCCGCGCGGGGGTCCTGGCAGGCTGATACTCACGGCCCGACAGTAGCCGTTCGCTCGCGCGTTGACAACAAAAGACGGGCCTGTTTATGATTTTTTGAGCGTGCGACTGCGCTCGCGTTCCCTCCCCTGGGAACACGCGGTACGAGGCTACGTGCCAGCCTCGTGCTCGACGCGGTCGGGGCGTGCGGATGGGATCCGCCCCGGCCGCGTCATCCTTTCAGGGCGGGGCTTGGCGGGACGCGTGGACGGGGCGAGCGAGGCGATCGCCTCACCCGCCCCGTTCGCGATGGACGACGTGCTCAGGCCGAGACGACCGCGGACGCGGCTCGGGAGCGCGCTGGGCGCCCTTCGACCAGCAGGCCGACGCGGATCGCGTCGGGATCGCGCCGCTCGGCGACGACGCGCACGACGTCGCGCTCGGACAACGTGCCGAGGACCACGAGGTCCTCGTCGCAGATGGGGAGAGACTCGACGCCGAGGTCGGCGAGCTTCCGTGCGCCATCGAGCACCGTCTCGTACTCGTTGACGCACACGCCGACGCCGGTCACGAGCTCTCGCGCCGTCTTGTACATCTGCTCCTCCTGTATTGCGCCCCCCGAAATTGCAGGCCCGGCGCTCGACGGCGCGCGTCGTTGCGCACGCAAGGTCCCCGGCCTCGCGCGCGGCACACCGCCGAAGAGCGGGTGTGGGGTGATGCCGCCTCCTCCAGATCGTGCGGATGGGATCAGAGCAGCTTCTCAGCCTGGACGCAGACGTTCAAGTGGTAACTGTCCGGACGGCGGAGCCGCTCGGCGCGTCGGCGCTCTCCGGCCGCGGCTACTCCGGCTGCAGGCTGAGCAGCGACAGCTCGGAGATCGCCGCCGACGTCGCGCCGGACGGCAGCCCGACGATCCACACGAGCACGTAGCGCTCGCTGCGGTTGCCGAGGCCGATCGTCGTGCTCGCGCCGACGTCGCCGCGCGAGGCGAGGTGGGTCCAGCCCGGCGCGGTGATCGAGTCCGGCGGGCCCTGGGTCGCGCCGTAGATCTCGACGCTCATGCCCGGCGTCGGCGTCGCCAGCACGACCTTGCGCAGCTTCTGCGCGCTCGCGAGGTCGACGTAGACGCCGACCTGCGGCCGCGTGCCGGCCGGGAACGACGGCGTGCGCCACGCCGTGCGCGTCGTGCCGTCGACGACGCGGCTGGCGTCGCCGAGGTCGGCGCTGGTGGGCGCGTAGGGCGCGTAGACGACGGCGGCGGCGCCGAGCGCGACGTCGGTGAGCGCGAGCTGCGGCTTGGGCGTCGTCGGGGTGGTGGCCGGCGGCGGCGCCGGGGCGGTCGGGACGGCGCTGCCGCCGGTGCGCGGTATCGACGCGCTCGCTCCGCCCGTGTCCCCGTGCGTGGTGCCGCGGAAGCCGTGCGTCGAGCCGGACGTGCCCGGCAGCGGAACCGGCTTGTAGGAGGGCGCGCTCGGCGTCGAGTACGACGGCGGGTTGAACGTGGAGGCGCCGGGCGTCGTGGTCGCGGGTGGCAGCGCCGAGGGCGCTGGCCGCGCGGCGACGGTCGTCGCCGGCGGGGGCGGCTGCGCCTGGTGGCGCAGCAGCGTGTAGCCGCCGGCCGACGCGGCGCCGACGAGCAGCGCGAGGACGGTCGCGATCCCGACCGCCGGGCGCAGGCCGCCGCGCCGCACGGGCGGCAGCTCGGCCCCGCACTCCAGGCACCAGCGCTGGCGGGCCTGGGTGAGCGCGGCGCAGCTCGGGCAGGCGCGCACGGGGTCCGTCGGCATAGACCGCAGGGTAGCGAACGACTGGGCGCGGCTCGCCGACCGCTGCGCTCCGGCGCGCCGAACGCTGCGCTAAGCTGCCGCACGATGGTGCTCGCGACCTCGACCGCCTTCCAGTTCACGCTCGGCCTGCTGATCACGTTCATCGGCATCGGCGTGATCGCCAACGTGCTGATCGTCTACGCGGTCGTGCAGGTGCTCGGCGAGCGCGGCGAGAACCACCGCCACCTCAACGGCGGCTCAGAGTAGGCACCCGGTCAGCGCGCGCCGGCGGGCGCGTACGTGAACGGCAGCGTGTCCGCGACCTCGGCGAGGCGCGGCGCGGTCGTGTCGCGCTCGGACACGATCCGCTCGACGTCCGCGGGCCACGCGATCCCGACGTCGGGATCGTCGAACGCGATCCCCGCCTCGGTCGCGGCGTCGTAGTAGCTCGAGCACTTGTACGCCACGTCGGCGAGCTCGCTCGTGACGCAGAAGCCGTGCCCGAAGCCGATCGGGATGTAGAGCTGGCGCATCGCCTCGTCGTCGAGCGTGAACGCCTCCCACTCGCCGAAGGTCGGCGAGCCGCGGCGCAGGTCGACGACGACGTCGAGGATCGACCCGCGCGCGCAACGCACGAGCTTGGCCTGCCCGGGTGAGATCTGGAAGTGGATCCCGCGCAGGGTGCCGAGCTTGGAGCGCGAGTGGTTGTCCTGCACGAACGGGACCTCGATCCCGTGCGCGCGCCACTCGTCCTCGCGGTAGGTCTCGGCGAAGAAGCCGCGCGCGTCGCCGAACACCTGCGGCGCGAGCAGCAGCGGGCCTTCGAGGCGTGTCGGCACGATCTCCATGCGGCGCGCAAGCTTAGCCGGGGGGAGCGCTCCCGGCGGCGATGAAGGAGAGCGGCGGCCGCGCGTCGAAACCCTCGCTGCCGATGAAGCGAGCCACCGCCACGCCTCCCGCCGCGCCGACCTCACCGCACGGCCACCAGGCGCTCTCCGACTACATCACCGCGCGCTTCGAGGAGTTCTCGCGCTCGCAGAAGGACGTCGCGCAGTACATCGTCGACCACCTCGACGAGGCCGCCTTCCAGACCGCCGAGGAGCTGGCGCGCCGCGCCTCGACGTCGTCCTCGACGGTGGTGCGCTTCTCGCAGGCGCTCGGCTTCGAGGGCTTCCCCGAGCTGCAGCAGGCCGCGCGCGAGGAGTACCGCCGCCGCGCCGCCGGCGGTCCCGGCGCCGGCGTGGGGGGGACGCCGCCGGCCGCCGCGCCGCTCTTCTCGCTCGACCAGAACGAGTACGAGACGGCGCTGGCGACCGACCACGTCAACGTCGAGGACACCGCGCGCAAGCTCTCGCGCCGCGATGTCGACGCCGCCGTCGAGGCGATCGCGTCGGCCGAGCGGGTGCTGATCGCCGGCACCGACCAGATGGCCTTCTTCGCCAGCTATCTGCGCCACCTGCTGATGCTGCTCGACATCCGCGCCGAGGTCGTCGCGAGCCCCTCGCAGGAGGCGCTCGGGCGGCTGTCGCGGATCGACGAGGCGACGCTCGTGGTCGGACTGTCGGCGGGGCGCCCGCATCCGCTCATCACGCGCACGATGAAGCTGGCGCGGCATCGGCAGGCGACGACGGTCGCGATCGTCGACGCGACCTTGTCCGAGGTCGCGCGGCTCGCGCGCATCCGGCTCTACTACTCCTCCAACAGCCCCGCCTACGTCCGCTCCCACACTGCCTTGCTGTCGCTCGTGCAGGCGCTCGCGTACGGGGTCTACGCGCGCGACGCGCAGCAGTACGAGACGCGCATCAAGGCGTTCCGGCTCAAGTAGCCCCGGCAGAAGACGGCGCCGCTCACGGAGCCGAGGCTATATTGCCGGGCATGCGCGACGAGGCGACGTTCACCGTCAAGGCCGGTTTGGCGGAGATGCTCAAGGGCGGCGTCATCATGGACGTCGTCACGCCCGACCAGGCCAAGATCGCCGAGGCCGCGGGCGCCTGCGCGGTGATGGCGCTCGAGCGCGTGCCGGCCGACATCCGCCGCGACGGCGGCGTCGCGCGCATGAGCGACCCGTCGATGATCCGCGGGATCCAGGAGGCCGTCACGATCCCGGTGATGGCGAAGGCGCGCATCGGCCACTTCGCCGAGGCGCAGGTGCTCGAGGCGCTCGAGGTCGACTACGTCGACGAGTCGGAGGTGCTGACGCCCGCCGACGAGGCCAACCACATCGACAAGTGGGCGTTCAAGGTCCCGTTCGTGTGCGGCGCGACGAACCTCGGCGAGGCGCTGCGGCGGATCGGCGAGGGCGCCGCGATGATCCGCTCCAAGGGCGAGGCCGGCACCGGCGACATCGTCGAGGCGGTGCGCCACATGCGCATGATCGCGGGCGAGATCCGCCGCCTCGGCGCGCTCGACGAGACCGAGCTGGCGGGCGCCGCCAAGCGGCTGCAGGCGCCGCTCGACCTCGTGCGCGGGGTCGCCGAGCGCGGCAGGCTGCCGGTCGTGCTGTTCTGCGCCGGCGGGATCGCGACGCCGGCCGACGCGTCGCTGATGATGCAGCTCGGCGCCGAGGGCGTGTTCGTCGGCTCGGGGATCTTCAAGAGCGAGGACCCGGAGCGGCGCGCGCGCGCGATCGTCGAGGCGACGACGCACTTCGCCGACCCCGCGCGCGTGGCGGCCGCCTCCGACGGCCTCGGCCAGGCGATGAGCAGCCTCGAGTCCTCCAAGCTCGAGTCCGAGCAGCTGCTCGCCCAGCGCGGCTGGTAGCGGCGGGGCGTGGACGCGCCGCTCGTCGGGATCCTCGCCCTCCAGGGCGACTTCGAGGCGCACGCGCGGATGCTGCGCGGGCTCGGCGCGCACGTGCGCGAGGTGCGCGTGCCCGCCGATCTCGACGGGCTCGGCGGGCTCGTGATCCCGGGCGGCGAGTCGACGACGATGACGCTCGGGATCGAGCGCGAGCGGCTCGCCGAGCCGCTGCGGACGCTCGCCGGCGCGGGCGTGCCGGTGCTCGGCACGTGCGCCGGGCTGATCGTGCTCGACCGCGACCACCTCGGGCTGCTGGACGTGCGCGCGCGGCGCAACGCGTTCGGGCGCCAGGTGCGCTCGTTCGAGGCCGAGCTGGAGCTGGCCGGGATCGACGGCGGCCCGCTGCGCGCGATCTTCATCCGCGCGCCGTGGGTCGACGAGCGCGGGGAGGGGGTGGAGGTGCTCGCCGCCCTCGACGGTCATCCGGTCGCGGTGCGCGAAGAGCACCTGCTCGCGATCGCGTTCCACCCCGAGCTGGGGGACGACGACCGCATCCACGCGCACTTCCTGGCGCTCGTGCGCGAGCGCGCCGCGGCCCGCGGCTAGGCGGTCGGCTGGCGGTCGCGTTCGCGCGCGTAGCGGCGGAAGGCGCGCTCGAACGCGTCCCAGTCGAGCGGCGGCGGTTTCGGGCCGCGCCCGCCTCCGCCGCCCCCGCCGCCGTCCTCGTCGTCGTCGGCCGGCGGTGCGTCGCCGCGCCCGAGCCAGCCGGCTGCGCACACGAGCTCCCCGGCGAGCGCGATCGCGAGCGCACCGGGCACGATCGCGCCAGCCGCCAGCGCCGCCGCGGCGCCGGCGTAGCCGGCCATCCCCGCGCCGAGCATCCCGCCGCGCACCCGGACCCCCGCTACGCGTCGCGGCGGCGGGCCGAGGTAGGCGAGCAGCACCGAGCTGAGCAGCAGCAGGGCGAGCAGCAGCTTCAGCGCGAGCGCCATGTCACTGATGTACCCGGATCGACTCGCGCACGCAACTGCTCCGTCACCGCTCAGCCGCCGACGTCACCCCGCTGGAGGTCAGCACGTGGCGCAGCAGATCGTCCGCCAGCTCGGGCAGGCGCTCGGCGTCGCCGCGCAGCAGCTGCGCGTGCAGGACCTCCGCGATCCCGCCCGCGGTCGCCTGCGCCAGCAGCTCCGGAGCGGCCGCACCGGGGTCGCCGTGCTCGCGTGCGATCTGCGCCAGCACGCCGGCGGCGCGCTGCAGCAGGCGCTCGCGTCGCGCGAGCGTGTGCTCGCCCGCGCCGAGCGCGTCGACGATCGCGAGGCGCGCGTAGTGCGGCTCGGCGGCGAGCAGCTCCAGCAGCGTCTCCAGCGCTCGCGCGAGGCCGTCGAGGCCGCCGCCGCCCGCCTCGTAGGCGGCCGTCATGCGTTCGATGCACCGTCCGGCGAAGTGGTCGTAGGCGGCGAGGAAGCAGTCCTCCTTGTCGACGAACTGCTCGTAGAACGTGCGCCGCGAGATGCCTGCCGCCTTCAGCACGTCGGCGACGGCGGTCGCGCCGTAGCCCTGGCGCGCGACCGTCGTCGCCATGCCGTCCAGCAGGCGCTGGCGCTGCGAGGCGGCCACGAGCACGCGACGCGCGCTCGGGTCGCGGCCGGTGGTGGCCAGGCGCTGCTCTGAGATCTCCACGGTCCCCCTGAAGGCAGGTGCTCGGCGCGATGTCGCGACTCTGCCACGATAGTCAATCGTCCGGTGGTCCGTCCATCCTTAGTGCGCAAGAAGCGCTGAGCACTCGCCCGTTCGGGTTGCCGGAAATCACTTGTGGAACGTGAGAATTCGGTGTCTCACCAAAATGAGGTTTGTGCTGGACAGGCGCATGGGAGTCATGTAGGTTTTCATCAATGGCGGGTGTGCCCGCCGGCTCGGAATCTTGGGGCAGCGGCCGAGCCGGTGGCGTTCCACGGGGCGCCCGTTTCATGTGGAGAGGAGCCGAGAGAGGGGGGCCGTTGACGTGGCTCGATGCGATCTGTCGGAGACGCGGCGGCGGCGCCAGTGGTCGCCGGATGCGCGGGCGCTGGGGCTGATAGGCGATCGCTGGGTGCTGCTGATCGCGCGCGAGCTGGCGTTCGGCGCGATGCGGCTGTCGGAGCTGCAGCGCGCGTTCCCCGGCATGTCGACCGGGGCGCTCGAGCAGCGGCTGAGCCGCATGGCTACCGGCGGGCTGGTCACGCGCCACCGCTACGCCGAGGTTCCGCCGCGCGTCGAATTCGAGCTGACCGAGTCCGGTCGCGAGCTGATCGGGATCCTCGCGCCGCTCGTGCGCTGGGCGCTGCGCTGGGTGTGGACGGCGCCGCAGCCGGACGAGTGGGTCGACGTGACCGCGATGTTCCGCCTCGCCGGCTGCGTCGTCGAGTCGCCGCCCGCGCTCGAGGCCGAGATCGAGCTGATCGTCGAGGACGAGCAGGAGGTCGCGCTCGACCTCTACACCCTGCACCTGTCGGGCGGCGTGGGGACCGTCGCGCACCGTCCCGCGACGCACGCCGACGCCGTCATCAAGGCGACGGCGGGCGCGTGGGCGCATGCGCTCGGGCCTCAGCCCACCCGGCAGCGCCTGCGGATCAGCGGCGACCAGGAGCTGGCGGAGCTGTTCCTCGCGAGCTTCCGCACGCAGCCCGACGAGGTTCGCTAGGCGGCGCCTCGCGCGCGGGCACCGCCGGCGAGCCGGTGGTCGGCGTCCTCGCTTGCTCGCCTGCGTGAGCAGGCCACGCAGCTGCGTCCTTGCCAGGCGCGCTGATGCATCCGCCAAGGAGGCTGCTGCGATACTGCGGCGCATGCGGATCGCCGTCGCCGCCGACGAGCTGACCGGCGTCGCCGAGGCGCTGGCGGGCGCGCTGCGCGCCCGCGGGCACGAGCCGGTCGCGCACGGCGCGCTGGCGCCCGGCGAGCCGGCCGGCTGGGCCTTCTGCAGCGAGCGCGCCGCGCGCGACGTCGCCGAGGGCCGCGCCGAGCAGGCGATCGTCTGCTGCTGGACCGGCACCGGCGCGGCGCTGGCGGCGTGCAAGGTCGCGGGCGTGCGGGCGGCCCTGTGCGGCGACGCGCAGACGGCCGGCGGCGCGCGCCGCTGGAACGACGCCAACGTGCTCGCGCTGAGCCTGCGCACGACGACGCCGGCGCTGCTGGACGAGATCCTCGACGCGTGGTTCGCGGGGAGCCCGAGCGCGGACGCGGACGACGCCGCGAACATCGCGCATCTGGCGAAGATCGAGTCCGCCGGGCGCCGTGCCGTGTGATTGACTCGGCCGCATGGCGAGCGCGTGCCCGTACGGCATCTGCGACGGCGACGGGATGGTCGTCGACGTCGAGGCGAACACGACCTACCGCTGCCGCTGCTGGCCCGAGCAGGTCGCGCGCCGGCGTGCGGGGCGGCTGTCGCGCGAGCTGCCCAAGCGCTTCCAGAGCCTGAGCTTCGAGCGCGAGCCGATCCCGTCGATCGAGCGCGTCGCGCCCGACGCGGTCCGCGCCGTGCGCCGCTACTGCGACCGCGTCGGCGAGATGCTCGACCGCGGCGAGGGGATGTGGTTCCTCGGCAGCCCCGGCACCGGCAAGAGCCACCTCGCGTATCTGATCTCCCAGCATGCGCTGGCGGCCGGACGCTCGGTCGCGATGTACACCGGCCCGCGCCTGCTCGACGAGATCCGACGCACCTACGGCGAGGAGGACTCGGGCTCGACGCTCGACCTGATCGACCGGCTCACGACCGTCGAGCTGCTGCACATCGAGGACCTCGCGGTCGCGCGCCCGACCGACTGGGTGCTCGAGCAGCTCTACAACATCGTCAACGGCCGCTACGAGAACGAGCGCTCGATCGTCTTCACCTGCGACCTGACGAGCGACGAGGGCGACGAGCGCCCGCTCGACCCGCGCCGCCTGGCGCAGCACATCACGCAGCGCAACTTCTCGCGCCTGATGGAGATGTGCGGCGACCCGATCGTGCTCACGGGGACGGACAACCGCTTCGCCTACCGTCCGCGTGCGTACGACGAGGTGGGCTGAGCGCCCGCTGGGATACTGGTCTGCGTGACCGACGCGCAGGATCTCCACCACGACGACGATCCCCACCCGCGCACGCTCGACGAGGAGCTGCTGGCCGCCGGGTCGGTCGAGACCGACCCGATGCGCATCCAGCGGATGCGGCGCGAGCTGGAGATGGGCTTCGCCGCGCTCGCCGACGTCGAACATGCGGTCACCGTCTTCGGCTCGGCCCGCACGCACCCCGACGACCCCGAGTACGTCCACGCGCTCGACGTCGCGCGGCGGCTCGGCCGCGCCGGCTTCGCGATCATCACCGGCGGCGGCAGCGGGATCATGGCGGCCGCCAACGAGGGCGCGCGCGAGGTCGGCGCGCTGTCGATCGGGCTCGCGATCGACCTGCCGTTCCAGGAGCCGGAGAACCCCTACATCGACCGGCCGCTGCGCTTCCACTACTTCTTCACGCGCAAGGTGATGTTCGTGCGCTATGCGTCGGCGTTCGTCGTCTTCCCGGGCGGGTTCGGCACGCTCGACGAGCTGTTCGAGGCACTGACGCTGATCCAGACGCGCAAGATCCGCGGCTTCCCGCTCGTGCTCGTCGGGCGCGGCTACTGGCGTCCGCTCGTCGACTGGCTGCGCGCCCAGGTGCTCGGCGAGGGCAAGATCTCGGTCGGCGACCTCGACCTGCTGGAGGTCGTCGACAGCGCCGAGGAGATCCTCGCGATCGTCGGCGCCGCCAGCGAGCGCCGCACCGCGCGGCGGCCGCGGGGGGCGTAGCGCTACCGGCGCGCCTCGATCGACAGAATGCCGCCGAGCAGCCCGCCGATCCAGCCGCCGACCGGCGCGTCGTCGAGGCGGCGATCGACGCGCTCGACCTGCAGCCCGAGCGCTCCGAGCCGTTCGAGCAGCGAGCGCGCCGGGATCTGCACCAGCGGTTGCGCCGGTTCGCGCGCGAGCCAGCGCGCGCCGAGCGCGCGCATGTGCTCGTGGATCGGGCACGGCTGCGCGATCGCCAGCAGCCCGCCGGGCTTGAGCAGCGACGCGGCGTGCTCGAGCGCGCGGCCGGGCGCGCGCAGGCGCCCGAGCGACTGCCAGAAGACGATCGCGGCGTAGCGGCCGCCCAGCTCGGTGATCTCCGCGTCCTGCACGCCCGCGCGCCGCGCCGGGCGGTCGATCGCCGTCGCGAGGCGGCCGGTCGCGCGCAGCGCGTCGAGCAGCATCACGTCGCCGCTGGCGACGTCGAGCACCGCGCCGGGCGGGGCGCCGCGCGCGATCCGCGCGGCGAGATGCCGGCGCGCGCGCCGGCGAGCCGCTTCGCCGAGCGAGCAGAGGCCGTTCGTCGTGTGCCGCTGCGGCCGCGCGGCCGCGCGCATGAGATCCGCTTCGGAGGCGAGCGCCCGCGGCGGCTGGCCGGCGACGGCGCCGCATCCGGGACAGCGCGACGGGACCGTCGCAGGCAGCGGCTGCTCACACCACGCGCAGGTGGCGAGCCGCGTCGCGTAGGGGGACTCCGCGATCACGCTGCAAGACGCTAGCGCGCCCCGCGGACTCAGGCGCCGGTCGCCGCGAACCGCACCACGCCCGCGTCCTCCTGTTCGCTCGCCGCGCCCTCCTCGCACAGCAGGTCGAGGTGGCCGAGCACCTCCGAGAGCGTCAAGAACGCCTGCGTGACGGCGACGTTGCCCCACATCCGCTGTGCCAGCTCGTGCGCGGTGAGCGGCCCGTCGCCGAGCAGCCGCAGGATCTTCCGCGAGCGCCGGCGCGTCAGCGCGAAGCGCTCGTCGATCAGCGCGCGGTGGTCGCAGACCGGCTCGCCGTGACCCGACAGCACGGCCCGCGCCGGCATCGCGCGCGTCGCCTCCAGCGAGGCGACGTACGTGCGCAGCGCCCGCGGGCGCGCCGCGGCCGCCCGCTCGATGTCGTCGCCGCCGTTCAGCGGCCGCGTGACGAGCGGGTTGGAGGAGATGTGCGCGATCAGGTGGTCGCCGCCGACCAGCAGTGCCTGCTCGGCGTCCCAGAAGACCGTATCGGATGGGCTGTGGCCCGGCCGGTGCAGGACCTCGAGCGTGCGGTCGCGCAGCGTCAGCCGCGCGCCGTCGGCGAGCGGCCGCGTGACGGTCGTGCCACTGCCCCAGCCGCGGAACGCCGCCGAGACCGACCGCAGGGCCTGCACGACGTCGGCGGGGATCCCGTGGCGCAGCATCAGCGCGCCGGCGAACTCGTCGTCGCGCTCGGTCGCGCGGCGGTAGTCGCCGAGGTACGGCGCGAGCCGGTCGAGCGCCGCGACCTCCGCGCCGGAGCGCCGCGCGAGCACGTCGACGAGCCCGATGTGGTCGATGTGCTGGTGCGTGACGACGATCAGCTGCAGGTCCTCGACGCGGTGCCCGCGCTCGCGCAGCGCGCGCTCGAGCTCGTCGAGCGCCTTGCCGGAGTTCGGCCCGCAGTCGACGAGCGCGAGCGGGTCGTCCTCGATCAGGTAGCAGTTGACGCGCCCGACCGCGAACGGGGTCGGGATCGCCAGGCAGTGGATCCCGGCCGCGGCCGCCTCGGCAAGCGCCTGCTCGGGCGTCACGAGCGGATCAACGCCAGCACCTCGTCGCGCTTGGCCTCCATGTGCTCGCGCGAGACGAGCGACTCGAGGCACAGGCGCAGCAGCGGCTCGGTGTTGGATGGCCGGACGTTGAAGCGCCAGTCGGGATGGTCGACCGAGACGCCGTCGAGGTGCGAGATCTCGGCGTCGGGGAAGGCGCGCTCGATCTCCGCCATCTTCGCCTGCTGGTCGGCGACCTCCGAGTTGATCTCCCCCGAGATGAAGTACTTGGAGCGCAGCGGCGCCAGCAGCTCGCTGAGCTTCGCGCCGCGCCGCGACAGCAGCTCGAGGATCAGCAGCGCCGGCAGCGTGCCCGAGTCGGCGTTGTAGAACTGGCGGAAGTAGTAGTGACCCGACACCTCGCCGCCGAACGCGGCGCCGGTCTCGCGCATCCGCGCCTTGAAGAACGCGTGCCCAACGCGGTTGACGAGCGCGGTCCCGCCGCGCGCGGTCACGGTGTCCGGCACCGCGCGGCTGGCGCGCACGTCGTAGAGGATCGTCGAGGCGGGCTCCTTCTCGAGCAGCGCCTCGGCGAGCAGTGCGGTGAGGAAGTCGCCGTCGACGAACGCGCCCGTGTCGTCGATGAAGAAGCAGCGGTCGGCATCGCCGTCCCAGGCGATCCCGAGGTCCGCGCCCTCGGCCACGACACGCTCCATGATGAACGCGCGGTTCTCGGGCAGCAGCGGGTTGGGCTCGTGGTCGGGCAGCTCGCCGTCGGGCTCCCAGTAGGCGGTCACGAGGTCAAGCCCGAGGCGCTCGAGCAGCGGGCCGACCATCGGCCCGGCCATCCCGTTGCCGCCGTCGGCGACGACGCGCAGCGGCTCGATCGCGCGCGTGTCGACGAGTGCGAGCGCCGCGTCGTGGAACGGCGCGTAGAGGTCGACCTGCTCGACCGAGCCCGGCGCCGCGCCGCTGTCGGGGATCCCGTCCTCGATCAGGCTGCGGATGTCCTGGATGCCCTCGTCGCCCGACAGCGCCAGCGCGCCCTCGCGCACGAGCTTGGCGCCCGTGTACGCCTTCGGGTTGTGCGAGGCGGTGCACATCAGCCCGCCGTCGAGCGCGCGCTCGCCGACGAGCCAGTAGAGCATCTCGGTCCCGACCATCCCCGCGTCGAGCACGTGCACGCCCTCGCGCACGAGCCCGTCGCGGTAGCGCGCCGACAGCTCCGGCGCGCTGAGGCGCATGTCGCGCCCGAGCGCGACGCGCAGCTCGCCGACCGGCTTGCCAGCCAGCCCCGCCAGCACGTGCGCGAACGCCCGGCCGATCGACTCGGCGACGTCGCCGTCGATGTCGCGGCCGGAGATGCCGCGGATGTCGTAGGCCTTGAAGATGTCCGGCGAGACGTGAGCCATCGGGGGCGGATCCTACGTAACATCCCGCCGGCATGGACCTCGCCGAGCGCAGCGTCGTGATCCTCTGCGGCGGGCGCGGCACGCGATTGCAGGAGCACACGCAGTCGATCCCCAAGCCGCTCGTCGAGATCGGCGGCCGACCGATCGTCTGGCACGTGATCGAGCTCTACCTGGCGTTCGGCTTCCGCCGCTTCGTGCTGTGCACCGGCTACAAGGGCGAGCTGATCGAGCGCTTCGCGGCGGCCGAGCCGTGGCCGGAGGGGGTCGAGGTGCGCTGCCTCGAGACGGGCTCCGAGACGCCGACCGGCGGGCGCGTGCTGCGCGCCGCGCCGGCGCTCGCGCCCGGGCCGTTCTGCGTCACCTACGCCGACGGCGTCGCCGACGTCGACCTGCGTGCGCTGCTCGCCTTCCACCGCGCTCACGGCGCGTTGGCGACGATGACGGTCGTGCGCCCGCAGCTGCAGTTCGGCGTCGCGCAGCTCGATGAGACCACCGATCCCGCCCACGCTCGCGTGCGCGGGTTCGAGGAGAAGCCGCGCAGCGAGCATTGGGTCAACGGCGGCTTTCTCTGCTTCGAGCCGGGCGTGCTCGACTATCTGACCGACGACAGCGTGCTCGAGCGCGAGCCGTTGCAGCGCCTCGCCGCCGACGGCCAGCTGCACGCGCTGCGCCACGAGGGCTTCTGGGACTGCATGGACACGTACAAGGACGCGCTGCTGCTCAACGACCTGTGGGCGGAAGGGCGGGCGCCGTGGGCCACCGCCAGGGAGGCGTCGCGCAGCGACGCCGGTCACGAGCGGCTGGAGGCCACTCGCCCGTGTCAGGACCCGAGGCTGGAGGCCTCGCGGAGGTGACCAGCTCGGTGCTCGTGACGGGCGGCTACGGGCTGCTCGGCTCCTGGGTCGTGCGTGCGCTGCTGGAGCGCGGCGACCGCGTCGTGGCGCTCCAGCGCGACCGCACGCCGCGCTCCGGGCTCGTGCTCGACGAGCTGGAGGCGGCGCTCGACGTCGTCCACGGCGACCTCAACGAGCCCGGCCTGATCGCCCGCGCGCTCGGCGAGTACGAGGTCGACACGGTGATCCACCTCGCCGCCCAGACGATCGTCGGCACCGCCAACCGATCGCCGGTCCCGACGTTCGAGGCGAACGTGCGCGGCACCTGGACGCTGCTGGAGGCGTGCCGGCTGCACGGGGCGCAGCGCGTGCTCGTCGCCTCCTCCGACAAGGCATATGGCGCGAGCCCGGTGCTGCCCTACCGCGAGGAGCACCCGCTCGCTGCGCGCTATCCCTACGACGTCAGCAAGGCTGCCGCCGATGCGATCGCGCGCTCCTACTGGCACGCGTTCGGGCTGCCGGTCGTCGTGACGCGCTGCGCGAACCTCTACGGCGGCGGCGACCTCAACCGCTCGCGCCTGATCCCGGAGGCGATCGGAGCGGCGCTCGCCGGCCGCGCGCCCGTGATCCGCTCGGACGGCAGCCCGGAGCGCGACTTCCTCTACGTCGAGGACGCCGCCGAGGCGTGCCTGGCGCTGCTCGACGCGCTCGACGCGCCGGCGGCGGCCGGCTCGGCGCACGGCGAGGCGTTCAACGCCGGCGGCGGGGCGTCGCATGCGGTGCGCGACGTGGTCGCGCGCATCTGCGCGATCGCCGGCTCCGACGTCGAGCCCGACGTCCGCGGCGCCGGCACGCCGGCGGGTGAGATCGACCGTCAGCTCGTCGACGCGTCGAAGCTGCGCGAGCTGACCGGCTGGGCGCCGAGGACCGATCTCGACGAGGGCCTGCGGCGCACGGTCGCGTGGTACCGCGCGCACCCGCAAGCCCTGGCGGCGGCTCCTACTTCGTGACGACGATCGTCCCGTCCATCCCCGGATGGATGGTGCAGACGTACTTGATCGTGCCCGCCTTCGTGGGCGTGAACGAGAACGTGCCGCCCTGGCCGAACGTGCTCGACGCGATCTTCTCGCCCGACTGCGAGGTGACGTTGTGCGGCACCGAGTCGTCGTTCGTCCACGTGATCTTCTGACCGACCTTCACATGGATCGTCGCGGGGGCGAATGCGATGTTCTTCATCGCGACCGCGGTCCCGCCCCCGCCGCTGCCCGTGCTCGCGCTGCCTTCCGTCGTCGCGCCGCCGCCTTCCGTCGTCGCGCCGCTGCCTTCCGTCGTCGCCGGCGCCGCCGGCGTGCTGGAGGAGCTTTCGCCACCGCTCGACGAGCTCGAGGAGCCGCAGCCGGCGAACGCCAGCACGCCCGCGCAGAGCAGCATCGGGAGCAGGAACCGTCGTCTCATCGGACCACCGCCTTCGGTCGCGTACGGGGCAAGGGTAGGGAGCAAGTCTGCCTGATTAGACTCCGGCACATGGCAGGTCATTCCAAGTGGGCGGGCATCAAGCACAAGAAGGCGGTCGTCGACGCGCGTCGCGGCGCCCATTTCACGAAGCTCGCGCGCGCGATCACCGTCGCCGCCCGCGACGCGGGCGGCGACCCCGAGCACAACGCGGCGCTGGGCAACGCGATCCAGAAGGCGAAGGACGCGTCGATGCCGAAGGACAACATCGAGCGCGCGATCGCCAAGGGCACCGGCGAGGGCGGCGACGCCGACGCGATCGAGGCGATCCTCTACGAGGGCTACGGGCCGGGAGGCGTCGCGCTGCTGATCGAGGCGCTGAGCGACAACCGCAACCGCACCGGCTCGGAGGTCCGCCACCTGCTCTCCAAGCACGGCGGCAACCTCGGCGAGCCGGGCTCGGTCGCCTACCTGTTCGACAAGCGCGGCGTCGTGATCGTCGACGCCGGGCGCTGGGGCGAGGACGACCTGATCGTCGCGATCGACGCCGGCGCGCAGGACATCGAGCGCGACGAGGACGTCTTCGAGGTGCTGACCGATCCCTCCGATCTCGCCGCCGTGCGCGCGGCGCTGGAGGCGGCGGGGATCGAGATCGAGACCGCCGAGCTGACGCAGCGCCCCAAGACGCGCGTCGAGCTGACGGAGCACGAGGCTGTCCGGCTGATGGCGCTGATCGACGCGCTGGAGGACAACGACGACGTCGGCGCGGTGCACGCGAACTTCGACGTCGACGCGGCGGTGCTCGAGCGGATCGCCGGCTAGATGCGCAGGCTCCACGTCGTCGCGCTGATCGCCCTGATGGCGCTCGGCAGCGTGACGATCTGGATCGGCCTGCCGATCGCGTGGCTGTGGATCGGGTCGCAGGTGCAGGGCAGCTCGACCACGCCGTCGTTCGGAGCCTACGCGCTCGTCGTGCTCGGCCTGCCGCTGTCGGTCGTCGTGGTCGCGAAGGGGCTCGCGAGCCTCGACCGCGCCTACGATCGCGTGACCGGCGCCGAGCCCGAGGAGCGCCAGCAGCGCGCGTGGCTGAGGAGCATGCGCGGCGAGCGCGCCGCGCGGCGGCGCTTCCGCGTCCTCGACGTCGTGATGCTGTCGAGCGTCTCGCTCGCGCTGGCCGCGCTCGCGTTCTGGTTCTTCTTCCTCGCCGGCTCGAGCCTCCCGGGCAGCTGACGCGCGGGCGCTTGTTCGACGGCACCAGGTCGGCGCCGTATTGAGATCCGGTTGGAATTGCGCCAGATCGCTGCCGAACTGCGCAGGTGCGGGTGTCGGGTGAGCGAAACTGGGCCTCGATGCTCTCGATTCTGATGCCGGTCTACAACGAGCGCGCGACCGTCGAGCGCGCGCTCGACGCGGTGCTGTCCGCCGAGCTGCCCGTCGCGGTCGAGCTGATCGTCGTCGACGACGGCTCCGACGACGGGACGCGCGAGCTGCTGCGAGAGCGGGCCGTCGGCGGCCGCTTCGAGCTCGTCGAGCACGAGCGCAACGCCGGCAAGGGAGCGGCCGTGCGCACCGCGCTCGCGCATGCCAGCGGCGAGTACGCGGCGATCTTCGACGCCGACCTCGAGTACGAGCCGGGCGACCTCGCCGGCCTGCTCGAGCCGCTGCTCGACGGCAGCGCCAACGCGGTCTTCGGCGTGCGCGCGTTCGACGGCGCGACGAGCCACTCGTTCCTGTTCGTGATGGGCAACCGCGGCGTGACGCTGCTCGCGAACATGCTGTTCAACGTGTACCTGCGTGACGTGATGACGTGCCACAAGGTCGTGCGCACGGACCTGATGCGCTCGCTCGACCTGCGCGCGCGCGGCTTCGAAATCGAGCCCGAGATCGCGGCGCGGCTGATCCAGCGCGGCGAGCGCATCTTCGAGCTGCCGGTCTCGTACCGCGCGCGCTCGAACGAGGAGGGCAAGAAGCTGCAGGCGCGCGACGGCCTGCGCGTCGTCGTGACGCTGCTGCGGTGCCGGCTCACCGGCAACCGCAGATGAGCGCCGTCGGGCTCCGGGAGCGGCCGGTCGTCGCGCCGCTGCCGGCCGCCGCGGCGCTCGTGGCCGGCTGCCTTGCGCTCGCCGGGCTGTCGCTGCTCGGGCCCTCCGTGCCCAGCTACGACCCGTTCGCATGGCTCGTATGGGGCCGCGAGATCGTCAGCCACGGCCAGACGCTCGACATGGCCGGCGGGCCGTCGTGGAAGCCGCTGCCGGTCTTCTTCACGGCGCCCTTCGCGCTCACCGGCGGCGCCGCGCCGTACCTGTGGCTGCTCGTCGCGCGGGCCGGCGCGTTGCTGGGGCTCGCGGGCGCGTTCGCGCTCGCGCGCCGGCTCGCGGGCGCCTGGGCCGGCGCGGTCGCCGCGGCGACGCTGCTGCTGACGCAGGAGTACGTGTCGCTAGCGGCGCGCGGGGCGTCGGAGCCGCTGCTGATCGCGTGCGTGCTGTGGGCGGTCGAGCGCCACCTCGCCGGCCGCCGCGGGACGGCCTTCGCGCTCGGCGTCGGTGCCGCGCTGATCCGGCCCGAAGCGTGGCCGTTCCTCGGGCTCTACGCGCTCTGGTGCTGGCGCGCGTCGCGAGGGCGCGAACGCGCGCTGATCGCTGCCGGGCTCGCGCTGATCCCGCTCGCCTGGTTCGGGCCGCCGGCGGTCGCGGGGGAGATCCTCGCGGCCGGCGCGCACGCCGCCAAGTACAACGGGCACACCGGCTCGGACCCCGGCTGGACCGCGCTCAAGCGCGGGATCGAGCTCGCGGTCGCGCCCGTCTGGCTGCTCGCGCTGGCGGCGGTCGGGCTGCGCGGGCGCGAGCGCGTCGTGCGGTGGCTGGCGCTCGGCGCCGCCGCCTGGCTCGCGCTCGTCGTCGTGATGACGGCAGCCGGCTTCCCGGGCCTGCCGCGCTTCATGCTGCCGTCGGCCGCGGTCGCGTGCGTGCTGGCCGGCGCCGGGGCGGTCGAGCTGGTCGCGCGCGCGGGCGGCGGCCGGCGGGCGCTGGTCGTTGCGGCGCTGCTCGTCGCCGGCGCGGCGCTGACCGCGTCGCGCGCGGCGACGCTCGGCGACCAGGTGCGCGTCGCACGCGACGCGGTCCGCAAGCAGGACGAGCTGACGCGCGCGATCGCCGCGATGGGCGGTCGCGCCGCCGTGCTCGCGTGCGGCGGCGTCGCGGTCAACCACACCGCGCAGAGCGCGCTGGCGTGGAAGCTGCACGCGCGTCTGGACCGCGTCGGCACGCAGCTGGACCGGCCCGGAATCGTGTTCGCCGGCCCCCAGAGCACCGCGCTCGGCAGCCCGCCGCTGCTGACGCTCGAGGCGCCCTACGTCAAGCATCGCGTCGCGCATCTGGGCGTATGGCGGATGGTCGTCGTGCAGCCGCCGGGGGCCGGCGTCCCACGGGGTTGCGGCGCGCACGCCTGACGGCGCCGGGGAGGCGTCCGGCGGCGGACGCAGAATCCCCGAACATATGATCGTCCTCGGCATCGACCCGGGCACCGCCAGCACGGGCTACGGCGTCGTCGCGACCGACCCGGCGCGGCCGGGCCGCCTGCGAGCCCTCGACGGCGGCGTGATCGAGACGCCCGCCGGCCTCCCGCTCGAGCGGCGCCTGACCGCGATCCACGCGCGCGTGTGCGAGCTGATCGGCGAGCACGCGCCGCAGGCGGTCGCCGTCGAGGACCTCTACTTCGGCGCCAACGCGCGCTCGGCGCTCGCGGTCGGGCAGGCGCGCGGCGTCGTGCTGCTGGCCGCCGGCCAGCGCGGGCTGCCGTGCAGCGCCTACACGCCCCAGCAGGTCAAGGGTGCGGTCTGCGGCACGGGCCGCGCCGAGAAGGCGCAGGTCCAGCAGATGGTCGGCCGGCTGCTGTCGCTCCCGCGCCCGCCCGCGCCCGACCACGCCGCCGACGCGCTCGCGGTCGCGATCTGCCACGCCAACCGGGCGCCGCTGGCCGCGGCGACGGTGCCGGCGTGATCGCGCTCGTGCGCGGCGAGGTCGCCGGGCGCCGCCCCGCCCCGGCCAGCGCAGGCGGGGGCGAGGTCGTGATCGACGTCGCCGGCGTCGGCTACCGGCTCGCCGTCTCCTCGGAGACGCTGCGCCACGTGCCGGCCGTCGGCAAGCCGGTCGCGCTGCACAGCCACCTGATCGTGCGCGACGACGCGCTGGCGCTCTACGGCTTCGCGACCGAGGAGGAGCGCGACCTGTTCCTGATGCTGCTCGGCGTGCAGGCGGTCGGCCCGAAGGTCGCCCTGGCGGTCCTGTCCGGCGGCCCGCCGCGCGAGCTGCTCGCGGCGCTCGCGGCGGGCGACGCCGCGCGCTTCCAGGCGGTGCCGGGGATCGGCAAGCGCACGGCCGAGCGGATCGTCGTCGAGCTGCGTGAGAAGGCCGGCGTGACGGTGCCCGACGACGCGATCTCGGTCACGCGGGCCGGCGACGGCGGCGACGACCCGCGCTCGCTCGCTCGCGCTGGCCTGCTCCAGCTCGGCTACAGCGCCCAGGAGGCCGGCGCGCTGCTCGACGGCGCGACCGGCGGGACACCCGAGGAGCTGATCGCGAACGCGCTCAAGGCGGCCCGCCGATGAGCGCCGCGCCGCGCATCCAGACGCCCGATCCGCTGCCCGAGGACGAGCTCGACCGCTCGCTGCGGCCGCGGCGGCTGGAGGACTTCGTCGGCCAGGAGGCGCTGCGCGAGCAGCTCGCCGTCTCGATCGCCGCCGCCGCCGCGCGCGGCGAGGCGCTCGACCACGTGCTGCTGGCCGGCCCGCCCGGGCTCGGCAAGACCTCGCTCGCGCAGATCGTCGCCGCCGAGCTCGGCGTCCCGTTCGTGCAGACGGCCGGCCCGGCGCTCGAGCGCAAGGGCGACGTGGCCGCGTTCCTGACCGCGCTCGAGCCGCGCGCCGTCTTCTTCGTCGACGAGATCCACCGCCTGCCGCGCGCGCTTGAGGAGACGTTCTACCCCGCGATGGAGGACGGCCAGCTGCCGATCACCGTCGGTCAGGGCGCCGGCGCGCGCGTCGTGACGCTCGACCTGCCGCCCTTCACGCTGATCGGCGCGACGACCCGCGCCGGCCTGCTGACGACGCCGCTGCGCGACCGCTTCGGCATCCAGCACCGGCTCGAGCACTACGGCGCTGCCGACCTCGGGCGGATCGTGCGCCGCTCCGCCGCGCTGCTGGAGATCGAGGTCCGCGACGCCGGCGCGCAGGCGATCGCGGCCCGCTCGCGCGGTACGCCGCGCGTGGCCAACCGCCTGCTGCGGCGCGTGCGCGACTACGCCGAGGTGCGTGGCGACGGCACGATCGACGAGCGCGCCGCGGGCGAGGCGCTCGACCTGCTCGGGGTCGACCACGTCGGCCTCGACCGCCTCGATCGCGAGCTGCTGCGCGCGCTGTGCGCGTCGTTCGGCGGCGGCCCCGTCGGGCTCTCGACGCTCGCGGTCGCGGTGGGGGAGGAGCAGGACACGATCGAGGACGTCTACGAGCCCTACCTGCTGCAGCGCGGCCTGCTCGAGCGCACCCCGCGCGGGCGCGTCGCGACGCCCCATGCGTGGGCGCATCTCGGGCTCGAGCCGCCGGCCGAGACGACCCGGCTGTTCGGCTGAAAAGCGGCCTCTTTACCTGCGGCTGAGTCGCGCCCGCCAAGCTGGTCGGCATCCGACCCGCCGGGGGTCCGCGGCCCGTATCCTTGTCAGTCAGCGATGGCGCACCTCTTCATCTGCCCGAACTGCGGCAACCGCACCGCCGCGACCGACCGCAACGCCGGCTTCCGCCGTGAGCCGAAGGGCTGCGAGAAGTGCGGCTTCGGCTTCCTCTTCGAACTGCTCGACGACTACTACCCGGCCCCGAACGCGGCCTTCTTCGTGTGCGATCGCGAGGGGCGCGTGATCGGCTGCGGGCGCGGCTCGTTCGAGCTGACGGGCCTCGACGACGAGCGCGTGATCGGCCGCCCCGTGCGCGACGTGCTCGGGCTCGACTTCGACGGCGACGAGCAGGACCCCGTCGGCACCGTGCTCGAGTGGGGCGTGCGCGCGCTAAACAAGCCGGTGACCGTCAACGCGGAGGGCGACCTGCCGGCGCGCGCGGTCGCGGACCTGTTCCCGGCCTACGACGACGACGGCGGCTTGCTGCTCGTCTTGACGCCGTCGAGCTAGCATCTCCGCGCCATGTCCGATCGTCGCCGCAACGGCCTGATCCTGCTCCTCGTCGTCGGGCTCCTGCTCGCCTCGGCGATCGCGATCGCGACCCAGCCGACGCGGCTCGGGCTCGACCTCAAGGGCGGGGTCGAGCTCGTCTACCAGGGCCAGCCGACCCCGCAGGTCCGCAAGGTCACCTCCGAAGCGCTCGACCGCTCGGTCGACATCATCCGCGAGCGCGTCGACCAGCTCGGCGTCTCCGAGCCCGAGATCCAGCGCTCGGGCGCCGACCAGATCGTCGTCGACCTGCCGGCGGTCAAGAACATCACGCGCGCCAAGCAGCAGGTCGGCACGCCCGCCCAGCTGTTCTTCTACGACTGGGAGGCGAACGTCCTGACGCCGAGCGGCAAGGTCGTCGCGCCGCTGCTCAACGCACAGGACCCGACGGCCGGCGCGATCAGCCAGGGCGCCGGTACGCCGGGCCAGGGCCAGCCGCTCTACGACGCCGTCAAGCTCGCGGCCAAGCAGCCGCGCGTCGCGACCGCGACGAACGGCTCGCGGCTCGGCACGGCCTACTACCTGTTCGACGCCCAGAACCGCTATCTGGCCGGGCCGGAGATCTCGCGCAGCGACCTGATCTCCGCGATCGGCAAGCACGCGCTGCCGCCCAAGAGCCAGGTGCTCGAGGTTCCGCAGGGGACCGTCGTGCTGCAGGCGACGCCGAGCAGCGCGAAGGACAAGACGCAGATCGGCGACCCGGCCGCGCGCTTCTATGTCCTGCGCGACCGCGTGTCGCTGTCGGGCAAGGACCTGCGCAGCCCGTCGCAGGGCTTCAACCAGTCCGACCAGCCCGACGTCCAGTTCCAGTTCTCCACCGCCGGCAAGCACGCGTTCCACTCCGTCACGCGCCGGATCGCGCAGCGCGGCACCTCGCTGCAGCTGCCCGGCGTCAACCCGCAGGCGGTGCTGCAGCACTTCGCGGTCGCGCTCGACGGCAAGCTGATCTCGGTCGCCTCGATCGACCCGCAGCAGCTGCCCGACGGGATCGACGGCGAGAACGGTGCGATCATCGAGGGCGGCTTCACCGTCCAGAGCGCGCAGGACCTCGCGAACCTGCTGCAGCTCGGCGCGCTGCCGATCGGGCTGAAGCTGATCTCGCAGTCGCAGGTGTCGGCGACGCTCGGCGCGCAGGCGCTGCACCAGGGGCTCCTCGCGGGCGCCGCCGGCCTGATCATCGTCGCGCTGTTCCTGATCCTCTTCTACCGCGCGCTCGGCGTGATCGCGACCGCCGCGCTCGGCATCTACGCGCTCTACTTCTTCGCGCTCATCAAGCTCGTGCCGATCACGCTGACGCTGCCGGGGATCGCCGGTCTGATCCTCACGATCGGCGTCGCCGCCGACGCGAACATCGTGATCTTCGAGCGCGTCAAAGAGGAGCTGCGCGCCGGGCGCTCGGTGCCGGCCGCGATCGCCGCCGGCTACAAGAAGGGCCTGACCGCGATCGTCGACGCGAACGTCGTGACGGTCATGACGGCGTTCATCCTCTTCATGCTCGCGACCGCCGGCGTCAAGGGCTTCGCCTTCACGCTCGGCATCGGCACGCTCGTCTCGCTGTTCACCGCGGTCATGGCGACGCAGGCGATACTCGGCACCATGGGCCGGGCGCGCTTCCTGGCGAGCCCGGCCGCGCTCGGCGCCCACCTCGCCGGGCGGCGCTGGCGCTTCGACTTCATGGGCAGGTCGAAGTGGTTCTTCTCGATGTCGGGATGCATCCTGGCGATCGGCGCGCTGTCGATCGGCGGCCAGGGCCTGAACTTCGGGATCGACTTCACCTCCGGCACGCGCGTCACGACGAACCTCGTGCAGCCGGCGAGCGAGACGCAGGTGCGCTCGCTGCTCGAATCGCTCGGCGCCGGCGACGCGAAGGTCCAGAAGCTGACGAACAAGCAGCTGGGCCCGCACGTCTTCCAGATCGAGACGAAGAAGCTGCAGCCCAACCAGGTGCCGACGCTGCGCGCGCGGCTCGACCAGCGCTTCGGCGGCACGTCGAGCTTCTCCAGCTCGTCGGTCGGGCCGACGTTCGGCCAGACGGTCGCGAACAACGCCGTGATCGCCATCATCGCGTCGCTGATCGTGATCTCCGCCTACATCGCGCTGCGCTTCCAGTGGAAGTTCGCGATCCCGGTGCTGATCGCGCTGATGCACGACCTGCTCATCACCAGCGGCATCTACTCGCTGACGGGGCGGGAGGTGACGTCGGCGACCGTGGCCGCTCTGCTCACCATCTTGGGCTACTCGCTCTACGACACGATCATCGTGTTCGACCGAATCCGCGAGAACATGCCCCGCATGCCGCGCGCGGCGTTCTCGCAGATCGCGAACCGCTCGATGGCCGAGGTGCTGACGCGTTCGCTGGCAACGTCGTTCTCGACCGCGCTGCCGATCCTGGCGCTGCTGCTGTTCGGCGGCGAGACGCTGCGCGACTTCGCGTTCGCGCTGCTCGTCGGCGTCGTCTCGGGCGCCTACTCGTCGATCTTCATCGCGACGCCCGTGCTGACGCACTGGAAGGAGCGCGAGCCGACCTACATCCAGCGCCGCGAGCGGATCGAGGCCGAGAACGGCGGCGTTGTGCCCGCCTACGCGCTCACGACGATCGGCGGCGAGCCGGTCGACACCGAGCCGGAGCCGAGTCGCCGCGGGCGCCGCGGGCGGCTGACGACGCCCGACGACCCGACCTCGATCAGCGCGGAGGAGTTCGAGGACCTCAAGGCCGACCTCGACATCGAAGCCGACGACGCGGTCGTGCGCGACCGTCCGTCGCGCCGCCGCGCGCGCCGTGCCGCGAGCGCGACCGAAGCGGCGCCGCCGGCGACGCGCCCGGCGCCACCGCGCCGCGACCCGAACGGCGGCGAGCCGCGCGACGGCGCGGGCGACGGCCGCGCGCCCGACGAGGCGGAGAACGACGGCATGGTGCGCGAGCCGCGCAAGCCGAGCGGCGCCCGCCGCCGCACGAAGCGTCACGGGAGATCGCGCTGATGCCCCGCCACGCCGACCGCCACCCCGAGGAGGCTCGCTGATGGGCATGCTCGCCTGGGTCATGATGGGCCTCGCGATCTGGCACTTCACGATCTTCCTGCCGGACCGCGAGTGGGGCGGGATCGTCGGCGCGTTCGTCGGCGCGCTGATCGGCGCGATCGTCTTCGGGCTCCTCGTCAACGGCTTCACGATCCCCGGCCAGCACGACACCCACCTGCTGACCGCGCTCGAGGGCGTCCCCGGCGCGCTGATCGGGATCGCGATCATGTACGCGGAGGGCGTGCGCAGAGAGCGCGCCTTCGGCGTGGTCTGACCCGCAGGTTCCGTCGGGCTCGGCGCGTAGCCTCGGCGCGTGTCCGCCACGCTCGCGCCGCCTGACGCTCCGCCGGTCGCCGCTCCGACCCCGCCCGCACGGCGCTTTGCGCTCGCCCGGTGCGACCCGCGCGTGGTCGAGGCGCTGCGCGAGGCGCTGGGGATCGGGCGGACGCTGGCGCAGGTGCTCGTGCGGCGCGGGCTCGGCGAGCCGGAGGCGGCGCGGGCGTTCCTGGCGGCAGATGAGCGACATCCGCCGGAGGCGTTCGCCGGCATCGACGCTGCGGTCGCGACGATCCTTCGCCATGTTCGCGACGGCTCGCGCATCACCGTCCACGGCGACTACGACGTCGACGGCGTCTGCGCGACGGCGCTGCTGATGCGCGCGCTGCGGCGGCTCCGCGCCGACGCCGACTGGTTCCTGCCCAGCCGCGTCGACGACGGCTACGGCCTCTCGCGCCGGACGGTCGAGCGACTCGCCGCGCGCGGCACGCGCCTGCTCGTCACGGTCGACTGCGCGATCACCGCGGTCGAGGAGGTCGCCGCCGCCCGCGCCGCCGGGCTCGACGTCGTCGTGACCGACCACCACCGAGCCCGTGCGGACGGCGCGCTGCCCGACGCTCCGATGGTCCACCCGGCGCTGAGCGGCTACCCGTGCCCGGACCTGTGCGCGGCCGGCGTCGCGCTCAAGCTCGCGCAGGCGCTCGACGCCGCCGCCGGCGAGGACCCGCGCCGCGCGGAGGCGGAGGACCTCGATCTCGTCGCGCTCGCGACCGTCGCCGACCTCGTGCCGCTGCGCGGCGAGAACCGGCGGCTCGTGCGCGAAGGGCTGCGCGCGCTCGCGTCGACCGGCAAGCCGGGTCTGCGCGCGCTGATGCGCGTCGCCAAGGTCGACCCGAGCGGGCTCGACGCCGGCGCCGTCGGCTTCCGGCTCGCGCCGCGCATCAACGCAGCCGGGCGCCTGTACCGCGCCGACGCGGGCGTGGAGCTGCTGCTCACGGCAGACGAGGCGCGCGCGGAGGCGATCGCGCAGGAGCTGGACGTCGCCAACGCCGAGCGCCGCGCGGTCGAGCGACGGATCGGCTTCGAGGCCGAGGCGCAGGTGCGCGAGCTGGGCCCGCGCCACGCATACGTGCTCGTGGGTGAGGGCTGGCACCCGGGCGTGGTCGGGATCGTCGCCTCGCGGATCGCCGAGCGCCACCACCGCCCGGCGATCCTCGTCGCGCTCGACGCCGAGTCCACGACCGGCACCGGCTCGGGCCGCTCGATCCCCGGCTTCGACCTGCTCGAAGCGCTGCACGCCGCCGCCCCCCTGCTGGACCGCTACGGCGGCCACCGCGCCGCCGCCGGCCTCACGATCGCCGCCGACCGCGTCGACGAGCTGCGGGCGGCGTTCGAGGCGCACGCCGCTGCGACGTTGACCGCGGAGGACCTGATCCCGGCCGAGCGCGTCGACGCGGTCGCCGGCGGCGCCCAGCTCGGCCTCGCGCTCGCCGACGAGCTTGCGCGGCTGGAGCCGACCGGGATGGGGAGCCCGGCGGTCAACCTGCTCGTCCCGGGCGCGACGTTCGCCGACCCGCGGCCGATGGGCGAGGAGGGGCGCCACCTGCGCTTCACCGTGCAGGCCGGCGGCGCGCGCTGCCGCGCGGTCTCGTTCGGCTGCGACGGCCGCCTCCCGGTCCCCGCCGGGGCCCCCGCCGACGCGACGTTCCGCCTCGAGCGCAACCACTGGAACGGCGCCGTCGAGCCGCGCCTGCTGCTGCGCCATGCCACCCCCGCCGCGCCCGCCCCGATCGAGGTGCTCGGCGAGCCGGCGCCGGACGGCTGGCTCCCCGCCGTGCTCGCGGAGCTCGCGGCCATGAACGCCGTTCGGGCGGGTGGCGCAGGGGTGGATGGCTTTTCCGCGGGCTTGCCCCCGGAAAAGGCGCCGCCCCCGGCGACAGGACCCGCCCGCAGCAGCAGCGGAACCCGCACGCTGATCGATCGCCGCGGCGACGGGGCGACCGCCGTCCTGACCGACCTGCTCGGCCTCCGCGAGCCGGTCCTTGCGATCTGCGCCGACGTCCCGCGGCGGCTCGCCGGCCTGCAGGCCCACGTCGGCGGCTTCGCGCTCTGCTCGCATGCCGCGCTCGCCCGCGAGCCGCGGCTCGCCGGCCGCTTCGAGCACCTCGTCGTCCTCGATCCCCCGGCCCATCCCGACGAAGACGCCAACCTGCGCGCCGGCGGCGGCACGATCCAGCTGGCGTGGGGCGACGCTGAGCTACGCTTTGCGCAGCAGATCCATGAGCTGGAGTACGGCATTCGTGCTTCGCTCGTGCCGCTCTACCGGGCGCTGAAGGCGCTCGGCGGCGCGGCCGGCGACCCGCTCGAGCGCCTGCTCCGCGGGGACGGCACCCATGCCCGCTCGGCGCCGCACGCGGCGCGCCTGGTGGCCGTCCTCGGGGAGCTCGGGCTCGTCAGGCTCGACCGGGAGCTGCCGGCCCTGCGGGTGCTGGACGCCGAGCGCACCGAGCTCGAGCGCTCCGCGACCTACCGGGCCGCGACGCAGCGACACCAGGAAGGTCTGAGATTTCTCGCCAGGGCGACATCACCGACACCGAGCGCAGCGCGCCCGACGTGCGCCTGAGCAACGGCAGCGGCGCCGGCCGCGGGCGCGGCGCCACCGTGCACGCGGACCACGACCTCGGCGCGACCCGCCTCCCCGTCGACGAAGTCGACCACCCGCTCGAGCCCGCGCCGGCCGGCAGCGCCCCGACGCTCACCGACACCGAGCGCGCGCTGCTCGGCGACCTGTTCGCGATCGTCTCCGAGCACGCCGCCGAGAGCGCGCTGGAGATCGACCGCGCAAAGGTCGAGCGCGCGTTCGTCTACGCCTGCGAGCACCACGCCGACCAGCGGCGCAAGTCCGGCGAGGAGTTCATCATCCACCCGGTCGGCGTCGCGAAGATCTGCGCCGGCATGCGGCTCGACACCGAGACGCTGTGCGCCGCGCTGCTGCATGACACGGTCGAGGACACGTCGGCGAGCCTCGACGACGTGCGCGAGACGTTCGGCGACCAGGTCGCCGGCCTCGTCGACGGCGTCACGAAGCTCACCGGCCTGACGTTCTCCTCGCGCGACGAGGCGCAGGCGGAGAACTACCGCAAGATGATGGTCGCGATGGCCTCGGACATCCGGGTCATCCTGATCAAGCTCGCCGACCGCCTGCACAACATGCGCACGATCGATGCGCTGCCGAAGAACAAGCAGATCGAGAAGGCGAAGGAGACGCTCGACATCTACGCGCCGATCGCGCACCGCCTCGGCATCCACGCGATCAAGTGGGAGCTCGAGGACCTCGCGTTCGCGACGCTGCACCCGCGCAAGTACTCCGAGATCAAAGGGCTCGTCAACCAGCAGCGTGCCGAACGCGAGCGCTACGTCAGCGAGGCCGGCCGGTACCTCGCGCACGAGCTGCAGGGGCTCGGCATCGACGCCGAGATCTCCGGCCGCGCAAAGCACTTCTACTCGATCTACTCGAAGATGACCAAGAAGGGGCGCGAGTTCAACGAGATCTACGACCTCACCGCGATGCGCGTGATCGTCGACTCGGTCAAGGACTGCTACGGCGCCGTCGGCGTCATCCACTCGCTCTGGAAGCCGCTGCCGGGCCGCTTCAAGGACTGGGTCGCGATGCCCAAGTTCAACATGTACCAGTCGCTGCACACGACGGTGATCGGGCCCGAGGGGCGCCCGCTCGAGATCCAGATCCGCACGCGCGAGATGCACGACATGGCGGAGTACGGGATCGCCGCCCACTGGCTCTACAAGCACGACCCGAAGGCGACCGGCGACGACGAGAAGCTCAAGTGGCTGCGCTCGCTGCTCGACTGGCAGCAGGAGCTGTCGGACCCCAAGGAGTTCATGGACACCTTGAAGGTCGACCTGTTCGAGGACGAGGTGTTCGTCTTCACGCCGAAGGGCGAGGTCAAGTCGCTCGCGGCCGGCGCGACGCCGCTCGACTTCGCCTACGAGGTCCACACCGACGTCGGCCACCGCTGCGTCGGCGCGAAGGTCAACGGGCGGATCGTGCCGCTCTCCTACGAGCTGAAGTCCGGCGACATCGTCGAGGTGCTGACGTCCAAGCGCGAGCGCGGCCCGTCGCGGGACTGGCTGGCGCTCGTGAAGACCTCGCGCGCGCGCAACAAGATCAAGCAGTGGTTCAAGAGCGAGTCGCGCAAGGACACCGAGCACGCCGGCCGCGAGCTCTTGCAGGACCACCTGCGCAAGCAGGGCCTCCCGGCGCAGCGGATCGTCGGCGCGCCGCTGCTGGCCGACGTGATCCGCGAGATGGGCTTCCGCAAGGCGGACGAGTTCTACATCGCGCTCGGGGCCGACAAGATCAGCGCGAAGGTCGTCGTCAACAAGGTCATGCAGCGGCTCAAGCAGGGCGAGTCGGCCGAGGGTACGCCGACCGCGGCCAACGACCTGCTGGCCACGACGCCGCAGCGCGAGCGCCGGCCGACGACCTCGTCGTCGAGATTCGGGATCGTCGTCGACGGCGTCGGCGACGTGATGCTGCGCCTGGCGAAGTGCTGCCGGCCGGTCCCCGGCGACCCGATCGTCGGCTACGTGTCGCTCGGGCGCGGGATCACGATCCACCGCGAAGACTGCCCGAACGTGAAGATCCTGCGCAAGGACCCGGACCGCCTCACGCCGGTCGCATGGGACGGCGAGTCCTCGACCTCGTTCAAGGTCGAGCTCCACATCGACGGCTGGGACCGCCACCGCCTGCTCGAGGACCTGTCGCGCACCTTCTCCGAGGCCGGCATCAACATCGTCGAGGCACGCTGCATCTCCAACCCGCCGATGATCAAGAACCGCTTCGTCGTCGAGGTGGGGGACACGAAGACGCTCGACGCCACGATCACGCGGCTGCGCAACATCGAGTCGGTCTTCGACGCCTACCGCGTCACGCCCGGCGCCGGCGCGTAGCGGAGCGGCCGGCCAGCCGGCGCGGCCTGCCCGCTCCCCGCTCGCCGGCCGGCCCGCTTCCCCTACGATGGGCGCCATGCCGTCCCGGGGGGAGTTGGGGGCGCGGCGGCTCGATCGTGCGCGGACGCGGCGTTCGGCGCGGCGCCGCTGGAGCGACGCGGCGCTGGGGGCCGCCGCGGTCACGGTCGCGTTCGTCGCCGTCAGCGCCTGGTGGCTGTCGCAGGACCGCTCGGTCCCGTTCGGCGGGGAGGCGCAGCACCTCTACGGCTCGCTGACCTACTACGCCGCGTTCAAGTCCGGCCACGTCCTGCGGGCGTTCGAAGGCCAGACCTACTACCCGCCGCTCGTGCGCACGTTCGGGGCGCTGTCGCTGATGGTCGGCGGAATGCGCGTCGCCGCGCCGGTGCTCGCGCAGAACCTCGTGTTCGTGCCGCTGCTCGCGCTCGCCTGCTACCGCGTCGGGGTCATGGTCGCCGGATCGCGCGCGGGGCTGCTGGCGGTCGTGTTCGCGCTCGGCACGCCGCTCGTGATCGAGCAGTTCCACAACTTCATGCTCGACGCGGCCGAGACGACGCTCGTCGCCGTCGCGGTCTGGCTGGTGCTCGCCAGCGACCGCTTCTCGCGCGCGGGCGTCGCGGCGCTCGCGGGCGCGGCGGTGGGCTTCGGGCTGCTGACGAAGCAGCTGATGCCGATCTACCTGGTCGGGCTCGTGCCGGCGGTGCTCGCCCGCGGCGGGGGCTGGCGCAGCTGGCGCGGGATCGCGGCGTTCGCCGCCGCGGCGCTGCTCGTCGCCGGCCCCTGGTACCTCCATCATCGCGCCGACTGGTCGCTGTGGTTCGACACGGCCGGGACCGGCACCGAACACGAACCGGTGCCGATCAAGGCGGCGCCGCCGATCGTCTCGCTCGCGAATCTCGGCTGGTACTTCTGGGCGGCGCTCAACGGGCTGCTGTTCGCCGGGCTGTTCGCGTTCGCGGCAGCCGGGACCGGGATCGCCGTGCGGCGCGCGGTGCGCGAGCGCCCGCACGCCGCCGGCGACGTCCTCCCCGAGCTGCTGTGGGGGCTGGCCGGCGCGTGGCTGGCGCTGCTGCTGATGCGCCATCACGACGACCGCTACACGATGCCGTTGATCGTCTACCTGTCGGTGCTCGCGACCGCCTGGATCGTGCGCCTGCGCCCGTCGCGCCAGGCGGTCGCCGTCGCGCTGCTCGTGGCGTTCGTGGTCGTCGCCAACCTCGGCGCGACGTTCGGCGTCGGGCGGGACCCGAACCAGCTCCCGCTCAGCAACGGCGCGATCCACGAAGGGGAGGGGGTGCCGCCGCGCGACCGCGTCGTGGTGTATTCAAGCCTCGACTATTTGCTGTCGAGCCCCGAGCGCAACGGCGACCTGCTCTCGGTGATGCGCGCGCTGCACCGTGCGGGGGTGCAGCGCGTCGACTGGAGAGACCACGCCGACATCAACGACCACCTGTTCGAATCGATCGGCCTGACGATCTTCGCGCACATGGCGGGGCTGAAGACCGTCCAGTTCGACGAAGCGAGCGGCCAGCCGGAGCGGACCGCCCTGCTCGTACGCGAGCCGGTCGCGCGCGCCGCCCGCGCATGCCGGCGGATGATGAACGGCAGCGGCGTGCGCATCGCGATCCGGGATCCGGGCGGCCAGCCACGGGCGTTCTGCCCCTGAGCGCGCGCCCGCTCGGGGCGGGCTCCGCGCGGCCTCGCGCCGTCTCGCCCGCTCAGCGCGGCCGCGGCAGGCTGCGCGTGTCGACGACCTCGAAGTCGCTGCCGTGCAGGCGGTCGAGCGCGTGCAGGTCGTCGTTGCTCCAGTGGCGGTCGGGCGCGCCGCTGACGAACCAGGGCGAGCCGTTGTCGGCCAGCAGCAGGCCGTAGGTCTTCATCGCCTGCGCGACGATGCGGGCCTGGCGCGGGAGGCGGCTGACGTTCACGCTGCGCTTCAGGCGCACCCGCAACCCCATCGGCGGCAGTGCCGGCGAGGAGCCGTCGCCCGCGGAGTGGCGGGCGGGGTAGACGAACGCGTCGCGCGTGCGGGGGGCGGTGAAGCGCAGCGCATGGCGGATCGCGCCCGCCGCGACCTCGTCCCAGCGCGCCAACCCGGGGAATATGGGCAATCCCGCGGCGTCGGCCGAGGTCCACCCGCTCGGGCGCAGGCGGTCGGTGCGCAGGCTCCAGATCGCGCCCGATCCCGCGGACCAGGAATGGACGCCGTGCGGGTGCGCGTCGAACAGCTCGTAGAGGCGGCAGGTCTCGCGGTCGACGACGATCACGTGGCGGTCCCCGTCGGCGTTGCGCCCGCCTTCGATCGGGGCGTGAAACGGGAGCGGGTAGGGGCCGCGGTCGGATTCGTCGGCGTAGAGGAACTTCGGCCGCACGCGCGGTTCCCGTGACCCGCGGACGACGACGAACGGAATCCCGATCGTCCCGCCGCCGTAGGTGCCCGAGCCGAAGTCGGCGTGGACCGGGGCGTCGAGGCCGATGCTCGCGATCAGCGTGGCGCTGTCGCGCGCCACGGGGAGGCGGTCCACGCGCTGGTTCCACGGGTTGTCGGCGGGGAACGTCGGACAGCCCGCGATCGTCGCGGCGTTCGGCGCCGCGGGGGCCAACAGCACGGCAACGAGGAGGGTGAGGGCTGCGACCGCGCCACGCACAGCGCGGATCGTACGCGGTCGGCCGGCGCTCGCCCGATCTGTGGCGATTCGGGTCGGATATGCCGACCCAAAGCGCCGCAGATCGCTCAGGCGACGACCTGGAGCGCCCCGGGATCGACCCCGGCGGCGATCTCCGGAACCTCGCCGAGGTAGTCGCCGTCGACCTGGATCGGCAGCGGGCGGTCGTCGAGCGAGCGGATCCGGATCTCCCCGCCGCCGAAGCTGCTCACGCGGCGGTGGCGCAGCATCGTGGCGCGGTGCGACAAGGCGCGGAACGCGACCGTCGGCACGTCGATCGGCCGCGCCCGTTCCAATACCACGCCCGCGACCGTCGCGCTCGTCAGCGACACGTCGTCTGCGAGATCGATCCGGCGCGAGGCGAAGTAGGTGTACGGGGTCGTGTTCTGGACGATCGCGGTCACGCCCTCCAGCGTCTCGCCGCCAGCCTCGACGGCCAGCTGGGGCGGGCGCACCGCGTACTCACGGCTGAACGCCGCCAGCGCCGCGGCGGCGTATGCCCACGGCCCGAAGCGCGCCTTCAGGCGCGGATGGGCGTCCACGCGGTGCGTGACGCTCGCGTCGAGCCCGAGCCCGGCGGTGAACAGGAACCGCCGCTCGCCGAGCACGCCGAGGTCGATCGCGCGGGGCGACCAGGTGTCGGCGATCCCCAGCAGGTGCTCGGTCGCGTCGACGACGTCGGTCGGGATCCCGAGGATGCGGCAGAAGACGTTGGTGGAGCCGCCGGGCAGGCACGTCAAGGGGGTCGCGGAACCGGCCAAGCCGTTCGCGGCCTCGTTGAAGGTCCCGTCCCCGCCGAACGCGCAGACGACGTCGTAGCCCTCCTGCGCCGCCTCGCGGCACAGCTCGATGGCATGTCCCCGCGCCTGCGTCTCGACGGAGTCGACCTGGTAGCGGCCGCGCAGGGCGTAGACGACGAGGTGCTTGAGGCGGTCCGAGACCGTCGTCGCGTACGGGTTGACGATCACCAGCATCCGCTTCGCGGGCGCGGCGACCGGCGAGGCCGCGAGGCGCTCGAGCGTCTCGATCGGGGTGACCACGTAGCTCGTACTCCGGCGGGCCGCGCCAGTTACAGCCAGCGGCGCCGGCGGAAGAACCAGATCATCGCGACGCCGACCACGACCATCACGCCGATCAGGATCCAGAAGGGCTCGACGTGGTTCTGGCCGGGGACGTGCACGTTCATCCCGAAGATCGAGGCGATGAGCGTCAACGGCAGGAACACGACGCTCAGCACGGTCAGGATTCGCAGCACGTCGTTGAGCTCGTGCGTCAGGACCGACTCGTTCGTCGCCTCCAGCGCCTCGACCGTCTCCTTGTCGACCTCGAGCATCTGCCAGATGCGCTCCGACGCGTCGTTGATGTCGTCGAAGTAGACGTCGAGGTCGCCGGTCAGGTAGCGCTGCTTCGTGCGCTCCAGGTCGCCGAAGACCGCGCGCTGCGGGCGCACGATCTTGCGGAAGTTGATGATCTCCTGCTTGACGTTGGAGATGTCGCGCACGACCTCCTTCGAGCGCCCCTCGAAGATGTCGTCCTCGATGCGCTCGAGTTTGTTGCCCATCTTTGCGAGCATCGGGAAGCTCGCGTCCACGCACGCGTCGACGATCTTGTAGAGCAGGTAGCCGCTGCCCTTCGAGAACCACTGCTCGCGCAACGCCGCATCGCTGCGGCAGCGCTCGAACAGGAACTCGACCGGCTGCAGCGGCGCGTTCGGCAGCGTGACGAGGAAGTCGGGCCCGACGAACAGGTCCAGCTCGGCGGCGTTCAGGCGCCCGACCTGCTTGTCGTAGCGGGGAAAGTAGAGGACGATGAAGAGGTAGTCGTCGTACTCGTCGATCTTCGGGCGCTGGTTGCGCGAGAGGACGTCCTCGTAGTCGAGCGGGTGGAAGTCGAAGCGCTCCTCGAGCCAGGCGCGGTGGCTGGGGCGCGGCTGCTCGATGTTGACCCAGCGGATCCCGAGCGCCTCGGTGACCTCGACCTGGGAGGCCTCAGGCTCGGCGAGGGCAGGCGAGACCGAACCACGCGAGCGGACGGCGCGAACGAAGCGTGACCTGGGCAGGCTCGGCATCGGGACTTCGCGGTTCGTCGGTCATCTGGTCGGTCGTCTCGGGCATTCCGGCGGGCATTGTATCTTCCGTGGCGCGCTGCCGATAACCCGGGTATACTGCGCATCGAGCAGTACGCAGCACCACATAGCAGCACGCATCAAGAGCGGTGGAGGGACTGGCCCGATGAAGCCGCGGCAACCACCCGTAAGGGAAAGGTGCCAATTCCAACAGGCCACAGGATTGCCTGGGAGATGTGGATGAGCGGTTTCGAACCTCTGCCACAGACCCCGGCGGAGGTTTTTCATATGCCGCCAGAGTCGCTGACGTGTAAGGAGTGCCAGACCAAGTACCCGCTCGAGGCGAGCTACGTCTGCGAGCGCTGCTTCGGCCCGCTGGAGGTGGCCTACGGCTCGCCGGCCGCCGGGGTCGACCCCGGCGCGCTGCGCCGGCGCATCCAGGCGGGCCCGCAGTCGCTGTGGCGCTACCGCGACTTCCTGCCGCTGGAGGGTCCGCCGCCGCGCACCGCGCTCCCGGCCGGGTGGACGCCGCTGCTGCGCGCCGACCGGCTCGCCGAGCGCCTCGGCCTGCGCGAGCTGTGGATCAAGAACGACGCCGCGAACCCGACCCACTCGTTCAAGGACCGCGTCGTCGCCGTCGCGCTGGCACGCGCGATCGAGCTCGGCTTCGAGGTGCTCGCGTGCGCCTCGACCGGCAACCTCGCCAACGCCGTCGCCGCCCACGCCGCCGCGGCCGGGCTCGACTCCTACGTCTTCATCCCGGCCGATCTCGAGGAGCCCAAGGTCCTCGCGACCGGCGTCTACGGGACGCACCTCGTCGCGATCCGCGGCAACTACGACGACGTCAACCGCCTCTGCACGGAGGTCTCGGGCGAGCACCCGTGGGCGTTCGTGAACATCAACATGCGCCCGTACTACTCGGAGGGCTCGAAGACGATCGGCTTCGAGATCGCCGAGCAGCTCGGCTGGGAGCTGCCCGACCGGATCGTCGCGCCCGTCGCCTCGGGCTCGCTGTTCACGAAGGTCGCGCGCGGCCTCGAGCAGTGGCTGGAGCTCGGCCTGCTCGACGGCGAGCTGCCGACGATGAACGGCGCGCAGGCCGCGGGCTGCTCGCCGGTGGCGACCGCGTTCGCGGCCGGCCACGACGTCTGCCGGCCGGTCAAGCCCGACACGATCGCGAAGTCGCTGGCGATCGGGAACCCGGCCGACGGCCCGTACGCGCTCGAGCTGGCGCGCCGCACCGGCGGCGCCGTGAACGCCGTCGACGACGACGAGATCCGCGCCGGCATCAAGCTGCTGGCCGAAACGACCGGGATCTTCACCGAGACGGCCGGCGGCGTGACGGTCGCGGTGCTCGCGCAGCTCGCCGAGCGCGGCGAGATCGACCCGGACGAGCGCGTTGTCGCGGTCATCACGGGCGAGGGCCTGAAGACGATCGACTGCGCCCGCGACACGTTCGAGACGTACGAGATCGACAGCACCTACGACGACTTCGAGGCCAGCGTCCCGCTGCCCGGTACGGTGGCGGCCTGATGCCGGTCGTCGTCAAGATCCCGACGCAGCTGCGCGCCGCGACCGGTGGCGCCGCCAGCGCGACCGTCGAGGGCGCCACGGTCGGCGAGGTGCTCGACGCGCTCTACGAGCAGTTCGACGACCTGCGCGACCGGATCGCCGACGACGGCGGCCTGCGCCGCTTCGTCAACGTCTACATCGGCGGCGAGGACATCCGCTTCCTCGACGGCCTCGACACCGTCGTCGGCGACGGCGACGAGGTCACGATCCTGCCGGCCGTCGCCGGCGGCTGAGCGTCGCGACGCCCCGGTGGCGGCCCGGTTGGCGCGCGGCCCGCTCGACCACGCGAGAAGTCCTCAGTAATATCCGCGAATCCCGACGAACGTTCGTCGGGATTCGGTGCCGGGCTTCGGCACCAGCAGGACGGGCAGAGGGTCGGGCCTTCTCGTCACGACGACGGGAAGGCCCGCTCGCTCGTGGCCGCCGCGACCGTCGTGAACCGACCGCACGGTCGGTCATCGCGACACCGGTCCCCGAAACGGCCCGTCCATCCCCGCTATAGCGGGGATGATCCACGCTCGCGGGAGTGGATTGCTGACGCGTACCAATAAAGGGTTGCGCGATGGCCGATGCACTCCATCGAGAACGGCGCGCGCTCGCTATCGCGGTGCGCGAGCTGCGGGCTCGCAAGTCGCTGCGCCAGGAGGAGGTCTGCCACGTCGCCGGCCTCGGTCGCAACTACCTCACGATGCTCGAGAGCGGGCGCACGAACCCCTCGTTCGAGGCGCTCGTCCGGGTCGCCCGCGGGCTCGACGTCTCGCTCACCGAGCTGACCCAGGTCTACGAGCAGCGCCTCGGCGAGTCCGGCGCGCCGCTGACCGGCGCCTGACCCGGCGCACGGTAAGCTGAGGCGCGTCAGGCGCCCGTAGCTCAGTGGATAGAGCGTCCGCCTCCGGAGCGGAAGGTCGCAGGTTCGAATCCTGCCGGGCGCGCTCCGCGGACGCGCGAAAGGCGGGCTCCGGAGAGCCCGCCTCGCGCACCGACCGGTCGCGAGCGCTACGCGCTCGTGACGGTGACGTGGCCGCGCATGTAGCCGTCGTGAGCCATCGCCCACGGATCGCACGGCAGGCGGCAGTACCAGATGTAGGTGCCGGCCTTGCCGGGGGCGGTGAAGGTGATGACGACCTTCGACGGGTGCCCGTTGACGGCGCCCGGGATGTCCCGGCTCACGCCCATGCCCGGCATCGGCATGACCTTCAGGTCCTGCGCGGCGCCCTGCATCTGCTGCATGCCGGCCGGGATCGTCGCGCCCTTCGCCAGCGCGGGCGACGTGAAGCTGTGCGGCATGTCGTCGTAGTTGGAGATCGTCAGCCGCACGGTCTGCCCGGCCTTGACGGTGAGGTCCGCGCTCGGCACCAGCGCGTCGTGCTTGTTGCCGTCGCTGCCGAGCTTCGCGTCGGGCTTCATCGCCAGCACGATGCTCTTCGTCGGCGCCGCGCTCGCGGTTGCCGCGGAGCCGGAGCCGGAGGATGACATCGCCGATGCCATCGCGCCGGCCATCCCGGTCGGGGTCGACGCCGCTGGCGTCTTGTTGTCGGCGTTGACCGCGATCACGATCGCGACGAGCGCGATCAGGAACGAGACTCCCGAGGCAATCAGCGCGATCGCGTGATTCCACTGATAGCCGTCGGTGCGGCGTTCGAGGTCACGCTCCTCGCGCTCGAGCTCTTCGAGGCGGTCTTCGATGCGCTGCTGCTCTGGTTTCTCGACTACAGACATCGCTTCCTCCTGTCAGATCGGTCGATGGCGCTACTCGATTCAACGGCAGCGAGGGTCCTCTCGCATCGGCGGTACGACGCGGTTCGGAGCGGTCAAGCTGCGGGTTCGGCCGGGGTGGCGCTACGGAGCGCCGACCGGGTTGTGCCGCAACGGGGCGGGCCGCGTGCGGGCCGCCGCGCGCACTAATCTCGGCTCCGTCATGGACCTCTCGCTCTTCTTCGCCGGCACCGCCGGCTCGGTGCCGACCGCCCGTCGCGGGCTGCCGGCGCTGCTGCTGCGACGCGGCGCCGACCGCATCCTGTTCGACTGCGGGGAGGGCACGCAACGTCAGCTGCTGCGCTCGGTCGGGCTGATGGACCTGACCGACGTGTTCATCACGCACTTCCACGCGGATCATTGGCTGGGATTGCCTGGGCTGCTGAAAACGTTTGACTTGCGAGCGCGCGAGCGGCCGCTGACGATCTACGGGCCACCTGGGCTGCGTCAGCTGCTCGCGTCCGTGCGCCACGTCTGGGGGGGAGTCGGCTACGAGGTCACGCTCCGCGAGCTCGACGACGACGAGCTCGTCGAGCTCGACGAGTTCGTGATCGAGCCGTTCCCGGTCAACCATCGCGGCGCCGCCTACGGCTACGCGATCGTCGAGGACGACCGGCCGGGTCGCTTCGACGCCGAGCAGGCGCAGCGCCTCGGGGTCGAGCCCGGCCCGGACTTCGGGCGCCTGCAGCGCGGCGAGACGGTCAACGGCGTGGCCCCCGAGCAGGTGATGGGCGAGGACCGGCGGGGCCGCAAGCTCGTGATCTCCGGCGACACCGCTCCCAGCGACGTGCTGATCGAGGCCGCCCACCGCGCCGACCTGCTCGTGCACGAGGCGACGTTCACGAGCGAGGAGGGCGATCGCGCGCGCGAGACGCTGCACTCGACCGCCGCGCAGGCGGCGAGGGCGGCGCAGGAAGCGGAGGTCCGGATGCTCGCGCTCGTGCACCTCTCGACGCGCTACGGCGGGCGCGAGATCCGCGACGAGGCGCGCGAGCTGTTTCCCGGCACGGTCGTGCCGCGCGACTTCGACACGATCGAGATCCCGTTCCCCGAGCGCGGGGCGCCTGAGCTGGTGCGCTGGGATCCGGAGGCGTTGGTACAGTCCTAAGCGTCCGTTCCTTTAACCCGGTCCCGTGAGGCCAGGAAGGTTCGCGTTGGAAGCCGAGAAGGTCGTCCTCGACCGCGACGACATCTGCCGTACGCTCGTGCGGATCGCGCACGAGATCGTCGAGAAGAACCCGGGCCGCCGGCTCGCGATCGTCGGCATCCACCGTCGCGGCGCCGTGCTCGGCGCCCGCCTGCACCGCCTCGTCGGCGAGCTGACCGACGGCGACCTGCCGCTCGGCGACCTCGACATCGCCTTCTACCGCGACGACGTCGCCCTGCGCGCCGCCTCGCCGGTCGTCCACGCCTCGCACCTGGACTTCCCGCTGGAGGACCGCACGCTCGTGATCGTCGACGACGTGCTCTACACCGGGCGCACGGTGCGCGCCGCGATCGAGGCGATCTTCGACTACGGCCGCCCTGCGCGCGTCCAGCTCGCCGTGCTCGCCGACCGCGGCCACCGCGAGCTGCCGATCCGGCCCGACTACGTCGGCAAGAACCTGCCGACCGCGCGCGAGGAGCGCGTCAACGTGCGCGTCGAGGAGCTGGACGGCGTCGACGAGGTGACGATCGCGCCCGAGGGCGGGCGCCTGGAGGCCGCGGCATGACGGCGATCGGCGGCGCGGCGCGCCACCTGCTCAGCATCGACGACCTCGACCGCGCCGGGATCGAGCGGATCCTCGACCGCGCCGCCTCGTTCGCCGAGGTCGCCGGGCGCGAGATCAAGAAGGTCCCGGCGCTGCGCGGGCGCACCGTGGTCAACCTCTTCTACGAGGCCTCCACGCGCACGAGCAGCAGCTTCGAGCTGGCCGCCAAGCGGCTGTCGGCCGACGTCGTCGCGGTGCGTGCCGCGACCAGCTCGGTCACGAAGGGCGAGTCGCTCAAGGACACGGTCGCGACGCTCACCGCCTACGACCCGGCCGCGATCGTGATCCGCTCGCCGCACGCCGGCGCCGCGCGGCTGGTCGCGCGCTGGACCGACGCGGCCGTCGTCAACGCGGGCGACGGCAAGCACGAGCATCCGACGCAGGCGCTCCTCGACGTATACGCGCTGCGCGAGCGGATCGGCGCGCTCGACGGCCGGCGCATCTGGATCGTCGGCGACGTGCTCCACTCCCGCGTGGCGCGCTCGAACATCCTCGCGTTCACCCGCATGGGCGCGCACGTCACCGTCAGCGGTCCGCCGACGCTGCTGCCGCGCGGGATCGAGGCGCTCGGCTGCACGGTCGAGCCGACCCTCGACCGGCTCGGCGAGGCCGACGTCGTCTACGTGCTGCGGATGCAGCAGGAGCGCATGAGCGAGGCGTTCGTGCCTTCCCTGCGGGAGTACGCGATGCGCTATCAGGTAAGCACGGCGCGGCTGCACCCCGATCAGGTCCTGATGCACCCCGGCCCGGTCAATCGCGGCGTCGAGCTGTCGGCCGATGCGATCGACTCGCCGCAGGCGCTCATCACGCGCCAGGTGGAAGCGGGCGTGATCGTGCGGATGGCAGTGCTGTACGAGTTGCTCGCCGGGGGCGGCACGCCGGCCGCGGCGCAGACGGCGCCGCTGCCGGACGCCGAGGCCGAGGCGGTCCTGAGCGCGTGAGCGCGGCAGCCGGGCTCTTCTGCGCAGGCGGCCAGCCGGCCGACCTGCTGCTGCGCGCGGCGCACGCGCTCGACCCGCGCGCCGGCCTCGACGAGCCGGCCGACGTGCTCGTGCGCGATGGCGAGATCGCCGAGGTGGGCGCTCCCGGGGCGCTCAGCGCGCCCGACGGCGCCGAGGTCGTCGACGCCGCCGGCCTGCACCTGCTCCCCGGCTTCGTCGACCCCCACGTCCACCTCCGCACGCCCGGCCAGGAGCACAAGGAGGACCTCGACACCGGCACGGCCGCGGCGGCCGCCGGCGGGTTCTGCGCGGTCGTGGCGATGCCGAACACGGCGCCGGTCGTCGACGACGCCTCCGTCCTGCGCGCGCTGATCGAGGCGGCGTCCCGTCAGGCTCGCGTGCCGGTCGGCTTCCTGGCAGCGATCACGCGCGATCTCGCAGGCGCGGAGCTGACCGAGATGGCCGAGCTGCGCGACGCGGGCGCGCTCGGCTTCACCGACGACGGCAAGCCCGTCGTCGCGGCCGGGATGCTGCGCCGCGCGCTGCAGTACCAGCGGCTGTGCGGCGGAGTGCTGGCGCTGCACGAGGAGGACCCGTCGCTGTCGGGCGACGGTGTCATGCACGAGGGGTCCGTCTCCGCGCGCCTGGGGCTGGCGGGGATCCCGTCGATCTCGGAGTCGACGATGGTCGCGCGCGACGCCGCGCTCGCCGCCTACGAGAGCGGACGCGTCCACTTCCAGCACCTCTCCTGCGCCGAGTCGGTCGACGTGCTGCGCGCCTTCAAGGCGGCCGGCGCGCCGGTCAGCGGCGAGGTCAGCCCGCACCACCTGACGCTGACCGACGAGGAGGTCCGCTCGCTCGACGCACGCATGAAGATGAACCCGCCCCTGCGCAGCGACGAGGATCGCCAGGCGCTGATAGCGGGCCTGCGCGACGGCACGATCGACTGCATCGCGACCGACCACGCGCCGCATGCGCGGCACGAGAAGGAGGTCCCGTTCGAGCAGGCGCCGATGGGGACGACCGGCCTCGAGACCGCGTTCGCCGCGATCCACACCGAGCTTGTGCTGCCTGGCGTCCTGCCGCTTGCGCTCGTCGTCGAGCGGATGACCGCGGGCGGCGCGCTCTACGGCCTGCCGCTGCCGCGGATCGCCGCCGGCGAGCCGGCGAACCTCGCGCTGGTGGACCTCGACGCGAGCTGGGAGGCCGGCGTCGGTACGCACGGCTACTACTCTCGCTCGGAGAACTGCTGCTTCCACGGCCGCACGCTGCGCGGCGTCGTGCGGATGACGGTCGCGGCGGGCGTCGTGGCGCATCGCGTCGGCGTCCCGGCGGGAGTGGCCGCATGAGTGACGCCACCGCCTACGTGCTGCTGGAGGACGGCGCCCGCTTCGACGGGCTCGCCTGCGGCGCCGACGGCCACGCGGTCGGCGAGGTCGTCTTCACGACCGGGATGACCGGCTACCAGGAGACCGTCACCGACCCGTCGTTCGCCGGCCAGCTGATCGCGTTCACGACCGCGCACGTCGGCAACTACGGCGTCTCGGCCGAGGCGATGGAGTCCGACCGCATCCATGCGCGCGCCGCGATCATGCGCGCCGCGACGAACCGCGAGGACGCGCCCGGCGCCGAGGGCGGCTGGCTCGACTGGCTGGCCGACTGCGGCGTGCCGGGAATCACCGACCTCGACACGCGCGCGCTCGTGCGCCACATCCGCGACGCGGGCGCGATGCGCGGCGGCGTCTTCCCGGTGGCGCTCGGCGAGGACGAGGCGCGCGTGCTGATCGATGCGGAGCCGCCGATGGACGGACGGGACCTGGCGAGGGACGTCACGCCGACCGAGCCGGTCGTGCTGGAGCCGCTCGGCAATCGAGGCGCCACGCCCGCCCCCCTGACGATCGCGATGCTCGACACCGGCGTCAAGGACTCGATCGTGCGCAACCTGCGCGAGCGGGGCGCGACGGTCGAGCTGCACCCGTGCACGTCGTCCGCCGACCAGCTGCTCGCGCGCGACGCGGACGCGTTCTTCCTCGCCAACGGCCCCGGCGACCCGGCCGCGCTGCAGTACGTCGTCGAGACGGTGCGCGGGCTCGTGGGGAAGAAGCCGGTCTACGGGATCTGCCTCGGCCACCAGCTGCTGTGCCGCGCGGTCGGGCTGGAGACGTACAAGCTGCCGTTCGGCCACCGCGGCGCCAACCACCCGGTCAAGGACCTCACGACCGGCCGCGTCGAGATCACGAGCCAGAACCACGGCTTCGCGGTGCTCGGCCCCGGCGGCGCGCGCACGATCGACGACGACCGCCCGGTCCGCTGGGAGACCGACTTCGGCGCCGCCGAGCTGACGCACATCAACCTCTACGACCGCACCGTCGAGGGCCTCGCGCTTCGCGACGTGCCCGGCGCGACCGTCCAGTACCACCCCGAGGCCGGCCCCGGCCCGCACGACGCGCTGCACCTGTTCGACCGCTTCATCGAGGAGATCCGGCAAAGCCGGATCGGTCACGGGAGGCCGGATGCCGACAGTCCCCATCAGAACGCGGGGCTGGATGCCCCGCGGAGCTAATCCGGCGGCCGCCTGATGCCCAAGCGCACCGACATCCGCAAGATCCTCATCATCGGCTCCGGCCCGATCGTGATCGGCCAGGCCGCGGAGTTCGACTACTCCGGCACCCAGGCGTGCAAGGTGCTGATGGAGGAGGGCTACGAGGTCGTGCTCGTCAACTCGAACCCGGCGACGATCATGACCGACCCGGAGATCGCGACCGCGACGTACGTCGAGCCGCTGCTGCCCGGCCCGGTCGCGCAGGTGATCGAGCGCGAGCGCCCCGACGCGCTGCTGCCGACGCTCGGCGGCCAGACCGCGCTCAACCTCGCCAAGGCGTTGCACGAGGACGGCACGCTGGAGCAGTTCGGCGTCGAGCTGATCGGCGCCGACTACGAGGCGATCGACCGCGCCGAGGACCGCGACCGCTTCCGCGAGACGATGGCCGAGGCCGGCCTGCGGGTGCCGCGCTCGGCGATCGCGACGACCGTCGAGCAGGCGCGCGCGGCGATGGAGGAGATCGGCCTGCCGCTGATCCTGCGCCCCGCCTTCACGCTCGGCGGCCGCGGCGGCGGTGTCGCGCGCAGCGCCGCCGAGCTGGACGAGATCGCCGCCCGGGGCATCGCCGCCTCGCCGATCGGCCAGATCCTGATCGACGAGTCGGTGCTCGGCTGGGGCGAGTTCGAGCTGGAGGTGATGCGCGACCGCGCCGACAACGTCGTGATCGTCTGCTCGATCGAGAACCTCGACCCGATGGGCGTCCACACCGGCGACAGCGTCTGCGTCGCCCCCCAGCAGACGCTCACCGACAAGCAGTATCAGGCGCTGCGCGACCAGGCGATCAAGGTGATCCGGGCGGTCGGCGTCGAGACCGGCGGGTCGAACGTCCAGTTCGCCGTCAACCCGCAGACCGACGAGATCGTCGTGATCGAGATGAACCCGCGCGTCTCGCGCTCGTCCGCGCTCGCCTCGAAGGCGACCGGCTTCCCGATCGCGAAGATCGCCGCGCGCCTCGCGGTCGGCTACACGCTGCAGGAGATCCCGAACGACATCACGCGCGCGACGCCCGCGAGCTTCGAGCCGACGGTCGACTACTGCGTGGTGAAGTGGCCGCGCTTCGCGTTCGAGAAGTTCCCCGGCTCCGACGCGGGCCTCACGACGCACATGAAGTCGGTCGGGGAGGCGATGGCGATCGGGCGCACGTTCAAGCAGGCGTTCGCGAAGGCGCTGCGCTCGCGCGAGCTGGACGCGCGGCCGTGCCCGCCGGCGGGCGACGACGAGTTGCTCGACGCCTGCGAGCTGGCCGGGCCCGAGCGCTTCGACCACGTCCTGGAGGCGCTGCGGCGGGGCCGCGCCGTCGAGGAGCTGCACGTGCGCACGCGGATCGACCCGTGGTTCCTGGGCGAGCTGGCCGAGCTGGCGCTCGAGCCGGAGGCCGCCGAGGCGGGGGAGCGGACGTTCAAGGCGGTCGACACGTGCGCGGCCGAGTTCGCGGCGCGCACGCCGTACTACTACTCGGCGCGTGAGCGGCGCGCCGAGCACGAGGTGGAGCGCGGCGAGCGCCCGAGCGTCGTGATCCTCGGCGCCGGCCCGAACCGCATCGGGCAGGGGATCGAGTTCGACTACTGCTGCGTGCACGCCGCGATGACGGTGCGGGCGTCGGGCCGCGACGCGGTGATGGTCAACTGCAACCCGGAGACCGTCTCGACCGACTACGACACGTCCGACCGCCTCTACTTCGAGCCGCTGACGCTCGAGGATGTGCTCGGCGTGTGCGAGCTGGAGCGTCCGGAAGGCGTGATCGTGCAGTTCGGCGGCCAGACGCCGCTCAAGCTCGCCGCCGGGCTGGCGCAGGCGGGCGTGCCGATCCTCGGCACGTCGATCGACGCGATCGACCTCGCAGAGGATCGCGGCCGCTTCGGCGCGCTGCTCGCGCGCCTCGGCTACGAGGCGCCGCCGTACGCGACCGCCCATTCGCCGGAAGAGGCGCTCGCGCGCGCTCCGGAGGTCGGCTTCCCGCTGCTCGTGCGCCCGTCCTACGTGCTCGGCGGCCGCGCGATGGAGATCGTCTACTCGCAGGAGGGGCTCGAGGACTACCTGCGGCGGGTCGGCGCCGATCACGGCAGCGGCAAGGAGATCTTCCTCGACCGCTTCCTCGAGGACTCGATCGAGGTCGACGTCGACGCGCTGTGCGACGGCGAGCAGGTCTGGATCGGCGGGATCATGCAGCACGTCGAGGAGGCCGGCATCCACTCGGGCGACTCGGCCTGCGTGCTGCCGCCGCACTCGCTCGGCGACGAGGTGCTCGCGCAGATCCGCTCGCACACGGAGGGGATCGCGACCGCGCTCGGCGTGCGCGGCCTCATCAACGTCCAGTACGCGGTCGACCGCGCCGGCCGGCTGTATGTGATCGAGGCCAACCCGCGCGCCTCGCGCACGGTGCCGTTCGTCTCGAAGGCGATCGGGATCCCGCTCGCGAAGCTCGCCTGCCGGATCGCGCTCGGCGAGCGGATCGCGCACTTCGCGCTCCCGGCCGACCCGGTCGGCGACGTCGTCTGCGTCAAGGAGGCGGTGCTGCCGTTCGACCGCTTCGCCGGCGCCGACTCGCTGCTCGGCCCGGAGATGCGCTCGACCGGCGAGGTGATGGGGATCGCGCACGACTTCCCGACCGCCTTCGCGAAAGCCGAGGCGGCCGCCGGCGCGCAGCTTCCCGACGAGGGCACCGTCTTCCTGACCGTCACCGACCGCGACAAGCCGGCCGCGGCGGGGGTCGCGATGGCGCTGCACGAGCTGGGCTTCCGGATCGTCGCGACGGCTGGCACCGCGCAGGCGATCAAGCGGATGGGGATCCCCGTGCAGTCGCTGCGCAAGATCGGCGAGGGCTCGCCGAACGTGCTCGAGCTGATCGAGCGCGGCGACGTGCGGCTGGTCGTCAACACGCCGGTCGGCACGGGGGCGCGCGTTGACGGCTGGGAGATCCGCTCGGCCGCTGTCGCGAGCGGGATCCCGTGCATCACGACGATGACCGGCGCGATGGCCGCGGCGCGCGCGATCGCCGCCGCGCGCCGCGGCGAGCCGCCGGTCTTCTCGCTCCAGGAGCTGCATCGCGAGCACGGCGCCGAGCGTCCCGGCGCCGAGCGGGCGGCCTCGAACGCCGCCTGAGCGCGCCCGGGCGACAGGAACGTGAGCCGGCTGGCGCACGGCTACGCTCTCGACCCTGGAGCATCGGCGAAAGCGCCTGCAAACGTTGGTGATCGGCGCAAGAGCCCTCGACGCAGCTCACCCTCAAGCTGACGTTGAGCCGAATTCGCCGCTTGCGCCTTGAAGCGGATCGCTCAAGATGTAGACTCGCGCTCCATGCCGCCGGCCAGCGAGACGCCCATCAAGCACGCCAGTGCGCCCGAGCGTTCGCTGCTGCAGCGGATGGACGCGCTCAACCGCGCGAACGAGATCCGCACCGCGCGCGCCCAGCTCAAGCGCGATCTGAAGGCCGGCCGCGCGGCGATCCACGCACTGCTGTCGGAGCCGCCCGCCTACCTGGAGACGGCGAAGGTCTTCGACCTGCTGCTGGCGGTTCCCAAGTACGGCCGCGTGAAGGCGAACAAGGTCCTCACGCAGTGCCGCATCTCGCCGAGCAAGACGATCGGCGGGCTCTCGCCGCGCCAGCGCGCCGAGCTCGTCGCGCTCCTGCGCCGCTAGCGCCCCGGTCGCATCCGGGCGTGGCACGCGTCTTCGTCATCACCGGGCCGTCGGGCGTCGGCAAGGGGACGCTGATCCGCGGTCTGCTCGTGCGCGTGCCGGAGCTGGAGCTGTCGGTCTCGGCCACGACGCGCGCGCCGCGCGCGGGGGAACGCGACGGCGTCGAGTACCACTTCCTCACCGACGACGAGTTCGACCGCAAGGTCGCGGCGGGCGCGTTCGTCGAGCACGCCGCCTACTCCGGGCGCCGCTACGGCACGCTGCGCTCCGAGCTGGAACGGCGCACCGCGGCCGGCGTGCCGGTCGTGCTGGAGATCGAGCTGCAGGGCGCCCGCCAGGTGCGGCGCACGCTGCCCGACGCGGTGCAGGTGTTCATCGCGCCGCCGTCGGACCGCGCGCTGCGCGAACGGCTCGTCGGGCGGGGGACCGACGAGCCCGAGGAGATCGAACGGCGCCTGCGCGTCGCCGAGCAGGAGCTGGCCGCGCGCGCCGAGTTCGACCACACGGTCCTCAACGATCGCCAGGAGGTCGCGCTCGACGAGCTCGAGTCGCTCGTGCGCGCGGAGCTGGCGCGCTGCGCGTCTCGCTAGAATCCGCAGCGTCAGCCGATCAGCGAAAGGCCTGCTTTTGATCTCTCCCCGCATCGACCGCCTGCTCACGCACGTCGACTCCGACTATGCGAGCGTCATCGTCGCCGCCAAGCGCGCGCGGCAGATCAACTCCTACTACCACAACCTCGGCGAGGGCACGTTCGACGAGTTCCCGCCGCCGATGGTCGAGACCCGCTCGAAGAACTACCTCACGATCGCGCTCGAGGAAGTCGCGAGCGGCAAGATCAAGTACCACTACCGCTAGGACTTTCGCTCGCGAGAGCGAACGGAGCGGCATGCGGCTGCTGCTCGGCGTCTCCGGCGGGATCGCCGCCTACAAGGCACTCGAGCTCGTGCGGCTGTCCGTTCGCGCGGGCCACGCTGTGCGCGTGATCCAGACGCCGGCGAGCGAGCGCTTCGTGGGCCACGCGTCGTTCGAGGGGATCACCGGCGCACCGGTGCTGACGAGCGAGTTCGCGCGCGACCCCGCGCGAGGTGCCTTCCCCGGCGACCCGCTGCCCGAGCACGAGCCGATCAGCCACCTGCAGCTGGTCGCCAACGCCGACGCGTTCCTGATCGCGCCCGCGTCGGCCAACACGATCGCCAAGCTCGCGGCCGGGCTGGCGGACAACCTGCTCTGCAGTGCCGCGCTGGCGGCGCGCTGCCCGCTGATCGTCGCGCCGGCGATGAACGATGCGATGTACGAGCACGCGGCGACGCAGGACAACCTCGCCGCGCTGCGCGCCCGCGGCGTGCGGATCGTCGAGCCGGGCGTGGGGGAGCTGGCGTCGAAAGGCGAGTACGGCGTCGGCCGCCTCGCCGAGCCGCCGGAGCTGCTGGCGGCGTGCGAGGCGGCGCTGGGGGAGCCGGCGCCGGCCGTGCGCCCACCGACCGAGCCCAGCTCCCTCGCCGGCCTGCGCGTGCTCGTCACCGCGGGCGGGACGCGCGAGCCGATCGACGGCGTGCGCTACGTCGGCAACCGCTCGTCGGGGCGCATGGGCTATGCGCTCGCCGAGCAGGCGGCGCGCCGCGGCGCCGCCGTGACGGTCGTCGCCGCCAACGTCGCGCTGCCGCAGGTGCCCGGCGTCGCCTACCGCGAGGTCGAGACCGCGCAGCAGCTCGCGGACGCCTGCGCCGAGGAGTTCCCCAGCTGCGACGTGCTGCTGATGGCGGCGGCGGTCGCCGACTTCCGCCCGGCCGCGCCGGTCGCCGGCAAGATTAAGAAGACGGCCGCGGACGCGCCGGACGCGATCGCGCTCGAGCCGACGCCGGACGTGCTGTCCGGCCTCGCGGCGCAGCGGGCTCCCGGGCAGACGCTCGTCGGCTTCGCGGCCGAGCACGGCGACGGCGCGCTCGTCCACGCGCGCGACAAGCTCGAACGCAAGCGGCTGGACGCGGTCGTCGTCAACGACGTCTCGCAGCCGGGGATCGGCTTCGACGCGGCCGACAACGAGGTCACGATCGTCACCGCCGCCGGCGAGCGCGCCGTTCCGCGGGCCGCCAAGCACGCGGTCGCCGACGCGATCCTCGACGAGGTCGCGCGGCTGCGCGCCGCATCGCCCGCGCGCTGACTTCGACCGGCGGCTGCCGCTCGCGGGCGACCTACACTGGAGCGATGTCCGACGGCTACGACGTCTACCACCTGTTCCGCCGCGGGACGGAGCTGCTGGAGGCGGGGGACTACCACCAGGCCGCGGTCCCGCTCTCGCGCGCCCGCGACCTCGCGCCCGACAAGGCGTCGATCCGCGAGGCGCTCGGCCGCGCGCTGTTCCACACGCAGCGCTACGAGGAGGCGGCGGCCGAGTTCGCCGCCGTCGTCGAGCACGCGCCGACGAACGACTACGCGCTCTTCTGCCTCGGCCGTTCGCTGCAGCAGCTCGGCCGCCATGCCGAGGCGCGGTGCCCGCTCGCGCAGGCCGCCGGGCTGCGGCCGGAGCGCGGGGACTACCGGGTGTACCGGGACCGGGCGCGGGCCGCCGCGGCGCGCTGACCGGCCCACTGCGTTCGCGCGTCCCGCTCCGGCGGGCGCGGGCGCCCACCGCGCGCCGTCGCTGGGGAGGGGGAGGGTGGTGTTGCTCCGGCGTGCGCGCGCTCTTTCGGCACGTTCTGCGCGTCCGCTTCCGCAGTTCTACCCGCGATCGCGTGCACCGGAAATAAGTCTGCGGATCTGGTGGTCTCACAGGCACCGAGATCCGCAGACTTGAATCTGGAGCGTCACGGAAATGGCCGACCTGCGGCAAAGCGTGCGCAAAGAGCGCGTTCGTTTGCGCAAAGCCGACCGCGAGGCGCCTCGGGCGACGGCGCCACCGGCCCTGCCACGCCCCTCCCCAGAGCCTCTGCCCAAGTCCTGAACCGCGGCGTCGTCGCCGTCGACGCGCCGGCGTGGACGCCACCCGATCGTCCGCACACGACCGCGGTGCGCGTGAAGACGACGCTCGGACACCGGCGCGAGCCCGCGCCGCGCTAGGAGGGTTTGGCGGAACGATTGACGAAACGCTTGCCGGGCATGGCTGGGCTCCTCTAGGTTCGCCGCCTTCATAGGTGCCCCCCGCGCCGCTGGAACGGCCGGGGGGCTGGCACAGGGAGGCAAGTCCCCATGCAAGGCCAGGGTATCCCGCCGGGAGCGATCTCGGCGGACCACTTCGCGCTCGGACGCGCAGCCCGCGAGCTTCGCGCCCGAAGGTCGATGAGCCAGGAATACCTCGGGCTCGTCAGCGGGATGCACCGCAACCAGATCGGCGCGATCGAGCGCGGCGAACAGAACCCGACGTTCTGGACGCTGCTCAACCTCACGAGCGGGCTGCGGGTGCCGCTGTCAGAACTGGTACTGGTCTACGAGAGGAACGTCGGGGAGATGAGTGTTCGTGGCGCTACCCCTGATCGGGGCGCGCAGGTTCCAGGTTGATCTCAAGCGTCATCGGCTCCGGCCGGGGGACCGATTGGCTCGAAATGGAAGCCCCCAGACTTTCCCCTGACGCTTGGAACGGCACGGTGAGGCCCACGTGGTTCTCGCAGCTTTCATGATTCGTACCGGGCACGGAAATCCTCCTGGTTGAAGTCACGCTGGAAGTAGTGCTTGCGACGCACCCACTTGAAACCTTCGTGCTTGCTGATTGCGGCTATCTCGATCTCTCCTCCTACCGTCGGTGCTCCAGGCGCAAACCTTGAGACCTTGATCGTGAGGTCTACCAGGAACTCGGCGAGCGCTATAGCGTCCTGGAAGGGCATAGCCGCCTGCACCAGCGGACTTTGAAGCGCAGACCGGATCGTCTCGATTGCAGGACCGATCTGGTCCTGCGGAACGCCGAGCAGGTTTTGCATGACATCGGGCAGCGCTGGATCGAAGCCCAGGAGCTGCCGCGAAATGGCTTCCGGCTGCCCGTTCCATGTGAGCCCCGACGTCTCGCCCTGGCGCAGCGCAAGCGGAGGTTCGCAGTCGCCGTTGACAATCGCGATCTGGAACTCGTCTGCCATCGCGGCATTCGAGGAATAGCCAGCCACGATGAAGCCGAGGTCCGGCTTTCGCTGGTCATCAGGCCAGTCGTCGTACGCTGGAACGTAGAGTTCGTCGTAGATGAACCCTCGCAACCGCTCGGCGACTTGTTCGATCGTGTAGTTGTCGGGATCGAGATGCCAGTCGGAGTGGTCGGGATCCTTTCCCGAGAAGCGGCGCCGCACGTCCTTCGCGAGCGTCGAAATCGACGCGGGACCAATGCTCCCTGAACCCCAGGTGATCGCACCGATAGGCAGGCCCTTACGGAGGTTGAACACCTTGTTCGCGTGGTTGTAGACGTTGACGACTCCCGACGGCCCGCCGGTCTCGTCTCGACCAACCAGCGTCGAGGCGCTATCGGCTGCGAGGACAACGCCATCGTTGACCTTGAGAGAGATCGCGATCGTCATAGAGCGAGCTTGTGGCGCGGCGTCCGGCCGAATTACCGGAAAAATGCTAGAGGCTCCGGACGGAACGTGCGCCATCGGGTACTCGGCCGTTCCTTGCCGCGATACGGCGTGCCCTTTCCACTGTTGTTGCAAGCTTCGCGAGGATCGTCAGGTCGGCGTGGAGCTTCACGCGGTCCAGGCCACGCACCCGGAGGGGCAAGAGCCCGTGCTCATGCTTGAGCCTGCCGAACTCCCGCTCGATGGCCGCGCGGCGACGGTAGAGCCCGCGCCAGCGCAGTGTCTCGCGTGGGATCAGCGGATGGAGGCGGTCGGCCTTGACCCATGTCGAGGCCGGGGAGCACTCGCCGGTGGGGCACCGCCACTTGGCGGCGCCGCGCTTGTAGTCCGATCCGGCGAAGCGCCATGGGCCGTGCTCGCATGAGGGCGGCAGGTGGTCGCCGCGCACGACATCCGGTGTCTTTCGCAGCGGGACGATGGCTTGGCAGTCGCGCTCGGCGCACTCGTCGTGGATGCGTTGGAAGTCGTATGCCTTGTCCATCGCGCACGTTTCGACCGCGAGGCCGCGGGCGATGGCGGTGTCAAGCAGGGAGGCGACAAACCGCGATTCGTTTGTTCGCGCGGTCGCGACCTCCCACGCGACCGGAAGGCCGGTCGCGGTGCAGACGGCGGCCTGAAGCTTGAACCCGTAGAACCCGCCGCCTCTGCGCGTGGACACAGCCGAGCGGTGCCCCCATGAGGCATCGGGATCGGAGTAGCGCTCGCGCTCCGGCCCGTTCTTCGAGAGGAAACGATGGCCGTTCGCGTACGCGGGAAGGTCGCTCGCGTCTATCGCGATGTCCTTGCCGTAGTCCGGCAGGCGGCGGTGAAGCTCGGCGACCACGCGGCTGACGCAGGCGTCGAGGGCGTCGCCGTTCTCGCGCAGCTTTTTCGCGAAGCAGTAGCACGCCCACTGAGAGGGAACGGCCCCTTTGCAGCCGAGCGCGACCTGCAAGCCCTGGTGCTCCTCGACCAGCCGCACGAGCTTCGCCCACGTCGGCAGCGCGTACATCGACTTCGCCAGCGCCATCCCCACCATGACCGAGATCGGGTAGCCCGGACGGCCCGTCCAGCGCGTCTCCTGTAGGTGGTCGATGAGTCCTCGAACCTCTTGGGAATCGAGGAGCCCACCAAGCTCGGCCGCAGCCGAGCGCGGTGGTACGTTCTTGGAGGCCAAGGAGCCAACACTCCGCGGTCCAGACCCCCGGCTGTTTGCGCAGCGCGGGGGTCGCTCTTCTTCTAATCGAGAAGAAGGAATCTACCGCCTCGACCGGACGGAATCCCCCGTCTTTACGGGCGATTCGGCGAATCAGGATGGCCCTCGGCGTGTGCTCCCAGCCGCACCCGAAACGCCGTGGGGTAAACCTCATCCCGAGCTGGGGTCCGGAGCAAAATAGCGGTGCTGCCGGACCCCACTACCACGGGGCGTAGCGAGTTTCGCCAAGCCCTACTAGCCGCCCCCCGCGGCCGGCCCGGCCGCCTCGCGCGCCTGCGTCGCGCTGAGCACCAAAAGCCCGAGGAAGCGGTCGAGCTCCGCCGCGGACACGGCGGACAACGGCAGGTCGCCCTGGATCCAGACCTCGCCGTCGCGCGTGTGGGCGAAGCGCAGGAACGGGACCTGGCGGTTCCAGCGCAGCAGGTCGTGCAGGTCGATCCGGCCGGGCTCCACGACGTGCGCCTGGGCGCGCAGCAGCCCGTCACGAATCGCGACGCCGACGTGCAGCGGCCAGCCGGCGACGTCGAGCGTCACGCCCCACTCGGCGAAGCCGACGCGGCGCGTCTCGCCGTCGAGCGACGAGATGAAGGCGTCGACGACGGCGCGGGGGTCGGAGGAGCCCATCAGCGCGCACACGATACGCGCGATTTGCAGCGGTCCGTTCACGAAACGGCAACGGCGGTGCTAAGCTCATCACACAGCTTTCGCGTCGGGCCCGGTGCCCGGCGGACGTACCGAAAGTGGGCGCTCGCCCACTTTTTTTGTTGAGGCGACAGGACGAATGAGCACGATCCAGGCCGACATCGAAGCCCAGCTGGCGAACGCCGAGCCGGACGTCGAGGTGCTGCTCGCCGAGGTCGTCGGCGGCCACACGGTCCGCCTCTTCATCGACCATCCCGACGGCGTCTCGCTCGACCTGTGCGAGCGCGTGACGAAGCAGCTCGCCGCCGTGCGCGAGCGCTACGCGCTCGAGGTCTCCTCGCCCGGCTCCGAGCGCCCGCTCACGAAGCCCGCCCACTTCCACCGCTTCATCGGCCGTCGCGCGCGCGTGCGCACGCGCGAGGCGCAGGACGGTCACGCGTCGTTCACCGGTGAGCTCGTCGGCGCGACCGACGCGGAGGTGACGATCGCCGTCGAGAGCGGCGTCGTCTCGATCCCGTACGCCGCCATCGCGCGGTCCAACCTCGTCCCAGGAGAGTAGGCCCATGTCGAAGGAGATCCTGGATGCCGTCAGGGGCCTCGCGGCCGAGAAGAACATCTCGTCCGAGAAGCTCATGGTCGCGCTCGAGGACGCGCTGCTGTCGGCGTACAAGAAGACCCCCGGCGCCGCGCCCTACGCGCAGGTCGAGATGGATCGCGAGCTGGGCGACTTCACCGTCTGGGAGCTGAAGATCCCGCCGGAGCTGGAGGAGCAGCTGCTCAAGGAGCAGGAGGCCGAGCTGGAGGCCGAGCAGGACGGCGAGCCAATCGCCAACGTCGACCCGGAGACCGGCGAGGTGCGCGAAGCGGCCGAGCCCGAGCTCGACCTTGAGAAGCTCAAGGAGTACGAGGACCAGATCGAGCGTGTCGACGTGACGCCCGACGACTTCGGCCGGATCGCCGCGCAGACCGCCAAGCAGGTGATCCTGCAGCGGATCCGCGAAGCCGAGCGGGACATGATGTTCGAGGAATACCGCGACCGCGTCGGTGAACTGATCACCGGCATCGTCCAGCAGTCGGACTCGCGCTACACGCTCGTGCAGCTGCGCGAGCGCGTCGAGGCGCTGCTGCCGAAGTCCGAGCAGGTCGACGGCGAGCGCTACGACCACTCGCAGCGGATCAAGGCGGTCATCAAGGACGTCTCGGCCTCGACGAAGGGGCCGTCGATCATCGTCAGCCGCCGCGATCCGGAGCTCATCAAGTCGCTGTTCGAACTCGAGGTGCCCGAGATCGCCGACGGCCTCGTGGAGATCACGAACGTCGCGCGCGAGCCCGGCTACCGCTCGAAGATCGCGGTCGTCTCGCACGCCGACGGGGTCGACCCGGTCGGCGCCTGCGTCGGACCGCGCGGATCGCGGGTGCGGATGGTCGTCTCCGAGCTGCGCGGCGAGAAGATCGACATCATCCCCTACAACGACGAGCCCGCCCGCTTCGTCGCCAAGGCGCTGTCGCCGGCGCGCGTGCGCGAGGTGCTCGTCGACGACGAGAACAAGCAGGCGACGGTGATCGTGCCCGACGACCAGCTGTCGCTCGCGATCGGCCGCGAAGGCCAGAACGCGCGCCTCGCCGCGCGCCTGACCGGCTGGCGCATCGACATCCGCTCCGAGACCGAGTTCGCGCGCGAGGAGTCCGAGCACGGCTACGAGGAAGAGGAGGCCGGCGGGCGCTGCGCCGCGATCCTCTCCAACGGCCGCCGCTGCCCGAACGCCGCGCTGCCCGGCTCGCGCTACTGCGGGCTGGAGACGCATCAGGCGCTCAACGACGTCGAGGGCGATGAGGTCGCGGCGCTCACCGCGCAGGCCGCGCCGCAGCCCGAGGAGGCGCAGGCCGAGGAGGCCGCGGACGCCGACGCCAACGGCGGCGCGCCCGAGCCCGAAGCCGAGCCGCAGGCCGCCGCGGAGTCGGAGGGCGCGGCGTCATAGCGCCGCGGGAGCCGCAGCGGCGCTGCGTCGGCTGCGGCCGGACGGCGCCGAAGCGCTCGCTGCTGCGTTACGTCGTCGCCGCCGACGGCGTGCTCGCCGCGGACCCGCACGCGCGCCGTCCCGGTCGCGGTGCCTACGTCTGCGACGCGGCCTGCTACGAGCGGGCACGCGCGCGGGGCGGGTTCCAGCGCGCGCTGCGGCGGGCGGTCGCGGTGCCCGCGCCCACCGGGGGAGAGGATGCCGGGGAAGAGAACGTACACTTGAGCGTCCAGTGAGCAAAAAGCGCGTCAACGACATCGCCAAGGAGCAGGGCCTGTCCGCCAAGGACCTGCTCGTCAAGCTGCAGGCCGCCGGCATCGACGCGGCCGCGCCCTCGTCGACGGTCGACGAGGCCGCCGCGCTGCGCGCGATCGGCAACGGCGCCTCGGGCGCCGCTTCCGCCGCGAAGTCCGGCGACGGCGACGGCGCCCACAAGCGCCCGACGCGCGACTCGCTGCAGGGCGAGCGCGCCCCGGGCGCGGGCGCCGGCGGCCGCCGCCGCGTCGTGATCGACTCGCAGGCCTCGCGCCGCGCGCCGGGCGGCGGCGGGCCGGCCCCGAACCAGCCGCCGCGCCGCCAGCGCCGCGGCCGGCGCCGCCGCGGCACCTACGAGGAGCCGGCGCCGCTGGAGACGCGCGTCCAGAGCGGTCCGCGGACGGTCCGCGTCAACTCCGGCTCGACCGTCAAGGACGTCGCCGAGTACCTCGACGTCCCGGTCCCCGAGGTCATCAAGAAGCTGATGCAGCTCGGCGAGATGGCGACGCTCACGCAGACGCTGTCCGACGAGGCGCTCGAGGTGCTCGGCAACGAGTTCAACACGACCGTCGAGGTGGTCCACGCGGCCGACGACGTCGACGCCGAGCCCGCGTTCGAGGACGCCGACGAAGCGCTCGTCGAGCGCCCGCCGGTCGTCACGATCATGGGTCACGTCGACCACGGCAAGACCTCCCTGCTCGACGCGATCCGCGAGACGGAGGTCGCCGCGGGCGAGGCGGGCGGGATCACCCAGCACATCGGCGCCTACCAGGTCCACCACCAGGACAAGGTCGTCACGTTCCTCGACACGCCCGGCCACGAGGCGTTCACGGCGATGCGCGCCCGCGGCGCGAAGGTCACCGACATCGCGGTGATCGTCGTCGCCGCCGACGACGGCGTGAAGCCCCAGACGCAGGAGGCGGTCGACCACGCGAAGGCGGCCGAGGTGCCGATCCTCGTCGCGGTCAACAAGATCGACAAGGAGGGCGCGCAGCCCGACCGCGTGCGCACCGAGATGACGCAGCTCGGCCTGCAGCCGGTCGAGTGGGGCGGCGAGACCGAGTTCGTCGACGTCTCGGCCAAGACGAAGCAGGGCCTCGACGACCTGCTCGACACGATCCTCGTGATGTCCGAGGTCGAGGAGCTGAAGGCCAACAAGGACACCGAGGCGTCCGGCGTGATCGTCGAGTCGAAGCTCGACCCGGGTCGCGGCGCGGTCGTCACGGTGCTGATCCAGCGCGGCACGCTGCACGTCGGCGACGCGCTCGTCGCGGGCCCGCACTGGGGTCGCGTGCGCGCGATGAACGACTTCCTGGGCAATCGGGTCAAGCAGGCGCTGCCGGGCGAACCGGTCGAGATCCTCGGCTTCGACAGCGTGCCGGAGGCGGGCGAGTTCGTGCGCGTCGTCGAGAACGATCGCAAGGCGCGCCAGCTCGCCGGCGAGCGCGCCAACCGCCTGAAGACCGAGGCGCTCGCGCGCCGCTCGGGCAAGCGCATCTCGCTCGAGGACATCTTCAAGTCCGAGCTCCAGGAGCTGAACCTGGTGCTCAAGGCCGACGTCGCCGGCTCGCTGGAGGCGATCGAGGACGAGATCGCCAAGCTGCCGCAGACGGAGATCTCGGTCAACGTGATCCACCGCGGCGTCGGCGGCGTCAACGAGTCCGACGTGATGCTGGCCGCCGCCTCCCACGCGGTCGTGCTCGCGTTCAACGTGCGGCCGGTCGGCGACGCGCGCCAGGTGGCCGACCGCGAGGGCGTGGAGATCCGCTCCTACGCGGTCATCTATCGCGCGATCGAGGAGCTGCGCGCCGCGATGGAGGGCATGCTCGAGCCCGAGGAGGTCGAGGACCAGGTCGCGAGCGTCGAGGTGCGCCAGATCTTCCGCGCCTCGCGCGTCGGCACGATCGCCGGCTCCTACGTGACCGAGGGCAAGGTCACGCGCGGCTCGAAGGTACGCCTCGTGCGCGACGGCACCGTCGTCTACGACGGCGAGATCGCGTCGCTGCGGCGCTTCAACGAGGACGCCCGCGAGGTCGCCTCAGGCTTCGAGTGCGGGATCGTGCTCAAGGACTTCGCCGACGTGAAGGAGGGCGACGTGATCGAGGCCTATACGACGCGCAAGGTCGAGCGCGAGCTGGCGTAGTGTCGGGCGAGGGCGGCTTCGTCGCCGTGCTCGTGATCGACGTGCACTTCCCCGACGCCGGCAGCCTAAAGGGCAAGCGCAGGGAGCTGTCGTCGCTCAAGGCGCAACTGCACGGCCGCCTCGGCGTCGCGGTCGCGGAGACCGGCCATCAGGACACGTGGCAGCGCACGACGCTGACCGCCGCGCTGACGGGCGGCTCGCTGTCGGTGCTCAGCGCAGCCGCCGACGAGGTCGAGCGCTGGCTGCACGAGCGCCTGCCGCAGGGCGTGCGCGTCGAGCGGCTGGTCGCGTCGGTCGAGGATCTGCGCTCCGGGGTTGAGTAATGAAGCCGCGAGCGCGCGCAGATTCGGCTTGGGGGCTAGGATGAGCGGCAGTCGCATGCGCCGCGTCGACGAGGCGGTTCGGGCCGTCCTCAGCGATGCAATCACGCAGGACCTCAAGGATCCGCGCGTCGGATTCGTCACCGTGACCGCCGTCGAGACAAGCCCAGACCTGCGCCATGCGCGCGTCTACGTGAGCGTGCTGGGCGACGACGCCGAGCGCTCGGCGAGCCTCGAGGGCCTGCGCTCGGCGCACGGCTTCCTGCAGGCGCGGGTGGCGGGCGAGCTGCGGCTCAAGCACACGCCGACGCTGGACTTCCACTACGACGATACGGTCGATCGCGGCATGCGGATCAGCGAGCTGCTGGACGACGAGGACCGGGAGGCAGGGCGGAGCCCTGGCGGTCACCAGCGACCGGATCTCGCTGGTCGCGATCAGAACGCGGGGCCGGAGGCCCCGCGGAGGTGACCATGAGCGAGAACGGCCATCGCTCCACGCGCGAGCAGGCGCTCGGCGAGCTGCGCGGCGCCGGCAAGTTCCTGCTCGTCACGCACGAGCACCCGGACGGCGACGCGCTCGGCTCGCTCGTCGCGATGCACGAGCTTCTGCACGCGCTCGGCAAGGACTCGGTCCCCTTCATCGACCCCGACGAGCTGCCGCTGCCCTACGAGTACCGCTTCTTCGCGCTCGACGACCTCGTCACGACGCCGCCGCCCGACATCCGCGAGCGCACGATCGTCTTCCTCGACTGCGGCAACGTCGACCGCAACCCGGCCGACTGCCTCACGTTCGAGGGCGCGCACATCCTCAACCTCGACCACCATCACGACAACACGCGCTTCGGCACGGTCAACCACGTCGTGCCCGAAGCCTCGTGCACGGCCGAGATCGTGTGGGACCTGATGCGCGGCCTCGACGTGGCGCCCACGCCGGCGATCGCCGAGGCGCTCTACGTCGGGCTCGTGACCGACACCGGCAAGTTCATGTACGAGAACACCGGCACGCGCGCGCACGTGATGGCCGCCGAGCTGATCGAGGCGGGCGTCGACGTCCACGGCATCTACCGCCGCATCTACGAGGGGATCCCGTACGGCAAGCTCGCGCTGCTCGCGCGCGGGCTGGCGCACGTCGAGCGCTACGACGACGGGCACCTGACGCTCACGTCCCTGTCGGCCGACGACTACCGCGAGGCCGGTGCGGAGGAGAACTACTCCGAGGGCGTGATCGACCACCTGCGCTCGGTGCAGGGCACCGCGGTCGCCGCGCTCGTACGCGACCGCCTCGGCGCCGGGCAGGAGGGGCTGCGCAAGGTCTCGCTGCGTGCGAGCGACGATCGCGTCGACGTCTCGCTGATCGCGCGCGCGCAGGGCGGCGGCGGCCACCGCCAGGCGGCCGGCTTCTCGACCGAGCTGCCGTGGGAGGAGCTGGTGGCGTTCCTGCGGGCCGAGGTCGCCGCGCAGCTCTAGGCTGCGCCCCGTGAGCGACGGGGTCATCCTCTTCGACAAGCCCGCCGGCGTCACGTCGCACGACGTCGTCGCGCAGGTCCGCCGGCGGCTGGGGCGCGGCGCGAGGGTCGGCCACGCCGGCACGCTCGACCCGTTCGCGACCGGGCTCCTGCTCGTGCTCGTCGGTCGCGCGACGCGCGCGCAGCGCTTCCTGACGGCGCTGCCCAAGCGCTACGAGACGACGGCCCGCTTCGGCGCGACCTCGACGACCGGCGACCCGGAGGGGGAGATCGCCGAGACCGGCGTCGTGCCCGAGGGCGAGCTGGAGCTGCCGACGGGGATCGTGCGCCAGCGCCCGCCCGCCTACTCGGCCGTCAAGGTCGGCGGCACGCGTGCATACAAGCGGGCCCGCGCGGGTGAGCGGGTCGAGCTGCCCGAGCGGGAGGTGACGGTGTACGCGTTCGAGCAGACCGCTCGCGACGGGGCGCGGCGCACGTTCGCGATCGCCTGCAGCACCGGCACGTACGTGCGCTCGCTGATCGCCGATCTGGGCGACGCCTACTGCGAGGCGCTGCGGCGCACGGCGATCGGCCCGTTCGACGTCGCCGACGCCGATCCGGAGCGGATCGTGCCGCTCGCGGACGCGCTCGCGTTCCTGCCCGAGCGCCGCCTGGACGGCGAGGACGCGCGCCGCGCCGCGCACGGGCGGGCCGTGCCGGATCCGGGCGTCGCGGTTCACGGCGACGGGCCGGCCGGGCCGCACGCCGGCGGGGACGGCGTCGAGCGCGCGCCCGCCGGCGGCCCGGTCCGCCTCACCGACGCCGACGGCCTGATCGCGATCGCCGAGCCGCGCGTCGGCGCCGGGGACCGCGCGCCGCTGCTCAAGCCCGTCGTCGGCTTCCGCGGCTGATCGCGCGCCCGCCCACTACTCTTGCGCGCCATGCGCACGACCTGGCTCCCGGACGTCGAGCAGCGCCCCCGCCGCGTCGCCGTCGGCGAGTTCGACGGCGTCCATCTGGGCCACCGCTCGGTGATCGAGGGCAGCGACACCGTCCTCACGTTCGAGCCGCACCCGCTCGCGGTCCTGCGCCCGGAGGCCGCGCCGAAGCTGCTGACGAGCCTGGAGCGCAAGGCGCAGCTGGTCGAGCAGCTCGGCGTCGAGGAGCTCGTCGTGATCCCGTTCGACAAGGCCTTCTCGCAGCGCAGCGCGCAGGCGTTCGTCGACGACGTGCTCGTCGGGACGCTGAAGGCGACGCGCGTGGCGGTCGGCGAGAACTTCCGCTTCGGCCACCGCGCGCAGGGCGACACCGAGCTGCTGAAGGCCGACCCGCGCTTCGAGACGCGCATCGGGACGCTCGTCGAGGTCGAGGGGGAGGTCGTCTCCTCCTCGCACGTCCGCGGGCTCGTGCTGGCCGGCGAGGTCGACCACGCGGCCGTCTTCCTCGGCGCGCCGTTCGCGCTGCAGGGCGAGGTCGTCGCCGGCGACCGCCGCGGCAGAGCACTCGGCTTCCCGACCGCGAACCTCGTGCCCGACCAGGCGCTGATCCAGCCCGGGCATGGGATCTACGCCGCGCGCGCCAGCTTCGGCGGCGAGCAGCGCTGCGCGGCCGTCAACGTGGGCGTGCGCCCGACCTTCAAGACCGACCTCGTCGTGCTGATCGAGGCGTACCTGCTCGACTTCGACGGAGACCTCTACGGCGAGCAGCTGACGCTCGAGCTGCTGGCGCGGCTGCGCGGCGAGCGGCGCTTCGGCTCGGCGGACGCGCTGATCGCCCAGATGCACGAGGATGTGCAGCAGGCACGGGCGATCTGCGCGACGAGACCTGCTACGGTTCCCGCCCGATGAGCACCCTCACGAGCGAGCGCAAGCTGGAGCTGGTCGCCAAGTTCGGCAAGGGCGGGCAGGACACCGGCTCGGCCGAGGTCCAGATCGCGATGCTGACCGAGCGCATCAACGACCTGACCGAGCACCTGCGCGCGCACAAGAAGGACCATCACTCGCGCCGCGGCTTGCTGATGCTCGTCGGCCGCCGCCGCCGCTTCCTGAACTACCTGGAGCGCAAGGACCTCGACGGCTATCGCGCGCTCATCAAGGAGCTGGGTCTCCGCAAGTGAGCGTCATCGGGCCGGGGGAGCCCGTGCCGGAGTTCTCGCTGGGGCGCGAGGACGGCACCAGGTTCACACAGGACAATCTCAAAGGTCAGACGTCGGTCCTCGTCTTCTTCCCGTTCGCGTTCTCGCCCGTCTGCACCGACCAGCTCAACCTCTACCAGGAGGTGCTGGACCAGTTCACCGAGCAGGGCGCGACGCTCTACGGCGTCTCGTGCGACTCGACCTGGACGCTGCGCGCGTTCAAGCAGAAGCTCGGCGTGACGATCGAGCAGTTGTCGGACTGGGAGCCCAAGGGCGCGGCGTGCCGGGCGTTCGGCGTGCTGCACGAGGGCGGCTTCCCGCAGCGGGCGCTCGTGATCGTCGGCCCCGACGGGGTCGTCAAGTGGAGCTACCAGGCGCCTTCGCCGGCCGAGCTGCCGGGCGCCAACCTGATCTTCGACGGGCTCGCGGCGAGCTGACGCCGCGCCGATGAGCGGGCTCGGCAGCGCGCCGCTGCCGCCGCTCGGCGCCGAGGACCACGTCCGCGGCCAGCCGGCGCCAGGCCTGATCGTCTACGGGGACTACGAGTGCCCGTACTGCGCGGCGCTGCACGCGCGGCTGGCCGCGGGCGGGGCGAGCTGGGCGTTCCGGCATTTCCCCGTGCGCTCGACCCACCCACGGGCGTGGGCGGCAGCCTGCGCCGCGGAGGCCGCGGCGCTGCAGGGCCGCTTCTGGGAGATGCACGACGCGCTCTACGCCGACCAGGCGCGCTTGGAGGACCCGCACCTGTGGGCGCGGGCGGAGCGGCTCGGGCTCGACGTCGCGCAGTTCGACTCGGACCGCCGCTCGGACGCCGTCGCCGCGCGCGTCCGCCGGGACTTCGAGGGCGGCGTGCGCGCCGGGGTGGTCACGACGCCCACCGTCTTTCGCGACGGCGAGCGCGTGTCCGCGAGCTGTGGCGATCAGGGTCGGTGACAGCGACCCAGATCGCCACAGCTCGTCCCCCGCCACGGGCGATTGCGCAGCAACTCGCTACGATTCCTACGTTCGGATATCGAAAAGACACGAGACGCACTCCGCCGACCGAAGGGCGGAGCGGAAGGGAACTGAATATGCCTGACCCCGTGACGCGGGTCTCCGTGGAGATCGCCGGCAAGGAGATCTCCTTCGAGACGGGCAAGATGGCCAAGCAGGCCTCTGGCGCCGTCGTCGTCCAAGCGGGCGACACCATGGTCCTCGCGACCGCCACCGCGGGCAACCTCCGCGACGTGGACTTCCTGCCCCTGACGGTCGACGTCGAGGAGCGCATGTACGCCGCGGGCAAGATCCCCGGCTCGTTCTTCAAGCGCGAGGGCCGCGCGGGCGAGAAGGGCACGCTGACCGCGCGCATGATCGACCGCCCGATCCGCCCCCTCTTCCCGAAGGGCTGGCGCCGCGAGACGCAGCTGGTCTCGATCCCGCTGTCGGTCGACCACGTCAATCCGTACGACATCCTCGCGATGAACGGCGCGTCGGCGGCGCTGATGGTCTCCGATATCCCGTTCCCGACGCCGGTCGGCGCGGTGCGGATCGGCAAGGTCGACGGCAACTTCGTCGTCAACCCCGACGAGGAGGACCTGCTCGAGAACACCGACCTCGACCTGATCGTCGCCGGCACCGACGAGGCGATCCTGATGGTCGAGGCGGGCGCGAACGAGATCCCCGAGGCGGAGATCCTCGACGCGCTCGACATCGCGCACGACGCGATCAAGAAGCTCTGCAAGCTGCAGTGGGACCTGCAGAAGAAGGCCGGCAAGGAGAAAGCCGACGTCGAGGTCCCGCAGGTCGACGACAAGCTCTACAAGCAGATCGAGAAGTCGCACGGCAAGGCGCTGGACAAGGCGACCTCCGTGGAGGACAAGCTGGAGCGCCAGGACGCCACCAAGGTCGTCGAGGAAGAGGTGCTCGCCAAGTACGCGCCGGACGAGGACGACGCCGAGACGCGCGCGGCCGTCCAGCTCGCGTTCGACAAGCTGGAGAAGACGCTCGTGCGCGAGCGGATCGCGGTCAAGAAGGTGCGCCCGGACGGCCGCAGGGCCGACGAGATCCGGCCGATCTCGATCGAGGTCGGCGTCGCGCCGCGCACGCACGGCTCCGCGCTCTTCACGCGCGGCCAGACGCAGGCGTTCAGCGTCGCGGCGCTGGGCACGACGCGCGAGGAGATGCGGCTCGACACGCTTGGCCTGGAGACCGCCAAGCGCTACTTCCACCACTACAACTTCCCGCCGTTCTCGGTCGGGGAGGCGGGCTTCATGCGCGGTCCGAAGCGCCGCGACATCGGCCACGGCGCGCTCGCCGAGCGCGCGCTGGTGCCGATGATCCCGTCGCAGGAGGAGTTCCCGTACGTCATCCGCGTCGTCTCGGACATCTTCGAGTCCAACGGCTCGTCGTCGATGGCGTCGGTGTGCGGCTCGTCGCTGTCGCTGATGGACGCGGGCGTGCCGATCGAGCGGCCGGTCGCGGGGATCGCGATGGGGCTCATCAAGGAGGGCGACGACTACATCGTCCTGTCCGACATCGCCGGCGTGGAGGACCATCTCGGCGACATGGACTTCAAGGTCGCCGGCACCGAGCGCGGCATCACCGCGCTGCAGATGGACATCAAGATCACCGGCGTCTCGTTCGACATCCTGCGCGACGCGCTCGCGCAGGCGAAGGAGGGGCGGACGTTCATCCTCGGCAAGATGGTGGAGGCGATCGACGGGCCCCGCGCCGAGCTGTCCAAGTGGGCGCCGCGCATCTCGACGGTCCAGATCGACCCCGAGAAGATCGGCCTGCTGATCGGCAAGGGCGGCGAGACGATCCGCGGCCTGTGCGAGGAGTTCGAGGCCCAGATCGACGTCAACGACGAGGGCCAGGTGCTCATCTACGCCCAGAACGGGGAGCTCGGCGACGCGCTCGCCGACCGCATCCGCTCGATGACGAAGGAGGTCGAGATCGGCGACGAGTACCTCGGCAAGGTCGTCAAGACGACCACCTTCGGCGCGTTCGTCGAGCTCGCGAAGGGCACCGACGGCCTGCTGCACATCTCCAACATCGCGCCGGGCGAGCGCCCCGCGACGGTCGAGGAGGTGCTGGAGAAGGGCGACGAGATCAAGGTGCGCGTCGTCGAGGTCGATCGCGAGCGCGGGCGCATCGGGCTGCGGCTCGCCGAGGATCCGGAGATCGCCGGCAAGAGCGCCGAGGAGCTGGTGGGTGTCGGCACGGGCGGCGGCGACCGCCCGCCGCGCGGCGACCGCGGAGACCGCGGCCCACGCGGCCGCGGCCGCGGCGGCGACCGCAACGGCCGCGGCGGCGGGCGCTCTCGCGACCGCGACCCGGACCGCGGCTGAGGCGCGCAAGCGCGCCCGTGAGCGCCGGCCTGTCGCGGTGAGCGAGCACCGGATCACCGAGCTGGACTCGGGCGTGCGGATCGTGACGGAGGCGATGCCCTCCGTCCGGTCCGTCTCGCTCGGATACTGGGTCGGCACCGGCGCGCGCTTCGAGGACGACGCGCAGGCCGGTCTCTCGCATCTGATCGAGCACCTGCTCTTCAAGGGCTCGGCGAGATACCAGTCGGTCGAGATCGACCAGATCTTCGACGCGATGGGCGCAGAGCTGAACGCGGGCACCGGCAAGGAGACGACGTCCGTCTACGCGCGCGTGATCGACTCGCACCTCGCCGACGCGTTCGACGTCATGAGCGACATCGTCTGGCGTCCCGCGTTCCGGGACGTCGACGCCGAGCGGGAGGTGATCCTCGAGGAGATCGCGATGTACGAGGACGACCCGCAGGACAAGGTCTTCGACGTGCTCGGCGAGGCGGTCTTCGGCGCCCATCCGCTCGGGCGCGCGATCATCGGGCGCGCCGACGTCGTCGCCGGCACGCCCGTCGAGCGGATCGCCGCCTTCCACGCGGACCGCTACGTGCCGCGCAACGTCGTGATCGCGGCGGCCGGCTCGGTCGACCACGACGCGCTCGTCGCGCTCGCGGCCGAGCGCGCGCCCGGCGGCGGCCCGCTCGCCCCGACGGCGCAGCCCGCGCCGGCTGCGCACGCCCCGCGCGTGCGCTTCGAGCGCAAGGACACCGAGCAGTACCACGTCTGCCTCGGCGCGCCGGGCCTGCCGCGCGCCGACGAGCGCCGCTTCGCGCTGCGCGTGCTCGACACGATCTTCGGCGGCACGTCGTCCTCGCGGCTGTTCCAGGAGGTGCGCGAGCAGCGCGGGCTCGCGTACGCCGTCTACTCGTTCTCCAGCCAGTTCGCGGACAGCGGACAGGTCGGGCTCTACGTCGGCACCCGCGCCGACAACCTCGGCCCCGCGCTCGAGGTCGTGGGGGAGGAGCTGGCGCGGCTGCGCCGCGAGCCGGCGACCGACGACGAGCTCGCGCGCGCGAAGGAGAACCTGAAGGGACGTATCGTGCTGTCGCTCGAGTCGACCGGCGCTCGCATGCACCGCCTCGGGTCGAGCGTGCTCGGCCGCGTGCCGCTGCTGTCGGTCGAAGACGTGATCGAGCGCATCGACGCCGTCACGCGCGACGACCTCGCCGCGCTCGCCGGCGAGCTGTTCGCGACCGAGCGCCTGTCGGCCGCCGGCATCGGCCCTGACGCGGGCGCGTTCGACGCGGCGGTCGGGCGGGTCCTGCCCGCCGCGGCGAGGGCCGCGGCGTGATCCGGGTCGCCGTCGCGGGTGCCGCCGGACGCATGGGCGCGACCGTGTGCGACGCGGTGAGCGGCGCCGACGACATGGAGTTGACGGGCCGCGCCGACCCCGCGCTCGGCACCGCGCTCGCCGACGTGCTGGGCGACGCCGACGTCGTCGTCGACTTCACGCGGCCCGACACCGCGCTGCCCAACGCATTGCAGTGCGTCGAGGCGGGCGTGCACGTCGTGATCGGGACGACCGGCTTCGAGCTCGCGCCGCTGCGCGAGGCGAAGGGCGCGAACGTCTTCGTCGCGCCGAATTTCGCGATCGGCGCGGTCCTGCTGATGAAGTTCGCCACCGAGGCCGCACGGCACATGGCGAAGGCCGAGATCGTCGAGCTGCACCACGATCGCAAGCTCGACGCGCCGAGCGGGACGGCGGCGCGCACCGCGCAGTTGATGGCGGCGGCGACGGGCGGGGCTCCTCCGCCGATCCACTCGGTGCGGCTGCCCGGCCTCGTCGCCCACCAGGAGGTCATCTTCGGCGACCTCGGCCAGACGCTGACGCTGCGCCACGACTCGATCGACCGCGTCTCGTTCATGCCCGGCGTGCTGCTCGCGGTGCGCCGCGTCGGCGAGCTGACGGAGTCCCCGCTCGTCGGGCTGGAGCACCTGCTCTAGCAGGCACCGAAAAAACCGCATTTGCGCGCCGCACCACGCTATGTTCCGCCGAACGGCAGCGTTCGAAGGAAGAGCAGGCACGGATGGCTGCGAGGCGACATGTCCTCGTGATCGCGAGCAGGACGGCGACAGCCGGCGAGCTGCGCGCAGCGCTGCTGTCGCGCGCGCGGCGCGGCCCGATCGAGCTGACGCTGCTGCTGCCCGCGCCCGAGGGCGCCGGGGAAGCCGGCGCGCGGCTGCTCGACGCCGTCGAGGCGCTGCGCGCGGCCGGGCTCGACGTCGCCGGCCGCCTCGGCGCCGAAGACCCGTACGACGCGGTCGCTGAAGTGTGGGAGCCGGGCGAGTACGACGAGATCGTGCTCGGCACGCTGCCACCCGGTCGCTCGCATTGGCTCGTGCTCGAGCTGCCGGAGCGGATCGAGCAGCTGACGGGGCTTCCGGTCGAGCACGTCATCGCCGCGCCGGTTTGAGAAGATGGCTCCGATGCCCGGCCTCGGCGCGATCCTGACCGCGATGGTGACCCCGTTCGACGCGCAGCTGCGCGTCGACGAGGACGCCGCGGTGCGGCTCATGCACCACCTCGTTGAGCACGGCTCCGACGGGCTCGTCATGTGCGGCTCGACGGGCGAGGCGTCGACGCTCAGCGACGAGGAGCACCTGCGCGTGATCGAGCTGGCGGTGCGGGAGATGGGCGAGCGCTGCACGGTCGTCGCCGGCGTCGGCTCCAACGACACGCGCCACGCATGCCACCTGTCGCAGCGCGCGACCGAGCTGGGCGCGCACGCGCTGCTGCACGTCACCGGCTACTACAACCGCCCGAACCGCCGCGGGCTCGTCGCCCACTACCGGGAGGTCGCACGCGCGAGCGACCTGCCGATCGTGCTCTACAACATCCCCTCGCGCACGACCGTCGACATGGACAACGAGCTGCTGGCCGAGCTGGCGCAGATCGAGCAGGTCGTCGCGGTCAAGCAGGCCAACCACGCCAACCTCGCGCCGGTCGACGGGCTCGAGATCTACGCCGGCAACGACGACATGCTGCTCGACGTGCTGGAGATGGGCGGCGCGGGCGGCATCTGCGTCGCCAGCCACCTCGTCGGCGAGGAGATGCGGCGGATGGTCGACGAGCCCGCCAACCGCCGCGAGCTCGACGCGGGCCTGCGCGAGCTCTACCGCGTGATGGGCGTCACGACGAACCCGATCCCGGTCAAGGCCGCGCTCGGGCTGCTCGGCCTGCCCGGCGGGGGCCCGCTGCGGCTGCCGCTCGTGGAGGCCGACGAGCGCGAGACGGCGGCGGTCCGCGAGGCGCTGGAACGTCATGGCCTGCTGACGGCAGCGCGCGCGTGAGCGGCTCGACCCTGCGGGTCCTGCCGCTCGGCGGCCTGGGCGAGATCGGCAAGAACATGACGGTCCTCGAGTACGAGGACCGCATCGTCGTCGTCGACACCGGCCTGCGCTTCCCGACCGCCGACATGCTCGGGATCGACCTCGTGCTGCCCGACTTCTCCTACCTGCGCGAGCGCGCCGCCGACATCGAGGCGATCGTCATCACGCACGGCCACGAGGACCATCTCGGCGCGCTGCCGTGGGTGCTGCGCGAGCTGGGCGCCGACGACCCGCCGCCGATCTACGGCGGCCCGCTGCCGATGGAGATGGCGCGCTCGAAGCTCGACGAGCACCGCCTCAGGGACATCGAGCTGACGCACGTCGAGGACGGCGAGCGGATCGAGGCGGGGCCGTTCGACGTCGAGCTGGTCCACATGACGCACTCGATCCCCGACTCGAACGCGGTCGCCGTCACGACCGACCTCGGCACCGTGCTCATCACGGGCGACTACAAGTTCGACCAGACTCCCGTCGATGGGCGCCCGGCCGACGTCTCCCGGCTGGCGGAGCTGGGGCGCGAGGGGTTGCTGCTGCTGTGCGGCGACTCGACGAACGCCGATCGCGCGGGCTTCTCACCGTCGGAGGCTGGCGTGGGGCCCCACCTCGAGGAGTGCTTCTCGCGCTGCGAGGGGCGGATCGTCGTGACGAGCTTCGCGTCGAACATCCACCGCGTGCAGCAGGTCGTCGACGCGGCAGGGGCGCTCGGGCGCAAGGTCGCGCTCGTGGGGCGCTCGATGCGCAAGAACGTCGGGATCGGGCGCTCGCTCGGGCACATCGAGGTGCCGGAGGGGATGCTCGTGCAGCCGCGCGAGATCGACGACTTTCCCGACCACAGGATCGTCATCATCTCGACCGGCTCCCAGGGCGAGCCGCTGAGCGCGCTGCGGCGGATGGCGCACAACGACCACCGCCACATCAAGCTCCACGACGGCGACACGGTGGTCTTCAGCGCGACGCCGATCCCCGGCAACGAGCGCGCCGTCAACGACACGATCGACCGCCTCTACCACATCGGCTGCGACGTGATCACGACCGCCGACGCGCCCGTCCACGCCTCCGGCCACGGCTACCAGGAGGAGCTGAAGCTGATGCTCAACCTGACCAAGCCGCGCTACGTGATGCCGATGCACGGCGACTTCAAGCGCATCCACCTGCACGCGCGCCTCGCCGAGTCGGTCGGGATCGATCCGGACGCGATCTTCCAGGGCGAGAACGGGCTGCCGCTCGAGCTCGACGCGCGCGGCGCACGCTTCGGGCAGGCCGAGCAGTCGGGCATGATCTTCGTCGACGGGGTCGACATCGGCGACCCGGCCGACGTCGCGCTGCGCGACCGGCGGATGCTGTCGGCCGACGGCATCTTCATCGTCGTCGCGACGATCTCCGAGCAGGACGGCACGTCGGTCGCGCCGCCGGAGGTGATCTTCCGCGGCGTCCCGTTCCTCGAGCAGGCCGACGAACTGGTCGAGGAGATCCGCGGCGCGGTCGACGACTCGCTCGCGCGCGCCGCCGCCGACGGCATCCGCGAGACCGAGCTGGTCCAGCAGGAGCTGCACGACGACCTCGCCGCGTTCGTCTACGACCGCCTCAAGCGCCGGCCGATGGTGCTGCCCGTAGTGGTAGAGGTCTGACGGGGCGCCTCGCACCGTCTCGCGGTGCCGGATCGCGCCGCGATGCCGTTCACGGGCAACCAGCCCGCTCACGGCATCGCGACACGCCCGGCATCCGCGATACGGCACGATCCGCCTCCGTCGGCAGCGGCCGCCGGCAGCCGCACGACGAAGCGCGCGCCGCCCTCGGGCGGGGACTCGACGCGCACGTCGCCGCCGTGGGAGAGGGCGACGGCGCGCACGATCGCGAGGCCGAGGCCGGAGCCGCCGCCGCTCTCGCCGCCGCCGCGCACGAAGCGCTCGAACAGGCGTGCGCGCAGCGGCCCCGGGATCCCGGGGCCGTCGTCGGTGACGACCAAGAGGACGTCGCCGCCCTCGCCCGCGACGCTCGCGCGCACGTGCGTGCCGGGCGGCGTGTGGCGCAGCGCGTTCTCGATCAGGTTCAGCGCGAGCCGGTGCAGCTCGTCGGCGACGCCCTCGACGACGGCGGGCGCGCCCGCCTCGACCGACAGCTCGTGCCCGCCGCGCTGGGCGAGCGGCTCCAGCTCGGCGGCCACGCCGGTCAGCACCCGCGACAGGTCGGTCGGGCGATGCGGCAGCTCGCGGCCGGCGTCGGCGCGCGCGAGCAACAGCAGATCCGAGACGAGGCGGCGCATCCGCTTGGAGGAGCGCAGCGCGGACGCGACCGCCTCATGCTGCTCGCCTTCCAGCTGCTCGGCCAGCAGCTCGAGGTTCGCCAGCACGCTCGTCAACGGCGTGCGCAGCTCGTGCGAGGCGTCGGCGACGAACTCCCGCTGCCGCAGCAGGGCAGCCTCCGTCTCGCTGCGCGCGGCGTCGAGCGCCTGCAGCATCCCCTCCAGCGTGCGCGCCAGCTCGGCGACCTCGTCGTCGGCCTCGGGCTGGGGGACGTGGCGGCTCGGGTCGCGCGTGCGCTCGATCGTGCGGGCGCTCTCGGTCAGCTGCGCGATCGGCGCCATCGCGCGGCGCGCGACCATCAGCCCGGCGAGCAGCGCGAGCCCGGTGCCGCCGAGCACGCCGAGCAGCAGGAAGATCCGCACCTGCGCGACCGTGCGGTCGATCGACGACAGCGGCCGCGCGTAGACGAGGATCCCGGTGCCGAGCGGGTCGACGCGGATCGCGCGGTACTCGATCCGATAGCCGTGCTGCTCGGCGGCGCTTGCGACCGTCGTCGGCAGCCCGAAGTGCGGCTGCAGCGGATCGGCGCCGCCGTAAGCGCACATCAGCTGCAGCCCCTGCGCGTAGAAGACGCGCACCTTCGCGCTCTCGCCGCCGCTCGCGAGGTCCCCGAGGCTGCCGCAGCGCGGCCGCCCGGTCGTCGGGTCGAAGCTGACGTTCGCACGCTGCTGGAGCGTGTCGGCCGCGCGGCGCACCGAGTCGTCGAACTGGATGCGGATCTGGCGCGCCGTCAGCAGCCCGACGACGATCGCGAACCCGCACAGGATCGCGAACGTCAGCAGCGCCGAGCCGCCCGCGAGCCGCCAGCGCGTCGGCAGCCGCCGGTAGGCGCTACTGAGCGCGGAGGACGTAGCCCGCGCCGCGGATCGTGTGGAGGAGTCGCGGCTCGCCACCGGCTTCCAGCTTCCGTCGCAGGTTCGAGACGAACACCTCGATCGTGTTCGTCGTGGAGAACGGGTCGTAGCCCCACACCTCGTCGAGCAGCCGCTGGCGCGAGATCACGATCCGCTCGTTGCGCATCAGGTACTCGAGCAGCTCGAATTCGCGCTGCGTCAGCTCGATCGAGCGCTCGCCGCGCGTGACCTCGTGCGTGTCGGGGTTCAGGTGCAGGTCGCCGCAGACGAGCGGGGCGGTGCCGCGCGGCGGGCGGCGGCGCAGCAGCGCGCGCAGGCGCGCGAGCAGCTCCTGGCGCTCGAACGGCTTGACGAGGTAGTCGTCGGCGCCCGCGTCGAGCCCGTCGACGCGCGACTCGACGGCGTCGCGCGCGGTCAGCATCAGGATCGGGACGTCGTCCTCGGCGCGCAGCTGCTTGGCGACGTCGATCCCGTCCAGCCGCGGCAGGCCGAGGTCGAGCACGACGAGGTCCGGCAGGAAGGCGTGCGCGTTGTCGAGCGCGGTGACGCCGTCGGCGGCGATGCGGACCTCGTAGCCCTCCATCCGCAGCGAGCGCTGGAGCGCCTGCGCGATCTCCTCGTCGTCCTCGACGACGAGCACCCGAGCGGCGCGTGCGTACTCGCTCATGCGTCGATGGTAGAGCCCGCCGGGCGCGCGGTTGCACCTATTTACCCATGCCTTAGCGGGTCGCCGGCGGGCAGGGGCGAGCGCCGCGGCGTCGAATGAGCGGACGACGATGCCCGCCACGCGCCGCCGCAGCACGCCCGCCAGGGGGCGGTCCCGCTCCCGCACGCGCAAGCGTGCGCGGGCCCGGCGCGCGCCGATGGCCGGGCTGCCGCGGATCCAGCTGCCGCCGCTCGCGCCCCACCAGGTCGACCTGCTCGGCCTCGCGCTCGTCGCACTCGGTGTCTTCCTCGCGTTCGTGCTCTACCGCGGCTCGGCCGGCGGCGAGGCGGGCACGGTCGCGCGCGACGGCCTGCGGCTGCTGCTCGGCCGCGTCGCGTACGCCGTCCCAGCCGCGCTCGCCGCCGGCGGCGTGCTCGTCGTCGCGCGCACGCTGGTGCCCGCGATCCGCCCGTTGCGCGCAGGCGCGCTGTGCCTGTTCGCCGCGGTCGCGCTCGCGCTGGCGGCGGGGACGCTCGGGCTCGCGGGCGGCGCTCCGCACGGCGACATCTGGCGCCAGGCCGTCCTGGAGGCGCGCGGCGGCGCGCTCGGCGGGACGCTGTACTGGGCCGCGTCGGGCCTGTTCTCGGACGTCGGCGCGCACATCCTCGCGATCTTCCTGTTCTGCGCCGGCCTGCTGCTGCTCAGCGGCGTGACGATCGCGAGCCTCGTGCGCGCGGCCGGCACGAGCGTCGCAGCGGGCGGGCGCACGCGCGTGCAGCCGGCGCGGCGGCCGGTCGCCGCCGTGGAGCCGATCGCGCCGCCCGAGCCCGACCCCGAGCGGCTCGTCGTGCGCGCGACGCACGTCGAGGCGCCGTCGCTCGACGGGGCGGAGTCATACGCGGACGCGTTCGGCGAGGGCGCGCTCGAGGAGGACCCGTTCGCCGACGCCGCCGAGGGGCCGACGGACGCCTTCGCCGCGCTCGCGGACGTGCCCGAGGGCGAGGGCGAGGCGACCGTCGAGGAGCCCGACGAGCCGGGCGTCACGACGGCCGGTGCGCCCGAGGCCATCGACCCAGCCGACGCCGACCTCACTCCGCAGGGCCGCTACCGCGCGAGCGTCACCGACGACCCGGACTTCGTCTGGAAGGTCCCGCCGGCGCGCTTCCTCACGCGCTCGACGGCCGACCAGTCGCGCCCCGACACGGCCGGCCAGGAGAAGACGGCCGCGCAGCTCGTCGAGGCGCTGTCGCACTTCGGCGTCGAGGCGAAGGTCGTCGGGCGCGTCGCCGGACCGCACATCACCCGCTACGAGCTGCGTCTCGCGCCCGGCATCAAGGTCGGCAAGGTCGCCCAGCTCAAGGACGACCTCGCCTACGCGCTCGCCGCGACCGACATCCGCATCCTCGCGCCGATCCCCGGCAAGCAGGCGGTCGGGGTCGAGGTCCCCAACGCGCGGCGGCGGATCGTCCATCTCGGCGACGTCTTCCAGGACCCGCCGAAGGACTGGTCGCCGCTGACGGTCTGGCTCGGCAAGGACGTCGCCGGCCGCGCGATCGGCGTCGACCTCGCGAAGATGCCGCACCTGCTCGTCGCCGGCACGACCGGCGCCGGCAAGTCGGGCTGCGTCAACGCGATGCTGTCCTCGATCCTGCTGCACGCCGACCCGCACCAGGTGCGGCTCGTGCTGGTCGACCCCAAGCAGGTCGAGCTCAACCACTACGAGTCGATCCCGCACCTGCTCACGCCCGTCATCACGAGCCCGCGGATGGCGGCCAACGCGCTGCAGAACCTCGTCAAGGAGATGGAGGAGCGCTACGGGCTGATGTCGCTCGCGCGCACGCGCTCGCTGCCGGAGCTCAACAAGGCGCGCGCGGCGCGCGGCGAGCCGGGGCTGCCGTACGTCCTGTGCGTGATCGACGAGCTGGCCGACCTGATGATGGTCGCGCCGGCCGACGTCGAGGACTCGATCATCCGCCTCGCGCAGAAGGCGCGCGCGGTCGGGATCCACCTCGTGCTCGCGACGCAGTCGCCGCGGGTCGACGTCATCACCGGCATGATCAAGGCCAACGTCCCGTCGCGGATCGCGTTCGCCGTCTCCTCGCAGACCGACTCGCGCGTGATCCTCGACCAGAACGGCGCCGAGTCGCTGCTGGGCCAGGGCGACATGCTGTTCAGTCCCGTCGGCTCCTCGAAGCTGCAGCGCATCCAGGGGGCCTACGTGGACGAGCCGCAGATCGCCCAGCTGACCGAGCAGTGGCGCAGGCAGGGCGAGCCGGAGTTCCACGAGGAGCTGCTGGAGGAGGTCGTGGACGAGTCCGAGGCCGGCGGCGAGGACGACGGCTTCGACCCCGACGAGGACCCGTTGCTGGAGGAGGCGATCGGGCTCGTCGCGCAGATGGGGACGGCCTCGACGTCGATGCTCCAGCGCCGCCTGCGGCTCGGCTACACGCGCGCCGGACGGCTGATCGACATGCTCGAACGGCGCGGGATCATCTCCGGCTACGAGGGCTCCAAGCCGCGGCAGGTGCTGATCGGGGAGGCCGACGTGCCGCGCATCCTCGTCGCGCTGGCGGAGGGCGCCGGCGGCCGCGCCGGAGGCGGCGACGCCGAGCCGGTTCCGGCAGAGCACGCGCCCGACGAGTAGACTGCCGCCCCCGATGCCGCACGCCGACGTCAACGGCCAGCGCCTCTACTACGAGGTCCACGGAGAGGGCGAGCCGCTCCTGTGCGTGATGGGCCTGAGCGCCGACACGCTCGCCTGGACGCTGCAGGTGCCCGCCTGGTCGCAGCGCTACCGCACGATCGTCTTCGACAACCGCGACGTCGGCCAGTCCTCGATGGCGGGCGGCGACTACGAGGTGGCCGACATGGCGGCCGACGCGCTCGCGCTCGCCGACCACCTCGAGCTCGACTCCTTCCACCTCGTCGGTGTCTCGATGGGCGGCGCGATCGCGCAGGAGATCGCGCTGAGCGCGCCCGAGCGCGTGCGCACGCTCACGCTGTGCGTCACGTTCGCCGGCGCCGGCGCGTGGGGGCGCGCGCAGGGCGCGTCGTGGTCCAAGCGCATTCCGTCGATGTCGCGCGAGGACCGCGTCGACGAGCTGCTGCTGCTGTGCCTGTCCGAGCAGACGTTCGAGAACGCCGAGTTCGTCACCTTCCTGCGCCAGATGCTCGTTGCGAACCCGAACCCGCAGCCGGCCGACGCGTTCATCCGCCAGCTGACGGCGACGACGCGCCACGAGGCGCGCGACCGCGTCGCTGCGCTTGCGATGCCGGTGCACGTGATCGGCGCCGAGCACGACATCCTCGTCCCGGTCTGGAAGTCGAAGGAGCTGGCCGAGCTGATCCCCGGCGCGCGGCTGACGATCCTCGAGGGCGCCGCGCACGGCGTCAACCTCGAGGCGGCCGAGCCATTCAACGCTGCCGTGCTCGATTTCCTCGCGGCGGCCGCGCCCGCCGTCTGACCCCGCCGCCACGGCGCGTGAAGGCGCCGTGATCGCGCCACGCTGGACGGTCGCGGCCCGCTAGCCTTCGCGTCCGCATGCCAGAGATCGGGCCAACCCTGCGCGAGGCGCGGATGCGGGCGCGGATCGACATCACGGAGGTCGAGGAGGCCACCAAGATCCGCGCGAAGTACCTGCGTGCGATCGAGAACGAGGAGTGGGGGCTGCTGCCCGCGCCGGCGTTCGTCAAGAGCTTCGTGCGCGAGTACGCCGACTTCCTAGGACTCGACTCGCGGCTGCTCGTCGAGGAGTACAAGCTGCGCCACGAGGGGCCCAGCGAGCACGAGCTGCAGCCGATCAGCCCCAACCTCGGCCGCGAGCGGCGCGGCAGCGGTGGCGGGCTCGGCCGCGCGGGACCGCCGCTGCCGCCGCGCTGGGCGATCGCGGGTGCGCTCGTGGTCGTGCTGCTCGTCGTGCTGGCGGCGATCGGCTCGGGCGGCGGCGGCTCCGGCTCGGGATCAGGATCGTCCACGGGCACGAGCGCCGCAGGCGGCGCGAAGACCACGCTCCGCCACACTGCGCGCACAAAGCCGCCGGCCGCGCCGGCCGCGGCGAGCGTGCGGCTGATCCCGACCGGCACCGTCTACGTCTGCCTCGTCGCCCAGGACGGCAAGGTGCTGATCCCCGGCTCGACGTTCACCGCCGGCCAGCGCGTCCCCGTCTACCGTGCGCGCACGCTGCGCCTGACGCTCGGCAACAACGCGGTGCGGCTGCGCGTCAACGGCCGCGGCGTGCGCGTCGCGCCGTCGGCCGCCGCGATCTCCTACGAGCTGACGCCGACCGGCGTGCGACCGCTGCCGGCGGCCAAGGCGCCGACCTGCGCGTGAGATGGCCGCACGCGCCGGCATCGTCGTCACGGGCACGGAGGTCCTCAGCGGGATCATCTCGGACCGCAACGGCCCCTGGCTGTCGGAGCAGCTGCTCGGGCTCGGCGTCGAGCTGGCGCACATCGGGATCGTCGGCGACCGGCGCGAGGACATGGACGCGGCGCTGCGCTTCCTCGCGCGCGAGCGCGTCGACCTGATCGTCACGAGCGGCGGTCTCGGACCGACTGCGGACGACCTCACGACCGAGGTCGTGGCCGCGTTCGCAGGCCGGCAGCTGGTGCTCGACGAGCAGCTGGAGCAGCGGATCGACGCGATCGTCTCGCCGCTCGCTGCGCGCTGGCCCGACGTCGACCGCGAGGCGATGCGGCGCGGGACCCGCAAGCAGGCGCTCGTGCCGCGCGGCGCGACCGTGCTCGAGCCGGTCGGGACGGCGCCGGGCGTCGTCGTGGCGCCCGACGGGGCGGAAACGGACTGGCATCCGACCGTCGTCGTGCTGCCCGGTCCGCCGCGCGAGCTGCAGCCGATGTGGCGCGCCGCGCTCGAGACCGCGCCGGTGCGCGCCGCGCTGCAGGACGCGACCGAGTACCGCCAGGCGCTCATGCGGCTGTTCGGGATGCCCGAGTCGGAGATCGCCGAGACGCTCGTCGTCGCCGAGCGCAGCGGACTGGAGCTGGAGGCGCTGGAGATCACGACCTGCCTGCGGCGTGGCGAGATCGAGATCGCGACGCGCTTCGAGCCGCCCGCGCAGGGCGCCTACGACGCGTTCGCGGGGTTCGTGCGGGATCGTCACGGCGCGCTGCTGTTCTCCGAGGACGGCTCGACGATCGACGACCAGGTCGCGGCGCTGCTGGCCGGTCCGCCGGCGCGCACGATCGCGCTCGCGGAGTCGTGCACCGGCGGGCTGCTGGCGGCGCGGCTGACCGACCGGCCCGGCTCCTCGGCGTACGTGCTCGGAGGCGCTGTGGTGTACTCGAACGAGGCCAAGACGGCTTTGGCGGGCGTCGATCCCGCGCTGCTCGCACGCGCGGGGGCGGTCTCGGAGGAGGTCGCCGACGCGCTGGCCGACGGCGCGATCGCGCGCTTCGGCGCCGACGTGGGGGTGGGGATCACGGGGATCGCCGGCCCCGACGGCGGCACGCCGGAGAAGCCGGTCGGGCTCGTGCACGTGACGGTCGCGCTGCGCGACGGCCCGCGGATCGCGCGGCGGCTGCAGCTGCCGGGCGGGCGGGTCGACGTGCGCGACCGCACGACGACCGTCGCGATGCACCTCCTGCGGCGGCTCCTCTTGGACTCGGGCGGCTCCGGCTGACCGTGCCGGCCCGCGCGCGTCCGCCTGCCGACGGCCAGCCGCCCGGGCGCGGCGCAGATGCGAGCGCGCGTCCGTCTGGCGATGGGCGGGCGCCGGAGCCCGGCGCGACGGCGACGGTTCGCCTGTTCGTCGCGCTCGACCTGCCCGAAGCCGCGCGCGCCGCGCTCGTCGCCTGGCGCGGGCCGCTGCTCGCGCGCGAGGCGGCGCTGCGGCCGGTGCCGGCGGAGGCGCTGCACGTCACGCTCTGCTTCCTCGGCGAGCGGCCGGCCGCGGCGGTCGAGCCGCTCGGGGAGGTCGTCGCGCGCTGCGCCGGGCCGGTCGAGGGCATCGCGCTCGGCGCGCCGCTGTGGCTGCCGCGCCGGCGTCCGCGGCTGCTCGCGGTCGCGCTCGAGGACCGTCACGGCGAGCTGGGCGCGCTGCAGGAGCGGCTGATGGACGCCCTCGTGGCCGGCGGCCGGGCGCAGCGCGAGACGCGCCCGTACCTGCCGCACGTGACCGTCGCGCGCGTGCGCCGGGGCGAGGCGCCGCGCGCCGGGGGCGAGCTGGACCCGTCGCCGCCGTGCGCGTTCGGCGGCGCGGCGGTCGCGCTCTACCGCTCGCACCTCGGCCGCGGGCCGGCGCGCTACGAGGCCCTGCGGAGCGTCAAGCTCGCCTGAGCGCCGCCGCACGATCGCCGCCGAATCGTCGCGAAGCGGGCGTTGTGCCGTGACAGGTGCGGGGCTACCCTGGGCGATGCCCGGATCCGAACGCGCGTTCGCATCGTTCCGTCCGGCGCCAGGCGTAGATTCGACGATTCACGCTGTGACCCAAGGAGCCATGACATGAACGAGCAGGAGAAGGCCGCGAAGGCCCGCGAGGCCGCCCTGCAGGGCGCGCTGACTCAGATCGAGCGCCAGTTCGGCAAGGGAACCGTCATGCGCATGGGCGATCCTGGGGCGCAGGTGCGCGTCAACGCGATCCCGACCGGAGCGCTGTCGCTCGACATCGCGCTCGGCATCGGCGGCGTGCCGCGGGGGCGCATCGTCGAGGTCTTCGGCCCGGAGTCCTCGGGCAAGACGACGCTCGTCTACCACATCCTCGCCGAGGCGCAGAAGCTCGGCGGCATCTGCGCGTTCATCGACGCCGAGCACGCGATGGACCCGCTCTACGCGAAGGAGATCGGCGTCGACATCGACTCGCTGCTCGTCTCCCAGCCCGACTACGGCGAGCAGGCGCTCGAAATCGCCGACATGCTCGTGCGCTCCGGCGCGGTCGACATGGTCGCGGTCGACTCGGTCGCGGCGCTCACGCCGCGCGCCGAGCTCGAGGGCCAGATGGGCGACCAGACGGTCGGCGTGCAGGCGCGCATGATGTCGCAGGCGATGCGCAAGCTGACGGCGAACCTCAACCGCACGCAGACGCTGTGCCTGTTCACGAACCAGATCCGCGAGAAGGTCGGCGTGATGTTCGGCTCGCCCGAGACGCAGCCGGGCGGCCGCGCGCTGAAGTTCTACTCGTCGCAGCGGCTCGACATCCGCCGCATCGAGACGATCAAGGACGGCACCGAGGCGGTCGGCAACCGCGTGCGCGTCAAGGTCGTCAAGAACAAGGTCGCGGCGCCGTTCAAGCAGGCCGAGTTCGAGATCGAGTTCGGCAAGGGCATCTCGACCGAGGGCTGCCTGATCGACTACGGGATCGAGCACGACATCGTCGCCAAGTCGGGCTCGTTCTTCTCCTACGGCGACGAGCGCCTCGGCCAGGGCCGCAACAACGCGAAGGCGTACCTCGTCGAGCATCCCGAGATCGCCAAGGAGATCGAGGAGAAGATCTACGCCGCGCTCGGCATCAGCCGCGATCTCGTCGCGCCGATCGAGCACGAGGAGGGCTCGGCGCCGGTCGAGGCAGGACTTCAGGATCTCGTTCCGGAAGCGGCTGCGGCCTAGCGGCGGGCGCCGGCATGTCGCCCGCACCCACCGGGGTCGAGCCGCTCACCGAGCGCGCGCTCGATCCCGGTCTGCGCCTCCAGCACGCGCTCGATGTCGCGTTCCGGCTGCTGAGCCGGCGTGACCGCACCGTGCTGGAGGTGCGGCGAGGGCTCGAAGCCAAGCGCGTCGAGCCGGCCGTGATCGAGCGCGCGCTCACGGAGCTGGCCGACCACGGCTATCTCGACGACGCGCGGTTTGCGCAGCGCTTCGCCGAGGACCGGCGACTGCTCGACGAGTGGGGGACCGACCGCATCGAGCGGCGGCTTGCGGCGCTCGGCGTGCCGGCGGAGCTCGTGCGCGACGCGGTCGCCGCGCGCGACGCGGGCGAGGAGCTCGACGCGGCGGTCGTGCTGCTGCGCCGGCGGTTCCCGCAGCTCGGCGACGAGCCGCGCCAGCAGCAGCGCGCGCTCGGCGTGCTCGTGCGCAAGGGCTATGACGCCGAGCTTGCCTGGGATGCGATCCGCGCTACGATCCGGGCAGCGAACGACTGGCCCGCAAGGGCGTGAAACTTCCAGCAAATCGACGAATTCCGGAACCAGAGCTTCAAGCGTGACCGCGACCCCGGTCATCGCCGCAGTGTCTCTGCGATCGCGTTGAGCGACATGACGGCCGGCCTGGCCGGCCTCCGTGAGTCGGCGCTTGACGGCCCGTCCTGGCTTCCCCCGCGTGCGTCCGCGCACGGCCGGTCCGCCGCTACCCGCACGTGCAAGGACCCGCGCAGCCGGCAGCCGGCTGAGGAAGAGGAACCCCATGGAGATCGTGATCGCGGCGGCGCTGCTGGCAGTGGGACTCGTGCTCGCCGCCGTGCTCTACGGTCGCATGCCCGGGCGGGGCGAAGCGCAGGCGGGCGCGCGCGTCGCCGCAGAGGCCGACGCGTCGCTGCGCGAGCGGCGCGCCGAGATCGTGCGCATCGAGGAGCGCATCCTCGGCAAGGAGGAGGCGCTGGACGCCCAGCGCGCCGACGTCGCGCGCCGCGAGCGCGCGCTCGAAGACCGTGCCGCCGCGCTCGAGCGCCGGACCGACGAGCTGACCGACGGCCATCGCGAGCTCGAGCGCCGGCTCGAGCGGCTCGCCGGCCTGAGCGCCGGCGAGGCGAAGCAGATGCTGCTCAAGGAGGTCGAGGACCAGGTCCGCCACGACGCCGCCAAGCTCGTGCGCCAGGTCGAGGACGAGACCAAGCGCGAAGCCGACCGTCGCGTGCGCAACATCCTGTCGGTCTGCATGCAGCGGCTCGCCGCCGGCCACGCCGCCGAGACGACGGTCTCGGTCGTGCAGCTCGCCTCCGACGACATGAAGGGCCGCATCATCGGGCGCGAAGGCCGCAACATCCGCGCGCTGGAGAACCTCACCGGCGTCGACTTCATCATCGACGACACGCCCAACGCGGTCGTGCTGTCCGGCTTCGACGGCGTGCGGCGCGAGGTCGCGCGCCTCACGCTCGAGAAGCTGCTGTCCGACGGGCGCATCCACCCCGCGCGGATCGAGGAGATGTACTACCAGGCCAAGTCGGAGCTCGACGAACGGATCGTGCAGATGGGCGAGGAAGCCGTCTTCGAAGCCAACGTGCAGGGCCTCGACCCGGAGCTCATCAAGCTGCTCGGGCGCCTGCGCTTTCGCACCAGCTACGGCCAGAACGTGCTCGCGCACTCGGTCGAGTGCGCCAACCTCGCGGCGATGATGGCCCACGAGCTCGGCGCCTCGCCCAAGACCGCGCGCCGCGCCGCGCTGCTGCACGACATCGGCAAGTCCGTCTCGCACGAGATCGAGGGCCCGCACGCGCTCGTCGGCGGGGACCTTGCGCGCCGCCACGGCGAGCTCGAGGCGGTCGCGCACGCGATGGAGGCCCACCATAACGAGGTCGAGCCGCAGACCGTCGAGGCGGTCATCGTGCAGGCGGCCGACGCGCTCTCAGGCGCGCGCCCCGGCGCGCGCGGCGAGTCGCTCGAGTCCTACGTCACGCGCCTGCGCGAGCTCGAGCAGCTCGCGATGCGCCATGAGGGCGTCGAGAAGGTCTACGCGATGCAGGCCGGGCGCGAGGTGCGCGTGATGGTCGCGCCCGCGACCGTCGACGACGATCGCGCCGCCCTCCTGTCGCTCGAGATCGCCCGCGACATCGAGCGCGAGCTCGAGTACCCCGGCCAGATCAAGGTCACCGTCATCCGCGAGTCCCGCGCGGTGCAGTACGCGAAGTGACGGCGGGCGTACCCTAGGCGAGAGCGATGCGCACCTACCACGTCACCACGTTCGGCTGCCAGATGAACGAGCACGACTCCGAGCGGATGAAGGGGATGCTCGAGTCGCTCGGGTACGCGGAGGCGGCCGATCGCAAGGACGCGGACGTGATCCTGTTCAACACGTGCTCGATCCGCGAGGCGGCCGACAGCCGCTTCGTCGCGCACCTCGGCGCCGCCAAGCGCCTCAAGCGCGAGCGGCCGGACCGGATCGTCGGCGTCGGCGGCTGCTGGGCGCAGTCGGTCAAGGAGGAGGTCTTCGAGCGCTTCCCGTTCGTCGACGTCGCGTTCGGCCCCGGCCAGGTCCACAAGCTCGCCGAGTTCCTCACGAGCGACTCGCTGACCGCGCAGGGCTACTTCGAGTTCGAGGGCTTCACCGGCGAGCTGCCGGAGAAGCGCGCGCGCGAGTTCCAGGGCTGGGTGCAGATCTCGGTCGGCTGCAACATGGTCTGCTCCTACTGCATCGTCCCCTCGACGCGCGGGCGCGAGGTCTCGCGGCCGGCCGAGGCGCTCGTCGCGGACGTGCAGCGGATGGCGTCCGAGGGCGTCACCGAGGTCACGCTGCTGGGCCAGAACGTCAACGCCTACGGGCGCGACCTGCCGCGCCGCGGCCTCCCGCCCGCGACGTTCGCGCAGCTGCTGGAGCGCATCGACGCGGTCGACGGGATCGAGCGGATCCGCTACACGAGCCCGCACCCGCAGGACATGAAGGAGGACGTCGTGCGCGCGCACGCCGAGCTGCGCTCGCTGTGCGAGCACGTCCACCTGCCGCTGCAGTCGGGCTCCTCGAGGATTCTGAAGGCGATGCGCCGCACCTACTCGCGCGAGCGCTATCTCGACCGCGTCGCGCTGATCCGCGAGCACGTGCCCGACTGCGCGATCACGACCGACGTCATCGTCGGCTTCCCCGACGAGACCGAGGAGGACTTCGCGCAGACGCTCGAGGTCGCCGAGCAGGTCGGCTACGACGGCGCCTTCACGTTCCTCTTCTCGCCGCGCCGCGGAACCGAGGCGGCGACGCTGCCCGGCCAGGTTCCGCACCCGGTTAAGGTCGAGCGCCTCGAACGGCTCGTCGAGGTGGTCCAGCGCCACGCGGCGCAGCGCGCGCAGCGCTTCGTCGGGCGCACGCTCGACGTGCTCGTCGAGGGCCCGTCGCGCACCGACCCGACGCGCCTGCGCGGCCGCTCGCGCCACAACAAGGTCGTCAACTTCAGCGGCCTCGCGCAGCCGGGCGAGTACGTGCAGGTCGAGGTCACGGGCGCGACCAGCCAGACGCTGTCCGGCGAGGAGTCGCTGCTCGCGCGCGCCGGCGGGCGCTGAGCTGAGTGCGAGCGCAGCCAGTCCATGAACACGCCGCGCACCTCGCCGCGCAGGTGCAGCGGACTCCGCCGGCACCGGTCGCACCTTGACAATGCAGGCTCACTACACAATAGTCCGGTGCATTAGGCCGGGATTGCTCCGGGCGGCTGAGGGGGACGGAACGTCCCGGCCGGGAAGCTACGAAAGACGGGATGGGGTATGACCGCAAGGCGGGGAGTACCGAGGATCGCGCTGGTGTCCAAGAGCGACGTGGTCAGCCAGTCCGATCTGGTCGACTATGTCGGCCCGTATCAGGCCTATGTCGACCAGTGGCTGACGCAGCACTATCCGACGGTCGCAGCGAAGATCGTCGCGCCGGCGGACGGGCGCGTGCCCCACGGCGCGTGGGCCATGTACTACAAGGACGGGCTCGACCAGCCGGGCGCCGCCGGCTTCCACTCAGATAGTCACCGGCGACCAGTTGCCTACGTCGACGCCGGTCAGGACCCGCTGTTCACGGGCAGCCACGAGCTGGCCGAGATGCTTCTCGACCCGAGCGGCAACAGCCTCTACGTTGCGCCCTCGCCAGACCCGGCCGACGACGGCAGGCAGGTCGAGATCCTCGACGAGCTCTGCGACCCGTGCGAGGACAACTCGTTTGCGCTGCAGGTCGACGGCGTCGCGCTGTCCGACTACATCACCCCCAACTTCGGCAACGGGTCGAGCGGACCGTTCGACGCCGCCGACGCGCTGACCGGCGCCCGCGAGGTCGCGCTCAACGGCTACATCTCGTGGATTGACGGCGAACAGTGGAAGCAGGCCACGAACTTCGCGGGCCACGGCTTCCGCGTGCGCGTGCTCGGGCCGGCTGACCAGGCCACGAAGGAAGGCAAGAGCCTGCGCGAGTGGGTGGACGAGCGCACGCGCGAGCACATCATCGAGCTCGGCCTCCGCTCGGCGATCGCGAGCGACACGCCGGTCGGGGAGTGAGCCGCGACGCTCAGCGGTTCCCGCGGTGCCCGGCGGCGAGCTGCTCGGCGATCCGCCGGTCGCCCAGGCGGCGGCTGACGCTCGCCGCGACCGACGGCGCCAGCCCGGCAACGACGGCTCCCGCGCGCAGGCTGAACGGGGCGACGTCGACCTCCGCCGGGTTGTGCTCGATCGCGCGCACGACCGCGGCGGCGACGTCCTCGGGCGCGCGCGTGCCGACACCGCGCGGCAGGTGCCCTTCGCCGCCGGCGTTGGCGAACATGCCGGCGTCGCGGATGAAGCCCGGGAAGATCGTCGAGACGCCGACGCCCGCGGCGCGCAGGTCCTCGCGCAGCCCGAGCGCGAAGCCGCGCAGGCCGAACTTCGTCGCCGAGTAGAGCGAGCTGCCGGGGGCGGCGGCCTTGCCCGACAGCGACGAGATGAGCACGAGGTGGCCGTGGCCGCGCGCGGCCATCCCCTCCGACAGCAGCTTCGCGAGCACGATCGGCGCACGCAGGTTCACGTCGAGCGCGCGGTCGATCTGCTCGACGGTGAAGTCGTCGACCCGTCCGCTCGCCGGCAGCGCCGCGTTGGCGATCAAGATCTCGACGTCGCCGCACTCGGCGGCGAGGCGCGCGGGCGCGTCGCGGTCCGCGAGGTCGACCGCGAGCGCGCGGCCGCCCAGCTCCGCGGCGAGCGGCTCCAGCACGTCGGCGCGGCGGCCGGTCAGCACGAGCTGAGCGCCACGCGCGGCGAGCGCGCGGGCGGTGGCCTGCCCGATCCCGCCGCTCGCGCCGGTCAGCAGCACGGTCCCCTTGATCTCGGTCATTGCGCGAAGCCTGTCACAGGCGCGGACGCGGCGCGGCGAGGCGCCAGCCTCAGGTCGCGAACAGCGCGATCGTCGCCGTGAAGCTGTGCATGAAGCTCGTGCCGCCGACCGGCCCTATCTCGCCGGCGGCGTAGAAGCCGGCGGTGGGCGCGCCGCCGAGCTGTTCCGCGAGCGCACCGGCATCGTGATCGGAGACGCCGAACATGTCGCGTCCGCGGCTGTTGCAGGAGAACGCGAGCGCGCCGGCCGGCGCGCCGCCGAGCGCCGTGACGCGCAGCGACAGCTGTTCCTCGAGGTCGCGGTCGGCCGAGGCGGCGTCGCGCGCGTGCAGGCGCAGCACCTGGCCTTCGGCGACCGGGGCGGCGATCGCGAGCGTCCCGGCGACAGGGTCGGCGCCGAGCAGCGCGCGTACGAGGAAGTCGCCCTGCTCGTAGTCGGGATGGCCGTTGTCGACGACGAGCCCGACCAGCAGCCCGCCGGCGACCAGCGCGCGCTCGCGCGGGTCAAGCTGCTCGATCACCTCGCGTATCCGGTCGAGCGCCGGGCGACCGGCCAGCTCCTGGATCACGTTGCCCTCGGCGGCGGTGATCGTCATCTCCGGCCCGACCGGCGTCGCGCCCTGCGAGACGCACGGCAGCAGCTCCACGCCGTCGAAGCGCACGCCGACGAGCCCACTGTCGCACAGCTCGTCGCCGTGGAACAGCGCGGCGGTGTCCTGCTGGGTGCGCCCGCTCGCCAGGCCGCCTATCACCGGCACGCCGGGCGCGCGCGTCTGCAGGTCGTGCAGCAGCGCGTCGGTCGGGAACGAGAACGGGTCCGGCAGCAGGATCACGCCGCTGGAGCCCGACAGCTCCTCCATCCCCATGACGGTGACCATGTCGTCCTGGACGGTCGCGGTCGCGTGGAACGTGCGCGCGGTCCCTTCGCCGAGCGAGGCGGCCCACACCGCGACGGCCGTGGAGCCCTCCTCGTGCTCGTCGCCGCAGCCGAGCACGCCGCCGGCGCCGCAGCCGATCAGCGCGGGCGGGCGCAGCGCCTCGTGGACGCCCTCCAGCGTCGCTTCCGGCGCGGCGAGATGAGCGCCGGCCGCGAACACGACGGCGAGGTCCGCGGTCGCGCCGCCGAGCGCCGCTCGCGCCTCCTGCGCGGCCTCGATCGCACCGACGCGCGCGTCGCCGTGGGTGGAGGTGCCGGTGCCGATGCGCGTGGCCATGCTGCATCTCACGATACTCCGGTGCGACATGCGATCCGGCGGCTGCGGCGTGGGCGCGATACTCCCGCCATGGCAACGCCCGACGTCATCGCGATCTTCGGGCCGACGGGGATCGGCAAGACGGCAGTCGCGGTCGCGCTCGCGCGCCGGCTGCGCGAGCGCGGCGAGGATCCGGTCGCGATCTCCGCCGACGCGCTGCAGGTGTACGCCGGGCTCGAGCGGATCACCGGAACGCCGGACGCGGCGCAGCGTGCCGCGCTCGAGCACCGCCTGCTGTCGTTCCTGCCGCTCGACGCGACGTTCAGCGCCGGCCAGTACGCGCAGCTCGCGCACGCCGAGATCGACGCGGCGCTCGCGGCCGGGCGCCGGCCGCTCGTCGTCGGCGGCACCGGCCTCTACCTGCGCGCCGCGCTGACCGAGCTCAAGCTGCGCCCGCCGCCGCCGGAGGGCGTGCGCGAGCACTGGCAGGCCGAGCTCGACCGCAGCGGCGCGCCCGCGCTGCACGCCCGCCTCGCGCGCCGCGCGCCGTGGGCCGCGGAGCCGATCGACCCCAACGACAGCCAGCGGATCGTGCGCGCGCTCGAGCTGCTCGACGCGGGCGAGCTGGAGCCGCCCGAAGGCCCGTCGCAGCTGTGGACCGACGACGTGCGTCGTCCGACGCTGCTGGCCGGCCTCGTGATGGAGCGCGAGGCGCTCTACGCGCAGATCGACGCGCGCGTCGACGCGATGGTCGCGGCCGGCGCGCGCGAGGAGGTGCTGCGCGCGCACGCCGCCGGCGCGTCGCCGACGGCCCGCAAGGCGCTCGGCTTCGCCGACCTGCTGGCGGGCGACGTCGAGTCGATGAAGCGGCGCACGCGCAACTACGCGCGCCGGCAGCTGACGTGGATGCGCAAGCTGGCCGGCGTGCTGACGATCGACGTCAGCGGCCGCACCGCGGAGGACGTCGCCGCGGAGATCGCCGCCGCGAGCGACCGGTAGGCTGGCGCGCCGTGAAGTTCGAGAAATGGCAGGCGCTCGGCAACGACTACCTGATCGTGGAGCAGTCCGAGCTGCCGTTCGAGCTGACGCCCGCGCGCGTCGAGGCGCTGTGCGCAGGCCACACCGGCGTCTACGCCGACGGGCTGCTGTTGCTCTGCCCGCCTGACGAGCCCGGCTTCGTCGCGCGGCTGCGGATCTTCAACCCCGACGGGTCGGAGGCGGAGCTGTCGGGCAACGGCGCGCGCGAGGCGATCCTCTACCTGCGCGCGCGCGGCTGGACCGACGCCGACACGTTCTCGATCCAGACGGCCGCCGGCGAGGTGCGCCCGACGATCACGAGCCCGACGACCTGCACGGTCGACATGGGCCGCGCGAAGCTGACCTCGAAGGACTACCCGGACGGGCCGCCGGACGGCGGCGGCGAGATCCCGTGTCCCGCGCACCACGTCCTGCGATTCCAGCACGTCTCGATCGGCAACCCGCAGTGCGCGATCCGGATCGCCTCGCTCGCCGAGCTGGAGGAGCTCGACCTCGCCGAGATCGGGCCCGGGATCGAGCACGACCCGCGCTTCCCCAACCGCACGAACGTCTCCTTCTTCGCGGAGCTGGCGGAGGACCGCATCCGGGCGCGGATCTTCGAGCGCGGCGTGGGGGAGACGCTGTCGTCGGGCACCGGCGCGACCGGCGCGGCCGTCGCGCATGTGCTGCGCGGCGGCGGCGGATCGGGCGGACGCGTGACCGTCGTGCTCGACGGCGGCGAGCTCGAGGTCGAGGTCGCCGAGGACCTGCACGTCAACCTGACCGGCTGGGGCGTGCCCGTGTTCGCGGGCGTGCTGGCCGACGACTTCCTGAAGGAGCTGCATGCGACCGAGTGAGCGCCTGAGCCGGATCCCGCCGTACCTGTTCGCGCAGCTCGAGCGCAAGGTCGCCGAGCAGCGCGCGGCGGGCATCGACGTGATCTCGCTCGGGATCGGCGACCCGGACACGCCGACGTATCCGGCGATCGTCGAGGCGATGCAGCGCGCGGTCGCGGATCCGAGTACGCACCAGTACCCGTCCAACCGCGGGCGGCCCGAGTTCCGCGCGGCGCTCACGGCCTTCTACGCGCGACGCTTCGGCGTCACGCTCGATCGCGAGACCGAGGTGATGCCGGCGATCGGCGCGAAGGAGTGCATCTTCAACCTCAACCTCGCGTTCCTCGATCCGGGCGACTGCGCGCTGGCGTCCGATCCCGGCTACCCGGTCTACACCGGCGGCCCGCTGCTGGCGGGCGCCGAGGCGGTGCTGATGCCGCTCGTGCCGGAGCTGGGCTTCGCGCCCGACCTCGACGCGATCGACGCGGACACGGCGCGCCGCGCGAAGCTGATGTTCGTCAACTACCCGAACAACCCGACCGGCGCGATCGTGCCCGACGGGCTGTTCGAGCGGATCGTCGCGTTCGCGCGCGAGCACGAGCTCCTCGTCGTTCACGACAATGCCTACAGCGAGACGACGTACGACGGCTACGTCGCGCCGTCGTTCCTCGCGACGCCGGGCGCGAAGGACGTCGGCGTCGAGGTCTTCTCGCTCTCGAAGGGCTACAACATGACCGGCTGGCGCTGCGCGGCGATCGTCGGCAACGCCGATGCGATCGCCACCTACTGGCGGCTGAAGTCGAACGTCGACTCGGGCCTGTTCGACGCCGTGCAGCTGGCGGGGGCGGCGGCGCTGCAGCCGGAGCTCGACGCCGAGGTGCGCGAGATGAACGCGGTCTACGCGCGCCGCCGCGACCTCGTCTGCGACGCGCTGCGCGCCGCGGGCGTCGAGGTCACCCCGCCGAAGGGGACGATCTACGTGTGGGCGCCGGTGCCCGCAGGCTACGACAGCGCCGCCGCCTACTGCGAGCACGTCCTGGAGGAGGCGGCTGTCGTGATCTCGCCGGGCGGGGCGTACGGCGCTTCGGGCGAGGGCTTCTTCCGCATCTCGCTCACGACGCCCGACGAGCGGCTGCTGGAGGCGGTCGAGCGGATCCGCAAGCTGGGGTGAGCGCCCTACACTGGGCCCGTGACGAACGCGCGTTCCCGCAACGGCCGTGTGACGCAGACTCCCGGCCGCCGCGACGAGCCGGCCGGCCGCGCGCGCCAGCGCGCGCTGGCGATCGGCGTGCTGCCCGAGGGCGAGGACCTCGCCGAGCTGGAGGAGCTGCTGCGCACGGCCGGCGTCGCGACCGCCGGGCGCGTCGTCCAGCACCGCGAGCAGCCGCACCCGAACACGTACGTCGGCGCCGGCAAGCTCGACGAGCTGAAGACGGCGATCGAGGACTGCGACGCGAACCTCGTCGCCTGCGACGACGAGCTGTCGCCGCGCCAGGGCCGCAACCTGGAGGATGCCGTCGGGGTGCCGGTGATCGACCGCACCGCGATCATCCTCGACATCTTCGCGGGCCACGCGCATAGCGCCGAGGGCAAGCTCCAGGTCGAGTTGGCCCAGCTCGAATACAACCTGGCGCGCATGCGCGGGCTGTGGACGCACCTCGAGCGCCTCGGCGGCGGCGTCGGCACGCGCGGACCGGGCGAGACGCAGATCGAGACCGACCGCCGCCTCGCGCGCGACCGCATCGCCGCGCTGCGCCGGCGGCTGGAGCGCGTGCGCGGCGCGCGGACCGTGATGCGCGCCGAGCGTACGCGCGCGCAGCTGCCGTCGATCGCCCTGGTCGGCTACACGAACGCCGGCAAGTCGACGCTGCTCAACGCCTTGACCGGCGCCGAGGTCGGCGTGAGAGATCGCCTCTTCCACACGCTCGACCCGACGACGCGCTCGCTGCGGCTCGGCGGGCGCGAGTACCTGCTGACCGACACCGTCGGCTTCATCCGCAAGCTCCCGCACCAGCTCGTCGACGCGTTCGGCGCGACGCTGGAGGAGACGCGGCTGGCCGACCTGCTGCTGCACGTCGTCGACGCCTCCGCGCCGGAGGAGGAGCGGATCGAGATGATGCGCGCGGTCGACGCGGTGCTGGCCGAGATCGGCGCCGACGACCGCCCGCGCCTGCTCGTGCTCAACAAGGCCGACGCGCTCGGCGACGAGGCGCGCGAGGACGCGTTCCTGCGCGACCCGGGCGCCGTGCTCGTCTCGGCGCTGACCGGCGAGGGACTGGAGCGGTTGGGGGAGCGGATCGAGCAGGAGTTCGCGCGCGGGCTGCGCGACGTCGAGCTGCTCGTGCCCTACCGCGAGGGCGGCCGCCTCGCCGAGCTGCACGAAGTCGCCGGCGACCTCGAGCGCGAGGACACGCCGGAGGGCGTGCGCGTGACCGCGCGCCTGCCCGCGGCCGTCGCCGCGCGGTTCGAGCGCTGGGCTGTGAACGGGCGGCCGGCTTGAGCGCGCGTGACGCCGAGCGCGCGGCCGGCGCGGGCGAAGCGGCTGCGCTCGCCGACGGGGCCGAGCCGCTGCCCGCCGGCGCTGCGCCGCTCGCGCTGGCGGCGGCGGCCGGGCCGCTGCGCGTCAAGCGCCTGCACCCCGGCGCGGTCCTGCCGCGCCGGGCGCACGACGGCGACGCCGGGCTCGACCTGCACGCCGTGGAGGCCGTGACGCTCGCGCCGGGCGCGCGCGCGGCGGTCGGGACCGGGCTGGCGGTCGCGATCCCGCACGGCCGGGCCGGGCTCGTGCTGCCGCGCTCCGGGCTCGCGCTGCGCAGCGGCATAGCGCTCGTCAACGCGCCCGGGCTGATCGACGCCGGCTACCGAGGGGAGATCCGGGTGCTGCTGCTCAACACCGACCGCGAGGCGCCGTGCGAGATCGCCGCCGGCGACCGCATCGCCCAGCTCGTGCTCGTGCGCGTCGAGCTGGCGGCGACGGTCGAGGTCGACGAGCTGCCCGACAGCGCGCGCGGCGAAGGCGGGTTCGGGTCGAGCGGGAGCTGAGCGCGCGCGCCTATGCCAGGCCGTGGGCATGCAGGAAGTCGCGGGCGACCTGCTCGGGCGAGCCGTGCGCCAGCACGACGGCGGCGCTCAGCTGCTGCATCGCGCGCGGCGTGAGGCGGGCGCTGACGGCGTCGAGCGTGCGCGCGAACGACGGACCCTCGGCCGCCAGCACGCGCGCCGGCACGACCGGCGCGAGCTGCTCGAAGCCGAACAGGTGGCGCGGGTCCGCGAGCACGCGGTACTTCCCGCCCGCGAGCTGGCCGTCGGTCGTGGCGACCTCGGCGGCGTCGATTTTGCCGGCGTCGAGCACGCGGTACTGGATCCCGGTCGTGAGCGGGAAGTACGTCAGCGAGCGGATCCCGTAGATGCGTCGCAGCGCCGCCAGCCCGACGGCGGGCCGCGCGAAGAAGCCGGGCGAGGCGCCGAGCCGCAGGCCCGGCAGGCGCGCGAGGTCGGCGATGCTCGCGACCCCGCGGTGCTGGGCGAACGCGGGCGTCACGGCGAGCGCCGTCGCGGCGCGAAACGGCGTCGGCTGCAACACCGCGAGGCCACGCCGCGCAGCGGCCGCGCGTCCGCGCGCGTAGGCGGCGGCGGCGCTGGGCGCGCGCCGGGCGGGGACGCCGAGCGCGTCGTCGAGCGCGTCGAGCGGCAGCGGCATCGCGTCGACCGTGCCGTCGTGCAGCGCGCTCACGGCCGCGGGCGTGTCGCCGACGACCTCCTTCAACGCGACCGCGTAGCCCTGCGCGCGCAGCGCCTGCGCGTAGAGCTGGCCGAGCAGGACCGAGACGGGGGAGACCTTCGTCCCGAACGTGACCGCCGGGCGGCCCGCACCGGGTCGCGCTGCGCCGCTCGCGTCCGCGCCACCGCCCCCGGAGCCGCCGCAGCCGGGGAGCGCGAGCGCCGCGACCAACGCGAAGGGGATGAGCGCGCGGGCAGACACGACGCACCGGATCCTCGCGCGCCGGTCGGACCGCACGCGGCGGCGGCGAGCAGCGGCACCGCGCGACGAGTCCCGGCGACCGTTCGTCTCGCCGGGCGCGCGTCCGTGCGGGTTGTCTCTCACGCGCCCGCCGCCCGCCGCGCCTCGGCGTGCGCGGCGTCCTCGAGCGCGTCGTCGAGCGGTGCGAGCGGCGCGTCGCGGCGCAGCGCGCGGCCGATCAGCCAGTCGGCGAGCCAGGCGTTCTTCGGCAGCAGCGGGCCGTGCAGGTAGGTCCCGATCACGTTGCCCGCGCGCACGCCCTCGAAGCCGTCCTCGCCGTTGTTCCCATGCCCGCGCAGCACGCGCCCGAGCGGCTGCGCGCCCGGGCCGAGCCGCGTGCGGCCGCCGTGGTTCTCGAAGCCCGCGAGCACGCGCGGCTCGCCGTCCAGCTGCACCTCGATCGCGACGTCGCCGATCAGCCGCGGGCCGTCGGAGCGCACCGTGCGCAGGTCGACGAGCCCGGTGCCGGGCAGCGTCTCGTCGCCCAGCTCGTAGGAGTGGCCGAGCAGCTGGTAGCCGCCGCAGACCGCCAGCACCGCCGCGCCGCGTGTGGCGGCGGCGTGCAGCCCCTCGCGCTTGACCTCGGCGAGGTCGAGCGCGCACAGGCGCTGGTCGCGGTCCTGGCCGCCGCCGACGTAGAAAAGGTCTGCCTGCTGGGGGTCGATCGGGTCACCGAGGTCGCTGGCGGTCAGCTCGAAGCCGATCCCACGCCAGGCGCAGCGGCGGCGCAGGAACAGCAGGTTCCCGCGGTCGGCGTAGATGCTCATCAGCTCGGGGTAGAGCGCGCAGACGCGCAGCGTCTCAGCCATCGGCGGCCTCCGGCGCGCGCCACAGCACGATCTCGCTGCCGACGTGGTCGTCGGTCATCTCGACGAAGCGCCGGCCGGCGGCCAGCAAGCCGGCGGCGACGCCTTCGGCCTCGAGCGCGTCGCCGTCGACGCGGTCGAGCACGACCGCGTCGCCGTCGGTCGTGCGCGCGCCGTCGGGGGAGACGGTCTGGCGGATGCGCTCGATCGTGGTGCCCTCGGCGCCGGGCCGCACGGCGACCGGCTGGCTCGCGTAGACCCAGCCGTCGCGCTCGATCACGTCCGGCAGCGGCGGCTCGGCGTGCTCGGCGTCGAAGCCTTCCAGCGCGTCGGCGATCGCGCACGCGAGCAGGCCGCCGGGCCGCAGGTGCGCGAGCGCGCAGCGCAGGAACGCGGTGCGGCGCTCGCGTCCGCCGAGCAGCTGCACCGTCTGCATCGGCGCGAGGACCAGCGCGAAGCGGCGGCCGAGCGCGAAGTCGCATGCGTCGGCCGGCGCGGTCTCGATGGCCGCGTCGCCGGCCCGCTCGCGCAGCGCCGCGAGCAGGAGCGGATCGCGATCGAGCCCGACGATGTCGTAGCCGGCGCGCGCGAGCTCGAGCGCGACGCGCCCGCTGCCGCAGCCGACGTCGAGCAGCGGGCCGGGCGGACCGCCGGCCTCGCCGGCCAGCTCGCGCCACAGCGGCAGGTCGGCGGCATACGCGCCGCACTCGAGGTCGTGCCAGAGGACGTGCAGCTCGGCGGAGTTGGAGCCGGCCGCGTTCGGCGCCGCAGCTCCGCTGGCGGGTCGCGCGGCTGCGCTGCACTCGTTGGCCGCCTGCGCCGCCGGCGCTCCCTCGCCGGGTCGCAGCGCGGCGTCGTGCGCGCGACGAGCAGCGCTCATCTCCAGAACTCCCGCGCCAGCCCGCGCCGTGCGAGCAGCTCGCGCAGCTCCAGCAGGGCGGTGTACGTCGGCAACGCGTAGAGCGTGCCGGAGCCGTCGCCGCGGGCGGCGTCGAGCGCGTCGGCGAGATCCGGCACGACGGCGAGCCGCTGTGGATCGACGCCGGCGTACTTGAGCCGCAGCGCCAGCTCGGCTGCGCGCGTGCCCGCGCACGTCACGCGCCGCACGCGCCCGGCGAGCAGCTCGAAGTCGGCGTCCCACACCCACGAGACGTCGCGCCCGTCGGCGATGCGGTCGTTCAGCACGGCGAGCACGTCGACCTGACCCTCCTCCAGCGCGAGCGTGCGCAGCACCTCGTTCGCGCCCGCCGGGTTCTTGACGAGCAGGATCGCGAGCGCGCGGCCGTCGAGGTTGATCGTCTCCGCGCGCCCGAACGCGGCGCCGACCGCGCCCAGCCCGGCGACGACGTCGTCCAGCGGCACGCCCAGCGCCAGGCACAGCGCGGTCGCGCCGAGCGCGTTGTAGACGTTGTAGAGGCCCGGCAGCGGCAGCTCCACGGTCGCGCTGCCGGCCGGCGTGCGCAGCGCAACCGTCGCACCGCGCGTCCCATGCAGCTCGACGCGCTCGGCCACCACGTCCGGCTCCGGCCGCTGCGCACCGCACCGCGGGCAGCGGTAGCGCCCGAGATGGCCGAGGTAGACGGCGTCGTAGGCGTACGCGTGCCCGCAGCGGCGGCAGTGCTTCGAGTCGGCGGCGTGCTGCATCTCGGGCAGCGCCATCCCGTCGTCGGCGACCCCGAAGTACGTCACGCCGCCGCGCTCGCGGCCGAGGTCGGCGACGAGCGGGTCGTCGGCGTTGAGCGCAAGCGCGACCCCGTCCGGCTGGGCGGCGACGACGTCCGCCCAGCGCTCGGCGATCGTCTCCAGCTCGCCGTAGCGGTCGAGCTGGTCGCGGAACAGGTTGCCGAGCAGCAGCGCGCGCGGGTGCAGCTCGGCGACGAGCGGCCCCAGCCACAGCTCGTCGACCTCGAACAGGCCCAGCTCGCCGTCGATCCCGCCGTCGCCGCGCGCCGCGCCGAGCAGGGTGGAGGCGATCCCGCCGGCCATGTTCGCGCCCGCGCGGTTGTGCACGAGCTGCGTGCCGCGGCGCTCCAGCACGGCGGCGGCCATCGCCGCGCTCGTCGTCTTGCCGTTCGTCGCCGAGACGACGACCGAGCCCTGCGCCAGGCGCCGGGCGAGCGCCCCGATCGCGTGCGGCTCCAGGCGTACGAGCAGCTTGCCGGGCAGGCTCGTGCCGCCGCCGCGCCCGGCGGCGCGCGCGAGCCCGCCGACGGCGCGCGCGAGCGCGAGCTTGGGCCGCAGCGCGGTCGCCATCAGGGCGCGAGCACCCGTACCGCGCCCGGCAGCGTGCGGACCGTCGCGGGCAGCTCGGCGATCGGATCCCCGTCGGCGTAGAGCGCGAACGGCCGGTCGGCGGCGATCCGCACCTCCGTCGCGTGGCGCACCTCCACCTCCGGGTTGCCGACGTGCGCGCCCTTGAAGACCTTCGGCAGCTGCGACAGGAAGCGGCGCCTGGGCACGTCGGCGACCGTGACGACGTCGAAGCGGCCGTCGTCGAGCGCGGCGCCGGGCGCGATCAGCATCCCGCCGCCGTACTGGCGGCCGTTCGCGACGGCGACGTTGTAGCCGACGTGCACGAGCGGCTCGCCGTCCAGCTCCAGCTCGAAGCGGGCCGGCCGCCAGCCGGCGAGCGCGCGCAGCGCGCCCCACATGTACGCTGCGTCGCCGGGCACGCGTGTCGCGTTCGCGATGCGGTTCGCGTCGGAGTCGAAGCCGCAGCTGGCGATCCCGACGAACGCGCGGCCCTCGACCTCGCCGAGGTCGATCGTGCGCTCCCGCCCGGCCGCGATCACGCCCACCGCCTCGACCGCGTCGCGCGGGATCCCGAGCGAGCGGGCGAAGTCGTTCCCGCGCCCGCCCGGCAGGACGCCGAGCAGCGCGGGCGGATCGCTGCCCCGCAGCGCGCCGGCGACCGCGCCGACGAGCCCGTCGCCGCCGAGCGCGGTCGCGATCTCGCCCGCCTGAGCGGCGGCGGCCGCCAGCTCGCCGGCGTGCTGCAGGCTGCGCGTGCGCTCGACGCGGAACGCGATCCCGGCCTCGCGCAGCGCCTGCTCGACGGCCGTCAGCGCCCGCAGCGCGCGGCCCCCGCCGGCGGTCGGGTTGACGATCAGGGCGAGCGCGCGGTCCATCGCTCACGAACGCTACCGGTCCGCAGCGCCGCCACCTGGCGCCGCCGACGGCGCCGCGCCGGTATCGTTGCGCCGCCATGCGGACCCGGATCCCATCGCTGCTGCTCGTGCTCGCCGCCGCGCTGGCGCTCGTCGCGTTCGCCGGCTGCGGCTCGTCGAAGAAGTCGAGCGCCACGACGGCCGCCGGCGCGCCGGCCACCGACACGGCCGCCTCCACGGCGGCCACGACCTCGACCACGAGCCAGAACGGCCCGTGCAAGTCGGTCGCCCAGCCGAGCCCGAAGGGCCCGCAGCACCTGCCCAAGCCGACGCTCAAGCTCGACCCTTCCAAGCAGTGGACCGCGACGATGGTCACCAACTGCGGCACGTTCGTCATCAAGCTCGACGTCAAGCGCGCACCGAAGACGAGCGCGTCGTTCGCGTCGCTGTCGGAGAAGGGCTTCTACGACAACCTGATCTTCCACCGCATCGCGCCCGGCTTCGTGATCCAGGGCGGCGATCCGCAGGGCGACGGCTCCGGCGGCCCCGGCTATCACGTCGTCGAGGCGCCGCCGCAGGACCTCAAGTACACGCAGGGCGTCGTCGCGATGGCGAAGACGGGAACCGATCCGCCCGGCGCCTCCGGCAGCCAGTTCTTCGTCGTCACCGCGCCCGACGCGCAGTTGCCGGCCGAATACGCGCTGCTCGGCAGGGTCGTGAAGGGCTACCAGGTCGTCGAAACGATCGCGAACCTGCCGCTGCAGTCGAACGCCCCGGGCGGCTCGCCGCCGGTCGACCCGGTCGTGATCTCGAAGGTCACGATCAAGGGCCGCTAGAACAAGCCCCGTTGCTCCGGCTCCGGCGCGGGGTCGGCCAGGCACTCCGGCCCGTCGTAGCGGGCGTCGTTGACCGCCTTGGAGACCGCGCGCGCGTGCGTCTCGGCGACCGGCAGCGGGTGCAGCAGCGCCTGCACGGCTTCAAGCGGCGCCTCGTGGTCGAGCCACAGCGCCTCCTCGCCGCGCTCGAGCATCACCGGCATGCGCGGGTGGATGGCGGCGATCGCGTCGTTCGCCTGCGTCGTGACGATCGTGCAGCTGCGCAGCCACGCGCCCTGCGGGTCCTTCCAGGCGGTGCGCAGGCCGGCGAACGCGAACGGCTCGCCGTCGGCGCGCGTGACGTGGAACGGCTGACGTGCGCCCTCGCGCTGCCACTCGTAGAAGCCGTCGGCGACGATCAGGCAGCGGTGACGGCGGAACGCGTCGCGGTAGGCCGGCTTGTCGGCGACCGTCTCGGCGCGCGCGTTGATCATCTTGAAGCCGACCGACGGATCGTCGGCCCACGGCGGCGTGAAGCCCCAGCGCAGCAGCTCGCCCTGCGCGGCGCCCTCGCGCACGATCACCGCCAGCACGTCGTCGCCGGGCGCGACGTTGAAACGCTGCCTGACCGCGACCGACTCGCCGACCGGGAAGCGCGCGCGCACCTGTGCGGGCGACGTCGTGGCGAGCGTGAAGCGGCCGCACATGGCGCCCGGAGCCTCCGCTTCAGGACGCGGCGGCGCCGCCCGCGGCGCGCGCCCGCGCCTGCCTGCGGCGGCCGAGGAACGCGAGCACGCCGAGCACGACGACGACGATCAGGAAGCCGTAGAAGATCGCGGGGCCGAGCCCGACGCCGCCGAGCGGCAGCGCGATCAGCTCGGCGAGCCCGAGCCCGATCGCCAGCAGCGCGATCACCAGCCCGATCAGGACGAGCACGCCCCGCACGCGCAGCAGCGGGCTCGACCCGGGCGGCGGCGCGACGAGGCCCATGAAGCGCAGCACGAGCAGCTGACGCGAGCTGGGCGGTGTCTGGCCGAGGCGCGTGACCGCGTCCTTGAGGTCGCCGGCGCGCCGCTCGGCGAGCGCGATCGACGCGTCCGCCATGCGCCGCAGCTGCATCCGCTCCTGCGGCCGCGCAGCCGCCAGCGCGCGCTGGAAGTAGGCGCGCGTGGCCTTCGCGTCGTAGCGTTCGGCGGCGCGCGCGCCGAGGATCGCGAGCGCCGCGGCCTTGAACTTCGTCTCGGCCTCGAGCTCTTCGTCGGTGCGCTTCTCCAGGCGCTCCATCGCCGCCAGGCCGCCGGCCTGGGCGACGCGCATCTGCCGTGGCTTGGGCTGCTTCGCCATCGCGCGGAGAGTGTAGGGACTGCGCGGGCCCTACGGCGCGCCCGCGCCGCCGCTCGGCGCGCTGCCCGCGCCGCCGCCGTCCTGCGGCGGCGCGGAGCCGCCGGAGCCGCCCGGCGCAGGAGCGGGCGCGGGAGGTGGCGCGCCGTTGCGCGAGGGCGCGTCGCGGCCGGGCTTCGCGCCGGGCGGGATCACGTAGACGCGCTGGCCGGTCAGCAGCGCACCGCCGAGCGCGGCCTGCTTCGGCGGCGAGCGGAAGACGTCGACGTGGCGCCCGTCGATCGCGCCGCCGACGTCCTGCGCGCGGAACCAGCCGTGGCCGCGCGTCTTCGTGTACGCGGCGATGTAGACGAGGCTCCCGAGCGGGATCAGGCCCGGGTCGACCGCGATCGAGCGCCAGTAGCGCAGCGGCTTCGACGCTCCGCGCTTGAAGCTGACGCCCGGCAGCGGCACGTAGCGCCTGCCGGTGCCGTTCGACCAGCCGCCGGCGTCGAGCGGGAACGTCAGCAGGTGGCTGTGGGTGAGCCAGAAGGCGCCGTCGCGCCACACCGGCGGCCCGTTGGACCAGCCGTCCTTGCCGGGCTCGGTCGGGCGTCCGCGGCCGTCGACCCAGCCCCCCGGGCCCAGCGCGTCGATGTGGTAGAGGCGGCCGTCGAGCCCGATCCCCTCGCCTTCCATCGAGACGCCGGTCGCCGAGTAGAGCCAGTCGATCCGGTGCTTGCCGGACAGCCCCGGCGCGCTCACCTGCTCGCCCACGAACCAGGATTCGGGCGCCGGCCAGTACTCGGTCACCTCGACGCGGTGCAGCCAGCCGGCCTTCGACAGCGGGCGGGCGTGGGCGGACGCGGCGCCGGCCGTGACGCCCGCGAGCGCGAGCGACGTCAGCAGGGCGGCCCGGCGGCTCCCACGCGGGCGGCTCCCGCGTGGCGGCGCCGCCGCGGCCGGCCCGGGCCGCGCGTGTCGCGGACGGCGACTCACGCGCGCGAGGGGTCCTCGGTCTCGGCGGCGCACGCGGCGCACAGCCCGTCGACGACGAGCGCGGCGCGCGTGGGCGCGTAGCCGGCGGCCCGGGCGGCGTCGAGCGCGGGGGCGGCGTCGAGCGCGACGTCGAGGTCGGCGACGGCGCCGCAGCGGCGGCAGACGACGTGCTGGTGCTCGGCGGTGCGCGAGTCGAACTGCACGGCACCGGCGCCGGCGTTGAGGCGGCGCACGATCCCGAGCTGCTCGAACAGCTCGAGCGTCGCGTAGACGGTCGGCAGCGAGGTGCCGGGCAGCGTCGCGCTGACGTCGTGCAGGACCTCCTCGGCCGTGACGTGCCGGTGGCGTTCGCGCAGGACGCGGTTGATCACGAGCCGCTGGGAGGTCACGCGCTGGCCGCGCGCCCGCAGGCGCTCGCTCAGTTCTCGGTCGATCGTGGTCGTGTCGGACATCTTAGGACGCCCTTATTCTAACAGACTTGTTATAGTGAGCTCCCATGCCGCAGCAGACGACGTTCCGCGAGCTGTGGGCCGACGAGCGCGCGTTCGTCCTGCGGGTCGTCCAGCCGGCCCTCGTCGGGCTGATCGACGGCACGATCTCGACGCTCGCGCCGATCTTCGCGGCGGCGCTGCTGAGCGGCTCGCACACCGCGCTGCTGGTGGGCCTGGCGACGGCGCTCGGCGCGGGCATCAGCATGGGCCTGTCGGAGGGCCTGTCCGACGACGGCACCGTCACCGGCCGCGGCACGGGCATCCAGCGCGGCGCGATCACCGGCGCCGCGACCGCGTTCGGCGGCACGTTCCACACGCTGCCGTTCCTGATCCCCGATCGCAACACCGCCCTGGCCGTGGCGGGCGTCGTCGTCTCCTGCGAGCTGGTCGTGATCGCGCTCGTGCGCAAACGGTTCCTCGAGGTCTCGCTGCGCCAGTCGCTGCTGCAGGTGACGCTCGGCGGCTTCCTCGTCGTCGCCGTCGGCGTGGCGATCGGCAGTTCCTGACCCGCGCGGACGCCGAGCGCATAGGATCGGGTCCATGCGAATCCGCGCGGCCGTGCTGGAGCAGTTCGGGGCGCCCCTGGTCGTCCAGGAGGTCGATCTCGCCGAGCCGGGGCCGGGCGAGGTGCTCGTGCGCCTGGTCGCCTGCGGCGTCTGCCACACCGACCTCTACACGGCGTCGGGGGCGGACCCGTCCGGCTACGCGCCGACCGTGCTCGGCCACGAGGGCGCGGGTGTCGTCGAGCGCGTGGGGGAGGGCGTCACGCTCGTTGCGCCCGGCGATCACGTCGTGACGCTGTTCTCGCCGCAGTGCGGCGAGTGCGTCCACTGCCGCAGCCCTCGGACGAACCTGTGCCTCGCGATCCGCGAGCAGCAGAACAAGGGGTACTTGCCGGATGGAACCACCCGCCTGGCGCGCGACGGGGAGCCGCTGCGCCACTTCATGGGGACCTCGACGTTCGCCGAGTGCACCGTGATGCCGGAGATCGCGCTCGCGAAGATCGACCCCGACGCGCCGCTGGAGGGCGCCGCGCTGTTCGCCTGCGGGCTCTCGACCGGGCTCGGCGCGGCGCTCAAGACGGCCGACGTGCGGCCGGGCTCGACCTGCGTCGTGTTCGGCGCCGGGATGGTCGGCCTCGGCGCGGTCGCCGGCTGCCGGCTCGCGGGCGCCGAGCGGATCGTCTGCGTCGACCTGTCGCAGGACCGCCTCGCGCTCGCGCGCGGCCAGGGCGCGACCGACACCTTCGCCGGCGGCGAGGACGCGGTTCAGCGCGTGCTCGACATGACCGGCGGCTTCGGCGCCGACTACACGTTCGAGGCGACCGGCAACGTGCACGTCATGCGCCAGGCGGTCGAGGCCGCGCGCATGGGCTGGGGACTGGCGACGATGTGCGGCGTCGCCGGCAAGGGCGAGCTGCTGGAGGTCGTGCCGCGGCTGCTGATCACCGGCCGGCGCATCGCCGGCTCGTCGTTCGGCGGCCTGAAGGGCCGCGAGGACGTGCCGCAGCTGATCGACCGCTGGATGGCCGGCGAGCTCGACGTCGAGCCGTTCATCTCGCACCGCATCTCGCTCGACGAGGTCAACCGCGGCTTCGAGCTGATGGAGGCTCAGGACGGGATCCGCAGCGTGATCCGGTTCTAGCGCTCCTCGACCCCGTGCGGCGCGCCGTACGCCGCGAGCAGGTCGAGGAACGGGACCGCGTCGAACGCCTCCGGCCCCAGCACGCCGGTCCCCTTCCAGACACCGTCGGCGAGCAGCTCCAGCGCGATCACCGGGTTGATCGCCGTCTGCCACACGACCGCCTGGCTGCCGTACTCGCGCATCGTGCGCTCGTTGTCGGCGACGTGGTAGAGGTAGGTGCGCCGCGGGGCGCCGTCCTTGCCGGTCCCCGTCACGTAGGTGCCCGCGCACGTCTTGCCGGTCATCCGGTCGCCCAGGGTCGCCGGGTCCGGCAGCACGGCGGCGACGACGTCGCGCGGCGCGACCTCGGCGCCGCGCACGCGCACCGGCTCGGTCGAGTCGAGCCCGAGCTTGCGCAGGGTCTTCAGCACCGCGATGAACTCGTCGCCGAGCCCGTACTTGAACGTCACGCGCTCGCAGTCGACCCAGCGCGGGATCAGCGCGACCTCCTCGTGCTCGACGTTGACGCACTCGACCTCGCCGATCCCGTCCGGGAAGCGGAACGTCTCGGGCTCGGAGAACGGCTCGGTCGTGAACCAGCCGCGCCCGCGCTCCCAGATCAGCGGCGGGTTCAGGCACTCCTCGATCGTCGTCCAGATCGAGAACGTCGGCGCGAACGCGTAGCCCTCGACCCGCAGGCTCGCGCCGTCGCGCACGCCGACCTCGTCGACCTTCGCGAAGAGGTGGTCGGCGGCGTAGCGGGCGAAGACGTCCGACAGGCCCGGCTCGACGCCGATCCCCAGAAGCGCGAGCTGCCCGGCGCGCTCCCACGCCTCGGCCTCGGCGAGCTGGACGTCGCCGAGCTTCACGCCGGCCCGCGCGTACGGCTCGTCGGGGTCCGGCTTGGACAGCGTCATCGCCATGTCGAGGTAGGCGGCGCGGGCGGTCAGGCAGGCGGAGAAGATCGGCTCGTTTAGGCGCGGGTCGACCGCGTTGAGGACCGCGTCCGCGCGCGCGTCGCGGATCAGCGCCACGAGCGCCGCCTCGTCGGAGGCGTCGATCCTCGCGGCGCTGAAGCGGTCGGGCTCGCCGAGCCGCTCCACGACCGCCTGCGCGCGCTCGAGCGCGAAATCGGCCAGCACCATGTGCTCGAAGAAGCCGCGGCGCTGGGCGATCGCGGCGGCGGCCGCGCCGACGCCTCCGACGCCGATGACGAGAACCCGCATACGGCGAGCCTACCCACCGGTCGGTCGCGCGCACAGTTCCACGTTGCTTAACCGCGAGGGCGCCTTCATCCTGCTCGGCGCATGAAGATCGCCGCGCTGGTCTACGAGGGGATGGTCAGCTCGATCTATCGCAGCCTCGTCCCGATGCAGGAGCTCGCGCACCGCGGGCACGCCGTGCACGTCGAAGAGCGCGCCGAGCCGGCCGATCCGGCGCTGCTGTTCGAAGCCGACGTGGTGCAGTTCTGCCGCGTCTGCCAGTACTCGGTGCAGCACCTTGCGCGGCGGCTGCGGCGCGCCGGAGTCGCGACGGTGTGGGACAACGACGACGACGTCACGACGATCCCCAAGGACCATGCGACGCACACCCCGCTGCGCGGCAGACGCGGACAGCGGATCCATCTCGACATGGTCGGGATGATGCGCTGCGTCGACGTCGTCACGACGCCGAGCGAGCGACTCGCCGAGCGTTACCGCAGAGCGAGCCGGGCCGACGTGCGCGTGCTGCCCAACTACCTGCCGCCGACGTTCGAGCGCCCCGAGCGCGTGATGCCGCACGCGGGCACCGTGCGTCTCGCGTGGGTGGCCTCGCCCGAGCACAGAGACGACTACGAGCGGCTGCGGCTCGCCGAGGCGTTCCAGCGCCTGCTCGAACGGAACCTGGAACTGGAGATCGTCGTCTTCGGCCTCGACATCGCGCTCAACAGCCGCCGCTACTTCAACATCGGGTTCACCGCCTACGGCGACCTGCCGAGCACGCTCTCGCGCGTCGACATCGGGATCGCCCCGCTCGCCGACAACGAGTTCAACGCGATCCGCTCGGACGTCAAGCTCAAGGAGTACGCGGCGATGGGGCTGCCGTGGCTCGCCTCGCCGATAGGTCCCTATGCGCAGCTCGGGGAGGCGGAGGGCGGGCGCCTCGTGCCCGACGACCGCTGGTACGAGGAGATCGACGCGCTCGTGCAGGACGCCGACGAGCGCAGCCGGCTCGGCTACCGCGCCCGCCAGTGGGCCGCCGAGGAGCGCATCGAAGCCCACGCCGACGCGTGGGAGCGGCTCTACGCCGAGGTGGCCGAACGCGCCAGCGCCGCGAGAGCGGCGCGACGCTGACGCGGGCGGGGGAGCGGGGATGAGAATCGCGGCCCTGACCCCGCGCTCGATAGTCAACTCGATCTACCGCACGGTCGTCCCGATGAGCGCGCTCGCGCAGCGCGGGCACGAGGTGCACGTCGAAGAGCGCGACGTCGGCCACGACCTCGCGCGCCTGCGCCAGTACGACGCCGTCCACGTCCTGCGCCTCTGCGACGAGCCGACGCAGGTGCTGACGCGGCGCCTGAAGGAGGCCGGCGTCGCGCTGCTGTGGGACAACGACGACAACCTGACGGCGCCCGAGAAGGGCAACCCGAACTACAAGCTGCACCTCAGAGAAGGCCGCAGAATCCAGGCCGCGATGCGGGCGATGATGGTGCGCGCCGACGTCGTGACGACGACGAACGCGATGCTCGCCGAGCTGTACCGCGGCGCGAGCGGCGCCGACGTGCGCATCATCGAGAACTACCTGCCGGCCTCGTTCGCGCCGCCGCAAGAGCGCATACCGCACGACGGCGTCTGGATCGGCTGGGTCGCGGCGGCCGAGCACCGCCGCGACGTCGAGCGCCTGCGCCTCACCGAGGTCGTGACGGACCTGCTCGAGCGCCATCCGCAGCTGACGGTCGTCACGGTCGGCGTCTCGCTCGGCGTGCGCAGCGACCGCTACATGCGCGTGCCCGAGCAGCACTACGGCGACCTGCCGAAGGTGCTCGCCGAACTCGACGTCGGCATCGCGCCGCTCGCCGACATCCCGTTCAACCACGGGCGCTCGAACGTCAAGCTCAAGGAGTACTCGGCGATGGGGCTGCCGTGGCTTGCCTCGGCGATGGGGCCGTACGCGGGGATGGGGGAGAAGCAGGGTGGCCGGCTCGTGCCCGACGACCGCTGGCGCGAGGAGATCGAAGCCCTGATAGCTGACGCCCGCGCGCGCCGCAAGCTCGGCCGCAACGCCGCCAAGTGGGCGCGCGGCGAGACGATCGAGTCCCACGTCGACGCGTGGGAGCGGGCGTTCGAGGACGCGATCCGCGCCGCGCGGGCGTAGGATGTCGCGCAACACGATCCGTTGCGCAACATGGCGCGTTGCGCTAGGCTGTCGTCCATGCCCGTCGCCACCGCCGACAAGGTCGCCGCGCTGAGCCGCGACTTCCACTCCCAGCGCCGGCTCGCCGACGTGCTCGACGTCAGCCCGGCGCAGGTCACGCGCTGGCGCCGCGGGCAGGGCATCGACGAGCTCAACGCCGAGCGCGTCGACCTGCTCGAGCTCGTGATGTCGAACCTGCTGCGGCTCTACCCGCCGGACGCGGCCGAGGCCTGGTTGCACGGCGTCAACCCGCATCTCGGCGATCGCCGTCCGCTCGACCTGATCCGCCGCGGGCAGGCGCACCGGCTGCTCGACGCGATCGCCGCCGAGCGCGCCGGCAGCTTCGCGTGATCGTCTGGCGGGTCCTCCCGCTCGATCCGGCCGCTGCGTCGCTTGAACCGGGCGGACCGCTGTGGTTCCCGCGCGCGCTCCCGGGCGTCGGGCGCCACGACAATCCGGACCGTTACGGCTGCCTGTACGCGACGCTCCACCCGGTCGCGGCGGTCGCCGAAGCGCTCGCGCCGTTCCGCGGATCCGGCCAGCTGACCGACGCGATGCTGATGCGCGGCGGGCGGCGGCTCGTGCTGTGCTCGCTGGAGCTCGGCGCCGCCGACGGCGATGGCGCGCTCGTCGACCTCGACGATTCGCGCCTGCTCGCGGTCGAGCGGCTGCGGCCCTCGCAGGTCGCCACGCGCACGCGCGAGGTCACGCAGGCGCTGGCGCTGCGGCTACACGACAAACACTCGGACGCGCTCGGGCTGCGCTGGTGGTCGACGCTCGAAGCGTCGTGGATCAACGTCACGTTGTTCGACCGCGCCGCCGCCCGGCTCGCGCTCGACCGCTTCGAGCCGCTGGCGCCGAGCGACGCGAACACGCTCGCGGCGGCGAGCTTCCTCGGCCTCGGCTGAGCGCCAGGCCGCCGCGGGCCGCGCGCTACGGCGCCGCGGAGCGGCCGGCGACGAGCAGCGACGCGCCGATCGCGCCGCCGAGGTCGCCGAGCTCGACGAGCCGGACGTCCGGCGGGCGCTCGTCGACGAACAGGTGCGGGCGCATCGCCTCGCGAATCCGCTCGACGTACGGCTCGCCGAAGCGCACGCCGAGCCCGCCGCCGATCACGACCGCCTCGACGTCGAGCAGGTTCTGCGCCGACGCGACGCCGGCGCCGAGCGCCCGGACCGCGTCGTCGACCAGCTCGGTCGCGAGCGCGTCGCCGTGCTCGATCGCGCGTGCCCAGATCCCGCTCGTGAGGCGCTCGCGGCCATGGTGGCGCATCAGCTTGAAGAGGTCGGTCTTCTCGCCCTGCTCGTGGCGCTCGCGGGCGCGCGCCTCCATCGCGGCGCGCCCGGCGTAGGCCTCCATGCAGCCGTGGCGCCCGCACGGGCAGCGCCGCCCGCCGCGCTTGACGACCATGTGGCCGATCTCGCCGGCGGCGCCGCGCCCGAGCCACGGCCTGCCGTCGAGCACGATCCCGCCGCCGACGCCGGTGCCCCAGAAGACGCCGATCAGCGACGCGTAGTCGCGGCCGGCGCCCAGCGCGGCCTCCGCGTCGGTCGCGACCTGGACGTCGTTGCCGAGCGCCACGCGCGTGCCGAGCTGCTCGGCGAGCGCGGGGGCGAGCGGGAAGGTCCCTTCCCAGCCGGGCAGGTTGCGCGCCTCGGCGACCGTGCCGGCCGCGGCGTCGATCGCGCCAGGGGAGCCGACCCCGACGCCCGCCAGCTCGGCCGCCTCGCAGCCGGCCGCCTGCGCCGCCTCGCGCAGCGCGTTGGCCATCGCGGTCGCGACGTCGGCCGGCCCCCCGCTCGTCGGCGTCGGATGGCGCGCCTCGCCGAGCACGGCGTTCGCGTCGTCGACGACGACCGCCTGGATCTTCGTGCCGCCGAGGTCGATCCCGCCGCGCGCGCTCACGCCTGCGCCCCCTCGGCGACGGCGCCCGGCAGCGACGCCTCGACGGCGCCAACGTCCGCGTGCGGGCCGCTGTCGCGCGGCAGCGTCAGCGCGAGCGCGAGCGCCGGCAGCGGGAGCGCCGCGATCAGCGCCATCACCGGCGTCAGGCCGACGTGGTCGGCGAGGATCCCCATCCCGAACGCAGCGAGGCCGCCGACGCCGATCGCCGCGCCGAGCGTCACGCCCGAGGCGACGCCGATGCGGTTGGGCAGGAACTCCTGGCCGAGCACGACCGTGATCGAGAACGTGCCGACGGTCAGGAAGCCGCACAGCGCGAGCAGCGCGAACGTCGCCGGCTCGCTCGCGATCACGACCGCGAGCAGCAGCGGCGTCAGCAGCGCGTTGCACCCGATCAGGATCTGCGTGCGGCCGATCCGGTCAGCGAGCTGGCCGCCGGCGAGCGTGCCGAGCGCGCCGGCGACCAGGACCGTCGTCAGCGCCGCGTCGCCGACGCCGGGGGAGGCGTGGAAGTGGACGAGGAACCAGGCCGGCACGAACGCCTGCAGGCCGAAGTACGCGCCCGAGCGCACGCCCGCGATCGCCGCGACGCGCGCGAACGGCCCCCAGCGGTCGCGCGGCGCGCCCGAGCCGTGTGCGTCGCGCGCGTGCGTCGCCGGGCGGAAGCCGGTCAGGCGCGGCAGCTCGCGCGTCACCCAGACCGCGATCGCGAACATCGGCACGAGCAGCCAGACGGTCCCGCCGAGGCCGAGCGCGAGCACGAGCGGCGTGACCATGATCGGGCCGAGCGCGAAGCCGATGTTGCCGCCGACGGAGTAGAAGCTCATCCCGCTCGCGCGTCGCGCCCCCGACACGTAGTTGGCGTAGCGCGCGCCCTCCGGATGGTAGGCGCCGACGCCCAGTCCCGCGAGCGCGACGAGCGCGAAGGTGACCGGATAGCTGTCCGTCAGGCCGGCGAGCGCGATCCCGGTCGCCGCCAGCAGCACGCCGCCGGGCAGCAGCCACGGCAGCGAGCGGCGGTCGGCGAGGTGGCCGAACAGCGGCTGCAGCAGGGAGGAGGAGGCCGTCATCGCGAGCACGAGCGCGGTCGCCGCGGCGTAGCCGTAGCCACGGTCGCGGATCAGGAACGGCAGCAGCGCCGGGACCGCGCCCTGCGCGACGTCGACGCAGGCGTGCCCGGCCGACAGCGTGAGGATCGCGCGGCGGTCGATTCCGGCTCGCATGGCCGCCGACCGTAGCAGCGTCCGGCCGCCCGGCCGGGTACCTTGTGCGGCGCTCGGATCACGGTCGCACGTAGAGGAGAGCGGGCTTGCACATGCCAGGGATGCCACCGACCACCGCGGGACGCCGCCGCGTGTCCGCAGCGCGGGCGCTCTGCTGCGCGGCGCTCGCCGCCGCCGGCGGGCTCGCCGCGTTCGGCGGCGCGGCCGATGCCGCAGGCCTGCCGCCGGTCAAGCCGTGCGGGATCAGCCGGGCGTTCGAGCCGCGGCTCGCGTACCTGACCGACCTCACGAGCGTGCGCCCGACCGTGTGGGCCGCGCGACCCGACGCGACCCACACGGTGCGGCTCGGCAGCGGCGCGTACTCCGCGACCGTCTCGCGCGACGGCTCGACGGTCGCGGTCGTCACGCCGCAGTCCGCGAGCGGCAGCTCGCTCGTCGTCGTGCCGAGCCACGGCGGCCGCTTCAAGACGCTGCTGCAGACGAGCGGATCGTTCGACCAGGTCACATGGTCGGACTCGGGCTGGCTCGCGGTGGTCGTCGACGATCGTCGACTCGTCGTCTTCGACCCGGCGCGGCGCGTCCACCGCACGCTCGCGCGCGGCGGCATCGACGGCGCCAGCTTCATGCCCGGCGCCTGCTCGGACCGGCTCGTCTACGGCCGCGCGGCCTCGGACTCGTTCACGGCGCCCGTGAACCTCTACGCCGCGACGCTCGACGGCAAGCACACGCAGCAGCTCACGCACGACGGCCGCAGCCTCGATCCGCTGTGGGGGCCGCGTCAGATCGCCTTCGACCGCGAGCGCCTGCGCCGCAACGACGCGCCCGTCTACCAGCTCTGGCTCGCCGACCCCGACGACAGCCATGCGCGCCAGCTCACCCACCTGCGCATCGGCACGCTCGTCTCGGGCCTGACGCCGACCGCCTTCTCCGGCGACGGCACGCGCCTGCTCGCCGAGTTCGTCGGACAGGACACGAGCGAGGCGTGGAGCGTGCAGGTTCCCGGCGGCCGCGCCCGCGACCTCACCGGCAGGGTCGACAACGTGTCCGGCGCCGGCCTGTCGGCCGACGGACGCACGGTGCTCGTGCAACGCGGCTCGCCCGAGGACGCCGCGCACCAGTCGATCGCGACGATCCCGTTCTCCGGCGGCCCCGCGCACGTGCTCGTCGCGCATGGCGGCTCGCCGAGCTGGAACCGCTGAGCTACATAAGATCGATTATCGAGCATTGACGAGCTGCCGGGCGCCGCGTGGCGGCGGGCTCCCCGCGCCGGCGCGTCGCTCAGGCTGCGGCCGGCGGCGGCGAGGGCGGGAACGGCGGCGGCACGCTCGTGGTGGCTCGCGCGGCGTCGGCGGCCGCGAGCCGGGCGCGGCGCTCGCGCGCGAGCTCCGGCAGCGTCTTGCGCGCGCTCTGCTCGCGCAGCTCGCGCGCGCGCTCGACTGCGCGCGTGACGTCCTGCGAGCGGCGGCGGGCGTGCTCCTGCCAGGCGGCCGGCATGTCCCGATGGGTCGGCATGGGACCCGCCTCGGCAGCCCCGCCCCCGGACTTGAGCGGCGGGCGCGCTTTTGCACACGTTATGAACCCAGCGGGGCCCGAGCGCTGCGCAGCCGGTGGGCCTTGCGCCGCGTCAGGCGAGCGTGAACTGGCCGACGAGCTGGTCGAGCTCCTCGGCCGTCTTGGCCAGCTCCTGCGCGGAGGCGGCGACCTGCTGCGTGGCGGCGGACGTCTGCTGCGTCGAGGCCGACACCTGCTCGCTCGACGCCGACGACTGCTCGGCGACGCTCGCGACGAGCGACATGCTCTCCTGCATCTGCGCCGCGCGCGCCGCGATCTGCTCGATCGCGACCGCGATCTGCTCGACGCGCGCGCTCATGTCGTCGACCGAGCCGCCGATCTGCTCGAACGAGGCACGTGCCTGCTCGACGGTCGCGGCGCCGTCCTCGGTCTGCCGCGCGCCGCTCTCGACGACGTCGACGACGTGGCCCGTCTCGCGCTGGATCTCCTCGACGAGGTCGGCGATCGTGCCGGCCGCGCGCTGAGACTCCTCGGCGAGCTTGCGCACCTCCTCGGCGACGACCGCGAAGCCGCGGCCCTGCTCGCCAGCGCGCGCCGCCTCGATCGCCGCGTTGAGCGCCAGCAGGTTCGTCTGCTCGGCGATCCCGGTGATCGTGCCGACGATCCCGCCGATCCGCTCGGACTTCTCGCCCAGCTCGCGGATCGCGCTCGTCGCGTCGTTGGAGACCGCGCGCGCGGCGCGCATCGCGTCGGTCGCGCGTGTGACGGTCGCGGCGCCCTGCTCGGCGATCGCGCGCGCCTGCTTGGCGGCGATGGCGGTCTCCTGCGCGTTGGCGGCACTCGACTGCGACGCAGCGGCGACCTCCACGGTCAGCCCGCGCGCCTCGGCGACCGAGCGCACCTGGCGCTCGGCGCCCTGCGCGACCTCGCCGAAGGTCGTGGCGATGTCGGTGATCGCACGGCCGGTCTGCTCGGACGTCGTCGCCATCTGCTGCGAGGCGGCGGCGACGCTCGCGGACGTCTGCGCGATCTCGTGAATCATCGCGGCGACCTTCGCGCGCATCTCGTTGTAGGCGACGATCGAGTCGTTCGTGCGCTCGAGGATCTCGTTGATCGCGACGGTCACCTCCCCCACCTCGTCGCTTGAGATCCGCGCGATCGGGCGCATGTCGGAGACGACCTCGACGGTCATGTCGCCGCTCGCGATCGCCGTCAGCCCGTCGCCGAGGCCGCCGACGACGTGGTCGCGGAGGCGCTGCAGGCGCGCGAGCATCCGGCGCACGCGCAGGCGCAGCGCGAGCGTGATCCAGGTCGCAAGCCCCCCGGCCACGAGCACCGCCACGACCGCGGCGATCGCGATCAGCAGCTGCACCTCGGACTCGGTCGCGTGGAAGTCGTCGTTGATGCGGGCCATCGCCCGGCTGCCGCCGGCCCCGGCCGCGAGCGCCGCCCGCACGGCACGATCGTGGTCGTGCCCGAGCGACTGGATCGTCGCGATCGACACGAGCGCGATCCCGATCACGAACAGCACGACGACCCCGAACGCAAGCCCGAACTTGCGCCCGACCGTCCAGCGGATGCCGAAGACGCCCTTCACGCCCGGGTCATCGGCCGGGCGCGACGGGAGTTGAGCCCGCTTCTCAGCGCGGCAGCGTCGGCGGCCCGGTGTAGGCCGTGCCGTCCGGCGCCGTCCACAGCACGCGCCAGGCGCGGCCCCTGCGGTTCGCGACGTGACGCTTCCAGTAGCCGCTGGCGGCGTAGTGCTGCGTGCCGAGCGTCCTGAAGCCGTGGCCGCGGTCGGCGAACTGGATCGTGACCTTCCCTCCCACGCCATGTGCGGGGCGCACGAAGCCCCACAGCGTCGCGCTGGCCGAGCCGTGCGCGAGCACGACAAGCGGCAGGCGGAAGCTCTGCAACGCCGGCTTGGGCACGTTGCCCTTGAACAGGAACAGGCCGGACTCGAACCGCCCGGTCGCGCCGTTGAGGGTCTGATCGTCGCGCAGCAGGTACTGCGAGAACGACGCGACGCGCGCGTTGCTGTAAGCCATGTACTCCGCCAGCGAGCGGAAGTCGGACTGGACGGGCAGCGGCACGCCGGCGAGATGGTCGGGGAAGCTCTGGACGCCGAACTCCGTCACGTAGACCGGCAGGCGCCGCGGCAGTGCGCGCGCCGCGGCAGCGCGGTCGAGCGCCTTCACGAGCCGCGAGATGACGCCGATCGTCACGTCGTCGGGCGTCGGCGGGATCATCCGCGGGCCGACCGCGCGCGTGTACGGGTGCATCGCGAAGCCCTGCGCCGGGACGGCCGCGCACGTGCGCGACTTGCGGTAGCTGCCGTTGAGGCACAGCATCGCGCGCAGGAAACGCAGTGGCGAGGTCGTGCCGATGCGCGCGAGGTGATTGCCGATCGGCGCCAGCTCGCCGATCAGGATCGGCGCAGAGACGCGCGCCGAGCGCAGCCCGGCGTACGCCTTCAGGTACAGCGCGCGGTAGATCGACGCGCTCGCGAGCTCCCTCGTCGGGCCGAGCATCTTGCCGAGGTTCGGCTCATTCCAGATCGACCACCAGGAGACCTGCGACCCGTAGCGGCGCCCGACCGCGGTCGCGAGCTTGCCGAACGCGGTCGCGCTCGGGTTCGTGATCCCGTCGCGGTGCGACGCGGTCGCCCAGCGCGGCGCCGGGCCCGCGATCGTCAGCAGGACCTTCATCCCGCGTGCGCGCGCGTGCGAGATCGCGATGTCGTAGCGCGACCAGCCCGCGGCAGGGTACGCGTTCGGGTCGGTCGCGTTGAACGCCGGCGCGCGGCTCGCGTTCGGGCTCGGCGCCACGCTCGCCCACGGCAGCTGGATGCGGATCGCCGTCACGCCGAGGCTCTGGAGCAGGTCCAGCGCGCTGTCGGGCGCGCCGTTGAGCAGCTCGAAGGGCGCCTCGACGGTCGTGAGCTGACGGCTGTTCGCGCTCGCGGACGCGGCGGGGACGAGCCCCGCGAGACAGGTCACGGCGACGGCGAGCAGGATCCGTTTGCGCACGAGGCGATCTCCTTCGTCGTGTTGCGCCGCGGGGGCGCGGCGTGGCCGATCGGAGCACGGTGCCGCCCCTGCGGCCTTGCACCGGTCCTAACGCGGCGAGGCGGCGAAGGTAGCGCAACGCGCGGTCGTCAGTCGGGCGTGCGCGATCGGAAGCTGACCTCGACCCGCTCGTCGTCGCGCCGCTCCTCGACCCGCGCGGAGGCCCGCAGCGCGCGCAGATCGGCGGGCGTGAGCGGCTCGAGCAGGCCGCGCGGCCACAGCCGCCGCGCACGCACGACGTTCGCCTCGGCCGCCAGCAGCACCAGCTGGGCGCCAAGGTACAGCCACGACAGCAGCCCGATCACGATCGCGAACAGCCCGTAGGTCGCGTTCGCACGGCGCACGACGCGGTCGACGTAGATCCCGCCGAGCGCCTGCAGCAGCGCCCACGCCAGGCCGGCGAGCACGATCCCCGGCACGAGCAGCCGCGTCGGGACGGCGGCCGGCGTCAGCAACCGGAAGACGACCCAGAACAGCAGCACGTCGAGCGCCACCGACAGCGCGATCCCACCGATCCGCAGGCCGAGCCCCTGACTGTGGCCGCCCGCCAGCAGCCCGACCGCGGTCGTGATCGCGACGTTCAGCGAGCCGAGCACCGCGAGCACGAGCAGCCCGCGCAGCCGCGCCATGAGGAAGTCGCGCCGGCGGCGCCGCGGCACGTCCCACACGTCGTCCATCGCGCGTTGTCCCGCGAGCGCGATTCCCAGCCCCGCCCAGATCGCGGCGACGAGCCCGATCGCGAGCGCGGCCGTGCTGCCGCCGAGCGCGTGCGCCTGCAGGTCGCGCCCGATCACCGGGAACTGTGCAACCGCCGAGGTGACGATTCGCTTGGAGAGGCCGGGGTTGTCGCTCAGCACGTAGCCGAGCAGCGTCACGAGCACCAGCAGCAGCGGGAACAGCGAGAAGAAGCCGTAGTAGGCGATCAGCGCCGCGAGGTTACCTGCGCGGTCGTCGGAGAACTTGCGCACGACGGCGACCGGGAAGCCGAGCGCGCGACGGCGGCGCTGCAGCCGGTCGAACGCGCGGACGGGAGCGAGCGGATCCACGTCCGCTATGTACCCGTTCACCACGGCGCCAACGGATGGCGTGCGTTCCCCTGCCAGTTCGTGATGGCGATTTCCAACTGTTCGGTGGGCAGTTGCTCAATGGGCCCGATCCGACGTGTCTTTTGCCGCCGAATGCGCTGTAGACCAGCCGGAGGCGACCTTGTTGGATTGCGCCATCATGAACGCCGACCTCCACTCGCCCGAGCACGCAAGGCTCGGTCGCGCCGTTCGCGAGCTGCGTGCCCGCCGCGGGCTGTCGCAGGAGGAGCTCGGCTATCGCAGCGGCCTGCACCGCAACTACGTCGGTGCGATCGAGCGCGGCGAGATCAACCCGACCTTCCGGGTCCTGCTCAAGCTCGAACGCGGGCTGCAGCTACCGCTCTCGGAGATCATCCAGCTATGGGAGCGCCGCGCGCACGAGCCGGTCACGATGCGCGTGCGTCGGCGCAGCTGACCGGCGGTGGCGCACCGGTCGCGGGCGCGCGGTGCGCGCAGGCGGCGCCGACGTGCCCGTTCCACAGCGGCAGCGTCCGCATCGTGCTCGGTCGTCGGCGCGCCGCGCACGACGGCGGGCGCAGCGGCGCGGCGTGACGCAGATCGCCCGCGGCACGCCGCTCGCCGAGCGCGATCAGCTCCGACAGCGCGACACCGAGGCCGGCGGCGAGGCGCAGCAGGACGCCGAGCGTCGGGTTCAGCTCACCGCGCTCGATCGCGCCGACGTAGTTGCGGTGCAGGCCGCTGCGATAGCCGAGCTCCTCCTGCGAGATGCCGTGGCAGGCGCGCAGCTCGCGGACGGCGCGACCGAGCGCACGGTGGTGCGAAGTGCGGGATCGCTGCAGCATCGCCGCATCCTTGCCGACAGAGCCGCAACGACGCTACACGCAATCGCAACGATTTCGCGACGGCGCAGACACGGCGCGCCGCAGCCGGAGGCTGGCGAAGCCGCCGGTGTCGCCAGGCCGTCCTACGCCTCCCCCTCCTCGCGCCAGTCGTCGTCGGCCAGCTCGCTGCTGTGCTCGTGATCGGCTTCGGCGTCGTCGGGCGCAGCGTGCTCGTCCTCCGGGCGGCCGCGGTCGTGGTAGATCGCGTGCGCCGACTGCATGTCGCCGTGCGACGCGTGCTCGATCAGCGCCTCCTCGGCCTCCTCGAACCCCTCCGCGTAGCCGCCCCCCGCCTCGATCACGGGGCGCTCGGCCGGGTCGAGGTCCTCATCTCCGGCGATGCCGCCGATGCGCGCGGCTTCGGTCGCGGCGGCGTCGATCTCGTCCTGCTCGTGTCGGGGATCCGGGCTCATCGCACGTCCTCTCGTGCTGGGGATGCGTTTCGCGCTCCACGATAGCCCAGCGCCGCCGCCGGCCGGCGGCGCCGGTCTCGGGAGCGGCCGCGGATCAACGAATTCACGCTTTGCACAGGTTCAGGCGGCCTTTGTTCACCTTTTCGCTTGGCAGTCATCACACAACTGCTTTATGGTGAGAAACGTGAGCGGCCACGCGACAGATCGCGGGCCGGCGAACGGTGGGGAGACGCTCGGCTGCGACGAGGCCGCGAGCGTCCTAGCCGTTTCGCCTGCCGTGTTGCGCAACTGGGCGGAGCGGCTGTCCTTTCCCGAGGACGTCGGCACGCCGGACGCCCCGCGCTTCCGGCGATCGGAGGTCGAGGCGCTGCGCGCGACGCTCGGTCAGGCGCATTCCGTCGAAGGCGCGATCCGCGCTGCGCAGGAGCGCCTCGGCGGCGGCGGCGCGCCCTCACCGTGACGGCGGCGGGGCGCTTCACATTCACATCAAATTTCGATGTGTCAACACACCGGTCGGGCGCGCTTCCCGCCCGGTCGCGTCCGCCCGCCCGTCGGCAGCCCGCCCTGCAGCGCCCGGCCGACGTCGGCCAGCAGCAGGTCGACCATGTCGCGGCTGGTGCTCTCCTTGACGACCATCCGCAGCACCTCGACGTCCTGGGCGTCGGGCGGCAGCGGGTAGGCCGGCACGATCCAGCCGCGCTCGCGCAGGCGGTCGGACAGCTCGAACACGTCGTGGCGCTCGGGGTCGGTCGCGCGCACGACCACGACCGGGAAGCTGTCGCGGTCGTGCAGCGCCTCGAACGCGCCGGTCGCGACGAGGCCGTCGGCGAGCGCCTGCGCGTTGGCGAGCGTCGCCTGCGCGATGCGCGCGTAGCCGGCCGCGCCCAGCCGCAGGAAGTTGTAGTACTGGAGGATCACGCTATTGCTCGGGCGCGAGAAGTTGAGGCTGTAGTTGGGCATGTCGCCGCCGAGGTAGTTGATGTGGAAGACGAGCTCCTGCGGCAGGTCGGCCTTGTCGCGGAAGACGACGGTCCCCATCCCCGGGTAGACGAGCCCGAACTTGTGGTTGGAGACGTTGATCGAGCGCACGCTCGGCAGGCGGAAGTCCCACGCGAGCTCCGGCCGCGTGAAGGGCGCCAGGAAGCCGCCGCTGGCGGCGTCGACGTGCAGCGGGATGCGCCAGCCCCGCTCGCGCTCGAGGCGCTGCAGCAGCGCGTCGATCCCGGCGAGGTCGTCGATCTGGCCGGTGAACGTCGTGCCGAGCAGGCCGCCGACCGCGATCGTGCGCTCGTCGGCATGCGCCTCGACGTCGGCGGCGCTCAGCGTGTACGAGCCGTCGCGCATCGGCACGATGCGCGCCTCGACATCGAAGTAGCGCGTGAACTTCTCCCAGCAGGTGTGCACGTCGGCGCCGATCACGAGGTTCGGCCGGGCGGCCGGCTCCCCCGCCTGGGCCCGGCGGTCGCGCCACGACTGGCGGTGGGCCAGCATCGCGAGCATGATCGCCTCCGAGGAGCCGATCGTCGCGGTGCCGACCGGCGTCGCGTCGCGCGGCGCGTGGAACAGCCGCCCGATCATCGTGACGACGCGCTCGTGGATCGCCTCGGTCTGCGGGTACTCGTCCTGGTCGATCATGTTCTTGCCGAGCGTCTCGGTCGCCAGCCGCTGCGCCTCGGGCTCCATCCACGGCGTCACGAAGGACGCGAGGTTGAGCGCGGGATTGCCGTCGAGGTTGAGCTCGTCGTGCACGAGGCAGTAGGCCGCCTCCGCGCTCATCCCCTCCTGCGGCAGCTCGAACTTCGGCACCGGCCGGTCGACCCAACGCCCGGCGTACGCGGGCGCGTGGACATCGTCGGCGCCGGTCCTGACCCTGTGCATCGCTGCCTCCCGTGGTCGCGTGAGCCGTTCTGCAGCTTCGCTACCCGGGCGGACGACTGCCGAGGCGCCAGCCGCGCCGCGCGCGCCCGCTACGCGAGGCGGTGACGCAGGCTCTCCTCCTGCATGCGCTCGACCTCGGCGACGGTGAGCGCCGGGTCGCGCGTGCGCAGGTGCGCGTGGGAGACCTCGGCCGGGCTCGGCTGGTCCTCGGGGCGCGGCCAGCTCGCCGGGTCCCACAGCCGCGAGCGCACGAACGCCTTCGGGCAGTGCGTGTAGACCTCGCGGGCACGCACGACGATCGCGCTGCGTGGCGGCCTGCCGACGGGGCTCAGGCGGTCGAGCAGCTCGGGTTCGGCGGTGACGCAGGCGTCGCCGTTGACGCGCAGCGTCTGGTCGCGGCCGGGGATCAGGAAGATCAGGCCGGCGCGGCCGGTCGCGACGACGTTCGTGAGCGTGTCCAGGCGCTTGTTGCCGGTCGCGTCGGGGATCGCGAGGTGCGCGTCGTCGAGCACGGCCACGAAGCCGGGCGGGCCGCCGCGCGGCGTCACGTCGCAGTTGCCGGCGGCGTCGTGGCTGGCGACGAGCACGATCGGCGCGACCGCGATCAGCCGCCGGCAGGCGTCGTCGAGGCGCGCGATGTCCTTGTCGATCACGCGCTGGGCCGGCGGCTTGTAGTGCTCGCGCAGCTGCGCCTCGCTCGTCATCGCACCCGCGAACGGATCGCCGTGCATGCAGACCATCATGGCAGTCGGTGCGTCCGGATCCCGCCGGTCGCACGGGATGCCATTTTCTCGATCCGCTGCCCGGCCTCTGCCGTCGCGACCAGCGGCGAATCCGACTCGATTGCCGCCCCGGTCAGGCTGACTCGGCGGCGACCTCGGCGATGACGCGCGAGAGCTGGGCTCCCTGCCAGGCGAGCGGGGACTTGCCGGGCGGCTCGGTGAGCAGGCGGGCGCCGGAGATCGCGGCGGCGTAAGCCTCGCCGATCGCGAGCGGGTGGCCGGGGTCGGCTTCGTCGCGGCTGGCGACGACGGCGGCCGGGAGCGCGAGCGCGCGCAGCTCGTCGAGCGACTCGAACGGGCGCGAGCGCGGCACCGTCTGCAGCGCGTCCGCGACCGCCGCGAGGTCGGCGTGCTGGGCCATGCGCTGGCGCAGCACGGTCCGCACGGTGTCCCGCCAGGCGGCGGGCACCTCGTCCTCGACGCGGTAGGCGGCGACGAAGCCCTCGACCCCGCCGCTGCGCAGCCCGTCGGCCAGCGCGTCCCAGTGCGCGAGCGAGACGGCGTCGCCGTGCGCGACGGGGTCGTACGCCGGCGTGATCGCGACCAGGCCGCGCACGCGCGCGGGCGCCTCCAGCGCGAGGCGCAGCAGCGTGTGCGCCCCCATCGAGGCGCCCGCGAGGACCGCGCGCTCGATCGCCAGCGCGTCGAGCACCGCGCGCAGGTCGCCCGCCAGGTCGGCGTAGCCGTACCCGCCCGCCGCCGGCGCCCGCGACGAGCGTCCATGGCCGCGCGCGTCGTAGGCGACGACCCGGTGCCCGCCGCGCGCGAGCACGCTCGAGCCCATCACGACATAGCGCCGCGTCGCCGTGAGCCCGTGCGCCAGCACGACGGGTACCCCGTCGGGGTCCCCGGTCTCCTCGACGCTCAGCCGCACGCCCGCGTGCTCGACGACCCGCTCCGCGCTCGTCACGAGCGGGGGTGATAGCAGGCGGCTCGCGCGTACTACCCTGAACGCTCGATGATCTTCGACGTCACCGAGGCCGACTTCGAGCAGCAGGTGATCGTGCGCTCGCGCACGATGCCGGTCGTCGTCGACTTCTGGGCGACGTGGTGCGGGCCGTGCCGCCAGCTCACGCCCGTGCTCGAGCGCGCGGTCCGGGAGCGCGCCGGCAAGCTCGCGCTCGCGAAGCTCGACACCGACGCGAACCCCGCGCTCTCCCAGGCCTTCGGCATCCAGGGGATCCCGGCCGTCAAGGCGTTCCAGGACGGCCGCGTCGTCGCGGACTTCGTCGGCGCGCAGTCCCCCGCCGCGGTCGACCGCTTTCTCGACGGCCTGCTTCCCTCCGAGGCCGACGCGCTCGTGGCCAAGGGCGACGAGGCCTCGCTGCGGCGCGCCGTCGAGCTGGAGCCGGGACGGTCGGACGCGGCCGTCCCGCTCGCGCGCCTGCTGCACGCTCGCGGCGCGGACGACGACGCGCTCGCGCTGCTCGAGCGCGTGCCCCGCGACGACTTCGCCGCCGCCGGGCTGGCCGCGCGCATCGGGCTCGAGCGCGCCGCCGACCCCGACCTCGCCGGCGCCTTCGCCGCGCTCGACGCCGGCGATCACGAGCGCGCGATCGATCTGCTCGTCGCCGCGATCCCGAGCACCGACGGCGGCCGGGATCAGATCCGCAAGGTCGTCGTCGCGCTGCTCGACGAGCTCGGCGTCGAGCACCCGCTCGCACGCGAGGGCCGCCGCAAGCTCGCCGCCGCGCTGTACTGAGCGCGGCGCACGCGCCGCCCGCCGTGGGGCCCGCCGAGCACCGCCCGCCGCGCCACGCCTAAGAGGCGGCGCCTTCGAGCGGCAGCGCAAGCTGGTCCGGTGACGGCGCGGGGAACGTGCTCTCCGGCTCGACGCCGTCGAACGACGCCATCCGCACCCCCAGCAGACGGACCGGCCGCGGGGGCGCGTAGGCGCGCAGCAGCTCGAGCGCGATCGCCGTCACAAGCTCGGCGTCGTTCGTGGCGACCTCGATCGTGCGGGCGCGCGTGACGTTGGTCCAGTCGTCGAGGCGGACCTTGATGCCGATCGTGCGCCCGCGCCGGTCGCGCGCCCGCAGGCCCTCGCACAGCTCGCGCGCGAGCCGGCGCAGGATCTCCTCCAGCTCCGTCGGCGATGCGATGTCCTCGTCGAAGGTGCGCTCGGCCGAGCGCGACTTCAGCACGCGCTCGGTCGTGACCGGGGAGTCGTCGGCGAACCACGCTCTCGCGCGCAGCTCGCGCCCGTGGCGCGCGCCGAAGCGCTCGGCCAGCAGCGCCTCCGGCGCCTGCTGCAGCGCGCCGATCGTCTCGATCCCGAGCGCGCGCAGCCGCTCGGCCGTCTTCGGGCCGATCCCCGGCAGGCGGCCGGCCGGGTCGCCGGCGAAGCGCCGCGCCGCGTCCTCGCGCCCCATCGCGACGAACCCGCGCGGCTTGCCGAGGTCGCTGCACATCTTCGCCACGAGGCGCGACGGCCCGACGCCGACCGACACGACGATCCCCGTCCGCTCCTCGACCTCGGCGACCAGCTCGCGCAGGATCCGCAGCGGCTTCTCGACGCCGGTCAGGTCGGCGTACGCCTCGTCGAGCGAGACGTGCTGGAGCGGGCCGAGCCGGGCGACGACGACCTCCCACACCGCGCGCGACGCGCGACGGTAGGCGTCGAAGTCCGGCGGCAGGACGATCGCGTGCGGGCACAGCCGCCGCGCCCGCGCGGCCGGCATCGCCGAGCCGACGCCGTACTTGCGCGCCTCGTAGGAGGCCGTGGTGACGACCGCGCGCGGCCCCGAGCCGGCGACGACCACCGCCTGCCCGCGCAGCTCCGGGCGCCGCAGCAGCTCGACCGACACGTAGAACGCGTCGCAGTCGAGGTGCGCGACGACGCGCTTGGGCGCGGGCGCGGGCGGCGGCGTCCCCTCCGGCGGCTGGGCCATGCCCCGAGGGTACGCCGCTGCCCGGCGGCACGAGTCGAACGTGCGTTCGTGCGCTCAGCGCGTGCTCCAGACCACCCCCACGCCTTCGAAGCCGAGCCGCCGCGCGGTCGCGCCGGTCAGGTCCCATTCGCGCCCGCCGACGTAGGGCCCGCGGTCGACGACCGGCACCGTCACCGTGCGCCCACGGTATCTGAGCGTGACGCGCGTGCCGCACGGCAGCGTGCGGTTCGCCACGCCGAGCGTGTCGTAGCCGAGCGTCCCGCCGCATGCGAGCGCGCCGCCGTAGAGGTCGTACCAGGAGGCGAGCGTCGGGCGATAGGCGACGAGCGTGCCGGCCGGGACGCGCGGCAGGCGATGCCCGCGCCCGCCGGCGACGCGCACGCGCAGCCGTAGCTCGCCGAGCGCGACGGTGGCGAGCCGCGCGGCGAAGTGGCCGTTCGCGCTCGTGCGGGCCGCCCCGAGCGCGCGCCAGCGCCCGCCGATGGCGGCCTCGACGACGATCCGCCGGCCGCGCTCGCGCGGCAGCAGCGTGCCGCGGATGCGCAGGCTGTCGCCCGCGTGCACGTCGTAACGGTGGCGCGCCACGACAAGGCGCCAGCGGACCGGCCGATGTCTTCGCACACGCGGCGCGCGGGCGGGCCCACGACCGCGGGCAGCCGAGGCCGGCGCGGGCGCGCCGCCGGCGGTCGCGGGCGGCGCGCCGGCTCCAGGCACGGGCGGCGACGCGGCCGGCGCGAGCGGACTCGCGGACAGCGTCCCGGCGAGGACGAGCACGCCCAGCGCCGCATGCCGCGGCCGGGCGCGCACCAGACGGTGCAGGCGCAACGGTGCCTCCTTCGCTCAATCGACCGGGCGCCTACGGAGTTAGCTGACGGGCTCGCGCACCATCTCGAATGCGCACGCTCGCGCCCTGGATCGGGCACGGCGGCGCGACGGCGTCGCTACGGCGGCAACAGCCGCCGATTCGCCCCTGCCGGACGGACGTTGACGGGAACGTCCGGCTCTGGGTCCCCCGCTCGCCGGCGCACCGGGCGCCGGCGACTCGGCTGGTCGATTTCGACTGGGGCAGCTTACCGGTGCGACGGACTTGATGTGTGCCCTATCTCACAATCGGCTCGGATGCCACAATGGGCTCCACGATGGCCAATCGCGATCGCCTGACGGGCCTCGACGCCTCCTTCCTGCACCTCGAGCACGACACCTCGACGCACATGCACGTCGCCTCGTGCATGGTGTTCGAGGGCACGCCGCCGACGCACGACGAGCTCGTGGCGACCGTCGAGGGACGCCTGCACCTCGTGCCGCGCTACCGCCAGCGGCTCGCGTTCGTGCCGTTCGGCCAGGGCCGGCCGGTGTGGGTGGACGACCCGCACTTCAACTCGCGTTATCACGTCCAACACCACGCGCTGCCCCGACCCGGCTCCGACGAGCAGCTCAAGCACGTCGCGATGCGCGCCTTCTCCCAGCAGCTCGACCGCAACCGGCCGCTGTGGGAGCTGTGGCTCGTCGAGGGGCTCGCGGGCGGACGCTTCGCGATCCTCGCCAAGACGCATCACGCGCTCGTCGACGGGATCTCCGGCGTCGACATCACGACGGTCCTGTTCGACCTCTCGCCCGACCCGGCGCCCGTCGGCGGCCCCGAGCAGCCGTGGGTGCCGCGCCCGCTGCCGAGCCGTGCCCAGTTGCTCGCCGACGCGGTGCTCGAACGCTCGACCGTCCCGGCCGAGATCTACCGCGGGCTGCGCGCCGCCGTGCGCCGCCCGCAGCGGGTCGTCAAGAGGGTCGCGGAGGACCTCGGCGCCGTCGGCTCGTTCACGATCCCCGGCGTGCGCAGCGCGCCGCCGAGCCCGCTGAACGTCAAGATCGGCCCGCATCGCCGCTTCACGTGGGTCACGGAGGAGCTCGACCGCGTCAAGGCGATCAAGAACGCGCTCGGCGGGACCGTCAACGACGTGATGCTCGCGACTGTCGCCGGCGGCCTCGGCCGCTGGCTGCGCGAGCACGGCCACGCGACGAGCGGGCTGACGCTGCGCGCGATGGTGCCCGTCTCGGTGCGCGCCGACATCGAGCGCGGCGCGCTCGGCAACCGCGTCGCCGCGGTGTGGGCGTCGCTGCCGGTCGGCGTGACCGACCCGGCGCAGCGGCTCGCGCTCGTGCGCGGCGAGATGGAAGGCGTCAAGGAATCCCACCAGGCCGTCGGGGCGCGGCTGCTGACCGAGCTGACCGGCTTCGCCCCGCCGACGGTGATGGCGCAGGCCGCGCGGCTGCAGGCGCGCCAGCGCTACTTCAACCTCGTCGTCACGAACGTGCCGGGGCCGCAGTTCCCGCTCTACGTGCTGGGACGCCGGATGGTCGCGATCTACCCGATGGTCCCGCTCGCCCAGCACCTGGCGCTCGGCGTGGCGATCATCAGCTACGACGGCTCGATCTCGTTCGGGCTCAACGCCGACTACGACGCGCTGCCCGACGTCGAGGCGCTCGCCGCGCACTTCGCCGAGGCGCTCGACGAGCTGGCCGCCGCGGCGGGCGTCCCGCAGCGCCGGCGCGACGGCCGGCCGGCCGCGCAGCGCGCCAGCCGGGCGCGCAGCGGGGCGCGCGCCTAGCCGCGGATGCGCCGCGCGATCGGCATCGTCGCGACGATCGCGATCGCGCTCGGCGGCGCGATCGCGCTGCTGCTGTGGTTCGAGAACCGCGACAGCTCGCAGGTCTCTCAGCAGGCGGGCGCCGCGGCGACGGTCGCCGGCCCCGGCAGACTGCTGCCGGACCAGGGCGACGCGCACCTGCATCCGGGCGAGCGCCCGCCGAAGGCCTACGTCAGCGACCCGCCGGCGAGCGGGGCGCACGTCCCGGTGCCGGTCGTACACGACGCGACGCGCCTGAGCGACGACGAGCTGCTGCACGCGCTCGAGCTGGGCGACGTCGTGCTGCTCTACGGCGGCGCGCGCCCGCCCGTGGCGCTGCGCACGCTGGCCGACAAGGTCGCCGGCCCGTTCGACCCGGCGCTCGCCGCCGCCGGCCAGGCGGTCGTGCTCGCGCAGCGGCCGGGGACGAAGGGCGTGATCGCGCTCGCCTGGCGCCGCGAGCTGCGCACGGCGAGCGCCGCAGACCCAGCGCTGGAGCCGTTCGCGGACTTCTGGCTCGGGCGCGGCGCGCCGGCCTGAACGTGCGCCGGCGGGCGCGGTTGCGAGAATCCGCGCCATGAGCCCCCCGAGCGGTCCGCTGCGGATCGCGCTGTGCCAGATGAACGCGACGGTCGGCGCGATCGCCGACAACGAGCGCACGATCCGCGAGCGTCTCGCGCAGGCGCGCGACCAGCGCGCCCAGCTCGTGCTGTTCCCCGAGCTGGCGATCACCGGCTACCCGCCCGAGGACCTGCTCCTCAAAGAGCACTTCCTGCACGACGCGCGCGCAGCGCTGGAGCGGATCGCGGCCGACGCGCACGGGATCGTCGCGCTCGTCGGCTACCCGCAGCTCGACGACGACGTCGCCAACGCGCTCGCGGTGCTGGGCGACGGCGAGGTCAAGGCGGTGTATCGCAAGCTCCACCTGCCCAACTACGGCGTCTTCGACGAGCGCCGCTACTTCCAGCCGGGGCCGGGCGGCGCACTGGTGGAGATCGGCGGCGTGAAGGTCGGCCTCACCGTCTGCGAGGACATCTGGGAACCGGGGCCGCCGGCGTCCGACGAGGCGGCTGCCGGCGCGACGGTGATCGTGAACGTCTCCGCCTCCCCCTACCACGCCGGCAAGGGGCTCGAGCGCGAAGCGATGCTCGCCCAGCGCGCACGCGACGAGGTCGCAACGATCGCCTTCTGCGCGCTCGTCGGCGGCCAGGACGAGCTCGTCTTCGACGGTCACTCGCTCGTGCTCGACCACCGCGGGGAGCTGCTCGCGCGCGCCGGTCAGTTCACGGAGGAGCTGCTCGTCGCGACGATCGACCCCGAGGCCGCGCACGCGCAGCGGCTGCGCGACGGGCGCCACCGCGCGGCGGCCGCCGTGCCGACGCTCGCGCGCCTCGCCGCCGAGCTGGCCGCGACCCAGGACGCCGAGACGCCGGGCGCGCAGATCGGCGGTCCGATCGCGCCGCTGCTCGACCCCGCCGCCGAGATCTACGCCGCGCTCGTGACCGGCCTGCGCGACTACGTGCGCAAGAACGGCTTCGAGCGCGTCGTGCTCGGGCTGTCGGGCGGGATCGACTCCGCGCTGGTCGCCTGCATCGCCGTCGACGCGCTCGGGCCCGACAGGGTCGCGGTCGCGATCATGCCCTCCCCCTACTCCTCGGCCGAGACGCAGGCCGACGCGCGCCTGCTCGCGCAGCGGCTCGGCGTCGAGGTCTTCGAGCTGCCGATCGAGCCGGCGATGGAGGCATACGGCGAGGCGCTCGCCGGGCCCTTCGCCGGCACGCGCGAGGGGCTCGCGGAGGAGAACCTGCAGGCGCGCATCCGCGGGAACCTGTTGATGGCGCTGTCGAACAAGTTCGGTTGGCTCGTGCTCGCGACCGGCAACAAGTCGGAGATGTCGGTCGGCTACTCGACGCTCTACGGCGACCTCGCGGGCGGCTTCGCGGTCATCAAGGACTGCCCGAAGACGCGCGTCTACGAGCTCGCGCGCCACCGCAGCGAATCAGATCCCACCCACCCCGAGCTGATCCCGGTCTCGATCCTCGAGCGCGCGCCGAGCGCCGAGCTGCGCCCCGACCAGCGCGACGAGGACTCGCTCCCCCCCTACGCCGTGCTCGACCCGATCCTCGACGGCTACGTCGAGCAGGACCTCGGGCGCGAGCAGCTGCTGCTGCGTGGCTTCGAAGCGGCCGACGTCGACCGCGTGATCGCGCTCGTCGACCGCGCCGAGTACAAGCGCCGCCAGGCGCCGCCGGGGATCAAGGTCACGAGCCGCGCGTTCGGGCGCGACCGGCGCGTGCCGATCACGAACCGCTACGGCGGCTGACGCGCCGCGCCGGCGCTACGGCACGGCCGGCGTGCCGGATCTGAGGCGCTGGACACGGATCTCCTCGGCCGGCTCGCGCACGCCGCCGCGCACGACCTCGGAGACGAGGTAGAGCGGACGCGCGAGCACCTGCTCGTGCACGCGCGCGAGGTAGCGGCCGATCACGCCGGCGCTGATCAGCTGCACGCCGCCGAGGAACAGCACCGACACGAGGATCCACAGCCCGGTCGAGGCCGACACGCTGCCGAGCAGCGCGAGCGCGAGCAGCGCGACCGCGGTCGTCGCGCCGGCCAGGGCGAACACGCTCCCGAGATAGCTGGCGAGCTGCAGCGGCACGTCGGAGAACGACGTCAGCGCCTCGAACGCGAGCCGCAGCAGCGCCGGATAGGAGGCGCCGCGGCCGGCGTGGCGCCCGGCGCGGCGGTACTCGATCGGCACCTGCTCGTAGCCGACCCAGGCGACCATCCCGCGCAGGAAACGGCGGCGCTCGGGCATCGTGCGCACCGTGTCGACGACGCGGCGCGACATCAGCCGGAAGTCGCCCGCCTGCCCCTGGTAGGGCGTGCGCGCCAGCCGTCTCATGAACGCGTAGAAGGCGGTCGACAGTATCCGCTTCATGAGGCTCTCGTCGCGGCCGATGCGGCGCGCGTAGACGACGTCGGCGCCGTCGCGCGCGCAGGCGAGCATGTCGGGGATCAGCTCGGGCGGGTCCTGCAGGTCGGCGTGGCAGAGCGCGACGAACGCGCCGCGCGCATGGTCGAGGCCGGCCGACATCGCGATCTCCATGCCGAAGTTGCGCGACAGCCGCACGAGCACGACCTGCTCGTGCTCGCGCGAGAGCTCCTCGATCATCGCCGCCGAGCTGTCGTGCGAGCCGTCGTCGACGTAGACGATCTCGTAGCCGCCGTCGACGCCGCCCAGCGCGGCTTCGAGCCGTCGCTGCAGCTCGGGCAGGACGTCCTCCTCGTTGAACACGGGAATGACGACCGACAGCGACGGCGTGCCGCTCATAGCACGTTAATTATCTTTGCGAACATCGATTACCGCGCCCGCGAAGGCGCGTCCCCCTCGGAGGCGAAGCTTAGCAATCTCATAGGTTGTCCGCTAAATTCGTGCGCGATGGCCGCCACGTCCGCCCCAGGGGGAGGCGCGGTGCGCGTCGCCGTCCGCGCACCCGCACGCGCGCTCACGCCGGCCGAGGTCGGATGGGTGGCTGCGGTCCCGTGCGCGCTGGCGCTCCTGCTCGCGGTGCTCGTGCTGTCGCCGCCGCTCGGGCGGCTTCTGTTCCCGATCCCGCGTAACCAGTTCTTCCCCGAGATAGCCGGCGTCGCCCGGCCCGAGCCGACCGAGCACACGTCCTACCTGTTCGCGATCGCGGCGGCGCTCGCGCTGTGCGCAGCCCCGGCGCTGGCGGGCATCCGCTCCCTGCGGCTGCGACCGGCGACCGCTCGCGCGCTCGTGCTCGGCAGCCAGCTCGCGCTGTGCGCGGCCGTCGTCGCCTGCGTGGTGGCCCAGCGCGTCGTCTCGTTCGGCTACATCTACACGCTCGGCAAGCCGATGCACCGCGCGTACTTCACGTACGCGACGGTCGCGTTCGCGCTGGCGTTCGCGGCGCTCGTGCCGGTCGCGCTGCGGCATCCGGCGACGCGCGCGCGCCTGCTCGCATGCCTGCGCGAGACGCGCGCCCGCCGCATCGGCGCGCTGATCGCCGTCGTGGCCTTCAGCGCGCTGTGGCTGCTGACGGCGATCAACCTCGACAGCTCGGTCGGGCACGCCAACCAGGCGGTCCAGGACATGCTGCCGTGGTCGATGGACGAGACGTTCGCGATCCTCGACGGGCGCACGCCGCTCGTGAGCTTCCACCCGCAGTACGCGCAGCTGTGGCCGTATGCGATCGCCGGCACGATGGCGCTGCTCGGCACGTCGCTCGCGCTGTACTCGACGCTGATGTCGCTCGTGAGCCTCGGTGGGCTGATCGCCGTCTACGCAGTCTTCCGCCGCGTCACACGCAGCTCGCTGGCCGCGCTCGCGCTGTTCGTCCCGTTCTCGACGACCGGCTTCTTCGTCGAGCGCGGCCCGATGGTCAACCGCTACGGGCCGAGCGACCTGCTCACGATCTTCCCCGTCCGCTACGCCGGGCCGTACGCGCTCGCGTGGCTGCTCGGCCGGCATCTCGACGGCGTGCGCCCGCGCCGCCTCTGGCTCGTCTTCCTCGTCGCCGGCGTCGTTGCGATCAACAACGTCGAGTTCGGGATCCCTGCGTTCGGAGGCGCGCTGGCGGCCTGCCTGTGGGCGCAGCCGCCTCGCTCGCGCGCCGCGGCGCTGACGCTCGCGCGCGACGCCGCCGCCGGGCTGGTCGGCGCCGTCGCGGCGGTGTGCCTGCTGACAGTGGCACGCACCGGCTCGCTGCCGGACTTCGCGCTCGCGTTCCAGTTCTCGAAGCTGTTCGGCCTGACCGGCTGGGGGATGCTGCCGATGCCGCACCTCGGCCTGCACCTCGTCGTCTACGCGACCTGCGCCGGCGCGCTCACGCTGGCGACGGCGCGCGCGATGACCTCGGACGAGGACCGTGCGCTGACCGGCCTGCTCGCGTTCAGCGGGATCTTCGGGCTCGGCGTCGGCGCCTACTACACCGGCCGCTCGCACCCGGAGGCGCTCATCAACGTCTTCTCGGCCTGGATGCTGGCGCTGTGCCTGGTCGCCGTCGTCGCCGTGCGAGCGCTGGCGGCGCGCGCCTCGCGCCGGCCGACGGTCGCGGAGGTCACGGTGCTCGCGGTCCTCGGGCTCACGATCTGCTCGATCGGCCAGACGCCCACGCCGTGGGGGCAGATCCAGCGCCTGCGCGACAAGACCCCGGTGCCGGTGTTCGTGCACAACGGCATCGAGCGCTTCGTCGCGCGGGAGACCACGCGGGGCGAACACGTGCTGCTGCTGATGCCGTTCAGCCATCGCTACGCGTACGACCTCGGGCTCGTCAACGTCTCGCCGTACGCGAGCATCGAGTCGATCCCGACGTTCAGGCTGCTCGACGAAGCGATCGCGGCGCTCCAGCGAGCGCACGGGACGAAGGCCTTCCTCTGGTATCCGGACACGGCGCAGTCCGTCGTCGACCATTTCGAACTCGCCGGCTACAAGCTGACGCACGTCGACAAGCGGACCGAAACGGTCGAGCTGGTCGACGAGGGCGCGGGCGGGTAGCGGCCCGGCTGGGCGGCTCAGCCCGCGCGCGGCGGGCGCACGGCGATCGTCACGCGCGACAGCGCGCAGCGGCGGCCGTCGTCGTCGGTGATCTCGACATCCCACAGCCAGGTCGTTCGGCCGCGGTGCAGCACGCGCGCCTCGGCGTGGATCGTGCCGGCCGTGATCGGCCGCAGGAAGCTCGTGCTGTTCGACAGCCCCATCGCGTGCATGCCGTCGGCGTGGACGCCCGCGTACGTCGCGAGCGACGCGAGCGTCTCCGCGATCGCGGCGAACACGCCGCCGTGCACGAGCCCGAACGGCTGCAGCAGCTGCGGGCGCACCGGCAGCCGCGCGCGCATCAGGCCGTCCTCGTGCTCGTAGTCGCGCAGGCCGATGAAGCTCGCGAAGTCCTCGCCGGGCGGTGGTGGCGTGGGAGCGCTCACGGCGCGGAACGATAGTGCCACCCCCGCGGGTGCATGGCGGGACGCTGCGAAACGGCTTCTAAGCAGGGCCTTAAGGGTGGCTCCGCGCGCGCCTCCATGGACTACGCTTGCCGTCAGATGAGCGGGCTCGAGACGCTTCCCCCCGACCAGCGCGCCGTCCTGCAGCTGATCCTGCGCCAAGGTCGCGGCTACGCCGACCTGGCCGGCCTGCTGAAGATCGACGTCGGCGCGGTGCGCGAGCGCGCGCAGGCGGGCGTGCAGGCGCTCGGCGGCGCCGAGGGCGCGCAGCTCGCGCCCCAGCAGCGCGCGCGGATCGCCGACTACCTGCTCGGCCAGCAGGACGACGCCGAGCGGATCGTCACGCTCGCGGAGCTGGAGTCCTCCGCCGCCGCTGCCGGCTGGGCGCGTGCGCTGCACGCGCGGATCGCGCCGCTGGCCGCGGCGCCGCTGCCCGAGGTGCCCGCCGCGCCGGCGGCGAACGGCGCGAGTGCGCCGGCTCCTGCCGCTGCGACACCGGCACCCGAGCAGGCCCTGGCCACGCCGCCGCCTCCCGTGCCCCCGCGCCCTTCCGCCGCCCGGCCCGCTCCGCGGCCCTCGCGCCTCGGCGGCGCGATCCTGCTCGCCTCGGTCGCCGCGCTCGCGGTCGTGCTCGTCGTGCTGCTCACCAGCGGCGGCGGCGATAGCGGCGCGAAGACGGGCGCCGCGACCTCCCCGCCGGCGACGAGCGCTCAGACGCAGCCGAGCACGACCGGCGCCACCACGAGCACCGGGACCGGCACGACCGCCGCCGCCCAGCCGACGCTCGTCGCGCAGGCGAACCTCAAGCCGACACCGGCCGGCGGCAAGGGCATCGGTGTCGCGATCGCCGCGCGCAGCGCGGGCAAGCTCACGCTCGCGCTCGAGGCCCAGCACCTGCCCGCCAACGGCGCCAAGGACTTCTACGGGATCTGGCTGCAGGGGCCCCCCGGCACGAAGTTCCTCGGCTACGCGCCCCAGCAGGTGCAGGCCGGCGGGTCGCTGACCGTCAGCGCGGCGCTGCCGGCCAACCTCAGCAGCTATCGCAGCGTCCTCGTCGCGCACGAGCCGGCGACGGGCGGCACGCCGCACACGCCGGGCCTCACGGTCCTGAGCGGCGACCTGACGTTCGTGCGCTAGCGGGATCCCGATCTGCGCGCGCCGCGCAGCCGGTAGGCGAACAGCGCGATCGGCTGCCCGTTCGCGGCGGGCGTGTTGGGGAGCGCGAACAGCGTGTCGCCGGCGACCGACAGCGGCCCGTTGGTGGCGTCGGGCAGTCTCGCGGTCCACGCGACGCGGCCGCTGTCCTTGCGCAGCGCCCAGATCGTCCCGTCGAAGGTCGACGTGAAGACGAGGTCGCCGACGACGGTCGCCGCGCCGTAGGGCGAGTGCGGCAGCCTGCGATCCCACTTGACGCGACCGGTCGCGAGGTCGAGCGCGACGATCTCCCCCGTCCCGGCGTTGAAGTCCTGTGGCGCCGTCTCCCCTTCCGGGCCGTAGAGCGTCCACAGGTTCACGACCGGCGCGTAAACCGTGTCGCGATCGGCCGCCATCGGCGTGACGATCCCGCCGAACATGCCCGGCAGGACCTTGCGCAGCGCGGTGCTGCGATCCGTGCCGCGCAGCGCGCGCAGGTTGTCGCGGTCGTGGCCGTTGTGCTGCCCGACGGACCGCTGCCATACGAGCCTCCCGCTGCCGGCGTCGAACGCGTAGACGAAGCCCATCTTGCCGCCGGCGATCGCGAGCGGGCGCCCGCCGGCGCGCGCCAGGATGACGGGCGCCTCCAAATCCCAGTCGTAGAGGTCGTGCGCGAGCATCTGCCGCGCCCACAGCAGCCGGCCGGTGCGGGCGTCGAGCTTGACGACCGAGTCGCTCCAGCGGTTCGGGCCCGGGCGGCTGGCGCCCCACGGGTAGCCTCTCGCGCCGGGAACCGGGCCTGGGTTGCCGGTGCCGAAGTAGACGCCGCCGCTGCCGTCGAAGCTCGGCGTGTACCACAGCCCGCCGCCCGAGTTGACCTCCGGATGGCCCCACAGGTCGCGCGGGACGGTGGCCCAGCGCCAGCGCGGGCGTCCGGTCGCGCCGTCGAGCGCCCACAGCGTGCCCTGCGCGCCGCCGGCGTACGTCGACGGGCCCGGGTTGGTCGAGACGTACACCGTCCCGCCGGCGTATCCCGGCGCCATGTCGATGCCGTCCGTTCCCCGCGTGATCCGGCGTCTCCACAGCGGCCTGCCGGTCCCGGGGTCGAGCGCGAAGACCTCTCTCGTCGTCGTGCCGTAGACGCGGCCGCCACCGAGCGCCACGCCGTTGGGCCCGGTCGCCACCGCGCCCTCAGCCGCGCTGAAGCTGCGCTTCCAGATCAGCTTGCCGCTTGCCAGCTCGATCGCGTAGACGGTCGCGACGTTGTCCTGCATGTAGACGACCCCGCCGGCCACGAGCGGCGTCGCCACGCCGCTGAGCGGGACCTGCCAGGCGAGCGCGAGTCGCCCGACGGAGCGGGAGTCGATCGGCCCGCTGATCCAGCGCGTGCTCGACAGGTCGGCGTTCGGGGCGAGCCACCCGGGCCCACCGCCGCCCTGCGGCGCCTCGGCACGCGGAGCGCCGGCGTGCGCCGTGGTGCCGGCGCCCGTGCCGCCGCACGCGCCGAGCGCGGCCGCGAGCGCGACGCCGACCACCGCGGCGGTCGCCGGCCGGCGACCGCATCGCCTGCGCACCTCGCTCCCCCTCCTCCCCCGAAGTTCCGCTGCAACCGTAGCCGATCGTCAGCCCGCGACCGCACGGTCGAGGCCGTCCAGCGCCTCCTCGAGCTGGCGCCGTGCGGCACGGCGGAAGAGGAACGGGACGAGGCGCGACCAGCCGCGCAGCCGCTGGCGACACTCGATCGCGACGACGGTCGCGGCGCCCGCCTCGGCCGGCGCCAGCTCAACCGTCGTCTGCGCGTCGTCCAGCAGGCGCTCGAACGGGGTTCCGGGCAGCTCCTGCGTCCAGCGCACGAGCGTCCCGTCGCGGCGCTCGACGATGCGGAAGTCGGCGCGCACGCCCTTGCCGCGCTCGGTCGCGAGCACCTGCGTGAAGCGGTCGTCCTCGACGCCCTCCATGCGCCGCACGCGCGGCCACCAGCGCGGCTGGTGGTGGGGATCGGCGACGACGTCCCAGACGGCGGCCGGCGGGACGGCGAGCGTCCGGCTGGCGCGCGCGACGGGCACGGGCGTTGCCGAAGGTCAGCCCGCGACGTTGCGCAGGTCGCGGATCAGCAGCAGGTGCTTGAGGTAGGTCGCGACGGCGGCGAGGTTCTCGAGCGTCTCGATCGCCTCCTTGCGCCGCTCCGGATTGCGCGAGCGCAGCGCCGGCGCGAGGATCTGCTGCAGCAGCGCCGACTCGCGGTCGGCCGAGGTGCGGAAGACGCGCAGGTTGCGCCCGGCGACGCCGTAGCGCGCCAGCTCGGTCACGGCGCGCACGATCTCGCGCTCGGTCTCGTCGTAGTAGCGCACGCCGGCGCGCTGCTCGCCGCGGATCACGCCGTACTCCTCCAGCTCGCGCACGAGCTTCGCTTCGGCGCCCGTCTCCTCGACGACGTCGTCGAGCGAGTAGAGCGCGCTCGGGCTCTTGACCGCGACCGCCGCGCGCCGCAGGTTGCGCACGTCGGGGCGCTTCGGCGCGGGCGCGAGGTCGCCGTCGGTGCGACCGCCCGCCAGTTCCTGGCGGATCACGCGCAGCGGCAGGAACTCGTCGCGCTGCAGGCGCAGGATCGTGCGCAGCCGCTGCACGTCGCTCGGCGTGTAGACGCGGTAGCCGCCCTGGGTGCGGCGCGGCGCGAGCAGCTTCTGGTCCTCGAGGTAGCGGATCTTCGAGATCGAGATGCCCGGGAACTCCTGTTCGAGCGCCTTGCAGACGGCGCCGATCGTCAGCGCCTTCGAGCGCCCGCGCGGCGCGGCCGCGCCCCCGGCGCCCTCCCCCGCCCCGGCAGCGCCGGACTCGACCTCGTGCTCTGGGACGCTGGCGGCCATTGTCAACGCGACAGGTAGGCGAGCTTGTACTTGCCGATCTGCAGCTCGTCGCCGTCGACCAGCCGGTGGGACTCGATCCGCGTGCGGTTGACGTAGGTGCCGTTGAGCGAGCCGCAGTCGTCGAGGTACCAGTCGTCGCCGCGCCGCACGAGCAGCGCGTGGTCGCGCGAGACGGTCACGTCGTCGAGGAACACGTCGCTGTCGGGGCGCCGGCCGATCGTCATCCGCTCGCCGTCGATCGCGAAGCTCTCACCCGCGCGGCCGCCGCCGGAGCGGATCACGAGCGCCGCGCCGCGTGCGACGACGTCGCCTAGCTCGACCGGCTCGATCTCGCCGGTCTCGCCGATCCGGTACGTCGCCGTCGTCTCGCTCGCGCCCGCTTCCGGCGCAGCGAGGAACGCGCCGCACTTCTGGCAGTAGTTGGCTCCGACCGCGTTGGCGAAGCCGCATTCGGGGCAGTGCAGCGCCACCGTCGCTCCCGTGGACGGGCGCGCGGCCCGCCTACTCCTCCGCCTCAGAGCCGGTCACGCGGCCGGCGAGGATGTCGGTCAGGCGATCGACGTCGGCGCCGGTGATGACGTCCTCGCCGCCCTCGTGCTTCTTGCGCAGGCGGTTGACGAGCTCGGCGCGCAGGATGTCGATCTTGCCGTGCAGGATCCGGCGCTGGTAGGAGACCTCGAGCTCCTCTTCGGTCAGCTGCTGGATCAGGTCCTTGAGCTCCTGATCCGTCAGGGAGCCGAGGTCCGGGAACGTGTCCATGGTCACTGTGGGAATCTCCGATCCGTCGGGCGGGTCGAGCGGGCGCCGCGGAGTATAGCCGCGCCCGGAAAGGCCCTCAAGCTGAGCTTGAGGGTGAGCGCAACGCGCGCCGCCCGTCGCGGACGTAGAGCGCCGTCGCGGTCAGCGCGAGCGCGAGCCCGATCCACAGCAGCACCGTCCCGAGGCCCCCCAGCCCGGTCATCGGGAAGAACAGCGCGCCCATCACCGGCGCGACCGCGAGCCGCCCCGGCCAGTTGATGCGCAGCTCGACGCCGCGCGCGAGCGCGTAGCGCCCGAGCAGCAGCATCGCCAGCTCGCGCGCCACGAGGATCGCCAGCAGCGGCCGCGGCAGCAGGCAGAACCTCCAGTTCACGACCACGCCCGAGACGACGAGCAGGCGGTCGGTGACCGGGTCCATCAGCGCGCCGAGGCGGCTGTACTGACGCGTGATGCGGGCGAGCATCCCGTCGGCGTAGTCGCCCCAGCCGATCACCGCGAACAGCGTCGCCGCGAGCGCGTCGACGCCGTCGTCGCTGCCCAGCGCGACGAAGAGGAAGACCGGGATCAGCGCCAGGCGCGCGAAGCCGATCGCGTTCGGGATCGTCCACGGGCGCAGCGGCGCGCCCGCGAGCGTCGCGGCCGGCGGCGGTCCGGAGCGATCGAGCCCCAGCAGGCGCCGCACGGTCAGCGGTCGCCGCGCGGGGTCCTGTGGGGCGGGATCGGGCGGGCCGCCGCCTACGGGAGCGTCCGCCACAGCTCGGCCACCGCCTCGGCGGCCCCGTCGAGCGCCACGCCGCGCGCCGCGCGCCCGCGGCGCACCTGCAGCTCCAGCTCGCCGCCGCTCAGCGTGCGGCGCCCGACCGTGACGCGCAGCGGGCAGCCGAGCAGCTCGGCGTCGGCGAACTTCTCGCCCGGGGCGGCGTCGCGGTCGTCGTAGAGCACGTCGAGGCCGGTCGCGCGCAGCTCCTCGTAGAGGCGCTCGGCATAGGCGTGCTCGTCGGTGCCAGGCTTGCCGAGCCCGACCAGCTCGACGTCGAACGGCGCGATCGCGCGCGGCCACGCGATCCCGTGCTCGTCGGCCGTCTGCTCGACCGCGGCGGCGGCGATCCGCGCCGGCCCGATCCCGTAGGAGCCCATGTGGAGCGGGCGGCTCGTGCCGGACTCGTCGAGGTAAGTGGCGCCGAGCGGCTCGGAGTAGCGCGTGCCGAGCTTGAAGATGTTGCCGACCTCGATCGCCGGCTCGATGCGGATCGGCTGGCCACCGACCGTGTCCCCCGCCTGGACCGTGCGCACGTCGGCGCGCTCGAACGCGAAGTCGCGCCCCGGCTCGACGCCGCGCAGGTGGTGGTCGCGGCGGTTGGCGCCGGTGACGTAGCCGCCGTCGGCGACGGCCGCGTCGAGCAGCACCGGCACGTCGGCGCCGACCGGTCCCATCGAGCCGGCCGGACCGATGCGCGCCTCGAGCTCCTCCGGCTGGGCCTGGCGGAAGTCGGCGCCGAGCGCGTTGCGCAGCTTGATCTCGTTGACGCGATGGTCGCCGCGCAGCAGCACGAGCGTCAGCCCGCGCCCCTCGGCGACGACCGGGAACGCCTTCAGCGTCGCTCCGGCCGGCACGCCGAGCTGGCGCGCGACGTCCTCGATCGTGGCCGCGCCGGGCGTGTGGACCTCCTCGGGCGCGCCCAGCGGCGCCGGCAGCTCAACGGGCGCGGCGTCCGCGCCGGCGATCTCGACGTTGGCGGCGTAGCCGGGCGCCAGCGCGACCTCGTTCTCGCCCGCCGCGCACGGCGCCATGTACTCGTGCGCGCCCGACCCGCCCATCATCCCGACGTCGGACTCGACGCGGTACCACTCCAGCCCGCAGCGGTCGAGGATGCGGTCGTAGGCGCCGACGTGCTTGTCGTAGGCGGCCGCGAGCCCCTCGGCGTCGCGGTCGAACGTGTAGGAGTCCTTCATGATGAACTCGCGGGTGCGCAGCACGCCGGCGCGCGGGCGCGGCTCGTCGCGCTCCTTGACCTGCAGGTGGTAGAGGATCAGCGGCAGGTCGCGATAGGAGCGCACGAGCTGGGCGACGTGCGTCGTGACGACCTCCTCGTGCGTCATCGCGAGCACCATGTCCGCGCCCTTGCGGTCCTGCAGCTTGAACAGCTCGTCGATCGCGTAGCGGCCGCTGCGCCGCCACGGGTCGGCCGGGTTGAGCACCGGCATCAGCAGCTCCTGCGCGCCGATCGCGTCGAGCTCCTCGCGGATGACCTGCGCGACGCGCTGGTGCACGCGCCAGCCGGCCGGCAGCCACGTCCACAGGCCGGCGGCGAGCTGGCGGATCAGCCCAGCCCGCACCATCAGCTTGTGCGAGACCGCCTCGGCGTCCGCCGGGGCCTGCTTCTCGGTCGGCAGCAGGTAGCCGGAGAGGCGCGTCATCGCGCGGGAGCCTAGCGAGGAGCGGGCCGGATCGCGTTCGCTGGCAAGGACGCCGGGAACGTGGCCCGCTCACGCAGGCGAGTGACCGAGGACGCTGCTGGCAAGGACGCAGGGAACGTGGCCTGCTCACGCAGGCGAGTGACCGAGAACGCTGCCAGCGGGCGCGAGGCGGCTCGCTCAGCGGAAGAGGCCGGCGTGCGCCATCAACACGTTGAAGACGGGGCGCGGCTGGCCGTGCGCGTCGAGCACGCCGGAGTCCCAGCGGTTCGACGCCGCGCTCGCGAACCACTGGTAGAGGTAGACGCGCTGGATCTTCGACTGATAGCGCGCCGCCTCGGCGAAGACCGCCTGCATCGCGCGCGCCTGGCGCTGCAGGTCGGGCCGGAACGTCTGGCGCGAGTTCTGCGGCTGGAAGCGGAACAGGCCGCCCGTCTCGGTGATCCAGATCCTGCCGGGCAGCAGCTTGACGAGCTTGCGCATGTTGCTGGCCCGGTCGGGCACGAAGCGGTTCGTGTCGGTGTAGTTGTGCACGCCCCACAGCCGCGGCGTCGCGACGTGCGCGCGGCGGAAGTCGGCCAGCAGCTGCTTCGTGTAGAGGACCATGTTCGGCAGGTCCTGGATGTCGGCGCCGAGCACCGTGCAGCCGCGGCAGACCTGGCGCACGATCTGGTAGTAGGTCACGAGCGCGTCGGGCCGGTGCACCGTCGGCTGCGTGAGGTTGTTGACCTCGTTCCACGGCTGGACGATCCGCACCCACGGGTAGCGTGCGTGGAAGGCACGGAACGCGCTGCGGTACCTCGTGCGCGACACGAGCTTGCAGCCGCGCGCGCCGTTGAGGTTCGGGCACTTCATCGTCGCCGGCGGGTTGAACGCGACGACGACCTCCTGCCCGGCCGCCCGCGCCGCGCTCATCCACGCGTCGAGGTCCCTGCGCTCCCTGAAGACCGAGTCGTAGGGCGTGATCAGCCGGGTGCGCTGCGGCGCCAGCTGCTGGAAGAACGGGTCGCTGAAGACCGCCGGGCTCTGGTCGGCGACGCCGACGACGTACGCGCCCGCGCCGGCGGGCACGAGCAGCGCGAGCACGAGCGCCAGCAGCGCCGGACGCAACGACCGGGGGACTCTCACGGACACGATTCTGCCGGAACCCGCGGCGGACCGTCGAGTTGCGCCGCGGCGGGCCCGCGTGTCAGGCGCTCGTCTCCAGCAGCAGCGCCGCGACGCCGGCGGGGTCGTCGCTCATCGGGATGTGGCCGCAGCCGGGCAGCGGGACGTGGCGCGCGGACGGCAGCGCCGCGCGGGCGCGCTCGGCCTGCCGGGGCACGAGCAGGCGGTCGCGCGTGCCCCAGCCGATCGTGACGGGGACGTCGCGCAGCTGCTCGCCGTCGTGGAAGACGTAGCGCCGCACGGACGGCAGCGTCGCCTCGAAGCCCGGGCAGCGGCCGAGCGCCTCCAGGTCGGCGCGCGCGGCCGCCGCGTCGCGGCGCAGCGGGTGGCCGTAGTAGGCGCCCAGCGCGAGCGCCCGGCCCGTCGGCGAGCCGACGATGCGCTGCAGCGGCGCGGTCGCGCGGCGTGCGCCGAGGCGGCTGAGCCGCAGCGTCGCGGCGCCGTAGGCGCGCTCGGGTCCGCTGCCGAAGCCGATCGGCGACAGCGCCGTCGCGGAGGCGACCGCGCCGCGGCGGGCGAGCTCGAGCGCGATCCCGCCCCCGAGCGAGTTGCCGGCGACGTGCGGGCGGGCGGCTCGTGGCGCGTCCGCCGCGGGCGCGCCGGCGGCCGGCGCCGCGTCCACGGCGAGCCCGAGCCCGCGGGCGAACTCCACGACCGCGTCCGTCAGCGCCTCGACCGTCGGCGCGGTACCGGCCGGCAGCGACGGCGAGTCGCCGAAGCCGGGCAGGTCGAGCGCGATCACGTCGCGCTCGCGCTCCAGCATGGGCACGACCGGATCCCAGACGCCGCGCCGACTGCCGATCCCGTGGATCAGCAGCAGCGGCGGGCCGGAGCCCCGGCGGTCGAACGCGAGGTCCATCGGGCGCGAGCCTACCGCGCGGTCGCCCGCGCGTGGGGACCGCGTCCGGCAAACCCCCGTTCAGGCACGGGTGAAGCGCCGGCCGGCGGTCGGCGACTGCGCCTCGTCGAGCCGCGCGCGGGCGGCGACCGTCTCCAGCAGCGCGCCGGACATCTCGTCGGCCTCCTCGGCCTGCTTGGCCTTCTCCAGGGCGGCGAGGCGCTCGGGCGTCATCTCGCCCGCGTTCTCGTCCTCGATCGCCTGAAGCCACGCCGCGCCCTCGGCCGACTCGCGCGCGTCGACGTCGATCCGCTTGGAGCCGACGTACTTGTCGATCTCCTCGAACAGCGTGTCGACGAGCTGCTCCGTGGGGACCTTCCTGAGCGCCTTGCCGCGGCTGAAGACGAGCCCCTCGTTCTTGGCGCCGGTGATGCCGAAGTCGGCGTGCGACGCCTCGCCGATGCCGTTGACGGCGCAGCCGAGCACGGCGACCTCGATCGGGTCCTCGTAGGCCTCCAGGCGCCGCTCGATGTCGGCGACGACCGTGTCCATGTCGAACTGCAGCCGCCCGCACGTCGGGCACGCGATCAGCACCGGGCCGCGCTCGCGCAACTGGAGCGCCTTGAGGATCTCCCACGCGACCTTGACCTCCTCCTCGGCGTGGAACGTCGAGAGCGAGATGCGGATCGTGTCCCCGATCCCGTCGGCGAGCAGCGTGCCGAGCCCGACCGCGCTCTTCAGCGAGCCCGACCACTTCGTGCCGGCCTCGGTGATGCCGAGGTGCAGCGGGTACGGGATCCGCCGGCTCAGCAGCCGATTCGACGCGATCGTGTTCGGCACGTTCGTCGACTTGATCGAGACCTTGAAGTTCTCGAACTCGAGCCGCTCCATCAGCTCGACGAACTCGACGGCGGCGGTCACGAGCGCCTCGACGCTGTTCTCGCGCTCCAGCGCGTGCAGGTGCTTGGGCAGCGAGCCGGAGTTGACGCCGATCCGCAGCGGCGTCCCCAGCTCCTTCGCGCGCGCGACGACCTGCGCGACCTTGTCCGGACCGCCGATGTTGCCGGGGTTCAGCCGCACGCAGTGCGCGCCCGCGTCGAGCGCCTTGAGCGCGAGCGTGTGGTTGAAGTGGATGTCGGCGATCACGGGGATCGGCGACTCCTTGACGATGACCTTCAGCGCCTCGACGTCCTCGTCGCGCGGCACCGCGCAGCGGACGATGTCCGCCCCCGCCTCCGCGACGCGGCGGATCTGCGCCATCGTCGCGGCCAGGTCGGCCGTCTCGGTCTTCGTCATCGTCTGCACGGCGACCGGCGCGCCGCCGCCGATCGGCACGCCGCCAACGTGGATCTGCCGCTCGGAGGCCACGCACAGAGTGTACGAGAGGCAGCGCGCAGCGGCCGGTCGCGGGGCACGCCGCGCGGCTGCCGTCCGGCGGCTCGATCGGCGCGTCGCCGCCGCCCCGCCTCGGCGCGTCGCCGCTCAACCGGCGTACAGCGCGCCGATCGCGTCCGCGTACTTCGCGTCGATCGGCCTGCGCTTGAGCTTCATCGTCGGCGTCAGCTCGTCGCCGCCGGGCAGCCAATCGCCCGCGACGATCTCGAAGCGCTTGATCTGCTCGACGCGCGAGAGCTTCGCGTTGGCGGCGTCGACGCCCTCCTGCACGGCCGCACGCACGCGCGCGTCGCCTGCCAGCGAGGCCAGGTCAACGCGCTTGATCCCCTGCTGGGCGGCCCACGCGGGCGCGAAGTCGGCGTCGAGCACGATCAGCGCGACGTTGTACGGGCGCCCGTCGCCGATCGCGCACGCCTGGCCGATCAGCGGGCTGGCCGTCTTGAGCGTCGCCTCGATGTTCGCGGGCGACATGTTCTTGCCGGCCGCGTTGATGATCAGCTCCTTCTTGCGGTCGACGATCGTGACGTAGCCGTCGGCGTCGATCGTCGCGACGTCGCCGGTCGCCAGCCAGCCGTCGGGATCGATCGTCTCGGCCGTCTGCTCCGGGCGGTGGCGGTACCCGCGCATCACGCACGCGCCGCGCACGAGCAGCTCGCCGTCCTCCCCCAGCTTCACCTCGACGCCGGGCGTCGCCTGGCCGACCGTCCCGATCTTGACCGCGCCGGTGCGGTTGCAGGTGCCCGCGCCGCACGTCTCCGACATCCCCCACAGCTCGGCCAGCTCGATCCCGAGCGCGTGGAAGAACTCGATCACCTCGCGCGGCGTCGGCGCCGCGCCGACGTTGACCGCCTGCAGCTGGTCGAAGCCGAGCATCGCGCGCAGGCCGGAGAACATCTGCGCGTCGGCCTGCTCGACGGCCGCCGCCAGCGCGTCGGGGACCGGCTCGCCGGCCTGGCGCAGCCGCACCGCCTCAAGCGACGCGTCGAGCGCGGCCTGCGCGCGGGCGCGCTGCTCCTCCGGCTGGGCGGCGAGCATCGTCTCGAGCCCCGCCTTGAGCTTCTCGAAGATGCGCGGGACCGCGAAGAACCAGCTCGGGCGCACCTGCGGCAGCACCTCGACGATGCGCCGCGGGTCGGGGCTGATCGTGACCGTGCACGCGTACAGCAGCGGGATGTAGTGGTGCGCCATCCGCTCGGCGATGTGCGCCGCCGGCAGCCACGAGATCACGCGCGAGCCGGGCTCCAGCTCGATCATCTCGCGCACCGCGCGCGCCGCGCCGAAGACGTTCGCGTGCGCGATCTCGACGCCCTTCGGCGGGCCCGTCGTGCCGGACGTGTAGATGAGCGTTGCGAGGTCCTCGGCGGTGACGGCGGCGAGCGCCGCGTCGACGTCGAAGCCGGGGCTCGCGCCCTCGACGGCCGCGAGCGCGAGCGTCCCCTCAGGCGCCTCGCCGTCCACCACGACGACGTGCTCGAGCGCGGGCAGCTCGCGGCGCGCCTCCAGCAGCGCGTCGAGGTGCGCGCGCTCGACGAGCGCGACGCGCGCACCGGCGTCGGCGACGACGTAGCGGATCTGCTCGGGACTGGAGGTCTCATAGATCGAGAACGGCGTCGCGCCGAGCGTCACGGCGGCGAGGTCGCAGACGTGGAACTCGGGCCGGTTGCCCATCAGCAGCGCGATCGTGTTGCCACGGCCGACGCCGAGCCCGGCCAGCCCGCCGGCGAGCGCGTCGACCCGCTCGCGCAGCTGCACCCACGTCAGCACGATCTCGTCGTGCAGCGTGCGCACCGCGACGAGCCGCGGGTGCGCGGCGGCGGTGCGGCGCAGCGCCTCGCCGAGCGTCGCCGCCTCGACGGCAGGCGCGGTCGTGCTGTCAGCGGATCTTGAAGCCGCCATGTTGCAGCGTGCCGATGTCGTTCGTGAGCCCGATCAGGAAGATCATCGCGACCAGCGCGAAGCCTACGGCGCTCGCGCGCTCCATGACCGAGAACGGGATCGCCCGCCCACGCACCTTCTCCGCCAGCGCGAAGAAGATGTGGCCCCCGTCGAGTGGCAGGAACGGGAACAGGTTGATGATCGCCAGCGACAGCGAGATCAGCGCGAGGATCCACAACGCGACGGTGAGGCCCGAGCTGACCGCTTCGTGCGTGACCGACGCGGCGCCGACGACGCTGTTGATCTGCTTGCGCTCCTTGGCCTTGAAGAGCTGCGCGAACGTCGAGACGCTGCGCGTCGTGACGTCCCACATCGTCGAGACACTCTGGCCGGCAGCGCCGAGCGGGCCGACGCTGCGCATGTCGACCGCGTAGCTGAAGCCGAGCCGCGTGCGCGCGATCCCGCTCCTGGCGTCGTAGCGCGGGCGAATCTCGAACGCGAGCCGGCGGCCGTCGCGCTCGACCACGACGTGCGCGGCCGTCGTCGCCTCGCAGCCGCCGACGGGCTTGCCCGCGCAGCGGTGGCTCGCGACCTGCTCGGAGAGCTTCGCCGGGTCGCGGACGCCGTCGACGCTGACGATCCGGTCGCCGGGGACGAGGTAGCGCGAGGCCGGCTGCCCGAGACCGGACGAGTCCACGCGGGTCGTCGACGTCGCCACCCCGTTCGCCAGCACCAGCCCCCAGATGATCGCGAACGCCAGCACGACGTTCACGAGCGGGCCGGCGGAGATCACGACGATCCGCTTCCACACCGGCTGGCGGTAGTAGGCGCGCGGCTGGACCTCGGGCGGCAGCTCCTCGTAGGGGTTCATGCCGCTGATCTTCACGTAGCCGCCGAGCGGGAACGGACCGATCCCGTACTCAGTCTCCCCCCGCCGCACGGACACGACCGGCTTGCCGAAGAACAGCGAGAAGCGCTCGACACGCATCCCGACCGCCTTCGCGGCGAAGAAGTGGCCGGCCTCGTGCGCGACGATCAGGAAGGTGAAGCCCAAGATGGTCCAGACCCAGGTCATGGTCACCTCCGCGGGGCATCCAGCCCCGCGTTCTGATTGCGACTGTCGGCGTCACGCCTCCCGTGACCGGCAGGGCTGCGCCCTGCCTCCAATTCCTGCAGCGCTTCCTGCGCCGCCGCGCGCGCGTCGCGGTCGGCGGCGTAGAGCGTCTCGAACGCGTGCACGCGCCCGGCGGGCACCGCTTCGAGCGCGTGCGCGATCACGTCGGCGATCTCGTGGAAGCGCAGCCGGCCGGACAGGAACGCGTGCACCGCGACCTCGTTGGCGGCGTTGAGCACGCACGGCGCGGTGCCGCCCGCCTGCGCTGCCTCGCGCGCGAGGCGCAGGCACGGGAACGCCTCCTCGTCGGGCGCCTCGAACGTCAGCGAGCCGAGCGCAACGAGGTCGAGCGGCTGCACCGGCAGCTCGGCCCGCTCGGGGTGGTGCAGCGCGTAGGCGATCGGCACGCGCATGTCCGGATAGCCGAGGTGCGCGAGCGTCGCGCCGTCGCACAGCTGGATCAGGGAGTGGACGATCGACTGCGGGTGCACGACGACGTCGATCCGCTCGTACGGCGTGCCGAACAGGTGGTGGGCCTCGATCAGCTCCAGCCCCTTGTTCATCAGCGTCGCGGAGTCGATCGTGATCTTGCCGCCCATCGCCCAGGTCGGGTGCGCGAGCGCCTGCTCGACGGTCACGTCGCGCAGCTCGGCGGCGGTGCGGCCGCGGAACGGGCCGCCGGAGGCGGTCAGGACCAGCTTGTCGACCGTCCCCGTCCGCTCGCCGTGGAGGAGCTGGTAGAGGGCCGAGTGCTCCGAGTCGACCGGGACGATCTGCGCGCCCGTCGCCTCCGCCAGCTGCGTGACGAGCTCGCCGCCGACGACGAGCGACTCCTTGTTCGCGAGCGCGAGGTCGATCCCCTCGCCGAGTGTCGCGACCGTCGGCCCGAGGCCGGCCGAGCCGACGAGCGCGTTGAGCACGAGGTCGGCGTCGGACTCGACGACGAGCCGCACGAGCCCCTCCGCGCCGCTGAGGACCTCGCCGTCCGTCCACGCCTCCGCCGCGCGCGCGGCGGCGTCCGCGTCGGCGAGCGCGATCCGCCCCACGCCCAGCTCCCGCGCCTGCGCGACGAGCGGCTCCCACGACGACTCCGCCGACAGCCCGGCGACGACCAGCTCGCCCTGCGACCGCGCGACGACGTCGAGCGCCTGCGTGCCGATCGAGCCCGTCGAGCCGAGGATGAGCAGGCGGCGAGGCATCCCGACGGATTGTAGGCCCGCGCCTTTGCGGCGCCTCAAGGCGGCGCTCGGCGCGCCGTCACGCCCTGCTCGGACGCCGTCACGCCCTGCTCGGACGCCGGCGCGACCGCGAGGTGCTCCGCGAGCGACGGCGCGATCGGCGCGCGCTGCTCGAGCACGGCCCATGTCAGCTGCGCCATCCGCTCGCCCGCCGCCCGCGCGAAGCGGCGCTGCTCGTGACGCCCGAACAGGCGAAAGCCGAGACGCACGAGCGGGCGCGGCGTGTGCGACGGGCGCGAGACGACGTGGATGCGGAACTCCACCTCGCCGCTGTCGCGCCACTTCCACACCTCGTAGACCATCTGCCCGGTCTCGAGGTGGTTTTCGAGCGTGCGGTAGCTCCACCCCCACACGTCCACCTCGCGCCCGTCCACGTCGCGCGTCTCGTCGACGATTCCGCCGACGCGCACGCCGAGCCGGAAGCGCAGCCCGAAGAAGCGCGCCTCGAGCAGCATGTCGCGCCCCGGCAGCGGGCGGTCGGAGTGGTAGACGGCGCGCAGGATGCGCGGGTCGGCGAACTCGTAGTCGCGCATCAGCCGCTGGGCGATCCGCCACGAGCCGCCCTCGACCGGCGGCCCAGGGCGCTCGGGCGGCAGCGCGGTGCGGTAGTCGTCGACGCGCCAGCCGCCCGCGGGCGCCCCCTGGACCTGCTCGCCCGGGCGGTAGCTGACCGGGATGCGGTGCAGCGCGTCGAGCGCCTCCCGCGCGCGCGGGTCGCCGAGCAGCCGCTGCCCGGACGCGCCCTCCACGCGGTGCGTGACGATCTCCAGCGGGCCGTCGCGTCGTCCGCCGGCCAGCTCGACGGTCCGCTCCAGCGTCGAGGTCCACATGTGGAGCTGGACCTCCTTCGCCATGCGCAGCCGGTGGTAGAGCAGCAGGCAGAGCCGGTCGCCGGCGCGCGCCCACGACTCGATCGTGAAGGCGAGCTGCGCGTCGCGCTCGGCGCGGAACTCGATCTGGCCGGCCTCGAGATGGCCTTCGAGGGTCGCGAAGCGAAACGACGTCGGGGTCGTCTCGATCGTGCGCACCGGCCCGTCCCACGGGCCGGGCATGCGGACCAGCAGCTCGTCGCCGACGCGCAGCGGCCCGTCGCCCGGGCCGAGACGGTGGAAGCGCGCGAGCTCGCTCGGGACGACGGCGTTGAGGTCGCCGCTGACGGAGGCCATCAGCTCCTGCGGCGTGCGGTCGCTGCCGGCGATGCGAACGCGGTAGCGGCGGTGGAACAGCGGCCCCACGCCGTCCTGAGGCGGTTGGAGGTCCGCCCGCTCGACGCCCGGCGGGACCGGCGGCGGCGCGTCCTCCGGCAGCGCCCCGGGCAGCTCGGCACGGCGCATCGGCGCGGTGCGCCACAGGTAGCGCCACGACGTCAGCGTCACGCCGACCGGCCAGCCGAGCGCGGTCGTGATCCGGCGGATCGGGCTGAGGCGGCGTCGCATCGAGGAGCCTGTGACTACCCGTCCTGCGGCAGGGCGACACGCGCGGCCCCGCGATCGGATCGGCGCGCGGCCGGGTACACGCCTTGGCATGGTCGTCAGGCTGCTGCGACGGATCGGCCTGCAGGGCTGGCACCTGCACCTCACCTCGCTCGGCGCCGTCTGGCTGTGCATCGGGCTGTGGATCCGCGCCAAGACGGTCGACCAGGACGAGCGCGGCAACGCCGAGCGGCGCGCCCTGTTCGTCGGCCTGTGGCCGCCGACGCTGTGGCTCATCGGCGACTCGCTGGAGCGCCCGGAGCAGGCACGGGGCTGGAGCGATCAGCTGCGCAGCACGTTGCGCCAGCGCAGCGCCGGGAAGCGCGCGAAGTCGGTGTCGTAGGAGCACAGCTCGGCGCCGTGCTCGATCGCGAGCGCCGCGAGGTGGGCGTCGGTCGTGAGGTTGCCGGCCGTGCCGAGCGGCGCGAGCAGGTCGCGCAGCGTCGCCGTGTGGCGCGAGGTCGGCTCGATCACGGTCGCGCACGGCTGGCCGAGCCAGCCGTCGACGAGGTCGAGCGCTTCGTCTGGCGTCAGCGGGTGCTCGAAGACGACCGGCCGCGTGCTCAGTCGCACGAACGCGAGCAGGACGCTCCAGCAGAATGCGACCGTCTCCGAGCCCGACAGCACGCTCTCCAGCCACCCGCGCGCGTTGGCGTGATGGCGCGAGTCCTCGTCGACCGCGTAGAGCAGGACGTTGACGTCGGGCAGCTTCACTTGCCGAGCTCGAGCTTGCGCAGCGTCGCTGCGTCCTCGAGCCGGTCGGCGAGCGCGAGCGCCCGGTCCAGGTCGACCTCGGGCCGTGCGCCCATGCGGCGCGAGGGCACGCTGTAGGGCCGCGCCGCGGCGCCGCCGCCGAGCCCTGCGCGCACCGCTTCGTTGAGCGCGACCTTGAACGACACGCGCCGCTCGCGCGCGACCTCGTGCAGCTTCGCCGCGACGTCCTCGTCGAGGGTGACCGTCGTGCGCATATGGGCATCATAGCATCATACTTGACGCTGTCATGATGCCTACAACAGCGCGTACCAGACGTAGTAGCCGACGACCGCCGCGAACAGGGCGGCGTCGACGCGGTCGAGCGCGCCGCCGTGGGCGCCGAACGCGGCGCCGGTGTCCTTGACGCCGACGTCGCGCTTGACGAAGGACTCGAACAGGTCGCCGATCGGGGCGGCGATCGCGACCGCGATCCCGAGCAGGAGCGCGTCGCCGGTCGACAGCCAGTCCTGGTAGAGCCCGGCGAAGTAGACCGCCACGACCGCGGTCGCCATCCCGATCACGAGCCCGGCGACCGTCTTGTTCGGCGAGATGCGCGGCGCGAGCGGCGTGCGGCCGAACCAGCGCCCGCCGAAGTACGCGCCGGTGTCGCCGACGAACGTCCCGACGAGCACGTCGATCACGATCGCGTCGCCGTGCGGCAGCTCGCGCAGCAGCACCGCGTGCGCGAGCGCGAAGCCGATCCAATACACCCCGAAGAGGGTCGTCGCCATGGCGTAAGTCGCGTGCTGGCGCGACGGGCCCCATGCGGTCAGCGCGAACAGCACCGGCACAACCGCGACGGCCGCCAGCAGGATCTGGAACTGCGAGCCGAAGTGCGCGCACAGCAGGAACGCGGCCAGCGCGAGGAAGCCGACGAGCCGCACCGGCCGGGCGGCGCGCAGCATGTCGTACAGCTCGTGCAGGCACAGCGCTCCGACCGTGAACAGCGCGAGCGCCCACACGAGCCCGCCGGCCGCGTTGAGCACGATCACCGCGACCGCCGCCGGCACCGCGACCAGCACGCGCGCCCCAAGATCCGACCGTGCATTGCGCCGACCGGCGCGCCGGGCGCGACGTGCGCCCGGCGGTTCGCGCCGCGCGCTCACGCCACGCGCCCCCCGAAGCGCCGGCGGCGCGACGCGTACTGCGCCAGCGCGTCCTCGAACGCGGCGCGACCGAAGTCCGGCCACAGCTCCTCGCGCGAGACGAACTCCGCGTACGCCGTCTGCCACAGCAGGTAGTTCGACAGCCGCTGCTCGCCGCTCGTGCGGATCACGAGATCCGGGTCGTGCATCTCCGGCGCGTACAGGCAGGCACGAAACTCCTCCTCCGTCGTGCCGGTGAAGCGCCGCGCGGCGTCGACGATCTCGGCCCGCCCGCCGTAGTTGAACGGGATGAAGAACGTGATCCGCTCGTTGCCCGCCGTCAGCTCCTCCGCCCACGCCATCCGCTCGACGATCGACGCCGGCACCGGCGCGTCGCGCCGGCCGATGAACCGCAGCCGGACCCCCTCGGAGTGCAGCTCCGGCGTCTCGCGCTCGACGTACTCGGCGAACATCGCCATCAACGCGGCGACCTCCTCGTCCGAGCGCGCCCAGTTCTCGGTCGAGAACGCGTAGATCGTCAGCTCCTCGATCCCCAGCTCGACCGCATCGCGCAGCCGCGCCTTGACGTTCTCGGCGCCGGCCCGGTGCCCGTCGGTGACGCTCAGCCCCCGCTGCTCGGCCCAGCGGCCGTTGCCGTCCGTGATGATCGCGACGTAGCGCGCGCTCTCGGCGTCACCGGATCCGTCGCGCACGAGGACCGTCTAGACCTCGAGGATCTCTTCTTCCTTGTGGTGCAGGAGCGCGTCGAGCTCGGCGACCTTCTCGTCGGTGAGCTTCTGCAGCTCGCCCTCCGCGCGGTGCTCGTCGTCGGCGCCCGCCTCGCCCGCGTCGCGCAGCTCGCGCAGGTGGTGCATCACGTCGCGGCGGATGTTGCGGATCGCGACGCGGCCTTCCTCGGCGATCCCGCGCACGACCTTGACGAGCTGCTTGCGCCGTTCCTCGGTCAGCTCCGGGATCGCGAGGCGCACCAGGTTGCCGTCGTTGCTCGGCGTCAGGCCGACGTCGGATTCGAGGATCGACTTCTCGATCGCCTTGATCGAGCTCTTGTCGTACGGCTGGATCGACAGCAGTCTCGCTTCCGGCGCGTTGATTGTGGCGAGCTGGTTGAGCGGCGTCTGGGCGCCGTAGTAGTCGACCGTGATTCGGTCCAGCAGCGCGGGCGTCGCGCGGCCGGTGCGCACGGAGCCGAACTCGTGCCGCGTCGACTCGACCGACTTCGCCATGCGCTCGCGCGCGTCTGAGAGCAGCTCCTCGATCATGACCTCACCAGCGTTCCCACGCGATCCCCGCACACTATCCGGTCGATGTTCCGTTCGTCGGCCATGTTGAAGACGACGATCGGCATCTTGTTCTCCATGCAGAGCGTCAGCGCGGTCGCGTCCATCACGCGCAGGCGCCGTTCGACCGCCTCCATGTGCGTGATCTCGGCGATGAACTCCGCCTGCGGGTCGACCGCGGGATCAGCCGTGTAGACGCCCTCGACGCCGTTCTTGGCCATCAAAATCACCTCGGCGTGCATCTCGGTCGCGCGCAGCGCCGCGGCCGTGTCGGTCGTGAAGAACGGATTGCCGGTGCCGGCCGCGAAGATCACGATCCGGCCCTTCTCGAGGTGGCGGATCGCGCGGCGGCGGATGTAGGGCTCGGCGACCTCGGAGATCGCGATCGCCGACTGCACGCGCGTCGGGACGCCCTGCTTCTCGAGCGCGTCCTGCAGCGCGAGCGCGTTGAGGACCGTCGCGAGCATCCCCATGTAGTCGCCGGTCGCGCGCTCCATCCCGGCCGCCTGCGCCGCCAGCCCGCGGAAGATGTTGCCGCCGCCGACGACGATCGCGACCTCGACGCCGCGCTGCTGCACGCGCGCGAGCTCGCGCGCGATCGCCTCGATGCGAGCCGGGTCGGCGCCGTAGTCCTGCTCGCCCATCAGCGCCTCGCCGGAGACCTTGACGAGCACGCGCCGGAAGACCGGCGCGCGGGCGGCCCCGGCCGCTTCCGGCTCAGTCGCCAACGGCGAATCGAGTGAAGCGTCGGATGACGACATTCTCTCCCGTCTTGGCGGCGAGGTCCGCGCGGATGTCCTCGATCGTGCGACCGTCGTACTTCTCGGCGTTGACGTGGGGCTGCTTGAGCAGGACGACCTCCTTCAGCCACGCGTCGACCTTGCCCTTGACGATGTTCGGGCGGATGTTGTCGGGCTTGTCGGCGAACTGCTCCTCGGCGATGCGCGTCTCGCGCTCGACGTCCTCGGCCGGCACGCCGTCCTCGTCGACCGCGAGCGGGCCGGCGGCGGCGACGTGCAGTGCGAGGTCGCGCGCGAACGCGACGAAGTCGTCGTTGCGGGCGACGAAGTCGGTCTCGCAGTCGACCTCGACGAGCACGCCGATCTTCCCGTTGGCGTGGATGTAGGACTGGACGGTGCCCTCGCTCGCGACGCGCTCGCCGCGCTTCTCGGCCTTCGCGATGCCCTTGACGCGCAGCGCCTCGATCGCCTTCTCGACGTCGCCGTCGGCCTCGACGAGGGCCTTCTTGCAGTCCATCATCCCCGCGCCGGTGCGCTCGCGCAGGGCCTTCACGTCCTGGGCGCTGATGCTCATGCGTTCTGCTCCCCCTCGGAGCCGGTCTCGGTGGTGGTCGCTGCGGGCCCCTGTTCGGCTTCGGGCGCCGGCGCCTCGCGCTCGGCCGCCTTCGGCTCCTCCGGCGCGGGCGGCTGCTCGGCCGCGGGCGCGGGCGGCTCCGGTTCGGCCGGCTTGGCCGCCGGCGGCGTCGGCGCGGGCTGCGCGGGCGGGACCGGGGCCGGAGCGGCCGCCGGCGGTGGCGCCTGCTGGGCCTGCTGCTGCGCGGCGGCCTGAGCCGCGGCCGCCTGCTCGGCGGCGCGCTTGGCCTCCTCGGCCTCGCGCTGAGCCTGCTCCTCCGCCTCGCGGCGCGCCTGCTCCTCGGCCTCGCGCTTGGCGCGCTCCTCGGCCTCGATGCGGGCCTTCTCCTCGGCCTCCTTGCGCGCGCGCTCCTCCTCGGCGCGGAAGACGGCGTTGCCCTCCCCCACGACCGCGCCGATCGCGCCCGCGATCAGCGCGCACGAGCGGATCGCGTCGTCGTTGCCCGGGATCACGTAGTCGATCCCGTCCGGGTCGCAGTTCGTGTCGACGAGCCCGATGATCGGGATCCGCAGCCGCCGCGCCTCGGCGACCGCGATCGCCTCGGTCTTGAGGTCGAACACGACGACGGCGTCGGGCACGCGGCCCATGTTCTTGACCCCGCCGAGGTTCGCGCGCAGCTTCTCGAGGTCGGCCTGCGCCGCCATCCGCTCGCGCGTCGGCAGCAGCGCCAGCTGGCCCTCGCTGTCGTAGCGCTCGAGGTCGTGGAGGCGCTGGATGCGCCGCGAGATCGTCTGGAAGTTCGTCAGCAGGCCGCCGAGCCAGCGGTGGTTGACGTACGGCATGCCGGCCGCTTCGGCCGAGTCCTTCACGGCGTCGCGCGCCTGCTTCTTGGTCCCGACGAACAGGACCGTCCCGCCGCGGTGGGCGAGCGCCGAGGCGAACTCGCGCGCTTCGGCCAGCAGCGCCTCGGTCTGCAGCAGGTCGATGATGTAGATCCCCTCGCGCTCGCCGAAGATGAAGCGGCGCATCTTGGGGTTCCAGCGGCGCGTCTGGTGGCCAAAGTGGACGCCGGCCTCCAGCAGCTCCTTGATGCCTACCTGAGCCACGGTGATAGTGCTCCCTTGTGTGGTGGTGCGTACGGCCCGGCCGGGACGCTCGCGAACCCGGCGCGTCGGCGCGCCGGGCAGGGCCGCGAGTCCTGATCGACCGGGGTCGGGGACATCGGTTTCGCGCAAGTCTACGCAGTCGCGGCCTCCAGCCGCGCGAGCACGGCCGCCAGATCCTCCGGCAGCGGCGACGCGACGTCGACCGGCTCGCCCGTGACCGGATGGTCGAACGCGAGCCGCGCGGCGTGCAGGAACTGACGGTCGAGGCCGAACAGCCCGGGCGTGCCGTACTCCGGGTCGCCCGCAACCGGATGGCCGATCGCCTGCAGGTGGACGCGGATCTGGTGCGTGCGGCCGGTCTCCAGCGTCACGCGCAGCAGCGCCGCGCCCGGCAGCGCGCGCACGAGCTCGAAGTGCGTGCGGGCCGCGCGCGGGACGTCGGTGTCGGTCGACATGCGCGTGCGCACGCGGCGGTCGCGGCCGATCGGCGCGTCGACCGTGCCGCTGCGCGCCGGCGGGCAGCCCTCGACGAGCGCGAGGTACTCGCGCCGCACCTCGCGCGCGCGGATCGCCGCCTGCAGCGCGCGGTGCGCCCGCTCGGACTTCGCGACGACGAGCAGGCCGGACGTGTCGCGGTCGAGGCGGTGGACGATCCCGGCGCGCTGGGGGTCTTCGCCGCCGGCTGCGGGGGCGGGACGGGCGGCCAACAGCTGCGAGAGCGTGCCGGCGCCGTGCCCGCGCGCGGGGTGCACGACGAGCCCCGCCGGCTTGTCGACGACGAGCAGGTGCTCGTCCTCGTAGGCGATCTCGAGCGACGGGCCCTCGCCGGGCGCCGGCGCGCCCGCGGCGGCCGGCTCGTCCTCGGCCACCTCCACCAGCTCCCCCGCCGCCACGCGATGGCGCTTGGGCCGCGCGGCGCCGTCGACCGTCACGCGGCCCGCGTCGATCAGCCGCTGCGCCTGCGCGCGCGAGCCGATCCCGCCCGCGCCCGCGAGGAACTGGTCGAGGCGCTCGCCGGCCGCCTCGGGGTCGACGTCAATCCGCCTTGGCGCGGGCACCGCGGTCGAGCACGAGGACGAGCGCGATCACGCCGAACGTGATCGACATGTCGGCGATGTTGAACGACGGCCAGTGCGGGAGGTGGACGAAGTCGGTCACGTAGCCCTGGCGCAGGCGGTCGAGCAGGTTGCCGAGCGCGCCGCCGAGCAGCAGTCCGGTCGGCAGCCACAGCAGGCGGCGGTCGGGGTGGCGCGCGAAGTAGCCGATCAGCAGCGCGAGCGCCGCGAACGTCACGAGCAAAACCGGCAGCCCGCCGCCGCCGAGGAAGCCGAACGCGACGCCGCGGTTGTGGACGTGCACGAACGACAGGACCCCTGGCAGCAGCTCGCTGCGGCCGCCGGGCGCGATCGAGGAGCGCACGAGCGCCTTCGTCGCCTGGTCGAGCACGAGCACCGCCAGCACGACCGTGCCGGCGAGCGCCCAGCCCGGGCTCGTGCGCTGCGCGGTCGACGGTACCGGCACGGCGTCCATCAGCCGTCGATCGCCGAGACGACGACCCGCCACACGATGAACAGCACGAACGTCGCGACCATCGGCGACAGGTCGAGCGGGCCGAACATCGGCAGGAAGCGCCGGAAGACCCGCAGGTAGGGCTCGACGACCTCGCGCAGAAACGTGAAGATCGCGTTCGACCAGCGCGCGTACGGCGGCCGCACGCCGGCCGAGAACGCGATGCTCAGCACGATGTAGGCGAAGATGCAGATCAGGTAGACGGTGAAGAGCGCGTTGACGTAGCGGGCGATGTCGTGCCGGACCGTCGCGAGGACCGCGATCGCGGCCGCGCTCACTTCCCGCTCCCGTGCACGACCGCCTGCGCCGCCGCCTGGAACGCCGCGCGCAGCCCGCCGTGCTCGAGCGCCGCGAGCCCGCGCGCCGTGGAGCCGCCGGGCGAGGTGACCATGCGGCGCACCGCGAGCGTGTCGTAGCCGCGCTTCGCCAGCAGCTCCGCGGTGCCCGCCGCCGTCTCGGTCGCGAGGCGGGCGGCGAGGTCGGGCGGCATCCCGAGCCGCACGGCCGCGTCGACCTGCGCCTCGACGAACAGGCTGACGTATGCCGGTCCGACGCCCATCACGGCGGTCGCGATCTCCATCTGCTTCTCGGGCAGCTCGACGACGGTGGCGGCGCGTTCGAGCAGCGCCCGCAGGCCGTCCGGCGGGTCGCTCTCGGCCGCTATGCAGATCGTGCCGCGGCCGACCTCGACCGCGACGTTCGGCATCAGGCGGGTGACGCGCTGGCCCGGGTACGCCGAACGCAGGGCATCGAGCGGGACGCCGCCGAGGATCGAGACGATCGCTCCCCCTTCCTCGCGGTCAGCCACGTCGTGCGCGACGGCTTCGAGCTGCTCCGGCTTGTGGCACAGGAAGACGACGTCGGCGCGCTCGGCCAGCGCGGCGTTGGAGGAGAGCACCTCGCCGCCCACCTCCGCCACGAGCGCCTGCGCGCGCGCCGGGATCGCGTCCGTGCACAGCACCGGCTCGCCCCACCCGCGCGCCAGCGCGGATGCCATGTTGCCCGCTCCGATCAGTCCGACGCGCATGGGACCGGAAGCGTACAGCGCCCCTCGCGCCCGCCGCGGGCGGCGGGACGGCGCTTCAGCTCTGGTTGAAGAAGCCCTTCTCGATCAGCCGCGCGCGCTCCTCGGCGGACACCTCGACGTTGCGCGGCGTGAGCAGGAAGACCTTGTCGGCGATCCGCTGCATGCCGCCGTCGAGCGCGTACGTGAGGCCGCTGGAGAAGTCGATCAGGCGCTTGGAGAGGTCGGTGTCCGAGCCCTGCAGGTTGAGGATCACCGGGATCGCGTCCTTGAACTTGTCCGCCACGTCCTGGGCGTCGTTGAAGGACTTCGGCACGACGAGATGGACGCGCACGTCGCCCCGCCCGTTTCTCGCGCCGCCCTGGCCGCCGACCGGTCTGAGCATCGCCGTGCGGCGGTCGCCCGGCTCGTCGGCGAAGATGTCGTCGATCTCGTCGCGCCGGCGGCGGCTCGCCGACAGTCTGCGGACGTTCGGGCGGTCGCGGTAGCGGTCCTCCAGCTCGACCTCCGGCTCGGGCGGGTAAGGCTCGTGCTGGCCGTCGTCGTAGTCATCTTCGACGGCGAGGCCGAAGTAGACGAGCGCGCGGTGCCAGGTGTCGCGAAAGGCCATGACGGTGAGGGGTTCGCCCGCCGCGGCGGGAACCCTGCAACTGCGCACATTATGCGCTGCAGCGGCCGGATCAGGGCCGGTTGGCGCGTCAGCGGTACAAGGTCGTGCCGATCCGCACGATCGTCGCCCCCTCCTCGACCGCGACCTCGAAGTCCTGCGAGGTGCCCATCGAGAGCGTCTTCAGCCCGTGGGCGGCGGCCAGCTCGCGCAGCTGCGCGAAGTGCGGGCGGTTCGCCTCGGGGCTGGCCGCGAGCGGCGGCATCGTCATCAGGCCGGCGACGGGGACCGGGCAGCGCGCGACGAAGGCGGGCAGCTCGTGCGGAGCGATCCCGCTTTTCGACGCCTCGCCGGCCACGTTGACCTCGATCAGGACGGCGAAGCCGGGGCGGGTCGCCGCTTCCCGGTGGCGCGCGAGCTGCGCGAGCGCGGAGTCGGACCCGACCGAGTGGATCAACCGTACGCGCGGGACGATCTCGCGCACCTTACGGCTCTGCAGGTGGCCGATGAAGTCCCAGGTGAACCGGCCCGGATACGCGTCGGCCTTCGCCGCCAGCTCCTGCGCGCGGTTCTCGCCGAGCAGCGTGAGGCCCGCGTCCGCGAGCACCTCCAGCTCCTCGCTCGCGACGTACTTGACCGCCGCCAGCAGCTCGACCTCGGCCGGGTCGCGGCCGGCGCGCGCGGCCGCCGCCGCGATCCGCTCGCGGATCTCGCGGGCGTTCGCGCGCACGCGCGCGGCGTCGAGGCCGGCGATCAGCTCCGCCACGCGATCCCCGCCTGCCGGCCGGTGACGCCGCCGTCGCGGCGGTGCGAGAAGAACAGCTGCGGGTCGGAGCAGAGCGTGCAGAGGTCGGCGTCGTGGACCTCGTGGACGCCGGCGGCGTGCAACTCCTCGCGCGCGATCGCCTTGAGGTCGAGCCGCCCCGCCGGCCGCTCGAACGCCCGCGCCACCTCGGCGCCGACCTCGTAGCAGCAGCCGCCCGCGCCGGGGCCGATCGCGGCGGCGATCTCGGTTGCGCCGAGCTCGTGCAGCGCCGCAAGCCCCTCCGCGACGATCCCTTCCGCCAGGCCGCGCCAGCCGGCGTGGAGCATCGCGACGGCGTTGTTGCCGATGAGGGCGATGGGGAGGCAGTCGGCGGTCAGGACCAGCAGCGCCACGTCCTCGCGCGTCGTGGCCTGACCGTCGGCCTCCTGCGGTTGGCCTCCGGCTTGTATGTTCCGCTCAACATGTGAGCCGTGGACCTGCCGCCCTTGAACGACGGCATCGAGGGAGAGGCCGATCGTGTGCGCCACGCGCTCGCGGTTCTGCTCGACCGCTTCGGGGTCGTCATCGGTCCAGCGGCCGAGGTTGAGGCTCGCGTACGCGCCCTGCGACACGCCGCCGCGGCGGGTCGTGAACAGCGCGCGGCCGCCGGGCAGCGCGATTTCGACGTGCTCGCCGACCGGCTCGAACGGCGCGGGAAGCTCCACGCGCGCGATGCTAGCCGGCGTCGCAGCAGGCCCGCGCCCCGATGAGCGACGAGTTTTGGGTCCCCTGGACCAGAAAACGTCGCTCATCCGTCGGCGATGGCCGCGAGCGCGGCGGCGAGCTGGGCGTCGCGGTCGGCGGCCTCGCCGTCGAGGCGGGCGCGCAGGGCGGCGGCGAGGCCGATTCCGACAGCTTCGCCCTGCGGGACGCCGGCGGCCAGGAGATCCTCGCCGCCGATCGCGAGCCGGACGTGGCGCAGCTCGCCGATCCAGCGGCGCGCCGGCTCCGCGGGCTCGAGCGCGCCGGCGAGTGCGGCGAGCTCGACCGGCGCGCCGGCGAGCGCCGCGGCGATCTCCGACGGCCGCGTCGCCTCGGCGAGCCGCGCTGCGACCCGCCGCGCGCCGCCGGCCGCCGCGACGACCGTGTCGCGGTCGCGGGCGGGGAAGTCGAGCGCGTCCAGCCGCGCGCCGAGCGCGCCGGGCGGCACGTCGAGACAGGCACAGGCGAGCAGCAGCAGGTCGCGCCGACCGTCGGCCGCGCGCGCCTGCGGCTCACCGACGCCGCCCTCCCCAGCCAACGGCGCGCGGGTCGCGCTGGACGCGTCTACGACCGCGTCTCGCTCCCCACCCTCCCCAGCCGGTGGCACACGGCTCACGCCTTCGGCACGGTCGGCGCGGAGCGCGCCCGCGTCGGCACGGCGCCCGGCGTCCGCCAGCAACGCGCATGCCCGCCGCGCGAGCGCCTCGTCGAGCGCCATCCCCGCCACCGGCGCGTCCTCCCAGGCCGCGACCCGCGCGAGCGCCTCGACCGCCGACGGCTCGCGCAGCAGCAGCCGCAGCTCGCCGCCCACGCGCGCCGGCGACACGGTTCTCAGCGCGCCCCCGTCCAGCGCGCGGTCCATCAGCGCACGCGTCTCCGGCTCCACCTCGAACCCCAGCCGCGTCGCGTAGCGCACGAGCCGCAGCAGTCGCGTCGGATCCTCCTCGAAGCTCGCCGCGTGCAGGACCCGCAGCCGCCGCGCCTCCAAGTCCTCCAGCGCGCAAGGCGCGGCGTCGAGCCGCCCGTCGAGCCCGAGCGCCACGGCGTTGACCGTGAAGTCGCGCCGCAGCAGATCCTCCGCCAGCGTGCCGGGCCGCACGTCGGGCAGCGCGCCCGGCCGTGCGTAGGTCTCGGTCCGCGCCGGCGCGAGGTCGTACGCGTGCCCGCCCGCGCACATGGTCGCCGTGCCGAAGCGATCGTGGACGACCAGCTCGCCGCCGAGCGCGTCCGCGAGCCGCCGCGCGACCGCGACCGCGTCCCCCTCCACGACCAGATCGAGGTCGACGTGCTCGGCGGCGTCCGCTGCGCGCAGCAGATCCCGCACGGCGCCGCCGACGACGTGCACCGCCGGATCCTCTCCGAGCGCGTCGAGCAGCGCCGCGGCGGCCGGCAGCTCGCGCAGCCGGCGCTCCAGCTCGGCGGTGCTCGTCACGGCGCCGGCCGCCTCGCCGCGGCGGCGCGCCGGTGTCGCGTCGGACGCCTCATCGCCCCGATCATCTACCATCCGGCGCCGATGTCGAGCCCCCCGCCACGCCGTCGCCGGCGCGGACTGCTCGTCGCCCTCGGAGTCGTGGTCGTGCTCGGTGCGGGCGTCGCCGCCTTCATCGCGCTCGCCACGCCGCGCGACATCTCGCATCCGAACGTCGAATTCACGGCCCCCACGACGGCGACGCACCCCGCGGTCACTTCGCCGAAGAAGCCGGTCGACACGGCGCTGTGGCAGACCTACGGCTTCACGCCGCCGCGCACGCGCGACGACAGCGACGCGCCCGCCGACCTGCACGCCCCCTTCCGCCGCGGCTGGACCTACCGCGGCACCGCGCTGCTCGAGTTCCCGCCCGCGATCGACGGCCCGTCGCTGTACGTGCTCGACGACGACGGGATGGTGAGCGCGATCGACAAGCAGAGCGGGCGCGTCCGCTGGAAGCGCAAGCTCGGCCGCCTCGCGGCCGCCTCCCCCGCGGTCGGCGACGGCAACGTCTACGCGGTCGCGCTGGTCGCCAACAACGGCGCGGGCGGGCGCGTCGCCTCGTTCGCGTCGCGCAACGGCCACATCAACTGGTCGCGCAACCTGTCCGCGCGCGCCGAGTCCTCGCCGCTGCTGCACAAGGGAATCCTCTACTTCGGCTCCGAGGACGGGACGGTCTACGCGATCCGCGCGCGCGACGGCCGCACGCACTGGCTGTTCCACGCCAGCGGCGCGGTCAAGGGCGGCCCGGCGCTCGCGAACGGGATCCTCTACTTCGGCGACTACTCCGGCCATGTCTACGCGGTGCGCGCGAGCGACGGGCACCTCGCGTGGTCGGTCGGCACGAGCGGGACGCGCTTCGGCCTGGGATCGGGGAACTTCTACTCGACGCCGGCGGTCGCGTTCGGGCGCGTCTATCTCGGTAACACCGACGGGCGCGTCTACTCGTTCGCCGCGCACTCCGGCAAGCTCGCGTGGGCGACCGGGACGGGCGCGTACGTGTACTCCTCGGCCGCGGTCGCCGACATCCGCGGCGTCGGCCCGACCGTCTACATCGGCTCCTACGACGGCAACTTCTACGCGCTCGACGCGCGCTCGGGCGCGAAGCGCTGGAGCTACGCGGCCGGCGGGCGGATCTCGGGCTCGCCGACGATCGTCGGCGACGTCGTCTACTTCTCCAACCTCGGCGCGAAGGACACGGTCGGGCTCGACGTGCGCACCGGTCGCAAGGTGTTCGGCTGGACCGACGGGGCGTTCAACCCGGTCGTCGCCGACCAGCGCGCGATCTACCTGGCCGGCTACGCGGCGCTGTACGAGCTGCTGCCGCGCGGGAAGCGCGCCGCTACGGCGCGGCGACCGCACGCACGGGGATCCCGGCGGCCGCGAGGTGGCCCTTGACGTCGTCCATCGTGTAGCGCCCGTAGTGGAAGATCGACGCGCACAGGACCGCGTCCGCGCCCGCCTGCAGCGCCTCGACGAGGTGGTCGAGCGTGCCCGCGCCGCCTGACGCGATCACCGGCACCGAAACCGCCTCCGCGACCGCGCGCGTCAACTCGAGGTCGTAGCCCTCGCTCGTGCCGTCGCGGTCCATCGAGGTCAGCAGGATCTCCCCCGCCCCGCGCCGCACGCCCTCGCGCACCCAATCCAGCGCGTCGCGGCCGGTCGGCGTCCGCCCGCCGGCCACGTACACCTCCCAGCCGGCGCCGGGATCCTCGGGGTCGCGCCTTTTCGCGTCCACGGCGAGCACGACGCACTGACTCCCGAACTGCTCCGCCAGCTCCCCGACCAGCTCGGGCCGCGCGACGGCGGCCGAGTTGACCGACACCTTGTCGGCGCCCGCGTCCAGCACCGCCTGCGCGTCCTGCACGGTGCGGATCCCGCCGCCGATCGTGAACGGGATGAAGACGTCGTCGGCCGTGCGGCGGGCCAAGTCGACCACCGTGTCGCGCTTGTCGTGCGTCGCGGTGATGTCGAGGAACACGAGCTCGTCCGCGCCGACCGCGTCGTAGCGGACGGCAAGCTCGACCGGGTCGCCGGCGTCGCGCAGGTCGACGAACGACGTGCCCTTCACGACGCGGCCGCGGTCGACGTCGAGGCAGGGAATGACGCGCTTGGTGTGCATCAGGCGCAGCCGTTCAGCGCTTCCTGCGCCTCGGCGACGCCGAAGCGCCGTTCGTAGAGCGCCTTGCCCACGATCACCCCGCCGAGGTTGACCTGGCGCAGCGCCGCCAGCGCGCGCAGGTCGTCGAGCGACCCGATCCCGCCCGAGTACGTGAACGAGCCGCGCACCGTCGCCGCCACGCGCCGCACCTCGCCGAGGTCCGGGCCGGTCAGCATCCCGTCGCGCTCGATGCTGGAGTACACGAGCCGGCGCACGCCGCGGCGCTGCAGGTGCTCGATCACGGCCGGCGCCTCCATCTCCGTCTGCTCGGTCCAGCCGGCGCTCGCGACGCGCCCGCCGCGCACGTCGACCGACACGACGACGCGCTCGCCGTGCGCCGCCAGCGCCTCGTCGAGGAAGTCGACGTCGCTGTAGGCGGCCGTGCCGAGGATCACGCGCTCGGCGCCGGCCGCCAGCGCGCGCCCGACCGCCTCCATCGTGCGCAGCCCGCCGCCGAACTGGACCGGCACCGGCAGCTCGCGGCAGATCCGCTCCAGGTGCTCGATGTTCGCCGGCACGCCGTCGCGCGCGCCGTCGAGGTCGACGACGTGCAGCCAGCGCGCGCCGCCGTCGACCCATGCGCGCGCCGCGCTGAGCGGGTCCGCGTCGTAGACGGTCTCGGCGGCGAAGTCGCCCTGCGCGAGCCGCACGGCCTGCCCGTCGCGGATGTCGATCGCCGGGTAGAGAATCATGCGGCCGGGGCGACCGCGCGATCGCAGGCGGCGCTGAAGCTGGCGAGCAGCCGCAGGCCGAGGCGCGAGGACTTCTCGGGATGGAACTGGACGCCGAACACGTTCTCGCGCGCGACCGCGCTCGCGAAGCGCTCGCCGTACTCGGCGAGGCCGAGCACGTCGGCCGGGTCGGCGGGGCGGGCGACGTACGAGTGGACGTGGTAGAAGGCCGCCTCGGCCGGCAGCGCGGCGGTCAGGCGCGACGCGCGCTCGAAGCGCACGACGTTCCAGCCGATGTGCGGGATCGGGCGGCCCGGCGCGTCGAGCGGGCGCACGTCGCCTCTCAGCAGCGACAGCCCCTCGCACGGCTCGACCTCGACCGAGCGCTCGAACAGCAGCTGCATCCCGAGGCAGATCCCCAGCACGGGCTTGCCGGCCTGCGCGGCCTCGACGATCAGCTCGTCGAGGCCCAGCGCGTTGAGGTTGCGCATCGCGCGCGGGAACGCGCCGACGCCCGGCACGACGAGCCCGTCGGCGGCGCGGATCGCGTCGTGCTCACGCGTCAGCAGCGGCCGCGCGCCAACGTGCGCGAGCGCCTTCTCGACCGAGCGGCGGTTGCCCATGCCGTAGTCGACGACCGCGATCGTGGGGCCGTTTGCGCTCATGCCGTCAGCGTCCCCTTCGTGCTCGGGACGCCGGTCTCGCTCGGGTCGATCGCGACGGCGGCGCGCAGCGCGCGCGCGAAGGCCTTGAAGGCGGCCTCGATCATGTGGTGGACGTTCGTGCCCGCCTCGACGGTGACGTGCAGCGTCAGCTTCGCGTTGCTCGCGACGGCGCGGAAGAACTCCTCCGTCAACTCGTGGTCGAAGTTGCCGATCGCGCCGGCCGGCAGGTCCGCCTCGACGGCGCAGAACGCGCGACCGGAGATGTCGAGCGCGCACGACGCGCGCGCTTCGTCCATCGGGATCGTCGCGGCGCCGTAGCGGACGATCCCGGCGCGGTCGCCGAGCGCGGCGTCGAGCGCCTGACCCAAGCAGATGCCGACGTCCTCGACGGTGTGGTGCGCGCCGGTGTCGAGGTCGCCGCGCGCCTCGATGGTGAGGTCGAGGCACCCGTGGCGCGCGAGCAGGTCCAGCATGTGGTCGAGGAAGCCGACGCCGGTCTCGCGCTCGCCGGCGCCCGTGCCGTCAAGCGCGAGCGACAGCCGGATGTCGGTCTCGCCGGTGGTGCGTTCGATCTCGGCGCTGCGGCTCATGACCCTCCATTCTGGCCGATGCGGGCCTCCATCGACTCCGCGTGGGCGGCGAAGCCCTCCGCGCGGGCGAGCACGGCGCCCGCGGGCGCGAGCTGCGCCGCCGCCTCCGGCGGGATCCGGACCTCGGCCATGCGGCGGCGGAACGTGCGGGTCGAGAGCCCCGACGCGAACCGCGCCGCGCCGTCGGTCGGCAGGACGTGGTTGGAGCCGGCGACGTAGTCGCCGAACGCGGTCGCCGCGCCGGCGCCGACGAACAGGCAGCCGGCGCGGGTGATCCGGGGCGCGAGCGCCTCGGCTTGCGCGCCGATCAGCTCCAGGTGCTCGGGCGCGAAGTCCTGCGCGAACGCGAGCGCGGCGTCGAGGTCGTCGGCGTGGACGAGTGCGCACGCGCCCTGCTCCGGGGCGTCCGCGAGGAGTCCGCCCAGCGCGTCGAGGGAGGCGGCGTCGGGCGAGACGGCGACGACGAGGCTGTCCGCGCCGTGCTCGGCCTGCGCGCGGAGGTCGAGCGCCGCGAGGCGGACGTCGGCTTCGCCCGCGTCGCCGGACAGCACGACGAGCAGGTCGCTCGGCCCGGCGAAGCCGTCGATCCCGACCGCGCCCGCAGCCGCCACCTGCCGCTTGGCCTCCTGCACATACAGCCCGCCCGGGCCGACGATCAGGTCGACCGGCCGGATCGTGTCGGTGCCGTACGCCAGCGCGCCGATCGCGTGCGCGCCGCCCATCCGGTAGACCGCCTGCACGCGGGTGAGCGCGCAGGCGGCGAATACGAGCGGGTCGTCGGACGGGCTGCACACGACGACCTCCTCGACGCCGGCCGCGCGCGCCGTCACGACGCCCATCACGACCGTGCTGGGGTACGGCGCCCTCCCGCCGGGGACGTACACGGCGGCGCGCGCCACCGGCACGTCGCGCAGCGTCACCCGTTGGCCCTGCGGCAGCACGAGCTCGCGCCGGCGCTCGGCGCGAACCCCGCCGCGCGATGCATCGGCTGCGCTCTCACCCGGCGCGGCCCCGTCGACGCCGGCCTCGGCGACGGCGCGCACGTTGGCCGCCGCCAGCTTCAGGGCGCTCAGCACGTCCGGCGCGACGGTTGCGAGCGCTTCCTCGAGGTCCTCGTCGGAGACGCGCAGCGGCCCGGGCTCGCAGCCGCGTGCGTCGAAGCGGCGGCGCAGCTCGTCGAGCACCGCGTCGGAGCGGCCCTCGGCGCGCCCGACCGAGAGCTGCCCGAGTATCGCCGCGACGTCCGCGCTCAGGTCGATGCCGGGCGCGACGAGCTTCCGCACCTCCGCCGCGTCGCGCAGTCCCCGCTCAACCCGCACGCAGCCGCTCCAGGACGTCGTCGATCGCCGCTGCCTTGAGCTTGTGCGCGACGGGGTTGGCGATCAGGCGGGCGGTGCAGACGACGATCTCCTCGCGCACGACCAACCCGTTCTCGGCGAGCGTCGTGCCGGTCGCGGTCAGGTCGACGATCCCGTCCACCAGGCCCGTCAGCGGTGCGAGCTCGACCGAGCCTTTGACCTCGACGATCTCCGCCTGGCGGCCGGTCGCCTCGAAGTGACGCGTCGCGATCTGCGGGTACTTGGTCGCGATCCGCACGAGGCCCAGGCGCCGCAGCGCCTCCGCCATCGGGTCCTCTCCGGCGACGCTCGCGAGCACCATCGTGCAGCGGCCGTAGCCGAGGTCGAGCAGCTCGTACAGCCCGCGCTCGGGGTGCTCCAGCAGCACGTCCTTGCCGACGATCCCGATGTCCGCCGCGCCGGCCTCGACGTACGTCGGCACGTCGGACGGGCGCATCGTCACGATCCCCGCCTCGCGGAACAGCAGCTTGCGGTCGTTGGAGCGCACCTCGGCCGTGTCGATCCCGAGCCCGTCGAGCAGGTCGAGCGTGTCGGCCATCAGCGCCCCGCGCGGCACCGCGATCGTGAGCGGCGGCACCGCGCTCACCGCCGCTCCTCCCCCATCAGCGCGATGTGGAGCCGCTCGACCGTCAACCCCCAGCCGACCGCCGGGAGCGGCCGCCCGAAGCGCCCGAGCAGATCGTCGTAGCGTCCGCCGCCGCCGAGCGGCACGCCGAGCGTCGGGTCGTAGACGCCGAACACGGCGCCCGTGTAGTAGCCGAGGTTGCCGGTCAGGCCGAGGTCGAAGATCACCCGCCGCGCCACGCGCGGCTCCAGCTCCGCGTGCACGCCGCGCAGCCCCTCGGCCGCTTCCCCGGCGCGCCCCGCGAGGCCCTCCAGCACGTCCGGCCCGCCGCGCAGCTGCGGCGTGCGCGCGAGCAGCTGCGCCGCCTCGGCGTCGAGCCCGAGCGCGGCGACCTCGCGCTCGAGGCCGGCGAAGTCGCCCGCCACGAGCGCCGCGAGCAGCGCCACGCGCGCCGCCTCGGGAACCGCGATGCCGTCCAGCAGCGCCGGGTACAGGCCCACGTCGCCGAGCCCGACGCGGTAGTCCTCCAGCCCGACCGCGTCGAGCACGTCGCACAGCAGCGTCAGCGCCTCGGCGGTGCCGCCGGGCGCAGGCGCGCCGAGCAGCTCGATCCCCGCCTGCAGGAACTCGCGCGGCTGCCCGCGCTGCGGCCGCACGCCGCGGTAGGCGTGACCGAGGTAGCAGAGGCGCAGCGGCGGGTCGGCGGTCGCGAAGCGCGTCGCGGCCAGCCGCGCGATCGGGACCGTCATGTCGGAGCGCAGCACGAGCACGTCGCCGCGCTCGTCGAACAGCCGGTAGGCCGGCGGCGCACCGGCGCCGTCGCCGCGCAGCACCGTCGCCTCGTACTCGAGCACGGGCGTCGCGACCTCGCCGTAGCCGGCGCGCTCGAAGACGCCGAGGATCGCCGCGCTGATCGCGCGCAGCTCGCGCATCTCGTCGGGCAGGACGTCCCGCGTCCCGCTGGGAATGGGGTGGATCGTCATGGCGACCCGTCGGCTAGTGGACGTGGGCCGGCTGGCCGTCCTCGACGCGCTCGATGCGCGCGCCGAGCGTGCGCAGCCGCTCGTCGATCCGCTCGTAGCCGCGGTCGATCTGGCGGATGTTGCCGATCTCGGTCGTCCCGTCGGCGCACAGCGCCGCCATCAGCATCGCCATCCCGGCGCGGATGTCGGGCGACTCGAGCCGTTCGCCGCGCAGGCGGCGCGGCCCGACGACGAGCGCGCGGTGCGGGTCGCAGATCGTGATCGCCGCACCCATCAGTTGCAGCTTGTCGGTGAAGAACAGCCGGTTCTCGAACATCTTCTCGTGGATGATGACGGACCCCTCCGACTGGGTCGCCAGCGCCAGCGCGATCGACGTCAGGTCGGCCGGGAACGCCGGCCACGGCCCGTCCTCGACCTTCGGCTGGTAGCCGCCGGCGTCGTTGCGGATCACGAGCTTCTGGTTGCCCGGCACGAGCAGGTCGCCGCCGCGCAGCTCGGACTCGAGCCCGAGGCGCGCGAACACGAGGCGCACCATCCGCAGGTCCTCGGCGATCACGTCCTTGATCGTCAGCTCGCCGCCGGTCACGCCCGCGAGCGCCATGAACGAGCCGATCTCGATGTGGTCCGGCGCGACCGAGTGCTCGCAGCCGCCGAGGCGGTCGACGCCGTGGACGGTCATCACGTTCGAGCCGATCCCGTCGATCGCGGCGCCCATCCTGACGAGCATCCGCGCGAGGTCCTGGACGTGCGGCTCGGACGCGGCGTTGCGGATGACCGTGTCCCCCGGCGTGACGGCCGCGGCCATCAACGCGTTCTCGGTCGCCATCACGGACGGCTCGTCCATCAGGAAGTCGCACGGCATCAGGCCGCGCGGCGCGGTCAGCAGGATGTCGCGGTCGTGCTCGATCTGGGCTCCGAGCGCGATGAACGCGTCGAGGTGCGGGTCGAGCCGGCGGCGGCCGATCACGTCGCCGCCGGGCGGCGGCATCAGCGCACGGCCGTAACGCGCGAGCAGCGGGCCGGCGAGCAGGAACGAGGCGCGGATGCGCTCTGACAGGTCGCGGTCGACCTCGGTGCTCGCGACGCCGTCGGCGCGGATCGCGACCTCGTTGTCGCCGGTCCAGGCGACGCGCGCGCCGAGGTCGGCGAGGAGCGCCAGCATCGCCTCGACGTCGGCGATCCGCGGGACGTTGCGCACGACGACCTCATCGTCGGTCAGCAGTGCCGAGGCGAGGATCGGCAGCGCGCCGTTCTTGTTGCCGGCCGGGACGATCGTGCCCGACAGCGGCATGCCGCCTTGGATGACGAACTTCTCCATGAGCGAGGGGTCGCGGGGTCGAGGGACGGCGCGGTACGCGCGGATGGCGGGCGCCTCGTCGCGCCCAGCTAGGGTAACAGCCATGGCAGGGAGGACTTCGCGCGCGGAGGCCCGGAACCTCCTTCGCGCAGGCCGCCGATCGCGCGGGGAGCGACCGCCGGGACGGACGCGTCCGCGCCAACCGGAATCCTGAGCGCTCCATGTCGCTGCGCGCCTACCGCCTGCTGCTGCGCCCGCCGGGGATCCCGCGGCTCGTCGTCTCGGTGCTGATCGGCCGGATCCCGATCGGGATCTTCTCGCTCGCGATCGTGCTGCTCGTGCGCCAGCAGACCGGCTCCTTCGCGCAGGCCGGCGCCGCGAGCGCCGCGTGGGCGATCGGGGCGGGGATCGTCGCGCCGCTGCAGGGACGGTTGGTCGACCGCTTCGGCCAGTCCGAAGTGCTGCTCCCCTCGACGCTGCTCAACGCCGCCGCCGTCGGCGGGATCGTGCTCGCCGCGCGCGCCGGGCAGCCGACGTGGGTGCTGGCGGTGCTGGCGTGGGCCGGCGGCGCGGCGCTGCCGCCGCTGGGCGCGTGCATGCGCTCGATCTGGGCGACGACGTTCGCCTCCGACGCGACCGCACGCAACACCGCCTACACGTTCGAGAGCATGATCGCGGAGGCGTTCTACATCGTCGGCCCGGCGATCACGACGCTGCTGATCGCGATCAGCTCGCCGAGCGCGGCGATGCTCGTCGCGATCGGGCTGAGCGTGGTCGGGACGATCGGGTTCGCGACCGCGCGGCTCGCGCGCTCGTGGCGCTCCGACCACGGCGACGGGGAGCGCACGCGCGCGGGCGCCCTCGCCTCGCCGGGCATGCGCACGCTGATGCTCGCGATCGTCCCGACCGGGATCTCGTTCGGGACGCTCGAGGTCGCCATACCGGCGTTCTCGGTCGCGCACGGGCACCGGGCGGCGCTGGCGGGGTTCCTGCTGTCGGCGATGGCGGCGGGGAGCGTGCTCGGCGGCCTGTGGTACGGCGGCCGCCACTGGAGCGGGCCGCCGGTGCGGCGCTTCATCCTGCTCCAGGGGATCTTCGCGCTCGGCCTCGTGCCGCTGATCGTCGCCGACTCGCTGCCGCTGATGGCTTTACTGATGGTCGTCGCGGGCCTCGCGCTGGCGCCGGTCGCCGCGACCGGCTACCTCGTCGTCGACCGGATCGCCCCTGCGGGGACGGTCACGGAGGCGACGACGTGGGTGATGACGGCGAACGTCGCGGGCGGCGCGCTCGGCGCGGCGGTCGGCGGGCTCGTGGTCCAGCATGGAAGCGTCCGCGCGGCGCTCGCGCTCGCGTGCGCCGGGCCGGCGGTCGGCACGCTCGTCACGCTCGTACGCCGGCGCAGCCTGCACGCGGTGGCCGCGACGGAGGTCGTGGCCGCGTAGTCACGACGGGCGCCGTACGGTCCTGACAGGTGCCGGCGCTCGCCAGGCAAGGACGCAGCCGGTGAAGCGTGCTCCGCACATGAGCCGGCGAGGACCCGGCCTGGCGGGATGCCGGCGCCGTCAGCGCCAGTGGCCGCCGAGCAGTGCCCAAGCTCGCAGGTGGTCGGTGCCGCAGAAGGCGTCCGCGACGCGGTGCTCGCCGCGGTGGTGCACGAGCAGCACGCGCGTATCGTCGAGCTGCTCGCCGCAGTGGGCGCAGACGTCGAGCCGCCGGTCGGCGCCGATCGGCTCGGCGAAGGCTCCCGGATCCCAGTGCGGGCCCTGCATCGCCCATGGGACGACGTGCTCGAGCCGGCAGAAGGCGGCGACGCGCTCGCCAGCCGGCTCGGCGGCGCGGTAGCCCTCCTCAGCGTCGAGCCAGGCACCGCACCAACTGCACCGCACGTCGCCGCTCACGTCCCGGACCCTATCCCGCACGCGCCCGACCCGGCGGCGCTCTGCAAGATCTTTTGCAGCATCGGGCGACGGAGTCGCCTGTGGTTGCGGGGTTTCAGGCGTCCCGAGCGGCGCCGGGCGTGCCGCTCGCGCTTCCATCCGCCGGCCTCGCTACCTTCACGAACACATGTTCCCCCGCATCGCCATCCGCCATGTCGCCGACGCCCTCCTGGACGTCGCCGACGCCGCGCTGGGCCCGGACAACGTGGCGCTGCCACGCGACCGCGACGCGCGGATCGCACGCGCCGACGCCGCGGAGCCATCCGCGACGGGGCCGGACGCCCACCGGGAGCATCCGCACCGCACCCGGCTGAGGATCGAGCGCGTGCGCCGGCGCGGCGCCGTTGCGCCCCGTGCGCAGCACTGCATCACGCCGATCGCCCGCGCCGCCGCGTCGAAGGCACGGCCGGCCGCGTCGCGCGAGCGGTGAGGGCGCCCCACAACCACGACGAGCCCCGGCCGCGCGAGGCGACTGGGGCTCGAAGCAAAGAACCGGCGGCGTCCTACTCTCCCAGGCCCTTGCGGGCCAAGTACCATCGGCGCTGAGGGGCTTAACGGCTCTGTTCGGAATGGGAAGAGGTGTTTCCCCCTCGCCATAGCCACCGGAAACCGGTCGAGACCAAAGCCCTCCGCGGGCCTTCAAAACTGCACAGCGCCAGTGAGACGGGTATCAAATCCGTCAAGCCCTCGACCAATTAGTACCGGTCTCCTACGAGTGTTGCCACTCTTCCAGATCCGGCCTATCAACCTGGTGATCTTCCAGGGGTCTTACTCCCTCAAGGGGATGGGAGAGCTCATCTTGAGGCCGGCTTCCCGCTTAGATGCCTTCAGCGGTTATCCGATCCGCACGTAGCTAACCTGCAGTGCCCTTGGCAGGACAACAGATACACCAGAGGTGCGTTCATCCCGGTCCTCTCGTACTAGGGACAAATCCTCTCAACTCTCCAACGCCCACGGCAGATAGGGACCGAACTGTCTCACGAC
>Ga0070712_100000005_pt1 | contig 177449 bp, 164 predicted proteins | sample LARL81metaG_FD_71396 | JGI IMG/M metagenome (GOLD analysis project Ga0070712, IMG submission 71396) | Corn, switchgrass and miscanthus rhizosphere microbial communities from Kellogg Biological Station, Michigan, USA - LAR L8-1 metaG | ecosystem: Host-associated > Plants > Roots > Rhizosphere...
GCGACGACGCGCGTGTTCGGCTCCAAGCCGGGGACGTACGGCGCCGGCCTGCTGCAGCTGCTCGACGCGCGCGACTGGCGCGACGAGGGCGACCTTGCCGAGGTCTACGAGGCGTGGGGCGGGCACGCCTACGGCCGCGACCTGCACGGCGCGCCCGCGCGCGAGGCGATGCGCGACGCGTACGCGCGGATCGACGTGGCGGTCAAGAACGTCGACTCGCGCGAGCACGACATCCTCGACTCCGACGACTACTACCAGTACCACGGCGGGATGGTCGCGACCGTGCGGGCGCTGACCGGGCGCGAGCCGGCCGCCTACCTCGGCGACTCGTCGGATCCCTCGCGGGTGGTCGCGCGCACGCTGTCGGAGGAGACGCGCCGGGTCTTCCGCGCGCGCGTCGCGAACCCGCGCTGGATCGCGTCGATGATCCGCCACGGCTACAAGGGCGCGGCCGAGCTGAGCGCGACCGTCGACTACCTGTTCGGCTACGACGCGACGGCCGGCGTCGCGGAGGACTGGATGTACGAGCGCGTCGCCGAGCGCTACCTGCTCGACGCCGACGTCGCGGCGTTCATGTCGCAGTCGAACCCGTGGGCGGCGCGCGCGATCGCCGAGCGGCTGCTGGAGGCGGCCGAGCGGGGGATGTGGGTCGAGCCGGCGGACGGCACGCTCGACGCGATCCGCGAGCGCTACCTGGCGCTGGAGGGGGAGCTGGAGGAGAACGGGGGATCAGGGCCTGCCGCGGCCCCGGCCCCCGGCGCGGTCGCGAGCTCGGAAGCGGGCACCTCGTGACCGTCCCGGTCTTCCCGCTCAGCGCGATCGTCGGCCAAGAGGCGCTCGTCGAGGCGCTGCTCGTCAACGCCGTCTCGCCCGAGGTCGGCGGCGTGCTCGTGCGCGGCGAGCGGGGCACCGCCAAGTCGACCGCGGTGCGCGCGCTCGCGCCGCTGCTGCCGCCGGTGCCCGCCGCCGAGGGCCAGCCGTTCGCGTTCGCGCCCGGCGAGCACGCGCCGCACGGGCCGATCCCGCACGACGCGCCCGTCGATCCCCGCGCGGCGCCGCTCGTCGAGCTGCCGCTGGGCGCGACGCTCGACCGGCTCGTCGGTGCGCTCGACCTCGGCCGCGCGCTCGCGGGCGAGGCGGCGTTCGAGGCTGGCCTGCTCGCCCGCGCCCACCAGGGGATCCTGTACGTGGACGAGGTCAACCTGCTGCCCGACCACCTGGTGGACGCGCTGCTCGACGCGGCCGCCTCGGGCGTCGCGCGCGTCGAGCGCGAGGCGGTGTCGGCCGAGCACGCCGCGCGCTTCGTGCTCGTCGGGACGATGAACGTCGAGGAGGGGGACCTGCGCCCCCAGCTGCTCGACCGCTTCGGGCTCGGCGTCGAGGTGCGTGCGCCGCGGGAGCCGGCCGCGCGCGCGGAGATCGTACGGCGACGCCTCGCGTTCGAGCGCGACCCGCGCGCGTTCGCGGAGCGCTGGCGCGCGGAGGACGAAGCGCTTGCCGCCCGCATCGCCGCCGCCCGCGAGCTGCTGCCGGCGGTGCGGCTGCCCGAGCGCGAGCTGCAGCGGATCGTGGGTGCGTGTGCGGCGTTGGGCGTGGACGGCGTGCGCGGGGACATCGTGACGGCGCGGGCCGCGCGGGCGCTGGCTGCTTTGGAAGGAGTCGACGAGGCCGGCGAGGCGCATGTGCGGCGGGCGGCCGCGCTCGCGCTCGCGCACCGGCGGCGGCGGGATCCCTTGGACGGCGGCGCGCCGGACCCGGGGGAGCTGGAGCGGGCGCTGGACCAGGCCGTGCTCGACTCTGCCGACGCCGTTGGGTCCCGACCGAAGGACCGCGAGGGGGAGGGGAGCGGCGACGATCCGGACGGGCCGGACGACCCAAAGGGAGGCGGCGGACAGGGAACCGCCGGGCCGAACGGCAACCGCCGGTCGGGCGGCGGCACCGCCGGCGTAGCCGGTGATGGCGGGGGGAGCGTCTCCGCGGTTCCGCCGGCGAATGCAACGGAGCGCGCAGAGACGCTTCCCCGGCGACAGGACCCGCCCGCAACGGCGCCGGATCCGAGCACGCAGCGAGCAACCGAGCGCATTGATGCACCGGCACCCGCCGGCCTCCCGCTCGCCGCGATCGCCCTCGACGGCCGCGGCCGCGGCCCCGCCGGCCGGCGCGCGCGGGGTGGCGGGTCCGGAGCGGGAGCGATCGACAGCCGCCCGGGCGGCGCCGACCCGAGCGACGTCGCGATCGTCGCCACCCTGCGCGCCCGGCTCGCGGGCGAGCACCTGCTGCACGAGCACGTCCGCGCCGGTCGCGAGTCCGCCTTCCTGTGCATCGTCGTGGACGCCAGCGGGTCGATGGGCGTGCGGCGCCGGCTCGCGCGCGTCAAGGGCGCGCTGCTCGCGCTGCTGCGCGACGCCTACGCGCGGCGCGACCGCGTCGCCGTCGTCGCCTTCCGCGACAGCGCTGCGCAGCTGCTCGTGCGGCCCGGGGCGCCGCTGGAGCAGGCGGCCGCGGCGATCCGCGCGCTGCCGACCGGGGGCCGCACCCCGCTCGCTGCCGGCCTCGACGCGGCGCAGCGGCTGATCGCGCGCGAGGCGCTGCGCGAGCGCGACCGCCGCGCGCTCGCGATCGTGCTGACCGACGGCCGCGTCGGCGACCCCGACGGCGCGGTCCGCGAGGCCGCGCGGCGGCTCGGTCGCGCCGCGGCCGCCGTCCACGTCGTCGACATCGAGGACGGGCCGGTCCGGCTCGGCCTCGCCGCCGTGCTCGCCGCCGCCGCCGGCGGCCGGCTCCACACGCTCGCCCCGCCGACTGCCCGCAGGAGGGCCGCATGACCGACCTCGGCTCCGCCGACCCCAAGCGCCGCAAGCCGCGCGACCGTCCGCTGATGATCGTCGTCACCGGCCACGGCAAGGGCAAGTCCACATCCGCGTTCGGGATGCTGCTGCGCGCGTGGGCGAGGGAATATCGGTGCGGCGTCTACCAGTTCGTCAAGTCCGGCAAGTGGAAGGTCGGCGAGGCGAAGGCGGCCGCGGCGCTCGGCGGGATCGACTGGGAGAAGATGGGCGACGGCTGGTCGTGGCTGTCGCACGACCTCGAGGAGTCGGCCGACCTCGCGCGCGAGGGCTGGGCCGAGGTCAAGCGCGCGATCGAGCACGAGCGCTACGAGTTCCTGCTGCTCGACGAGATCACCTATCCGGTCAAGTGGGGGTGGATCGACGTCGCCGACGTGGTCGCGACGCTCACCACGCGCCCCGGCTTCCAGCACGTCGTCATCACCGGCCGCGACGCCGCGCCCGAGCTGATCGAGGCGGCGGACCTCGTGTCGGAGGTCGTGAAGGTCAAGCATCCGATGGACGCGGGCATCCGCGCGCAGCAGGGGATCGAGTGGTAGCCGTCCAGGTGATCCTGGACGGGGCGAGCGAGCCCGGGGCGCCGACCTCCTTGGAGCGCGCGCGCACGCCGGTGCTCGACGCGCTGTGCGCCGCGGGGTCGCTGTCGCGCGTGCGGACCGTCGCGCCGTGGCTGCCGGCGGGGTCGGAGTCGGCGATCCCGGCGTTGCTCGGGTGGGTGCCTGTCGCGCCGGTCGACCGCGGCGCCGTGGAGGCGGCGGCTCATGGCGTCGCGGTTGGCGTCGGGGAGCGTGCGTGGCGCGTGGACGTCTTCGACCGCGAGGGAGGCGGTCGCGCCGGCGCCGCGGCGACCGCCCGGGCCGCCGCCGAGCTGCGCGCCGCGCTCGGGCGCCAGCGCGTGCATAGGCTCGCCGGGCACCGCCTGCTCGTGATCGGACCCGACGAGCGACGTTTTCCGTCGTCATGGCAGACGGAAGACGTCGCTCATCTGAATTGGTGGCCGGAAGGGGTGGTCCCACCGCGCGTGCTGGATCGTTCGACCACGGTCGTCGCCGCGCGCGGAGCGGCGGCGGGACTGGCGCGGCTGATGGGCGCGCGCGTCGTCGTGCCCGCCGACGCGACCGGGGACGCCCGGACCGACCTGCGCGCCAAAGCCGCCGCCGCCGTCGCGGCGATCCGCGTCGGCGCCGCCCGCGTCGTCGTCCACGTCGGCGCGCCCGACGAGGCCGCGCACGAGCGCGACGCCGCCGCGAAGGTCGCCGCGATCGAACGGATCGACCGCGAGCTGCTCGCCCCCCTCGCAGCTACGACTCGCCGCGCCGGCGGGACTCTCAGGGTCACGCCCGACCACGGCTGCGACCCCGCGACCGGCGCGCACGACGACGCGCCCGTCCCGTGCCTCGACTGGCCGGCGACCGGCCGGCTCCATGCTGGCGGCCGGGGCGCGCCGGCTGGCGCCGGAGCGTCCGCCGCCGGCGCGGTCTCGGCCGCCGCGTGCGGCCGCGCCGGCGCGCCGCCCTGCGCCCGCCTCACCGAGCGCGCCGTCGCCGCCCTGCCGGTCACCGACCTCACGAGCGGCGCCGCCGCCGCGGAGGCCGCGTGATCCCGCGCGTCGTGATCGCGGGCACGGCGTCGGGCGCGGGCAAGACGACGATCGCCTGCGGCCTGATCGGCGCGCTGCGCGCGCGCGGCCTGACGGTGCAGGGCTTCAAGGTCGGTCCGGACTACATCGACCCCTCCTACCACGCGCTGGCGTCCGGCCGGCCGGGCCGCAACCTCGACGCGTTCCTGTCCGGCCCGGACCTGATCGCGCCGCTCGCGCGCCACGGCGCGCAAAGCGCCGACGTGGCGGTGATCGAGGGCGTGATGGGGATGTTCGACGGCGCCTCCGGCCGCGGCGAGCTGGCCTCGACCGCGCACGTCGCGAAGCTGCTCGACGCGCCGGTCCTGCTCGTGCTCGACGCGTCCGCGATGGCGCGCTCGGCCGCCGCGATCGTGCACGGCTTCCGCACGTTCGACCCCGACGTGCGAATCGCGGGCGTGATCGCCAACCGCCTCGGCTCCGACCATCACGAGCAGCTCCTGCGCGAGGCGATCGAGCCGCTCGGCGTCCCGGTGCTCGGCGCGCTGCGCCGCGACGACGCGCTCGCCGCGCCCGAGCGCCACCTGGGCCTGGTCCCGGCGCAGGAGCGCGAGCGGCGCACGCGCGCGCAGCTCGACGCGCTGGCACAGGCGACGGCGCGCGCGCTCGACCTCGACGCGGTCCTCGCGCTCGCCCGCGACGCCCCGCCGCTCGACGGGCCGGCATGGGATCCGTTCCCGCAGACCGGTCCGCCGGCCCACGTCGTCGGTGCCCGGATCGCGATCGCCCGCGGTCCCGCCTTCTCCTTCCACTACGAGGAGAACCTGGAGCTGCTGCGCGCGGCCGGAGCCGAGCTGGCGCCGTTCGACCCGCTGCGCGACGAGCAGCTCCCGCCGGACGCCGGCGCGCTGATCCTCGCCGGCGGCTTCCCGGAGGTGTTCGGCGCCGAGCTGGCGGCGAACGCGCCGCTGCGCGCGCAGGTCGCCGCGTTCGCCGCCGCCGGCCGGCCGGTGCTGGCCGAGTGCGGCGGGCTGCTGTACCTCGGCGAGCGGCTCGACGAGCACGCGATGTGCGGCGTGCTGCCGGTGCGCGCGCGGATGGCCGGGCGCCTGTCGCTCGGCTATCGCGAGGCGACCGCGCGCACGTCGACCTCCTGGCTCCCCGCGGGCGCGCGCGTGCGCGGGCACGAGTTCCACTACTCGCAGGTCGAGCCGGCCGACGGCGGGCCGGACGGAGCCGCCTGGACGCTCGCCGCGCGCGGGACGGAGCGCTCGGAGGGGTTCGTCGCCGGCGGCGTGCAGGCGAGCTACCTGCACGTCCACTGGGCGGCCTGCCCGCAGGTCGCGCGCGCGTTCGCGTGGGCGGCGAGCGGCCGGCCGGCGGCGGTGCCGGCATGAGCCTGACGCTCGTGATCGGCGGCACGCGCTCGGGCAAGAGCGCCCACGCCGAGCGGCTCGCGCGCGCGACCGGTTTGCCCGTCCGCTACGTCGCGACCGCCGACGCCGGCGACCCGGCGATGGCGGAGCGGATCGCCGTCCACGCCGCGCGCCGGCCGGCGGACTGGGCGACGGTCGAGGCGAACGGCTCGCTCGCCGGGGCGCTCGGGGGCCGCGACGCCGGCGAGTGCGTCCTGCTCGACGGGCTCGGCGTCTGGATCGCCGGCGCGCTGCACCGCGCGGGGGCGTTCGGCGGCGGCGCAGCCGGCGCGCCCGCGCCCGTGGGCGCCGAGTCCGATGCGGCGGCTTCGACGCCTGCGGACGCCGGGCCTGCGGGGGATTCGCTCGCCGCCGCACGCGACGCGGTCCTCGCCGAGGTCGACGCGCTCGCTCGCGCCGCCGCCGGCCCGGATCCGCTGATCGTCGTCGCCGAGGAGGCCGGCCACGGCCTGCTGCCCGCCGACGCCGGCTCGCGCGCGTGGGTCGACCTGCTCGGCGAGGCGGTCCAGCGCCTCGCCGGCGCCGCCGACCGCGTCGAACTGGTCGTCGCCGGCCGCGCGCTCGCGCTGGGCGACGCAACGAGCGGCGGCCTCCCGCCGGTCGGGGCCGAGAGCGCGCCGGCCCTCTCCGTGGCCGTACCGGCTGAGCCGTCGGCGCCGGCGGCGGATGCCACCGCCGCGCACCGCGCCAACTCGCTGGCGCCGGCCGCCGCGCTGCGCCACCACGGCGACGCCGACCTCCGGCCCGGCGACGCCGACCACGCCGTCAACGTGCTCGCCGGCGGCCCGCCGGAATGGCTGCGCGAGGCGCTCCGGCAGGCGCTCGACGACGACGCCGCGCGCTACCCCGACGACGCAGCGACCGCCGCGGCGCTCGCCGCCCAGCTCGGCCGCGCGCCCGGCGAGGTCGTCCCCACCAACGGCGCGGCCGAGGCGCTGTGGCTGCTGCCCGCGGCGCTGCGCCCGCGGCTCGCCGCGTGCGTCCACCCCGGCTTCACCGAGGCCGAGGCAGCGCTGCGCGCGCACGGCGTGCCGGTCGCGCGCGTGCTGCGCGACCCCGAGCAGGGCTTCGCGCTCGAGCCGAGCGCGGTCCCCGACGCGGCGGACCTCGTCGTCGTCGGGAACCCTGCCTCGCCGGACGGCACGCTCCATCCAGCGCACGCGCTCGCGGCGCTGCGCCGGCCGGGCCGCAGGCTCGTCGTCGACGAGGCGTTCATGGACCTCGTCCCCGGCGAGCCGGCGTCGCTGATCCGCGAGCGGCTCGACGACGTGATCGTCGTACGCAGCCTCACGAAGTCGCTTGCGATCCCGGGCCTGCGCGCCGGCTACGCGGTCGCCGCGCCCGCGCTGGCCGGGCGCCTGCGCGCGGTGCGCCAGCCATGGTCGGTCAACGCGCTCGCGCTCGCGGCGCTGCGCGCGGCGGCGGCCCGCCCCGACGCGCTGGCGCAGGCCGCCGAGCGCGCGCAGGCCGAGCGCGACGATCTCGCCGCGAGGCTCGCCGCGCTGTCGGGCGTCCGGACCTGGCCGGCGGCCGCGAACTTCGTGCTCGTCGAGGTGGCCGACGGCCCGGCCGTCCTCGCGGCGCTGCGCGAGCAGCGGATCGCCGTGCGCCCGTGCGCCTCGTTCCCCGGCCTCGGCCCGGAGCACCTGCGCGTCACCGCGCGCGAGCCCGAGCAGAACGAGCGCCTCGCGTGTGCCTTGCGAGAGGCGGTCGCGGCGTGCGAGTGAGGACGCCGCGCGCGCGCCCGTCCGCCGGCACGCCGACCACCGCGGCGCGCGTCGACCGGCTGCCGCCGGCTGTGGCGTCCAGCGGGCGCACGGCTCTGCCTGCAGGCCGGCGGCCGTCGAAGGAGGCCGCACGGTGAGCAACGCGCGCCTCACCGTCGTCGGCATCGGCGCCGACGGCTGGGCCGGACTCGGGGAGACCGCGCGCGCGGCGCTCCAGCGGGCGGCCACGGTCGTCGGCTCCGAGCGCCAGCTGCGGCTGCTGCCCGGCGACCTGCCGGCCGAGCGGCGCGCCTGGCCGTCCCCGATCGACCCGCTCGTCGACGAGCTTGCGCGTGGTGCAGGCAAGGACGCCTGCGTCCTGGCCAGCGGCGACCCGATGCTGCACGGGATCGGCGCGACGCTCGCGCGCCGGCTCGGGCCTGAGCGCCTCGACGTGATCCCGCATGCCTCAGCGTTCGCGCTCGCCTGCGCGCGGCTCGGCTGGCCGGCCGCGGACGTGGAGCTGGTCAGCACGGTCGCGCGTCCGCCGGAGACGATCGCGCGCGCGCTCCAGCCCGGCCGGCGCCTCGTCGTCTACGCGAGCGGCGCGCACGGCGCCGCACAGATCGCCCGCGTCCTGCGCGAGCGCGGCTGCGGCCCGAGCCGCTTCGTCGTGCTCGAGCAGCTCGGCGGCGCGAACGAGGCGATCCGCGACGCCACCGCCGACGACTGGGGCGACCAGCCGGCCGACCCCCTCCACGCCGTCGCAATCGAGGTCCGGCCCGCGAGGGAGGCGCTCCTGCTCCCCCGCACGCCCGGCCTCCCCGATGACGCCTTCGAGCACGACGGCCAGCTGACCAAGCGCGTCGTCCGCGCCGCGGCGCTCGCCGCGCTCGCCCCGGCCCCCGCCCAGCTGCTGTGGGACGTCGGCGCCGGCGCCGGCTCGATCGCGATCGAGTGGCTGCGCGCGGAGCCGAGCGCACGGGCGATCGCGATCGAGGAGGACGCCGAGCGCGCCGCGCGGATCGAGCGCAACGCGCTCGCGCTCGGCGTCCCGCATCTCGAGGTCCGCCACGCCCGCGCCCCCGCGGCGCTCGACGACCTCGAAGGCGGGCCGCCGCAGGCGATCTTCCTCGGTGGCGGGCTCGCCGAGCCCGGCCTGCTCGACCGCTGCCACGACGCTCTCGCCCCCGGCGGCCGCATCGTCGCCGACGCCGTCACGCTCGCAGGCGAGCGCGCCCTGCACGCCGCCCACGCCGCCCACGGCGGCAGTCTCACGCGCATCGAGCTCAGCCACGCCGAGCCGCTCGGCTCCCTCACCGGCTGGAAGCCGCAGCGCCCCGTCGTGCAGTGGACGGCGGCGAAGGAGAGCGCGTGACCATCCACTTCATCGGCGCCGGACCCGGCGCGCCCGACCTGCTGACGCTGCGCGCGCAGCGGTTGATCGCAACCTGTCCGGTGTGCCTGTACGCGGGCGCGCTCGTGTCGCGGGAGGTCCTCGAGCACGCCCCGCCCGGCGCGCGGCTGGTCGACACCCAGCACCTCACGCTCGACGAGATCGCCAGCGAGTTCGAGGCTGCGCACGCGCGCGGCGACGACGTCGCGCGCCTGCACTCGGGCGACCCCTCGATCTACAGCGCGTGCGCGGAGCAGATGCGCCGGCTCGACGCGCTCGGGATCCCGTGGGACGTCACGCCCGGGGTCCCGGCGTTCGCCGCCGCCGCCGCGGCGCTGCGGCGCGAGCTGACGATCCCGGAGGTCGCGCAGACGGTGATCCTCACGCGCCACGGCAGGCGCGCGTCCGCGATGCCCGCCGGGGAGGAGCTGGGCTCGCTCGCCGCCCACGGCGCGACGCTCGTGATCCACCTCGGCGCGCAGGCGATCGGGGAGATCGCGGCCGCCCTGACGCCGCACTACCGCCCCGGCTGCCCGGTCGCCGTCGTCGCGCGCGCGAGCTGGCCGGACGAGCTGATCCTGCGCGGCACGCTGGCGACGATCGCCGCGGAGGTCGAGCGGGCCGGCGTGCGACGCACCGCCACGATCGTCGTCGGCCCCGCGCTCGCCGCGGAGGGCTTCCGCGACTCCCATCTCTACTCGTGCGAGCGCGAGCGCCTCAGCAGGTAGGTGTCCATGATCCAGCCCTTGCGCGCCCGCGCCTCGGCGCGCACGCGCTGGATCTCCGGCCCCGCCTCGGCGAGCGGGCCGGCGACGAGCAGCTCGTCGGGCGTGCCGAGATATGCGCCCCAGTAGATCGTCACGCCGCCGGGGTCGAGGTGGCGGAACGAGCAGTCGGCGTCGAGCATGACCACGAGGTCGTCTGCGCCGTGCGGCCAGCCGGCATCTGCCAGCCGCCTTCCGGTGGTGATCTGCACGGCGCCGCCGACGCGATTCAAGGGAACCCGGTGGCGCGCGGTCAGCGCGTGGATCGCGCTGATCCCCGGGATCACCTCGTAGTCCAGCTCGACGCGGCCGGCCGCCCGGATCCGCTCGATCACCGCGATCGTGCTGTCGTAGAGGGACGGGTCGCCCCACACGAGGAACGCGCCGACGCCGTCCTCGGCCAGCTCGTCGCGCAGCAGCGCCTCCCACACCTGCGCGCGCCGCGCGCGCCAGTCCTCGACCGCGTCGCCGTAGGCAGGCGCGGTGCGATCGCGCGCCGGATCGGGCACGGGGACGACCCGGCAGCCCGGCCGCTCGACGAAGCGCTCGAGGATCGTGCGGCGCAGCGCCGTCAGCTCGGCCGCGTCGCCGTCCTTCTCGATTACGAGGAAGACGTCCGCCTCGTTGAGCGCGCGCACGGCCTGCGCGGTGACATGGTCCGGGTCGCCCGCGCCGACGCCGATGACGAGCAGGCGCCTCATCGCCGCGGCTCCGCGGCGGTCGGCGGGGGGCACGCGTGCCGTCGCGGGCCAGCGCGCCGCGCGGCCAGCGCCCGGCGCCAGCGCGAGCCGGGGCGCCGCGAGGGGGTCACCGCGTGAGCGGCCGCGTCCTGATCCTCGGCGGAACGGCCGAGGCGCGCGCGCTGGCGGCCGCGCTCGACGCGCGGGGCGTCGCGGTCGTCTCCTCGCTCGCCGGCCGCGTCGCCCGCCCGCGGCTGCCCGCCGGCGAGGTGCGGGTCGGCGGCTTCGGCGGCCTGGAGGCGCTCGCGCGCTGGCTGGGCGAGCACGCGGTCGCGGCCGTCGTGGACGCGACGCACCCGTTCGCGCAACGCATCTCCGCCTCGGCCGCGCAGGCCGCCCCGGCCGCCGGCGTGCCGCTGCTGCGCCTCGAGCGCCCCGGCTGGAGCGAGCGCGACGGCGACCGCTGGCGCTGGGTCGACACGCTCGGCGAGGCGGCCGCGCTCGTCCCCCGGCTGGGCGCCCGCGCCTTCCTGACGACCGGCCGCCAGGGCCTCGCCGCGTTCGCGCACGACGACGCGACCTGGTTCCTGATCCGCTGCGTCGACCCGCCGCAGCCGCCGCTCCCGCCCCGCCATGAACTGCTGCTCGACCGCGGGCCGTACGCGCTCGCGGGCGAGCTGTCGCTGATCGACCGCCACGGGCTCGAGCTCGTCGTCACGAAGGACAGCGGCGGCGACCACACGCGCGCGAAGCTCGACGCCGCGCGCGAGCGCGGGCTGCCCGTGATCGTCGTGCGCCGCCCGCCGCGGCCCGCGGTGGAGACGGTCGCGACGGTGGAGGCGGCGCTGGCGTGGGTGCGCACCGCCGGCCGTGCCGGATAGCCGCCGGGCGAGGCTCTGACCGAGAGCGTCCCCAGGGGGCGCCACGACCTGGGCGGCGTCGGCGGCGCGGAGCAGCGGCCGGGCCGAGACACGAACGAGCGCGGCCCCGGCGGACGCCCCGGCGTGCGCGCTCGCGCTCACGCCGGGTAGCGCCGCGGCGTGTAGACCCGCGCCGGGCCGCTGCCGTTGACGACGCGCGTCGTCGAGGACCCGACGAGCAGCAGCGTGCGCATGTCGACCACCGCGGGGTCGAGCTGGCTGAGGGTCGTCACCGTCACCGACTCCTCCGGCGCGCCGACCGCGCGCGCGACGACCACGGGCGTCTCCGGCGCGCGGTGGCGCAGCAGCACCGCGCGCGCGCGCTCGAGCTGCTCGCGGCGGGTGCGCGAGGCCGGGTTGTAGAGCGCGAGCGCGAGGTCGGCCGCGCCGGCCGCGTCGAGCCGGCGCTCGATCACGTCCCAGCCCTTCAGCTGGTCCGACAGCGACAGCACGCAGAAGTCGTGCCCGAGCGGAGCGCCGGCGCGCGCGGCCGCCGCCTGCATCGCCGACAGGCCGGGAACGATCCGCACGTCGACCGCGCCGGCCAGCCGCGCGCCGTCGGCCGCGTCGGCGTCGAGCGCCTCCAGCACCGCGCTCGCCATCGCGAAGATCCCCGGATCGCCGGAGGAGACGACCGCGACGCGCGCCCCGCCGGCCGCCAGCTCCAGCGCGTGGCGCGCGCGCTCCGCCTCGACGCGGTTGTCGCTCGCGTGGCGGCGCTGGCCGGCGCGCACCGGCACGCGGTCGAGGTACGGCCCGTAGCCGACGAGCTCCTCGACCGCCGCCAGCTCGGCGGCGGCCTCGGGCGTGAGCCACTGCGGTCCGGCGGGACCGAGCCCGACGACGGCGAGCGAGCCACGCTGCGGGCCGGCGTCATCCGGCTCGCCGCCTGCCGCGCCTGCGGAGACCGCCATCCCGCGGCCGCGTGCTCCAGCGCTCGCCGCCGAGCCGTCGGCGTCGCGCCCGGTGGCCGCCGGCACTTCGGCGTCGTCGCGCGCGCCCGCGGCGGCCGTCGGCACGAGCACGAGCGACATGTACGGCACGTCGCCGTCGACCTCGGCCAGCGGTGCCAGCCGCTCCTCGGCCGAGCTGGCGCGCTCGACGTACACGCCGCGCTCGACCACGCCAGCCGCCTGCGCCGCCTCGCGCACCTTCGGGAACGTCCGCCCGAGCTTCATCACGACAGCCGCGTCGGCGCTGCGCAGCCGCTCGGCGAGCACGTCGGCGGGCAGCGTCCCGGGCAGCGCGACGAACACGTCGTCGCGCTTGACCAAAGGCGTCCCGGCCGCCGCTGCCGCCGCGCTGAAGGCGGTCACGCCCGGGACGACAGTCGTCTCGAAGCGCGGCGCGAGGCGCTCATGGAAGTACATGTAGGAGCCGTAGAAGAGGGGGTCCCCCTCGCACAGGATCGCCACGTCGCGCCCCGCGTCGAGGTGCGCCGCCAGCTCCTCGCTCGCGGCGTCGTAGAACTCCGCGAGCGCCGCGTCGTAGCCGCCGGGATGCGTCGTCAGCTCGGTCGTGACGGGGAACTGCAGCAGCACCTCGACCTGCTCGGCGCGGACGTGCGGCGCGGCGATCCGCCGCGCGACGCTGTTCCCGTGACGCGCGCTCGGGTAGGCGATCACGTCGGCGGCGGCGATCGCCTGCGCGGCCTTGAGCGTCAGCAGCTCCGGGTCGCCGGGGCCCACGCCGACGCCGAACAACCGCCCGCTCCGGGGGCGCCTCGACGACCCTGGCGGCGTCCTCGGTCGCTCGGCTGCGTGCGCAGCCCACGCTCCCTGCGTCCTTGCCAGGCCTGCCGATCCGCTCCCCGGACTCATTCCGCGTCGCTCGCGAGCGCGTTGACGGCGGCGGCGGCGATCGCGCTGCCGCCGCGGCGGCCGTGCACGACGAGGTGCTCCAGCCCGGCCGGGTGCTGCGCCAGCTCGACCTTCGACTCGGCCGCGCCGACGAACCCGACCGGCACGCCGATCACCGCCGCCGGGCGCCCGGCTCTCTCCTCGACGAGCTCCAGCAGCCGGAACAGCGCGGTCGGCGCGTTGCCGACGACCGCGAGCGCGCCGTCGAGCCGGCCGCGCCAGTGCTCCATCGCGGCGGCGGTGCGGGTGGTGCTGAGCTCGTGCGCCAGCTGCGGCACGTCCGGCTCGCTCAGCGTGCAGATGACCGCGTTGTCCGCGGGCAGCCGCGCGCGCGTGACGCCCGAGGCGACCATCGCCGTGTCGCACAGGATCGGCGCGCCCGCTCGCAGGGCGGCCACCGCGGCGGCGCCGAAGCCGGGGGAGGCGGCGACGTCGCGCGTCAGGTCGACCATCCCGCAGGCGTGGATCATCCGCACGACCGTGCGCGCGAGGACGGGGTCGAAGCCGTCGAGATCGGCTTCGGCGCGGATCGTCGCGAACGAGCGGCGGTAGATCTCGGCGCCGTCGCGCAGGTACTCGCTCACGCCCACGCCGGATCCTCCAGCAGCGCGAGCGCCGCGCCGACGTCCGCCGCGACGCGCTCGTCGTCGCCACGGCGGACGTGCAGCGGGAGCCGACCGGACTCCGCCACGGCCACGGTCCGACCGCCGGCGCCCCCATCCGCAGTTGCGCCCCGTGCGCGCGTCCCGCCGGTCGGCGCCACCGCGACCTCGATGCGCCGCGTCTCCCCGCAGCGCCGCCCGCAGGCGGACCAGTGCTCGGCCGGCGCGTCAGCGCCGCGCGCCGTCGCCCTCTGCGCCGCGGCCGCCCGCACGTCGAGCCGCGCCTTCGCGCACGCGCCGAGCCCGGCGCACGCCGACAGCCCGGCCCAACCGGAGCCGGGCTCGAGCACGAGCCCGCAGTCCGCGAGCCCGCGCGCGAGCGCGTCGGCACGCTCCGGCTCCACGTCGAGGACGGTGACCGTCCGCCGCGGCGACAGCCGCACGCCCGCGCAGTCGTGCGCGCGCAGCAGCGCCGCCAGCCGCCCGGCGACGCCCGCCTCCAGCCGCCCGAGCGGCGCGAGCGCCGTGACCGCGACGCGGCCGTCGCGCTGCGCGCGCACGCCGGGCGCGAGCGCGGCCAGCCCGAGCGGCGCGAGCGCCGTGACCGCGACGCGGCCGTCGCCCTGCGGGCGCGCGTCGGGCGCGAGCGCGGGCCGCCCGCCGGCGCCCGCCCCGAGTCCGTCCGCACGCCGCGGGCCAGCCGGCTCGTCGGCGACGCGCTCGCTGCCGTCCGTCGCGGTCGCCGCTCGCAGCTCGCCGCCGAGCCGCCGCGCGACCCGCTCCGGCCCATCGCGCAGCTCGGCCACCCGCCAGCCGTCCTCGCCGCCGGCCGCCCGCTCGCTCAGGAACGCGCGCGCGGCGTCGAGCGCGAGCGCGGCGGCGTCGGTCGGAGCCGCCGACAGGCTCGTCGCCGCCCCGCCCAGCAGCAGCGCAAAGCGTCCGCTGTCACCCGCCGTCGGCGCGGGGTCCTCATCGCGCGCCGCGCCCGCCGCCGCGAGCGTCACGTCCGCCCCGTGCCCGAGCGCGAGCCCGCTGCCGTCGTCGACCGCGAACAGGAACCGCCCGGGCAGCGCGGCGAGCGCCGGGTCCGCGCACAGGCCGGCGTCGAGTGCCTCCACGATCGCGTCGGTCGAAAGCAGCGACCCCGCGTCACGTCCGGCCAGCGGGCTCGCGATCACGTTGCGCACGCGGTCGTGCTCGGGCGACGGCAGCAGGCCGCCGTCCGCGAGCAGTCTCGCGACACGCTCGCCGGCATCCAGAGGCAGCCCCCGCAGTTGCAGGTTTCCGCGGCCCGTCAGCTCCACCAGCCCGCTCCCGAGCGCAGCCCCGGCGGCGACCGCCTCCAGCCCGGCGAGCGGCAGCCGCCCGCCCGGGACCCGCACCCGCGCGAGCCCGCCGTCCTCGGCCGCGTGCAGGCGCAGGACGCCGGGGCAGCGGTCCTCGCCGGCGCGCGCGGGGCGGCAGGTCGCGACCGCCATCAGTCTCTCCGCGCACCTGCCGGCTCGCGCTCCCGACCGCGCCAGCCCGCCCGCAGCTCGGCCGGCCGCGGCACGATCCGCCGCCCGGTCATCGCGCGCTGCGCGCCACCGGCGAACACGAGCCCGATCGTCGTCCACATCACCGCCTGCAGCCCGACCGACGACTCGCGGAAGCGCCACAGCGTCTCGGCCGGGAAGCCGCGCGGCACCTCGTGCACGCCCGGCAGCGCGAGGCCGGCGACCACGACGACCACCAGGTAGAGCGCCAGCGCGAGCAGCGTCGCGCCGCCGCCGTCGATCCGCCGCGCCAGCGCGGCCCGCACCCGCACGGCCGCCAGCGCGGCGGCGAGCGAGCTGCCCATCATCAGCAGGTACAGCTCGGTTCGCCGCTGGATCGTGTCCGGGTTCCCGACCGACGGCGGGTTGGCCGGGTACTTCACCAACGGCACGAGGTAGAGCACGACGAACGCCGCGAGCGCCAGCCACAGCGCGGTGCGCGCCGGGCTCGCGCGCCCCACGCGCCCGTAGACGGCCGCGAACGTCAGCGCGAACAGGCCGCCGAACGACAGCCCGTAGACGACCGCCGCCGTCAGCAGTCCGAAGCTGCGCTGGATCTTGCGCGGCACCAGCTCCATCTCGGGCGGCTGGTGCGCGGCCGCCCGCTGGGCGTACTCGAACGACTCGGCGCGCGAGATCGCCGGCTCGCCCGTCACCTGTGCGAAGCCCGTCACGAGCACGCCGCCGGCCGCGCCGGCGATCAGCCCGCACACGAGCAGCGTGCGCAGCATGCGTGTCGACCCCGGCCGCTAGTGGCAGGGGAAGCCGAGCAGGTGGCGCCCGTCGTGCAGGAACTCGTGGAGCCCGCGGCCCGGCACGAGCGACAGGGCGCCCTGGTCGAGCCCGACGAGGTAGAGCAGCATCAGCAGCGCGCCGGCGAACAGCGCCCACGGCGCCAGCTCGCGCAGCGAGATCGCGGGCGGATGGATCGCCTTCGGAAGCGGCTGCGAAGCGGAAGCGGCGATGACCTCGGACATCCTGAACCTCCTGGGATTGCGCGTCCCGTCCAGCGGTGTCGGCGACAGCCCGAGTTCCTGGCTTCCGGGACTGCGTCCCGGTCACAGTGGCGCGACCGCGCCGGACTCGCACCGGCTTCCCCGCACCGTCGCCCTCTCGTTCGCCGCGAGTCTACCGCAGGGGTACCATCGCCCGGCGGGCGGTTAGCTCAGCTGGTCAGAGCGCGCGCCTTACAAGCGCGAGGTCGCTGGTTCGAGCCCAGCACCGCCCATAGGATCGCCCTGATGCGAACCGTGCGTACGCGAGACGAGCGCTGGCCAAGCAGCAGCTTGAGCACTAGGCACGCGTCGGGAGATCGGTTTGCGCGCGGTAGACAGCTTCCCGGCATCGGGCCGTTGTGTATGACAACTCGCGGACGGCTGGGCCAGTCGAGATCGCGGAGCTCTTCGAGGGACTGCCCATCGGAGCTGCCACCTGGCCCGAATGGGCGCCTGAGCCGATGGTCTCCCACGGGACGAATAGCGCCGCACGGCGCACAGGCGTTCGATCCGAGTCGCTACGGTTGATCTTTCCGAAAGGAGCGTCATGAACACCTATGTGATCCTGCGCCGCAGCGCCTGGGCTGACGCCGACGAGCTGGGTGCCGCCGCGAAGCGCTCGGGCGCGATCGGCGACGGCGAGATGTCCGACGACATCCGCTGGATCCGCAGCTACGTGATCGAAGAGCCGGACGGGCGCCTCGGGACGGTTTGCATCTACCAGGCCAGCAGCGCCGACGCGGTACGCGAGCACGCGTCGCGCGTGCCGATGGCCGCCGACGAGGTGATCTCGGTCGCCGACACGGTGATCGTGCGCGAGGACCCGGCCGCGGCCGACGCGGCGGGCTGAGCGCGAAGGGCGATCAGCCCGCCAGCCCCGCCGGCACCCCGCGCTCGCGCACGATCATCTCGAGCGGCTCGCGCGGGGACAGCGTCGGCATCTGGCGGATCGTCAGCGTGCGCCCGGGGAACAGCTCGAGCCGGAAGCGCTGCAGCAGCAGCGTCACGACCGCCTTGATCTCCAGCTGGCCGAAGCGCATCCCGATGCACGTGCGCGAGCCGCCGCCGAACGGCACGTAGGCGCCCTTCGGCAGCGCGGCCTTCGCCTCCGGCGCGAAGCGCTCGGGCACGAAGGCCTCCGGCTCGGGCCACACGTCCGGCAGCCGATGGCTGGCCCACGAGCAGTAGTAGACGTATGCGCCGGCGGGGACCTCCCGGCCGCCGAACGAGAACGTCTCGACCGATTTGCGCGGCCCGATCCAGGCGGGCGGATACAGCCGCAGCGTCTCGTCGAGCACCATCTCCAGCTTCGGCAGGCCGGAGACGAGCTGCTCGGCCGTCGGCGGCGCGCCGCCGAGCACGCGGTCCTGCTCGTCGAGCAGCTTCGCGAGCGCGGCGGGGTGGCGCGCGAGCTCGTAGAGCAGGAAGGCGATCGTCGAGGTGCTCGTGTCGTGGCCGGCGAACAGGAGCGTCATGACCTGGTCGCGCACCTCGCGGTCCGACAGCTGCGAGCCGTCCTCGTCGCGCGCCTCCAGCAGCGCGGACAGCACGTCGGCGCGCTCTGAAAGAGCCCCGCCCACCCCGCGCCGGCGCCGCTCGATCTCGCCGTAGACGACGCGGTTGAGCGCCTTGCGCGCGGCCTGCATGCGCGACCAGGGCGTGCGCGGCCCGCGCATCAGCCGCACGACGAAGTCGGTCCCGTAGAAGCTCAGCGCGCGCTCGAAGTCGATCGCCGACTGCGCGCCCTGTCCCTCCTCGTCGGGGTCGAGCCCGAACAGCGCGCGCATCGCGACCCGCAGCGTGAGGCGGCGCGCCCAGCGGTAGACGTCGATGACGCTGCCGGGGTGCCAGTCGGCCATCGCCCGCACCGTCTCCTCGACCATCGTGTCGACGCTGGCGGCGATCCGCTCGCGGTGGAAGGCGGGCAGCATGATCCGCCGCGCGCGGCGGTGGTAGTCGCCGTCGATCGTCAGCAGGCCGTCGCCGAGCAGGGGGATGAGGTCGCCCATGCTGCCCTCGCGCCAGTGGAAGTTCGACGCGCCCGAGACGGTCACGAAGTGGTTGGCCTCCGGGCCGAGCATGAAGACGACGCGGCCGTGGAAGACGCGCAGGCTGAAGACCGGCCCGTAGTCGCGGTAGGCGCGCAGCAGGATCGGCAGCGGGTCGCGCACGAAGCGGTAGGTGCGTTCGAGGTTGAAGTCGGTCGGCCCGGGCGGAAACGGGACCTCCGCCGTGCGCTCGGCGTAGAGGTCGCCGACGAGGCGCCGGACGGGGTTGCTCGACAGCGGCTCGGGGGCAATGAGGCTCATCTCGATGACAGCGTACTGGCTGCACAGCCAGGAACGGGAGGCGTGCTGCCGACGCATCCCAGGCCCGGCCCTCGGTAGCGTTGCCTCACAGGGGGACAACGTCGCAGGAGGGGGAGACGATGGGGGAGAAGGTCATCCGCGTGCTCGCGCTCGTCGCGCTCGTGCTCGGTCTCGCGAGCTGCGGGGGATCGCGTCCGCTGTCGAGAGCCGACCTGGTCAAGCAGGCGAACGCGATCTGCAGGCAGCGCGCGGCCGACATCGCGGCGACGCGCAAGCGCGTGCACACGAGAGACTTCGCGACATTCGTCGCAGCGGCGCTGCCGGTGGCCGACAGAGCCGCTTCGAAGCTCGAGGGGCTCAAACCGCCGAAGGAGCTGACGTCCGCCTACAGCCGATGGACCGCCGGCGTCCGCGCCCAGGTGACGCAGATCAAGCGCGCGCTCGCGGCACTGAGAGCGCACCGCAGAGTGCCGAACGGCGAAGGTCTCGCTGCGGCCGAACGGGAGGCCAAGCTCGCACGCCAGCTCGGGCTGACCGGCTGCGGCTGACCGGCATCGCACCGCGCACCCCCACGCGTGCCTGCCATACTTCCCATTCCCTGCTCGGGGGCGTAGCTCAGTCGGTTAGAGCGCCGGCCTGTCACGCCGGAGGTCGCGGGTTCGAGTCCCGTCGCTCCCGCCTTCGGCACCGCACTTCTTGGTGCGGTTCCCGGCCAGCTCGTCGGCCACGTGGAAGCACGGCGCGAAGGCGCCGCGCGGCCCGACGGCGGGAAGACGACGGTCGAAATCGCGTCGCCGACGACGAGCTGAACACCATGCGGCGCGAGCGCCGCCGCGACCCTGACGACTGACACGCGGCTGACACGCGCTGCCCAACCTCACACCCGACTCTCAAGTCCTACGGAGAGTGGACACTCGCGGGATGGATGGCGAGCGCCTTGGAGACGAGGTCGCGATCGTCGCAGCTGACGAGGCGGCGGTCGGCCTGGTCTGCCGCCGCCGCATACGCGGCGTCGTAGACCGAGATGGTGTGCTGCTCAGCTAGTTCAGCGGCTCGTTCGAGGAGCGCGGCGGTCGACTCGATCACGCCGCCGTCGTCGGCGATTCGCTCGACCGCGGCGAGCAGCGAGGCCACGGTCTTGGGCGCGCGCCAAGCGCGAACGGCAACGTTGGCGACCTCGTAGCGGACGAGGTCCAGGGTCGTGAGGGTGAGGCTCGGATCGACGAGGAGTGCGTTTGCCGACCGGTGGTGGTCATCCTCAGGGTCGAACGCGGCGAGCACGACGCTCGCGTCGAGCAGCAGCGTCGTCACTGGCCGGGCCGCGTCGCCTTGACCTGCTCGGCGGCGCTGCCGCCGTGGGGGGAGGCGGCGGCGAGCAGCTTCTGCATGGCTGCCGCACGGTCTGCGCGGCGGCGGCGCAGGGCGGCGTCGGCGAAGTCACGCATGACCGCGCTGCGAGTGCTGCCGGTGCGGCTGGCCTCGGCGTCCACCTCGGCCAAAAGATCGTCGGGCATCGAAACCATGACCTTTGCCATCACCTCAGTATACCTGGGTATACCGGCTCATGACAACTTCGTCAGTCTCGGGCTCGTCATCGAGCGGGGCACGGCCGAGCGTCCATGGGACCGGATCGGGCTGGGACTGCGTCGCGCTGGCGGCGGCGCCGGGCGCGCGGCTCGTGGCGGTGGCGGAGACGCACGTGCCGACCGATCTTGCCACCTCCGGCCTCTGGGTCCTCCTCGACTTGCCCTCACCGCGTTCGCGCCGACCGCGCCGCGTCGGCCCCTGACGCGAGCGTCAGGGGCCTGTCGCGAGGACGCGACGCACGACGGCAGCCGCGACGTCGATCTCTTCGTCGTTCAGGGTTCGTGGGTCGATGACGACTTGCCCGTTGACGATCCGGGTCAGCAGAGGTGGATCGCTCGCACGGAGCATGGCGCCGAGCTTGTCGGCGTCGAGGCTCTGAATGGCGACGGCAGGTCCGTGCAGGTCAAGCAGCGGGAGCGACCCGCCACCGACCTTCGCGGCGGTCTCGACGATGCGCGCTCCGGTTTGCTCAGCGAGGCGCTCCGCCCGATTCTCGAGCGTGGCGCGATCGACGGTGAGCATGGCGAGGACGGGCAGCTCTGCCACTGCTCGGGCCGGGTCACGATAAAGCGCGAGGGTCGCAGCAAGGGCGGCCAGCGGCAGGCGGCCGATCCGCAATGCGCGCACGAGGGGATGCGCGCGGCACGCTTCGATGGCTGTGTCGGTGCCGACGAGGATTCCGGCTTGGGGGCCGCCGAGCAGCTTGTCGCCGCTGAAGCACACCACCGCGGCGCCTGCTTGGACGGACGCCCTCACCGAAGGCTCCTCTGCCAGGGCCTGGAGATGGTCGGCCAGCAGGCCGGACCCGACGTCGTCGATGACGGGAACGCCGAGCGTGCACAACTGCTCGACGGAGACATCCTCGACGTAGCCGACTGCTCGGAAGTTCGAAGGGTGGACGCGAAGGATCACGTCGGCACCGGCCTCGACGGCAGCGCGGTAGTCCTCCAGACGGGTGCGGTTGGTGGTACCGACCTCGATCAGCTGCGCGCCGGAGTGCGCGATCACGTCCGGGATGCGAAAGCCACCTCCGATCTCGACGAGCTGGCCCCGCGAGACCGCGATCGACCGACCGGGTCCAGCGACGGCAGCGGTCGCGAGCATCACCGCCGCCGCGCCGTTGTTGACGGCGAGGCCGCCCTCGGCGCCCGTCAGCTCGCGGAGCAGGCCGCTGAGATGGCGATCCCGGTGTCCGCGGCGGCCGCTCGAAAGGTCCAGCTCCAGGTTGAGGTAGCCGCGCGCCGTGGCGTCGAGCGCATGAGCGGCGACGTCGGCCAGCGGCGCCCGGCCGAGATTGGTGTGGAGAACGACGCCGGTGCCGTTGAGGACGTAGTGCAACGATCCTCTGAGATGCGCAAGGGCGCGTGCGACGAGGTCGACCTCGTCGGTTGCTCCCGCTGCGAGCTCGGCGCGGCGTTGCTCGAGCACCGCTCGTGCTGCGGCCCCGGCCTCCAGGAGCGAAGGTGTCCCGTTGCTCGAGGCCTGGCGAAGCCGTGTGGCGAGTTGGTCGACGGCCGGGAGCGTGCGCATCCGCTCGCGGGCTCCCTCTGAGGATCTCGGTCGTCTTCGCACGAAGCTCCGTTGCGCTATCGGCTACGCAGGATCCGACGGCCGTCGGGCAGCCGCTTGATCACGCCAGTCGCGGTCAGGTCCTGCAGCAACGCTCGCGCAACCTTGAGAGGAACTCCGAGCGCGTCGCGCGTCGCGCCGAGGGTGAGCGCTGGGTCGCTGGTGAGCAGCGAGATGAGGCGCCCGCGAGCCTCGGCGAGCGCATCTGCATGGACGAGAAGATTGTCGACGACGACGATGCTCTCCATGCGTCGCAGCGCCTTGAGCGTTTCCGCGTCGACGTCGAGTCCGGTCGTGCTCAGCCCCTGCGCGCCAGCCGCGCGAACGCGCTCCTCAAGCTCGGCGAGCTGCTCGTGGCATGGCCCGGTTGGAGCGCTTGCCGGCACCTCGTCGGGCTGCGCCGCGGTCGGCTCGGGCTGACCGTCGCGGCGGCGGCGGAGTCGCTCGACGATGTCGATTCGGTGGCCGTGGCGACGTGCGTGGGAATCAAGGATGACTCCGCCGCCGAGCGTGTCGGGTGGGGCGGGGCGGCGGATGACGATGCGGTCCCCGTCTGCGCAGATGACCGTTTGGTCGAGGCGCAGCTGCCAGAGGTCTTCACCGAGGGCGATCAGACGCGCCGGCGACTCGCGCGTGCCGTGGTGGGCTTGCACGATCATGTTGTGCGCAGCGTTGGTGAGCGCAAGCGCGCAGTCCAAGGTCGACGTCTCGTGCAGCAGCCCAGGGGTAGCCAGGACGTCGCCGCGTTGCACCTCCCGCGCACGAACGCCCGTGAGGTTCACCGCGACGCGTTGCCCGGCCTCAGCCTGCTCGACCGGTTGGTCGTGCACCTCGAGTTCTCGAATACGGACACGCGTGTCGGTCGGCAGCAGCGTGAGCGTCTCTCCGCGAGCGACCGGACCAGACCACAGGGTGCCGGTCACGATCGTTCCGTGACCGTGCAGGCTGAACACGCGGTCGATGTGCAGGACGACACCGCCCGGCACAGCGGCACGGCTCGGGACGGTCGCAAGCACCCGGTCGATCGCGTTGAGCAGCTCGGTCAGGCCGGAGCGGGTGCGTGCCGAGCAGGGAATCGCCTCGCAACCGGGGAGCAGTTCGTGGGCTTGCTCGATCGCGACAGCCGGATCGGCAAGGTCGGCCTTGGTGACTGCTACGACTCCGCGGTTCACGGCGAGCCCGCTGAGCACGGCCGCGTGCTCCATGGTCTGGGGCATGACGCCGTCATCGGCGGCAACGACCATCAGGAACGCGTCGATGCCCGTTGCGCCGGCGACCATCGTTCGAACGAAGCGCTCGTGGCCCGGGACGTCGATGATCGAGAGCGGGCGCCCGGCCGGTGTGTCAAGTGATGCGTAGCCGAGAGCGATCGAGATGCCACGTCTCTGCTCCTCGGGCAGCCGGTCGGTGTTCTTTCCGGTCAGGGCGTTGACGAGCGCCGTCTTGCCGTGGTCGATGTGCCCGGCCGTCCCGAGTGTCAGTGGGCCGGGTCCGCTCACGACGGGCCTCGTTCAACGGAGCGGCAAAGGAGTCGAACCTTCCCAGCACGCTCGTAACGCGCCGCCAACGGTTTTGTAGACCGCTTGGGGCACCAGCCCCGGGCCGCTCCAACGCTTGAGATCACCGAACAGTGATCCTCCCTGCTTGCCCTGCCCGCAGTTGGCCGATCACAGAGCCCGGGATTCGCTCGGCCTGGTCGGCGCTCACAGCCACCAGCAGGCCGCCAGAGGTCGTGGCGTCGCTCAGCAGCCGCGCGCGCCACGGCGCAACGGTCGGCTCGATGCTCGCAAACGTGGTCGCCCACTCCGCGTTGCGCCGGCTCCCGCCAGAGACACCCGACTCGTTCTGCAACAGGGCTTCCACGCCTGCGATCGCTGGCACGCTCGCCGCCCGCACCTCAGCGGAGAGCCCGCTCTCGCGACAGAGATGATGCAGGTGCCCGAGCAATCCGAAGCCTGTGACGTCTGTGATCGCAAGCGCACCGGCCTGACGAGCCGCCTCGGCCGCCCGGTCGTTGAGCGTCGTCATCACGTCGACGGCGGCACTCAGCAACTCGTCTGTCCCTTCGCCGTTCTTGCGCGCCGTGACGATGGCGCCGACTCCGAGTGGCTTGGTCAACACGAGCGCGTCGCCTGCACGACCGGCCGCATTGGTCGTCATCGCCGCTGGGTCCACCAGCCCGGTCACAGCGAGCCCGTACTTCGGCTCCGCGTCCTTGATCGAATGGCCGCCCACGATCACAGCGCCAGCTCGACCGACCACGTCGAGGCCGCCGCGCAGGATCTCTCGCAGCACCTCGCCACCGAGCTGCTCCAACGGGAACGCGACGATGTTGAGCGCCGTTATCGGCGTTCCGCCCATCGCGTAGATGTCGGAGAGCGCGTTGGCGGCCGCGATCCGCCCGAAATCGTAGGGGTCGTCGACGAGCGGCGTGAAGAAGTCGATGGTCTGCACAAGCGCCAGGCGCTCGCTCACGCGAATCACCGCCGCGTCGTCGCTCGTCGCCGATCCGACGAGCACACGCTCATCATCCACGGAGGGCAGATCCCGCACGATCGGGAGAAGGTCGGCCGCAGCGAGCTTGCAGCCGCAGCCCGCACCCGAAGCAAGCGCGGTCAACGACTTCGAGTCGTGACCGACCGCCGCGACGCTCATCGCCACGCTCCGGCAGGACCAACCTGCGCAGCCAGACAGATGACCATGAAGGCTCCCCCGACCTTCGACGGTGACAAGGCTCATAGCTTACCAGACCGGAAACTGGATTGGCTCCCCCCTTCCAGTCCTGGCAAATCCGATGAGCACGGGCTGACGAGTGATTCGCGTTTGCAAATCCAGGTGAGTTCCGGCAAGCTAGCCGCGGGGGATTGCTCAGGCGCATAACGTTGCCGAGCGCCAGCCATCCGGATTCCGGTATGAGCGAAGGACGCGCGCCGTGACGAGCGAGTTAATGACGTGTTAGTGGGCGCGCCGTGATTCAGGTCCACGATCTCGGCAAGCGCTACCAGGGCGGTGCCGTCGCGTTGCGCGGGGTTTCGCTCGCGTTCGAGCCAGGCCGGTTGACGGTCCTGCTCGGGCCGTCCGGGGCCGGCAAGTCGACGCTGCTGCGGTGCCTGAACCTGCTCACGCAGCCTTCGTCCGGGACGGTGGTCGTCGACGGGCTGGGGGTGCTCGACTCGGCCGACGCGCTGCGCGCGCACCGCCGACAGACGGGCATGGTCCATCAGCACCATCAGCTGATCGGCCGCCAGTCCGCGCTGCGGAACACGCTCGTCGGCCGGCTGGCCTTCTACAGCGCCCTGCGCACGCTCTGGCCACTGCCGCGGGAGGACCAGCGGATCGCGCTGGCCGCGCTCGACCGGGTTGGGCTGCTGCCCAAGGCGCTGACGCGCGTCGACCGGCTCAGCGGGGGCGAGCGTCAGCGGGTGGGCGTGGCGCGCGCGCTGGCTCAGCGGCCGCAGGTGCTGCTCGCGGACGAGCCCGTGGCGAGCTTGGACCCCGCAAGCACCGCGCGAATCGCGGGTCTGATGGCGGAGATCAGTCACCGCGACGGCCTGACGGCGATCCTCAGCCTCCATCAGGTCGAGGTCGCCCGTGCCTTTGCGGATCGCATCGTGGGACTCGCCGACGGGCGCGTCGTCTTCGATGGCGCGCCGGCCGACCTCGATCAGCGCGCGCTCGCCCGCATCTACGACCACCAGCCCGCGGACAGAGCCGCGCGGGATCCGAACGCCGACCGAACCTTGGCGGCGAGCCTGGAAGGGGGCATGCAATGAGACTCTCGCTGCTGGCCGTCGCCGCAGCACTGGTCCTGGGCTCCGCAGCAGCTGCCGGCTGCGGTGGCTCGTCGCAGGCGACCAGCTCGAACCCTGGCACGCTGCGCGTGGCGCTGCTGCCCGACGAGAGCGCCAAGCAGGTGATCCGGGAGAACCAGCCGCTCAAGCGCTACCTGGAAGAGCGGCTGGGCAAGCGCATCCAGCTGGTCGTGACCACGGACTACTCGTCGATGATCGAGGCGATGCGCCGCGGCCGGCTGGAGCTGGCCTACTTCGGCGCCCTGTCGTACGTGCTGGCCAGAAGCAAGGCTCATATCGAGCCGTTCGCGGCGCTCGAGGAGACGCCTGGGAACATAACCTACCGGGCGGTCGTGATCGCCAACCGGGCTTCCGGGGTCGACTCGGTCGAAGGCGCACGCGGCAAGAAGGTCGCGTTCGGAGACCCGGCATCGACCTCCAGCCACCTGATACCACGCGCGATGCTCGCCGCCGCCGGGCTCGTCGCGGGGAAGGACTACGAACCGGTCTTCGTCGGCGCCCATGACGCGGTCGCCCTCGCCGTGCAGAACGGCCACGCTCCGGTCGGCGGCCTCAGCCAGTCGATCTTCAAAAGGCTTGTCACGCAGAGCACGATCGACGCGTCCAAGGTGCGCGTCCTGGCTACGTCCAGACCGTATCCCAACTACCCCTGGACCATGCAATCGAGTCTGGCGCCCGAGCTGAAGCGCCGCATCCGCAGCGCATTCCTCGGCCTGAAGGACCCCAAGGTGCTGGGGCCGCTCGGGGGCGTGGGCTATGGGCCGGTGCGCGACAGCGACTACGACGTCATTCGCCGGCTGATCAAGCAGGTCGGCCTGAAGCTCGAGCAGATCGCCGGGTAGGTGCAGGACGCTACCTCCACGTTCGACATCGAGCGGCTGCTCGACGCCGAGCGCCGAAGCCGGCGGCGCTCGGCGCTGCAGGCGGCGGGACTGCTCGCGGTGGTGTGCGCGTCGGCCTACGCCGTCGGCCTGCTGGACGTTCCGCGCCTCTTGGAAGGCGTGCCGGATCTCCTCGACATCGTCGGAGAAATGCTCCCGCCCGACTTCGCGCGAGTCGGCGACTGGGTCGAACCGATGTTCGACACGCTGGCGATGAGCATCGCGGGGACCGCCCTCGCGGTGGCGCTCTCGCTGCCGCTCGCCTTCCTCGCGGCGCGGACGACCGCGCCGAGTCCCGCCGTCTACCGTCTGTCGCGTGCGCTGCTCAACGGGGTGCGCGCCGTGCCCGAGCTGATCCTGGGCATCATCTTCGTGGCGGCGGTCGGCTTCGGCGCGCTGCCGGGCGTGCTGGCGCTCGGACTGCATTCCGTCGGGATGGTCGGGAAGTTCTTCGCCGAGGCGATCGAGCACACGGACCCTGCGCCGATCGAGGCGATCGTGGCAGCCGGCGCGAGTCCGATGCAGGTGCGTCTGCACGGGGTGCTCGCTCAAGTCGTCCCGCAGTTCGGCGACGTTGCCCTCTATCGCTGGGAGTACAACTTTCGCGCCTCCACCACGCTCGGGCTTGTCGGGGCGGGCGGGATCGGGTTCCAGCTGCTGGCCTCGTTGCGGTCGCTCAACTACCGAGAGGTCTCGGCGCTCCTGGTGATCATCTTCATCACGGTCACGGCCATCGACGCGCTCTCGGCGCGGCTGCGGAGACGCTTCCAGTGAGTCACGCCGGAGGTCGCGGGTCGCTTCGCCTGCGCACGTCGACGCATGGGAGGCCGAGCACGGTCCGCCGCCCGCTCAGCCGCCGATCGCGCTCATCGTGCGGGGCGGCTGGACGAAGCCGGGCTCGCTGACGCGGTGCTTGAGCTCCTTGCGCCAGACCGCGTCGCGGACGATCCGCTCGAGCTCGTCGTCGGTCGCCCCGTTGCGCAGCGGGCCGCGCAGGTCGGTCTCGTCGAGCGAGAACAGGCAGGTCCGCAGGCGGCCCTCGGCGGTGAGGCGGATGCGGTTGCAGTCGCCGCAGAACGGCTCGGAGACGGGGTTGACGAAGCCGATCCGCCCGCGGCCGTCGGCGAAGCGGTAGACGCGCGCGGTCGCGCTCGGCTCGCGCGGCTCGGGCTCGAGCGGGTGAACGGCGTCGATCGCGGCGCGGATCTCCTCGCCTGTGAGGACCTGCTCGCGCGTCCAGGAGCGGTCGGCGTCGAGCGGCATGAACTCGATGAAGCGGACCTCGTAAGCGTGCTCGCGCGCGAAGCGCGCGAACGGGAGGACCTCCTGCTCCGTGAAGCCGCGCAGCGCGACGGCGTTGACCTTGATCGGGTGCGCCTGCGGGAAGGCGGCGAGCGCCTCCAGGCCGCGCAGCACCTGCGGCAGCGCGTCGCGGCGGGTCATCGCGTAGAAGCGGTCGCGCCGGAGCGAGTCGAGCGAGACGTTGAAGCGGTCGATGCCGGCGGCGACGAGCGCGGCCGCGTCGCGCTCGAGCAGGTAGCCGTTGGTCGTCAGCGACAGGTCCTCGACGCCGGGGATCTGCGCGAGCATCGCCGCCAGCCGCGGGAAGTCGCGGCGAACGAGCGGCTCGCCGCCGGTCAGGCGCACGTCGCGCACGCCCATCTCGGCCAGCAGCGCGACGAGCCGCGCGATCTCCTCGAAGCGCAGGACCTCGCTGCGCTCGAGCCACGGCAGCCCCTGCGCCGGCATGCAGTACTGGCAGCGGAAGTTGCAGCGGTCGGTGACCGATACGCGCACGTCGGCGATCGTGCGTCCGTGACCGTCTAGCAGCGGCTCGCGCAGCATCCAGCTCAGCGTACCCGCGGCGCGCGCCCGTACGCGGCGATGCGCGCCGGAAAGCGGGACGGGCTACCGGCGGATCCGGTTCGCGATCGCCCGCGGGGTCGAGCTCGACGAGCGTGCCGGCGATCCAGTCGCGGCGGCCGGGACGCCGGCGCGGGCGCTTGCGCGGCCGTGCAGAAGCGGCTGCGCGCCGGGCGGCGCCCCGTGCCGTACGCTGGTGCGCGATGGAGCCCGACGCCGTCGAGATCCGGGTGCTCGGCTGCCTGCTCGAGAAGCAGCGCACGACGCCGGACGCCTACCCGCTGTCGCTCAACGCGCTGCGGCTCGCGTGCAACCAGTCGACGAACCGCGAGCCGGTCGTCGACTACGACGAGACGACGATCCGCGAGGCGCTCGGCCGGCTCGGGCGGCGCGGCTGGACGCGGCTCGCCAGCGGCGCCGGCAGCCGCGCGACGAAGTACCGGCACCTGTTCGACGAGGCGCTCGGCGTCGACCGCTCCGAGTCCGCGCTGCTGTGCGTGCTGATGCTGCGCGGTCCCCAGACGCCCGGGGAGCTCAAGCAGCGCAGCGAGCGGCTCGCGTCCTTCGACGGCCTGGCCGGCCTCCAGGCGGTGCTCGAGCGCCTGATCGCGCGCGAGCTCGTCGCACGCCTGCCGCGCCGCCCGGGGCACAAGGAGGAGCGCTACGCGCAGCTGCTCGGCGGTGCCGGGACGGACACGCCCGCGACGTCCGTGGCGCCCGCGCCGCCGGTCGCCGGACAGCCCGCTGTCGACGAGCGCATGGCCCGCCTTGAGCGCGATGTCGCCGCGCTGCGTGCGGAGGTCGCGGCGCTGCGCGAGGCGCTCGGCGAGGATCCTCGCGCGCCGGCCGAGCGCGTGTCGTCCATTTGACAGACATCAGACGTCTGCTCCTGTAGCTTCAACGCATGACTGCCCGCGCTCGACGCCGGCTGTGCTCGCTCCTGGGCCTGCTGCTCCTGCTGGCGGCGCTGCCCGCGACCGCCGGCGCCGAGCTGCAGACGATCGACTTCGAGTCCGGCGCGGCGCTCGACGCGCCGATCGACACGATCGGCGACGTCACGTTCCCACAGGATCCCGGCTTCCGGCCGTACCGCACCGACGTCGGCGCGCACGCCCATTCGGGCACCACCGTCGGCGACGTCGGGCGCTGCTTCGAGGAGACGCACCAGGGGCCCGGCTGCGAGCTCGTGCCGCCGCACACGACGGCGCTGCTCGCCCGCACGGCCCAGTCGGTCACGCTGTTCGCGGGCCGCTTCGACGTCCAGTCCCCCTTCAACCCCCTCGGCACCGCGACGCTGACGGCCTTCCACGGCGGGCCCGACGGCACGCCGGTCGCGACGACCGGCCCCGTCCCGATCGCGTCGGGCGACTTCAACACGCCCCTCACCGTGACGAGTGCGAGCGCCAACATCGACAGCTTCACCGTGACGGGCGCGAACGCGGCGGTCGGCATCGACGACGTCGAGGTCGACTTCGCCGGCGGCCAGCCGGACCTCTCGGTCGCCGCGACCGATCAGGTCGTTGCGCTCGTGCAGGGCCAACAGACGCAGATCCCGATCCGCCTGTCGCGCGTCAACGGCTCCAACGGAACGGTGCGCCTCTCGATCCGCGGCCTGCCCACGGGCGTGACCGGCTCCTTCTCGCCGGCGCTCGTGACGGAAGCCGGCACGACCTCGACGCTCACGCTGACGGCGGGCCCGGACGCGACCGACAGCGACTTCCACGCCACGACAGCGACGATCGTCGCGGATCCGCAGGGGGACGCGAACGTCGCGCCCGCGCCCCGCGTCGCCTCCCTGAACGTGCGCGTCGCGAAGAGCTTCGAGCTCGGCAGCGGCGACCAGACGGACACCAACCAGCGGTCGAACCAGTCGGTCGAGATCGCCGCCCCGCAGTGCGCGCCGGTCGACGTGCCGCTCAAGATCACGCGCGACATCGCGATGACGCGGGACATCTCGCTGAGCGTCGAGCCCGCCGCGGAGGACGCCGCCCCCGAGCTGCCGGACGGCGTCGAGGCGCGGATCCTCGACAGTCCGGTCGTCGCGCCCGGCGGCAACGTCGTCGCGCAGCGCACGCTGCGCTTCACCGTGCAGCCGTACGTCCAGCTCCCCCCCGGAGGGCTGCCGCTGCTGCTCGTCGCCAAGGCCGACGGCGCTCCCGAGCGCACGCTGAAGCTCTCGCTCTTCAACCTGTCGCCGACGGCGGAGGTCGCGTCCACCTCGACGGGCTCGAACGTCGTCCAGACGCCCCGCTTCCAGCAGGACGGCTCGCGCGTGCGCATCACCGGCGACGGCTTCTGCGCCGGCACGCACGTCCAGGTCGGCGCGGACCCCGAGTTCATCCCCGCCACGACGGTCGACGACCACACGATCGAGTTCACGGTGCCCCGCAACGCGCTCACGGGTCCGGTCCACATCCTGCCGCCGGCCTACAACGCCGACTACGTGGCGGGCGGCCAGCTGATCGTCGACGACGTGCGCAACACGGACGGCTTCCAGTTCGTCAACCCCAGCTTCGGCTCGCTGTCGTGGTCGGAGCTGGTCAGGGCCTTCGGCCATGACGACACCTCCATCGACGTGAACCCGTGCTGGCCTGTCGGCGACTGCACGGTCACGAGCGTCCCCAGCCCAATCGCGCTCACGCAGTGGCCGGTCCTCAGGGCGATGACAGACGGCGCCCACTGCTTCGGCATGGGGCTCGCGATCCAGGACTTCCTCAGCGGCAAGGAGTCCTACCGGGGCTTCGCGGACCCCGCGCCCGCAAGCATCTACGCGATCCCGAGCGCGGACGGACCCGGGCCCGATCTCAAGTCGCTGCTCAACGTCGAGCAGGTCAAGCAGTACTCCGACGAGTTCGCGTCCGCCTACTTCCAGCGCCCACGCTCGATCTACGAGCAGTTCGCAATCATCCAGCAGGAGCTCGCGCACCACCGCTACGCGATGGTGACGCTCCACGGGCCGGGCGTCTTCGACGGGCACACCGTGCTGGCGTACGACATGGCGCGAACCGGCCCGACGTCGGTGCGGATCTACACGTACGACCCGAACCAGCCGAGCGTGGACGAGCGCCTCGATCCGGAGGCCCATCAGCTCCGGATCGACCAGGGCACGATCCGGATCGACGAGGCCGAAGGAACGTGGACCTTCCCCGACTCCGGCTGGGCGGGCAAGCTGAACGACGGCTCGCTGTGGGCGGTGCCGTCCGGCACGATGCCCGACGATCCGTCGCTGCCGGACCACGGCGTGGTCACGAGCTTCCTGTTCGGCGCCGCGCCCGGCACGGCCGTGCCGGTCGAGACGTCGGCGAACGCCACGCCGCTGCCGTCGCAGCAGGGGACGCCCGGCCAGAGCAGCGGTGGCGAGTGGGTCGCGCGGGCGGGCGCGCCGGCGAGCGTGACGATCGAGGGCGTCAAGGCCGGCAGCTACGCCGAGGCGTACAGCGGGCTCGGCTTCGTCGCGAGCGTCGCGGACGTGGCGACGGCCACGGGCGTGCGCGACACGCTGACCGGCTCGGGCGACGGCATCGCGCTGGCGAGCGGGAAGGCGCGCGCGCTGACGGTCGCGCTCGCGCGCAAGGCGGCGGGTGCGACGGTCGCGGCGACGGTGCAGACGCACGCCTCCGCGCACGGCAGCGACCGGGCCGCCCTCGGCGCCGGCGGCGCGCTCAGCTACGCGCACGCCGGCGCGGCGACGCAGGTCAGCGTCTCGCTGACGAGCGTGCGGAGCGACGGCGGCCCGGCGACCTTCGCCTCCGGTCCGATCCCGGTGCACAACGGCGATCGCCTGAGCGTCAAGCCGCTGGACCGCGCGCTGAGCCGCGCGCGCGTGACGATCCGCGACGCGCACGGCCGCACGACGACGCGAGTGCTGCGCAGCCGCGCGCGCCGTGTCGGACGCCTCACCCTCGGCGCGCCCCGCGTGACGGGCCGCCGGGTGGCGCTGCGGATCCGCCTCGCGGGCGCGCACGGCGGCGCGGTGCTCGGCGCGACGCTGCGGCTCATGCGCGGCTCGCGCGTGGTCGCGCGCAAGGCGCTCGTGCTCCGGTCCGCCGCCGGCGCGCACGCGCTGGCGTGGCGGCTGCCGCGCCGCGTCGCGAGCGGCCGCTACCGGCTGGTGGTTGACGCGCGCGCGGTCCCGACCGGTGTGCGCGGCTCGGGCGCGCTCGCGAGCGCCGTCGCGCGCCGCGCCGCGCACGTCGCGGTCATCCGCTAACCGGCGGCGCCCAGCGCGCCGCGACGATCGCGCTGCGGCGTCGACGCGTCACGGCGCGAAGCGCAGCACCACGAGGGCGGTGTCGTCGCGCGGCGCGCCGGCCTGGAAGGCGTCGAGCTCGGTCATCACCTGGTCGACGAGCCCCTGCGGCGACGACTCCGCCCCGCGCATCAGCGCCGCGTGCAGCCGCGCCTCGCCGAAGCGCTCGTGCTCGCCGACGGTGTCGGTCACCCCGTCGGTGTAGAGGACGAGCGCGTCTCCCTCCAGCAGCTGCACGTCCGTGCACGGCCACTCGCCTTCGTCGAACGCGCCCGCGACCGGCCCGGACGGGCCGACCTCCGCGACCCGGCCGTCGCGCAGCAGCAGCGGCAGCGGGTGGCCGCAGTTGACGATCGTGACCGTCACATGTTCGGCGCCCGCGTGCTCTCGCACGTACACGCACACGGCGGTGCACAGCGACAGCTGCGGGAGGTCGCGCAACGTCGCGTTGAGCTGGCGCGCCGCGCGCTCCGGGTCGCCCGTCAGCTGTCCCGCGCTACGCAGCGTCCAGCGCGCAAGCGCCGTGAGCGAAGCGGCCTCGGCGCCGTGGCCGGTCACGTCGCCGATCGTCAGCATCCAGCCCTGCTCCATCTTGATCGCGTCGTAGAAGTCGCCGCCGACCTCGTTGAACTCGCCCGCCGCGCGGTAGGCGCTCGCCAGCTCGAAGCCGGGGATCGCGCGCAGCTCGGGCGGGCGCAGCCCGCGCTCGAGCGTCGCGGCGATCGCCGAGCGCTCGGTGTACAGGCGCGCGTTGAGGACCGCGGTGCCCGCGCGCCGGCCCAGCTCCTCGGCCAGCTCCCGGTCCGCGTCGTCGAACGGGCGCGGGTCCGTGCGCGCGAGCGTGAGCGCGCCGACCGTCTGGCCGCCGGCGACGAGCGGCACGGTCATCAGCGACGCCATCCCGGTCGCGCGCAGCATCTCGAGGTGCTCCGCGTCGCGCGCGTAAGCGGCCAGGTCCTCGTCGTCGATGTGCGGGACGATCAGGCTGGTCCCGCTGCGCAGGACCCTCGCGAGGCCCGTCGGCTCGTCGAGCGCGACCGGATAGCGCGAGCGCAGCCGGTGCGCCAGCTCGACCTTGCGCGGGTCGACGTGGGCGACCGCGACCGGCTGCACGAAGCCTCGCTCGCCCGGCAGGTCGAGCGCGCACCAGTCGGCGAGCGCCGGCACCGCGACCTCCGCGACGCGCTGCAGCGTCTGCTCGTAGTCGAGCGAAGAGGCGAGCGCGTCGCTGGCCTCGGCCAGCAGGCGCTGGACGATCTCCGAGCGCTTGGACTCGGTGACGTCCTCGATCACGTTCGCGATCCGCACGATGCGGCCGTCGGCGTCGAGGATGTTCGTCGTCTTGTTGACGAGCCAACGCTCCTCGCCGGTCGCCTTGACGATGTTGCGCACGAGCAGCGGGGGCGGATCCGCCTCGCCCGCCAGCGCGCGGAACGCGGGCAGGTCGTGCAGCTCGACCGGCTTGCCCGTCTCGTCGAAGACGTCGAAATGGCCCATGCGGACGCCCGGCTCGGCGCCGAGCAGGGCCTGCGGGTCGTCGATCCGCAGCAGCTCCAGCGCGGCGTGGTTGGCGTAGATGTGCCGGCCGTCGGCGTCCATCACGGTGACCGCCTCCGCGAGCCCGTCGAGCACGGCGTTGAGCTGGCGCCCGGCGGCGTCGAGCTCGCTCGTGAGGCCCGCGTTGTCGAGCACGACCGCGGCGCGGCCGCCGAACACCTCGGCGAACGTCACGTCCGAGCGCGAGTAGGCGCGGCCCGACGGACCGAGCAGCACCGACAGCGTCCCGACGAGCTGCCCGCGCGCGCGCAGCGGCACCTGGATCGTGGTCGCCGGCGGCCCGATCCGCAGCTCCGACTCGGCCGCGGCGGGGTCGAACCCGACGGGCCGGATCCCGAACCGGCGTCCCGAGTGGCCGCCGGCCGACTCGAGCACGGCCACGTCGGCGAACGCCGGCGAGAGGATGTCGAGCAGCCGCGCGACCGCGTCCGGCAGCGACATCGCGGTGTTGCCGACGTCGGCGACGGCGCTCAGCATCCGGAAGCGCGTCAGGTTCACCTCCGACGACGCGCGCAGCAGCGCCACGAGCACCGTCAGCCCCGCGGCGAGCGCGACGGTCACGACCACGACGGCCTGACGGCTGCCCCAGCCGGTGATGCTCGTGTGCAGCAGCGCCAGCAGGCTGCTGACGACCGCCACGAGGATCGTGTCGCCCCAACGGCCGGCGACGGCGCACAGCAGCGGCGGCAGCACGAACAGCGCCGAGACGATCGGGACGTCCCCGACCAGCATCTCGATCACGACCAGCAGCACGGCGAACGCGGTGCCCGCGATCCACCAGCGCGACCAGCGGCGCGGCGCCAGCGCCGAGCGCACGCCCTCGAACGGGCTGGTCGCCTCGTGCGTGGCGTGCGTCCCGTCGGCCGAGGGGCGTTCGAGCTCGAACCAGACGCTCTGGTCGTCCTCGTCGACGCCCCAGCGCGTCGCGAGCGTCTCGACGAGGTTGAGGCCGAAGCCGCCTTCGGCGCCCGCGCTCGTGCTCCGCCGCGCCTCACCGGCGCAGTCGTCGTGGACCTCGAAGTGCGCGCAGCGCTCGTCGAAGCGCATCGACAGCGCGATCTCGCCCGCGCCGTGACGGACCGCGTTCGTGACCAGCTCGGACACGAGCAGCCGCGCGACCTCCAGCTCTTGGTCGGTCAGCTGCTCGGCCTGCTGCTCGACGGCCCGGCGTGCCAGCGCGACGGCCCCGGGGTCGCGCGGCAGCGTGCTCCTCTGCGAGGAGCCCTCCGACGTCACATCGGCGCTCCGTCGGCGTACGGCAGGCGGTCGGCGATCTGCACGACCGACAGCAGGTGGCGCACGCGGCCCGAGCCGCGCGTGACCCGGAAGCTCCACCCGCGCTCCACGGCGTCCTGGCATGCGGTCAGCAGCATGCGGATGCCGGTCGAGTCCATGAACGTGAGCCCGTCGAGGTCGAGGATCGCCGCCTCGCCGGCGTCGCGCAGCTCCGCGAGCCGCTGCTGGACGTCGGTGACCGAGGCCAGGTCGAGCTCACCCGTCAGCGTCACGATCGTCGTGTCGCCGTCGCGCCGCTCCGTCATCTCGAAGCCGTTCGACTTCGCGCCCGTCTCCTCGCCCATTGCGACAAGCCTACTCCGGTCCGCGCGCGGTCGGGAACCGGAGTGTCGCCCTCGGCGTCACCCGCGTGATCCCGACCCCATGGCCGGCACAATGCCCCCGCCGGCGGCGCCGCAAACGGCCGAATCTCACGCCGCCCGCGCGCCGCCGTCGCCGCCCCGCGCCTGCGCTGGCGCGATCGCGGTGCGCGAGACGCGGTAGGCGCGCCCGTCGCGCAGCACCTGCGCGAGCGCGTCGCCGAACACGCCCGGACCCCAGTAGTGCGCGCCGACGCGGTCGGCCAGCACGCGCCGTTCGGTCGCGCCGTGCTCGCGCAGCGCGCGCGAGATCATCTCCGCCTCGTGGCTGACGTTGACCGCTTCCCACGGCGTCACGGCAGCCATCCCGGGCGAGGCGGAGACGTGGCCGGGTCCGGGGCGGTAGCGCCCGAGGTCGGGGCGCCGGCGGCGGCGCGGCGCGGCCTCGGCGGCCTGCGCGTCCTCGGCCGACAGCGGGGTCGCGATCTGCTCCAGCGGCCGGCGCTCGGCGCGCACGCCGAACAGCAGCTCCGCGATCCCGCCGAGCGCCATCACGCCGGCGGCGACGTAGAAGCCGATCGCGAGGCTGTGGACGTTGCCGGAGTTGATCAGGTGGCCGAACAGCAGCGGCCCGACGATCCCGCCGGTCGCCGTCCCGACCGCGTAGAAGAACGCGATCGACAGCGCGCGCGTCTCCATCGGGAAGATCTCCGAGACCGTCAGGTACGCCGAGCTGGCGCCCGCCGAGGCGATGAAGAACGTCACCGTGATGAGCGCCATGAAGCCGCCGATCGCCAGCGAGCCGCCGGCGAACAGGATCGCGGTCGCGACCAGGCCGGCGGCCGAGCCGAGGTAGCAGAAGGAGATCATCGGCTTGCGCCCGACCGTGTCGAACAGGCGCCCGAGCGTCAGCGGCCCGAGGAAGTTGCCGACCGCGAACAGCGCGTACCAGTAGGGGACGCTGCCCGAGCTGACGCCGAAGTACTTGCCGATCAGCGTGCCGAGGTCGAACGTGATCGCGTTGTAGAGGAACGCCTGCCCGACGAACAGCGCGAGGCCGAGCAGCGAGCGGCGCGGATAGTCCTTGACGGCCGTCCGCGCGATCCGCCGGAACGACACCGTGCGCCGCTGGCGGACGGTGATCGCCTTGTCGGGCTCGCGCAGCGGCTGGTGGGTCTCGTCCTCGACGGCGTGCTCGATCTCGCCGACGAGCCGCTCGGCCTCCTCGTCGCGGCCGTGGATGAACATCCAGCGCGGGCTCTCGGGCACGTTGCGGCGCACGAACAGGATCACGCCGCCGAGCAGCACGCCGACGCCGAACGCGAGGCGCCAGCCGACGTCGGTCGCGAAGATCCCGGTGTCGAGGAAGAACAGCGCCGCGACCGAGCCGATCGCCGCGCCGAGCCAGTAGGTGCCGTTGATGATGAGGTCGACGCGGCCGCGCATCCGCGCCGGGATCAGCTCGTCGATCGCCGAGTTGATCGCCGCGTACTCGCCGCCGATGCCGGCGCCGGTGAAGAAGCGCGCCATGTAGAAGAACCACGGCGCGAACGAGAAGGCGGTCGCGCCGGTCGCGCAGATGTAGACGCCGAGCGTGATCAGGAACAGCTTCTTGCGGCCGAAGCGGTCGGTCAGCTGGCCGAAGAAGAGCGCGCCGATGCACGCGCCGGCGACGTAGAAGGCGGCCGCCGTGCCGATCTTCGAGGCGTCGAGCGCGACGCCGCTGCCGGGCTCGGTGAGGCGCTTGCCGAGCGCGCCGACGATCGTCACCTCGAGCCCGTCGAGGATCCAGACGGTGCCGAGCCCGATCACGATCAGCCAGTGGAAGCGCGCCCACGGCAGCCGGTCCATGCGCGCCGGGATGCGCGTCTCGATCGTGCCCAGCTCCGGTCCGGCCGCGTGTGCGCTCATGCGGCCCTGCACGTACCCGCGCCGCCGGCCCGCATGCGCTCCGGCGGCTGTCCGCCGCGGCCTACGTGCCGGCTACCGGTAGTCCGGATTGGGGAAGTCGAAGCGGCAGCCGGCGTCCCACTCGCTGCGCTGGTTGCCGTGCGCCGGGATCCCACCGGCGTCCTTGAGCATCCGCGCGAGGTGCATGAGGTTCCACGCCATGAACGTCGCGTTGCGGTTCGTGAAGTCGTTCTCGGGCCCGCCGGAGCCGGGGTCGAGATAGCTTGGGCCGGGGCCGGCCTCGCCCAGCCACGCCGCGTCGGCCTGCGGCGGGATCGTGTAGCCGAGGTGCTGGAGCGAGTAGAGCACGTTCATCGCGCAGTGCTTGGCGCCGTCCTCGTTGCCGGTCACGACGCAGCCGCCGACGCGCCCGTAGTAGGCGTACTGGCCGGCGTCGTTGAGCAGGTGGCTGTCGCCGTACAGGCGCTCGATCACGCGCGTGCAGACGGACGACTTCTCGCCGAGCCAGATCGGCGTGAGGATCACGAGGATGTCGGCCGCCATCACGCGCTCGTGGATCGCGGGCCAGTCGTCGCGCTCCCAGCCGTGCTCGGTCATGTCGGGGTAGACGCCGGTCGCGATCTCGTGGTCGATCGCGCGCAGGTGGTCGACGGCGACGCCCTGGACGCGCATCACCTCGGCGGCCTTCTCGCCCAGGCCCTCGGTGTGCGACAGCTCGGGCGAGCGCTTGAGCGTGCAGTTGACGAGCAGCGCGCGCAGGTCGGAGTAGTCGATCACCGCTCCGGGAGGGTATACGTGGGGCATGCGGCACCGCGCGCTCCTGCTGACCGGCCTGGGCCTGCTGGTCGGGGGCTTGGTGGTGGCCGCGGTCGCCGGCCCGGTCGTCGTGGTCGCGGTCGGCTGGGCGCTGTTCGGGATCGGCGGCGTGCTGCTCGTCTCGCTCGCGTTCCTGCTCGTCGGCGAGTCGGAGGACCGCGACCGGATCGAGCGCCCCGGCGGATGAGCGGCGCGGGGCGCCGAGCGGCGGCATGACCGCCCGGCGCCGTCGCGTCAATTCACTACAGGCCTCTGATGACTCTGGCGCATTCGCCGCGAAGTTCGTCGAGCGCGTCGACGTGCACTCTGTCGACCGAATAGTCGGACGCGTCGTCAGACTTCTGACGATCCTAGGAAGCCGCGGATCGCGGGTCAAGCGGCAAGCGCAGCGCGCGCGAGGGCGCGCCCGGCGATCAGCTCGCCGAGCGCGAGCGCGGCGGTCGCTCCGGGCGACGGAGCGTTGCGGACGTGGACGCCGGTCCCGGTCTCGGCGACGAGGAAGTCGTCGAGCAGCGTCCCGTCGCGCGCAACCGCCTGCGCGCGCACGCCGGCGTCGCCGGTGCCGCGGCCGGACAGCAGGTCGCCCGGCTCGATCGCCGGCACGAGCCGGGCCGCTGCGGCGGCGAGCGCGCGTGGGCTGGCGGCGTGCCGCAGCTCGGTCGCGCCGGTGCGCCACCAGCGCCGCGCCATCCGCCAGCTGCCCGGCCAGCACAGCGTCGCGGCGAGGTCCGCGGGGACGACCCGCGTGAGCCGGTACGCGTCGCGCGCGCCGACCGGCAGCGCGGTCGGGCCGACGTGGACGGCACCGTCGAGGCCGCGCGTCAGGTGGACGCCGAGAAACGGCAGCCGGGGATCGGGGACCGGGTAGATCAGCGCGCGCACGAGTGCCGCCCGCTCGGGCCGCAGCGTCCGGTACGCGCCGCGGAACGGCACGATCCGCACGCCGTCGCGCGGCGCGAGCGCATCGGACCACGCGCCCGCGCAGACGACGGCCAGCCGCGCGCGCAGGACGGCCAGCTCGCCGCCGGCGAGCGCACTGCCAACCGAGGCCGAGCCGCCCGCCGCGGCTGCGCCGCTGCCCGCACTCGGCTCGTCGCTCGCGCCGCGCGCCGGCCGGGCGCCGGCGCCCCGCGGCCTGCTGCCGCGCGGCGCCGCGCGTCCGCTCGCCGCGTGCACGACCTCCACGCCCGCGCCCCGCCGCTCCAGCCCCAGCACCTCGCACCCGCACGCGACCTCCCCGCCGGCCGCGCGCACGTCGTCGGCCAGCGCCCGCGCGACCGCCGCGAAGTCGACGACGCCCGTCTCGGACACTCGCAGCGCGGCGACGCCGCGCGCGGCCGGCTCGACCTCCGCGATCGCGCGCGCGTCCAGCCGCCGCACGCCCGCGATCCCGTTCGCGCGAGCGCGCCGCTCCAGCTCGTCCAGCGCGGGCAGCTCGCGCGCGTCGACCGCCACGATCAGCTTGCCGCAGCGCCGGTGCGCGATCCCGCGCGCCTCGCAGTACGCGTACAGCGCCCGCGCGCCCCGCACCGCGAGGCGCGCCTTCAGCGACCCGGGCGCGTAGTAGACGCCGGCGTGGACCACGCCGCTGTTGTGGCCGCTCTGGTGCGCCGCCACGCGCTGCTCGCGCTCGAGCACGACGATCCGCAGCCCCGGCCGCGCGCGCAGCAGCGCGCGCGCCGTCGCCAGCCCGACGATCCCCGCGCCGACGACGACGACGTCGGAGTCGCGGGCGGTCCGGGCTGTGGGCGAGACGGTCGGCTTCATCGGAGGAGGGATCATGCGCTCGCGACCGTCCCGGCTGCTCGAGGGTAGATCGAACGCATCCGCGTCGAACGCATCCGCGCGCCTCGGCGATCCGCTGCACCGCGACCGCCTGCGCCGCCGTGCGCCAGCCGCAGCCGAGCTGCTCGGCCGCCTCCGCGACGCGCCCGAGCGCGGTGCGCAGCTGGCGCTCGAGCCGCTCCAGCACCTCCGCCGCGCTCCACGACAGGCGCTGCTGGTCCTGCACCCACTCGAAGTAGCTCCAGCAGCGCGCACTTCAAGGTCAGCCAGATCGCCCGCGCCGTGCACTCGCGCTCGACGGTCATGGCGACGACCTACCCGCGGCGCCGCTCGCGCGATGCGGCTCGGCGGCAGCCTGGCGCGCAGGCGCGCCGAGGGCCGGGTTGGCGCCGAAACCGGATGAATTTACCGTGATCCAGCGCGCGGTCACCCGTCTGGCAGTGCGCGTGCGCCAACCGCGCAAACCTGTTTGACCAAAGTACGGCATGTTCATACTCTGGACTTCGGGCTGATGTTGTCGGGATGGAAGGGAGGGCCCGATCGGCCCTGTCGACAACATGCAGGGGCAGCTGGACGCTGCGCGGCTGTTCCAGCAGTTCATCGCGTTCGTGCCGGACGCCATCGTCGGGGCCGGGCGTGACGGCCGCATCGCGTTCGTCAACGCGCAGACCGAGGAGCTGTTCGGCTACGCGCCCGACGAGCTGCTCGGGAGCTCCGTCGAGCGGCTCGTGCCCGCCCGCTTCGGCGCCGTGCACGCCGCGCATCGCGCGCACTACTTCGCCGCTCCGCGCACGCGCCCGATGGGCGCCGGGCTCGAGCTCTACGGCCGGCGCAAGGACGGCACCGAGTTCCCCGCCGAGATCAGCCTGTCGAGCGTCGCGACCGACGACGGACTGCTCGTGGTCGCCGCGATTCGCGACATCACCGAGCGCATCGCCGCGACGCGCGAGCGCGAGCGCCTCGAGACCGAGCTGCGGCGGGTCCAGCGGATCGAGGCCGAGCGCGAGAAGCGCGATCTGGAGGCGCAGCTCAACCAGATGCGGCGCCTGGAGAGCGTCGGCCAGCTCGCCGGCGGGATCGCGCACGACTTCAACAATATCCTCGGCGTCATCATGAACTACGCCGAGTTCGCCGCCGAGGAGATCGGCGAGGACTCGCGCGCCTGGGAGGACGTCGAGGAGATCCGCCGCGCCGCGCAGCGCGCCGCAACGCTCACGCGCCAACTGCTGATCTTCAGCCGCCGCGACGTCGTGCGGCCGCAGGTGCTCGACCTCGGTGCGGTCCTCGCCGACCTCGACCGCCTGCTGCGCCGCGCGCTCGGCGAGCACGTCGAGCTCGAGGCGCGCATGCCGCCCGGGCTGTGGTCGGTCGAGGCCGACCCGGGGCAGCTCGAGCAGGTCCTCGTCAACCTCGCCGTCAACGCGCGCGACGCGATGCCGGGCGGCGGGCGGCTGCTGATCGAGACCGCCAACGTCGAGCTCGATGCCGACGCGGTCCCGCTCTACGGCGACATCGAGCCCGGCCGCTACGTGCGGCTGTCGGTGGGCGACACCGGGATCGGGATGGACCGCGAGGTCGCGCGCCACGCGTTCGAGCCGTTCTTCACGACCAAGCCCGAGGGCGAGGGCACCGGCCTCGGGCTCGCGACCGTCTACGGGATCGTGCGGGAGGCCGGCGGAGCGGTCCAGATCTACTCCGAGCCCGGCATCGGCACGACCGTGAAGACGTATCTGCCGGCGACCGGCGCCGCTCCGAGCGTGCGCGAGCAGCCGCGCTCCGCGCCTCCGGGGGCGCGCGGCGAACGGGTGCTCGTCGTCGAGGACGAGAGCGGCGTGCGGCGCCTCACCGAGCGGATCCTGCGCTGCGCCGGCTACGACGTCGTGACCGTCGCGAGCGGGCGCGACGCGCTCGAGCTGTGCGGCGACCGCGACGAGCGCTTCGACCTGCTGCTGACCGACGTGATCATGCCGGAGATGCTCGGGCCCGAGCTGGTCGAGCGCGCGCTCGACGGCCGGCCGGACCTGCGCGTGCTCTACATGTCGGGCTACAGCCATCAGATGATCGCCCGCCAGCACGCGGGCGAGGACGTCGCGCTCGTCGAGAAGCCGTTCACGAGCGAGACGTTGCTGGCCGGCGTGCGCGAGGCGCTCGACGGATCTGCGCCAACTCAGGGAGGGACCGATGCTTGACCGACCAGTCGCGAAGGAGCGGATCCTGATCGTCGACGACGACGCGCAGGTGCTGACGCTACTGCAGCGGATCCTCGCGCGCGAGGGCTACCGCTGCACGAACGCGGCGGACGCCGAGGCGGCCGGCGCGCACCTCGCGCGCGCGCCGTTCGACCTGCTGCTGTGCGACGTCGGGCTGCCGGGCGCGTCGGGGCTCGAGCTCGTCGAGCGCTCGCTCGGACGCCGTCGCACGATGGCCGCGCTGATGATCTCCGGGCTCGACGACGTCGAGCTGGCCGACCGCGCGCTGCGGATCGGCGCCTACGGCTACGTCGTCAAGCCGTTCACCGCCAACGACGTGCAGATCGCGGTACACGGCGCGCTCACCCGCCGCCGCCACGAGCTCGACACGCAGGACGAGCTGAAGGCCTCGCGCGAGGAGACGATCCAGCGGCTGTGCATCGCGGTCGAGGCGCGCGATCCCGATACCGCCACGCACATCAGCCAGATGAGCGAGTTCTGCGAGCGCCTCGCGCACGAGCTCGGGCTGCCCGAGGACCACTGCGAGCTGATCCGCACCGCCAGCGCGATGCACGACGTCGGCAAGATCGGGATCCCCGACAGCATCCTGCTCAAGCCCGCGCGCCTGACGCCCGACGAGCGGCTCGTGATGGAGCGCCACGCCGAGATCGGCTACCGGATCCTCGTCGGCTCGCGCTCGGACCTGCTGCAGCTGGCGGCCGTGATCGCGTGGACCCATCACGAGAAGTTCGACGGCAGCGGCTATCCGCGCGGGCTGTCGGGCCACGCGATCCCGCTCGAGGGCCGCATCGCCGCCGTCGCCGACGTGTTCGACGCGCTCACGCGCGACCGCGTCTACCGCGCGCGGCTGCCGCGCGGGCAGGCGCTCGACATCCTCCAAGAGGGCCGCGGGAGCCACTTCGATCCGCAGGTGCTCGACGCGTTCATGACCGTGCTCGACGGCGTCAGCGTGGCGGCCTGAGCACGGCCACCGCTCAGCGGCCGTGGACCGCGCCTGGCGGCGCTCGACGAACGAGCGCATGCCCTCGGCGCCGTCCTCGCTCCCAGATCGCGCGGTGCGCCGAGGCGAGGGTCGCCTGCAGGCCGAGCGGCCCGGCGAGCGTCGCGATCCGCTCGGCCAGCGCCATGGGGCTCCTTGCGCCGGTCGGTGCGTCGTCGTGTAGCTTGCGGCCGCGTGACGGAGCGGCCTACCGTGCGCGCGGCGAGCCCCGGCGAGGCGCCGCCGGCGCGCTCGTTCGACGACGCGACCGCGATCGCCGCGCTCGGCGAGGGCCGCTTCGAGGCGCGGATCGACGCCGGCTGGTCGACCCCGATCGCGGCCAACGGCGGCTACCTGGCGGCGATCCTCGTGCGCGCGATCCAGGCGCACGCCGACCCCGCCGGCGAGCGCCAGCTGCGCTCGCTCACCTGCCACTACCTGCGTCCGGTCCCGGCCGGGCCAATGGACGTCGAGGTGCAGCTGGTGCGCAGCGGCCGGCGCGTCTCCAACGTTCGCGCCGTCGCGCGCCAGCAGGGCAAGGACGTGATCCAGGCGCTCGCCGCGCTCGTCGTCGGGGACCTGCCGGCCGCCGGCACATGGGCGCCCGCGCCGCCGCCGGCGGCTCCCGCGCCCGCGCGCGACGCGCCATCCCTGAAGCCGGAGGACTATCGCCACACCGACGGCTCGCAGTGGCTCGGCCACGCGCCCGGAATGCCGCCGATGTTCGAGCGCGTCAAGATCGCCCCGCGCTTCGGCGGGATCCCGTTCAGCTCCAAGCGCCTGCCGCCCGGCGAGGCGCCCGAGAACGGCGGCTGGATCGCGCTGCCCGAGCCGCACCCGGTCGACGCGCCGTTCGTCGCGCTGTGCACCGACGTCTGGTGGCCGCCCGGCTTCCAGCCGCTCGGGCGCCCGGCGATCGCGCCGACGATCGACCTCACGATCCACGTACGCGCCGACATCCCGCCGGGCGGCCTGCCCGACGCGCCGGTGCTCGGCTGCTACCGCGCGACCGCCGCCAGAGGCGGGCTGATGGAGGAGGACGCGCGCCTGTTCCTGCCCGACGGCACGCTGCTCGCGCACGCGCGCCAGCTCGCGATCTTCATGCCGCTCGACTGACCGGCCGAGCGCCTACACGCGCCCCGCGCGCTGGCGCCGCTGCCGCGCCGCCGCGTCGACGACGACCGCCGCCAGCAGCACCGCGCCGGTCACCATGAACTTGACCGAGGAGGACAGCGCGAGCAGGTCCATCCCGTTCGAGATCGAGCCGATGATGAGCCCGCCGAGCAGCGCGGACCAGACCGTCCCGCGCCCGCCGAACAGGCTCGTGCCGGCGATCACCGGCCCGGCGATCGCGAGCAGCAGCAGGTCGCTCCCACCCGAGGACTGGTTGACCGCCAGCAGGCGCGAGGCGGCGAGGATCCCGCCGCACGCCGCCATCGTGCTCGCGAGCACGAACACCAGCACGCGGATGCGCGTGACGCGGATGCCGGCGCGCCGCGCCGCCTCGGCGCTGCCGCCGACGGCCAGGATGTGGCGCCCGAAGCGCGTGCGCCGCACGACGTAGTCGAACAGGATCACGAACGCGAGCAGGATCACGAGCGCGAGCGGCACGCCGCGGTCCTGGTCGAGCACCGCCACCACGCCGAACGTCACGACCGCGACCGCGACGATCCGCAGCGCGACGACCTGCGGCGAGGCGGCCTCGAGCCCGGCCGCGCGGCGCCGGCGGCGCGCGTTGAGCGTCGCCGCCGCGAAGCCCGCCACGACGACTGCGGCGAGGATCCACGCGCCGGCGCCGGAGAAGAACTCCCCGGCCAGGTCGACGATCGTCGGGTCGGTGATGTTGACCGTGCCGGTGCTGCCGAGCACCCACAGCAGCACGCCCTGCCAGCCGATCAGCCCGGCGAGCGTGACCACGAACGAGGGGATCCCGAAGCGCGTCACGACGCTGCCCTGGAACAGGCCGATCGCGGCGCCCGCGCCGACCCCGGCGGCGATCGCGGGGATCGCCGCCCAGCCGTGGTTGACGTTGAGGACCGCCATGATCGCGGCGCACAGGCCGGACACGATCGCGACCGACAGGTCGATCTCGCCGAGCAGCAGCACGAGCACGACGCCGACCGAGATCGTCCCCGTCGCGGCGATCTGCAGCGACAGGTTCACGAGGTTCGTCGCCGTCAGGAAGTTGCTGTTGGCGATCGTGAAGATCGCCCAGATGACGATCAGCGCGATCACGACCCGGATCGAGCCGAGCTCGCCCTGCGCGACGCGTCCGAGCACGTCGAAGCGCCCGCCGCGGCGCTCGTCCTCGACGACGGCGCGCGGAGAGCCGGGCTGCGGGGTGGCGGCGGTGGTGCTCATCGCGCGCGCTCCTGCGCGTCCGGCTCGCGGCCGTCGTCCTCGCCGAACTCCGCGCCGGTGATCACGGCGACGATCTCCTCGCGGGACGTCTCGCCGATCTCGTAGACGCCCGCGCGGCGGCCGAGTCGCAGCACGAAGATGCGGTCGACGACCTCGAACACGTCGGCGAGGTTGTGCGAGATCACGACGACGCCCAGCCCCTGCTCGCGCAGGCGCTTGATCAGGTCGAGCACCTGCTTGGTCTGCGCGACGCCGAGCGCCGCGGTCGGCTCGTCGAGCAGCACGACCTTCGCCTCGCCGATCAGCGAGCGCGCGATCGCGATCGACTGCCGCTGGCCGCCGGACATCAGCCCGACCTCCGCGCGCAGGCTCGGGATCGTGACGGTCAAAGTCTTCAGCAGCTCGGCCGCCTGCTTCTCCATCCCGGCCTCGTCGAGCTCGTGCGCGAGCCCGGCCGGGCCGCCCACGATCTCCTCGCGGCCGACGAACAGGTTCGCGACGACGTCGAGGTTGTCGCACAGCGCGAGGTCCTGGTAGACGGTCGCGACGCCGAGCGCGGTCGCGTCGCTCGGCGCGGCGACGTGCTGGCTCTCGCCGGCGAAGCGGTACTCGCCGGCGTCGGCCGAGTGGATCCCGCTCATCACCTTCACGAGCGTCGACTTGCCGGCGCCGTTGTCGCCGACGAGGCCGACGACCTCGCCCGCGCGCAGCTCGAAGTCGACGTCGGTCAGCGCCTCCACGGCGCCGAAGCGCTTGCTGACGCCCCGCAGCTCGAGCAGCGGGGCGTCAGTCGCGTTCGCCGTGGCGGTCATCCCTGGCTCGACGACGTCGTCAGCCCGATCTTCTTGCAGTCCGCCGCGTATGCGGAGGTGCAGATCTGGTTGACGGTCCAGAAGCCGTCCTTGACGACGGTGCCGGAGATGTTCTTCGTCGTCACCGCCACCGGCGTGAGGATCACCGACGGAACGGCGGCCTTCGTCGTGTTGGTGACGTGCTGGTTGACGAGGCTGCTCGGCTTGTCGTTGAGCACGTCCACGGTCAGCTGCGCGGCGTCCTCGGCCTCGGTCTTGATCGCCTTGTAGACCGTCATGTACTGCTGGCCCGCGACGATCCGCTGGATCCCGGCGAGCTCCGCGTCCTGTCCGGTCGTCGGCTTCGTGGCGGGGTTGACGCCGCCCGCCTTCATCGCCGCGATCGCGCCGCCCGCGGTGCCGTCGTTGGCCGCGTAGACGGCGACGAAGCCGCTCTTGCCGAGCGCGGTGATCGCCTGCTGCATCTCGTTCTGGGCCTGGTCAGGGCTCCAGTCGGGCGTGTCGTACTCCTTGGCGACCTTCAGGTTGCTCTTGTCGATCACGCTGTGCGCGCCGGCCTTGAACTGGGCGGCGTTCGCGTCGGTCGGCGAGCCGTTGATCATCACGATCGGCCCCGACCGGACCTTGTCGACGAGCGCGGTCGCCTGCAGCTCGCCGACGCGCCGGTTGTCGAAGGAGATGTAGTACTTGACGTCCGGGCTCTCGACCATGCGGTCGTACGCGATGACGCTGACGCCCGCCTGCTTCGCGCGCGTCGCGATTGCGGCCGCGGCCTTGCCGTCGACCGGGTCGAGCACGAGCACCTTGGCGCCGTTCGTGATCGCCGCCTCGGCCTGCGACTGCTGTTTGGACGCGTCCTGGTCGGCGTTCTCGTAGATGACCTTGCAGTCCGGGCACAGCGCCTTGAGCCGCTGCTCGAAATGCGGCTTGTCCTGCGACTCGTAGCGCGCCGTCTTGCTCTCCGGCAGCAGCAGCGCGACCGTCTTGCCACCGCTGCTCGACCCGCCGCTCGTGGCGCTGTTGTTGTTGTTCGAGCTGCCGCAGGCGACGAGCACGAGCGCGACGACCAGCGCCGCGGCGGCGAGCGCGACCGAGTGAACCAAACTGTGGCGCATTGGCGCCCTCCTCCTAGATGTACCTCACTGTCGGAATGCCCGGCCCGGCGATCGTCAAACCGCACCCCACTTGTCCTGGCGCACCGGGTACGCTGGCCGCGGAGCCAATCGCGATGCCGACGCTCGTCTCTGACCTCGAACTGCCGCAGCTCGACTACTACGCCGACGCCGAGCTGCACGGCCCGCGCTTCCACGCGACGATGGAGCAGCTGCGCGCGCAGGGCTGGCTGGCGGGCACGCCGCTCGGCTTCGTCGTGCTCGAGCGCGAGGCGGCCGGCCACTTCCTGCGCAGCCGCAGCGCTGAGTTCCCGGGCATGAAGATCGCCGAGCTGTTCGGGATCGAGGACGGGCCGCTGTTCGAGGAGATGCGGCGCAACATCCTGCACCTCAACGGCGCCGACCACGCGCGCCTGCGGGGGTTGGTGAACCCGTCGTTCACGCCGCGCGCCGCCGAGCGCTGGCGCCCGGCGATGCGGGAGTTCCTGGGGCAGCTGTTCGCCGCGCTGCCGGACGATGGGCGCTGCGAGCTCGTCTCCGCGTTCGCGAAGCCGTATCCGTCGCTGACGATCGCGACCGTGCTCGGCGCGCCGCTGGCGGACGCGCCGCGCCTGCACGAGTGGTCGAACTGGATCCAGCGCCAGTTCGACGCGCCGACGCTGATCGCTGAGCGCCCGCGCATCGAACGGGCGGTGACGGAGCTGTACGCCTACCTCGACGAGCTGCTGGCGGCACGCCGCGTGGCGCCGGCGGACGACCTCATCTCGCAGCTGATCGCGGCGGAGCAGGAGGGCGACCGGCTGTCCGACGTGGAGCTCGTCAATCTCGTCTTGAACGTCCTGATCGGCGGGATCGACACGACGCAGTCGCAGCTCGCGCACGCGCTGCGGCTGCTGGCCGAGCACCCGGACCAGTGGGCGGCGCTGCGCGCCGACCCGTCGCTGGCGGGCGCGGCCGTCGAGGAGGCGCTGCGCTACGAGCCGATCACGCCGTTCACGGCGCGGATCCTGAAGGAGGACGTCGAGTACCGCGACGTGACGTTCCCGCGCGACACGATCCTGCTGATCTGCTCGTTCACGGCCAACCGCGACGGCGCGGGCGAGCCGGAGGGCTTCGACATCACCGCGCAGCGGGACACCGGCAAGCCGCTGACGTTCGGCGCCGGGATCCACTACTGCCTCGGCGCGAACCTCGCGCGCGCCGAGCTGCAGGAGGCGCTGCGCTTCCTCGCCGAGCGCGTCGAGTCGGTGGCGCTCGACGGCGAGCCGGTCTACGAGGGCGTGCAGGGCGTCTACGGCCTGGCCGAGCTGCCGCTGCGGCTGGTGCGGGCCGCTCGCTGACGCGCGCTACGGTTGCTGACCTCTCTCACGGATGGTGTGATGACCACGTCGGTCATCACTACTCCTCGTTCCCCGATTGTTGCGATCTCTCATGCGGATTGTGTGTGAGTCGCGGGTTTCTTAGGTTCTTCTTGGGTGGGCGCCGGAGGATGGCCCCAGGATGCGAGATCGGGGTCGCGGCAGCCGGGGGTGGGGGACGTGGCTGCTCGCCGGGATCTGCGCCGCGGCGATCGTCGTGGCGGTGCTGCTGGTCGGGCCGGCGGGCTCGCCGACCGGCGCGGGCGAGCGCGTCGTCCGAGCCGCGCGCGGGGTCGTGCAGGCGTCGGTCTCGGGCACCGGGTCGATCTCCGCCGCGCGGCAGGTCGACGTCGACTTCGCGACCGCCGGCACGCTGACGCACGTCTTCGTCCACCCCGGGCAGCGCGTCGCGCAGGGCCAGCTGTTGGCCGAAATCGACTCGCACGACGCGCAGCTCCAGCTCGACGCGGCCGAGGCGGACCTGGCCGCGGCGGAGGAGACGCCGGTGAGCAGCGCGTCGGGCTCGACCGCGAGCGCCGCGACCGCATCGGCCGCGGCGCCGACCGCGACGCAGCCGGCGCCGACCCCGGCGCCTCGCACGACGCCCGCGAACGACCAGGGGACGAGCGACAGCGGGTCGGGCAGCGGCCAGCGGTCGGGTGGCGGCTCATCCGGCGTCTCGGCCGCGCAGCGGGCCGCGAGCATCGCGACCGCGCAGGCGGCCGCCGACCGCGCCGAGGTGGCGGTCGCAGACACGCGCCTGACGGCGCCGATCGGCGGCACGGTCGCGCAGGTCGACGCACAGGCCGGGGAGCAGGTCGGCGGCGGTGGGGCGAGCGGCGCCGCATCGGCGTCGAGCGGCTCCGGCGGCGGGTCGGGCGCGGGCGGGTCGGGTGGCGCGAACGGCGGGTCCGACGGCGGCAGCGGCAACTCGTCGCCCGGCGGCTCGTCGGGCGCGGCCTTCATCGTGCTCGCCGACCTCGACGCGCTGCGGCTCGTCGTCCCCTTCAGCGAGTCCGACGTCGGCAAGCTGCGCGTCGGCCAGCCGGCCACGGTCGCGGTCAACGCGCTGCCGGGCGTCGAGCTTGCCGCGCACGCGATCTCGATCGCGACGCTGCCGACGAGCAACGGCGGCGTCGTCAGCTACGACGTGACCTTCCGGCTCGACCAGCTCGCGCACGGGCTGAAGGTCGGCATGACGGCGAGCGCGAAGGTCGTCGTCGCGCAGGCGAGCGACGCGGTCAACGTCCCGAGTGCCGCGATCTCGCGCCGCACGGGCGGCGCGACGGTCACGCTCGTGCGCGGCGGAACGCGCATCCAGCAGCCGGTGGTCGCCGGGATCGCGGGCGACAGCACGACGCAGATCCTCAGCGGCCTGCGCGCGGGCGACCAGGTCGCGATCGCTGTCGCGCCCGCGAGCGGGCTCGGCGCGCTCGCCGGCGGCGCCGGCGCGCGCTTCGGCGGGGGCGGCGCGCTGGGCGGCTTCGGCGGCGCGCGCCGCTTCGGCGGCGGGGCCGGCGGAGGCGGTGTCGTGATCGCGCCCGGCGGCGGCGGACCGTGAGCGAGCGGCTCGCGCCCAGCCGGTCCGCGGACGGCGCGCCGCGCGACCGCACCGTCATCGACGTCGCCGGCGTCACGAAAACCTACGCGATGGGCGAGTTGGCGGTGCACGCGCTGCGCGGCGTCTCGCTGCGGATCCGGCGCGGCGAGCTGGTCGCGATCATGGGCAGCTCGGGCTCGGGCAAGAGCACGCTCATGCACATCCTCGGCTGCCTCGACGCGCCGACGAGCGGCCGCTACCTGCTCGACGGCGCCGACGTACGCACGTTCGGCGAGGACGAGCTGTCCGACGTGCGCAACCGCACGATCGGCTTCGTCTTCCAGAGCTTCAACCTCGTCCCGCGCACGAGCGCGCTCGCGAACGTCGAGCTGCCGCTCGCCTACGCCGGCCTGCCGCGCGCGCAGCGCCGCGAACGCGCCCGCCGCGCGCTCGCGGCCGTCGGGATGGCCGACCGCCTCGCGCACCTGCCGTCGGAGCTGTCGGGCGGCCAGCAGCAGCGCGTCGCGGTCGCGCGCGCAATCGTCACGAACCCGCGCATCGTGCTCGCCGACGAGCCGACCGGCAACCTCGACAGCCGCTCGACCGACGAGCTGCTCGCGCTGTTCGAGCGGCTCAACGGCGAGGGCCGCACGATCGTCCTCATCACCCACGAGGAGCACGTCGCGCGGCGCGCGCGGCGCGTGGTCCGGCTCGCGGACGGGCTGATCGTCGAGGACCGCCTCGGGAGCGCGGCCGCGTGATCGGCGCCGAGACGCTGCGGATCGCGCTCGGCGGCCTCGTCGCCAACAAGCTGCGCTCGGGCCTGACGATCCTCGGGCTGACGATCGGCGTCGCGTCGGTGATCGTGCTCGTCGCGGTCGGCAACGGCTCCTCGCACGCGGTGCAGGCGCGCATCGAGGCGCTCGGCTCGAACGTGCTGCTCGTGCTGCGCGGCGCGACGCGCGGCGGCGCGGCGACGACCGGCGTCGCGCCCCGGCCGCTCACGCTCGACGACGCGAGCGCGCTGGCCGACCGCGCGCAGGCGCCCGACGTCACGAGCGCCTCGCCCGTCGTCAACGCGCCCGGCACGACGCTCGTCAGCGCGCGCGGCGTCAGCTACGCGCCGCAGCAGCTCGTCGGCACGACCGCCTCCTACGCCGCCGCGCGCGACGATCGGGTCGCGGCCGGCTCGTTCTTCACGCGCGCCGACGTGCGCGCGCGACGGCGCGCGATCGTGCTCGGGCCGACGGCGGCGCAGAACCTCGGCGCCAGCGTCGGCGACACGATCCAGGCCGGCGGCGCGAGCTTTCAGGTGATCGGGATCACCGCGCCGAAGGGGTCCAACGGCTTCCAGGACCAGGACGACGTCGCGTTCGCGCCGGTCAGCGCCGTGCAGGACACGCTCACCGGCTACGGCGACGTCGATCAGATCGTCGTGCAGGCGCGCTCGCGCGGCGCGCTCGACGCGGCGCAGGCGGAGGTGACGTCGATCCTCGACGCGCGGCACAAGGTGAGCGCCGCCGATCAGGACTTCCAGGTCATCAACCAGGGGTCGATCCTCGCCGCCTCGAGCTCGACGAGCGACGTGTTCACGACGCTGCTCGGCGAGGTCGCCGCGATCTCGCTGCTGGTCGGCGGGATCGGCGTGATGAACATCATGCTCGTCAGCGTCACCGAGCGCACCCGCGAGATCGGGATCCGCAAGGCGATCGGCGCGCGCCGCTCCGACGTGCTCGCGCAGTTTCTCGTCGAGGCGGTGCTGGTGGCCGTGCTGGGCGGGATCGCCGGCGTCGCGCTCGGCGTGCTCGGCAGCCAGCTCACGATCGCCGGCGTGCACCCGCTGGTGGCGCCGTACTCGATCGCGCTCGCGTTCGGCTCGGCCGTGCTGACCGGCCTGTTCTTCGGCACCTACCCGGCGAGCCGCGCGGCCCGCCTGCGCCCGATCGAGGCGCTCCGCTACGAGTGAAGGAGCCCGGACCCGTGTACGACGCCCCCGCTGCCGCCGACGACCGCTTCGACGACGAGTCGCTGCCGCCGCGCCGGCCGCCCCGTCGCCTGACGCCGCTGCACGGCGCGCTGCTCGTCGTCCTGCTCGTCGCGGTCGGCTTCATCGGTGGCGTGCTGGTGGAGAAGGGGCAGGGGAGCGGCCGGGGCGGAGGCGGCGGGAGCCCGGTGGCGCGCCTGGCCGCACGCGGCGGCGGCGCCCGCGGAGGCGGGTTCCTGTTCGGAGGCGGTGGGGGCGCCGGCGGCGCGACGATCGGCCAGGTCGCGACGGTCGACGGCAGAACGCTCTACGTCACGACGCCCGACGGCAACACCGTCAAGGTCCGCGCCGCGCCCGGCGCGAGCGTCACGCGCTCGGTCCCCAGCCGCGTGCGCGCGATCCATCCGGGCGAGACGGTCGTGATCCAGGGCACGACGCGCCGCGGCGCGATCAGCGCGACCTCGATCCGCGCCGCCCCGGCGCCGCGGAGCGCGGGCGGCGGAGGAGGCGGAGGCGTGATCGATCAACTGTTCGGAGGTGGCTGATGCGACGACTCGTACCGTGCCTGATCCTGCTTGCTGCGCTGCCCGCGCTCGCGGCCTGCGGATCGTCGTCTCCCGCGAAGGACAGTGTCGCCGCCACGACGGCCACGGCACCGGGCGCGCCGCGCTTCGACCGCACGCAGCTCGCCGCCTGCCTCGAGCGGCAGGGCGTCACGCTGCCGCGTCCGGCCGACGGGACCCCATCGCCGCTCGCGGGCGGCCGGCGCCCGCGCGGTCGCGGCTTCGGCTTCTTCCGCAACGTCCCGCCGGCCCGGCGCGCCAAGCTCCAGGCGGCGTTGCGGAAGTGCGGCGCGCGCTTCGGCCTGCGGCGCTTCGGCCAGGGACGCTTCGCCGCGAACGACCCGCGCTATCGCGCGGCGCTGACGAAGTTCGTCGCCTGCGTGCGCCGGCACGGCTTCAACCTCCCGGCGCCGAACACGTCCGGCACCGGTCCCGTGTTCGACCCGCGCAAGGTCAACCGCGACGACCCGAAGCTCGTCGCCGCCAGCCGCGCCTGCCAGGGCTTGCTCAGGCCCGCGCCGTGACGACACCGGCGAGCGTCGTCGAGACGCGCCCGCGCGTGCCGACGATCGTCAGCGCGAGCGCCGCGCCGCGGTGCACGGCGAGCAGCCGGCGGCCCCCGCGGGTCAGCGTGAGGCGGAACGTCCGCGTGCCAGCTGGCGCCGTCACGACGAGCCGGCCGACGACGACCCGGCGCGTGCGGCCGTGCGAGCGCAGCGTCAGCGCCAGCTCCAGCGCGAGCCTCGTGCGCCCCCCGACCACGCGGATCCGCACCGGCACGCCGCTGCGCGCGAGCGCCGCGGCCGCGACGCTGCGCGGCGCCTGCGCGGACGCGATCGTCGGCGCGACGCGGTAGCGCAGCGTCGTCGTGGAGCTGAGGCCGGCGCCGTTCACCGCGGTCGCCGTCAGCGCGTGCGCGCCCGAGCGGCCGCTGAAGCCCGCGACGAAGCAGCGCGTCACGCCCGACGTCGGGTCGCTCGCCGTGCAGCGCACGGCGCTCGCGCGCGGCAGCGTGGAGGCGTCGTAGCGCTTGGCGGCGATCCCGGAGATGCGCGGCGCGCTCGGCGGCGTCGTGTCGACGCGCACCGTCAGCGTCCGCGTCGAGGTCCCGCCGAGGCTCGTGGCCGAGCACGTCGCCGTGTCGACGCCGTCGGCCGCGAGCGGTGTCGCGTCGCAGCCGCTGCGCGCGCCGATCGCCGTCTCGGGATCGCCGACCGACCAGCGCGGGACCACCGGCCGGTTGAACCAGCCGGCCGCGTTCGGCGCGGCGGGGCTCGTCGCGACGGAGATCGCCGGCGGGGTCGAGTCGAGCGCGTGCAGCGCCGCGTCCGCGAGCAGGAAGCCGGCTCCGCAGTCGTCGGCGGCGGTCCCGATCGTGGGGTTCGCGCACGGGATCGCCGCGGCCGGGCTGCGCATCAGCGCGTACAGCTGGTCGACCGTCAGCGACGGCTTGGCGGACAGCAGCAGCGCCGCGACGCCGGCGGCGCTCGGTGCCGCCGCGCTCGTGCCGAGGAACGGCTGGAAGCCGGCGACGCTCGTCGCGACGTCGTCGGCGGCGGCGAGGTCGGGCTTCGCGCGCACCTCCGGCGCGGCCAGGCGCGTCCCGGACGCGTCGAACAGGCGCGCGACCGGTCCGCGCGAGCTGAACGGCTCGGGCACGTCGAGGCCCGGCTGGCCGGCGTCGACGGCGCCGACCGTCAGCGCGCCGCGCGCCGATGCGGCGTCGGGGTCGATCGTCGGCGAGCTCGTCGCGTACTCGGCGATCGAGTAGGTCGCGTTGCCGCCGGCGATGTACTTCAGGTGCACCGGCCCGCTGCCCGTCAGGCGCTGGATCTGGATCTGCAACGGGTAGGTCGAGCCGAGGGCGGGCAGGCCGAAGAAGATCGACGGCATGCCGGGGGCGTTCACGATCGGCGAGCCGATGAACTCGACGCCGTCGTGGTAGACGTGGACTGCGAAGCTCGACGGCGCGCTGCCCCAGGGCTCGTCCCACTGCAGCTCCACCCAGCGGGTCTGACCGGCAGGGACGTTGCTGACCGTCTGGAACGTGTCGTGCGCGCCGCCCGGGTCGAAGTCGTTGAGCGTGGGGTTCCCGGGGGCGGGCGTGAACGTCCCCTCCCAGCTCTGGCGTGCGCGGTTCCCCGCCGAGGAGATGTACGCCACGCCGGCGGCGCGCGCGCGGTCGACCGCCTGCGCGACGACGCCGTCCTGGAAGAACGGCTCGCCGATGTAGTAGGTGTCGTCGACGATCACCTTCGCGCCGTGGGCGACGAGCGCGTCGATGCTGCTCGCCTTCTGCGCCGCCCCGGTCGCCCCGGTCGAGAACAGGATCTTGGGGATCCCGGGCGCCTCGTCGTAGGCGATCTCCGCCATCGCGCGTCCCTCGTCGCTGCTGCCGGCCGGTCCGTCCTGCAGCACCTGGACGTTCGCCGGCAGGTCGCCGCTGGCCTGCGAGGCGGCGACGCCGCCCCCGGCGCGGTCGATCGAGTCGGAGATCACGCCGAGCGGCACGCCGGCGCCGTTCGGGCCGAGCGCACGCGCCTGCGGTCCGTGCATCGCCGCGTCGCCTCCCGAAAGCGTCCCGCCCGCGTCGATCCCGAAGCCGTCGGCGGGCACGACCGCGCGTGTCGCGCCGAGCGCGGCGGCGCCGGGCGCGCGGTCGATCGGCAGCCAGCCCTCGACGGCGCGCTCGGGCGCATGGTGGGAGACGTGCGTCACGTCCATCCCGGTCGCGCGCAGCTGCTGCGCGGCGGCGTCCGGATCGCCGGCGACGTAGACGTCGACGAGCACGCGACCGCCGGAGATCGACAGCCCGCCGGCCGTCAGCGCGGGGGCCGTGCGGTGCTGCAGCCGGTCGGCCGCGAGCCCCTGCAGGTGGCCGTCGAGCTTGCGCAGATCGGCCCAGCGCGAGGCGCCGGCGTCGCTCGCGTCGCCGCCGAGGGCCGTCACGAGCTGGCGCATGCTCGGTGGCGCGACGCTCGCGGCGCCGGCCGGGGGCGCGACCAGTGCCGCCAGCGTCGCAAGCGCCGGCAGCACGCGATGCCACCTCAATGCAGCGGCCTCCTCAGTGCTTGGGCGCCCGGGATGTCCCGTCCCGGGCGGTGTCGGAAGCCTAATCGGTGCGACGACGCGCGAACTTGAGGTCTGGCGCGCAAGTCGGCGCGCGACGGTGTCAGCGTGCGCACCGGCCCGCAACTCGCGCGCCGCTCACCAGTTGCAGGTCCCTGTAACCGCCGCCCGACGACGACCGACGGAGGTTCCCCCGACATGAGGCGACTCGCCGTACCCGCTCTGACGATCCTCGCGCTCGCCGCGACGCTCGCGCTCGTGACCGGCGCGACGCTCGGCGCCGGTGCGCCGAGCGCGACGACCGGCGCCGCCTCGGCGATCGCCGACACCGGCGCCACCGTCGCCGGCACCGTCAACCCGCAGGGCCAGACGACCGGCTACGAGTTCCAGTACGGGACGACGACCGCGTACGGTCAGCACAGCGACGCGGCCTCGGCCGGATCCGGCTCCGCCGACGTGCCCGTCACGGCCGCGCTCACCGGGCTCACGCCGGGCACGACCTATCACTACCGCGTGATCGCGACGAACGACGGCGGCACGACCGTCGGGTCCGACCAGACCTTCACGACGACCGGCACCGCGCCGCCGCCTTCGCCGAGGGCGACCGTCACGACCGGCGGCGCGACGCCGTCGACGAGCGGCGCGACGCTGACCGGCGCGATCAATCCCAACGGCGTGGCGACGTCGTACTGGTTCGAGCTCGGCACGACCGCGAACTACGGCCAGCAGACGCCGCCCGGCGACGCCGGCTCGGGCACGCAGGCGGTCGCCGTCTCGGCCGCGGTCAACGGCCTGAAGGCGAACACGACCTACCACTACCGGCTCGTGGCGGTCGGCCCCGGCGGCGTCTCGCTCGGCGCCGACGCGACCTTCTCGACGAGCGGCTCGGGCTCGACGCGCCTGGCCTTCTTCGGCAGGACGTCGTTCGCCGACCAGCACGGCGTCGGCGGCGTCTTCCTCGGCTGCTTCGGGACGGTCGCGTGCAACGGCAGGAGCGTGACGCTCGTCCGCAGCCGCCAGACGCTGGCGATCCGCAACGGCTTCACGATCGGCGCGAACGACGGCGGCTTTGTGCACGTCGCGCTCAACACGCTCGGCCAGTCGCTGCTGCGCCACCGCGGGGCGATGAACGTCGAGGTGACGGTCGTCAACGGCAACGGGCAGAAGGTCACGGGCGTGCTGAAGCTGATCCGCTACCCCAAGGCGGGCCTGAAGGGTTGATCCGCGGCGGCGGCGGGTGCTTGACAAGCGGTGTGAGTGAGTGCATACTCACACCCTTGTGAACCCCGCCGCCCGCCAGCTCTCCACTGCCGCCGAGCGCCGCGAGGCGCTCGTCGAGGCCGCCGTCTCCGCGTTCGCCGAGCACGGCTACCACGGCACGCCGACGACCGAGATCGCGCGCGCCGCGGGCATCTCGCAGGCGTACCTGTTCCGCCTGTTCCCGACGAAGTCCGCGCTCTACGTCGCCGCCGTCGATCGCTGCTACGCGCGGCTCGGGGCGACCCTGCGGACCGCGATCGAGGAGGCCGGCGGCGTGCGCGGGGAGGCTGCGCTCGAGGCGATGGGGAAGGCCTACGGCGCGCTGCTCGCCGATCGCAGCACGCTGAGCGCCACGCTGCAGGCGTTCGCCGCCGCGGCCGGCGACGACACGGCGATCCGCGACGGCGTGCGGCGCGGCTATGCCGACCTGTACGCGCTCGCCAAGCGTCTCTCTGGGGCGGACGCGGACCGCCTGCGCGCGTTCTTCGCCAGGGGGATGCTGATGACCGTGCTGGCCGGCATGGACGCGCCGGCCGTCGACGCCGACTGGGCGCAGGAGCTGCTCGGGGGCGCGTGACCCTCTCTTTTTTGCCGTGGGACTGAGTGACCGATCACACACTAGGAAGGGGCGACCGATGCCGACCACGCGCCGGATCCAGGTCTGGACCTCGATCGTGACGAGCTTCGCGCTCTTCATGGTCACGCTCGACAACCTCGTCGTCACGACCGCGCTGCCGTCGATCCGCGTCGACCTGCACGCGACGCTCGCGCAGCTCGGCTGGACCGTCAACGCCTACACGCTCGCGTTCGCGGTGCTGCTGCTCCCGGCCGCCGCGCTCGGCGACCGGCTCGGGCGCCGGCGCACGTTCGCGGGCGGCCTGGCGCTGTTCACGGTCGCCTCGGCCGCCTCGGCGCTCGCGCCGTCCAGCGCCGCGCTGATCGCCGCCCGCGCGGTGCAGGGTGCGGGCGCCGCGGTCGTCGCGCCGCTGTCGCTGACGCTGCTGTCGCAGGCGTTCCCGGCCGGGCGGCGCGGGCTCGCGCTCGGGATCTGGTCGGGCGTCAGCGGACTCGGCGTCGCGCTCGGGCCGCTCGCCGGCGGCGCCGTCGTCGAGGGCATCTCGTGGCACTGGATCTTCTGGCTCAACGTGCCCGTCGGGCTCGTGCTCGTGCCGCTCGCCGCGACGCGCCTGACCGAGTCCTTCGGCCCCGGGCGCCGGCTCGATTTGCCCGGCCTCGCGCTCGCGGGCGGCGGCCTGCCGGGGCTCGTGCTCGGGATCGTCAAGGCGGCCGACTACGGCTGGACGAGCGGACGCGTGCTCGGCAGCGCGATCGCCGGCCTCGTCCTGCTGGGCGCGTTCGTCGCCTGGGAGCTGCGCGCGCCCGAGCCGATGCTGCCGATGCGGTTCTTCCGCAGCCGCGCGTTCAGCGCCACGGGCGGCGTCTCGATCGCGATGTACTTCGGCACCTTCGGCTCGGTCTTCCTGCTCGCGCAGTTCTTCCAGACGGTGCAGCACTACTCGCCGCTGCAGGCGGGGATCCGCACGCTCGCCTGGACCGGGATGACGATGCTCGTCGCGCCGATCGCCGGCGTCCTGTCGGACCGCGTCGGCTCGCGGCCGCTGATGGCGCTGGGCCTGACGCTGCAATCGGTTGCGCTCGCGTGGCTTGCGCTCGTCTCGACGCCGACGGTCCCCTACGTGCAGCTCGTCGTGCCGTTCGCGATGGCCGGCGCGGGGATGGCGCTCGTGTTCGCTCCCGCCGCCAACGCCGTGCTGTCGTCGGTGCGCACCGAGGAGGCCGGCCAGGCGTCGGGCGCGACCAACACGCTGCGCGAGATCGGCGGCGTGCTCGGCGTCTCGGTGCTCTCGACCGTGTTCGCCGGATCCGGCTCCTACGCCTCGCCGCAGGCCTTCACGCACGGCCTCGTGCAGGCCGTGTGGGTCGGCGCCGCGGTGCTGGCCGCGGGCGCGCTGTGCGCGCTGCTCGTGCCCGGCCGCGCGCGTCAGGCCGAGGCGGCGGCGCGCAGCGCGGCCTCCCACCCGGAGCCCGTGCCGGCGTAGCCGGCGGTCTTCAGCGGTCCGCCCCGCGAGGCACAGGGCGGACCGGCCGCGGCGCGTCCTCCGGCGTCGCCAGGTCGCGCTCGAACGCGTCGAGCAGCGCGAAGACCTCGGGCGCCTCCCAGCGGCGTCCCCACGCCTGCTTGGACGCCAGCCTGAGGATCCCGGCGGCCTCGAGCGCGGCGACCGCGCGCGCCGCCGCCGTGTCGCTCACGCCGGCGAGCTGCGCGGCGCGCGCGACGCTCAGGATCGGCTCGGCGGCGAGCTGCTCCGCCAGCGTGCGCGTGCTCGCGTCGCGCCGCGGCTGTCCGAGGCGCTCCAGCCACGCGTCGCGCAGCGCCTCGATGCGGCGCGCCAGCTTGTGTGCGCGATCGACCGCCTTGACGGTCGCCGCGGCGAAGAACAGCAGCCACCGGACGGGATCGCCGTAGCGGTACTCGGTCAGCCCGCCGACGTACTCGCCGCTGTGGGTCGCGAGCACGAGGCTGACGGGCGGCACGACGTTCACGGCCAGGCCGCGGCGGCGGTTGACGACGTGGATCAGGCAGCGCCCGGTGCGGCCGTTGCCGTCGGCGAACGGGTGGATCGTCTCGAACTGCGCATGCGCGATCGCGGCCTGCAGCGTCACCGGCAGGTCGTCGCGGTCGAGGAAGGCGACGAGGTCGTCGAGCAGCTCGCCGACGTACTCCGGCGGGGGCGGCACGAACTCCGCCCCAGCCGGGCTGAACGCCGAGCCCCCGATCCAGTTCTGCTCCTCGCGCACGACCCCGCCGAGCGGTGCGTCGCGCGTATCCGCGAACAGCGTCCGGTGGATCGCCAGCACGTCGTCGCGGGTCAGCGGGCGCGGCTCGGCGGCGAGGGCGATCGCCCGCTCCATCGCCGCGACGTTGCCGGCGATCTGGCTGGCGGTCTCGTCGCGGCCGATCCCCGCCGCGGCGCGGGCCAGCCGTCGCTGCCCGATCGCCAGCCTCTCGATCCGCGAGGAGCCGACCGACTCCTGGCGCAGCAGCTGGCGCGAGAGCGCCTCGAGCCCGGGCAGCCCCGGCGCCTCGCGGTCGAGCTGGCGCACCTCGCCGTCGGCCTCGGCGACGAGCGCCGCGGTGGCGGCGCCGGACCCTCCCGATCAATAGGCCGGGTACGTGTACGTCGTCGTGGTCGGCGGAGTGGTGGTGGTCGTCGTCGTGTTGATCGGCACCGTCGGCTCCGGCGCGGTCGTGTGCGTCGGCGGTGGCGAGGAGGCCGTCTTCCCGACCGCGGCCGCGTGCCAGGTGCCCACGAACTTCAACCCCTCGCCGTTCGCCTGACCCTTTTTCGCGTCGCCCGAGAAGCGGTAGAGCGGACGGCCCTTGAACGTCACCTGCAGGAAGCCCTCGTGGCGCTTCATCACGCCGAGGTGCGCTGCGCCGACCGGCTTGAAGCCCTTGCGGATCTTCAGCGGGGGCCAGAGGCCGAGGCACGAGCTCTTGCAGTCGATCTTGTGCCTGGACTCGGAGCTGAGCGTGTAGAGCGTGCGGCCCCTGCCGTTGACGACCACCGTCTTGCCGAGCGACGCGATCGGCGCGGTGTGGAGCTTCAGCGTCTTGGCGGAGCCTGCCAGGCTCGGGCCGGCGAGCGCCGCAGCGACGCCGAAGCCGGCCAGCAGCGCGACGAGCCCGAGCGCGTGCGTTCTGAGCGAGCGCATCGTCTTCAGTACCCCGGGATCGTCGCGGGCGGGGTCGGCGCAGGGGCGGGCGTGGAGGAGGACGCCTTCGCGACCGCCGCGACGTGCCAGACGCCGACGTCCCGCAGCCCCTCGCCGTTGGCCTGGCCCTTCTTCGCGTCGCCGCTGAAGCGGTACAGCGGGCGGCCGTTGAGCGTGACCTGCAGGAAGCCCTCGGAGCGCTTGACCACGCCGAGGTGCGCCGCGCCGACGGGCTTGACGCCCTTGGCGATCTTCAGCGGCGGCCAGGTGGACAGGCAGGTGCTGCCCTTGCAGATGATGTGGTGCGTCGTCTCCTTGCTCAGCGTGTAGAGCGTGTGGCCGTTGGCGGCGACGAGCACCGTCTTGTTCGGGTGCGCGATGTGCGCCGTCTTGATCCGCATCGTCTTCGTCGCGCCCGCCAGGCCCGGCCCGGCGAAGATCGCCACGAACGCGAGGATCGACAGCAGCGCGCCGAGCGCACGGGCGGGACGGTGAGGCAGGTGGAAACGCATCGGACTCCTTCGCGGTGGCGGCGGATTCGCAGTTGCACCCCCAAAGGACGCCGGAAGCCGCGGACAACTTCCCCGTTCGCGATCCCCAACGCGCCGCTAACGCCGCGCCTCGACCGCCAGCGGCGCGCCGAACGCCCGCTCCCACAGCTCGCCCTGGCGCTCGGCGCCCCAGCGCGCGACCGACGTGTCGCCGGTCGCGTCGAGCTCGAGCACGACGCGACCGTCGTCGCGCCGCAGCCGCGCGGCGCGCACGACCTGGTCGCGGTTGCGCTCGAGCTGCTCGGCGATCCGCAGCAGCGCCGCGCCGCGCAGCAGCAGCTGCTCGTCGTCCGCCTCGCACAGCGCCGCGAACGGCCCCAGCTGCGGCGTGCCCTTGCGGTGGTAGCGCGCCATCAGCGCGATCAGCGCGACCTCGCGCGGCGTGAAGCCGGGCAGCCCCGAGCCGTGGATCAGGTAGCTGGAGTGCTTGTGGTGGGCGTCGTAGTCGACCGCCAGCCCGACGTCGTGCAGCAGTGCCGCCGCCTCGACCAGCTCCGGCTCCTCCGGCGACGGCAGCCCGGCGCCCGGCAGCGCCTCCAGCAGCTGATGGGCGAGCGAGGAGATGTGCTCGGCGTGGACGAGGTCGACGCCGTGCTGACGCGCGAGGTTGCGCACGCTCGCGCGGCGCACGCACGGCACGAGCGGCGGGTCGGCCGGCGCCAGCAGGCCGGACAGGAAGATCCCCTCGCGCAGCCCGGCCTCCGTGACCTCGATCCCGGGCGCGCCGCTCGCCTCCAGCGCCGCCCGCAGCACGACCGCGGCCGCCAGGATCACCTCGCCGCGCCCGCGCTTGATCCCGGGCACGCGCTCGCGTTCGTCGGGCGTGCGGCCGGCCAGCTCGGCGATCAGCGCGTCGAGCGCCTCCGGCGCCAGCACGTAGCCCTGCACGCTCTCCAGCGGCAGCTCGGCTGCGCGCACCGCGGCGGCCGCGAGGTTGCGCACGCTGCCGCCGAGCCCGACGAGCCGCGCGTGGCCGGCACCGACCCACGGTGCCTCCTCTAGCGCGCGCAGCGTGCGCGTGCGCAGCTTCTCCAGCGCGGCCGGCTTCGTCGGGCGGCCGGGGTCCGTGTCAGGCAGGAAGCGCTCGGTCGCGCGCACCGCGCCGAGCGGCCAGGAGGCGATCGCGCACGCGCGGCGGTCGCGCACCTCGACCAGCTCGAGCGAGCCGCCGCCGAGGTCGAGCACGAGGCCGTCGGTCATCGCGGTCGAGTTGACGGCCGCGACGTAGCAGTAGCGCGCCTCCTCGGCCTGCGACAGGACGCGGATCGGCAGGCCGCTCGCCTTGCGCGCGCGCTCGACGAACTCCCGGCCGTTCGGCGCGTCGCGGATCGCGCTCGTCGCGACCGCCTCGACCTGGTCGGGGTGGATCCCGCTCGTCGCGAGGAAGGCCGCGAACACGCGCAGCGTCTCGAGCGCGTGCGCCATCCGCTGGGCCGACAGCGAGCCGTCGGGCTCCAGCTCGCCGCCGATCCGCACCATCTCGGTCAACTCGTCGGTGCGCCGCCACCAGCCGCCCTCGCCGGTCGAGAAGACGACCAGGCGGAAGCTGTTGGAGCCGAGGTCGATGACGGCGCTGCGTCGCTCGCTCACCTGGGCTCCTCGTCAGGCTTCGGCCAGCTCCGCGCGGGCGAGGTGGGCGCGCATCAGCTCCTCCTGCACGTCGCGCGACTGCCCGCCCGGCGGGACGCGCCGATGCCGCCAGGCGCCGTCGGCGTCCAGCTCCCACGCGTTGTCGGTGTCGGCCAGGCAGCGCTCGAGCGTGTCGAGCAGCTCGGCGCGCGCATCGGCGTCCTCGACGGGGACGACGAGCTCCACGCGCGAGTCGAGGTTGCGCGGCATCAGGTCCGCGGAGCCGAGCAGGACGGCCGTCTCGTCCCCGCGCTCGAACGCGTAGATGCGCGAGTGCTCGAGGAAGCGGCCGACGATCGACACGACGCGGATGTTCTCGGAGACGCCGGACACACCGGGCCGCAGGCAGCAGGCGCCGCGCACGTTGAGGTCGACCGGCACGCCCGCCTGCGAGGCGCGGTACAGCGCGCGGATGCAGGCGGCGTCGACGAGCGAGTTCATCTTCATCGCGATGCGCGCGTGACGCCCGGCGGCGTGCGCGTCGATCGTCGCGTCGATCTGGCCGATGATCCGCTCGCGCAGGTTGACCGGCGCGACGAGCACGCGGCGGTAGTGCTCGGGGCGCGAGTAGCCGGTCAGCTGGTTGAAGAGCTCCGCGATCTCCCCGGTGAGCCCCTGATCGGCGGTGAACAGCCCGAAGTCGGTGTAGAGGTGCGCGGTGCCGACGTGGTAGTTGCCGGTGCCGATGTGGGCGTAGTGGCGCACGCCGTCGCCCTCGCGGCGCACGACCAGCACCGCCTTCGCGTGCGTCTTGAGGCCGGGCATCCCGAACGTGACGTGCACGCCGGCCTGCTCGAGCGCTCTCGCCCAGGTGATGTTGGCGCGCTCGTCGAAGCGCGCGGTCAGCTCGACGAGGCAGACCGCCTGCTTGCCGCGTTCGGCGGCGCGGATCAGCGCCGGCACGAGCGGCGAATCGTCGCTCGTGCGGTACACGGTCTGCTTGATCGCGAGCACGTTCGGGTCGGCGACCGCCTGCTCGACGAACTGCTCGACCGTCGAGAACGAATCGTATGGGTGATGGACGAGCAGATCGCGCCGGCGCAGCTCGGCGAACAGGTCGCCGCGCTTGCCGCCGCGCTGGAACGGCGGCGGCACCAACGGCGTCCACGGCGTCTCGCGCAGCTCGCGGAAGCCGGGCAGCTTGACGACCTGCCAGAGGTCGGCGAGGTCGAGCAGCCCGTCGACGTCGTACGCGTCGCGTTCCTCGACTTCCAGCTCCTCGATCAGCGTCGCGCGCAGCGCCGGGTCGGCGCCGGCCGCCAGCTCGAGCCGCACGACCTCGCCGAAGCGCCGCCGTCGCAGCTGCGCCTCCACCGCCTCGAGCAGGTCGTCGGCCTCGTCGGAGACGGTGAAGTCGGCGTCGCGCGTGACGCGGAAGGCGGTGTGGGCGACGATCTCCATGCCGCGGAACAGCTGGTCGAGGTGCTCGGCGATCACGTCCTCCAGCGGCACGAGCGTGCGCCCGTCGCCGACCGCGACGAAGCGCGGCAGCCCCTCCTTCGGCACCTTCACGCGCGCGAAGCGGGTCTGGTCGCTCGTCGGGTCGCGCACGAGCACGCCGAGGCTGAGCGACAGGTTGGAGATGTAGGGGAACGGCTGCGCCGGACCGACCGCCAGCGGCGTCAGCGCCGGGTACACCTCGCGTCGGAAGCGCTCGCTCAGCTCGCGACGCTCCTCCTCGCCGAGCGCGCCGGGGCCGACGACGCGGATCCCGTGCTCGGCGAGCGCGGGCAGCAGCTCCCCCTGCCAGCAGCGCGCCTGGCGCGCGGCCAGCTCGCGCGTGCGTGCGCCGATGCGGTCGAGCAGCTCGCCGGGCGGGATCCCGTCGGCGCTCGCGGTCTCGATCCCGGCGTCGACCTGGTCGTGGACGCCGGCGACGCGCACCATGAAGAACTCGTCGAGGTTGGAGCTGTAGATCGCGCAGAACTTGACGCGCTCGAGCAGCGGGCGCTCGGGCTGCTCGGCCAGCTGCAGGACGCGGTCGTTGAAGTCCAGCCACGACAGCTCGCGGTTGACGTACAGGGACGGGTCGCCGACGGCGGCGGCCGCGGCCGCCTCGGTCGGGCGCAGGCGCGCGATCGTGCGCTCGAGCAGATCGATCAGCGGCAGGTCGGGGTAGGCGCCGCGCAGCTCGTCGAGCGTGGCCTGGAAGTGGCGCAGCTTCTCGGGCCGCAGGCGCCCGCCGGCGGCGCGCGTCGCGCGCGCGATCTTGTCGGCCGCCATCACCGCCGCGACGTCGCGCCCGGCGGCGATCCCGCGGGCGCGCAGCTCGGTCTTGCGCGCGGGGTAGGAGACGAGCGCGGGGTCCTCGGTCAGCGCTTCGACGCGGCGGGCGATCTCCTCGCCGCAGCGCCGCGCGATCACGTCGCGGTCCAGTCCGGTGTCCTCGATCACGTCGTGCAGCACGGCGCTGGCGACGGTCGTCTCGTCGAAGCCGGCGTCGTGCAGCAGGCGCGCGGTGATCGCGGGGTGCTCGATGTCGGCGGCCGCGTTGCTGGTGCCGGCGCCGTCGGCGTTGTCGCGATAGGCCTCGAGCGCCAGGCGCCAGGCGCCCGCGACCACGTCAGAGGTCCGCGCAAAGGCAGGGAGCGGATCGGATGGGCGGGTAGTCGAGGACACGTGGGCTCAGATTGTCCCAGCAAGATCGTTGACAGCGCAACGATTTCGGCGTAGAATACCGAGCGTGACAGTAGGGATTGAAAGGGGAACGATCAAGACGACCACGGCACAGCTCATGGATACCAAGCTGACAGATACCACCATGACCATCCAGGACACCCACGACACCACGCTGGACCCGCTCCAGCTGCTGATGCGCGAGGCGCGGCGCTGGCCGCTGCTGACGCCGGCCGAGGAGATCGAGCTGACCAAGCGCATCGAGCGTGGCGACCTCGTCGCCAAGGAGCGCATGGTCAACTCGAACCTGCGCCTCGTGATGTCGATCGCGCGCCGCTACCAGGGGCAGGGGCTGCCGATGGGCGACCTCGTCCAGGAGGGCACGCTGGGCCTCATCCGCGCGGTCGAGAAGTTCGACTGGCGCAAGGGCTTCCGCTTCTCCACGTACGCGACGCTGTGGATCCGCCAGTCGATCCAGCGCGGGCTGGAGAACAGCGGCCGCACGATCCGCCTGCCGGTCCACGTCGGCCAGCGCGCCCGCAAGGTCGCGCGCGCCCGGCGCGAGCTGACGGCGGCGCTCGGGCGCGAGGCGACCGACGAGGAGATCGCCGAGGAGGCCGGCCTTCCGCTCGACCAGGTGATCGAGGCGATGAAGGCCGACCGCGAGCCGACGAGCCTCGACCTGCCGGTCGGCGAGGACGGCGAGACGGCGCTTGGCGCGCTGATCCCGTCCGACGAGGCCGCGCCGGAGGAGGCGGTCGCCGACACGCTGCGCCACGAGGCCGTCCAGCGCGCGATCGAGACGCTGCCGGACAACGAGCGCACGGTCATCCACCTGCGCTTCGGGACCGCCGGCGAGCCGCCGCAGACGCTGACGGAGATCGGCCGCCGTCTCGGCCTCAGCTCCACGCGCGCGCGCGAGCTCGAGGAGCAGGCGCTGCGCCGCCTCTCCAACGAGCAGTCGCTTGCGGCGCTGCGCGAGGCGGCGTAGCCGTACGCCGTCCGGCCGGCGGGCTATCAAACCGGCCGGGCTCCACATCCGACCTGCAGACCCGCGGCCGCGCTCGGACCCCGAGCGCGGCCGCGGCGTCTCCGAAACCGCCCGCCCGGACCGGCGTGCGCGACCGCGCCGTCGACTAGCGTCCGGCCGTCCTCATGCGAACGCGACGCAGGCTGCGGATCGGCCGGATCGTGCTCGGGGCGGTGGCCGTCCTGGCGCTGGCGGTCGTCGTGCTCAACTGGACGTGGGGGCGGCTGCCGGCGCAGCCGGCGATGACGGGGCGGATCGTGCGCGTCGGCGACGTGGACGTGCGCGTGCTCGAGCATCCGGGCGCGGACCCGGCGATCGTCCTGGTCCACGGGCTGCCGGGCACCGCCGACGACTTCGACAAGGTCACCGCGCTGCTGCCGAGCCGCCACACGATCGCGTTCGACCGGCCCGGCTTCGGCTTCTCCAGCGGCGGGTACCACCCGCTCGCCGTGCAGCTCGCGACGCTCCAAGGCCTGCTGACGCGCCTGCACGTCAGCCGGCCGGTGCTCGTCGGGCACTCGTACGGCGGGGCGGTCGCGCTCGCCTACGCCGAGCGCCATCCGGGCGCGCTGCGCGGCCTCGTGCTCGTCGACGCCGCGGCGGCCGGGCAGCGCACCACCGGATTCGGCCGCGCGCAGGTCCGGCTTGTCCAGTTCCTCTCCTGGCCGCTCGTGCAGCCGCTCGCCGACGTGACGTTCTCCCAGCTCGTGCGCACTGCCTCGGCCAAGCAGGGCGACACCCAGGCGTTCAGTCCCAACCCGGTCGATCCCGCGCACGAGCACCGTCTGCTCGCGCTCAACATGCGCCATGAGGATCTCGACGCCTATGCCGGCGAGGTGCTCGCGGCCGACGACGTCGTGGCCGACCTCGACAAGCGGCTTGCCACGATCGCGACGCCGGCGATCGTCATCCAGGGCGACCACGACAAGCTCGTCGACCCCGCGCACGGCCGCAGGCTCGCGGCGACGTTGCCGCACGCGCAGCTGGAGATGGTCAGCGGGGGCCACATGGTTCCGTACGTGCACCCGGGCGTCGTCGCGGCGGCGGCGCGGCGGCTCGCGAGCGCGGGAGCGCGCTGACGCCGATGGAGCGCTTCTTCGTCCGCTGGGCGTTCAACGTCGCCGCGTTGTGGGTCGCGGCGAAGCTGCTGTCCGGCGTCTCGGTGAGCGGCGACCAGTTTTTCACGCTCGTGCTCGCCGGGCTCGTGCTCGGGCTCGCGAACATGGTCGTCAAGCCGGTGCTCGTGATCCTCGCGCTGCCGCTGATCGTCCTGACGCTCGGGATCGCCTACTTCCTCGTCAACGTGGTGATCGTGTTCTTCACGAGCTGGATCGTCTCCGGCTTTCACGTCGACGGCTTCTGGGCCGGCGTCGGCGCCGCCCTGATCGTGTGGCTCGTCAACGTGCTGCTGGAGCGGCTGACGCGCCGCTTCGCGCCCGAGCCGCAGCCCTGAGCGCCGGCGAGCTCGTCGCGGGCGCCGCCGCCCGCGCCGCGGCCGCGAGCGCCGTGCCGATCCCCAGCAGCGTCCACGTCAGCGGGTCCTCCAGGAACGCGGCGTAGACGAGCGTGTGGAACAGCAGCGCGATGAACGCGGCGGCCACGGCTGCGCGCGCGGGCGACGCCGCGGCGCCGCGCAGCAGGCGCGCGAGCGCGGCCGCCAGCAGCGCGAGGTAGGCGAGCAGGCCGATCGCCCCCTGCTCGGCCGCGACGGTGATCGGGATCGTGTGCGAGGCGGTCGTCGCGTCCGGGTTGGCGGGGTGCTCCCTGCGCGCGTACTCGCGCTCGAACGAGCCGCTGCCGTAGCCGGTCAGCGGCCGCGCCGCGAACAGGTCGCCGCCGCCGCGCACGAGCGTCGAGCGCCCGCTCGACGACGCGTCCACGTTGTGGAGGTTGACGCCGAACGTGTGCGGCGTCGCGAGCACGAGCGCCGCGCCGACCGCCACCACCGCGAGCGCCGGCAGCAGCGTCCGTCGCGCGCCCCACTGCAGCACCGCGAGCGTCGCGAGCCCGACGAGCAGCGCGCCGAGGCTCGACTGCGACAGCGTCAGCACGAGCCCGCCCCACAGCACCGCGAGCACCGCGGCCGCCGCGCCGACCGCCTGCCCGCGGCGCGCGTGCAGCAGCACCGCCGCGACCGCCAGCATCGCGATCACGAGGAAGCGCCCGTAGATGTTCGGGTCGAAGAAGACTGAGTTCACGCGGAAGTACGCGTGCAGGTCGTTGGAGGCGATCAGCTTCGGGTTGAGGAAGATGTGCTTCGTCGCGTACTCGACGAAGCCGATCGCCGAGAACGCCAGCGCCAGCCCGACGACGACGCCGAGGCACGCGCGCAGCAGCCGCGGCGTCCACTCGACCTGCGCCAGCAGCACGAACAGCAGCGCGAACGGCACGAGGAAGAACGCGATCTGCTGCAGCGCCTTGTCGAAGTCGCTCGAGTAGGTCGCCTGCACGCCGTAGAGCACGACCGACAGCGCCAGCAGGCGCTCCAGCCAGCCCGGCGACCACGCCGGGCGCTCCTCGCTGCCGCCCGCGGCGCCGCCGCCCGCCCGCAGCGCCGGCGCGATCGCCGCCAGCGCGCCCGCCGCGACGACGAGGTAGAGCGGCACGAGCAGGTTCGAGGTCGTCCCGCCGACCTGGATCGGCACGCGGAACGGCAGCGCCGCGAGCGCCAGCAGCGGCAGCACGAACGGCCGCCGCGCCATCAGCGCCGCCAGCGCGCTCAGCGCGCCGAGCGCGACGAGCGCCGCGACGGCGGCGGCCGCCGGATGGTGGCGCACGGTCGCGAGCTGCGGCGAGTGCCAGATGTCGGCGACGAGCAGCACCGGCGCGAGCACGAGCGCGCCCGACATCGCGAGCGCGCGCCGACGCGGGTCGCCCGCCACGAGCGCGCAGGCGGCGAGCAGGACGGCGAGCACGGCGCCGGCCTTCGGCGCCGGCCCGGCGAGCGCGAAGATCGGCGCGAGCATCGGCGGCGACGGAGTCTAGATGGTCGATTCCACGATCTCGCGGTGCGAGTGGCACACTGGCCGGCGCTGGCCGCCGCGCGCGCGGCGAGCCGGGAGCGCGACCGCTAGCCTGTGGGCGCGATGCGGTCCTGCCCCCCCAAGGCCCTTGCGCTGCTGGCTGCGCTGATCCTGATCGCCCTCGCCGCGGCCGGCTGCGGCGGCGCCGGCACGACCGTCGGACCGGGCGGCGTGCGCGCGAGCCACGCCGACCAGGGCGCCGGCGGCGGCAGGATCGTCGGCTTCGACCCGCGCAACGGGCCGCTCGGCTGCCTGCTCGCGAACCGGATCCAGGCCCGGAAGGATCCGCGCGAGCCCGACCGCATCGACATCCTGCCCGCCGCGAGCGGCGCCTCGATCGCGTTCGCGTCGAACGCCGCCGAGGCGCAGGACCGCCAGCTCGCCGACGACGCGCCCGGCGCCGAGGTGATCGGCCCCGCCCTGCTGACGGTCGGCAACCTGCCCGACGCGGACCTCAACAAGGTCGAGAGCTGCCTGCAGGCGCAGGGCACGCGCTACTGATCGCGGAGCCCGGCCGCGATGACCACCTCCACCGCCCAGCTCGACTCGCCCCTCTGGCTCGCCCAGCTGCGCGAGCGCCTGACGCCCGCCCGCGCCGCCGAGACGGCGGCCGCCAACGGGCGCGTCTACCTGCTGCTCGTCGCCGTCTCGCTCGGGCTCGGCGCTTTCTCGCTGCTGTACCCCTCGACCCCGACGTACGACCCGTGGGCGTGGATCATCTGGGGCCGCGAGGTCGCCCACCTCGACCTGCAGACGACCGGCGGCCCGTCGTGGAAGCCACTGCCGGTGCTGTTCACGACCGTCTTCTCGCTGCTCGGCGAGGCGGCGCCGGGCCTGTGGCTCGTGGTCGCGCGCGGCGGCGCGATCCTGGCGGTGGTGCTGGCCTTCCGGCTGGCGGCGCGGCTCGTCGGCGGGCGCGGGATCGCGGCGATCACGGCCGGCCTCGTGGGCGCGGTCGCGCTGCTGGTCAGCTCGCAGTTCATCCGCACGATGGCGCTCGGCAACTCCGAGGGCCTGCTCGTCGCGTTCGCGCTGTGGGGGATCGAGCGGCATCTGGACGGCCGCTACCGCCAGGCGTTCGCGCTCGGCTTCCTGGCCGCGCTGCTGCGGCCCGAGGTGTGGGTGTTCCTCGGCCTCTACGGCGCCTGGCTCGTGCTGATCGACCGCCGCGCGCTGCGCCTCGTGCTCGCCGGCTTCGTGCTGATCCCCGCCCTGTGGTTCCTGCCGGAGCTGTGGGGCTCGGGCAACGTCTGGCGCGCGGCCGACCGCGCGACGCAGCCCAACCCGAACAGCCCGGCGTTCGCGAAGCACCCGTTCGTGAAGGTGATCCAGGACGCCTGGCCGCTCATGATCACGCCCGTGAAGGCGGCGGCCGCCTTCGCGATCGCGCTGGCCGCGTGGGAGTGGGTGCGCGCGCGGCGTCAAGGCGCCCTGCTCGCGATCGCCGCCCTCGCGTTCGCCTGGATCCTGCTGATCGCCGCGATGACGCAGGCCGGCTTCTCCGGCAACCCGCGTTACATCATCCTCGGCACGAGCCTGATCGCGGTGATCGGCGGCGTCGGCTGCGGTCGCGTCGTGCAGTTCGTCGCGAGCGCCGTCGGGCGCCGCGCAAGCCCGCTGCTCGCCGCCGCGGCCGGCCTCGTCGCGCTCGCCGTGCTGGCGGCCGGGACGTGGCACTGGGCCGGTCCGCGCGTGCGCCACTTCGACGAGCTCGACCGCGCGCTGCGCTACCAGGCCGAGCTGCGCTTCGACCTGCGCGACGCGCTCGCGAAGGCCGGCGGCGCGAAGGCGTTCGGCTCCTGCGGGCACGCGGCGACCGGCAAGTTCCAGGTCCCGCTCGCGGCCTGGTACCTGCGCGTCCACACGCTCGACGTCGGGCTCGGCCCGGCGCCGCAGGGCGTGGTCGTCCGCTCGCGCTCGACCGGCCACGCGCCGATCGCGCCGGCGCCGCCGTATCCGCCCGCCTACCGCCCGGTCGCCAAGGTGCGCACCACGACCCTGCTCTCGACCTGCGCGAGGATGCCCGGCGCCTAGCGCCGGTATTCTCCAGCCCGCCGATGGCCACGGTCGCTGTCCCCCGCACCCGCAGTCGGATCGAGTTGCGCGCGTCCGACGCGGTGCTCGCCGGCGCCACCCTGATCGTCCTCACCGCGATCTCGATCTACGTGCGCACGCGCGCGATCTCCGGCTCGTTCTGGATGGACGAGGGGCTGTCGGTCGGGATCGCCTCCTACCCGCTGACGCACATCCCGCACGTCCTGCGCCAGGACGGCTCGCCGCCGCTCTACTACCTGCTGCTGCACCTGTGGATGAGCTTCGCCGGCCGCGACGAGACCGCCGTCCATTGGCTGTCGCTGGTCTTCTCGCTGCTGACGATCCCGGCCGCGCTGTGGGCCGGCTGGAGCTTGTGGGGCAAGCGCGCCGGGCTGCTCGGCGCCGCGCTGTGCGCGCTCAATCCGTTCCTCACCGCCTACGGCGAGGAGGCGCGCATGTACTCGCTGATGGCGCTGCTGGCGCTGCTCGCCTCCGCGTGCTACCTGCACGCGTTCGTGTACCGGAGAAGAGCATTTGTCCCGGCCTTCGCCTTGTTGCAGACGCTCATGCTCTACACCCACGGCTGGGGGATCTTCTACGGGATCGGCGCGGCCGTCGCGCTCGTGCCGATCTGGCGCGCGAGCGAGGACCGCCGCGAGCTGCTGGTCGACGCCGCCTGCGCCTTCGGCGCGGCCGCGCTGCTGTACCTGCCGTGGGTGCCGACGCTGCTGTACCAGGCGGCGCACACGGCCGCGCCGTGGGACAACAAGCCGCGCTTCGGCGCGCCGATCCAGATCTCGCGCGGGCTGATGGGCGGCGACCGCGCGAGCGTCGCGCTCGCGCTCGCGGGCGGCTTCGGCGTCGCGGCGCTGCTGCGCGAGCGCCGCGCGGCCGGCGACAAGACGCGCCTGTCGATCTTCGCGCTGATCGCGATCCCGGTCGTCACGCTCGCGGTCGCGTGGGTCCTGTCGCAGTTCTCGCCCGCGTGGGTGACGCGCTACTTCGCGGCCGTGCTCGGCCCGCTGCTGCTGCTGCTCGCGCTCGGGATGGCGAGAGCGCGCTGGCTGGGGATCGCGGCGCTCGCGTTCGTCGCGATCTTCTGGATCAACCCGACCTCGTACGTCGACGGCTACAAGAGCGACGTGCGCGACATCGGCGCGCAGGTCGGCTCGCAGCTGCACGCGGGCGACCTCGTGCTCGTCGGCCAGCCCGAGCAGACGCCGCTCGTCTGGTACTACATGCCGGCCGGGCTGCGCTTCGCGAGCACGGCCGGGGCGGTCTCCGACCCGCGTCACATGGACTGGGTCGACGCGCTCGACCGCTTGCGACAAGCCCGCCCGCAGGCGACTCTCGGACCGCTCCTTGCTAGTCTGCGACCCGGTCAGAAGGTCCTGTTCGTGCGCCCGCTCACCGAGGGGATCGTGAACTGGAAAGCCCCCTGGACCAAGCTCGTGCGGCGCCGCTCGGCCCAATGGGGGGCAATCCTGGCCGGCGACGCGTCGCTGCGCAAGCTGACCGTCGCGCCCGTCTTCTACCGGGGCGCGTCGACGGTCGGGAACAGCGCCGTGCTGTACGAGAAGGTCACTCCACCCAGGCAACCCTCATGAGCCCCGATCAATCCGACTCCCGCCCGTTCGTCGTCCTCGGCGGCGGCCCCGCCGGCCTGACCGCCGGCTACCTGCTGGCCAAGCGCGGCGAGTCCGTGCTCGTGCTCGAGTCGACCGACCAGGTCGGCGGGATCGCGCGCACCGAGGTGCGCGACGGCTACCGCTTCGACCTCGGCGGCCACCGCTTCTTCACGAAGGTCAAGGAGGTCGACGACCTCTGGCACGAGATCATGAAAGAGGAGTTCTTGCTGCGGCCGCGGCTGTCGCGCATCTACTGGCACCGCAAGTACCTCAACTACCCGCTCGAGGGCATGGACGTCGTCAAGAAGCTCGGGCCGGTCGATCTGACGAAGGCCGTCTGCTCCTACCTGTGGGCGGCGACGAAGATGAAGCTGCGGCCCAACCAGCGCGAGGACACGCTCGAGCAATGGGTCTCCAACCGCTTCGGCAAGTGGCTCTTCAACCAGTTCTTCAAGACCTACACCGAGAAGGTGTGGGGCGTCTCGACGTCCGAGCTGCGCGCCGACTGGGCGGCGCAGCGGATCAAGGGCCTGTCGTTCTTCGCCGCCGCGCGGGCCGCCTTCTTCGGCAACAAGGGCAACAAGATCAAGTCGCTGATCGACCAATTCCACTACCCGCGCTTCGGCCCCGGCCAGATGTGGGAGCAGATGAAGGCCGACATCGAGGAGCGCGGCGGCGAGGTGCGGATGAACGCGCCCGTCACGAAGGTCCTGTTCGAGGACGGCAGGGCGACCGGCGTCGTCGCCGGTGGCGAGACCATCCCCGCGCGCGCGATCGTCAGCTCGCTGCCGCTGTCGGTCACGACGAAGATCGCCGACCCCGAGCTGCCGGTCGAGGTGCGCGACGCCGGCCGCGGCCTGCGCTACCGCGACTTCCTGACCGTCTCGCTCGTGATCGACGGCGCGGACCTGTTCCCCGACAACTGGATCTACATCCACGAGCCCGACGTGCAGGTTGGCCGCATCCAGAACTTCCGCTCGTGGAGCCCCTGGATGGTGCCCAACGACCACGAGGCGTCGATCGGGATGGAGTACTTCTGCTTCGCCGGCGACGAGCTGTGGAACATGGAGGACGACAAGCTCGTCGAGCTGGCGACGCGCGAGCTGGCGCAGATCGGGCTGTGCGAGCCGTCGAAGGTCAAGCGGGGCTTCGCGGTGCGCGTGCACAAGGCCTACCCGGTCTACGACGCCGAGTACGCCGACCGCATCGAGGTGATCCGCGGCTGGCTCGACGAGCTCCCGAACTTCATCCAGGTCGGGCGCAACGGGCTGCACCGCTACAACAACTCCGACCACTCGATGCTGACGGCGATGCGGGCGGTCGAGAACCTCTGCGACGGCGCCGCGCACGACATCTGGGCCGTCAACGCGGACAGCGTCTACCACGAGGAGGACCACGGGGAGGACGAACCCAACCCGTACCCCTACAAGGACGCCCCGCCGGAGAACGAAGCCGAGAAGCAGGCGCTCACCCGCGAGTAGCGCCGCTAGCGTCACGCGGTCCCCGCGAGGTCGCTACGCTCGGCGCATGCTCCGGCTCGCCGCGCTGATCGCCGTGCTCGCGCTCGCCGCCGCACCGGCGGCCGTGCTCGCCGCCGCGCCCGCGACGCCGAATCCGTTCGTCGAACCGGCGCCCGAACAGCAGGCGCCCGCCGAACAGGCGCCGACGCCGGCGCCCGCCCCGGCCCCCGCGCCGACGACCACGAACGCGAACGGCGGCGTCGACAGCGGCCAGCTGCTGATGCTCGGGGGAGGGGTCGTGCTCGTGATCGGCGGGATCTGGTTCGTGATCGTGCGCGACGCGCGCAAGGTCGTCGGCTCCGGCGAGCGCCGCGCGCGCAGCACCCGCCGCGATCCGGACGCCGAGCGCGCGACGCGCTCGCGCGGCAAGAGCCGCAAGCCGAGCCCGGCCGAGCGCAAGCGAAGAAAGCGCGCCCGCGCGCGCTGACGATCGGTTCACCGGGGGATGCGGATCGTCGGCCTGACCAACGGCACGCCCGCCAACGCGCAATACCGCGTCGGGCTGCCGCTCGCCGCGCTCGCCCAGCGCGGCCATGAGACCGAGGCGCATGAGTGGAGCCCCGACGCGGCCGAGCGGCTGCGAGCGGCCCTGCGCGAGGCCGACGCGGTGCTCATGTGGCGCCTCTACATGGAGGCCGAGCGCCGCTTCGCGACGGCACTGCGCGACGCCGGCGTCGCGATCGTGTGGGACAACGACGACGACCTCGTGCGCGTCAGACCGCAGGTCAACACGAGGGCCACCGTCGCGCGCGAACAGGCGCACCGCGAACTGAGTGCCGTGATGAGGCTCGCCGACGTCGTCACGACGACGTCCGGCGAGCTGGCGCGGCGCTTTCGCAGAATGGGCGCCGGCAGCGTCAAGGTGATCGACAACTACATCGCGACCGACTCGCTGCAACCGCCGCGCCAGCCGCGCGGGGACGGCGTCACGATCGGCTGGATAGCCGCCGCCGAGCACAGAGCGGACCTCAAGCAGCTGCAGCTGCGCAGCGTGCTCGAACGGGTCCTCAGACGGCATCCGGAGGCGCGCGTCGTCAGCATCGGCGTCGAGCTCGGGATTCGCAGCGACCGCTACACGTGGCGGGCGGGCGTCGACTTCTCGCAGCTGTCGGCGGCGGCGAGCGAGTTCGACATCGCGATCGCCCCGATCGCCGACGCCTCCTTCAACCGCGCCCGCTCGCGCGTGAAGCTCAAGGAGTACGCGGCCGCGGGCGTGCCGTGGCTCGCCTCGCCGGTAGGGCCCTACCGCGAGATGGGCGAGGCGCACGGCGGACGGCTCGTCCCCGACGCCCTGTGGCAGCGCAGACTCGAAGAGCTGATCGGCGACGCCGACGCCCGCCGCGAGCTGGGCCGCAGAGCGGCCGCCTGGGCGCAGACGCAGACGATCGACGTCAACGCCGAGCTGTGGGAGGCGACGTTCGCCGAGGCGGTGCAGCGCGCGCGCGGGCGCCGGGGCGACGCTCCGCCGCCCGCCGCCGCGCCGGTCGAAGACGCCGCCCCCGCACCGCCGCCCGCGAACGGCGGCGGCTTGCTGCGGCGCCTGACGCGTCGCGGCCGGGCCGGACGCTGACGCCCCGCCGGGGATCGGCCCCGGCGCGTGACAGACTCCTGGGAAGAACATGAACAGGAGACACCCATGGCAACCACCAACAGCTTCGGCGCGCGCGGGACGCTGTCCGCCGCGGGCCGCGAGTACGAGGTCTTCCGGCTCGACGCGCTGCAGTCGCGCTTCGACGTCGCGCGCCTGCCGTTCTCGCTGAAGGTCCTGCTCGAGAACCTGCTGCGCTGCGAGGACGGCGAGGCGATCCGCGCGCAGGACGTCGAGGCGCTCGCGCGCTGGGACGCCAACGCCCAGCCGAGCCAGGAGATCGCGTTCACCCCCGCGCGCGTCGTGATGCAGGATTTCACCGGCGTTCCCGCGGTCGTCGACCTCGCCGCGATGCGCGACGCGATGGCGGCGCTCGGCGGCGACCCGGCCAAGATCAACCCGCTCGTGCCGGCCGAGCTCGTGATCGACCACTCGGTGCAGGTCGACGAGTTCGGCACGCGCTACGCGTTCGAGACGAACGCGAAGCTCGAGTTCGAGCGCAACCGCGAGCGCTACGCGTTCCTGCGCTGGGGCCAGGGCGCGTTCGAGGGCTTCAAGGTCGTCCCGCCCGACACCGGGATCGTGCACCAGGTCAACCTCGAGTACCTCTCGCGCGTGGTGTTCGTGGACGGTGATCGCGCCTACCCCGACACGCTCGTCGGAACCGACTCGCACACGACGATGGTCAACGGCCTCGGCGTGCTCGGCTGGGGGGTCGGCGGGATCGAGGCGGAGGCCGCGATGCTCGGCCAGCCGATGTCGATGCTGATCCCGCAGGTGCTCGGCTTCGAGCTGACCGGCGAGCTGGAGGAGGGCGCGACCGCGACCGACCTCGTGCTGACCGTCACCGAGCGGCTGCGCCAGCGCGGCGTCGTCGGCAAGTTCGTCGAGTTCTTCGGCGCCGGCGTCGGGCGGCTGCCGCTCGCCGACCGCGCGACGATCGGCAACATGTCGCCCGAGTTCGGCTCGACGTGCGCGATCTTCCCGATCGACGCCGAGACGCTGCGCTACCTCGAGTTCACCGGCCGCGCGCGCGAGCAGATCGAGCTGGTCGAGGCTTACGCCAAGGCCCAGGGGCTCTGGCACGACGAGCACAGCGAGGCGCCGACCTACAGCGAGACGCTGTCGCTCGACCTCGGCGAGGTCGTGCCGAGCATCGCCGGCCCCAAGCGCCCGCAGGACCGCATCGCGCTGGCCGACGCCCAGCGCGCGTTCCACGACGCGCTCCAAGGCTACGTGCCAACCACCAACGGTCAAGACGAGGCGATCGCCGAAACCTTCCCGGCAAGCGACCCGACCGCCACCCAAGATCCCTCCAACGGCGGGCTCGAGTTCGCCGTCGATCGACCGGCGGCTGCCGCGAGCGCCGATCGGGCGGGTGGCGCGGGTCGGGATGACTTTTCCGCGGACTCCGCCGCGGAAAAGGCGCCCGAGCCGGCGACAGGACCCGCCCGCAGCAGCGCCGGAACCCCAGGCGAGCTGCGCCACGGCGACGTCGTGATCGCCGCGATCACGAGCTGCACGAACACGTCGAACCCGAGCGTGATGCTCGGTGCCGGCCTGCTCGCCCGCAACGCGGTCGCGCGCGGGCTGAAGGTCAAGCCGTGGGTCAAGACGTCGCTCGCGCCCGGCTCGAAGGTCGTGACCGAGTACTACGACCGCGCCGGCCTGACCGGGGCGCTCGACGAGCTCGGCTTCAACCTCGTCGGCTACGGCTGCACGACCTGCATCGGCAACTCCGGCCCGCTGCCGGACGCGATCTCGGCCGCGGTCGGCGAGGCCGACCTGGCGGTCTGCTCGGTGCTGTCGGGCAACCGCAACTTCGAGGGCCGCATCAACCCCGACGTCAAGCTCAACTACCTCGCCTCGCCGCCGCTCGTCGTCGCCTACGCGCTGGCGGGCACGATGGACGTCGACCTCCAGCACGACCCGCTCGGCGAGGACGCCGACGGCCAGCCGGTCTACCTGCGCGACATCTGGCCGAGCGCCCGGGAGGTCGCCGAGACGATCGAGCAGGCGGTCCGGTCCGACATGTTCGTCAAGAGCTACGACGCGGTCTACGCCGGCGACGAGCGCTGGAACGGGCTCGACGTGCCGGGCGGGGACCGCTTCGCGTGGGAGCCGGACTCGACGTACGTGCGCAACCCGCCGTACTTCGAGGGCCTCGCGCGCGAGCCCGAGCCGGTGACGGACGTCGAGGGCGCGCGCGTGCTGGCGGTCCTCGGCGACTCGGTCACGACCGACCACATCTCGCCTGCGGGTGCGATCAAGGCCGACAGCCCCGCCGGCCGCTACCTGCAGGAGCACGGCGTCTCGCCGAAGGAGTTCAACTCCTACGGCGCGCGGCGCGGCAACCACGAGGTGATGATGCGCGGCACGTTCGCGAACATCCGCCTCAGGAACCAGCTCGCGCCCGGCACGGAGGGCGGGGTGACGCTCCACCTCGGCTCCGGGGACGACGAGCAGCTGGCGATCTACGACGCCGCGATGCGCTACGCCGAGGAGGGCGTCCCGCTCGTCGTGCTCGCCGGCAAGGAGTACGGCTCGGGCTCGTCGCGCGACTGGGCCGCGAAGGGCACGCGCCTGCTCGGCGTGCGCGCCGTGATCGCCGAGAGCTTCGAGCGCATCCACCGCTCGAACCTCGTCGGGATGGGCGTGCTGCCGCTGCAGTTCGCCGACGGCGAGAGCGTGGCGTCGCTCGGCCTGACCGGCCGCGAGACGTTCTCGATCGCGGGGATCGCGGGAGCGGACGAGGTGCCGCGCGAGCTGACCGTGCGCGCGGACGACAAGCAGTTCGCCGTCACGGTGCGGATCGACACGCCGAAGGAGCAGCGGTACTTCCGCCACGGCGGCATCCTGCCCTTCGTCCTGCGCGAGCTCCTCGATCGTGCCTGACGGCGCCTCGGCGCGCCTGGCGGCGTCATCGGGGTTCGCCGTACGGGTGTACGGCTTCACCCCGGCTTCCTTGCCAGGCACGCCGATCCGCTCGTCACGCACGATCGAGTCCGCGCGCGAGCTGGCGACCGGTCACACTGTGAGCATGCGGGCAGCCCGGGCACGAGTCGCTGTCGCGCTCGGGCTGGCGCTCGTACTCGCGGGCGCGCTGTCCGCGCGCGCGGGCGCGCTCGGCTTCAGCCACTGCAACCTGACGCTCGGCGACCGCTCGCTGTGCGCGCGCGTGACGGTCCCGCTCGACCGCACCGGCCAGGTCCCCGGCAGCGTCAGCCTGCGCGTGCGCATGCTGCCGCCGCGCCACGGCACGCCGACCGGCGTCGTGATGGCGCTCGCGGGCGGTCCCGGGCAGGCCGCGGTCCCGCTCCTGGACCCGATCGCCGCCGCGCTCGGCACCGCGCTCGACACGCGCGAGCTCGTCGTCTTCGACCAGCGCGGCACCGGCGGCTCCGGCCGGCTCTCGTGCAGCGCGCTGGCGGGCGACGGCGGCACGTCGAGCGTCGTCGGCCGCTGCGCCCAGCAGCTCGGCCCCGGGCGGATCGCCTACACGACGGCGGAGTCGGTCGAGGACATCGAGTCGGTGCGCGCCGCGCTCGGCGTCGACCGCCTGGTTCTGATGGGAACCTCGTACGGCACGAAGGTCGCGCTCGCCTACGCGGCCGCGCATCCCGACCACGTCGAGCGGCTCGTGCTCGACTCGGTCGTGCCGCCGGCCGGCGTCGACCCGTTCCTGCGCACGACGGTCGCGTCGCTCCCCCGCATCGTGCGCGAGCTGTGCAGTGGCGACTGCCGCTTCGCGCGCAATCCGGTCGGCGAGCTCACGACGCTCGTGCGCGGGCTCGAACGGCGCCCGCTGTCGGGCACCGCGCTCGACGGCCACGGCCATCCGCAGCGCGTCACGCTCGCCAGCCCCGACGTGCTGGGGATGTTCATCGCCGGCGACCTCGACCCGGCGTTGCGCGCCTCGCTGCCGGGCGCGGTGCACGCCGCGCTGCACGGCGACCGCGCGCCGCTGCTGCGACTCGCCGCGGGCGGCGGGGGCGGCGGGCTGCCGTCGGCGGCCGACAGCGACGCGCTGCTGATCGCGACGACGTGCGAGGACGGCAGCGTCCCGTGGGCGCCCGGCACGCCCCTGCAACAGCGCAGAGCGGCGGTCGACGCGGCCGCCGCGGCGATCCCGAGCGCCGCGTTCGCGCCCTTCAGTCGCGCGACGGTGCGCCTGGCCGGCATCGCGGACCTGTGCCGCGGCTGGCCGGAGGCGCCGATCGTCCAGCCCCAGCCGCCGCTGCCCGCGACGCCGACGCTGATCCTGTCCGGCGACGACGACCTGCGCACGCCGCGCGCGGACGCGATCGCGCTGTCGCGCCGGCTCGCGCACGCGAACCTGCTGAAGGTCCCCGACGCCGGCCACAGCGTGCTCGGCGCGGACCCGACCGACTGCGCCCAGCGCGCCGTGATCGCGTTCCTCGACGGCTTCATACCGGGCGGCTGCCGCCCGCACACGCGCGCGTTGCCGACGCTGGCGCCGCCGCCGCGCAGCCTCGCGGCGGTGCGCCGCCTGCGCGGGCAGCCGGTGCGCGTGGGACGCACCGTCGGCGCGGTCGTCATGACGCTCGACGACGTCGCCTACCAGGCGATCGAGCGCGGCGGCTCGGCCGGGTCGTTCGGCGGCCTGCGCGCCGGCGACGCGACCGTCGACGCGCACGCGGTCCTGCGCGTGCGTGGCTACTCGTTCGTGCCGGGCGTGACGATCACCGGCACGCTGCCGCTGCGCAGCGCGTCGGTGACGGTGACCGTCGGCGGGCGCGCCGCCGCGCGCGGCCGGCTGCGCTTCGCCCAGAAGCTGATCAGCGGCACGCTCGGCGGCCATCGCGTGCGGCTGAACCCGGCGAAGCTCGCCGGCCAGCTGGCGAGCGCGAGCGCGCTGTCGGCGCTGCGCCGGGCCGCGCCGTCCGGGCCGCTGCCGGCGCTCGCGCTGCCCGCACGGCACGCGCCGGCCGCTCCGCGTTCCGGCGGACAGTAGGCTTGCGCGCCGTGCCGACCCCTGCGCTGCTGCGCACGCTCCTGACCACGCCCGGCCCGTCCGGCTACGAGATCGCGGCCGCGGCCGCCTGGCGCGACGCGGCCGCCGAGTTCGCCGAGGTGACGGTCGACAACCTCGGCTCGTCGGTCGCGCGCGTGATGGGCACGGCGGACGGCCCGCTGCTGGCGATCGTCGGCCACATCGACGAGATCGGCGTGCACGTCACGCACATCGACGACGACGGCTTCCTGCGCTTCGGCGAGGTCGGGGGCTGGGACCCGATCGTCCTCGTCGGCCAGCGCGTCGAGCTGCTGACGCGCGAGGGGCCGCTGCCGGGCGTGATCGGCAAGAAGCCGATCCACCTGATGAAGGACGAGGACCGCAAGCGGGTGCCGGAGCTGAAGGACCTGCACATCGACGTCGGCGCCAAGGACGGCGACGACGCCCGCGCGCGCGTGCGAATCGGCGACGTGGCGGTGATCGCCGGCGAGCCGGTCGAGCTGGCGGGCGGGCACCTCGTCTCGCGCGCGCTCGACAACCGCATCGGCTGCTACGTGGCGCTCGAGGCGGCGCGGCTCGTGGCGGAGGCCGGAGGCGCGCCGGGCGACGTGGCGGCGGTCGCGGCGGTGCAGGAGGAGATCACGTTCGCCGGCTCGCGCACGACCGCCTTCTCGCTGGACCCCGATCTTGCGATCGCGGTCGACGTGACGTTCTCGACCGACCAGCCGGGCGTCGAGCTCGGCGAGCTGACGAAGCACCCGCTCGGCTCCGGCCCGTCGATCATGCGCGGCTCGACGATCCACCCGCGCGTCTTCGAGCTGCTGCACGAGACGGCCGAGGCGGAGGGGATCCCCTTCACGGTCGCCTCCTCCGCGCGCTACACCGGCACCGACGCCGACGCCATTCATCTCTCGCGATCGGGCATCCCGACCGCGCTCGTCTCGGTCCCGCTGCGCTACATGCACTCGCCCGTCGAGATGGCGCGCATCGACGACGTCGAGCACACCGCGAAGCTGATCGCCGCGTTCGCGCAGCGGCTGTCGGCCGAGACGTCGTTCGTGCGGTGAGCGGCCGGCGCGCTGCCGCCGGGCTCGCCGCGCCCGCAGCGCGCTCGACGTGACCGCCCGCCGCGACCGCCGGCTACCCTCCGCGCCATCCTGCTGCTGTTCGACATCGACGGGACGCTGCTCAGCGGCGCGACGGAAGCGCACGCCGCGGCGCTGTACGAGGCGCTGCGGGCCGTGCACGGGATCGGGCGGCCGGGCGAGGGCGTCGTCATCGATCCTGCCGGCCGCACCGACGGCGAGATCGCGCGCCTGCTGCTGATCGGCCACGGGATCCCCGCGGCCCGGATCGACGAGCGCGTCGCGGACGTGCGGATCGCGACCTGCGAGGCGTACGCGCGCCGCTGCCCCGGCGACCTCTCGCACACCGTGCTGCCGGGCGTTCGCGAGCTGCTCGGCGAGCTGACCGCGCGCCCGGACGCGCCACGCCTCGCGCTGCTGACCGGCAACTACGAGCCGGTCGCGCGGCTCAAGCTCGCGCGCGCCGGCATCGGCGACCGCTTCGCGGCGCGCCAGGGCGCGTTCGGCTCCGACGGCGAGGACCGCGCGCTGCTGCCGGCGATCGCCCGCCGCCGCGCCGGCGCCGGCGGCCACCCGCACCCGCGCGAGCGCACCGTCGTGATCGGCGACACGCCGCGCGACATCGCCTGCGCCCACGCCGACGGCGTCCGCTGCCTCGCCGTCGCGACCGGCCGCTACAGCGCCGCCCAGCTCGCGGACGCGGGCGCCGACGCGGTCGCCGAGCACGCCGCCGAGATCCCGGCGCAGCTCGCCGCGCTGGCGTGAGCGCCGTCGCCCGCGCGCTACTTCGGCGCCGGGAACTGCGCGCGCATCATGGCGTCCCAGGCGCGGTCGGGCGTCAGGCGGCGCATGGGGATCGACAGCTTGGCCGACGGCGTGATCGTCACGCGCGTCGGCGCGCGGCGGCGGGTGATCGCGCGCTCGATCACCTTCGCGACCTTGTCCGGGCCGGCGCCGAGCAGCTTCAGCGGGCCGTCGTAGGCGCCTTGCGTGACCGAGCCGACGGTCGCGTTGAAGTGCGCGTACGGGTCCCCGGCCGCGTCGTCCGCCGGCACGTCCGCCATGCTCGCCGCCGCCGCGTTGCCGAACTCGGTCGTGATCAGGCCCGGCTCGAGCAGGATCACGTCGACCCCGAAGCCGCGCACCTCGAAGCGCAGCGCGTCCGCGACCGCCTCGAGCGCGTGCTTGGTCGCGTGGTACCAGCCGCCGCCGGGGAACACGAGCCTGCCGCCCATCGAGCCGAGCAGCACGACCTTGCCCCAGCGCTGCGCGCGCATCTGCGGCAGCACGAGCTGCGTCAGCCGCGCGAGCCCGAACACGTTCGTCTCGAACTGGCGCCGCACCGCGTCGAGCGGGACCGTCTCGATCGCGCCGCTCTGCGAGTAGCCGGCGTTGTTGACGAGCACGCCGACGGCGCCGTGCTCGTCCTCGACCGCCTTGACCGCCGCGACCATCGAGGCCTCGTCGCAGACGTCGAGCGCGAGCGTGCGGCAGCCGGCCTGCTTGAGATCCTCGATCGTCTCGGGCTGCCGGGCGGTCGCGTAGACGGTCCAGCCGTGCTTGGCGAGCCGTTGCGCGGTCGCCCGGCCGATGCCGGACGAGCAGCCGGTGATGAGGACTGCCTTGCTCGGGTCCGCCATGGTCGGGTGACCCTATCGCGCTTGGGTCCTGTGCGGTGCTGTACGCCGGCGGCGGGGGCCTTGCCGGCCGAGGCCTCTCGTGGGACGGGGCGGGCGGGCTGTGGCGGAGCGGGGGCCGGTGGGGGGCCTCTCCGGCAAGGCCCCCGGCCCCCGGCCCCCGGCTGAGCAGACCGCCGGGCGGCCCGGCGGAGGTCGCCGGGCCGCTGTCGGCTTGCTCAGTGGTCGTGGTGGTGTCGGCTGTCGTGGCCGTGCGGTGGGCCGCACAGCCCGTCCGGGGTGCTCGTGCGGCAGACGTTCGGCTGCAGGACGTTCCCCGTGCCCGAGCCGTCCCAGAACAGGTCCGGCTGGTTGCCGAGGATCACGTTGCCCTTGACGACGTTGTTCGTCGGCGCTTCGGCGCCCGGCATCCCCGCGTCCACGACGACCACGCCGCCTGCGAACGGGACCTGGCCGCCCGGGACGTTGTCGCGGATCGCGTTGCCGGTCACGAGGTTGCCGTGCGCGTTGACGATCGCGACGCCGATGCCCGACAGCGGCGGCGTGCCCTCCTCCGGATCTGCCGCGCAGAAGCGGTCGTTGCCGTGCAGGCGGTTGCCGATCAGGCGCCAGTCGCCGGCGACGTTCGCGCCCGTGTTGACCACGATCGCCCCGAGGCAGTTGCCCGACGCCTCGTTCCCGATCGCACGGCCGTTGGCCGAGTCGCGGAAGAAGAAGCCGAACAGCTGGTTGTCGTGCGAGCGGTTGCCGGCGACGAGCACGTCCGCGTTCGGCGAGTCGCCGACGTAGATCCCCGCCTCCGCGTTGCCGCTCACCTCGTTGCCGACGATCGCGCCGCCGCTGGAGACGAAGCGCGCGATGCCGTAGCCGCCGTCGTCGGCGGCCTGGTTGCGCGTCACGACCGGGTCGGTCGCGCCGAGGAAGATGATCCCGGTCGAGGAGAAGCCGGTGATCTGGAAGCCGCTGATCGAGACGTGGTCGATCGTGTCGGTGACCGTCGGCGGCCCTTCCTGGGAGAACTGGAGCTGGCCGATCACGCAGATCCCGTCGAGCGTCGAGGGATCCATCGCACACGGGTCGGGCGCCGGCGTGGCGGGCGGGACGAGCTTCGCCCCGCGGCCGACGAGCCGGATCCCGTCGGTCTTGATCACGAGGTTCTCGGCGTACGTGCCGTGCTTGACGACGATGATCGCGCCGGGCGCGGCGGCGTCGATCGCCGCCTGGATCGACTGCCCGGGGCGCACGACGGTGACCTGGCCGTGGCCGTGCCGGCTCCCGTGGCCGTGCCGATGGCCGTGACGGTGCGCGGCGGCCGGCCCGGCGAACGCGAGCAGCGCCGCGGCGGCCGCCACCGCGAGCAGGACGGCACGGCGGATCGGATTCCGCCTCATGAGCGAACCTCCTTGCTTGGGAGCGCGTACGCTCGCCGTACTGCCCGCAACGGTCAGCCGCGAACCAGCCGTTTGTACGTGATCCGGTGCGGCCGGTCGGCGGCGGCGCCGAGCCGCTCGCGGCGCTCGGCCACGTAGGCCTCGAAGTTGCCCTCGAACCAGCGCACCTGCGAGTCGCCCTCGAACGCGAGCACATGCGTCGCGATGCGGTCCAGGAACCAGCGGTCGTGGGAGATCACGACCGCGCAGCCGGCGAACGCCAGCAGCGCCTCCTCCAGCGCGCGCAGCGTGTCGGTGTCGAGGTCGTTCGTCGGCTCGTCGAGCAGCAGCAGGTTGCCGCCGCTGCGCAGCAGCTTCGCGAGGTGCACGCGGTTGCGCTCGCCGCCCGACAGCACGCCGACCTTGCGCTGCTGGTCGGTCCCCCTGAAGTTGAACCCGGACGTGTAGGCGCGCGAGCTCATCTTGTGCTCGCCGACCATGATCTGGTCCTCGCCGCCGGAGATCTCCTCCCAGACGGTCTTCTCCGGATCCAGCGCGTCGCGCGACTGGTCCACATAGGCGAGCTCGACCGTCTCGCCGATCCGCAGCGACCCGCCGTCGGGCTCCTCCTGTCCCGTGACCATCCGGAAGAGGGTCGTCTTGCCGGCGCCGTTGGCGCCGATCACGCCGACGATCCCGCCCCGCGGCAGCGAGAACGACAGGTCCTCGATCAGCAGCCGGTCGCCGTAGCCCTTGCGCAGCCCCTCGGCCTCGACGACCACGTCGCCCAGCCGCGGCCCGGCGGGGATGTGGATCTGGACCTGGTCGAGCCGGACGTTGCGCTCCTCCGCCAGCAGTGCCTCGTAGGCGTTCAGGCGCGCCTTCGGCTTCGCGCGCCGGGCGCTGGCGTTCAGCCGCACCCACTCGAGCTCCTTGGCGATCGTGCGCGCGCGCGTCTTGTCGGCGCGCTCCTCCTGCTCGAGCCGCTGCTGCTTCTGAACGAGCCAGCCGCTGTAGTTGCCCTCGTAGGGGATCCCGCGCCCACGGTCCAGCTCCAGGATCCAGCCGGCGACGTTGTCGAGGAAGTAGCGGTCGTGCGTGATCGCGACGACCGTCCCCTTGTACGCGGACAGGTGCTGCTCCAGCCACGCGACCGACTCGGCGTCGAGGTGGTTCGTGGGCTCGTCGAGCAGCAGCAGGTCGGGCGCGCGCAGCAGCAGCCGGCACAGCGCGACGCGACGGCGCTCGCCGCCTGAGAGCTTCGTCACGTCGGCGTCGCCCGGCGGCAGGCGCAGCGCGTCCATCGCGGTGTCGAGCACCGTGTCGAGCGACCACGCGTCGGCGGCGTCGATGCGCTCCTGCAGGCGCGCGAACTCGTCCGCCGTCTCGTCGGAGTAGTTGGCGGCCAGCTCGTTGAAGCGGTCGAGCAGCGCGCGCAGCTCCGCGACGCCCTGCTCGACGTTGCCGCGCACGTCCTTGGCCGGATCCAGCTCCGGCTCCTGCTCGAGCAACCCGACCGTCGCGCCGGGCGCGAGCTGCGCGGTGCCGGTGAAGTCGTGGTCGAGGCCCGCCATGATCCGCAGCAGCGTCGACTTTCCCGCGCCGTTGTAGCCGAGCACGCCGATCTTCGCCCCCGGCAGGAACGACAGCGAGATGTCCTTCAGCACCTCCTTGTCGGGCGGGAACCGCCGCGAGCAGCGGTGCATCGTGAAGACGTATTGCGCTGACACGAGCCGTGCAGGATAGAGACCCCGCCTGCTCGGACGCCGCTAACCTCGGAGGGTCGTGCCCCAGGTGTTCGACATCGAGCAGGCGATCCTGCTGCTGGAGCTCGAGCCGCCGTTCGACAAGCGGACGGTCCAGCTCGCGCGGCGCCGGATGGCCAAGCGCTGGCACCCGGACATCGCCCCGCCCGGCCGCCAGCACGAGCACCAGCGCCACCTGCAGGCGATCAACGAGGCGGCCGACCAGCTCGAGCAGCTGGCGGAGACGTTGCGCGGCGGCAAGGTCTCGGCCAACGCGGTCAAGGTCTCGGCCGCGGCCGCGCGGGCGCGCCGGCGCGAGGAGGGCGCGCGCGCCTACGAGGCCCAGCAGCGCGCCGCCGCGGCGGCGGAGGACCGTGCCAAGCACGACCCGTTCGGCTCGCGCGTGCCCGACCACTCGGTCGTGCACCGCTACGCCCGCTGCCGCTCCTACCCGGAGTGGGGCGTCGGCAGCGTGACGGGGATCTACTTCTCCGGCGAGGGCGACGACGTGCAGCAGTGGGCGCGCGTGAAGTTCGGCCCGGGCGTCCGCACCGTGCCGGCCGGCTCGCTGCAGTTCGTCGACTTCTCCAAGCCCGACCCGGCGGCCGAGCGCGTCGAGCGCTTCATGACGGCCGCCCAGCACGCGCTCGCCGAGGGCGATCCTGCGCTCGCCGCGCAGCGGCTCGTCTACGCGCGCGACGCCGACCCGCGCAACCCGGTCGTGCTGCGCCAGCTGGCGATCGCCTTCTGGCAGGCCGGGAACCTGCCGGCCGCCGCGCGTGCCGTGCGCGACTGGGCGCGCGTCGATCCCGACCGCCCGACCGCGCACCGCTTCGCCTCGCGCATCTACGCCGACATGGGCGCCTACGACCTCGCGCGCGACGCGGCGGCACGGGCGGCCGAGCGCGCCCCGTCCGACGCGTCGGCGTGGGAGCGGCTCGGGCGCCTGCAGCTGCGGCTCGGCGACCGCGACGGCGCGCGCGGATCGCTCGAGCGCGCGCGCGGGCTCGAGCCGTCGGTCGAGGGCCTGCTCGACCTCGCGCTCGTCCACCAGCTGTCGGGCGACGTCGGCGCGGAGGTCAGCGCCTGCGAGGCGGCGACGCTGCTCGCGCCCGACTCGCTGCGGGCCTGGTCGCGCTACGCCCACGCGCTCGCCCGCACCGACCGCGTCGCCGACGCGATCGCCGCCTGCGAGCGCGCGCTCGACCTCGGCCCCGACGCCGAGGTCGGCCAGCTCGTCGAGCGCCTGCGCGCGCTGGCGCCGCGCGAGCTGCCCGCCGAGACGGCGGCCTGACGCGCCGCTTGCGCCGCTCAGGGCGCGTTGACTAGACTGGACGGCAGTTGGGGGAACGGCTTCGTGCGCCGCCGACACCGTCGCACCAGTAAGTCAATTGGATAGACGAACGGCCTTCTAAGCCGTGGGTCCGGGTTCGAGCCCCGGCTGGTGCATGTCGTGATCGAGAGGGAACAGCGCATGCGCGATGGTGGGGACACCGCGCTCGGATCTTTCAATCTGCTCGACGACCTCGACGCGACGCTCGCCTCGGTCGCCGGCGACGCGGGCTCGTCGTTCCCGGTCGCGCCGATCCCGGCGCCCGGCGACCTCGCCGACGTCACGATCGTCGTGCGCGACGAGCGGACGGCGCCGGCGGTCGTGCGCGCGCTGGAGGCAGATCCGGCGATCGCCTCGATCGCGCGCGAACGCCGGCGCTACGCGCTGCGCTTCGCCGACGAGCGGATCGCCGAGCTGGGCGCGGCGCTCGAGGCCGGCTCGGCCGCGCCGATGGCGACCGACGACATCATGCCCGGCGAGCTGTGCGTCGTCGACTTCTGCGACCCGAACGCGACGAAGGCGCTGCACGTCGGCCACCTGCGCAACATCGCGCTCGGCCACGCGATCGCGAGCATGCTGACCGCCGCCGGCGCGGGCGTCGCGCGCCAGAGCCATGTCGGCGACGCCGGGCGCTCGATGGGCGAGGCGATGGCCGGCTGGCTGCGCTACGCCGACGGCGCGACGCCCGCGCGGGCGGGCGAGAAGAGCGACCACTACGTCGGGCGCCTGTACGCCCGCTACGTCGCCGAGACGGCGGTCCCGGTCGACGAGGTCCACGCCGACGACGCCGCCGTCGCGCGTGACATCGGCCTGCACGACGACCTCGCGCAGGAATTGCTCGCGCGGCTGGACGCCGGCGAGCCGGAGGTCGTCGAGCTGTGGCGCCGCGTGCGCGGCTGGGCGACCGAGGGCCAGGAGCAGACGCTCGCGCGCCTCGGCGTCCGCTTCGACCGCGTCATCTACGACTCCGACTTCGCGCCCCACATCGACGACTTCGTCGGCGAGGCGCTCGCGCAGGGGATCCTCGTGCGCGACGAGACGGGCGCGCTCGGCTACGCGACCGGGCAGGAGGAGTACGCGTGGCTCCCGCTCAGTCGCGCCGACGGCTTCCCGACCCAGAACCTGCGCGGGCTGGTGATGTGGCACCGGCTCCGTCACGAGCTGCCTGAGGTCGCGCTGATCCATCTGTCGGGGCTGGAGTGGCGGGCGCACACGATCCACGTCGAGGACATGCTGCGCGCGTTCGCGCCCGAGCTGCCGGTGCACCCGACGACGCACGTCCGGCACGGGATGGTCACGGTCGAGGGCGGCGTCGTGTCGTCGAGCGCCGGGGGCGCCCTGCTGATCGACGAGCTGCTCGACCGGATGCTCGCCCAGCCCGAGCTGCACGCGCTCGCGCGCGACGACCGGCCCGGCTGCGGCGCGTCCGAGCTGGCGGCGCTGGCGCTGCTCGCGTCGTTCCTGAACCGCCCGGTCGCCAAGTCGCTGCTGTTCGACGCCGACCACGTGCTCGACGCGACCGAGAACGTGGGCTGGCGGATCGCGCAGGCGTGGGCGGCCGCGAACGACCCGGCGCTCGACGGCGCGCCCGACCCCGACCCGGCGGACCCCGGCTACCGCTTCTTCGCGATGCAGTCGCAACTGCATCGCCGCCTGCTCGCGCGCGCGATCGACCAGCTCGACGCGATGCTCGTGCTGCGCTACCTGGCGCACGTCGGCGAGTTCCTGCTCAACGGCGAGCACGCGCCGCGCACGGGCCGGCTCGTGCGTACGATCCTGCGCGAGGGCCTGCGCGCGATCGGGCTGATCGCACCGGCGACGGAGGAGGGGAGCTGATGGGGGATGCGACGGGCTTGGAGGCGAACGAGCGCGACACGTTCGGGCCGGGCTTCATGGAGATCTCGGACCGCCTGGGCCGCTACGACACGACCGAGGACGACGCGCGTCAAGCGGTCGCCCTGCTGGGACTCCGGCCGGGCGCGAAGGTGCTCGACGCCGCGTGCGGGTTCGGGCGCTTCGCGGGCGCGCTGCTCGCGCTCGGCTGCGAGGTCGTCGGCGTCGACATCTCGCCGGCGGCGATCGCCGAGGCGCGCCGCCGCTGCCCCGGTCCCGAGTACGTCGTCGGCGACCTCACGCGACCGCTCGGCCTCGGACCGTTCGACGCGATCGTCAACGTCTTCTCGTCGTTCGGCTACGGCGCGACCGTCGAGGACGACCAGCGCATGCTGGACGGCTGGAAGCGGATGCTCAGGCCCGGCGGCCAGCTGCTGATGGAGCTGTCGGACCTGGAGCGCTCGCAGGCGCGCCTGGACGGGATCGGCGTCACCGTCACGCGCGAGACGAACGGCGTGACCGAGACGCTGCGCTGCGACCCCGACACGCACGTGCTGCACATCCGCTACGCGCTCGGCGAGCACGAGCTGGAGGTCGAGACGCGCCTCTACTGGGCCGAGGAGCTGGAGCGGATGGTCGCCGCCGCGGGCTTCGCCGAGACCCGCCGCTACGGCGGCTTCGACGGGCGTCCGAAGCAGCCGGACGACCGGCTCGTGCTGGTGGCGCGGGCATGACGGCCGAGCCCGCGACGCCTGCGCCAGCGGCCACCGGCACGCGCCGCGGCGCGCCGCCGGCTGCCGCGCCGCGCCTCGGCCTGATCGTCGACGCCTACTCGACCGGCGCCGCGCTCGCCCCGCGCTTCCACGAGGCCGGCGTCGAGACGATCCACGTCCAGAGCCGGCCCGACCCGCCGCCGTTCTATGCGCGCTCGTTCCGCCGCGACGACTTCATCGACAACGTCGTCCACGAGGAGGACCTCGACGCGACGCTCGCCGCGCTCGCGCCCCAGCCGATCGACTTCGTCGTCGTGGGCGCCGAGATCGGCGTCCCGCTGGCCGACGCGCTCGCCGAGCGCCTCGGCCTCCCCGGCAACGGCACCGCGCTCTCCCACGCGCGGCGCGACAAGCACGCGATGGCCGAGGCCGTCCGCGCCGCCGGGCTCGACGCGGTCCGGCAACTGCGCACCGGCAGCGCCGAGGAGGCGATCGCGTGGGCGGCGGCGCGCGCCGACTGGCCGGTCGTCGTCAAGCCGCTCGACAGCGCCGGCACCGAGGGCGTCACGTTCTGCGACACGGCCGAGGAGATCGCGGCCGCGTTCGCCGCCGGCATCGGGCGCCCCAACGCGCTCGGCGGCGCCAACGCGGAGCTGCTCGTGCAGGAGGAGCTGCGCGGCACGCAGCTCTTCACCGACTCGATCTCCTGGGACGGCGTCCATCACGTCTCCGAGACGTGGCGCTCGCGCAAGCAGCTCGTGCACGGGACCTGCGAGATGTACGACTACGAGGATCTGCTGGAGCCGCGCGGGCCCGAGCAGGACGCGGTCGCCGCCTACGTGCGCGGCGTGCTCGACGCGCTCGGGATCCGCTATGGCTCCGCCCACACGGAGCTGGTGCTGACGCAGCGCGGGCCGGTCCTGATCGAGTGCGGCGCGCGCATGCAGGGCACGATCCTCGACCGCGTCGTCGACCGCTGCACGCCGAGCCACGTGACCGTCACGGTCGACGCCTACCTCGACCCCGCGTCGGTCGCGCGGCGCGCCGCCGAGCCGCAGCCGCTGCGCGAGCGGGCGCGCGTCGTCACGCTCATCTCGCAACACGAAGGCCGCATCGCGGCCGTGCGCCACGACGAGCTGGAGAAGCTGCCGTCCTATGCCGGCGCGGTCGCGCTGCTGGCGCCCGGCGACCGCATCGCGCGCACGTTCGACCTCTTCACCTCGCCCGGCACCGTCTACCTCGTCGCGCCCGACGAGACGCGCCTCGCCGAGGACTACGCGCGCCTGCGCCAGCTCGAGGAGACGGGCCGCCTGTTCGACGTCGAGGAGGAGCTGGCTCAGGCGTAGGCGAGCGCCGTCGGGACGGACGCCAGCTGCGTGCGCAGCGCCCGCACGACGCGCGCCGCCCCGCTGTCGCCCTCCCAGTCGTGGCGGTCGAGGAAGCGGTAGACGGTCGCCGCATCGGGCGCGGTGACGACCTCCGCCACCAGCTCCTTCGCGAGCGCGTCCATCCCCTCGATCAGCCGCTCGGTCGACCAGTGCACGACCGCGTCGTCGTCGATCTGGATGTAGCCGCCCTGCTCGAGGAAGCTCAGCTCGACGAACGCCGCGCCGGCGTCGCCCCACAGCCACGGGCCGCGGCGCAGGTAGTGCAGCAGCTCGCCCATGAATATCGCCGCGATGTCGTCCGCTGCGCCCGCCGGCAGCAGCTCCAGCCATTCCGGCGTGACCGCCATCAGCAGCCCGAAGACGTCCGATATCGCCTCCTGCAGCGCCATCCAACGCTCGTGCTCGACGTCGGGCGAGCCGGTCCGGCCCATCCCCGGCATCGTCACGCCGTGCGCGATGTCGTGGCCGCGCAGCCAGCTGAGCAGCAGCGGCGCGACGTCCACGCCCTCGCCAACCCGCGGGCCGTCGAGCAGCGCGTCCGCGAGCCCCTGCGAGATCTGCGTGAAGCGCAGGCGGTAGCCGTTGCGGAACAGGATCGTCTTCTTGTTCGGCGTGTCGCGGTCGGCGATCCCCTCGTCCTCGGGCAGGAAATAGGCGAAGTGCTTCGGGAACGTGTTCGCCTCGCCGCCGCAGGCGATCAGGTCGACGACCTGTATCGGGTAGACGCCGGCGACGCCGAGGTCGCTCAGGCCGAGCCGCCGCTCGACGGTCGCGAGCGCCTCGTCGGCGTGCGCGTCGATCGCCGCCATCAGCTCGTCGCTCGGCTCGTGGCGCGTCGCGACGACGACGCCGTGCAGCGGCACCTTCGACTTCTGGCGCCAGGTGCAGAGCGGCCCGCACAGCACCGTCAGCGGCTGCGGGCCGGCCTGTTCGGCCTCGCGCAGCGCGACCGCTTCGGGCGCTGTCCCGTTCGCGAGCGCGTCGGCGCGCAGCCGGATCAGCGCGCGCGTGGCGGGCGGCAGCGCGTCCGCCTCGGCGAGCCCGGTCAGCAGCTCGGCCGAGCTGTCGGCGAGCGTCTGGGACGCCTCCGCGGCGATCGGCGAGCCGTCGGTCGCCTGCAGGCTGCGCAGCGCGTCGCCGAGCTTGGCGAGCCGCAGCGCGGCCGGGACGACCCCGCGCAGCTCCTCGGGCACGGCCGGGTCGAGCGGTGCGTAGGCGACCGTGTGCGTGTCCCCCTCCGGCCACAGTATCGGTGCGCCGGTGTCCGTCGTCATCGAAGTTCCCCCTCTTCGCGTGTGTGTGCGTGGTACCGGTGCTGCTCGTGCGTGCGGCGACCGTGGCCAGGGGGAACGGGTCCCCTGTCTCAGGCCACGGGGCGCTCTCTTCGGTACCTGCGCGGCGCGCAGGGACGGGCGATGTCGATGCTCTGGACGGTCATGGGCATGAGGCGCTCGCGACGCTCCCCCGCGTCGCCTGAGCGCAGGCGTACGACGCGCCGATTGTAGCCGCGCCAGGTCGCCGGTGCAATCCTCGCGCCGGGGGGTTCGGTCACCTGCCCGGGCGGCCTGAGGTATCTTGGCCGGGCTCCGGTCCAATGGGGGAACGGTGACGTTGGGGGAGTCGGACACATGAGACGTTGGATTCTGGGCGCGGCGCTGGTCGCGCTGTTGGCGGGGGCGGCCGGATGCGGCGGTGGCGGCTCCTCGTCGTCGACGGTCGAACAGGAAGCGATCCCGAGCAACATCCAGGCGAGACTCGGGATCGAAGCGCAGCAGCAGCTGCGCGCGCGCTTCCACGACAGGGCGGTCGAAGTCACGGACGTCGCGTGCGAACGCCAGTACACCGGCGTCTCCATCTGCAGACTGAGAGTCGTCGACGGCCACAGACGCAGAGGCACCGTCCTGCTCGGCGTTCGCGTCAGCCAGAGAACGCATCAAGTGCAGATCGGCTTCGCCGGCGCGACGAACAGAGTGTGGCTCAGAATGCTGTCGAGCAGAGAAGCGTCGACCCAGGAAGCGCTGACGAGAAGAATCGAAGCCGCCCGCCGCAGAGCCGAAGAAGCGGCCGAACGCACCACCACCACGAGACAGAGAAAGTAGCCGCGACCGCGTGCCGCGCGGCGTCCGCCGCGCGGCGTAGGGTCGAGGCGATGCGCTTGATCGTCGCCCGCTGCGAGGTCCGCTACAGCGGGCGCCTCGACGCGCTGCTGCCCGAGGCGCTGCGGCTCGTCATGCTCAAGGCGGACGGCTCGGTCCTCGTGCACGCCGACCACGGCTCCTACAAGCCGAGCAACTGGATGACCCCGCCGGTCGCGATCGAGGAGTCCGAGGACCTGATCGTCGTGCGCAAGCACGCCGGCGGGATCGAGGACCGCCTCGAGATCCGCATCGCCGAGGTCGTCTCCGACGTCGAGCACGACATGGGGGAGGCGGCTGCGCTGGAGAAGGACGGCGTCGAGGCGCACCTGCAGGAGCTGCTGGCCGAGCAGCCGCGGTGGTGCGGCGAGGGCTTCCGGCTCGTACGGCGCGAGTGGCCGACCGACATCGGCCCGGTCGACCTGATGTGCCGCGACGAGGACGACGGCTGGATCGCCGTCGAGATCAAGCGCGTCGGCACGATCGACGCGGTCGAGCAGCTCACGCGCTACCTGGAGCGGATCCGCCGCGACCCGGCGATGGCGGACTGCCGCGGCGTGCTGGCCGCGCAGACGATCAAGCCGCAGGCGCGCGTGCTGGCCGAGAGCCGCGGGATCGCGTGCGCCGAGGTCGACCTGGCGGTGCTGCGCGGCGAGCGCGAGCCGGACCTGACGCTGTTCGCGTAGGCTGCGCTCCATGTCCGAGCCCGCCGTCCTCACCGAGCGCCGCGACGGCGTCCTGCTGATCACGCTCAACCGCCCCGACCAGCGCAACGCGATCAACGTCGACGTCGCCGAGGGCGTGTCGGCCGCTTTGGACGAGCTCGACGGCGCGCCGGAGCTGCGCGTCGGCGTGCTGACCGGCGCGGGCAAGGGCTTCTGCGCCGGCATGGACCTGAAGGCCTTCGTCGAGGGCAAGCGCCCGTGGGTCGGCGACCGCGGCTTCGCGGGGATCGTCCAGCGCCCGCCGGAGAAGCCGCTGATCGCGGCGATCGAGGGCTTCGCGGTCGCCGGCGGGCTCGAGGTCGCGCTGTCGTGCGACCTGCTCGTCGCCGCGCGCGGGACGAAGCTCGGGATCCCGGAGGCCAAGCGCGGGCTCGTCGCGGCGGCCGGCGCGCTGCTGAAGCTGCCGCGCCGGATCCCCTACCACCTCGCGATGGAGCTGGCGCTGACCGGCGAGCCGATCGACGCCGAGCGCGCGGCGCAGCTCGGGCTCGTCAACCGCATCGTCGAGCCGGGGCAGGCGGTCGACGCGGCGCTCGCCTTCGCCGCCGAGCTGGTCCAGAACGCGCCGCTCGCGCTGACCGTCTCCAAGCGGATCCTCGTCGAGCAGGCCGGCTGGTCACCGGACGAGATGTGGGAGCGCCAGGGCGAGCTGGCGCGCATCGCGCTCGAATCGGCCGACGCCCGCGAGGGCGCCACCGCGTTCGCCGAGAAGCGCCCGCCGGTGTGGCGGGGCGCGTAGCGCTCGGCGCGCTCCGCCCGAGCGGAGCGCGCAAACGCGCTCGGCGATCAGGGCAACCGCGCCGCCCGCATGTCCACCCGCGCCCCGCGGAACGGCACGCCCTCGGCCTCCAGCAGCGCGCGCTGGCGCGCGCCCTTCGGGAGTGAGCCGTCCGCGCGCACGATCCGGTGCCACGGCACCGTCGGGTCGTCGCACTCGGACAGCACCGCGCCTGCGACCCGCGGCGCCCCCGGCGACACATCGCCGTAGCTGCGCACGAAGCCCTCCGGTGTTGCGCGGATGCGCGCGAGAATCCGGGCGGCGCGGGTTATCGCTCGCCCGGGAGCTTCTGCGGGTACATCCCCACGGGCCGCGACAGGTCGAGCGCGGTGCGCACGATCCGCCGCTGCTCCTGCGCGTGGGCGGCCGGGTAGCCCTCGGCCGTCGAGGCGCGCTCGGGGCGGCCGATGTAGCCGAACTTCAGCTCGCGCGGGAGGATCTGCATCAGGCGCGGCGACATGTGGGCGCGCGCGCCCATGTTGCGCGGCTCCTCCTGCAGCCACACGACTTCGCCGAGGTTCGGGTAGGACCCGACCAGCTCGAGGATCTGCGACTGCGGGAACGGGTACAGCAGCTCGACGCGCCCGATCGCGACGCCGGGGTTGTCGGCGCGCAGCTCGTCGCCGGCGAGGTCGTAGTAGACCTTCCCCGTGCACAGGATCAGCCGCGTGACCTGCTCGTTCTCGACGCCCGGCTCGGCCAGCACGGGGTAGAACTGGCCGCCGGTCAACGCTCCGATCCGGTTCGTCGCCTGCGACAGGCGCAGCAGCGACTTCGGCGTCATCACGACGAGCGGGCGCTGCTTGGCGATCCGCGCCTGGCGGCGCAGCAGGTGGAAGTACTGCGCCGGCGTCGTCGGGTAGGCGACGCGGATGTTGCCCTCGGCGGCGAGCTGCAGGAAGCGCTCCAGGCGCGCGGAGGAGTGCTCGGGCCCGGAGCCCTCGTAGGCGTGCGGCAGCAGCAGCGTCAGGCGCGAGCTCTGGCCCCACTTCGCCAGCCCGGAGACGATGAACTGGTCGACGATCACCTGCGCGCCGTTGACGAAGTCGCCGAACTGCGCCTCCCACAGCACGAGCGTCTCGGGCCCCTCCTGCGAGTAGCCGTACTCGAAGCCGACCGCGGCGACCTCGGACAGCGGGCTGTTGTGCAGCTCCATCGGCGCCAGCGCGCCCGCGAGGTGCTGGATCGGCGAGTACTCCTGGCCCGTCTGCGCGTCGTGCAGCACGAGGTGGCGCTGGCTGAAGGTGCCGCGCTCGGCGTCCTGGCCGGTGAGGCGGATCGGCGTGCCCTCGGTCAGCAGCGAGGCGAACGCGAGCGACTCGGCGTGCGCCCAGGTGATCCCGCCCTCGTCGAGCGCGGCGCGGCGCTGCTCGACCAGCGGCTTGACGAGCTTCGGGTGGACTGTGAAGCCGTCGGGCACGCGCAGCAGCGCCTCGTTGAGCTCGCGCAGGCGCGCCGCCTCGACGGCGGTGGCGACGTCCGGCGAGGGGGTGCGGTCGAGCTCGTACTCGCCGGTGCGCTGCTCGACGTCGGCCGAGGACGAGAGGCGGGCTTTGAGCTGCTGATGGTCTTCGGTGAGGCGCTGCCAGATCGAGTCGTTGAGCTGGTCGACCTCGTCCTGCGTCACGGCGCCGGCCTCGACGAGCTGGCGCGCGTAGATCGCCGGCAGCGTCGGGTGCTTCTTGATCGCCGTGTACATCTCGGGCTGCGTGTAGGCGGGCTCGTCGGCCTCGTTGTGGCCGAAGCGCCGGTAGCCGATCAGGTCGATCACGACGTCGTGGCCGAACTCCTGGCGGTAGGCAAACGCGAGCCGCGCGGCGGCGACGCAGGCGTCCGCGTCGTCGGCGTTGACGTGGATGATCGGCACGTCGAAGCCCTTCGCGAGGTCCGACGCCCAGCGCGTCGAGCGCGCGTCGTCGGGGTCGGTCGTGAAGCCGACCTGGTTGTTCTGGATCAGGTGGATGGTGCCGCCGACGGTGTAGCCGTCGAGCGCCTGCAGGTTGAGCGTCTCGGCGACGACGCCCTGTGCGGGGAAGGCGGCGTCGCCGTGCAGCACGACCGGGAACGCCGCGTTCGTGTCCTGCACCGCGTGCGGGCCCTGGCGCGAGGTCTGCGCGGCACGCGTCGCGCCGGTCGCGACCGAGCCGACGAACTCGAGGTGGCTCGGATTCGACTCCAGGCGCACGATCAGCGATTCGCCGCCCGGCAGGGCGTGGGTGCCGCGCGCGCCGTGGTGGTACTTGACGTCGCCGGTGCCGCCCTGCGGGATCGACGTGATCACGTCGAGCGTCGAGACGCCCTCGAACTCGGCGAAGATCGAGCCGTAGGAGCGGCCGAGGTTGTGCGCCAGCACGTTGAGGCGCCCGCGGTGCGCCATCCCGATCACGACCTCGCGCGCGCTGCGCGAGCCGGCGAGGCGGATCAGCTCGTCGAGCATCGGGACCGTCATGTCGAGGCCCTCGATCGAGAACTGCTTCTGGCCGAGGTATGCCTTGTGCATGAAGCGCTCGAGCGCGTCGACCTCGATCAGGCGCTTGAGCAGCGCCTTGCGCTCTTCGCTCGTCAGCGGCGCGCGGAAGGACCCGGTCTCGATCTGCTCGCGCAGCCACATGCGCTGCCGGTGGCTGGAGATGTGCTCGATCTCGTAGGCGATCGTGCCGGTGTACGTCTCGCGCAGGTGCGGCAGCGCGTCGGCGAACGTCGCGCCCGGCACGCCCATCCGCAGGATCCGCGCAGGGATCTGCGCCATCAGCTCGGGCGTGAGGCCGAGCGGCTCGGGGTCGAGCGCAGGGTCGCCGACCGGCTCGGCGCCGAGCGGGTCGAGCCTGGCCGCGAGATGGCCGTGCGTGCGGTAGGCCTTCAGCAGCGAGACGGCAGCCTGCACGGCCTGCAGCAGCTCCTCGCTGGGAGCCTCGCCGGCGGCCGGCGCGGGGGCGGTCTCGGCGCGCGCCGCGGCCGCCTGCGCGGCGGGCGCGGGCGGGGCCGGGAGCGCCGGCAGCGTGAGGCCGAGGTCGGCGAAGACGCCCTCGTAGAACGCCTCCTCGCCCTGAAGGAGGGCCTCGATGCGCTGCAGGAAGCGGCCCGACTCCGCACCCTGGATGATGCGATGGTCGTACGTCGACGTCATCGTCATCACCTTCTCGGCGCCGATCATCTCGCCGATCGCGCCGAGCCCGACCGGATAGGCGATCGAGCCGGTCGCGACGATCGTGCCCTGACCGGTCATCAGCCGCGGGACGGAGGCGACGGTGCCGATCCCGCCCGGGTTCGTGAGACTGATGTTCGCGCCGCTCAGGTCGTCCGCGGTGAGCGTGTTCGTGCGCGCCTTCTCGACGAGCGCGTCGTAGGCGGCGAGGAAGCCTCCGAAGTCGAGCGCGTCGGCGCCGCGGATGACCGGCACCATCAGCGTGCGCGAGCCGTCCTTCTTCTCGACGTCGACCGCGAGCCCGAGGTGCACGGCGCCGTCGTCGACGCGGTGGGGCTTGCCGTCGAGCTCGGCGAAGTGATGGGTCATCACCGGCAGCGCGTGCGCCGCCTTCGCGATCGCGTAGGCGATCAGGTGCGTGAACGAGACGCGCCGCCCGGCGTCCTTGAGCTGCCGGCGGCGCGCGTCGAGGACGGTGACCGTCAGCGTGCGGAACGAGGTCGCGGTCGGGATCGCGCGGCTCTCGTCCATGTACTTCGCGAGCATCGCCGCGCCGCCCTTGAGCTGCTGGGCGCCGGCCGGCCGTGCGGCGGGCTTCGCGGGCGCCGCGGTCGCGCCGCCGTCGGCGACGGCGAGCACGTCGTCCTTGACGATCCGCCCGCCGCGCGCGCTGCCCTGGACCTGGTCGAGCGAGACGCCGTGGACGGACGCGGCGCGGCGCGCGACCGGCGAGGCGTTGGCGCCGTCGGCGGGCGGGGTGGCCGGCTCGGCGGCCTGCGCGCCGGCCTGTGGCTCGCTCGCGGCGTCGGCGCCGGTCGCCTCCGCCGTCCCGGCGCGGTCGGGCGCGGTGGCGCTCGCGCCGTTGCCCCCGGCCGTCGCCGCGGGCGCGGCGCCGTTGCCGTTCGGCGCGATCTCCGCGAGCACGTCGCCGACGGAGACCGTGTCCCCCTCGGCGGCGAGGATCTTGACGACCGTGCCCGCGGCAGGGGCGGGCACCTCGGCGTCGACCTTGTCGGTCGAGATCTCGACCAGCGTCTCGTCGGCGTCGATCGTGTCGCCCTCGGCCTTGTGCCACTCGAGCACGGTGCCCTCCGACACCGACTCGCCCATCTGTGGCATCACGACCCGAATCGTGGTGTCGACCGACATGCTGTCACCTGACAATAGCGAGTCGCGGGGGTGAATCACGTCCCGGTGACCGGGCGCATCCGCCGCTCCTCGACGACGAAGCCGACGGTCCCGGCGAACGGCCCGATCCCGCCGACGACGGCGACCGTGACGGCGAGCCAGAAGGGGATCGTGCCGCGCCGGGCCGCGACGATCACGAAGCACGACATCGCGATCCACAGCAGCCCGTGCGCCCAGCCGAAGACCATCGTCTCGGGCCCGAATCCGGGCGCGAGCCAGAAGAACAGCAGCAGCGCGTAGACGGTCGAGTGCACGAACGAGGTCGTGCGCAGGAAGCCGAACGTCGGGAAGCCGCGCATCACGCCAGCAGCGTCGCCATCCGCCGCACGATCTCGTCGGCCTCGGCCGGCCAGCGGTCGATCTCGGCCGGCCACCAGGCGTGCGCGTCGTGCTCGTCGTCGCGCGTCACCTGCGCGCCGGGCGCCAGCCACGCGAGCCCGACGACGAACACGAGCCCGTTGGGCGTCTCGGCGAGCGCCTCGACGCTGAGCCGCTCGGGCTCGACCGACCACTCCTCGCGCAGCTCGCGCACGAGCGTGTGCGCCGGCTGCTCGCCGACCTCGACCGAGCCGGCCGCGCCGAGCGTCCAGCGCCCGGTCCAGGAGGCGAGCCACGGCGCGCGGCGCCCGGCCAGCCAGCGGCCCTCGGCGTCGCGCACGACGCACAGCACCGACAGGCTGCGGGCGCCGCCGTTGCCGGTCAGCCGCAGCGCCCAGCGCGCCGGCTGCAGCTCGAGGTGGAGGCCGCCGTCGCGCCGCTCGAAGCCGGCGAGGCGGCCGGCGAGCCCGTCGTGGCTCGGCGAGCCGCGCTCGCGCAGCGCCGCCAGCGCAGCGTCGGCTGCCGCCGTGTCGGCCGGGTCGGGCTCGAACTCGCGCTCCTGCCACGCGGCCGTGACCCGCTCGGGCGCCCACGGGCCGCGGGCGAGCAGGAGGCCTTGCGTGGGGGACTCGGATGCCACCCCCGACAGGCTATCGCCGGTCTGGCGGCGCCGGACCACGCCAGGCGGCGTCCTCGCCGGCTCGCGTACGAAGTACGCCGCGCCGGACTGCGTCCTTGCCTGGCGCGCCCCGGCATCCGCCAGGCTCATACACTCGCGCGCGAGATGCCGATGCGCGTGCGCAACCACTGGGGCTGGGGCTGGGAGGACGAGCGGCCCGCGCGCGACGAGGTGCGCGCGGCGGCCGGCGGGCTGGCGCAGCACCTCGGCTTCGGGTCGGCGGAGCCGGAGGAGCCGGTCGCGCTGGAGGCGATCGAGCTGCCGGCGCCGCGCCTCGCCGTCCCGGCCGCGCTCAGGGCCTTCTGCTCCGACGACCGCGGCGAGCGCGTGCGCCACGCCTACGGCCGCGCGTACCGCGACCTCGTGCGCGGCTTCCGGGGGCGGATCGACCATCCGCCCGATCTCGTCGCGCGCCCGCGCGACGAGCGCGAGGTCGCGGCGGTGCTCGAGTGGGCGGCGGGCGCGAACGCCGCGGTGATCCCGTTCGGCGGCGGCACGAGCGTCGTCGGCGGCGTCGAGCCGCGCGTGGGACCCCGCTTCGACGGCGCCGTCACGCTCGACCTCGGCGCGCTGGACCGCGTGCTGGAGGTCGACGCGGTCTCGCAGGCGGCGCGCGTCCAGGCCGGCGCGCTCGGCCCCGCGCTGGAGTCCCAGCTGGCCGGGCACGGCCTGACGCTGCGCCACTTCCCCCAGTCGTTCCAGCTCTCCACGCTCGGCGGCTGGATCGCGACGCGCGCCGGCGGCCACTTCGCGACCGGCCCGACGCACGTGGACGACCTCGTCGAGTCCGTGCGTGCGATCACGCCCAAGGGCGCGTGGGAGTCGCGGCGGCTGCCGGGCTCCGGCGCCGGCCCGAGCCCCGACCGGCTACTGCTCGGCTCGGAGGGCACCCTCGGCGTCATCACCGAGGCGTGGGTGCGCGTGCGCCCGCGCCCGGCGCAGCGCGCCGGCCGCGCCGTGCGCTTCGCCGACTTCGCGACCGGCGCGCAGGCGGTGCGCGCGCTCGCGCAGTCGGGCCTGCAGCCGGCCAACTGCCGCCTCGTCGACGCGCGCGAGGCGGCGCTGACGCTCGCCGGCGACGGCTCGGCCGCGCTGCTCGTGCTCGGCTTCGAGTCGGCGCAGCTGCCGGTCGCCGAGCGGATGGCGCAGGCGCTGGCGATCTGCGCCGAGCACGGCGGCAGCTGGAGCGAGCAGGCCGAGGGCGCGCGCGGCGGCGCGGCGGGCAGCTGGCGTGAGGCGTTCCTGCGCGCGCCGTACGTGCGCGACACGTTCGTCGCGATGGGCGTGCTGTCGGAGACGTTCGAGACGGCGATCACCTGGGAGCGCCTCGACGCCTTCCGCGAGACCGTGATGGACGCGACGCGCGCAGCCGTGCGCGAGGCCTGCGGGGCGGAGGGGATCGTCACCGTCCGCATCACGCACGCCTACCCCGACGGTGCGGCGCCCTACTTCACCGTGCTGGCGCCGGTGCGGCGCGGCGAGGAGCTCGAGCAGTGGGACGCGATCAAGCGCGTGGCGGGGGACGCGGTGCTCGCCGGCGGCGGCACGATCACCCACCACCACGCGGTCGGGCGCGACCACCGGCCGTGGTACGACGAGCAGCGCCCGGAGCCGTTCGCGGCCGCGCTGCGCGGCGCGAAGGCGGCCGTCGACCCCGCGGGGATCCTCAACCCGGGGGTACTGTTCGGGCCGTGACCGCGCCTGCCGCCGCCCCGAGCTCCTCGACCGTGTCGGGCGTCGGCCCGGCGCGTTCCGGCGTGGCTCCGTCGCCGGTCGCGCGCGCCGCGGCCGCGGCGCCGAGCGCGGGCGCCGCCGCGCCGGACGGCGGCGCGCGGCACCAAACGATCGCCGTCCTCGGCCCCGGTGGCGTCGGCGGCTTCCTCGCCGCCGTGCTCGCGCGCGCGGGCGAGCGCGTGACGGTCGTCGCGCGCGACCAGACCGCCGCGACGATCGCGCGCGACGGGATCGCCGTGCGCAGCGTCCTGGCGGGCGACTTCACGGCGCGCCCGGCAGCCGCGACCGCGCGCCTGACCGAGCCGGTCGACGTGCTGTTCGTCGCGACGAAGGCGGCCGGGCTCGACGCCGCGCTGGAGCGGGTCGAGGCCCGGCCAGGCCTCGTCGTGCCGCTGCTCAACGGCCTCGACCACGTCGCGCGGCTGCGCGAGCGCTTCGGCGCGCGCGCCGTCGTCGGGACGATCCGGATCGAGGCCGACCGCCCGGAGCCGGGCCGCGTCGTGCACACGAGCCGCTTCCTGCTCGTCGAGCTGGCGAGCGACGACCCGGCGCTGCGCCCGCGGCTGGAGGAGCTCGCCGCGCTGCTGGAGCGCGCGCAGGTGCCGGCGCGCGTCGCGCCGAGCGAGGCGCAGGCGCTGTGGGGCAAGCTCGTGCGCCTCAACGCGCTCGCGTGCGCGACGGCCGGCTACGACGCGACGCTCGGCGAGATCCGCGCCGAGCCCGAGCACGCCGCGTCGCTCGACGCATGCGTGGTGGAGGGCGCGGCGGTCGCGGCCGCCGAAGGCGCCGACATCGACCCTGACGTCGTGCGCGGCGAGCTCGCGCGCGTGCACGACGACTTCGTCAGCTCGATGCAGCGCGACCTCGTCGCCGGCCGCGAGCCCGAGCTGGACGCGATCCCCGGCGCCGTGCTGCGCGCCGGCGCCCGCCACGGGATCGCCTGCCCGGCGATCGCCGCGTTCGCCGCGCGCGTCGCCGAGCGTGCCGGCATGCCGGCGCCGGTCACGCTCGCGGGCTGAGCGCGCCCCGCTTCCGCCGGCGGCCGGCCAGCCGCCGCGCGAGTCGCGCGACTACTCCCGCTCGCCGAGCGCGCCGGCGGCGATCGTCGCGCGCAGCCGCGCCGCGGCCTGCCGGCCGGCGCGCGACTATTCCCGCTCGCCGAGCGCGCCGGCGGCGATCGCGGCGCGCGCCTCGCGCAGCCACGCCAGCTCCGCCCGCAGGCGCCTGAGCGCGCCGCTCGCCACGAGCGGGTGGACGCTGGGCGCGTCGCCGCGCTCGCAGCGGGCGAGCAACTCGCGGCACGCCCGCTCCTGCGTGGCCAGCTGCGCCAGCAGCGCGTCGCGGTCGCCGGGGCGCGCGAACGCGATCCGCAGCTGCAGCTCGGAGCGGATCGGCTCCGGCGGCGCGTCGGTCGCGCCCAGCCACGCGTCGAGCGCCTCGGCGCCCGCGTCCGTCGCGCTGTAGACGACGCGCGTCGTGCGCCGCGTGCCGCGCTGGCGCGTCGCACCGGCGACCAGGCCCGCGCGCTCGAGCTGGTCGATCGCCGGATAGACGGCGCTCGGGTTCAGGCGCCAGGCCGGTCCGACGCGCTCGTCGAGCCGGTGCGCGATGTCGTAGCCGTAGCCACGGCGCTCGACCACGAGCGCGAGGACGGCGTGCTTGAGCGACATCGCGCGACCGTAGTCGAGGCCGCGCAGGGCTGTCGCAGACCACACCGCCTTTATGGGAAACGCCAGTCGCCTATGTGGCAGGTGTGACACACGTATTCAGGTTTGAACGTTTGGGCATAGCCTTGACCCTGCGCGCCGCTGCGCCAAGGATGCGACGCGATGACAGCGTCGCGTTCCATCCCCTGCCCACCCCCAACTCGGCGGCCGTCCTTCCCCCGGCGCCCGTCGAGTCATTCCGTGCGCGCCCCCATCCCGGCGTACGGAGCTGCTGGCCTGGCCGCGCCTTTGGCGTCGGCCGACCGTTGCTAGCTACGGACTGGGGATTTCAATGCGAGCTGGACCGCGGCCCTGGCGGGGCATCGCTCCGCCAGGGCCGCTCATCGCTCGCCGGCCTGAGCCCACGATCGGAAGCGATGGCGCCGGCTGAGCCGCGTCGCCTTCGCGGAGGCGACGTCGTCGACGCACGCGTCGTCAAGGCGCTCGCGCACCCCACGCGCGTGCGCATCCTGCGGATCCTGCGCGACCGCGAGCTTGCGAGCCCGGTCGAGCTCGCCGGCGAGCTGGAGATCCCGCTCGGCACCGTCGGCTACCACGTCCGCCGCCTCGAGCTGCTCGGCTTCATCGAGCTGGCCAAGCGCACGCAGCGGCGCGGCGCCGTCGAGCATCACTACCGCGCGCGGACCGCGCTCGACCTGCCGTCCGAGCCCGGCCGCCAGGCCGCGCGCGCCGCATACGGCCGGCAGGCCACGGCGGCGCTCGCCGCCGTCGAGGAGGCGGGCGGCGCGCTCGCGTGCGGCGGGTTCGACGGCGCCGTCGCGCTCGCCGAGCTGCGCAGCCTGACGCTCGACGGGCACGGCTGCGCGCGCCTGGAGGCCGAAGCGCGCGGCTGGCAGGTCGCGGTCGAGCGGATCGAGCGCGCGAGCGCGCGCCGCGTCGCGTCCGGCGGGCGGACCGCCGCGCTGTCGGCCTGCACGCTGCTCGCATTGCGCTTCCCGGTGCCGGAAGACGACGGCGTCAGCTGATCGAAGCTACTAGATGGAGCGGCGCGCGAGGTCCCCGCCGACGCGCTCGCCGCCGACCGTCGTCGTCGCGACCGCCTCGACGACGTCCTCCTCGACCGCCTCGCGTCCCTCGTCGTGCTGGCCGTCGCACAACACGCGGAAGTTGCCGGTCACGCCGCCGTCGGCGTGGATCGTGATGCCGGGCAGGACCTCCTCGCCCTCCTCGAACCCGAGCCGCTCCATGTCGAAGTGCGCGAGCCCGATCCCGTAGGCGGTGTGCGTCGGGTTCTCGCGGTCGTGCGCGTTGAGCGCCTGCGCGAAGCGCTCGAGGTTCTTGGCGATCTTCGTCGTGTCCGCCATCGGCTCCGTTGCGCAGCGTAGCGCCGGCGGGCGGGCATGTCAGCCGGTCCGCGCGCGCTTCGGCCGCGCCGCGGGCCGCCCTACGAGCCGGCGTGCTCGATGATCTCGATGCGGTAGCCGTCGGGGTCGCGCACGAAGCACAGCCGCGAGCCGCCCTCGCGGATCGTGTAGGGCGGGCGCTCGGGCTCGATCCCCTGCTCGGCGAGGCGTGTGAGCGTGCCGTCGAGGTCGGGCGTCGAGATCGCGATGTGGCCGTAGCCGGTGCCGAGCTCGTACGGCTCGTCGCGGCCGATGTTGTACGTCAGCTCCAGGCGCGGCATCTCGCCGTCGCCCGGCATGTTCATGAAGACGTTGATCGCCTCGTCGCGGATCGGGATGCGGCCGCTCTCCTCGAACCCGAGCGCGTTGTAGAAGGCGACCGAGCGGTCGACGTCGAGGATGCGGTAGCAGGTGTGGATGAGCGGCATCGGCGGGCTCCAGGTCGAGGGGTCGGGCGTGCGGCGCGCCTCAGAAGATATGCCGTCCGCTGCGGCGCGCGGCGAACGGGTGCAGGTAGCGGTGCTGGAAGGCGGGCGTCAGCGGCGGGCCGAAGACCGGCGAGAGCGGGACGCCCCACAGGCCGCGCCACGCGTCCCATGACGCGGGCGCGCCGCTCGGCGTCGTCGGCATCAGCCGCACGCAACGCCTGCGGCAGGCGGCCGAGGCGTTGTCCACCCACGGGTCCCGGCCGCCGAAGTTGCCCTCCGGCAGCAGCCCGTCGGTCGTGCGGCACAGGAAGCTGCAGCGGCGCGGGTAGGCGGCATGGTCGCCGCGCGAGACGTAGACCCGCACGTGGTCGCCGGCGAGCGACGGCACGCCCGCGTCGTAGCGCCAGACGTCGCTGTGGGCCGCGAAGCCGACGCTCAGGACCCGCCGGCCGCGGCGGTCGACGATCACCGTCACGCCCTCCCAGTCGCCCTCGTGCAGGTCGATCGCGAACGCGTTGTAGCGCAGGAACCACCAGTAGTCGATCGCGATCCGCGCGCCGGCGCGCACGACGTGCGCGTAGATCAGCGAGCGGCCGCCGAGGTCGCAGTCCCAGATCCGCGGCAGCGACTTCGGGCACGTCGCTACGTCCGGCGCGCGCGCGTCGGAGCCGCTCAGGCGCGTGCCGCGCAGGTCGAGGTAGGCGACCGCGGGCGCCAGCTGCGCGACGCTCGTGAACGGGACGCACGCCGGCGCGGGCGTGCCCGGCGGGGCCGGCGGTGCGAGCGGCGAGGCGCCCGCCGGGCAGGCTGCATGGCCCGGCTCGGCGAGGAAGCGGTCGACGTCGAGCGGCCGCCAGCGCTCGTGCGCGTCGAAGTAGAGCAACGGCCGGAAGCGCAGCGCGAGCGCGAGGTCGGGGGGAGCGGCCGAGCTTGCCGGGCGCGGTGCCGCCCGCGCAGCGGCGGTCGCGCCCGTGCCGGCGCCGGCGAGCGCGATCGCCGCGCACGCGGCGGCGCTCACCGCCCGCCGCATCGCCGCTCGCGCCGTCGTGCACGTCATCGCGCCGATGATCGCACGCCCGGCCGGGCGCGCCGCGCGGCGCGCGACCGCGCAGTCACGCCGGTAACCTCGCGCGCATGATCATCGAACGCTCCATGGCCGACGGCTGGCTCTCCAACACGTACCTCGTCGCCGACGAGCCGGGCGGCGTCGCCGTCCTGATCGACGCCGGCGGCCCCGTCGAGCCGCTGCTCGACGCGCTCGAGCGCGACGACCTCACGCTCACGCACGTCCTGCTGACGCACCACCACCACGACCACGTCGCCGCGCTCGACGCGGTGCTCGCGCGCCATCCCGGCACGCCGGTGCTGATCCACCAGCTCGAGCGCGAGCTGGTCCCGGCGGCGACCGGCGAGCTGGTGCCCGGCGAGCCGGTCCTTGCCGGCGGCCTGCGGATCGACCCGCTGCACACGCCCGGCCACACCGCCGGCATGTGCTCGCTGCTCGTGCGCCACGGCGTCGAGCAGGCGCTGTTCACCGGCGACACGCTCTTCAAGGGCTCGGTCGGCGGCGTGCGCGCGCCCGGCCACACGACCTACGACGACCTCAAGTCCTCGATCATGGACAAGCTGCTCGCGCTGCCGCCGAACACGCCGATCCATCCCGGCCACACCGATCCGACGACGGTCGGCGACGAGCTGGAGACCAATCGCTTCGTGCGCATCTGGCGCGGCCTCGACGACGAGGGCGCCGAGTCCTGCACCGCGCTCGGCGAGCCGGCGACGCTGATCCTGCTCGGCGACGACTACGACGGCGGCCACAAGGCGTGGGTGCGCTGGCCCGACGGCTCGGACGACATCGTGCCGGGCTCGCAGGTCACGACCGCGTAGCGCGCAGGACCGCCTCGCCGGCCTAGGATCTACTGGCGATGGCACGCGACAAGATCCCGACCTCGCGCGTGCGCCGCACCGCGAAGATCGGCGGGCTCGCGGCCGGCCAGGCGGTGCGTCAGGCCGGCACCCGCGCGGCGAACGTGACGCGCTCCGACGACGAGGCGCGCGCGGCGCTCGAGCGCCGCCACCTCGAGGCGGCCGAGCAGATCGTCGCGGCGCTGGGGACGATGAAGGGCGCCGCGATGAAGCTCGGCCAGGTGCTCTCGTTCCTCGACGTCGGGCTCGTGCCCGAGGAGCACCGCGAGGAGTTCCAGGCCAAGCTCGCGGCGCTGCGCGACGCCGCCCCGAAGGTCTCCTTCAAGGACATGCGCAAGGTGATCGAGGAGGAGCTCGACGACGAGCTGGGCGAGCTGTTCGCCGACTTCGACGAGGAGCCGATCGCGGCCGCCTCGATCGGGCAGGTCTACCGCGCGACGCTGCACGACGGGCGCGCGGTCGCGGTCAAGGTCCAGTACCCGGGCGTCGCCGCCGCCGTGCGCGCCGACATGCAGAACCTCGGGCTGATCATGCGGCTCGTCAAGCGCCTCACGCCGGGGCTCGACGTCAAGGCCGTCACGCAGGAGATCCGCCTGCGGATCGACGAGGAGCTCGACTACGAGCTGGAGGCGCAGAACCAGCGCTCGCTCGCGCGGATCTTCCGCGGCCACCCGTTCATCCATGTGCCCGACGTCGTCACGCGGCTGTCGCGCGAGCGCGTGCTCGTGAGCGAGTTCGTCGAGGGGACCGGCTTCGAGGAGCTCAAGCACCGTCCGCAGGCCGACCGCGACCGGCTGGGGGAGATCGTCTTCCGCTTCTTCATGGGCTGCCTGTACCGCCACCACCAGTTCTCCGGCGACCCGCACCCGGGCAACTTCCTGCTGATGGCCGACGGGCGCGTCGCGTTCCTCGACTTCGGGCTGTTCAAGCGCATGGACGCCGCGGACGTCGAGCACGAGATCGCCGCGCAGCGCGCGACGACCGAGGGCGACGCGCGGGCGGTCCACGAGCTGCTCGCGCGCCTCGGCTTCCTGCCCGAGCCGGACAAGGTCGATCCCGAGGTCCTGATGTCCTACATCCGCGACTCGATCGGGTGGTACACGATCGATCGCGAGGTCCAGATCACGTCCGAGTTCGCGACGCATGTGCTGATCGAGTCCTCCGACCCGCGCTCGAGCCACTTCCGCGAGATGCGCCATCAGGACATCCGCCCCGAGCACCTGTTCGGCCGGCGGATGGAGATGCTGACGCTCGCGGTCCTCGGCCAGCTGCGCGCCACCGCCAACTGGCACCGGATCGCGCGCGAGTGGATGTACGGCGACCCGGCCGTCACGGAGCTGGGCCGGCTCGAGGAGGGGTTCTACGGCCGTGTCGCGGCGTGAGCGGCGCGTCGCGATCCTGCAGCTGCTGGCGCTGGCGGCCGGCGTCGGCGCGGCGTTCGCCGTCGTCGCCGTCTCGGGCGGGCTGTCGTCGGGTCGTGTGCGCCATGCCGTGCAGGGCTGGGGCTGGCTGGCGCCGCTCGTCTACGTCGCGATCTCGGCGCCGCTGACGGTCGCCTGCTTCCCCGGCCCGGTGCTGGCGGCCGCGAGCGGGGTGCTGTTCGGCGCCGCGCTCGGGACGCCGACGGCGATCGTCGCGGCGACGGTCGGGGCGTGCGCGGCCTTCGTCGTCTCGCGGCGCTTCGGCGCGGCGCCGGTCGAGCGGCTGTCGGCCGGGCGCGCGGAGGCGATCCACGCCTGGATCGAGCGTCGCGGCTTCGTCGCCGTGCTGTGCGTGCGGCTGCTGCCGGGGCTGCCGTTCACGCTCGTCAACTACGCCGCCGGGGTGACGCGCGTGTCGCTGGGGGCGTTCGCGCTGGGGACCGCGCTGGGTGGCGCGCCGCGCGCGTTCGCCTACGCCGCGCTCGGCGGCAGCCTCGACGACCTCACCTCGCCGGCCGCGATCGCCGGCTGGGCGGTGCTGGGGATCGTGGGCGTGGCCGGGCTGGCGATGGCGGCGCGCGACGTGCGGGCGGCGCGGCGCGCGGGCGACGGCCCGGTCGATCGCTAGGCGGTGTGGATCTGGAACAGCGAGGTCGTCCCCGGGCGGCCGCTCGGCAGCCCGGCCGTGATCCCGACGCGGTCGCCCTGCTTGACCCAGCCCAGCTCCACCGCGCGCGCGGCCGCGTCGCGGATCAGCTCCTCGGTGATCTCGTGGCGGCGCATCGAGCCGGCCTCGACGCCCCACATCAGCCCGCACCGCCGGACCGTCTCCTTGCCCGGCGAGAGCGCGTAGATCGGCACGTTCGGGCGGTGCGCGGAGATCAGCCGCGCCGAGCGGCCCGACAGCGTCGGCACGATCAACGCGGCCAGCTCGAGCTCGCGCGCGGCGTCGCACGCGTTGTGCGCGAGCGTGTAGGCGGGGTCGCGCCCGTCGCGGCGCACGCGCTCCTCGTTCCAGCGCTCGTAGGGAAGCTCGCGCTCGGTGCGGATCGCGATCGTCGCCATCATCTCGACCGCGCCGACCGGGTGGGCGCCGACGGCCGTCTCCTGCGAGAGCATCAGCGCGTCGGTGCCGTCGAGGATCGCGTTGGCGACGTCGGTCACCTCGGCCCGCGTCGGGCGCGACGAGGTGACCATCGAGTCGAGCATCTGCGTGGCCGTGATCGCGGGGCGCGCGAGCTGGCCGGCGAGCGCGAGCAGGCGCTTCTGGGTGACGGGGACGTCCTCGATCGGCAGCTCGATCCCGAGGTCGCCGCGCGCGACCATCACGCAGTCGGCGGCGCGGATGATCTCCTCGGCGTTGTCGACCGCCTGCGGCTTCTCGATCTTCGCGATCAGTGGCGTGCGCGTGTGCTCGCGCACCTCGCGCACGTCCTGCGCTTCGCGCACGAACGACAGCGCGATCATGTCGACGCCGATCTTCTCGCCGAAGCGCAGCAGCTCCAAATCCTCGTGCGGCACCGACGGCAGGCCGCGCGTCGAGCCGGGGATGTTGAGGCCCTGGCGCGACGCGAGCGCGCCGCCGATCTCCACGTTCGTGACGACCTCGGGCTCGCGGACCGCCTGCACGCGCAGGCGGATGCGGCCGTCGGCGAGGTAGATCACGTCGTTGGGCTCGACCGCGTCGGGCAGCCCCGCCCAGCCGACCGACAGGCGCTCCTCGTCGCCCGGCTCGTCGCTGCCGCAGTGCAGCGTCAGCTGGTCGCCGGGGCGCAGGTCGATCAGGTCCTCGCGCAGCGGGCCGATGCGCAGCTTCGGGCCGGGCAGGTCCTGCAGGATCGCGACCTGGCGCCCGGCGCGCCCGGCCGCGTCGCGCACGAGCCGCACGTTCTCCTCGTGCTCGGCGCGCGAGCCGTGCGAGAAGTTCAGCCGCGCGACGTCCATCCCCGCCTCGACCATGCGCGCGAGCGTCTCGGGGTCGCGGCAGGCGGGGCCGATCGTGGCGACGATCTTCGTGCGACGCATACGCGCCACGGTAGCGCGGGAGCCCGCCGGCTCGATGTCCGTTCCTGTGAACGCCCCCCGCCGGGAGGGATCAGTCCGCCCACTCGACGACGAGCGGCGCGTGGTCGGACGGCTTGGGGCCCTTGCGATAGTCGCGCTCGATTCCGCAGCGCGTGAGCGCCTGCGCGATCGGTCGGCTCACGAGCGCGAGGTCGATTCGCAGCCCGAGGCCCTTGTGGAAGTGGCCGGCGCGGTAGTCCCACCAGGTGAACTGCTGGTCGTCCGGGTGCAGGGTGCGGAAGGCGTCACTGAGGTCCCCGGCGTGCCGGATCGCTTCGAGCGCCGCGCGCTCGGGCGGCGTGACGTGCGTCTCGGTCGCGAACGCCACCGGGTCGTAGACGTCGAGGTCGGCGGGCGCGACGTTCATGTCGCCGGCGACGATGAGCGGCGCGCCTTGCGCGTGCAGCTGGCGGACCCGCTCCGCCGCCGCGGCGAGGAAGTCGAGCTTGCCGGCGTACCACTCGCTGCCGACCACGCGGCCGTTGGGGACATAGGTGGAGACGATCCGCGTCCCTGCGACGGTCGCCTCGACCCAGCGCGCCTCGTCCTCCGCGGGCTCGCCCGGCAGGCCGGCCGCCGGCTGCTCCAGCGCGAGCGGCTCGCGCGCGAGCAGCGCCACGCCCGCCCAGCGCCCGCCGCTGTGGTCGACCGCCCTGTAGCCCGCTTGGGCGAGCGCCGCGTGCGGGAACGCATCCGCCTCGCACTTCGTCTCCTGCAGGCACAGCACGTCCGGCGCATGCTGCTCGACGAATTCGAGCAGGCGCGGCAGCCGCATCTTGAGCGAGTTGACGTTCCAGGTCGTCAGGCGCACAACCGGCGGGAGGCTAGATGGTCGAATCGACGAGATCGTGGGTGCGAGGGGTGCGAAGTCGACGATCAGTACGCCGTACAGCGGGCGCGCGGGCGCGGGACCGCCTTGTAGGCGGTCCCGCCGCCGCGCGTCCAGAGGATCTGGTCGACCTGCTGGGCGGTCAGGTCGGGGCGCTCACGGCAGATCAGCTCGGCGGCGTGGACCGCGCCGGCGCGCAGTTCGACCTCCTCGGGGGAGCCGTGCTGCAGCAGCTCCGCGCGCTCGATGCGGGCGGTGAGCTGCGGGTCGAGGTCGAGGATCCCGTCGAGGCGCAGGACGTGCGGGACGAGGTTGTCGGCGAACAGCGTGAGGCGATGGAGGTCGGCGCCGAAGTCGGCCGCGCCGGCGAGGTGCAGGTCGGCGGCGGCGATCTGCGCGCGCTTGAGGAAGGGGACCGTGCGGCCGTCGTAGAGCGAGGCGTCGGCGAAGCAGTCCCAGCGCGCGAGCCGTTCGACGAGCGCGACGGCGGATGCGCGCGCTGGCGCCGCTGCGCCTGCGTCGCGGCCTGCCAGCGACTCGCCGGGCGTCGCCGGGGCAGCCGGCCGAGCGGTCTCGACGACCGCGGCGAAGCGCCCGCCGTGCTCGTCCGCGACGTGCGCGCCGAGGTCGTTCAGCGAGCGCGCGAGCAGCGCCATCAGCTCGTGCTCCGGGTCCTGCCCGAGCACGCCGGCGATCTCCGGCGCCCCGATCTCGCGCAGCTGTGCCGCGCTCCACGGCCCGCGCGCGTCGAACCGCTCGCGCAGCCCGAGCGCGATCGTGAAGTAGCCCGACCGCCCGTCGCGCTTGCGCAGCGTCGGGAACCAGCCCGAACCGAAGTTGACCGCGTCGAGCGTCAGGAAGAACGCCGCCCGCCGCTCGGCGTCGCCGTCGAGCAGATGGACCGTCGGATCGAGCCCCGGCAGCTCCTCCGCACCCGGCAGCGCCGCCGCATACGCCGGGACCGCCTCGCCCACGATCCGCACCGACCGCGCCCGTCCCGCCACCCACGCGCACGCCTTCCGGATCTCGTCGACCAGCGCCATGCGAGGGATCGAATCACGCCGCCGCCCGCGCCTCGTGGTCCAGCAGCCAGCGCTTGACCGGCAGGCCGTAGCCGAAGCCGCCGAGCGCGCCGCCGGTGCGCAGGACGCGGTGGCAGGGGACGAACAGCGCGGCCGGGTTGCGCGCGCAGGCCGAGCCGGCGGCGCGCACCGCGTCGGGGCTGCCGCAGCGCGCCGCCAGCTGGGCGTAGGACTCCGGCGCGCCGGGCGGGATCTCGCGCAGCTGCTCCCACGCCCGCTCCAGGAACGGGCTCGCCGAGCAGGCGACGGGGATCGCGTCGATCGCCTCGACGTCGCCGGCGACGTAGTCGCGCACCGCCCGCGTGAACGGGCCGAGGTCGCGACGCGGCGTCAGCTCGGCGGGGCGCAGCGACGCGCCGATCAGCGCGCGCAGATGCTCGGGATCGTCGGTCCAACCGCTCGCGAGCACCGCTTCGTCGGAGGCGACGATCGTGAAGGGGCCGGGGGGAGTGGGGATCGTGGCGGTGTTCATCGGGTCGCTCCTGTCGTTCGGGATCGTGCGGGGGGTGCCGAGCCTGCCAGGCTCGCCCACAGGTGCTGCACGGCGTATGCCCGCCAGGGCCGCCAGCGCTCGCCGAGCGCCGCGGCGGACGCCGGGTCGCCCGGCTGGCCGGCGCGCTCGAGCGCGCGGCGCACGCCGAGGTCGGTCGCGGGGAAGGCGTCGGGATCGCCGAGCGCGCGCATCGCGATGTACTCCGCCGTCCACGGCCCGATCCCCGGCAGCGCGAGCAGTCGCGCGCGCGCCTCGTCGCGGTCGGCGCCGGGCTCGAGGTCCAGGTCGCCGGCGGCGATCGCCGCGCACAGGCCGACGAGCGCGCTCGCGCGGCTGCGCGTGAGACCGAGCGTGGCGGGGTTGGCGGCCGCGACGACGGCGGCGGCGGGGAAGGCGTGGGCGAGGACCTCGTCCCCCGCGTCGAGCGGCTCGCCGAGCGCCGCCGCCAGCCGCCCCGCGAGCGTGCGCGCGCCCGCGACCGAGACCTGCTGGCCGAGCACCGCGCGCACCGCCAGCTCGGCGCCGTCGACCGCGCCCGGCACGCGGCGGCCGGGGTCGCGCCGCACGCTGCCGCGCAGTAGCGGATCGGCGCCCAGCGCCTCGGCGACCGCGACCGGATCGGCGTCGAGGTCGAGCAGCCGCCGGCAGCGCTGCACCGCCGTGCCGAGGTCGCGCAGGTCGCCCAGCGCCAGCTCGCAGCGCACGTGATCGCCGTCCGCGGCGGGCGTCAGCGCCGCGACGCCGAGCCCGTGCGGGAGGCGCAGCACACGCCGGTAGGTCGCGCCGTCGAGGCGCTCGACGCCCGGCACCGCGCGCGCGCCGAGGAAGCCGAGCAGGCCGGCGGCGTCGAACGGCGCGCGGTAGCGCAGGCGCAGCGCGAGCGCTGTCAGCGCGGGCGCGCCGGCGCGGGCCGCGTCGTCACGGCGGGCCCCCTGCGGTGAGCCGCCCGCGATCGCGCCGTCGCGCCGTGCGCCGGCCGCTGCGCCGGATCCGGCGCGCGCCGTGGGCCCACGCCCGTTGCGCCCCGCCCCACGCCGCAGCTGCGTCGGCGTCGTCGCGAACACCTCGCGCACCGTCTCGTTGAACTGGCGGATGCTCGGGAACCCGGCGGCGAACGCGACGTCGGTGAACGGCAGCGCGGTCGTCTCGATCAGCAGCCGCGCGGTCTGCGCGCGCTGGGCGCGCGCGAGCGACAGCGGGCCGGCGCCCAGCTCGACCACCAGCTGCCGGTGCAGGTGGCGCTCGCTGTAGCCGAGCCGCGCCGCGAGCCCCGCGACCCCCTCGCGGTCGACGCACCCGTCGGCGATCAGCCGCATCGCGCGGCCGACCACGTCGGCGCGCACGTTCCACTCCGGCGAGCCCGGCGAGGCGTCGGGCCGGCAGCGCTTGCAGGCGCGGAAGCCGGCTCGCTGCGCCGCCGCCGCGCTGCGCAGGAAGCGCACGTTCTCGCGCTGCGGCGTCATCGCCGGGCAGCTCGGCCGGCAGTAGATCCCGGTCGACGTCACCGCCGTCACGAACCACCCGTCGAAGCGCGCGTCCTTGCTCGACACGGCTCGGTAGCACTGCTCGAAGTCCTCGATCACGCGACGCATGATCGCGCGCCCGGCCGCCGGCGACTAGTGGAAATCGGACGTCGACGTGTCGTGCGCGACGGCACCTGGTACGTTCGCACCGCATTCCAGGCGTCGAGCGAGCGCCCGGGCGGTGGACGGGCGCCGAGGGGAGATGGCATGAAGGCGCACGTACGGCTGTGGCCGGTGGCGATCGTCACGACGGCGGTGCTCAGCATGGCGGTCGCGACAGCGTCGGCCGGAAAGCTGCGCTTCACGGGCAGCACGTTCAGATGGGTCACGAACTCGAGCGGGATGACCTTCGGCGCCCTTGCGGTGAGCTGCCCGGTCACGCTCGAAGGATCTTTTCATTCATCGAGCTTCATCAAGAGAGAACAGCTACTACTCGGATACGTGACGAGAGGGATCTTGCCTGGCGCGTCGTGCACCGGAGGATCCGCGACGGTCCTAACCGAAACGCTTCCGTGGCACGTCACCTACGAACGGTTCACCGGGACGCTACCGGCCATAACCGAAATCGCCCTGCAGGTCCACGGAGCCGCGTTCAACATATCCGCGATGCAGATCACGTGCCTATATCAATCGACCGAAGCAAAGCCGTGGTCCGTCAAGCTCGAACGCGAAACCGGGATCGGGACGATCATGAGAGTGCTCTATCAGGCGCTCCCGAAGATCCCCAGAAAATCCGGATCCATACTCTGCGCGGAATCGTCCGAAATCAGCGGCACGGCGTCGATGACGCTCCTAGAATCGCTGACGAGCGTCATATTGTCGCTAATAGCCTGACGAACGCAGACGACTCAGCGAAACGCGCCGTCCTCCTGCACGACCACGCCGTCCGCGGTCAGCCGCCCGCCGCGGCGCAGGTCGCAGATCAGGTCCCAGTGGACGGCGCTTTCGTTGACGCCGCCCGTCTCCGGGTACGAACGGCCGAGCGCGAGGTGGACGGTGCCGCCGATCTTCTCGTCGAACAGGATCGCCCCGATCGGGCGGTCGATCCCGCGGTTGGTGCCGACGCCGACCTCGCCGAGGCGGCGTGCGCCCGGGTCGGTCGCGAGGATCCGCTCCAGGTACTCCTGGCCGCGTGCCGCCCGCGCCCCGGCGACCTCGCCGTCGCGGAACGTCAGCTGCACGTCCTCGACCTCGACCCCGGCTGGGCTCGACGGCACCGTGAAGCGGATCGCGCCGTTCGCGCTGGCCTCGTGCGGGCCCGTGAAGACCTCGCCGCTGGGCATGTTGCGCCGCCCGTCGGAGTTCACCCAGGAACGCCCCTCGACGCGCAGCGTCAGGTCGGTCCCGTCCGCCTCGATTCGCAGCTCGCGCGCGCTCGACAGGCGCTCGGCGAGCTCCGCCTGGAACGCGTGCAGCTCGCCCCACGCCGCCGCCGGGTCGAGCCGGTCGAGGAACAGCGCCCGCTTGACGAACGCCCCGAACGCCGCCTCGCCCATCCCCGCCTGCTGGGCGCCGGCCGGCGTCGGCCACAGCGTCGCGCACCAGCGCCTGGCCATCCGCAGCTCGGCCAGCCCGGATCGCGCCCGCGTCGCGCGCGCGATCCGCGCCGGGTCGGCATCCGCCAGCGCGCGCGTGTTCAGCGGCGCCTGGATCGACAGGAACGCGTCCACGCGCTCGGCCTCCGCGAGCGCGGCCGGCGCCACCGCGTCGAGCTGCGCGTCGCGCGCGTGCGCGTAGAAGTCCTCCTCGACCCCCGGCAGCTCGATGCGCAGCAGCGGCCACGCCTCGCGCTCCAGGAGCGCCCCGTGCAGCGCCCGCAGCAGCGGCGCCGCCAGGGTCGTCGAGCGCACGAGCACCTGCTGGCCGGCTCGCACCTCCAGGCAGTAGTCGCACAGCAGCGCGGCGAACGCGCGGGGGTCCGGGGCCGGCGGGCTCGCTGGCCCCGCCGGGCTCACGGCGCCTCCATCTCGGGGAACCAGTCCGCCAGGTGCTCGCGCAGCGCGTCGCGCACCCACGCGCGCTCGGCCGCCGAGGCCACCCGGTAGCGCGCGAGCAGGTCGCGCGGGCGCTCGCACGCCACCCCCGCGATCTCCCACCGCACCGCGAGGCGTTCGAACAGCAACTCGACCGCGCGCTGCCACGCGTCCTCCTGCGTCGCCGCCGGGCGTCCCTCGCCCGCGCGCGCCTGCGCGTACTCGCGCCGCGTCGCCGGCGACAGCACTCCGCGCAGCGTCAGGACCCCGCCCTCGGAATCCCGGTACGCGGCCGTCGGCACGTCGAGCGGCTCGACGCCCCGCTCCCGCTCGCGCTGTCGCCCGCGGCGGCCCACGCTACGTCGTCGCTGCGGCCTGCTCCAGCTGGCCCGCGACGTCGCCGCGCAGCGGCTCCGCGTGGCCGCACCAGGCGGCCTCCGGCGCCAGCGCCGCGAGCTTGCGCATCGAGGCGCGCGCCTGCTCGGTGTCCAGGTTGAACGCGTGGTGGGGGACGCGCGGGTGGCCCGGCATCCCCGTCTGCGGGTCGAGCGTGTAGAAGCAGTCGCTGACGAGCGCGAGCCGGTCGGACTCCCGCCACAGGCCGATCAGGCCCGGCGCATGGCCCGGCAGATGCACGACCTTGAAGCCGCACACGTCGTCGCCCTCCGAGACGGTCCCGGCGATCGAGACGGGCCCGCCGTCCCACGTCGGCAGCAGCCGCTTGAGCAGCACGCGCCCGTGGAAGTCCAGCTCGTCGAGCCGGAAGTAGTGCATGCCGCCGTCGCCCTCGGCGTCGGCCCGCTCGTCCGGGTGGCACCACACCGGCGCGCCGAGCCCGGGCGCCGCGCCGCGATGGTCTGCGTGCCCGTGACCGAGCACGACGCGCGTGATCCCGCCCATGCGCGCCCCGATCGCCGCCAGCCCCGGCGTCATCGTGCGGATCCCCGCGTCGAACACGCACACGCCGTCCCCGTCGCGCAGCAGGTAGACGTTCATCAGCTTGCGCGGGAAGCCGCCGCGCACGACCCACACGCCGTCCGCGATCGCCTCCGGCTCCCCGGTCGACAGCCGCCGCGCGATCCGCGTGCGCATGTTCGTCAGCCACGTCAGCGCCTGCTCCTGGCCGGAGTCGCGCGGCGGCAGCGCGCCGATCTGGCGTGCGATCGTCATCCCGTCGACGTAGGCGTCGTTGCCGGTCACGAGCCCGTCGGCGACCGTCACGACGTCGCAGCCCTGGAGGTCCAGCCGCCCGCCCGTCGGCTCGAAGCCCTGGAACGCGCCCGGCCCCGCGAACGTGCCGCGCATCCGCCAGCGCACGGCGCAGCGGTCCTCCTCGGTCGTCGTCTCGAGCACCTCGAACGTCATGTCGGGCATCGCCGCGAACAGCTCCGCGAACCACTGGCGGATCCCGTCGGGCGCGACCAGGTCGGCCTGGCCGTGGAGGCGGTCGAGCGAGCCCGGTGCCCAGCAGGCGACCATCGCGTCGACGTCGCGTGCGGCGACGGCGTCGAAGTACCGCCGTGCGACGGTCTCGGCGTCGTTCGGGCCGGCGGTGGACTTCGCGCTCGATGCCATCGAAACTGGCTCCTCCTCGGTTGCTCGCGACCAGCCTACGACGTCAGCCTACGCCCGGCGGCACGGATATGGTGGAAACCGTGAGGCGCGTCTGATGTCCGAGCCCGGTCGAAAGCGGGAGCTGGGCCGCGGCGAGCGGGTGCTCGCCGGTCTCTGGCGACTGCGCCTCCCGCTCCCGTGGCCGGGGGTCCCGCACTGCAACGCGTGGGCGATCGCGTGCGACGGCGGCATCGTGCTCGTCGACACCGGCATGCACGAGCCGGGCTCGATGGCACAGCTCGAACGCGCGATGGCGATGGTCGGGCTCAAGGTCGAGAACGTCAAGCTGCTCGTCTGCACACACGCCCACTCCGACCACTACGGCCAGGCCGGGCCGATCATCGACCGCGCCGGCTGCGAGCTGTGGATGCACCCCAACCACGAGCACGCGACACGTCGCTTCGACGCACCCGAGGAGGCGCTCGCGCGGCGCCTGGAGGTCGGGCGCCAGAGCGGCGTGCCGGAGCTCGTGCTGCGCCGCTACGCCGAAGTCGCCAAGGAGCAGGCGCCGGGGATCGCGCGCGTCGTCGCACCGGACCTTGCGCTGCTGCCGGGGATCGAGATCCGCACCGAGCTGGGCGACTGGCAGGTCGTCGAGACGCCCGGCCACGCGCCCTCGCACGTCTGCCTCTACCAGCCCGACCGCCGCATCCTGATCTCCGGCGACCACCTGCTGGGCCGCATCTCGCTCTACTACGACTACGGCTGGACGCCGGACCCGGTCGGCGAGTTCCTGCGCTCGCTCGACGCCGTCGAGGCGCTGGATCCCTCGCCGCGGCTGTGCCTCGCCGGCCACGCGCGGCCGTTCACCGACGTGCAGGCGCACGTCGAGGCCAACCGCGAGCTGGTCGCCCAGCGCGTCGCCGCGACGGCGGTCGCGATCGAGCACGAGCCGCTGACGGCGTACGAGGTCGTCCCGCGCGTCCACGGCGAAAGCGCGGTCCACGCGGCCGCCTGGCTGCTGACGGAAACGCTCTGCTACCTCGGGCACCTGGAGCGGATCGGCGCGGCGCGGCGCGAGCCCGGCGAGCCCGAGCGCTGGATCGCGGTGTAGCCGGACCGTCGGCGGTGCCCGGCCGGGCGCCGCGAAGCGCAGCGGGGCCGGCGCGCTTGCGCTAGCGTCGTCGCATGGGGGTAGCCGAGGGGGTCGGGCCGGCGCGGCCGGCCCACCGCGACGCGCAGGCGGCGGTCGCCGACACGGCGTCGATCGCGTGGCTGCTCGCGCTGCCGTGCGCGCTGGTCGCGGCGCTCGCGATCCTCGTGCTCGGGCCACCGCTCGGGCGGTTGCTGCACTCCGGCGGGAACCCGTACCGCTTCTGGAGGGAACTGAGCTGGGCGGTGATCCCGGAGCCGACCGAGCAGGGCCGCTTCCTGCTCGCGCTCGGCGCGCCGCTGCTGCTGGCGGGGACGACGATGGGCGCCGTGCGGCGCGGCTGGCGCCCGTCGCCGCGGGCGCTCGCGATCGGCGTGCCGCTGGCGCAGGCGCTCGGGGTCGCGCTCGTCGTCGCCTGCGCGATCGTGCAGCTCGGGCTGCGCTTCGAAGTCCCCATATATCCACAGGGGGTCGTGCACAAGTGGCGCTACTTCACGCCCGCGACGTACGTCGCGGCGGCGGCGTTCGCGGCCGGGGCGTGGCTGGGGCTGACGCGGCCGGCCTGGCGCGAGCGGCTCGCGGCGCTCGTGCGCGAGACCCCGGGGCGCCGCCGGGCCGCGCTCGCGCTCGCGGTCGCGCTGACGGCGATATGGCTCCTGCACGCGATCAACACCGACGCGACGATCATCGGCACGAGCCCGCACGAGTACGAGCCGGCGAGCTTCACGCTCGACGAGACGTACGCGGTGATCGACGGCCGCACCCCGCTGGTGGACTTCACCGCGCAGTACGGCTCGCTGTGGCCGTATCCGCTCGCGCTCGCGCTCGTCGTCTTCGGCAAGACGTTCCTCGTGCTGTCGATCGCGATGGCGGTGCTGACCGCGGTCGCGCTGCTGGCGGTCTTCGCGGTGCTGCGCCGGGTGACGCGCAGCGCGCCCGCGGCGCTCGCGCTCTATCTCCCATTTCTCGCGACGGCCATGTTCAAGGTCGGCGGCACGAGCGCGAACCGCTACACGTTCGGCGACTACTGGGGGATGTTCCCGCTGCGCTACGCGGGCGCGTACCTGCTCGCGTGGCTGACCGCGCGCCAGCTCGGCGGCGCCCGCTGGCCGGCCCGCCGCTGGCTCCTGTTCGCAGCGGGCGGGCTCGTGCTGCTCAACAACCTCGAGCTGGGGATCGCGGCGCTGGGCGCGAGCGTCGCAGCGGTGCTGTGGGGGAGCACGGCGCCCTGGCGCTTGCGCGCGCTCGCGCGGCTCGCGGGCGAGCTGCTCGCCGGCCTGCTGGCCGCCTACGCGGCGGTGGCGGTGCTGACGCTGCTGCGCGCGGGCGCCCTGCCCGACCCCGGTCGCCTGCTCGACTGGGCGCGCCTGTACGCGGTCGGCGGGTTCGGCCTGCTGCCGCTGCCGGGCGCGCTCGGCCTGCACCTCGTCGTCTACCTCACCTACGTCGGCGCGCTCGGCGCCGCGACGGTGCGCGCGCTCGACCGCGCCCAGGACCGCACGCTGACGGGCATGCTCGCGTGGTGCGGCGTGTTCGGACTCGGCTCCGCGAGCTGGTACATGGGCCGCACGCACCCGGAAGCGCTGATCGCGATGTTCCCGACCTGGGCGCTGACGATCGCGCTGCTCGCCGCAGTCGTGGTGCGACGGACAGGCGTCAGCCTGACGCCGTCAGGCCTCGCCGTCCTCTTCGGCCTCGGCCTCACCGTCTGCTCGCTCGCGCAGGTCCCGTGGCCGTGGACGCAGATCGACCGCCTGCGTGCCGGCACGCCGGCGACGCCGATCCAGGCCGAAGTCCCGATCCCGCCCTATGGACGCGCGTTCATGCCGGCCGCCGGCACGCGCGCGTTCTTCGCCGCGCTCGCCGACGGACGCGACCGCTTCGTCGTCAAGCAGGGCGCGCCGGTCGCGATCCTGGTCACGACCGGCCACGAGATCGCCGACGCGTTCGGCGTCACCGACGTCTCGCGCTACACGGGCATGTACTCGATCCTCACGCGCGAACGGCTGGAGACGGTCGTCGCCGACCTGCGCGCGGCGGGCGGCAACACGCTGTTCGTGCCTTCGACCTACCGCGAGGTCTACGCGCTGCTCGCCGGGCTCGGGTTCGAGCCGCTCACGCCCCACGGCCTCGCGCCCTTCACGAGCGCGACGAGAGAAGCCGGCCTGCGCCAGGTGCGATGGGGCAGCACGACGGTCACGAAGTGGGTCGACACGCGCCACCTGCATCCGCGCGCACTGGAATCCCGCCACTAGACTGCTTCTGAGCCCATGCGGATCGACGACATCATCGCGGCGGGCGGGGACCCGGTCTTCTCGTTCGAGTTCTTCCCGCCCAAGACCGAGGAAGGCGAGCGCAACCTGTTCGACGCGCTGGAGGCGCTGCGCCCGCTCGAGCCGTCGTTCGTGTCGGTCACCTGGGGCGCGGGCGGCTCGACGCGCGAGAAGACGATCGCGATCGTCACGCGCATCCGCGAAACGCACGGCCTGGAGGCGATGGCGCATTTCACCTGCGTCGGCGCCACGGTCGAGGACCTGCACGCCTCGCTGCGCCAGATGCGCGATGCGGGGATCGAGAACGTGCTGACGCTGCGCGGCGACCCGCCGCGCGGGGAGGACCGCTTCGTCGCGACCGAGGGCGGGCTGTCGTACGCGAGCGAGCTGGCGACGCTCGCCGCCGACGCCGAGCAATACGACTTCTGCCTCGTCGGCGCCTGCTACCCCGAGGTCCACCTCGAAGCGCCCGACCGCGACACCGACCTGCAGAACCTCAAGAAGAAGGTCGACGCCGGCGTGCGCGTGCTCATCACGCAGCTGTTCTTCGACAACGGGGCCTACTTCCGCTTCGTCGACGACGCGCGCGCGGCCGGGATCGACGTCCCGATCGTCGCCGGCATCATGCCGATAACGAACGCCGAGCAGATCAAGCGCTTCACGTCCATGTGCGGGACGGTCATCCCCGAGCCGCTGATGGAGGCGCTCGACCAGCGCCGCGACGACCCCGAAGCGGTCGTCGAGCTGGGCGTCGCCTACGCGACGCTGCAGTGCGCCGAGCTGCTCGCCCGCGGCGCACCCGGGATCCACTTCTACACGCTCAACAGATCGCCCGCGACGCGCGCGATCCTGTCCGTGCTGCGGCTCCAGCGGCCGTGGGAGCACCGCGGCGGCGCCGAGCCGGCGCTCACCGCCGCCGAGCGCTGACCGCCGTCCGGCCTCAGGCTGTCAGCGCCGCGACGCGCGCGGCGACCTGCCGGCCGCCGATCCGCATCCCGCGCTCCAACTCGCCGATCACCCGCCGATGATCCCGGCGAGCTCCTCCTGGGTGATCTTCAGCGCCATGCGCTGCGCGCGGATCGCGGCGCCGAGCTCGGAGGGGTTGCCAACCACGGTCGTGATACCGATCGGTATCACGGCCCCCGCTGCGCGACGAACGCGAAGCCGCCCGGCAGCCCCTCGGCCTCGATCGCCGCGCGCAGGCGCGGTGCGAGCAGCGTCCGGCAGCACGGGTCCTCGGCCGTGCCCTCCTCGATCAGCACGAAGCGCCGGCGCCCGCCGTCGGCGGCGTTGAGGCGCAGCACGGCGTGGCCGGTCGTGCCCGAGCCGGCGAACGGGTCGAGCACGAGCGCGCCGGGGCCGGCGAAGCCGCGCAGCAGCGCCTCGATCAGCTCGACCGGCTTGGCGTCCTCGAAGCGTTCGCGCGGCTCGTAGCCGGGCAGCAGGGCCTCCAGGAGCGCCGGCGCGGCGCGCGCGCCGACGTCGATCACGCTGCGCGCCGGGCCGGGCGGGTCGCCGAGCCGCGCGGCGTCCTTCGCGTAGCAGAGCACGTAGTCGTGTTCGGTGCGGATCCGCGCGTGGTTGTTGCGCGCGTTGTCGGCGCCGTGGCGCCAGACGACGAGGCCGAGGCGGTTGTCCTCGCCGAACGTCGCGTCCAGCAGCGCGCCGAGCCGGAACAGCTCGATCTGGTTGATCGAGACGAGGCAGACGCCGCCGGGCGCCAGCAGCTCGCGCAGCAGCCGCATGCGCGGCGTCATGTACGCGAGCCACACGTGGTGGCGGTCGGGGTCGTCGGCGCCGACCCACACCAGCTCGCCCGCGTCCGCGTCCGGATCGCGCAGTCGCGCCGGCGAGTAGGCGAAGTCGTGGTCGCCGGTGTTGTAGGGGGGGTCGAGGTAGGCGACGTCGACCGTGCCCGCGTGGCCGGTCGCGCGCAGCGACGCCATCGCCTGCAGGTTGTCGCCCTCGACGACGAGGCTCCCCGCATCCGGGTCGCCGAACGACAGCGCGGGCACCGGCTCCAACCGGTGCGGCGCGGTCAGCGGCGGCGCGTCGGGCATGCCGCATTCTCCCGGATCCGGGTCCGCCGCACGCCCGCTGCGCCGGGCGCGCGCTACCCGCCGCCCGCCGGCCGCGCGTGCCCGGCCGGCGGCTTGACCGCCAGCCCGTGCGCGACCAGCGGCCGCCCGTCGCGCTCGTAGCGCACGTCGACGACGTCGTCGCGGCGGTAGGTCCCGATCCCCCACGCGCCGAGGAACCAGCGCCAGAAGCCGAGCTTGCCCTCCTGCACCAGCTCGCGCCGGAACAGCAGCACGTCGCCGGAGCGCTCGTAGTCCTCGCCCTCGCGCTGCGGCACGCCGTTGACGAACACCTCGAACGGCGGCTGCACGCCCGCCGGAAGCTGCACGCGCCAACGCTCCATCGCGTCCGGATTATCGCGCTCACGGCCCGACCGCGCCGCCGCGTAGTCTGGACGGCCCGATGCCCGTCCGCGAGCAGATCGACTACCGCGTCCGCCGCTCCGACCGCGCGCGGCGCGTGCGCGTGCGCGTGGACGCGGCGCACGGGATCGAGGTGGTGCTGCCGCGCCGCGCGGCCGAGCGCGAGGCGGCCGCGGCCGTGCGCGAGCTGCGTCCCTGGATCGAGCGGCGCGTCGCCGAGCTGGAGCGCACGCAGGCGCTCGTCGCGGCACGCGGCGCGACGGTCCCGTACCTCGGCGCGACGCTGCAGCTCGTCCCGGAGGCCGGCCGCACCCGCGTCCACCGCCGCGGCGAGCGCCTGTACGTGCCCGCCGGCGACCACCGCCCGGCGCTCGAGCGCTGGCTTCGCCGCCAGGCGCGCGAGGAGATCGCGCCGCGGCTGGACCGCGCGACCGCGCTCGCCGGCACCCGCTACAGCGGCCTGACGATCCGCGGCCAGCGCACGCGCTGGGCGAGCTGCTCGGCGACCGGCGCGATGTCGTTCAACTGGCGGCTGCTGCTCGCGCCCGAGCCGGTGCTCGACTACGTCGTCTGGCACGAGGTCTGCCACCTCGACGTCCACGACCACTCGCCGCGCTTCTGGGCGCTGCTCGCCGAGCGCTGCCCCGGCTACGCGCGCCACGCGCGCTGGCTGCGGCGCAACGGCCCGACGCTCGTGCTGTGAGGAGCGCGCCGCACGCCCGCGCGCCGCGACGCCCGGCCCGCGGGCGCCCGTCGTGAGCGTGCGGCCGCGCGTCGGCGTCGTCGGCCACGTCGAGTGGGTCGACTTCGCGGTCGTCGCGCGCGTGCCGGTCGCGGGCGAGATCGTCACGGCGACCGAGCACTTCGCGCTGCCCGCGGGCGGTGGCGCGGTCGCGGCCGTGCAGCTGCGCAAGCTCGCCGGCGCCGCGCTGTTCCTGTGCGCGCTCGGCGACGACGAGCTCGGCGAGCGCTCGGCGCGCGAGCTGCGCGAGCGCCACGGCGTCGAGCTGCACGCCGTGACCCGCGCCGGCCGCGCCCAGCGGCGCGCGTTCACGCACCTCGACGCGAACGCCGAGCGCACGATCACCGTGCTCGGCGCGCGGCTCGTCCCGCATCGCGACGACCCGCTGCCGTGGGACGAGCTGGCCCGGCTCGACGGGGTCTACTTCACCGGCGGTGACGCCGCCGCCGCGCGCGCGGCCCGCGCGGCCCGCGTGCTCGTCGCCAGCGCCCGCGCGCACGAGGCGCTGTTGGAGGCGAACGTCACGCCCGACGTGCTCGTCGCCAGCACACGCGACGAGAAGGAGCGCGCCGGCGCGGCCGCGCTGCGTCCGCCGCCGCGCTGGCTCGTGCTGACCGACGGCGCGCGCGGCGGGCGCTACGAGGCCGCCGACGGCAGCTCCGGCAGCTGGCCCGCGGCCGAGCTGCCCGGCCCGCCGGCCGACGCCTACGGCTGCGGGGACAGCTTCGCGGCCGGGCTCGCGTACGGGCTCGCCGCCGGCCGCGAGCTGGCTGCCGCGCTCGCGCTCGGCGCCCGCTGCGGCGCGCACTGCCTCACCGGCCGCGGCCCGTTCGCGGGGCAGCTCGCGGGCGCGGACTGACGGTTGTCGCGGTCGCTCGGCGGCGCAGCGCGGCGCCCCGGACGGCGAGCTGAGAGCTACCCGTCCGGAGCCGCGCCCAGCACCCGCCGCAGCGCCGCGACCGGCGTCTCGCCGTCCTCCTGCGCGATCACGGCACGGCGCGCCTGGCCGGTCCAGGCCTCGGCCGAGCCGTCGCCGCGCACGTCGATCCCCGCCCGCACGGTCGGCGCGAAGCGCTGCGGCCCGCGCAGCTCGGCGCGCGCCGCGACCTGCGCGACCGGCTCGAAGCGCCGCACGCGCAGGTCCACCGGGGCTCGCTCCGAGCGCCGTTCCAGCTTCGCCACGCGCGCTTCGAGCGCGTCGAGCGCCTCGCCGAGCGACCCGAAGCGCGTGCGCGACACGCGCGGGCCCTCGCGCACGGTCAGCCGGTACGAGGCGCTCATCGCCGCCATCGTACCCGCGGCGCCCCGCCACGCCGGGTACGGCAGCGGTCCGGCCGGGCCGAGGGGGCTGGCCCGGCCGGACCGCGGTGGCACCCCTACCCTCAGCTCGGAGAGGTCGGCGGCGGTCCGTGGAAGATGATGCGACGGATCGTCGTCGTCGGGGTGAAGCCGGTCTGGTCGCAGCGCTTCGCGAGCGCGGTGATCTTCCCGATCACCTTCACGCGGTCGCCGGCCTGCAGGTCGTCGAGGCCGGAGCCGCCGTCGTTGTTGACGTCCGGCAGCGCGAACGTGACGTGGGCGTGCGAGACGCTGTACGTGACCGTCTTGCCCTTGTCGCCAACCGCGTGGTGGTTCGTGTGCTTGACGTCGACCGTGACGTCGCCGCTGTACGTGCCGTGGGGATCCGAGTGCAGCGAGGCGGCCACCGCGGTGATCGTCGGGCCGGGCGCGCCGCCGTCGAGCGTGAGCGTCTGGCTGACGAGCAGGCCGGAGGCGACGTAGGCGACCTTGTGCGTCACGCACTTGTGCGAGTGGCCCGGGTGGCTCGGCTTGCCGGGATGGTCGGGCGCGTTGCCCTGACCGTTGTCGCCGCTCTGGTCGCCGCCGTTGACGCCGTTCGTGCCGGCGTGCGAGCCGCTCTGCCCGTTGTCGCCGTTGTTCGGCGTCGTGGCCGGCGGGCCGGCGGGCGTCGTCGGCGCGTGCGCCGTGCCCTGGTTGGAGGGAGCCTGGCTCGGCAGTGCCCAGGCTGGGGTCGTCATCAGCGCCGCGGCGGCGGCGGTGAGCAGGATCTTGCGGACGAGCATGGTGGAAGGACCTCCCCGACGATGGGATTCGGTGGGCTCGCCTGCTGAGACGCGCCCGCCCGCTCAGGGTCAGGCGCTATCGGAATCGGCCTGGACGGACGTCCGACCGGCCGTCACCCGCCGTGCGACGCGGGCGGGTCGACCGGCGGCGTGGGATGGCTCGGCGGATCCGCCGTGTGGCTGTGCTCGCCGCTGTTCCCGGGCGACGACGGCGACGGGTCGCCGCCGCCGCTCGCGGGCGGCCCGGGATCCTGCGGGGGAACGGCGTGGCCGCCGCTCGGCGTCTGCCCGGGGACCTGCGCGGGAGGTGCGCTCGGAGCCTGAGCGGGCGGCGCATGCGAGGCCGAGCCGCTGCCGCCGCCGGCGGGGTCGGTCCCGTTGCCGCCGCTCCCGGACGAGCTTTGGTCGCCGGAGCCCTGCGGCGCGGACGCGTCGGACGACGGACTCGAAGGCGTCGCGGCCTGCGGGCCCGGCATGGTCGGCACCGTCGCGGCCGGGAGCGTCGCGCCCACGGACGGCATTCCCGCCACGCCGTCCGTGGAGCGCACGCTCGTCCCGCGATGCCTCGAACGTCCCGAGGGAAGCTCGCCGCCGAGCGCGACGCCGGCTCCGAGCGCCCATGTCGCCGCGGGCGCCAGCGCCTCGGCCCGGTGCGGTGCCGGCACGGCATGCCGGTGGTGGCTCGTGCGCGCCGCGCTCGTCAGCTCGACCGTGCCCGCGGACGCGGCCGTCACCAGCGCGACGCCGGTCAGCGCCTTGAGCGCCAGCGAGCCGCTTCCGGCCAGGCCGCCGCCGAGCGCCCCGCCGCCGACGGCTCCGGCCCCCGCCGATCCCGCGCCGGCGCCGCCGTGCGCGCCCCCGAGTACGCGCGCCGCGAGCCCGGCGGCACCGAGCGCCGGCAGCGGCGGCAGGAACGCGCGCAGGTCGGCGGTGCGCAGCTCGATCGAGCCGCGGAACGCGCGGCAGGTCGCGCACGCGCGCAGGTGCGCGCGCACGCGCCGTCCGCGCAGCACGCGCCCGTCGCGCTCGGAGACGAGCCGCTGGACCGCGTCACACTCCATCGCGCGTCCCTCCGCCAGCTCGTGCAGCGCGCAGCGCGCCTCGAACAGCGTCTGCTTGGCGGCGCCCGGCGAGGTCCCGAGCGCCGCGGCGATCTCCTCGGCCGACAAGCCCGACAGCTCGCGCATCACGAGCGCGGCGCGCTGACGCTCGGCGAGCGTCTGCAGGTCGGCGACGAGCTGCGTGAGCCGCTCGCGCGTCTCCAGCGCGACCTCGACCGCGTCGTGCCCCGGGATCTCCTCGTCGTCCGGCAGGCGCTCCGCGACCCGCCGGCGCCGCAGCAGCGAGACGGACTCGTTGTGGGCGATCCGGTACAGCCACGGGCGCACCTTCAGCTCGCGCTCGCCCGCCTGCAGCGCCCCGAGCGCGTGCATCATCGCGTTCTGCAGCGCGTCCTGCGCGTCCTGCTCGTCGCGCACGATCGCCCGGCAGTAGCCCGCCAGCGCGCGCTGGTGGCGCGCATACAGCGTCGCGAACGCCTGCGCGTTGCCGCGCGAGACGAGGCGCGCGAGGCGCTCGTCGCTCAGCAGCCGTTGCGCGACCGGCAGCGGCGAGGCGATCGGAGGCGGCAGCGCGAGCTCGTCCATTGGTCACGTATCGGCAACGCCGCGGCCCGCCGAAAGTCAGGGAGAAGCGGCCGCTCGCGGCCACCTTACTCGTTGGACGAATGTCACTCCAGCGACTAGAGTGGCGCGCGCCCGGCCCGATCCCGCACCGAATTGGACGGTCTCCCATGCGTGCAAGGCTCCTGCTCAGCTCTACGGCGACGCTGGCCGCCGTCCTGGTCGCGTCCGCCGGCGCCGCTGCCGCGCGGCCCGCGAACCTCCCGCACCGCCCGGTCTGCTCCGCGGCCGTCGCGGCAGGCGTCGCCCACTGCCAGGCGCACGTCGTGACCGACCGCAAGGGCACGCCGGCCACCAGCGTCGCGCCGGCCGGCTACGGCCCGGCGCAGTTCCGCACCGCGTACGGCCTGCCCGCGTCCGCGGCGACCGCGCAGACGATCGGGATCGTCGACGCCTACGACGCCCCGACGGTCGCCAGCGATCTCAACGCCTACAGCTCGACGTTCGGGTTGCCCCAGTGCAACTCGTCCAATCCCTGCTTCAAGAAGGTCAACCAGAGCGGCGTCGCCGGCTCTTACCCGTCGAGCAACGCCGGCTGGGCGCTGGAGACCTCGCTCGACGTCGAGACCGCGCATGCGATCTGCCCCAACTGCAAGATCCTGCTCGTCGAGGCAAGCAGCGCCAGCCTCGCGAACCTCGAGGCGGCGGTGAACAAGGCGGCGCAGCTGGGGGCGAACGAGATCTCCAACAGCTACGGCGGCTCCGAGTGGTCGGGCGAGCTGACCGATCAGGCTTATAACCATCCCGGCATCGCCGTCACGGTCGCCGCCGGCGACAACGGCTACGGGTCGTTCGGCTTCCCCGCCGCCTCGCCGTACGTCGTCGCGGTCGGCGGCACGACGCTGACGCTCGGCGCCGGCAACGCGTGGGCGGGCGAGACGGCCTGGAGCGGCGGCGGCAGCGGCTGCAGCGCCTACCTGTCGGCCCAGTCGTGGCAGACCGCGCTCGAGAACTGGGCGGCGAGCGGCTGCGGCAGCGCCCGCGGCGTCGCCGACGTCGCCGCCGACGCGGACCCGAGCACGGGCGCCGCCGTCTACGACACGACCCGCTACCAGGGCCGCAGGGGCTGGTTCCAGGTCGGCGGGACGAGCCTCTCGTCGCCGCTCGTCGCCGGGATCTACGCGCTCGCGGGCAACGCGGCGAGCACGTCGTACCCGGCGTCGCTCGCGTACGCGAGCCCGGCCGCGCTGCACGACGTCACGGCCGGCTCGACCGGCTCGTGCGCGACGAGCATGTGCACGGCCGGCGCCGGCTACGACGGCCCGACGGGCGTCGGCACGCCGGACGGCCTGGGCGGCTTCTAGGAACGCACCGCGGCGCCGGCTCGGCCGGCCGGCGCCGTTCAGCCGCGCAGGTCGAGCGGCACGTACTCGCGCGTGCGCGCGCCCGTGTAGATCTGGCGCGGGCGCGCGATCTTCTGCTCGCCGTCCTCGATCATCTCCAGCCACTGCGCTATCCAGCCGCTCGTGCGGCCGATCGCGAACAGGACCGGGAACATCTCGACCGGCATCCCGAGCGCCTCGTAGATCAGGCCCGAGTAGAAGTCGACGTTCGGGTACAGCTTGCGTTCGATGAAGTAGTCGTCCTCCAGCGCGATCCGCTCGAGCTCGAGCGCGATGTCGAGGTACGGGTTCGTGCCCATCACCTCGAACACGTCCTGCGCGGCCTTCTTGATGATCGTCGCGCGCGGGTCGTAGTTCTTGTAGACGCGGTGGCCGAAGCCCATCAGGCGCTCGTCGCCGGCCTTGACGCCTTCGATGAAGCCGGGAATGTTCTCCGTGCGCTCGATCCGGTGCAGCATCCGCAGCACCGCCTCGTTGGCGCCGCCGTGCAGCGGGCCGTAGAGCGCGCCGATCCCCGCCGCGACCGCGCTGTAGGGGTCGACCTGCGAGGAGCCGACGCCGCGCACCGCGCTCGTCGAGCAGTTCTGCTCGTGGTCGGCGTGCAGGATGAACAGCACGTCGAGCGCGCGCTCGATGCGCGGGTCGGGCTTGTACTTGAGCTCGGCGATCTTGAACAGCATCCCGAGGAAGTTGCCCGGGTAGCTGAGGTCGTTGTCGGGATACACGTACGGCATCCCGCGGTTGTGGCGGTACGCGAACGCCGCCAGCGTCGGCATCTTCGCGATCAGGCGGATGATCTGCGCGTAGCGCAGCTCGGCGTCCTTGATCTTCGTCGCCTCGGGATAGAACGTCGACAGCGCGCCGACGGACGCGAGCAGCATCCCCATCGGATGGGCGTCGTAGCGGAAGCCCTGCATGAATTCCTTGACGTTCTCGTGCACGAACGTGTGGATCGTGACCTCGTGCGTCCAGGCCTCGAGCTGCGGCTTGGTCGGCAGCTCGCCGTGGATCAGCAGGTAGGCGACCTCGAGGTAGGAGGACTGCTCGGCCAGCTGCTCGATCGGGTAGCCGCGGTACTCGAGGATCCCCTTGTCGCCGTCGATGAACGTGATCGCCGAGCGGCACGAGGCGGTGTTGAGGAACGCCGGGTCGTATGCCAGCAGCCCGAAATCCTCCTCGTCGACCTTGATCTGGCGCAGGTCGATGCTGCGGATCGCGCCGTCCTCGATCGGGATCTCGTACCGGCGGCCGGTGCGGTTGTCGGTGATCGAGAGCGTGCTGCCGGCCTGGGCCACCGCGCCGTCGGCGTTCTGTCCTGCCGTCTCAGTGCTCATAGCGTCTCTCCAAGGGGTGTCCCGTGGTGGGGGGTCGCAATCCTGTTGTAGCGGATCGGGACCGCCGGCCGGTTGCCACGCCGAGAACGCGTGCGTTCTCTCAGGCGGTGGCGACCGCGGTGGCCATCGCGGCGGCCATCAGCACGAAGGTCACGCCCATCACGACGCGCGCGCCGGCCTCGCCGTTCGGGAACGCCGGGCGCGTCACCCCGATCGCGCCGATCAGCACCGCCCAGGCCGCCAGCACGCCGCCCGCGACGTAGAACGCGGTCTTGCTCGTGTGCTCGACGACGGCCAGCAGCGCCATGGCGGCGCGAGCCTATCAGCGCTCGGGCGTGCGTGCGCGAGCGACGACGGTGCGCATGCGCGGCGGGGCGGCCGGCAGCGGATCGCCGTGCGGGCCGCGGTGGCGGGGATGGCGCGGCAGGCGCGGGCGCGGGTGGCGCACCTTCGAGCCGCCGTCGCCGCCGGTCGGCTGCTCGGCCTCGTCGGGCGTCTGCTTGATCGCCCACCAGACGAGGTACAGCAACGCCGCGATCGGGATCTTCAGCGCCACCATCAGCCACACGAATCCCCACGTCATCGGCCGCGATGGTACCCGCGCGGACGGGCGCTGTCACGCCGTGCGGCCGCGCGCGGACCTCGCCCGGAGTGGCGCTACGCCCGCAGCGCGATCGGGGCGTCGGTGAAGTGGGTCATGCGCCGCAGCTCGCCGACGCGCTCGACGATCTCCTCGCGCGTCAGGCGCCGTACCCGCTCGGTGCCGAACTGCTCGACGTTGTAGGAGGCGATCGCGGTGCCGTACGCCATCGCCTGGCAGAGCGTCTCGTGCGCGATCGCGTCGCGGCCGGCGCCGTGCGCGGCGAGGTAGCCGACGAAGCCGCCGGCGAACGAGTCGCCCGCGCCGGTCGGGTCGAGCACGGTTTCGAGCGGGAACGCCGGGAGCCCGAAGAAGCCCTCGTCGGTCAGCAGCGCCGAGCCGTACTCGCCCTGCTTGGCGACGACGACCTTCGGCCCGAGCGCGCGCAGCTCGCGGGCCGCTTGGACGAGGTTCGGCTTGCGGGTCAGCATGCGGATCTCGGCGTCGTTGAGCATTACGCAGTCGACGCCCTCGATCGTCTTGAGCAGCGAATCGCGGGCCGTCTCGATCCACAGGTTCATCGAGTCGAGCGCGACGAAGCGGGCCTCCGTGCACTGCTCGCGCACTTCGCGCTGCAGGTCGGGCTGGATGTTGGCGAGGAACAGCGTGTCGCACGCGCGCGCCTCCTCGGACAGCTTCGGCTGGAAGGCGCCGAACACGTTCAGCCGCGTGTCGTCGGTGTGCGCGACGTTGAGGTCGTACTCGTAGTGCCCGCGCCAGAAGAACGTCTCGCCGCCGGGGACGTGCTCGATCCCGTCGGTCAGCACGCCGCGCTGCGCGAGCACGCCGTACTCGTCGTCGCCGAAGTCGTCGCCGACAGGGCCGACCGGGCGCACGTCCGTGAAGAAGGACGACGCGAGCGAGAAGTGCACGGCCGAGCCGCCGAGCATCCGCTCGCGGCTGCCGAACGGCGTGGTGACGGCGTCGAACGCGATCGAGCCGACGACGGTGAGCGACATGGGCTGAGGAAGTCTTTCCGGGTCGTGGAACGGGTCCGGCCGTAGCCTAGCGGCGGGTCAGGGTCCCAGGAGCGCAAGGGGGACGACGGCGATGCCGTCCTCTCGCCGGTAGGCCTGCGGGCCGGTGGTGAGGATGACCTGATCGAGCACGCGGTCGCCGAGCTTTCGATTCAGCCACGTCAGATGCCCGGCGTCCGTGCTGGTGCTGGAGACCGTCCGGGTGAGCTTGACTTCGATCGCCACGACGCCACCGTCGGCGCGCTCGACGATCAGGTCGATCTCCTGCCGCCCGCGGGCGGTCCGAAGGTGCTTGACCTGCGCCTCGCTGTGCGCGGCATAGACACGCACCGACAGCGTCGCGAGGCTCTCGAACAGCGCGCCGAGCAGCGTGCCGTCGCGTGCGACGGCCGGGCCCGAGCTGCGGCCGGCCAGCAGCGTCGAGGCCTGAACGCCGAGCAGCTGCGCCGCCAGCGCCGGGTCGGCGAGCTGATGCTTGGGCGCGTGCCCGAGCTCGCTGAGACGGTTGTTGCTCGGTATCCACGCCGGCACCTCGTCGAGCACCCACACGCGCGCGAGTGCGTCGCGGTACGCCTGCGTGGCGTTCTTGGAGGGCTTGTCGTCGTGGCCGGCGCTCGCCGCGTCGCGGATCGTCTCGAACGACGCGGTCGTCGAGGAGGCCGCTGCGTATGCGGCCATCCAACGTCGCAGCGCGGCGGGGTTGCGTATGACGACGCCGGCGTCGCCTGGGATGTCGCGGTCGATGATGCGGTCGACATAGCCCTGCAGCTGGCGGCGCCGAGAGCGGTCGGAGAGCGATCGCAGGCCCGGCAGCCCGGAGGCGAGCAGCTCCTCGACGTAGTCGGTCAGCGCGAAGTCCGTCGCTCCCGTGACCGGCGCCCGACGACCGTTGAGCAGGTCGGCGAGGCTGACGGTCGGCGACTGCACACGCTCGCTCAGCGCGAGCGGGCGCATGCGGACGGTGACGATGCGCGCGGCCCCGGAGTGCATCGGCGGTGGGTCGGGGATCGCGGACCCGGTCAGCAGAAAGCTCCCTGGCGCCGCGCCGTCGTCCACGGCGCGGCGCACGAGGTCCCAGGCCTCCGGCAGACGCTGCCACTCGTCGATGAGGATCGGTCGCTCACCCTCCAGCAGGCGGCCTGGCTCGGCTCGGGCCACGGCCAGCTCGCCGGGGTCGTCCAGGCGGTGCACCGTCTTCGCGCGCTGCAGCGCCGTGCGGGTCTTGCCGACGCCCTTGGGACCTTCGATCGCGATCGACGCCAGGTCGCCGAAGAGCTCGTCGAGCTCGTCGTCGACGACACGGCGCTGGTAGGGGGCGAGCGTGTTCATGCAAAGGAAAAGTACCAAAACGACAGCTTGAAAGGGTCGATTTCGGCATCCTACAAGGTGCTGATTCGGCACGCGGGGAGAGGGCGGCGCGGCCGCTCGGGTAGCCTTGCGCGCTAGATGGTCGATCCCACGATCTCGCGGCGCGAGGGGCACGCTGGCCGGCGCTGGACGCCACGTGGCGGCTCGCCGATGCCACCGGCATCGCCTTCGCCACCGCGCGTCGCCCAGCATCCGCCCATCGCACCCCTCGCATCCACGAATCTCGTGGAATCGACCATCTGATGCGCGCGATCCAGCAGACGGAGTTCGGCGGGCCGGAGGTGCTGCGGCTCGTCGAGCTGCCGGCGCCGGAGCCGGGCGAGGGGGAGGTGCTGATCGAGGTCGCGTGCGCGGGGCTGAACTTCGCCGACACCCACCAGCGCAACAACGACTACCTGGCGCCGGCGCAGCTGCCGCTCGTGCCCGGCGCGGAGGTCGCGGGGGTGCGAACCGACACGGGCGAGCGCGTCGTCGCGCTCGTCGGCAGCGGCGGCTACGCCGAGTTCGCGAAGGCGCCCGCGGCGCTCACGTTCCCGATCCCCGACGGGGTCGACGACGGCACCGCGCTCGCGCTGCTGCTGCAGGGCCTCACGGCCTGGCATCTCTACAAGACGTGCGCGCGGATCGCGCCCGGCGAGTCGGTCGTCGTGCACGCGGCGGCGGGCGGCGTCGGCTCGCTGGCGGTGCAGCTCGGCAAGCCGCTCGGCGCCGGGCGCGTGATCGCGACCGCGTCCTCGCCCGAGAAGCGCGAGCTGGCGCTGGAGCTCGGCGCCGACGCCGCGATCGACGCCGCACCGGAGGGGATGACCGAGCGCATCGTCGAGGCCAACGAGGGCCGCAAGGTCGACGCGGTCTTCGAGATGGCCGGCGGCCAGGTGTTCGACCAGTCGCTGGAGGCGCTCGCGCCGTTCGGCCGCATCGTCGCGTACGGGATCGCCTCGCGCGAGCAGAACGAGGTTCGCACCGGCGCGCTGATGCGCAAGTCGCGCGCCGTCGTCGGCTTCTGGCTGATGCACTGCATGGGCCGGCCGGAGATGGTCGACGAGGCGTTGGCGGACCTGTTCGCGCGCGCCGTCCGCGGCGAGCTGCGCGCGGTCGTCGGGGCGACGTATCCACTGGAGCAGGCCGCCCAGGCGCAGGTCGACCTCGCCGAGCGGCGCACGACCGGCAAGGTCCTGCTCGACCCGCGCGCGTGAGGACCGCAGCGCCCGCGCGGCGCCAGCTCACTAATCTCACGTGACGTGACCGCGTTCGCCGACCTCGGCCTGTCCGAGCCGCTGCTTCAAGCCCTGCGCGACGTCGGGTACGAGTCGCCGAGCCCGATCCAGGAGGAGGGGATCCCGCCGCTGCTGGCCGGCTCGGACGTGATCGGCCAGGCGCAGACCGGATCGGGCAAGACGGCCGCGTTCGGGCTGCCGCTGATCGAGCACGTCGACCCGGGTGAGCAGGAGGTGCAGGGGCTCGTGCTGACGCCGACGCGCGAGCTGTGCATCCAGGTCACGCAGGCGCTGCGCGCGTACGGCGCGCGCAAGGGCGTCGACGTCGTCGCCGTGTTCGGCGGTGCGCCGATCCGCTCCCAGCAGGCGCAGCTGCGGGCCGGCGGGCACATCGTCGTCGGGACCGTGGGACGCGTGAAGGACCTCATCTCGCGGCATTCGCTGGTCCTGCACGACTGCCGCTTCGTCGTGCTCGACGAGGCCGACGAGATGCTCGACCTCGGCTTCCTCGAGGACGTCGAGCGCATCCTCGCGCTCACCCCCGGCAGCCGTCAGACGGCCTTGTTCTCCGCGACGATGCCGCCGGAGATCCGCCGCCTGGCCGAGAAGTACCTCTACGACCCGGTGACGGTGAAGGTGAAGACCGCGACGCTGACGGTGGACACCGTCGAGCAGTTCGCCTTGCAGACCAAGCCGGCCGAGAAGGACGACGCGCTCGTGCGCGTGCTGGAGGCCGAGCGGCCTGACCAGGCGATCGTGTTCGTGCGCACGAAGATCCGCTGCGAGCAGCTCTACCGCCGCCTGCGCGACCGCGGCATGAACGTCAAGGCGCTGCACGGCGACATGACGCAGGGCGCGCGCGACGGCGTGATGCTGTCGTTCAAGGCCGGGCGGCTGCCGATCCTCGTCGCGACCGACGTCGCCGCGCGCGGGCTCGACATCTCGTCGGTCACGCACGTCGTCAACTTCGACGTGCCGACGTCGCCGGACGTCTACGTCCACCGCATCGGGCGCACCGGCCGCGTCGGGCGCTCGGGCCGCGCGATCACGTTCTACGAGCCGCGCCAGAAGCGCGACATCGAGGCGATCGAGCGCCACACCGGCACCTCGACCGCGCCCTGGACGCCGGGCGCGCACGTCGCCGCGCTGCCGATCGAGGCCAAGCCGCGGCGGCACTCCAAGCCGCACGTGCGCGTCAACGGCGACGGCGGCGCGCTCGACGACGGCCCGACGACGAAGCTCGTCGTCGCCGGCGGGCGCGCGAACGGGATCGAGCCGAAGGACCTGATCCACGCGATCACGTCCGCGACCGGGCTGGACGGTGAGGCGGTCCGCAACGTCCGCGTGCTTGACCGCTTCGCGTTCGTCGAAGTGCCGGCCGCCGAGGCCGCGCGGGTCGTCGAGCAGGTCGACGGCGCCGACGTCGACGGCCACCGCCTGCGGCTGGAGCCCGTCAAGCACTAACAGGAGGACGTCCGATGTCCCAGGCCACGCTGCACACCTCGCACGGCGCGATCGTGCTCGAGCTGTTCGACGACGACGCGCCCAAGACGGTCGCCAACTTCCGCGAGCTGTCGGAGAAGGGCTTCTACGACGGCCTGATCTTCCACCGCGTGATCCCCGACTTCATGATCCAGGGCGGCTGCCCCGAAGGCACCGGCCGCGGCGGCCCCGGCTACACGTTCATCGACGAGATCAACGAGCACAAGATCGTGCGCGGCACGCTCGCGATGGCCAACGCCGGCCCGAACACGAACGGCTCGCAGTTCTTCGTCGTCACCGCCAAGGCGACCCCCTGGCTCGATGGCAAGCACACCGCCTTCGGGCGCGTCGTCGACGGGATGGACGCGGTCGACGCGATCGAGTCCGTCGAGACCGGCCCGGGCGATCGCCCCGTCGACCCGCCGAAGATCGAGCGGGTCGAGTTGAGCGACTAGGAGGGATTGGCGAACAAGGGTGGGGCCAGCCGGCACCCCGGCCCCACCCCGCCATGGCTCACTGCACTAGTCTGACCGTGATTCTCGCTGTGGAATTTAGTTGCGTTACCGTTGCCGTGTTCGCGTTGAAGACTTCCAGCACGCACAACTGGTTCTGGAACGGGGCGATCGGTATCGAGCGCGTTTCGTCCAGCTTCAGTCCGGTGACGACGCCCGCTTCGAGCGTGAGTATCGCGTACAGGGGTTCTTCCACCGTCGAGCGATATAGGCAGCTGACACCGGTTCCGAGCACGGTCTCCTTTATTAGATAGCCAAGCCCGACGATCTGGATCTTTATGCCGACTATGTTCGGTAGCGCGCCGGTGAACGAGAAGTACCGGATGTGCCAAGGGAGGCTGGCCGGGAGTTCTTCCCCTTCTCCAGTTCCGCCGTTTAGGAAACGGATGTTTTCGACTCCTCCTCCGAACACGCATGTCGATTCTGTCGGCCTTATCTTCGCGTTTGTGATGTAGCCGATTAGCTGACCGCAGACCTTCGAGATCGTTCTCGAGTGGAACGTTCCTTCGAGCGTCGCGGGGCACTGGATCAGCGTCGTGCCCGCCGCGTTCATCACCTTCCAGCCGGTCCACACGGCTCTCATGCTCTGGACGCTGAATTCGAACCGTCTTGCCTGTGCGCCGGTGGCCGCCGCGAGCACGATCGCGGCGGTGAGCACGGCCAGCGCAAGCCTGGCATGGGTGCGCATGACTTCCCCCTTTCGTCGGCGAGCTTCCGGAGCGCTCGCCGCTGAGAGGAACGTAGGCCATGCGACAAGCGATGACAAGTGTTCCTGGCCGGCTGGCCAAACAGCTTGCCGAACTCCGGTAGCCTTGGCCGCAAGCGTCCAGCCAGCACGAGCAAGGAGAAGGTCATGGCGACGGTCGAGCAGGTCCCGGCGGCAGCCCAGAACGGCACCGGAATCCCGGTCGAGAACCCGGCCACCGGCGAGGTGATCGCGACCGTCCCGACGCTCGGCGCCAAAGAGGTCAAGGAGCTCGCCGCCCGCGCCCGCGCGGCGCAGCCCGCCTGGGAAGCGCTCGGCTTCGAGGAGCGCGCCCGCTACCTGCTGCGGATGCAGAAGTGGATCACCGACAACGCCGAGCGCATCATCGCGACGATCGTCTCCGAGACCGGCAAGACCTACGAGGACGCCCAGCTGGCGGAGATCATGTACGGCGCGGCCGCGTTCGGCTTCTGGGCCAAGGAGGCCGAGGGCTTCCTTTCTGACGAGCACGTCAAGTCGGCCAACCCGCTCGTGAAGGGCAAGAAGCTGATCGTGCGCTACAAGCCGGTCGGCGTCGTCGGCGTGATCGGGCCCTGGAACTTCCCGCTGACGAACTCGTTCGGCGACTGCATCCCGGCGCTCGCGGCGGGGAACTCCGTGATCTTGAAGCCGAGCGAGGTGACGCCGCTGACGTCGCTGCTGATGGCCGACGGCCTGCGCGAGTGCGGGCTGCCGGAGAGCGTCTTCCAGGTCGCGACCGGTGACGGCGCGACCGGCGCCGCGCTGGTCGACGAGGTCGACTTCATCATGTTCACCGGCTCGACGAAGACCGGCAAGAAGGTGATGGAGCGGGCGGCGAAGACGCTGACGCCGGTCGGCCTGGAGCTGGGCGGCAAGGACCCGATGATCGTGCTCGCCGACGCCGACCTCGAGCGCGCCGCGAACGCCGCGTGCTTCTACTCGATGAACAACGGCGGCCAGGTCTGCATCTCGGTCGAGCGGGTGTACGTCGAGGAGCCGGTCTACGACCGGTTCGTCTCCAAGGTGGTCGACAAGGTGCGCGCCCTGCGCCAGGGCCGGCCGGGCGCGCCGGGCGCGGTCGACGTCGGCGCGGTCACGTTCCCGCCGCAGCTCGACATCATCGACAGGCACGTGCAGGACGCGGTCAAGAAGGGCGCTCGCGTGCTCGTCGGCGGCAAGGCCGGCGGCGACGGCCCGGGTCGCTACTACGAGCCGACGGTGCTCGTCGACGTCGACCACTCGATGGCGTGCATGACCGAGGAGACGTTCGGCCCGACGCTGCCGATCATGAAGGTCGGCGACGCCGACGAGGCCCTGCGCCTCGCGAACGACACGCCATACGGGCTGGCGGCGTCGGTGTGGACGAAGGACGTGCGGCGCGGCGAGCAGATCGCCCGGCGCGTCGAGGCCGGCGCGGTGTGCGTCAACGACGCGCAGATCAACTACACGGCGCTGGAGCTGCCGATGGGCGGCTGGAAGACCTCGGGCCTCGGCACGCGTCACGGTGCCGGCGGGATCCGCAAGTACACGCAGTCGCAGACGCTGCTCGTGACGCGGCTCGCGCCCAAGAAGGACCCGCACATGTTCCCGTACAGCGCGCGCAAGACGCGCTTCCTCGGGAAGCTGATGAAGTTCCTGTACGGGCGGGGGAAGCGGGCCTAACGCGGCACGCACCCCGGCATCTGGAGGGCGCGCCATGTCGCGTCCTCCAGGCCCTCCAGGGGTGCGAGCTGGGTCTGCAGGGCGCGGAAGGTCGTGACCGCGTCGGCGCCGTGCGTGATGGCGCGCTCGCTCCGCGCCGCCAGGGCGAGCTCCTGGCCCCGAACGTGCAGCGCCTGCGCGTAGCCCTCGCGCAGCTCACCGGGGGGCTTGAGCTTCTTCAGCGCCGCCAGCGCCGGACGCATCCGGGCGACCCCGGCCGCGAGGAACGCCGCGCCGCCGTCCTCGCTCGCCGGCGGCGCGACCGCGGCGGCCGCGTCGGAGCTGCGCAGGCAGATCGCGCTCGCCTGGGTGCGCAGGTCGCCGGCGCTCAGGCTTCCGTCGCCGCAGCCGACCATCCCGGCCGCGCCGGCCGCGAGCGCGCACGCAGCGAGCAGCGCTGCGGGCGCGACCGGGCGGCGGGAACGGCAGGCAGGCGTCGCGCGCGGCACGGGCGCCGATGCTAGCGGCCGGACCCGACCGCGCCCGGAGCGCCCGGATCCAGGTCCGGCGAGCCGTCGTCCGCCGAGCCTCCCAGCGCCACACCCAGCAGCCGCTCCAGCTCCGGCACCGTCTCGACCGCCGAGACATGGTGCACCGTCGCCATCCCCAGCTCCGCCGCCGGCGGCAGGTTGAACGGCAGGTCGTCGACGTACACGCACGCCGACGGCTCCACCCCTGCCCGCTCCGCCCCCAGCGCGTACATCTCCGGCGCCGGCTTGCGCATCCCGACCTCGCCGGAGATCACGATCCCGTCGAACAGCTCCTCCATCACCTCGCGCGGATAGCGGCGCGTGCCCCAGGAGTTCGAGATCAACCCCGTGCGGATGCCCGCCGCGCGGGCGGCGCGCACCGCGCCGACCATCGCCGCGTCGGGCGCGACGCCCGCGAACAGCCGGTCGATCAGGCCGGCGTGCGACGCCACGCCGAGCATCCCCGCGAACGTGCGCTCGAACTCCGGCTCCTCCACGCGCCCCTCCTCGAACGCGATCAGCAGCGCGCGGCACGCCTCGTCGCCGCGGAAGCGCTGGACCAACGCGTCCGGCGCCAACCCCTCCTGCTCGCAGAACGCGCCGAAGGAGACGAACAGGTTCGTCGTCAGCACCCCGCCCCAGTCGACCAGCAGGGCGGCCCGCGGTGTGCCGGGATCACTCGTCACCACGTGCCACCTTCCACGCATACCCCGCCAGGTCCGGCACGCCCGTGTCCAGCAGCTTGAAGAACGGGTCGTCGGTGGTCCCGGCCAGCAGCCGCTTGTAGGACCCCTCGAGGAAGATCGCCGCCTTCCACAGCGCGAGCGTCGCGTACCAGCGAACATCGCCCATCGAGCGCCCTGAGCGCTCCTCGTAGCGCGCGACCAGCTCGCCGCGCGACGGGAAGCCGGGCTGCGTCGTGACCGCCCCCAGCGTGAAGATCGTCCCCTCGTCGCCGGCCTGCGCGTACGTCGCGCTCAGGTAGCCGACGTCGGCCAGCGGATCGCCGATCGTCGCCAGCTCCCAGTCGAAGATCGCGACCAGCCGCGCGGGTGCTCCGGGGGCGAACATCGTGTTCCCGAGCCGGTAGTCGCCGTGGACGATCGTCGCCTCGCCCGAGTCCGGCATGTTGCTGCCCAGCCAAGCGGTCACCCGGTCGAGCACCGGCAGCTCGCGCGTCTTGTTGTGCTCCCACAGCCCGCCGAAGCGGCGCAGCTGGCGCTCGAGGTAGCCGGTCGGCTTGCCGTAGCCCTCCAGCCCGCACGCGCGCCAGTCGACGGCGTGGACCTCGACGAGCGCGTCGATCAGCTCCTCGCCGATCCGCGCGTGCTGCCTCACCGAGTCGAGCGCCTCCGGGACCTGGGTCGTGATCACGTCGCCGGCGACGCGCTCCATCACGTAGAAGGGCGCGCCGATCACCGACGCGTCCGCGCACGTCGCCAGCACGCGCGGCGTCCGGACCTCCGCGTGCTCAACCGCGGTCAGCAGGCGCGCCTCGCGCAGGACGTCGTGGGCGGACGGCGGCAGCGGCGGCCGCGGCGGGCGGCGCAGCACCAGCTCGGCGTCGCCGCGGCGCAGCAGGAAGGTCACGTTCGAATGCCCCTCGCCGACCGGCTCGGCCTCGATCGCGGCGCCCGGCTCGCCCAGCCCGTGCTCGTCCAGGAACGCCGCCAGCGGCTCGCGCACGAGCAGCGGCGCCAGCTCCAGCTCAGCCGCCTCGGCGTGCGTGTCGACGATCGAGCTCACGTTCGCTGCGGAACGCTAGGGGAATCGGCGTGCGGGCGGCGCCGCCGTCGGCGGGCGGCTCCCACGCGGCCGGCGCCCGACACGCACGCCGGCCGCGGTGGGCACCTCCCTCCCTCGGCCCTACGCGGCCGCCTGCAGCAGCCCGCGCCCGCCGACGACGGCGTCGAACCCGCCGACGTGCAGGTGCTCCGGGTCGCCGACGAGCCCGACGACCGTGGCCCCGGTCGCCTGCTCGACGCTGGTGAGCAGGATCGCGAGGCGGTCGCGCCGCGCGAGGGCCGCGGCCGCGTCGCTCCACGCCCAAGTGGGATCGTGCGCCTCGATCAGCACGGTGACGTGCCGCGGGCGATGGGCGCGAGCGGCGGCGACCAGCTCGTCGTCGTGGCCGTCCGGGCCGGCGATGATGAGGATCTCTTCATGGATCATGGGCGCACTCTCACGATCGTCCGTTAAGCGGTCCTAATAGTTGGCGAAACGCTTCCGTAAACCGGTGCGCTGGGCGCGAGTTGCGGGCCGGAACGGCACATCGCGCGTTGCGGACTAGCCTGAATGTCCCATGCCGGAGCTTCCCGAGGTCGAGATCGTCGCGCGGCTGCTGGACGCCGCCCTGCGGGGGGCGCGCGTGGAGAGCGCGCTCGCGCCCGGCGTCAACGCGCTCAAGACCTTCGATCCGCCGCTGGACGCCTTGGCCGGGCGGCGGGTGGAGGGCGTCGGGCGGCGAGGCAAGCACCTGCTCGTGCGCTTCGAGCCTGGCGGCGACGGCGGGCTCGTCCTGCTCCTGCACCTGATGTCCGCCGGGCGCCTGCAGCTGTTCGGCGCGCGCGCCGGCCTGCGCGACCGCAGCTCGCGCGTGCTGATCCGGCTCGACGACGGGCGCGAGCTGCGCCTGCGCGAGCTCGGGACCAGGCAGGCGGCGTGGGCGAAGCTGCTGCGCGCCGCCGAGGTGGACGACCAGGAGGCGCTTGCGACGCTCGGGCCGGAGGCGTGGCCGGACCCGCCGGCTCCGGAGGACTTCGCCGCGCTGCTGCGCCAGCCGCGCCCGCTGCACGGCCTGCTGCGCGATCAGCGCGTGCTCGCCGGCATCGGGCGCTCGTGGGCGGACGAGATCCTGTGGGAGGCGCGGCTGTCGCCGTTCAAGCGCGGGGCGGACCTGAGCGCGGGCGAGACGGAGCGGCTGCGCACGGCGACGGTCACGCGGCTGGGGGATGCGCTGCGCGTCTACGAGGAGTCCCTGAAGCTTCCGCTGCCCGACAAGCTGCCGTTGCCGCTGCGCATCCACCGCCACGAGGGGCAGCCGTGCCCGCGCTGCGGGGCGCAGCTGCGGGCCGTCCACTTCGAGGACTACGTGATCGCCTACTGCCCGGCCTGCCAGACGGACGGCAAGATCCTCAAGGACCGCCGGCTGTCGCGGCTGCTCAAGTGAGCGGTTGAGCCGTATCCTGCCGGATCATGATCGAGCTCGGCCAGCAGGCGCCGCCGTTCACGCTTCCGGACCAGGACGGCAACCCGGTCAGCCTCGCCGTCTACGCGGGCAAGACGGTCGTATTGTTCTTCTATCCCAAGGCCGAGAGCCTTGGTCCAAATGACAGTAGGAGCGCCCGCGACGGCTCGCGCCCACGCTATTCCGCGCGACGCTGCACGCGCTCCGCTCGGGCTCGGGCAGCGGATACAGGAAGCCGATGCCTCTGCGGCTCGGGCCGGTCGGCCGCAGCCATCCGCGCCTGCGGAGGTCGTCCAGCCCCGTTCGTGCCTGCTTGCAGGTGAGTCCGCACCAGCCGGCCGCGAACTTGATTGTGTAGGGCACCGGATCGCCGTCGCCCGCAGCTGCGCGCACGGCGGCGAGCAGCAGGAAGCCCGACGCGAGTCGGCGCGCGCTCGCCGAGACGTCGGCGGGGATCGGCACGGCGGGGATCGGCGCCCGCCGGACGCCAGCCTCGTGCCAGAGCCGCGCGAGCCAGCGGGCAGCGGTCGGCCCGATGAGGTCGGGGACCGTCGCCCCGCTCGTGATGCTGGCGAACAGCCGCGCGAGGGACAGGTCCGCGCCGCAGCCGTGGCAGTGGTAGCGGTAAGCGCCCGCGCCGTCCCGGCTCCGGTAGAGCCCAGCGGACGGCCGCGTGTCCCAGTGCTCGGGCAGCAGGCACCGAACCTCGCGCGTGCGGCCGGTGGAGCCGTCGAGTGCGTCCGGGCGGTTCATCGCGGCCATCGCCGCCGCCACCGTCGCCGGGTTGTGCTCGGGACGCGCCGCCGTGCTACGGGCACTAGGACCTACGTAGGTCCTAGTGCCCGCTCTCCGGCTCGACGTCGGCGTGGCCCACGTCGGCAGCGGCGCCAGCGCGACGTCACGCGGCGCGAGGGTCCAGGCGTAGCGGTGCCCGGACTCGTGGACAGACGGCGGGGCGACGACGTAGGAGCCCGTGCCGCGAACCTCGCCCCACGGGCGGCGATGGACGCCCGGCACGTCCCCGGCGAAGTAGAGATGCCAGCCGCGCGCGGTGCGGACGCACGGCGTGGCGGGGTGCTGCTCGCCGAACGCTCCCGGCAGGTCCACGTCCACCACGACGAGCCCGGCCCGCACGATGATCCCGACGCCCGCCGCGGGGTCGTGCTCGAACCATGCCGCGATCTCCGGCGGGCTCGCTCGGCGCTCGCGCAGATGGGTCCATTCGGGCGAGCTGTAGACAGCGACAAGCGCGCCCGCGTGGGGCACCTTGCCGTCGAGCGGCAGCAGCGCGAAGCCCTGCGCGTGGAGGTCGAGCGCGGCTGCCGCCGACGCGCTCATGACCGCGGCCGTACTCATGTCCCGAACCCCTGCTCGGCGAGCATTCGGCGCGCCGCGCGCGCAAGCACCCGGCGCGCGTCGGCGATGGCGGCAGGCGGAAGGTCGGCCGGCGAGAACCGGCGGAAATCGTCTTCCTCGTCGTCGTCGCTCCCGTCGTCGCTGCGCGCGGACGATCGTGCAGCCGTGTGACCGGCGGGACGTCCCGCGCCGCGACGCCGTGGGGCGGGACGGCGGCCGTGCGGGTGTGCCTGGCGACGCTCACGCTTCGCCATGCGCTCGGCGTGCGCGTGCTGCTCGCGCATGTAGCGCAGGAGGTCCGGTTGGTCGGCGAGCGGCAGCGGCACGTCGTCCGCGTCGCGGGCGAGCCGGTAGCCGCCGCGCGCGGCCTGAGCGTCCTCGCGCTCGCGGTTGCGCAGGACGCGGGGATCGCTCGCGTCGCGCGGGTCGTAGTCGCGGGCAGCGCGCATTCGCGCGGTCAGCCCGTCGCCGTTCGCGCGGTCCCCGGGTGCCGTCGTCGGACGGTCGTGCATCGGGTCGTCCCCCCTTGGTGCGGTCCCCCGAGCGGGTCCCCACTCTTCACCAGTCGAGCGCTCGGGAGGTTGAAGACAAGATAGCCCACGGGTCGGGCGGCTCGCGTTCCTCCGGACGTCCCATGGGCTACGCTCATGTCAACGGGATCGTCTCCCCGTTGCCGTTCAGCTTCACGGTCGCCCTCACCAGTCCGGCCGCGAGCTTCCGCAGAACAGCGCCACGCCCTTCCCACTCGGGCGGGGCGCTGTCATGGCGTGCGTGAAGCCTACGGCGCGCAGCGCCCTACCCCAGCCCGGGTGTCTCAGCGCTGGGATGGCGCGCGCACCCGGCGCGGAGCGCGCGCGGTGTCCTCCACCCGGCGACGCGCGTCCGAGTCGCGTGGGTGCGGCAGGGCTGTCGGTCAGCCATGCTCAGAGGCTCCTATCGTGTACAGCGGCGATCATGCCCACGTACACGTTCAGGATCGGTGAAGCGTTTCCCGCGTCGGATCCGGTCGCACGCTTCATCACGGTCCTGGCGATGATGAGCAACGACTGGCTGCGCCTCTTCGAGCTGATGCGTGCGCCTCCATCGGCCGGCTCGGACGCCGACGAGGAGGCGGGGGTGGACGTAATGCTGTTCCGGCAGCAGGCTGCCCTCCACCAAGAGGCGGCCATGTTCATCGGCGACACGCGGCGTCGGTTCAGCGAGGTAGATCGCTTCATCAAGACACTTCCACGGCCGGCACAGGAGGGGTGCGAGCGTGTCGTCGGCGGAATCGACCCCACGTCCCCGCACTACCACGATTGGCTTGCCGGGCACCGCAACATCACGTTCCACTATCCCGAACTGCACGCCGAGAAGGCGATGCACGGCAAGGAGGAGATCGCGAACGCGCTGGCTCGCGCCGGGAAGCTCAGCGGCGCGATCACACACGAGAAGAGTTTCGGGAGCGTTCGCTTCCGCTTCGCGGATCAGGTGGCGGTCCAGTTGCTCCCGAGTGCGCCGGAGAAGGTCCAATCGCTGGCTCGGGCGATGAACACGCTCGCTGGTTTCGTTCAGCACGCAGCGCGCTCCTACCTGGATGCGCACCCGCCTGACACGTTTACCGTCCACTAGGCCCACCGCAAGCTGATCGGCACGGCGAGCGTGGCGGGGCGAAGACATGCGTCCATCCGGGGGAGGGATGGGACGCGCCTGGGTGCTACTGGGTGCCTTCGCCCCGCCTCCGCTCTTGCCCTACCCCGGGGCCTTGACGAGCGAGAACCTATCTCACGTCACATGTGACGTCAAGCCGAGAGGGAATTCTAGCGGTTTTCGTCCTCGTAGCGCACTTCGGCGGCAGACATCAGGGCCGACACGCTCATGCGGAGCGCTCGCGCCAGTGGCCGAAGGGAGGTCGAGATGCGGAGGTCGCGCCGCGCGTTCTCCCACTCCCATACGCGCCGCTGCGACGTGTCGATCGCCAGGGCCAGCGCGTCCTGAGTCATCCCCAGCTCCTCACGGCGGGCGCGGATGGTTGCGCCGAGTGCGACGAGGAATGGGTCGGGTTGGGCCATGCCGGCGCGAACCTTCCTTGCGCCAGCTTCCCCTAGCAACGTCACAAATGACGTCAAGCGGCTACGATCTCGACCCCCTACGGCTCCGCTCTTTGGGCACAGATCATGCCGACACCGAACCGCTATGTCTACGCCGACGACTGCTGGTCGTGTGGGCGTTCGCAGGAGAGCCGCTTCGGGCCGCGAGAGCACCTATTGAAGCGATGCTGTTTCTTCTGCGGGGCGGACCCTGACCGCCCGCGTGACAGGACGAGTGCCACGTCCGGCGAGCGCCAACGGTTGCGCCGCCACTTCGACGTGCTCGACGCGCGGGAACGAGTCGTGATCCTGTTGCGCTGGCGCAGACGGCCGGCATCTTACGTCGAGGTGGGCAAGCAGATCGGACGCTCGCGCAGTTTTGCCCGGTACGTCGAGATGGAAGCCACGCGCAAGTTGCGTCTGGAGGCGCGGACCGCGGTCGGCCGGTAGCCGCGCCCTCAACCGGAAGCATCGGCCAGTTCTACTTCCACCGCGGCGATCAGCGCCGTGACGCTCATTTGCAGCGCGGCAGCCAGCGGCACCAGTGAACCGGAAAGGCGTAGGTCGCGACTGCCATGCTCCCACTCGTAGACCCGCCTTTGGGACTGCCCGACCTCCAAGCCGAGCGCCGATTGCGTCATGCCCAGGCGCTTGCGCCGAGTGCGGATGACGGCGGCTAGCGCGAGCAGAAACGGACTGGGCTCTGTGGGCTCGTCGGGCTCGTCGTCGGCATCAACGCTCATAGGCGCCAGAACGATCACTCGGCGCGTCGATGCCGGCAACGTCCGTTATGACGTACGCCGCTTCTTCGCCCCGACGCTCCGGCACCCGCCGTGCGCGGAGCGTCGCGAGCGGCTTAGGGTCGTTGGGGCATTCGGCGTTCTTGTGTCTCTTCGGGCAGTTCGCCGGCCTCGATGACGCGGGGCCCGAAGGACGGAAGCTGCGCGACGACGCGCACGGTCGGCGTGACTCCCGCGTTCTCGGGCGTCAGGCGTGCGGTGTAGATCGCAAGTTCGACGGGGCCGGGCGGGACGCTCACCGGCGCGATGATGCGCGCCCCGTTCCACATGGTTGCGACGACAACGAGTCTCAACGTTGGGACTCGCTTCCTAGATGCCTCTTCTTGGTCTGAGCAGGTAGAGCGCGCTGACGTCGGAGGGCGCGTAGTCGACGCGCATCACGACACGCGCCAGTGTCGCGTCGCTGCCGAAGCCGGCGTCGGGTGAGAACTCGGCGGTCGCGTCGCGGCGCACCGCGACGGCGACGTAGCGCATGTCGGCGATCAGCGCCGTGCCTGCTCTGAACGCGGGGGTTGGGTACAGCGCGGCGCCCGCGATTCGCTCGATGCCGGGCGCGGTCGGGTCGGCGAGCGTCGCGTAGGCGCCGGTCAGTGCCTCCAGGCGAAGGCTCGTCAAGTCTTCGGGGCTGACGATCACCGCGTTGGGGACGCCGCCGGCACCGACGATGGACCCGGCCGCTCTGACCACTGCGGAGATCGTGACTCTTTCGACTTCTCCGTTGGGCAATTCGTAATCCAGCAGTCCGGCCGGGCTTCTATTGGCCGCAGCTCTGGCGGCTGAGAACGCGGTGCTGTCGAGCGAGACAGCGACGCCGCGCACCATCGCGGCGCCTACCCGGTCAAGCTCGCCAACGCTGGAGTCGGCGATTGACTCGTTGCTCAGCGTCACGACGTTACCCAGCTTGAACGGGGCCAGATCGAGTGTGTCGGCTTCCCCTTCATCGGACGGAAGCGCTCTCAACTCTTCGGTCCAATCAGCTCTAGGGTGGACCAACAGACGTGGGACGTGAACTGCGCGCCCGGTAGTGGTGATGCGGTTGGCACCGGCGCGCAGCAGCACGGCCTCAGCGGCCAGTGCCTCGATCAGCACGGGCGCCCACTCCTCGACGCCCCATTGTGCGGTCAGGCCAGGACTCCCCGGCATGGCGCCTCCTAATTCCGAAACGGAATGGATGGCGCAGCGGGCCTGCCTGATCTGCGCGTCCGCCACTGGCGGAGTCAACCGACGAGGGACCGCCACCGGGGCGGTCATCCTGCCGTTCGTGTCAATGAAGGCTAGCGCTCGCCAGTGACGGCCCGCTTGAGCGCGGCACCGAAACCCGGCTTGGCTTCAGCGGGCGGTCGGGCGCCGGCCCCGAAGTCAGGCGGACCCTTGCGCCAGTGCGGACGCGCGCTCAGCACACGATCGATCTCCGCTCTGACCAGCTCAGGGTCCAGTCCGCCGTCCTGGTCGCGCATCGCGGTCAGCTCCGCGTCAAGCCACAGGTCAGCGGGGCCGGTCATCCGCTCGGCGGCGATCCGCTCGACCGCCTCACGGTCCTGCCGATCCACGCGCGCACGCAACGAGTCACGCTCGGCCTCCGTGTCGCGCAGCCGCGTCCGGTAGCCGGCAGCCTCGCGCCGCAGCTTGCCGGTCTCCGAACGGTCGGGATCGTCACCACTGGCGCCGCTGTGCGCCCCGCTGACGGCCTCGGTGGCCTCGGGAGGCGCATCGGTGCCGGCGGCGGCCTGCCCGCCCTCAGAAGCCCCGGAAGCGGCTGCGGCGAGTGCTCGGGCAGCGTCGGCGCGGTCGGTCATTCGTGGCACTCCATGACCTCGCCGTCTTCATCGACAAAGACGCCGCTTGGCTCGCCGGGCACGTAGCCGATCCCGGTGACGCTGTACGTCGCGGCAACCTCCGCGGCCGGCATCCCCGCCCGCCACGCCTTCCACGCCGCGACCAACGCGCGCCCCTCGGCCGCCGGCAACGCAACATCCAGCACGCCATCACCATCGGCAGCAGTGAAGTGATAGCGACCCTCACTCATCCAACCACCCCCGTCAGCCTTCGCCAGCTCACAACGAGTCCCCCAAACTCGACCAGCAGAAAGCCTAGCTCAGCCCTAGGTCGGTTCTCGCGCCGGTCTCACCGGAGAGACCAGCGCGAAAACGGCCAGAAACGCGGGATCGTCCGAACGGGCGCCGCAGCACTAACGCTACACGCGCTCTAGGGGTCATACCCCACCCCCTGCGCCGCAGCCCGGCCAGTAGCGCTCGACATACGGCTGCCTAGCTGGCATCCCGATCCACGCAGCAATCCGTGCGGTTTTAATTCACGCTCCGCTTGGCGCTTGGCTCGGCGGGCGCGGGACCGTAGTATCGGTCGGGTTGGTGAGCAGTCACGGCGGGGCGTCGCCGTCGGGGTCGGGCGCCTCGGCCGTTGACGCGCTGCCAGAGCGCACCCACCACGCGGCCCGCTCAGGCGGCGAGCACGGGGGCGACGTCGGGCTCGACATCGAACGGGCGAGGCACGATCCGCAACCGGGAAGCGCCGTTGTTTCGCTTTCCCGGTCCGCCGGGCGCGACATCAGCGCGTTCGATCACAGCGCGGATGAGGTCGCGTTGCTCGTCCCGCGTGAGCTTGTCCCAGTCGCCAACGCTGACGGCAAGCGACCGCGCGGCGCTCGCATCGGTCAGTTGCTCGTACCGGATACGGGCGGTGTCGCGAGCCTCAGACAACTGCACAAGGCGCTCGGCGGCGGCGGGCTCGTTTCCCAGCGCAGAGAATGCTCGAATGGCGCCGTCCAATTCCGCCTGCGCGCGGTCGAGCGCCACGGACGCGGCGAGCACGCCGTTATCGGCCGTCTCCGTCTGCGCGATCCCGTCGAGCAGTTCGCGCACAGCAGCGACGATGGCCGACTCCGCGAGGTCCGCGAGGATCGTCACGCGCCGGGCGCAGTCGTTGTTCGGCGGACAGCGGTAGAACGGGTAGACCTTGCCGCCCTGCACCTGGGTACCGACGACCATGCGCGCGCCGCACGTCCCGCAACGCAGCACGCCGAGCCGCGCAAGCAGTCGGTCCGACTTGGGCTTGCGGCCACGAGGCACGGTGACAGCCTGCGCGGCCTCCCACTCGTCCCGTGAGCAGATGGCCGGCACACTCCCCGTCCAGCCGCGGTAGTGAAGCTCCCCGACCAGCAGACGGGAGCGCAGCAGACACAGCACGCCGTGGTATGAGCGGTCGATGCCGTTCGCCTTGAGGTAGGCGCGGATCGCCTTGACAGGTTCGCGTCGCGCGCGCATCCGGACGGCCTCCCGCACGACGGGGGCCTTGGCGGGGTCAATTTCTACGCCGTCGCCGACGCGCACAAGCCCGTCGATCAGCGGGAAGGGCGGACGGCCACGCTCGACAGCGCGGCGCTGAGCGGCGGTGGTGCGCTCGCCGGTCGTGCGCCGCACGTACTCGGCGACCATGCCGAGCATCGTTGACGAGAGCCACTGCGCGGCCGTGCCGCTGCTGACCTCGCCCACGTCGGCGGCGAGCACGCGCCCGCCCGCAGCCTCGACGCGCTCCAAGACCTCGGCCTGGACAGTGAGGCTGCGCACGAGACGATCGAAGTACGCGACGACGACCACATCTGCGCGGCCCGCCTCGACGGCCTCGACGGCGCGCATCAGCCCTTTGCGGCGCACGAGCGGCGAACCGCCGCTGACGTCAAGCTCGGGGTAGGCGTCGAGCAACCGCAGGCCCTCGCGCTCGCACGCCATCTGAATGCGCTCGCGCTGGACAGCCGGAGACGCGAAGCGCTCGCCCTCGCGGCCGTTGACCTTGGACACGCGAATGACGCCGACGGCCCGCGCCTTGGGATGCTTCGTAGTCGTTGCCATGTCGAGTCTCGCGAGTGGAGGGTGCAGATGATCCAGACGGGCCAGCCGGCGCCGGATTTCGAGCTTCCCGACCAGAACGGCCGGACGGTTCGCCTGTCCGAATTCCGTGGGAGCACGATTATACTGTTTTTTTATCCGAAAGCGGACACGCCCGGCTGCACGACGCAGGCATGCGGCGTGCGCGACCACCTGCCCAACTACGCCGAGGCCGGCGCCGTCGTGCTCGGCGTCTCGCCCGACCCGGTCAGCGCGGTCAAGCGGTTCGCCGACAAGTTCGCCCTCGACTTCACTCTGCTCGCCGACGAGGACCACGCCGTGTGCGAGTCGTACGGCGTGTGGGCGGAGAAGTCGATGTACGGACGGACATTTTTGGGGGCTACTCGGACGACGTTCATCATCGGTCCGGACGGCATCGTTGCCCACGTGATCCCGAAGGTCACCCCGAAGACGCACGACGACGAGGTGCTGGCGGTGCTGGAGCAGTTGGCCGCAGCGTGACGGACTTCGCCGCGCATGCAGCCGGCGTGGGGAAGGCGAGATCCGTCTTCCTGGAGCGGCATGGCCGTCGCGCGGCGGTTCTGGTCAGCCCCGAGCGCTATGACGAGCTGATGCCGAATCGCCGGCTCCGCGGCCGGGTCGTCGACTGCCGCATCGTCTACACGGTCGAAGACGACGTGCTCCTCATCGTCATCGTCCCCGACGGCGCCGTCGCCCACGTGATCCCGAAGGTCACCCCGAAGACGCACGACGCTGCGGCCCCGGCGCTCTTGGAGCAGCCGGCCGCGGCTTGGCCGCGGACCCCACCACGCCGCGTGCCACGGGACGGGGCGCGTGCTCGCGTGATGCGGTGACAGCGCCAGCGCGGCTCTGGGGTCGTGCACTCTGCGCAGCGCCTTCGCGAAGCGGGACTCGCGCAGGCGGGCGCGATCGACGATGATCCCGAGCCTGTTGTTTCTGGGGGCGATGAAGAACGCGAGGTCGCGCTGCGTCTCGTCGAGGAAGTCCTCGATGCCGGTGAGGACGCCGTTGCGCGGTCCGCCCTCGTGCTCGGCGTTCGCGAGATCCCGGTTCACGCCCTGGTGCGACAGCTCCGATCTGCCGCGAACGATGCCTGACTGGGAATAGGGCTGGCGGAAGTCCTCGGGCACCCGCTCAGGCGCGTAGTACATGTCGCGCCGCCCGTAGGGCCACTCGATGTCGTGCGCGAACGTCAGCGACCCCGCGCGCTTCGTCTCGGACCGGCTGCCGTCTGTTCTGGCACCTGCCGTTGACATGTGACCAATAGGTCACCTATGCTGCGGAGCATGGACGACGTGTTCCGCGCTCTTGCCGACCCGACGCGCCGCGCGCTGCTCGACGCCCTCTACGAGGACGACGGGCAGTCGCTCAGCGCGCTCGAGCAGCGGCTGCCGATGACGCGCTTCGGCGTGATGAAGCACCTGAAGGTGCTCGAGGAGGCGGGGCTCGTCGTGTCGCGCAGGCGGGGGCGGGAGAAGCTGCACTTCCTCAACCCCGTCCCGATCCGGCTCGTCCACGACCGCTGGGTCAGCAAGTACGCCGAGCCGTGGGCGGCGACGCTCACCGGGCTCAAGCAATCCCTCGAGCAGGAGGACCGCACCATGGAGAAGGTCTTCGAGATCTACATCAAGACGACCCCCGAGCGGCTGTGGGAGGCGATCGTCGACCCCGAGCTGCGGGCGAAGTACAGCTTCGGCGTCGGCGCGCAGTCCGACTGGACGCCGGGCTCGGCCTACGAGGCCGTCCACCCCGGCGCCGGCGTCACGATCGCGCAGGGCGAGAACCTCGAAGTCGACCCGCCGCGCCGGCTCGTGCAGAGCTTCAACGCGCTGTGGAGCGACGACGCGCGCGCAGAGGGCACCTCGCGCGTGACGTGGGAGATCGAGCAGGTCGAGGACTCCTGTCGCCTCACCGTCACCCACGGCCAGCTGCGCGAGGGCGCCAACCCGGAGCTGTACGGCGGCTGGCCGATGATCCTCTCCGGCCTCAAGACGCTGCTGGAGACCGGCGAGCTACTGACGACGCCGGGCTCTCTGCGCTACGCGCAGGCGGGCTGAGCGTCGCAGGCAAGCGGGGGCGGCCGCCGCCGGGGCGGCCGCCTACTGCAGGCCCTCGCGCGCCTCGCGCACGAGCGTCACGGCCTCGGGGAAGACGACCGCCATCACGGAGCGGATCTGCTGGGCCTGCTCGTCGGTCGTGCCCTGGATGTTGACGCGGTTGATCGCCGCGACGGTCAGGTCGACCGCGAGCTTGATCGCGTTGTCGGCCCACGCGAGCTTCTGCTGGCCCTGCATGCTTTCCGCGAACTCGGCCATCCGCCGCTGCAGCTCGTCCGGGTCGCCGAACAGTCCACCGAAGCCCTCCATGAGGCTCATCCTACCCACTGGTCGGGGCGCGCTAAAGCGCCGGCTCGAGCTGCTGCGCCGGTGGCGTCGTGCCTGTCTCGCCCGCCGCTCGCGCGCCGCCGCGCAGCACGCCCGTGTCGCGTGTCAGCCGCTGCGCGAGCGTCACCGGGACGATCGTCAGCGCGATCACGAACAGCACGACGACGTTGACCTGCGGGAGGTTCTGCCCCAGCCGGATGTTGCCGAAGATCCACAGCGGCAGCGTGTTCTGCGCGCCGGCCGTGAACGTCGTGACGATCACCTCGTCGAACGACAGCGCGAACGCGAGCAGCCCGCCGGCGACCAGCGCCGTCGCGATCACCGGCAGGGTGACGTGGCGCAACGTCTGCCAGCCGTCCGCGCCGAGGTCCATCGAGGCCTCGATCAGCGACGTCTGCGTGCGCCGCAGCCGCGCGAGCAGGTTGTTGTAGACGGTGACGATGCAGAACGTCGCATGCCCGATCACGATCGTCGTGAGCGAGAAGCTCACGTTCCCGAAGGTGAAGAACGAATTGAGCGCCATGCCGGTGATGATCCCCGGCAGCGCGAGCGGCAGCAGGATCACGAACGACACCGTCTCGCGCCCGAAGAACTTGAAGCGGTGCACCGCGAACGCCGCCATCGAGCCGAGCACGACGGCGATCGTCGTCGCGATCAGCGCGGCGCGCACGCTCAGCCACAGCGCGTCGCGCATGTCCTGGTTGTGGAACGTCGAGGAGAACCATTTCGTCGACAGCCCGTCCAGCGGCCAGCTCTGCACGTTCGACGGGTTGAACGCGTACAGCACGATCAACGCGATCGGGAACAGCAGGAACAGCACGATCAGCGCCGCCCAAATCCCCAGCGCGACCCGCGATCCCCGTCCGGCGGTCATCACAGCGCCTCGAACGCGCCCATCCGGCGCGCGAACAGCAGGTACAGGGCCATCACGACCAGCGGGATCGTCGCGTACGCGGCCGCGAACGGCACGTTGTTCGAGATCCCGACGCTGCGGTAGACGACGTTGCCGATGAAGTCCGAGCCGGCGCCGCCCACCAGCGTCGGCGTGATGAAGTCGCCCAACGTCAAGGAGAAGGTGAAGATAGAGCCGGCCACGACGCCCGGCAGGACCAGCGGCAGCATCACCTTGCGCACGGTCGTCCAGGTGCGCGCGCCGAGGTCGGCGCTCGCCTCCAGGAACGAGTCCGGCACGCGCTCGAACGCCGCCCACACCGGCAGGATCATGAACGGCAGCCAGATGTAGGTGAAGACGATCCAGATCGACCAGTTCGAGTAGGCGACGTTCACCGATCCCAGGCCGATGTGGTCCAGCGTCCAATTCAAGATCCCGTTCTTGGCGAGGATCAGCCGCCACGAGTACACGCGCACGAGATAGCTCGACCACAGTGGCACGAGCACGATCACGAACAGGACCGCCTGCAGCCGCTTCGGCGCCAGCCGCGCGGCGAAGAACGCGAACGGCAGCGCCAGCAGCGCGTCCGTCACCGTGACGGCCGCCGCGATCCCGATCGTTCGCAGCGCGATCGTGCGGTAGGTCGGGTCCTCGACGATCGTCTTGAAGTTCTTCAGCGTCCACGTGTGGACGAGCTTGCCGCTGAACGAGTCGACGCTCCAGAACGCCGAGACGAACAGGATCACGAGCGCCGCGAGGTAGAGCAGCACGAACCACGCGCCGGGCGCGCTCAGCAGCAGCACCGCGCGCAGCCACGCGCGGCGGAACAGCGCCGCGGACGCCCGCAGGCGGGCGGATCGGAAGCCCGATCCGCCCGCGCCCGCGCCGCCCGCGGGATCGGCGATGGCGCCCGCGCTCGCCACCTGCGTCAGCCCTTCACCTCGGTCCACTTCTGCTGCCACGTCGTGTAGTCCGTGCAGTCGTTGGAGCCGTTGTCGCACTGGGCGGTCGGCGTCTTCCAGAAGCGGATCGAGTTGAAGTACGACGCCGGCGCGTTGGCGTGGTACTGCGCGCAGGCGCCCTTCTGGATCTGGTCCATGAACGGGCACGCCTTCGTGTTGGCGGGCGTCTCGCCGAACGAGATCGCCTGCTGGGCCTGGACCTTCGGCGTCGAGACCCACGCCATCCACTTGTACGCGCAGTTGGGGTGCTGCGCGTGGGCGGACAGCATCCACGTGTCGGCCCAGCCGGTCGCGCCCTCGCTCGGGATCAGATCCTTCACCGGCGCCTTGGCGGCCACCAGCGTGTTCGTCTGGTACGGCCACGACGCGCCGACGACCGCGTCACCGTTCTTGAACAGGTCGATCTCGTCGGACGCGAGCGCCCAGTACTTCTTGATGAGCGGGCGCTGGGCCTTGAGCAGCTTCACCGCCGCGTCGAGCTGTGCCGGCGTCAGCTCGTACGGGTCGCTGATCCCGAGCGACGGCTGGTGCTTGCTCAGATACAGCGCCGCGTCGGCGATCTGGATCGGGTTGTCCGGCACCGTCACCGCGCCCTTGTACTTCGCGCTGTAGATCGCGTCCCAGCTCGTCGGCGCGGGCGTCACCTTCTGCGTGTTGTAGAGCAGCGTGTTCGGGCCCCACTGCAGTGAGACGCCGTAGTGCTTGCCGTCGACCGTGTTGTGCGGCGGCGACTTCAATTGCGGGATGAAGTCCCGCCAGCCGGGGACCAGCGCGACGTTGACCGGCTTGACGTCGCCGCCGCGGATCAGCCGCAGGCTCGCGTCGCCGGAGGCCGAGACGAGGTCGTACTGCGTCCCGCCGCCCTGGCGCATGAGCGTCACCATCTCGTCAGAGGAGCCGGCGTACTTGCTGTTCACCTGACAGCCGGTCGCCTGCTCGAACGGCTTGACCCACTCGGGCTGCGTGTAGCCCTCCCAGGCGATCACGTTGAGCTTGCCCTCGCCCTTGCCGACGGACGTCGGCAGGTTCGAGCTGCTCGAGGAGCTCGAACCGCCGCCTCCGCAGGCGACGAGTCCCATCAGCAAGAGCGTGACGAGGACGGCGCCGGCCAGGCTAGCCCGGGGGCGCGTCCTGCGTCGCTTGTCGTACCTCATGTCCATCCTCCTCCAGGGGATTGACCTGCTCGGGGTCCCAGGCGAGCCGCACGCGGCGCCCGCGCCGGGCGCCGGCGGCCTGCTCGCCGGAGTCGAAGTTCTGGCGCAGCGCGACGAGCGTCTCGCCGTGGTCGAGCTCGACCACGTAGCGCGTCACCGAGCCGAGGTAGACGACCTCGCTCACGGCGCCCGGCTGGACCTCCATCCCGGCTGGGGTCGGCTCGCCGTCGTCGGCCAGCAGCCGCACCTTCTCGGGGCGGATCGTGTAGCGCCGCCCGTCGCGCTCGAACACGTTCGAGGTCCCGACGAAGCCGGCGACGAACTCGTTCGCGGGACGCTCGTAGACCTCGGCGGGCGTGCCGACCTGCTCGATGCGCCCGGTCGAGAAGACGGCGATGCGGTCGCTCATGGTGAGCGCCTCGTCCTGGTCGTGCGTGACATAGAGGAACGTGATCTCGCCGGCGCCGGCGCCGGCCACGTCGCGCTGGAGGCGCTTGAGCTCGAGCTGCATGTCCTGGCGCAGCTTGAGGTCGAGCGCGCCGAGCGGCTCGTCGAGCAGCAGCACGCGCGGGCGGTTCACGAGCGCGCGCGCCAGCGCGACGCGCTGGCGCTGGCCGCCCGACAGCTGGATCGGCTTGCGCGCGCCGAGCTCGGGCAGCTGGACCAACTCCAGCGCCTCGGCCGCGCGCGCGGCGCGCTCCCTGCGCCCCACGCCCTTCACCATCAGCCCGTACGCGACGTTCTCGGCGACCGTCATGTGCGGGAACAGCGCGTAGTCCTGGAAGACGGTGTTGACCGCGCGCTGGTAGGGAGGTTGGCGCGTCACGTCCACCCCGTCGAGCTCGATCGCGCCGGAATCGGGCGGCTCGAAGCCGGCGATCAGCCGCAGCGTCGTCGTCTTGCCCGAGCCCGACGGGCCGAGCATCGTGAAGAACTCGCCCTGGCGGACCTCGAGGTCGAGCCGCTCGAGCGCGACGATCTCGCCGTACGTCTTGCGCAGCCCGATCGCCTGCACGGCGAGCACGTCGACCTGCTGCTCGCTAGCGGCGGCGTCCTGTCGGGTGGCTGCCATGTGGGCAACTCACCATATTCCGCATGTGGCGATCTGGCCTGGGCCGGAGCGGCACACGGCGCGTAGGCGTTTTGGACTCAGCCGCCGCGGTTGTGGAAGTAGAAGTCCGGCAGCGCGGCGCGCGTGATCTGGCCGGCGAGCTGCTCGGGCAGCTCGGCGTCGCCGGTGCGGGCGGCGAGGTCGTCGAGCGTCAGGATCCCGGTCAGCTTGCCGCCGTCGGCGATCGGCAGGCGGCGGATCCCGTGACTGATCATCAGCTCCGCAGCCTCGGCGACGTCCATGCCGGCGTCGCCCGTGACGAGCGGCGAGGAGGCGTAGTTGGCGACGTGGTCGGTCGGGCTGCGCGCGTCGGCGAGGACTCCGAGGGCGAGGTCGCGGTCGGTCACGATCGCCGTCGGCACGCCGTCGCGCACGAGCACGACCGAGCCGACGTTGCGCTCGCGCATCAGCGCCGCGACCTCCTGCACCGACGTCTCCGGGTCGGCCGTGACGACCGACGCGGTCATCACCTCGCGGATCTCCATCGAGCCGAGTCTACGGCAGCCGCGCGCCGTGCGGACGCGACCGGCCGGCTGCCGGCGCCGGCCGTGGCCGCGGGCGTGAGGCGGACGCGGCGGCCCCGCACTAGCATGTGCCGCCCATGACGACCGTCGACGTGTTGCAGGCTGAGGCGCGCGAGCGCCCGCGCATGGTCGTCGTGGCCGCGATCGGCGCGGCGCTGTCGCTGCTGTCGCCGGTGTTCGGCGTCAGCCTGCTGCGCAGCCAGCCCGACAACGTGCCGGCGCAGCTGATCTACGGCGCCCACCACCAGCTCGGCCGCGGCCTCTCGATCGGCTGCTCCGTGCTGAGCCTCTTCGCGATCGGGATCGTGCTCGACTTCGTGATGCGCGCGACGCTCGCGCGCAATCCGGACGCGTCGCGCTGGCTGCGCGTGCTGCCCATGCTCGGCGCGTTCGGGCTCGGGATCGTCACCGCCGCCTCCCAGGTCGTCACTGCGATCGGCCTCGCGCACTTCGCCACGCACGGCTCGCAGACCTACGACGAGGCGCGCGCGGTCACGGACACGGGCGCGCTCGCGTACGTCGGGATCCTGATGGTGCTCGTCTACGTCGGCGCGGTCGTCACGACGTCGATCATGGCGATGCGCGTCGGGCTGCTCATGCGCCTGCTCGCCTACGTCGGGATCGGCGCCTCCGTGCTGCTGATCCTGCAGCCGCTCGCCAGCGGGCTGCTGGGGATCTACTGGCTCGGCGCGCTGGCGGTGCTGTTCGCCGGCCGCTGGCCGAGCGGGACGCCGGCCGCGTGGCGCAGCGGCGAGGCGGTGCCGTGGCCGAGCAACGCCGAGCTGCGCGAGCAGCGCGTGCGCGCCGCCGAGGCGCGCCGGGGCGGCGGACGCGGGCGCGGCAAGGCCGCGCCGGAGCCGGAGGCGATCGAGGGCACGGAGACGGCCGAGGCCGCCACGCGCGGCCCCAGCTCGGCGACGTCGAAGCGCAAGCGCAAGCGCCGCCGCTAACCGCGCGCCGCGCGGCGGCGTTGCGCGATACTCGGCATTCATGGGGGACGGGGGGACGCTCGCGCGCCGCGCGCGCGCGCTGACGCGGCATCCGCACCGCACCGCGGCGGCGCTGCTCGGGCTGCTCGTGCTCGCCTACCTGTGGCCGGTGCTGCTCGGCGGCAAGGTCCTCTCGCCGGCGTCGCTGCTCTACAACCTGCGCCCGTGGGCCGGCAGCACGCCCGTCCCGCGGGACATCCACGCGTACTTCAACGAAAACCTCGTCGACGTGCCGACGGCGATCTACCCGTGGCGCGTGTTCGCGCGCGCGATGCTCCACGCCGGCACGTTCCCGGCCTGGAACCCCCACGTCTTCGCGGGCGCGCCGTTCTACTCGAACCCGGCGAACGGGCTCTTCTCGCCCTTCTCGTTGCCGCTGTGGATCCTGTCGCTCAACTACGGGATCGGCGTCGGCGCGGCGCTGAAGCTGTGGATGGCCGGCTTCGGCTGCTACCTGCTCGCGCGCGAGCTGCGGCTCGGGCTGGCGCCCGGGCTGCTCGCCGGCGTCGGCTTCTCCTTCTCGGCGCTGAACATCGTGTGGCTCACGCACGAGTCGCTGCCGGCCGTGGCGGCGATGCTGCCGTGGATGGTGTGGCTGGTCGAGCGGATCTTCCGCGGCGGCCGGCTGGGGAGCGCGCTCGCGCTGGCGGTCATCACGGCTGCAGCGATCGGCGGGGGACATGCCGGCATGCAGGTCCACGTGCTGGCGGCGACCGCCCTCTACGCCCTGCTGCGCGCCGCGCCGTGGCGCGGCGGCGCCGAGCGCGCGCCGCGGCTGCGCGCGCTCGCCTTCGCCGCCGGCGGGCTCGCGACCGGGACGCTGCTGATGGCGGCGATCCTGGTGCCGGAGGTGCTCTCCTCGCGCGACACGATCGGGACGGCGGCGCGCCACGGCGGCCACGGGACGCTGCCCGGGACCTTCCTGCCGCTGGAGGCGATCAAGACGGTCGTCCTGCCGGATTGGTGGGGGCGCCCGAGCGCGGTCGAAATCCCCGGCCCGGCCAACTTCAACGAGCGCACGTTCTACGCCGGCGTCGTCACGCTGATGCTCGCGTTCGCGGGCCTCGCGGCCCCGGGCGGCTGGCGGCGCAAGGGGCCGTTCCTGCTGTTCGCCGTGATCGGGCTCGCGGTCCCGTTGCACGCGCCGGTCCTCTACTGGCTCGCGACCCACCTGCCGGTCCTCTCCGAAGTCCAGAGCCAGCGGATGCACTTCCTCTACGCGTTCGGCGCCGCGATGCTCGCCGCGTTCGGGCTGCAGGCGGTGCTCGAGCGCCCGGCCGAGCGCCGCTGGCTCGCCGTGCCGCTCGGCGCGCTCGCGCTCGGCGCGGTCGCGCTCGCGCTCGGCGGAGGCGACCTCGGGCGCGTGGCGAGACATTTCGCGACCGGCTCGGCGGTCCATTCGCGCGCCGGCGTCGCGGCCACGAGCGCCGTCTGGCTGCTGCTGTTCGCGTTGGCGGTCGGCGCGGGGCTGCTCGCCGTCCGGCGCTGGCCGCGGCGCAGCACCTGGATCGCCGCCGCGATCGTGCTGCTGGCCGCGCTCGACATGCTGCACTTCGCGGACGGCTTCCAGCCGATGGGGCCGCCGTCGAGAGTCTTCCCGCCGCGCACCGGCGCGATCGCCTACCTGCAGCGCCACGCGCGCGACGGGCGCATCGTCGGGCAGGCCTCGGCGCTCGGCTACGAGTGGTCGAGCGTCTACGGGCTCGACGACGTGCGCGGCTACGAGCCGCCGCAGCCGACCGTGCGCTTCTTCGACCTGTGGAAGACCGCGGAACCCGAACAGACCAACTGGCAGCCGTTCTCGATCGAAAGAGTGAACCTCAACACCGTGATCGTCGCGAGCGTGCTCGGCGCGCGCTATCTGCTGCTGGCGCCGAACAGACTCGCGCAGTTGCCGGTCGCGGGCTTCCCGCCGCTCATGCGCCGCTACAGCGGACATGACGGGGCGGTGTATGAGAACCCGATAGCGCTGCGGCGCGCGCTGGTCGCGCCCCAGGTCGTCGTCACGCCGGACGAGGCCAACACGCGCGCGGTCATGCTGAGCAACGGCTTCGACCCCCGCAACACCGTCGTCGCCGAGCAGGACCAGCCGGGCGTCGCGGCGCTCGCCGAAGCGCCGACGGTCCACGGCACGGCGACCGTCACGCACGAGACGGACGCGTCGGTGACGCTCGCGGCGACGCTCGACCGCCGCGGCCTGGTGCTGCTCGACGACAGCCTCGCCGACGGCTGGAGCGTGCATGTCGACGGTCGCCCGGCCCCGGCGCTGCGCGTCGACGAGGTGCTGCGCGGCGTCGTCGTGGACGGTGGCCGGCACGAGATCAGATGGAGCTACGCGGTCCCCGGCCTGCGCGCCGGCGCGGCCCTCTCGCTGCTCGCGCTGGCGCTGCTCGGCGCCGCCGGGATCGTGCTCGTGCGGGCCCGTCGCGCCGCCCGGCGCTGAGCCGCCCGGCCGGGCGCGTCCGCGGGCGGACCGCCGTCCGCTTCCGCGCGCCGATCGCGGGTATCGAAACGGCGAAACCCTTACCTGGGAAGGAGGAGCCATGGAGGCCACCCACGCGCCCGATCGCCTGCAGCACAACGGCGAGAGCGCTCCACCCGCCCCGCCGCGCGCCCGTGAGGCCGCCACGTCCGGACTGCAGGCGTTCAAGATCGCGGACCCCGGCCCGCTCGGGCTCGGCGCGTTCGCGCTCACGACGTTCGTGCTGTCGATGTTCAACGCCGACCTCGTCAGCCGCGCCGGCGAGCCGGTCGTGCTCGGGCTCGCGCTCGCCTACGGCGGGATCGCGCAGGTGCTCGCCGGGATGTGGGAGTTCCGCACCGGCAACACGTTCGGCGCTGTCGCGTTCACGTCGTTCGGGGCGTTCTGGCTGTCGTTCTTCGCGTATGTGACGTTCTACGCCGACAAGGTCCCGGCGGCCAACGCCGGCAGCGCCGTCGGCCTGTACCTGATCGCCTGGGGCATCTTCACGGCGTACATGTTCGTCGCGTCGCTGCGCACCACGGCAGCCGTCGCGCTCGTGTTCCTGCTGCTGGCGGCGACGTTCGTCATCCTCGGCATCGGCAACGCGAACGCGGACGACTCGATCGTCAAGCTCGGCGGCTGGTTCGGGATCGCGACCGCGGCCGCCGCCTGGTACGCGTCGTTCGCGGCCGTCGTGAACTCGACGTTCGGGCGGATCCTGCTGCCGGTCGTGCCGTTGCGGCGCCCGGTCGAGTAGAAGTATCCGTACAGGCGACGAGAGGAGCGAGATGTCCGACGGTAACGGTGCAGCTGCGCAGGGCGCCACCCCGCTCGAGCGCGAGCTCGACGAGCTGCTGTCGATCGAGCGCTTCGAGCCGTCGTCGGCGTTCCGCGAGCAGGCGCTGCTGAGCGACCCGTCCGTCTACGAGGAGGCGGAGGCCGACTGGCAGGGCTGGTGGGCGAAGCAGGCCGAGGCGCTCGACTGGTTCGAGCGCTGGGACCAGGTGCTCGACGACTCCGACCCGCCGTTCTACAAGTGGTTCCTCGGCGGCAAGATCAACGCCTCCTACAACTGCCTCGACCGCCACGTGCTGGCCGGCCGCGGCGAGCGCGTCGCCTACCACTGGCGCGGCGAGGAGGGCGAGGAGCGCGACGTCACCTACGCCGAGTTGCACCGCGACGTGCAGCGCTTCGCGAACGCCCTGAAGGACCTCGGGGTGCAAAAGGGCGACGTCGTCGGGATCTACCTGCCGATGATCCCCGAGGTCGTCGTCGCGATGCTGGCGTGCGCGCGCATCGGCGCGCCGCACAACGTCGTCTTCGGCGGCTTCAGCGCCGAGTCGGTGAAGGAGCGGATGGAGTTCTCCGAGGCGAAGGCGCTGGTCACGGTCGACGGCGCACGGCGCAAGGGCAAGACGGCGCAGATCAAGCAGCAGGTCGACGCGGTGATGGGCGGCCTGGAGACGCTGCAGACGATCGTCGTGGTCCGTCACACCGGGATCGAGTGCCCGATGACCGACGGCCGCGACGTCTTCTACGACGAGGTCTGCGCGGCCGCCGACCCCGAGTGCCCGGCCGAGCCGCTCGACGCCGAGCACCCGCTCTACATCCTCTACACCTCCGGCTCGACCGCCAAGCCGAAGGGGATCCTGCACACGACCGGCGGCTACCTGACCGGCGTCGCGGCGACGCACAGGTACGTGTTCGACATCAAGCCGGATTCGGACGTCTACTGGTGCGCCGCGGACGTCGGTTGGGTCACCGGCCACTCCTACATCGTCTACGGACCGCTCTGCAACGGGGTGACGTCGGTGATGTGGGAGGGCGCGCCGGACTACCCGCACCAGGGGATCTGGTGGGAGCTGATCGAGCGCTACAAGGCGACGATCCTCTACACGGCCCCGACCGCGATCCGCAGCTTCATCAAGCTCGGTGCGGAGATCCCGGCGAAGTTCGATCTCTCCTCGCTGCGGCTGCTCGGGTCGGTCGGCGAGCCGATCAACCCGAAGGCGTGGCTGTGGTACTGGAAGGTGATCGGCGACGAGCGCTGCCCGATCGTCGACACCTGGTGGCAGACGGAGACGGGCGCGATCATGATCACGCCGCTGCCGGGGATCACGGTGACGAAGCCGGGCAGCGCGACGACGCCGTTCCCGGGCATCGCGGCCGAGGTCGTCGACGAGCACGACGACAGGCCGATCCAGGGCGGCCAGGGGCTGCTCGTGCTGACGCGGCCCTGGCCGGCGATGCTGCGCACGCTCTACAAGGAGGAGGAGCGCTTCGTCGAGACGTACTTCTCGCGCTTCGGCCCCGAGACGTACCTGGTCGGCGACGCGGCGCGCAAGGACGACGACGGCTACTTCTGGGTGATCGGGCGCATCGACGACGTCGTCAACGTCTCCGGCCACCGGCTGTCGACCGCGGAGGTCGAGTCGGCGATCGTCGCGCACGAGCTGGTCGCCGAGGCGGCCGTGATCGGCCAGTCCGACGAAGACACGGGCCAGGCGATCTGCGCGTTCGTGACGCTGCGCGGCGACGCCGACGGCAACGAGGAGGTCGTCGCCGGGATCCTCGACGTCGTGGCCGGGCGGATCGGCAAGTTCGCCCGCCCGAAGCGCATCATCTGGGCCGACGACCTGCCCAAGACCCGCTCGGGCAAGATCATGCGCCGCCTCCTGCGCGACATCGCCGAGGGCCGCGCTCTGGGCGACGTCACGACCCTGCGCGACCCGGACGTGATGGGCCAGCTGGAGACGAAGATCAAGGAGGCGCAGGCGGCGGAGGCGTAATCACGGCCCGTAGAAGCGCGGGCGGAACCGCGGGCAGTAGTCCCGCGTCCGCGGCGATGTCGCGTCACCGAGGCGGATCCAGACTCCCTCGCCGTCGTCCAGCCTGACGCACGGCCGCGCTCTGCCGAACCTGCGCCGGTGTATCAGCGTGGCGAGGTGAGCCGGCGCGCCGGCGCTGCCGCTCACCGGCGCGAGGCGCGCGAGGCGAATCGCGACCAGGAGCCCGCTCTTGTCGTAGTGGCTGTCTGCGCCGGAGAAATCCGACAGCGAGGCGGTCACGTTGCGCACGCCGGCCGCGCGCAGGCCGTCGAGCAGCCCGGGGATGTCACCGTCCCTGCGCGGTCCGGAGACCATGTAGTCGTGACTTGCGTAGATCGTGAAGTGGTCCAGCCGCATCACGCCCTGGCCGCGAGGCGCGGCCCAGTTGCCCGGCAGCAAGCCGGAATACGCGCTCCCCAGCCCGAGCGTCGCACCGCACGTGCTCGCGACCACCGCGACGGCGAGCGCGGACGTCGCGACGACGCGTCCGGCTCGGCGCAGTTGGACGATCCAGCCGGTGGCGAGGACCGCGAGGAAGATCATCAACGGCAGCGAGTAGCGCACGTCCTTGTGCGGTATCGCCGTGATGAGCGCCCAGGCGCTCACCAGCCCCGCGAGCAGCTCGACCCTGAGGTCGCGCCGGCCCCGCGCGAGCGCGACCACGGCCGTGACCACCCCGATCGCCGCGAACGCCAGCAACGGGGTGAACAGCAGCCCGTTCGCAAGCGCCCAGAGGTACCAGCCGGCGTTCGCGGCCGAGAGCAGCGGAGGCTTTGCCAGCGGAGGGACCTGGAGCTCGCCCGCGTCGCTGAAGAACAGGTGCAACTGCGAGACGTGGCCGAGGTACCAGGGGGCGGCAAGCGTCAGGCTGATCGCGAGGAAGACGCCGAGGCCCCGGCGATTGCGCCATCCGCCGTCATGCAGGATGACCGCGACGATGAAGCCGGTCACGTAGAGCGGGAAGGCCTGCTTCGACATCAGGCCGACGCCGGCGACGACGCCGGCCGCCGCGGCGAAGCGAACGTTCGCGAAGCGCTCGCTCTCGACGACCAGCCAGACGGTTGCGGCTACGAGCGCGGTCAGCGGGGCGTCGAGCATGAAGACGTGGAACTGCTCCGCGATCATCGGGGCCCCCAGCGCGAACGCGACCGCCAGCGGCCCGGCCGGCGAGCCGAAGCAGCGCTGCGCCGTGCGGTAGCAGGCGATCGCGAGCAACGGCACGTAGAGCAGGTTCTGCGCGAGGATCGGCGAGGCGAACGTGCGCCCGCCGAGGAAGATGCCGAGCGCCCCGACGAGCGGCGTGAACGGCGGGTAGTGGCCGGCGTGCCAGGTGAGTGGCTCCGTCCACTGCCCGGCGGCGATCGCGTCGTGGAAGTCGAGCGCGGTGGCGACGTGAAACGCCGCGTCGCCGTACGGCAGCGCCTGATTGCGCGCAAGCCACCAGACCGTCAGCAGCACGAACGACGCCGCGACGCCGGTCGCGATCGCGGCCGGGGCGCTCGGCGGCCGCAGCGCTGCGAGCGGCGCGAGGCGCCCCCCGGGCCGGGCTTGGTCGCGTAAGTGGCTGGGCGACGAGCGAGCGGCGGCGCTCATGCGGGCATGGTACGGGGCGAGATCGCGGCGTGCGACCGGAAGGCGCGGCGCGCGAGCGGCGTAGGATCGGCGCCAACCGGGCAGGACAGGAGGCGCGATGAGCGTGAGCGGGGAGACTGCGTTCGAGTCCTACGAGCAGGCGTGCGCGGCGCATCGCTGGGAGGTGCCCGAGCGCTACAACATCGCCGCCGACGTGTGCGACAAGCACCCGCGCGAGCGGCTCGCGATGATCTGGGAGCGCTTCGACGGGGCGCGGCGCGAGCTGGCGTGGGGGGAGCTGCAGGACCTCGCCAACCAGGCCGCGCACGTGCTGCGCGCGGCCGGCGTCGAGCGCGGCGACCGCGTCGCGGTCGTGCTGCCGCCGACGCCGGAGACGGCGGCGGTCTTCTTCGCGACGTGGAAGCTGGGGGCGATCCTGCTGTCGATGTCGGTGCTCTACGGCGACGAGGGGATCCGTCACCGGCTCGGCGACGCGCGGCCGGCGGTGCTCGTGACCGACCGTGCGAACGCACCGCGGTTCGCCGAGCACGCGAACGTGCTCGTGCTCGACGACGCGCTGCCGGCGGGCGCGCCGGTGGATCCCGTGTCGTGCGACACCGCCGCCGACGACCCGGCGCAGCTCTACTACACGTCCGGCACGACCGGGCTGGCGAAGGGGATCCTGCACGCGCACCGCTACCTGCTCGCGCACGAGGAGTTCACCTACTGCCACGAGGTGCGGGAGGGCGAGCGCTTCCACGGCATGGGCGAGTGGGCGTGGGCGGCCGGGATCGCGCCGCTGCTCGGCCCGTGGCGGCTCGGCGCGGTGCAGGTCGTCTACCAGCGCGAGGGCGGCTTCGACCCGCATCGTCAATTGGACTTCCTGTCGCGCAACGAGGTGACGAACGTCTTCACCACGCCGACGGCGATGCGCTCGATGATGGCGATCGCCGACGCCGGTGAGCGCTACCCTCAGCGGTTCCGGCGCGTGTGCAGCGCCGGCGAGCCGTTGAACCCGGAGGCGATCCGCTGGTTCCGCGAGCAGTACGGGGTGACGGTGCTCGACTACTACGGGCTGTCGGAGTCGTATCCGCTCGTCGCGAACTATCCGTTCATGGAGGTGCGCGAGGGCTCGATGGGTCGCCCGATGCCCGGCTGGGAGGTGGCGATCCTCGACGAGGACGAGCGGCCGGTCGCGCGCGGCGAGCGCGGCGAGATCTGCCTGCGCGCCCGCTCGAACCCGCACTATCCGCTCGGCTACTGGGAGCAGCCGGAGGCAAGCGCGGAGACGTTCGGCGGCGAGTGGTTTCACTCCAAGGACGCCGCGCGCGAGGACGACGACGGCTGGTACTGGTACGAGGGCCGCTCCGACGACGTGATCATCTCGGCCGGCTACCGCATCGGCCCGTTCGAGGTCGAGTCGGCGTGCCTCGAGCACCCGGCCGTCGCCGAGGCCGCGGCGGTCGCGTCACCCGACGAGCGCCGCGGGACGGTGGTGAAGGCGTTCATCGTGCTGGCGGACGGGTTCGAGCCGTCCGGCGAGCTGGCCGAGTCGATCAAGGCCCACGTCCGCGACCACCTCTCCGCCTACGCCTACCCGCGCCGCGTCGAGTTCGTCCCCGACCTCCCCAAGACCCTCACCGGCAAGATCCGCCGCATCGAGCTGCGCCGGCAGGAGGCGCAGCGGCCCGGCTAAGACGCCGCACGCTTCGCCTGCGTGCGGATCTCGGAGAGGATGCGTTCGAGGCGGGGCTCGGCCTCGCGGTCGACGTGGGTCATCGCGGCGGCGACGGCGGGGTGGACGGCTGCGATCTGGGCGTGCAGCTCGTGGGCGACGGCGCGGTAGCTGGGATGGCCCTCGCGGCCGGAGCGCAGCTCGATCAGCTGCATCGCCGCGCGGGCGTTGAGGTCGAGCACGTAGCGGATCCGGTAGCCGAGGCACACGGCGTACGGGGCCGCCTCGCGCAGCCCCGCGGCGACCAGCCGCTCGTACTCGGCCCCCGAGATCTCCAGCGCGCGGCGATACTCGTCGCCGCAGCCGGCGTGCACGACCTCCTCGGGTACCTCGGCGCCGAGGTGCGGCGTCAACGCCTGCCACTGGCACGTCAGCATCCGGTGGCGCTGGAGGTCGCGGAACGCGCCGTAGTCGGAGACGATCTCGAAGCGGTAGCGCAGCGCCTCGAACCCGCGCCCCGGCCGGTGGCGGCGGTTCTCGCGCGCGCCGACGAGGTCGCGCAGGAGCGCCGCGCGGTCGCCGGGGGCGAGTGCGCCCACCGCCGCGCGCGCGCTCTCCTCCGGTACGGCGCTCGCCTCGAACAGCAGCGCCGCGAGCAGGTCGTCCTCGCTGCCTTCGGCGCGCAGGAGGCGGACGGAGGGGCCATCCGCGTCGCCGGCCTCCCCGATCCCCAGCCGCGCGGCCCAGCGGCGCCCGGCCGCCTCGCGCGCGCGCAGGTACTCGACCCACGCGCCCCCGCGGTCCGGCCGCTCGACGCGCGCGACGAAGCTCGGGATCACCGCCTGCACCGCCCCGAGGATCATCCGGCCGTAGCGCTGCGCCTCCGGCAGCGGGTGCGCGAGCAGGTGCAGGATCAGCTGCTCGTACGTCTGGCCGGTCGCGAAGATCCCCATGTGCGACAGCGACGAGGCGGGCAGCAGCCCGCGCAGCAGGTCGAGCGCCTTCGCCTTCACCGCGCGCGCGTGCGCCGCCTCGGGCTCGCCGTCGCCGCGCGGGAACTGCGCCGCCGCCCACGCGGTCACGCGCGGGAGCGCTGCGGAGTAGGCGCCGAACAGCGCGTCCATCGCGCGCTCGTACTCGGGCCCCAGCGCGGCCGGGCGGTAGTAGCGGTAGCCGCCTCCCGGCATCGCCTGGTCGTAGGCGATGTAGCGGGTCGACTGCTCCAGGTACGCCCCCAGCCGCGGGCGCTGGAGCACCTTCGTCAGCACGTTCGAGACCCACTCGCACGCGACGTGCGCGCCGCCGAGCTGCGCGACCGAGTCGTCTCCGAAGCCGACGAACACGCGCTCGTACAGCTGCGCCGCCCGCTCGCCCTCGCCCGCCTCCCAGGCGCCCGTGCCCGCGACGCCCTCCGGCAGCGAGTCGGCGAACTCGTCGAGGAACAGCCGCCGCAGCGTGCCCGGGTACCTGGAGTACCGCGCGAACAGCGCGCCCTTCACCGTCTCGGGCAGGTTCACCAACGCGAACACCGGCCCGTGCAGATCCGTGAAGTGCGGCGCCAATCGCGCGCGCTCGGCCTCGGTGAACGTCTCGCTCGGGTACTCCACGGGGGCGGAGAGGGTAGCGGCGCGCCCGGTCGGCGCTCGGACCGGACGCGGTGAATGTCCCTCCCGCGAGCGGGTACACGCGGGGCGATGGCGAGGATCCGGCAGCGCAGCGCACGACGACAGCGCCGCGAAGGGCGTGACGAGCACGGCCAGCGCCGCGCCGACTACAAGCCGACCGGCACCGAGGCGAAGACCACCTGGCCCGCGACGCTCAAGCGCACCGTGCTCGAGTTCACCGAGGACCACATGACCGACTGGGCGGCGGCGCTGACGTACTACGGCCTGTTGTCGCTGTTCCCCGCGCTGATCGTGCTCGTCGCGATCGTCGGCCTGTTCGGCGATCCGAAGAGCACCACGAAGTCGCTCACCGACATCGTCGACGCGCTCGGGCCCAGCTCCGCCGCCAGCACCTTTGCGGCCCCGATCAAGTCGATCACCTCGCACCGCGCCGCCTCAGGCGTGCTGGTCTTCGTCGGCCTCGCGGCCGCGCTGTGGGCGGCGTCCGGGTACGTCGGCGCGTTCTTCCGCGCCGCGAACGTGATCTACGAGACGCCCGAGGGGCGACCGTTCTGGAAGCTGCGCCCGCTGCAGGTCGGGGTCGCGCTGGCGATGGTCGTCCTGCTGGCGCTCGTCGCGCTGGCGCTCGTGCTGACCGGGCCGATCGTCCACACGGTCGGCGACGCGATCGGAGTCGGGAGCACCGCGCAGGACATCTGGAACGTCGCCAAGTGGCCGGTGCTGCTCGCGGTCGTGCTGCTGATGTTCGCGACCCTCTACCACGCCGCCCCGAACGCGAGGCTGCCCGGCTTCAAGTGGGTCACGCCGGGTGCCGTCTTCGCGATCGTCGTGTGGATCGTCGCCTCGGCCGCGTTCGCCTTCTACGTCGCCAACTTCGGCTCCTACGACAAGACGTACGGGACGCTCGGCGGCGTGATCGTCCTGCTCGTGTGGATGTGGATCTCCAACTGCGCGCTGCTGCTCGGGATGGAGCTCAACGCCGAGCGCGAGCGCAACCGCGAGCTGGATGCCGGCGTGCCGGGGGCCGAGCGCGAGCTGCAGCTCGACGCGCGCGACGCGCCGAAGCGCCAGCGCACGAGCTGAGCTGCCGGCGGCCGGTCGCCGCGAGCGACGCTCAGCTGCCGCCCGCGCCGGCGAGGCCGTGCGCCGCCGCGTCTCCGCCGGTCCCGTCGCCGGGCACCGGCCCGCGCTCGGGGCCGGGCGTGCGCCACTCAGCGCGCGGGCGCATCAGCGCCTCGATCTCGGCGCGGCGATCGGGCGGCGGCAGCGTCCAGCCGCGCTCGTAGCCGAACACCTCGTGCAGCGGCGTGCTCGTGAAGCGCTCGGACACGATCTCGACGTGCTCGGGCGTCACGAGCGCCGGGTGCACGACGCCGCAGGCGCGGGCCAAAGCCAGCAGCTCGCCCCGCAGCGCGCGCACGTAGGTCCCCAGCCGCACCGACTTCAACGCGGGATCCAACCCGTGCGCGAGCCAGCGCGACTGCGTCGCGACGCCCGTCGGGCAGCGTCCGGTGTGGCAGCGCTGCGCCTGGATGCAGCCGACTGCCAGCATCGCCTCGCGCCCCACGCTGACCAAGTCGCATCCCAGCGCCAGCGCGCACAGCGCGGCCTCCGGGAAGCCGAGCTTGCCGGCCCCCACGAACACGACGTCGTCCGCCAGCCCGGCGCGCGCGAACGTCGCGTACACCCGCGCGAAGCCGAGCTTGAACGGCAGCGCGACATGGTCGGTGAACGCGAGCGGCCCGGCGCCGGTGCCGCCCTCGCCGCCGTCGACGTTGACGAAGTCCAGGCCGCGCCCCCGGTCGGCGGCCATCAGCCCCGCCAGCTGCTCCCAGAAGCCCGGCTCGCCGACGGCCGACTTGATCCCGACCGGCAGCCCGGTCGCCTGCGCGATCGACTCGGCAAAGTCGAGCAGCGAGTCGGCGTCGTGGAAGGCCGAGTGGCCGGGCGGCGAGACGCAGTCGCGCCCGGGCTGCACGCCGCGCATCGCCGCGATCTCCGGCGTCACCTTGACGGCCGGCAGCATCCCGCCGATCCCCGGCTTGGCGCCCTGCGACAGCTTGATCTCGATCGCGCGCACGGGCGCCTCCGCGATCGTCTCCTGCAGTTGCGCGAGCGAGAAGCGCCCGCGCGCGTCGCGGCAGCCGAAGTAGCCGGTCCCGATCTGGAACACGAGCTCGCCGCCGTGGCAATGGTGCGGCGCGAGGCCGCCCTCGCCGGTGCCCTGCAGGCAGCCGGCAAGCTTCACGCCGCGGTTGATCGCCTCGACCGCCGGCCCCGACAGCGCGCCGAAGCTCATGCTCGACACGTTCACGATCGACGCCGGGCGGAAGGCGTGCGTGCGCCCCCGCGCCCCGCCGAGCAGCTTCGCCGCCGGCAGCGCGTAGTCCGGATAGCCGCCCGGCTCGCCGTCGTGCGGCGGCGCGAGCGGGAACGGCGCGTGGCGGATCACCAGCATCGAGTCGACCGACTCCATCTCGATGTCGGAGCCGAAGCCGAACGTGTTGACCTCGTCCTTCGCCGACGCGTAGACCCAGCGCCGCTGGTCGCGGCTGAACGGCCGCTCCTCGTCGTTGGAGGTGACGATGTACTGGCGCAGCTCGGGCCCGAACGTCTCCAGCAGGTAGCGGAAGTGGCCGACGATCGGGAAGTTGCGCAGGATCGCGTGGCGGCGCTGGAGCAGGTCGTAGGCGATTGTCCCCGCGAGCCCGGCCGTCGCGGTGCGGCGCAGCGCGCGGCGGGCCGGCCCGGACATCAGCTCGCCGCCGGCAGCGTCGCCGCCGCGCCGGCGTCCGCCAGCGCGGCCGGCAGCCGGATCGAGCCGTCGTCCTGCTGGCCGTTCTCCAGCAACGCGATCAGCGTGCGGCCGACGGCGACCGCGGTCCCGTTGAGCGTGTGCACGTGCGCCGGCCGCTTCTCGTCCTGCGGGCGGTAGCGGATGTCGAGGCGGCGCGCCTGGTAGTCGGTCGTGTTCGAGCACGACGTCAGCTCGCGGTAGCGGCCCTGCCCGGGCAGCCACGCCTCGCAGTCGTACTTCTTGACCGCGCTCGCGCCGAGGTCGTTGACCGCGATGCTCACGACCCGGTAGGGGATCTCCAGCGCCTGCAGGATCCCCTCCTCGATCGCGAGCAGCCGCTCGTGCTCGGCGTCCGACTCGTCCGGCGCCACGAAGCTGAACATCTCGACCTTGTCGAACTGGTGCACGCGGAAGATCCCGCGCGTGTCGCGCCCCGCCGCGCCGGCCTCGCGGCGGAAGCAGGAGGAGAAGCCGGCGTAGCGGCGCGGGAGCTGGCCGGCGTCGAGGATCTCGTCGGCGTGCAGCGAGGCGAGCGCGACCTCCGAGGTGCCGACGAGATAGAGGTCGTCGTCGGCGAGCCGGTAGATCTGCTGCTCGGTGTCCGGCAGCATCCCGGTGCCGAACAGCGCGTGCTCGCGCACGAGCACCGGCGGGATCACCGGCTCGAAGCCCTCGCCGCGCAGCCGCTCCATCGCCCAGCGGACGAGGGTCAGCTCCAGCAACGCGAGGTCGCCGCGCAGGTAGGCGAAGCGGCTGCCGGACAGGCGCGCGGCGTGCTCGATGTCGATCCGCTCGCCGGCCAGCTCGAGGTGGTCGCGGCCGCTGCGGCCGGGGTTGCCGACCTCGCGCAGGACGGTGTCCTCATCGGCGGCGTCCGCGGCGGGGAGGTTGGGCAGCGCGCGCAGCAGCTCGTCGCGCTCGCGGCCGATCTGCGTCTGCTCGTCGGAGAGCGATCGACCGCGCTCGGCGAGGGCGCGCATCTGCGCGCGCTCCTCCTCGGTCGGCGCGCCCTTGCGACCGCGGCTGGCCTCGTTCTGCCGGGCCTGCAACGTCTCCAGCTCGGTCGTCAGCTCGCGCCAGCGCGCGTCGCGCGCGAGCAGCGCGTCGATCTGCCGCGCGCTCGTGTCGCCGCGGCGCGCGAGCGCGGCGCGCACGCCGTCGGGATCGCGGCGGATCAGCCTGAGGTCGAGCACGCTGCGCGCGCCTCCCGCCCGGCTAGCCCGAGCTGCTCGCGCCGCTCGTCGAGCTGCTCGCGGCGCTCGTGGAGGTGCAGTGGAAGCCGTTGGCGGCGTCGCCGTCGCCGGCGGGTCGCTGCGTGGCCTTCGCGCCCGCGTACTTGGCGAGGAACTGCGCGACCTCCTGCGCCTGCTGGCCGACGACGATGTTCTGCGGCATGATCGCGCCGGAGAAGCCGCCGTTCGCGATCGCGTACAGCACGCGCTCGACGCACTCGGCGCGCACGTTGAAGTTCGGCCCGTCGGTGCGCTCGCGCGTGCGGATGTTCGAGGCCGAGCCGTGCGTGCCGGCGGCGGTGAGCGTGTGGCAGCCGGCGCAGCGCTGCTCGAACAGGACCGCGCCGTTGTGGTTCGGGTCGCTTGTCGCGACCTGGACCTTGCCCTCGCCGCAGGCGGCGAAGGCCGTCGCGGCCACGAGCGCAGCGGCGGCCAGCAGGATCGACTTCGTGCGCGGGGGCATGCGGCCGCGCATCATACGGAAGACGGGGGTCGCAGGGCGGGGCAGGATCGGGCGGCGGGGCGCCGAAAGGCGCAGCAACCCCGGCGCCGGCCGCGACGATCTTCATCGATCGTCCTCACGGCGGCAACCAGAGGGTCGGCGCCGGGGTCCTCTGCCGGGCAGGGCTGCTAGAACGGGCCGCGCATGCCCGAGGACCTCGATCCCGAGCGCTTCCGCACCGTCTTCGGCCACTTCGCGACCGGCGTGGCGGTGATCACGTGCGCAGGCCCGGGGGGCGGCGGGGGCATGACCGCCAACGCCGTCTGCTCGCTGTCGCTGGATCCGCTGCTGGCGCTCGTGTGCTTCGAGAACAGCGCGCGCACGTTGCCGCTGGTGCGCGACGCGGGCCGCTTCGCGGTCAACGTGCTGCGGTCCGGCAGCGAGGACGTGGCGCGCGTGTTCGCGTCGAAGGTGCCGGAGGGCGAGAAGCTCGCGGGCGCGCCGCACCGCATGGAGCATGGGGCGCCGTTGCTGGACGACGCGCTGGCCTGGATCGTCTGCGACCTCGAGCGCCTGATCCCCGCCGGCGACCACGAGATCGCGATCGGGGCGGTGCGCGCGCTGGGCGTCGCTGCCGACGGCGAGCCGCTGATCTGGTACCGCGGCGCCTACGGCACGCTCGGCCGCGCGCCCGCGTAGTGCATCACCGGCCGCACACCGGAAGGTAGAGTCTGACCGGCGCTCCAACGCAACATCGAGGAGGGGGAAATGGAACGCAAGACGTGCTGCGCGGCGGTCGTGACGGCTGCGGTCGCCTTCGCGGGCTGTGGGGGCTCGGGGCCGCTGTCGAGAGCGGACCTGGCGAAGAAGGGCGAGGCTATCTGCAAGCAGCAGATAGCCAGGTTCTACGCCATCGCGAGAAGAGCCGGCTCGCTCAAAGCCGGTCTTTCCACGGCGCTGCCGATGATAGTCAGAAGCGTCGATCAGCTCGCCGCGCTCAAGCCACCGACGGAGCTCAGAGCGGAGTACGCGAGATTCATCTCGCTAGAGCACGCCAGACTGCTCCGGATACAACGCGCACTGGCAGGAAGACCCCTGCCCCAACCGACGACCCCCCAGGGCCACGCCGAAGACCGGGTCCGCGACGAGCTCGGATTGCCCAGCTGTCGGTAGGTGTCGCAAGGACAGATGTGGTGCCCTCGCAAGTTGGCGGGTGTTTTCGGGGCTGACACGAAGCGGGGCCGCTGTGGAGCGGCCCCGCTTGTTGTGCTTGTTGTTACTGGACTAGCTTGACGGTGATGCGGGTGGTGTTGCCTGATTCGACGCCGCCGGCGAAGACTTCGCTGGGGTTTTGG